>Ga0209915_1000072_pt1 | contig 413100 bp, 372 predicted proteins | sample ThiBiot_750_plan_FD_183952 | JGI IMG/M metagenome (GOLD analysis project Ga0209915, IMG submission 183952) | Wastewater bioreactor microbial communities from Cape Town, South Africa - Thiocy_cont_750_plan (SPAdes) | ecosystem: Engineered > Bioreactor > Thiocyanate-remediating >...
CGATTACATTGAAATGTTTTACAACCCCAAGCGCCGGCACAGTTTCAACAACGGGCTATCGCCAGTAGAGTGTGAGAAGCAATATTTCGAGAGGCTCGAAAGTGTCTAGAGAAGCCGGGGCGATTCAAACGTCTGGCCGAGCCTGCGGCTCAGAGCCTGTGAGTCTGAGGGCCTGTGAGGTAGGAAGCGGCTTGCACACCGGCTAACGGCCATAAAAAAACCGGCGCCTGGGCGCCGGTTTTTGTTCTCCGAGACTCTATTACAGAGAAGCGGTGAAGGTACGGGTGATGACGTCTTGCTGTTGCTCCTTGGTCAAGGAGTTGAAGCGAACGGCATAACCGGATACGCGGATGGTCAACTGCGGATATTTCTCCGGGTTTTCCATGGCGTCCAGCAGCATTTCACGGTTCATTACGTTGACGTTCAGGTGCTGACCACCTTCCAGGTTGGCTTCGTGGTGGAAGTAACCATCCATCAGGCCGGCCAGGTTGGCTTTCTGGGCTTCCATGTCTTTACCCAGCGCGTTCGGCACGATGGAGAAGGTATAGGAGATACCATCTTTGGCGTAGGCGAACGGCAGCTTGGCAACGGACGTCAGGGAAGCAACGGCACCCTTCTGATCACGACCGTGCATCGGGTTGGCACCCGGGCCGAACGGCGCACCGGCGCGACGACCATCCGGGGTGTTACCGGTCTTCTTGCCGTACACCACGTTGGAGGTGATGGTCAGCACGGACTGGGTAGCCACGGCACCGCGGTAGGTGTTGAGCTTCTGGATCTTCTTCATGAAGCGCTCGACCAGGTCGCAGGCGATGTCATCGACGCGAGCGTCGTTGTTGCCGAACTGCGGGTACTCGCCTTCGATTTCGAAGTCGATGGAGACGCCATCGGCATCACGTACCGGCTTGACCTTGGCGTACTTGATGGCAGACAGGGAGTCAGCGGCTACGGACAGACCGGCGATACCACAGGCCATGGTGCGATAGACGTCACGGTCGTGCAGCGCCATCAAGGAGGCTTCGTAGCTGTACTTGTCGTGCATGTAGTGGATGATGTTCAGGGCGGCGACATACTGCTTGGCCAGCCAGTCCATGAAGTGATCCAGTCTGTCCATCACGTCGTTGTAGTCGAGGTACTCGGAGGTGACCATTTCGGTCTTAGGACCGACCTGGATCTTGAGCTTCTCGTCCATACCGCCGTTGATTGCATACAGCATGGTCTTGGCCAGGTTGGCACGGGCACCGAAGAACTGCATCTGTTTGCCGACGATCATCGGGGACACACAGCAAGCGATGGCGTAGTCATCGTTGTTGAAGTCCGGACGCATCAGGTCGTCGTTCTCGTACTGAACGGAAGAGGTCTCGATGGATACCTTGGCGCAGTACTTCTTGAAACCGACCGGCAGCTTCTCGGACCACAGGATGGTCAGGTTCGGCTCAGGGGACGGGCCCATGGTGTACAGGGTGTTCAGCATACGGAAGCTGTTCTTGGTGACCAGGGTACGGCCATCAACGCCCATACCAGCCAGGGTCTCGGTGGCCCACATCGGGTCGCCGGAGAACAGTGAATCGTATTCCGGGGTACGCAGGAAGCGAACCATACGCAGCTTCATGACCATGTGGTCCATCAGCTCCTGGGCTTCTTGCTCGGTGATCAGACCCTTTTGCAGGTCACGCTCGATGTAGATGTCCAGGAAGCTGGAGGTACGACCGAAGGACATGGCCGCGCCGTTCTGGGACTTGACCGCCGCGAGGTAGGCGAAGTAGGTCCACTGTACGGCTTCTTTGGCGGTCTTGGCCGGTACGGAGATGTCGCAGCCATATTTGGCAGCCATCACCTTCATCTGGGCCAGGGCACGGTGCTGCTCGGAGATCTCTTCGCGCAGACGGATGGTGGCTTCCAGGTTGACACCGTTTTCCAGGTCAGCCTGCAGGGACTTGAACTGAGCCAGTTTGTCGGCCATCAGGAAGTCGATACCGTACAGGGCAACACGGCGGTAGTCACCGATGATACGGCCACGGCCGTAGGCATCCGGCAGACCGGTGATGACGCCGGACTTGCGGCAGTTCAGGATGTCTTTGGTGTAGACGTCGAACACGCCCTGGTTGTGAGTCTTGCGGTACTCGGTGAAGATCTTCTCGACCATGGGGTCAAGCTGGCGACCGTACACTTCGCAAGAGGTCTTGACCATCTTGATACCGCCGTTGGCGATGATGGCGCGCTTGAGCGGCTTGTCGGTCTGCAGACCAACGATTTGCTCCAGGCTCTGGTCGATATAGCCGGCATCGTGAGCGGTAATGGTGGAGGGCAGGTCGGTATCAAAATCGACCGGCGCGTGAGTGCGGTTCTCGATCTTGATGCCTTCCATGACCTTGTCCCACAGCTTGGTGGTGGCTTCGGTCGCGCCAGCCAGGAAGGACTCGTCACCTTCATACGGGGTGTAGTTCTTCTGGATGAAGTCACGGGTGTTGACAGAGGTCTGCCATTCACCGGCTGCGAAGCCTTCCCATGCTTTTTGGAACTGTTCGTTAAGTTCTGCCATTTTCATTACCTCTCAAGGTATTTATGTGTCTGCCGCCATCCTTAATGATGGCGACGGAAGATAAACCAGTAAGTCAGCCCAACCATGACGCCACCACCAATGATATTACCGATGGTGACAGGGATGAGGTTGTGCAGGACGAAGTTGGACACGGTCAGGTCGGCAAAGGTCGCCGGATCCTGGCCGATGGCCTGCCAGAATTCCGGGCTCGCGACGCTGTGGATGGCGATACCGACCGGGATCATAAACATGTTTGCGATGCTGTGCTCAAAACCGGAGGCCACGAACATGGCGACGGGGAGCAGCATCACCATCACCTTGTCGGTGGCGCTGCGGGCGCCGAAGGCCATCCACACGGCGAGACACACCATGAGGTTGCAGAGGATGCCAAGGGCCACGGCCTCGAAGAAGGTGTGATGGATCTTGTGCTGGGCCACTTTCATGGCGTTCAGACCCCACTGGCCATCCGCTGCCGTGTATTGTGCCGACATGATGATGAGGCCGACGATGATGAGACCGCCGATGAGGTTGCCGAAGTAGACCAGTCCCCAGTTCTTGAGCAGCTGGGCCCAGCTGATGCGATTCGCCGCCTTGGCTACCAGGGTGAGGGTAGTGGAGGTGAACAGTTCGGCGCCGAGCAGGACGCAGAGGATGAGACCGAGGGAGAAGCAGATGCCGCCCACCAGCTTGGACATGCCCCAGGCCATGCCGCTTGAGCCCGTGGTGACGGTGATATAGAAGACGAAGGCGATGGCGATGAAGGCGCCAGCGGTGATGGCCAGGGGAATGACCTTGTATGCGGGCTTGGTGGCCTTGGCATAGGTAATGTCTTCGGCCAGGGCGGCGATGGCTTCGGGCTTCAGACAATCAAAGGGAGATTCTGCTTTCAATTCTCAGTACCTGCATATTTTGCCTGTGGAAATCATAACAAAGGGGCTGATCCCCAAAATTGACTCCGATCAAGAATTACAGATTGTGAATGTAATTTTACTACAGGATTTTTCGCCATCCGGAAGCGTTTCTTTACACCAGGTTTCAGGTGAAACAGAAATGAGTCTGTTATTAATTTTATGATTTTTAAGAACTTATAAAGGACACCCTGAAAAAAGTACCGGCCAGGCACCTGTGCGGCCGCACTGCACCATGAGTGCCAAATTAACAACCCCCTAAGAGGTATTTTTTGTCTTTTATTTCATCTTTGTGGCACGGCCAGCCAAAGCGTAGACCATAAAACAGAAGGGGCCATAAGGCCCCTTCGTCACACTAGCATATCAGTTCCAGGTATGGATTCGTTTGGCTTTTTGCAATTTCTCGTAAGCGGCCAGCAGTTTCTGGTGCAGCGGGAACTGGGAGAGGGAGAGATCGGCGGCTTCCAGACCGTGGAAGCGCGCCTCGCCGCGGGCGTTGGCCCACGCCTGCGCCAGGGTCTCTTCCCCGAACATGCGGGCGAACACCGGGCGGTACTGCTCGGGGTCGCGTTCCTCGTCCAGGAAGAGCTCGACGCAGGCGCGCAGGGCGCGGTAGTAAGCGGCGCGATCCGCCGGGAACACCGACTGGTTGAACTCCATGGTCCAGTCGATGAGGTCGAGGGCGCTCTCCAGGTCGCCTGCGGCCAGCGCCAGCATGGCTTTGAGCTCACCGACGCGCAGGGTGTGCAGGGCAGTGCCCTTGGCGGCGGCGATGCCGAGCAGCTCGCGCACCCGGGTCCGCTCGTCGTGACCCTCTTCATCCAGCTGGTCGAACAGGGCCATGTACTGCTCTGCGTCCCACTCGAGCGCCGGCAGCGCCAGGATGGTCTCCCGCAGGTGGGCCCCCATGGTGTTATTGGCCAGCAGCAGATCTTCCACCGGATAGATGTCGGACATGCCGGGCACCAGGATACGGCAGGCGTAGACACCCAGGTGCTCGTAGTCGGCGATGTAGACCGGCTGCTCCAGCTCGTGGAAGATGCCGATCAGGTGGTCGAACTCCTCTTGCGAGGTGCCACGGAAGTCCCAGTCGGCAAACTCGAAGTCGGACTCTTCCTTGAACAGATCCCAGCTGATGAGGCCGGAGGAGTCGATGAAGTGGGTCTCCAGGTTGTGGTGATCCGCCACCTGCTCGTTGTCAAACGACGGCGGCACGAAGACGTCCAGATCCTTGAGGCTGCGCCCTTGCAGCAGTTCGGTGACGGTGCGCTCGAAGGCGACCTCGAAGCGCGGGTGGGCGCCGAAGGAGGCAAAGCAGGTGCCGTTGCTCGGGTTGAGCAGCACCACGCAGATGACCGGATAACGGCCGCCGAGGGAGGCATCGAAGCTGTAGATGGGGAAGCCTTCGGCCTCCAGTGCATCGATGGACGCCTTGATGCCGGGGTAACGGGCGATGACCTCGCCCGGGATCTGGGGCAGGCTGATGGCCTCGGCGATGATCTTGTTCTTCACGTGGCGCTCGAACACCTCCGACAGCCCCTGGGCGCGGGCCTCGGTGCGGGTGTTGCCGGCGCTCATGCCGTTGGAAACATACAGGTTGCCGACGATGTTCATCGGGATATAGACGGTCTGGTGGTCGGACTGGCGCTCGAAGGGCAGGGCGACGATGCCGCGCTCCTCGTTGCCGGATTGCAGGTCCACCAGCATGTCGGCGGTCACTTCACCGTCCGGGTTGTAGAACTTGCGGGTGAAGGAGTCGAGCAGACCGGCGGGCAGCTGATCCCCCTCGATGGGGAACCACTTCTCGTTCGGGTAGTGGACGAAGTCGCCATTGGCGACCTGCTCGCCCAGGTAGAAGTCGGCGAAGAAGTAGTTGGTGGAGAGACGCTCGAAATACTCGCCAAGGGCGGAGGCGAGCGCCGCCTTCTTGCTGGCACCTTTGCCGTTGGTGAAGCAGAGGGCGCACTCCTTGTCCCGGATGTGCACGGACCAGACGTTGGGCACGGGGTTGAGCCAGGAGGCCTCTTCGATATCAAACCCCAGGGCTTGCAGCTTGGTCTGGAAGCGTTCGATGGAGTCTTCCAGCGCTGCGTCCTTGCCGGGAATAAAAGTGTGGTCGGTCATCACAATGTCCTGATTTTATGGGCTCATGTTTGGACGCAGATAATAGCATGAGTGACGGGGAAAGCGGCCAGGGCAATGGTGTGGGCTTGCCCAGGTCTGCATTGGATGGGCGGGGTGTGGCAGTGGGGCCGGGCGGTGCGCTGCGGGGCGGCGATTTTTCATGGGAAAGAGGGTTGGGTCATCAGTTTTACTTAACATAATTAAGATAAAGTAAATTTTATTATGACCCTGTGCCCTTCATCATGGCGTCAACCGTTGGCGGGGGAAGGAAAAGAGGGGAACGCCCGTGCCCGTTCCGCCGCCCCGTCTTGATGAACCTTGACCAGGAGTGCTGAATGTTCCCGATGATCCCCCGTATAGACCCCGAGATAGCCAGGTTGGCGCCGGGCTTTTGTGCCCTCAGCATCGTGGTGGAAGCCGCCCCCGTGATTGACACTCTGGTGGGGGAGCGGGCCCTGGCCCGGGCATGTGCGGCCCTTGGCACCGACGAGGCTCCCTGGGCCCTTGAACATCTGGCCGCCTGGGATCAGGTGTTCAAGGGGTTTGGCGCCAAGCCTGCCCGCACGCCCTGCTCGGCCCAGGCACTGCGCAAGCGGGTGCTGCGCGATGGCGTCTTGCCTGCCATCGATCCCGTTGTCGATCTCTACAACGCCATCAGCATCGAGTATGCCATTCCCGTGGGCGGGGAGGATCTGGCGGCCTATGTGGGGACGCCGCGCCTGGTGATTGCCGATGGCAGCGAATGCTTTGACACCCTCAAAGAAGGGCTGCCAACCCAGGAGGCACCGGCTCCCGGAGAGGTGGTGTGGCGGGACGATCTCGGCGTCACCTGTCGCCGCTGGAACTGGCGCCAGGGGATCCGCACTCGCCTGAGCCTCTCTTCCCCCCGGATGTGGTTCATTCTGGAGTGTCTGCCGCCGATGCCGCGCACAGCCTTGTGGGAGGCCGGCGACAGGCTGATTGCCGGTCTTACGCAGATGATGCCTGGGGCCCGCATCGAGCAGACGCTGGTGGAGTGATTGAAGGAGCAGACGAAAAGATAAAAGGAGGCGCCCCATGCTCGCCCGGGCGGTCATGGGGCGGATCTTGCTCGCCATCACGCGCCATGCCACGTCTGTGCCACCCGCCTTTCCCCACCGCCTGCGAACACATCAGCAAGCAGAGGAACACAGCAACATGCCGGGCCGACATCGCCCCCTGGAGCTTGCCACGTCGGGGCCGGTGTACCCGGCCCTTTCAGCGCGCCTAACCGATGAACTTCAACCCCAGAATGCCGACGATGATGAGCAGCAGGCAGAGCACCCGGGCCAGGGTGGCCGGTTCGTTGAACAGCCAGATCCCCATCAGCACGGTGCCGACCGCGCCGATGCCGGTCCAGACCGCATAGGCGGTGCCAAGGGGCAGCTGTTTGACCGCCATGGCGAGCAGCAGCACGCTCACGGCCATGGCGATCAGGGTCAGCAGGGTGGGGAGGGGACGGCTGAAACCGTCGGTGTATTTGAGGCCGATGGCCCAGGCGACCTCGAACAGGCCGGCCAACAGCAGGAGCAACCAGGACATAAGGCAGATTCCGCAGGAAGCAGGGTCGTCCCTGCGTATCAGGAGGCCTCGGGGCCGTCCCCGAGGGGCAGCGGGGCTGCCGGTCGGTCTCAATGATGCCCCAACTGGAAGCAGGATGCCAACCGGCTGCCCGCAGGTCGGCCAGGCCGATGGATATTGCAGCGAATGGCACAGAATATTGCGCAATTCGACTTGCGCCCGCCGCCACAATCCGTAATGTGAACAGACGCATTTTTTGCAACTCATATATTGTGAATCCCTTGTAAACGGCTGGCGCCAAGGCAGGGGGTCACGGGTACCACACACGATTTCTATAAGCAGCTATCCAGGGTAGGACATTATGAAAAAAGTAGGTTTGGTCGGTTGGCGTGGCATGGTGGGTTCGGTCTTGATGAGCCGGATGCAGGAAGAGAAGGATTTTGCCCGTATTCAACCCACCTTCTTCACCACCTCCCAGGCCGGTGAGGCCGCCCCCAATTTTGGCGTCGATGCCGGCACCCTGCAGGACGCTTTCGATCTCGAGGCGCTGGCCGCACAGGACGTCATCATCACCGCCCAGGGCGGCGACTACACCAAGGATGTCTATCCGCGCCTGAAAGCCGCCGGCTGGCAGGGCTACTGGATTGATGCTGCCTCCTCCCTGCGCATGGAGAAGGACGCTGTCATCATCCTGGATCCGGTCAACGGCGACGTCATTGAAGATGCCCTGAACGACGGCATCAAGACCTTCGTTGGCGGCAACTGCACCGTCAGCCTGATGCTGCTGGCCCTGGGTGGCCTGTTCAAGGCCGATCTGGTGGAGTGGGTGAGCGTGGCCACCTATCAGGCGGCCTCCGGTGGTGGTGCCCGCCACATGCGCGAGCTGGTCACCCAGATGGGCATGCTGCGGGATGAAGTGGCGGTGGAGCTGGCGGATCCCGCCTCCGCCATCCTCGACATCGAGCGCAAGATCACCGAGAAGACCCGCTCCGGCACCCTGCCGGTGGACAATTTCGGCGTGCCGCTGGCCGGTGGCCTCATCCCCTGGATCGACACCAAGCTCGACAACGGCCAGAGCCGCGAAGAGTGGAAGGGTCAGGCCGAGACCAACAAGATCCTGGGCATCGAAAACGCCGCCATTCCGGTGGATGGTCTGTGCGTGCGTATCGGTGCCCTGCGCTGCCACAGCCAGGCCTTCACCATCAAGCTGAAAAAAGATGTTCCCTTGGCCGAGATCGAAGCCCTGCTGGCCGCCCACAACGACTGGGTCAAGGTGATCCCCAACGATCGCGACATCACCGCCCGCGAGCTGACCCCGGCTGCCGTTACTGGCACCCTCAGCATCCCGGTGGGTCGTCTGCGCAAGCTCAATATGGGTCCGGAGTACCTGGCCGCCTTTACTGTGGGTGACCAGCTGCTGTGGGGCGCCGCCGAGCCGCTGCGCCGCATGCTCAACATCCTGCTGGCCCGCTGAGGTAGCGGCAGCAGGGAACAAGGAAGGCCTGGCCTTTCTTGTTCCCCTCTTCGTGCCTGTCCATAAAAAAGCGGCATCCCTTGGGATGCCGCTTTTTAATTTATCCAGTTTGACTCTTAGATGTTCTGTGCTTCGTTTGGCACGATGACAGAGGCATGATTTCCTTTCGGCCCCTGCTGCAGTTCAAAGTTGACTGCCTGACCTGCTTTCAAGGTCTTGTAACCTTCCATTTGAATCGTGGAGTAGTGAGCGAAGATGTCTTCACCACCGCCTTCCGGACAGATAAACCCAAATCCTTTTGCGTTGTTGAACCACTTGACTGTTCCGGTTGCCATACATCTACATCCTTTTATTGATTACCCTGAAGTCGTTGAGTAACCTGCGCCAGCCTTATATAACTAGGGCATGACCCCGTAGCAGACGGGCGCCGATTAGCAAGTAACCAATCTAGTCCAACTTTTAAGCGAGTCAAGAAGTTGTTAACAACCGATGTGATCTGGTTAACAAGTCTATTGACAATCTTGAGCGACACGGTAGTAATCTAGAGGTACCAAAGCGCAACTATGAGCAAGCAGAAAGAACTCTTTGCTAATGAAGAGATTGCAGAAGCAGAGAAAACGAAGCTGCAACCGCCACCCATGTACAAGGTCGTCCTGAACAACGACGACTACACACCGATGGAGTTCGTGGTGGAGGTGCTGCAAAGGTTCTTTGGTATGGATCTGGAGAAGGCCACTCAGGTGATGCTGAGCGTGCATTATAGTGGTAAGGGAGTCTGCGGCACATTTACCGCCGAGATTGCCGAGACCAAAGTGGTCCAGGTCAACACCTATTCACGTAACAACGAACATCCACTGCTATGTACCATGGAAAAGGCTTGAATCTGATGACTTGATGGCGATAACGACACCGCATTGTTGCTGTACTGAGGGGAGGTGCCTATGTTGAACAAAGATCTAGAAAAGACGCTGAACGAGGCTTTCAAACTGGCCCGTGACGAGCGCCACGAATTCATGACCGTCGAGCACCTGTTGTTGGCCCTGCTGGATAACAGCTCAGCCCATGAGGCGCTGAGTTCATGTGGTGCGGATGTGGAACAGATGCGCAAAGAGATCCGCGCCTTCATCAATCAAACGACCCCGCTCATCCCCCGTGACGACGAAGACAGGGAAACCCAGCCGACGCTGGGCTTCCAGCGCGTGCTGCAACGTGCCGTCTTCCATGTCCAGTCGTCGGGTAATACCGAGGTGAGCGGTGCCAATGTCCTGGTCGCCATCTTCAGCGAACAAGAGTCCCAGGCCGCCTACTTCCTGAAAAAAGCCGAAATAAGCCGCCTGGATGTGGTGAACTTCCTGTCCCACGGGGTGCGCAAGGACAACAAGCCCGAGAGTGGTGGCAACAATGCGGAATCTGATGACGAGGTATCCTCTGCCCAGATAGAAAGCTTTGCCACCAACCTCAACCAGCTGGTGCTGGAGGGGCGTATCGACCCGCTCATCGGCCGTGATCAGGAGCTCAATCGCACCATTCAGGTATTGTGCCGCCGTCGCAAGAACAACCCCTTGCTGGTCGGGGAAGCCGGGGTGGGCAAGACCGCCATCGCCGAAGGGCTTGCCTACCGTATCGTCAAGGGGGATGTGCCCGAGGTGATTGCGGGTAGCACCATCTACTCCCTGGACATGGGCTCCCTGCTGGCGGGCACCAAGTATCGAGGTGACTTCGAGAAGCGCCTCAAGGTGCTGCTCAAGCAGATCGAACGTCAGGAGGGGGCCATCCTCTTCATCGACGAGATCCACACCATCATTGGCGCTGGTGCGGCTTCCGGTGGCCAGCTGGATGCGGCCAACCTCATCAAGCCGCTGCTCTCCAATGGTCTGCTGCGCTGCGTGGGCTCCACCACCTACCAGGAATATGCCCAGATCTTCGAGAAGGACAGGGCCCTTGCTCGCCGCTTCCAGAAGATCGACATCGTCGAACCCACAGTAGACGACACCACTCGCATTCTGATGGGACTCAAGAGCCGTTATGAGTCTCACCATGGCGTGCGTTACACCGTCAAGGCGATCCGGGCGGCGGTGGAGCTCTCCGCCAAGTACATCAATGATCGCCATCTGCCTGACAAGGCCATCGACGTCATCGACGAAGCGGGGGCAGGGCAACGCCTCTTGCCCGTCAGCAAGCGCAAGAAGGTGATCAATGTGCCGGAAATCGAAGCCATTGTTGCCAAGATTGCCCGTATTCCCGAGAAATCTGTCTCCTCCTCCGACAAGGAAGTGCTGAAGAACCTGGAGCGTAATCTCAAGATGGTGGTGTTCGGGCAGGACAAGGCCATCGAGGTGCTGACCGATGCCATTCGGTTGTCACGTTCAGGGCTTGGCAACGAACGCCGACCTGTGGGCTGCTTCCTGTTTGCCGGCCCGACCGGGGTGGGCAAGACCGAAGTGACCCAGCAACTGGGCAAGGCGCTCGGGGTCGAGGTATTGCGATTTGACATGTCGGAATACATGGAACGCCATACCGTGTCCCGGTTGATCGGGGCTCCTCCCGGTTACGTGGGATTCGAGCAGGGAGGGCTGTTGACCGACTCCGTCCTCAAGCATCCGCACTCCGTCGTGCTGCTTGACGAGATCGAGAAGGCGCACCCGGATGTCTTCAACCTGCTGCTGCAGGTGATGGACAACGGTACCCTGACGGACAACAACGGGCGCAAGGCAGATTTTCGCAATGTGATCCTGGTGATGACCACCAACGCAGGGGTTCAGGAAACCCAGCGCAAGTCCATCGGCTTCCAGCAGCAGGACATGAGCCACGATGCCATGGCGGTGATCAACAAGACGTTCAGTCCGGAGTTCCGCAACCGGCTCGATCACACCATCTGGTTCAACCATCTCGACATGGGAGTGATCCATCAGGTGGTTGACAAGTTCATCGTCGAGCTGCAGGTTCAGCTGGATGCCAAGGGCGTTTCACTGGAGGTGTCTGAAGAGGCGCGCCACTGGTTGGCAGAGAAAGGGTATGACAGGGCAATGGGGGCAAGACCCATGGGCCGGGTCATTCAGGAGCACCTCAAGAAGCCCCTGGCCAACGAGATCCTGTTCGGTTCCCTGGTCGATGGCGGCATTGTGAAGGTCGAGCTGGTGAACAACAGCCTCAGCTTTGATTTTCAGGTCAACGTTGAAGCTGTCTCTCACTGACTGTGAGCAAGGCCGGAAATGACAAAAAACCCCAACCGAGAGGCTGGGGTTTTTTGCTGAATTCCTGGCTTAGCGAGAGCGGAAAACAATACGTCCCTTGGAGAGATCGTACGGAGTCAGAGCCACCGTTACTTTGTCCCCAGTCAGGATACGGATGTAGTTTTTGCGCATCTTGCCGGAAATATGAGCGATAACCACGTGACCATTTTCCAGTTCCACACGGAACATGGTATTGGGCAAGGTTTCGAGAATGGTACCCTGCATCTCAATACTGTCTTCTTTAGCCATTGAATCCTCTTGATAAGCCACAACAAAAAACCGCTGGATCATGCCGGATTTAAGGCTATGTGTAAAGTTTACTCGGGCTTGGTGTCGATTTTTTTCCATTCGCCCTGTACCAGCAGCTCATGGGGCAGGTATTGGCGCTTGTAATTCATCTTGCGGCACTCCTCCACCAGATACCCCAGATAGAGCCACTGACGACCGGTCCGTCTGGCCAGTTCCAACTGGCTCAGGATGGCGAAGGTGCCGAGCGACCGGTCGGCATAGTCGGGGTCGAAGAAGGTGTACATGGCGCTCAGAGAGTGGGGAAGCAGGTCCGTGGTGGCCACGCCGATGAGGCGTCCCTCCTTGCGCATCTCCAGATAGAGGGGGGGCATCCAGTCACAGTGCAGGAACCCCTTGTATTGGGTCCGGCTCGGTGGATACATGCTGCCATCCCGATGACGCTCACGGATATAGCGTTCATAGAGCTGGTAATACTCGGGCTTGTCGTCATAGCTCAGCACGAGCTCGAGATCCCGGTTCAACTGGCGGATGCGCTTCTGCCCACGGCTCGGGATGAAGCGTTCACTGTGTATGCGCAAGGATTGGCAGGCGCTGCAGGCGGGACAGTGAGGACGATAGATGTCGTTGCCACTGCGCCGGAATCCTGCCGTCAGCAGCCGTTCGTACCCGGCGGCGTTGAGCAGTTCATGGTCCATCAGGACCAGCAACTGCTCCTGCTCGTGACCGAGGTAGCTGCACGGGTGCCTGGGGGTCAGCCCGACCTTGAGGATCACTTCTTCACTCATAGGCTGATTCTCCTCGGTTGCCAGCATCCCTCTTGCAACGGTTGCCGGGTCAGGGTGGCCAGGGTGGTCAGAAAGCGCTGCCTTGGCCACTCCTGAACGCCCAGCGTGGCCAGAAAGTCGTTTTGCATCTGGCAGTCGATGAGGGCACCGCCGTGCCCTGCAAAGTGGCGACAGAGGGCCACCATGGCCAGTTTGGCGCCATTGTCGATGCGGCTGAACATGGATTCACCACAAAAGAGTCTGCCCAGGGAGAGACCATAGAGACCTGCCTGCAACTGATCATCCTGCCAGACCTCGATGGAGTGGGCATGACCGAGGCGATGAAGGCGCCGATAGGCATTGATCATGGGGGCACTTATCCAGGTGCCGCTGGCGGTGCGACGAGGCGCGGCGCAGGCTGCAATGACGTCATCAAAGGCGCGATTGATGTAAATCTCGAAGGGGGTGCGGCGCAAACACTTCTGCAGGCTGCGGCCGATGTGGAGTTCCTCGGGCACGATGACTCCCCTGGGATCCGGTGACCACCACAGCAGTGGCTGATGGGGTTCATTCCACGGAAAGATCCCGCTGTGGTAAGCTGCCAGCAATCGAGCGGGGGAGAGATCTCCCCCAATCGCGAGCAGCCCGTTGGGCTCTTCCAGCGCATGGCTGGGGGAGGGAAACCAGCACAGCTCATCATCCAGTTCGGTAAGATAGCGAGACATAAGGCAGAGGTTCATAGATGAAGGCCATTATCCTGATAGTATCCAGCTTGCTTGGCTTTGTCACGGCGCCGGCCTGGAGTGCGGTGTATGAACGCAACACGGCGCGTCCGGTGGAGCAGGTGGTCTTCGGCCAGGTGGATGCGGTGCGCAACATCACCCAGCACCAGATGGTGGAATCAGAGCATTCCGGCTGGAAAACCCTGGGAGGTGCCGTGCTTGGCGGGCTGCTCGGCAACCAGTTTGGCGGTGGGCACGGGCGGGAGATTGCCACTGCGGTCGGGGCGCTGGCGGGAGCGGCGGCGGTGCAGCAGTTTCAGTCAGGGGGCAGCGTGGTGGAGAACAAGCTGGTGGAGCTGCTGATCCGCAACGAGCAGAACGGGCTCATCAACGTGATCCAGGATTACGATCCGGCCATGGTCTTTGCGCAGGGCGACAAGGTGCGCATCCTCTATTTCAGTGATGGGGTGCGGGTCGACAAGACCTATTGAACGGAGAAGAAGGGATTGACCCGGCGGCCGCCACATAAGGGGCGCCGGGCGGTACTACACGGAGTGCCTCTGCTGATGCTTGCTCAGACGTCCTGACAGACTATCTTGTCTCGCCCGGTATTCTTTGCCTGATACAACTGGCGATCTGCTTCGCTCAGCGCCTCGTCCATGGAGAGCCGCCCGACATTGATGACGCCGAAACTGGCGCGTACAAAGAGCGATATCTCCCGCGACAGCGGTTGCTGGCGCATTTGCAGACGAAGCCCTTCCAGTCGCTTGAGCAGCACGGGAACGGGGCAGTGGGGCACCATCAGGGCAAATTCTTCACCACCGAATCGGGCTATCATGGCATCCGGGAAGAACTGGGTGAGCAGCCTGGCCAGATGACAGAGCAGCTGATCGCCGATGGCATGCCCCCAGTGATCATTGACCTGCTTGAAGTGATCCACATCGAGCACGCACAGGGAGAGCTGCGCCTGATGGCGCTGATGCTCCTCGAACCACTTTTGACCCTCGTTGAACCAGTAGCGTCTGTTGTAAAGTCCGGTCAGGTAGTCTCGGTTGGCCGATTCCTGGATGTTGTTGAACTGCTCAAGGGCCTCCAGGTTGTGGCTGACCCGGCACTGCAGCTCCTCGGGTTCAAAGGGCTGATTGAGAAAATCATTCGCCCCTTGCTTGAGGTAGCGTGCCGAGAGGCCGTGTTTGTCCGATACCGAGATGCCGATGATGGCGAGCTGCTGCTTGCTGTAGCGCTCGCGCAGCATTCGCACCAGGCTGATGCCATCGATCTCCGGCATGTAGTAGTCCACCAGCATCAGGCGAATGGCGGGGTGCTGCTCGAGCTGCGCCAGCGCATCGCGGGCTGAATTGGCCTCGTGCACCTGCAACAACTGCTTGCGCAACTGGGCCGCGGTACGGTGACGGGAGGTGCGTGAATCGTCGACCACCAAGACTTCGATGGCCTGGTTGAGGTAGAGGCGGTGCACCAGACCGACGGCATATTGCAGGGAGTGACGTGAATCCTTCATCACGTAGTCCAGCACCCCGGCCTCCAGCCAGGCTTCCCGCTTCTCTTCGCTGATGTCGGCCGTCAGGATCACCACCGGCAGCCCACGCTCCCTCAGCACATTGACAGCCTCTCCGCCGGGGGCGTCCGGCAGGGTGAGATCCACCAGGGCGACCACATAATCTTCCCCATGGCAATCGCGAGCCCCTTCAAGGGTGTCGAAGGCGTCGATTTCCAGCCCTGTCTGCTGCGCAATGGCCTGGGTCAGCATGCGGCGTACCGTCAGGCTGTCTTCCACTATCATTATTTTTCGTTTCATCCTGCTCCTTGCAATAAAAAAGGGCATGCCAACTGGCATGCCCTTTATATCCTTCCGATTATTGTGCGTCCAGATATCGCTCTGCATCGAGGGCGGCCATGCAGCCGGTTCCTGCGGAGGTGATCGCCTGGCGGTAGACGTGGTCGGCCACGTCGCCAGCGGCGAACACGCCCGGGATACTGGTCTGGGTTGCGAACCCTTCCAGTCCGCCACGCACTTTCAGATAGCCGTTTTCCATCGCCAGCTGCCCTTCGAAGATCTGGGTGTTGGGCTGGTGACCGATGGCGATGAAGACCCCCATCAGCGGCAGCTCGGAGGTGGTGTCATCCCGGGTGCTGCGCAGGCGCACACCGGTGACGCCCATGTCGTCACCCAGTACTTCGTCCAGGGTCTGATGGGTGTGCAGGACGATATTGCCGCTCTCGACCTTGTCGTTGAGGCGCTTGATCAGGATCTTCTCGGCGCGGAACTCGTCGCGGCGATGGATGAGGTGCACCTTCTTGGCGATGTTGGCCAGATAGAGTGCCTCTTCCACGGCGGTGTTGCCGCCGCCGACCACGGCGACTTCCTGATTGCGGTAGAAGAAGCCGTCACAGGTGGCGCAGGCGGAGACGCCGCGGCCCTTGAAGGCCTCTTCGGAGGGCAGACCCAGGTATTTGGCGGAGGCGCCGGTGGCGAGGATCAGCGCATCGCAGGTGTATTCCCCGTTGTCGCCCTTGAGGCGGAAGGGACGCTCGGTCAGCGTCACTTCATTGATGTGATCAAAGAGGATGCGGGTATCGAACTTCTCTGCATGCTCTTTCATGCGCTCCATCAGGGCCGGGCCGGTCAGCCCTTCCGCGTCCCCTGGCCAGTTTTCCACTTCGGTGGTGGTGGTCAGCTGACCACCTTGCTGCATGCCGGTGATGAGCAGGGGATTGAGGTTGGCGCGAGCGGCATAGACGGCCGCAGTGTAACCTGCCGGACCGGATCCCAGGATCAGCAGTTTGCTGTGAGTGACTTGGCTCATGATGTGATTTCCGAGACGTGATGAGTTTGCGCGATTGTAGGTAATTCGTGATCCGTGGTCAAAGGCCAGCGCATCGATTGGGGCAATCGCCAACAAGAGGGGTGAGCCGGGGATGGCAGGCATAAAAAAACCGCCCATCGCGGGCGGATTTTCACTCATCTACCTCCCTTTGCAGGGACGCGATCAGTTCAGCAGGGTCAGGGGATCCGTGTAAGCCAGGTTGTGGGCCACGGCAACCTCCTTGCAGGTGATTTTGCCCGCCATCACGTTCAGGCCGTGCAACAGGTGGGGATCGGCGAGCAGAGCGTTGCGATAGCCCTGTTCGGCCAGCTTGATGATGAAGGGGAGGGTGGCGTTGTTCAGGGCCACGGTGGAGGTCCGCGCCACGGCACCCGGCATGTTGGCCACGCAGTAGTGCACCACTTCGTCGACGATGAAGGTGGGATCTTCATGGGTGGTGGCATGGGAGGTCTCGACACAGCCGCCCTGATCGATGGCCACGTCCACGATGGCCGCACCGGGTTTCATGCGAGCAATGTGGTCACGGCTGACAAGTTTTGGCGCAGTGGCGCCAGGCACCAGCACGCCGCCGATGACCAGGTCCGCCGCCAGCAGATGGCGCTCCAGGGTCTCGCGGTTGGAGTAGACCACCTTGGCAGCCCCTTGGAACTCGCTGTCGAGACGGCGCAGGGTATCGACGTTGTTGTCGAGGATGGTGACGTCGGCACGCAGGCCGACGGCCATGCGGGCTGCGTTGGAGCCCACCACACCACCACCGATGATCACCACCTTGGCCGGTTCCACACCGGGCACACCACCGAGCAGTACGCCGCTGCCGCCACGGGATTTCTCCAGTGCCTGGGCACCGGCCTGAATAGACATGCGTCCGGCCACTTCCGACATGGGGGCCAGCAGGGGCAGACCGCCACGACCGTCTGTGACGGTTTCATAGGCGATGCAGACGGCACCACTGTCGATGAGATCCTGGGTCTGGGCCAGGTCCGGCGCCAGATGCAGATAGGTAAAGAGGGTCTGGCCGGGACGCAGCATGGCCCGTTCCACTGCCTGGGGTTCCTTGACCTTGACGATCATCTCCGCCTTGGCGAAAACTTCGGCAGCGGAGGCCAGGATCTCGGCTCCGGCAGCCAGATAATCTGCGTCACTGAACCCAATGCCATTTCCTGCGCCGCTTTGGACGAAAACAGTATGGTTTCGTGCTGTCAGTTCACGTACACTGGCCGGAACCATGCCTACGCGATATTCATGGTTTTTTATTTCCTTAGGTACACCGATAATCATGCTATCCCTCGTCTATCGATTGGTGGTTTATGTTGCCTAGATGTTAAGCGACATTTGCGCCTAGTATATTCAGGTATTGACAGGATTTGTGACCATTATTATAAAATGACTGGTGATTCTTACCAAAAAATAGCCAAAGGATGGAATTAAATGATGGAAGCTAAGAGTCGGCTAAAGGATTTGGACAGGATTGACCGCAACATTCTGAATGAACTGCAAAAGGATGGCAGGATTTCGAACGTTGAGTTGTCCAAACGAGTTGGCCTGAGTCCCACACCGTGTCTGGAACGGGTTCGTCGCCTCGAGCGACAAGGGTATATCGAAGGATATGCCGCCATTCTGAACCCTCATTATCTGGACGCGTCTCTGCTGGTGTTCGTGGAAATTACCCTCAATCGTGGCGCCCCCGATGTGTTCGAGCAGTTCAACAAGGCTGTTCAGGTGCTCGAAGAGATCCAGGAGTGCCATCTGGTGTCCGGTGATTTCGACTATCTGCTCAAGACCCGCGTCAGCGACATGTCCGCTTACCGCCGCCTGCTGGGTGAAACCCTGCTGCGTCTGCCGGGCGTGAACGACACCCGCACCTACGTGGTGATGGAAGAGGTCAAACAGAGCAGTCGTCTGGTGATCAGCACCCGATAAGCGGGGTTGTGCTGTGACTTGCAAGTTCCATGACGAGTCACGATAGTCAGAAACGAGCGGCCGGTCCGCTCGTTTCTTCTTATAGAGAGTTTCAGGCCCGCCCTCAGGCACTGGCTGACAATCGGTGGGCTTTTCAGGGATACTAGGCCCCCTATCCCCGCATTCATGTTTTCACAAAGGAGCCGGAGTTTGGCCGATAAAAAGCTGTTTACTCCTTTATCAGGTACACAACGGATCTTCGAGGCCGTCTTGATCGCCATCACCCTGATGGCTGCCTATCTTTTGCTTGCCCTGCTGACCTACCATCCCGCCGATCCCGGTTGGTCGCAAACCTCCTGGCAAGGGGAGGTGAAAAACCTCGCGGGCAGCGCCGGTGCCTGGCTCGCCGACATCACCATGTTTACCTTCGGGGCCTTCTCCTATCTGGTGCCCCCCCTGGTAGTGCTGCTTGGCTGGAGCCTGTTCTGGCGCCCGAGCAAGCTGCTGGAAGTGGATTACCTCACCCTGTCGGTACGGATCATCGGCTTCGTGCTGACGGTGCTTGGCATGTCCGCCATCGCCAGCATGAACTTCAACGACTTGCAGAACTTTTCCGCCGGCGGCCTGGTGGGGGATGTGATCGCCTCCGCCGTGGTGCCGCTGTTTGGCGGCGTGGGGGCCAACCTGATGCTGCTCTGCTTCGTGGCGACCGGCATCACCCTCTTTACCGGCTGGTCCTGGCTCACCATTGTCGAGCGCATCGGTGCCGCCTGCACCGGCTCCGTCAGCGCCATCTACCATTTCCCCACCACACTGGGCCGCTGGCTCACCGGTGGCTGGCGCCAGCCCCGCTATGAGGGGCCGGATCCCCTGCTGGAAGGGGGCGTGGGTAGCTTCGATCAGGAAGAGGATGACGAAGACCCCCACAGCAGCTGGACACGCAACCCCAAGGCGAAGAATCGCGCTCAAAAGACAAAAGCTGACGAATGGCTGCCGGAGCTTGACGAAGACACCTTCCAGTTCGATCCGCAGTTTGACGACGAAGAGGACGAGGCTCCGGCGCCTGCCGCCAAGGGCAAGCGCGTGGCCAATGGCCGTCCGCGTCCCGCCGTGCGCCAGGAAGAAGATGACCTCGACTTGCCCTGGGCGGAGGGGGATGACGAACCCGATGCTCCCGTTACCGCTGCTCCGGTGAAAGCCAAGCGCCGTCCCCAGCCCGGTCTGGCCCCTTTGCCGAGCATCGATCTGCTGGACAGGCCGCCCGCCAAGACCCAGATGATGAGCAAGGACGAGCTGGAGCGCATGGGCCGGCTGGTGGAGGCGAAGCTCGCCGATTACAACGTGCAGGCCAAGGTGGTGGGCGTCTATCCCGGTCCCGTCATTACCCGCTTCGAGCTGGACCTGGCGCCGGGCATGAAGGCGAGCAAGATCACCAATCTTTCCCGGGATCTCGCCCGTTCTCTGTCGGCCAGCAGCGTGCGGGTGGTGGAAGTGATCCCGGGCAAGACGTTCGTCGGGATCGAGCTGCCCAACCGGGTACGCCAGACCGTCTACCTGCGGGAAACCCTCGACTGCGAGGCGTTCGCGGCCAGCCGCAATCCGCTCACCATGGGGCTGGGTCAGGATATCGCGGGGGAACCCGTGGTGGTGAACCTCGCCAAGATGCCCCACCTGCTGGTGGCCGGTACCACGGGCTCGGGCAAGTCGGTGGGGGTGAACACCATGATCATCTCCATGCTCTACAAATCCTCCCCCGAGGATCTGCGCTTCATCATGATCGACCCCAAGATGCTGGAGCTCTCGGTCTATGAAGGCATTCCGCATCTGCTGACCGAGGTGGTCACCGACATGAAGGATGCCGCCAACGCCCTGCGCTGGTGCGTAGGCGAGATGGAGCGTCGTTACAAGCTGATGTCCGCGGTCGGGGTGCGCAACCTCAAGGGGTACAACGACAAGGTGCTGGCCGCCATCGAGGCGGGGGATCCCCTGGTCGACCCCCTGTGGCGTCCGGGTGACTCCATGGATCAGATGCCGCCGGAGCTGGAAAAACTGCCCCACATCGTGGTGGTGGTGGACGAGTTCGCCGACATGATGATGATCGTCGGCAAGAAGGTGGAGGAGCTTATCGCCCGTATCGCCCAGAAGGCACGGGCGGCCGGTATTCACCTTATCCTCGCGACCCAGCGTCCGTCAGTGGATGTCATTACCGGCCTCATCAAGGCCAACATCCCGACCCGTATCTCCTTCCAGGTGTCGAGCAAGATCGATTCGCGCACCATCCTGGACCAGGGGGGCGCCGAATCCCTGCTCGGCATGGGTGACATGCTCTACATGCCTGCCGGCACCTCCAACCCCACCCGTGTCCACGGTGCCTTCGTCGATGACCACGAGGTACACAAGGTGGTGGCGGACTGGAAACTGCGTGGCGAGCCGGATTACATCGACGAGATCCTCTCCGGCGAGTCGGACGGCGAGGGCGGCGGTGGCGACTTCGGCGGGGGCGGCGATGAAGAGCTCGATCCCCTGTTCGACGAGGCGGTGGCCTTCGTGGTGGAATCCCGCCGTGGCTCCACCTCCAGCGTCCAGCGCAAGTTCAAGATCGGTTACAACCGGGCGGCCCGTCTCATCGAGCAGATGGAAAACCAGGGCATCGTCAGCGCCCCGGGCGGCAACGGCCAGCGCGACGTGCTGGCCCCGCCGCCGGTTCGTGACTAAGCCTAACTCCTGTATCATTCTGGCCATGCCCTTTGCGGGCGTGGCCTTTTATCGAGAACCTCCCTATGAAGAGCCTGATGAAAAAACAACTGTTGATGGGTTCCATTCTGCTGGTTGCCAGCAGCCAGGTGTGGGCCGATGCGGCCAGCGATCTCAAGGAGAAGCTCTCCTCCGTCAATGTCTTCTCCGCGACGTTTGCCCAGACCGTCTATGACAGCAAGGGCAAGGAGCTGCAAAAGGCGAGCGGTTCCCTGCTGGTACAGCGACCCAACCGCTTCAACTGGCACACTACCTCCCCGGACGAGAGTTTGATCGTGGCCGATGGCAAGGATGTGTGGGTGTACGATCCCTTCGTTGAGCAGGTCACCGCCCTCAAGATGAAGGATGCGGTGCTCAACACCCCCTTCGTGCTCATCGCGGGCAACGACAACAGCCTCTGGAAGAACTATGACGTGACCCAGGAAGGGGATGTCTACACCGTCACCAGCCGCAACAAGGACGAGTTGATCGCCTCCTTTCGCATCACCTTCGACCGTCAGAACAACATCAGTCGCTTCGACGTGAAAGAGGCCCAGGGCCAGTGGAGCGAGTTCACCCTGAGCAGCTTCAACCGCAAGCCGGTGCTCAAGGGCAACGAATTTGTCTTCAAGATCCCGAAGGGGGTCGAGTTGGACGACCAGCGCTGATGAGCCAGCCGTTACCGGCGTTATCGTCTGACCGGGTGTTGTTTATGACCGATCAGATGCAAGGTCAATGCAGATGAGCAATTTATCCCTGGATTTCTCCTCGGACTTTCGTCCGCTTGCGGCCCGGATGCGGCCGCAAACCCTCGAGCAGTACATCGGCCAGCAGCATATCCTGGGGCCGGACAAGCCCCTGCGAAAAGCGATCCTGGCGGGGCACTGCCACTCCATGATCCTCTGGGGGCCCCCCGGCACCGGCAAGACCACACTGGCAGAACTGGTTGCCCACTACTGCCAGGCGGAGGTGGAGCGGCTCTCGGCGGTCACCTCCGGCATCAAGGAGATCCGCGCGGCCCTCGACAAGGCGAAGGAGAACGGCTGGCGCGGGGTGCGCACCATCCTGTTCGTGGATGAAGTCCACCGCTTCAACAAGAGCCAGCAGGATGTCTTCCTGCCCCACATCGAAGACGGCACCATCACCTTCATCGGCGCCACCACCGAGAACCCCTCGTTCGAGCTCAACAATGCGCTGCTCTCCCGGGCCCGGGTCTATCTGCTCAAGAGGCTGGAGGAGCAGGACATCCTCGCCATGATCGATCAGGCGATGCAGGACCCGCGCGGTCTCAATGACCCTAGCCTGCGCTTTGCCCCCGGGGCCAAGGAGGCGCTGGCGAAAGCCGTGGACGGAGACGGGCGCAAGTCTCTGAACTATCTGGAGCTCCTGGCCGACATGGCCGAGGCCGACAGCTCAGGGGCGCGGGTGATCGACAGTACCCTGCTCGCCGCCGTGGTGGGGGAGCACGTGGCCCGTTTCGACAAGGGCGGCGATCACTTTTACGACCTCATCTCGGCGGTGCACAAGTCCATTCGCGGCTCGGCACCGGATGCGGCCCTCTACTGGTATGCCCGCATGGTGAGCGCCGGCTGCGATCCCCTCTACATCGCCCGCCGCTTGCTGGCCATTGCCTCGGAAGACGTGGGCAACGCCGATCCCCGTGCCATGCAGGTGGCGCTCTCGGCCTGGGACTGCTTCCATCGCATCGGTCCGGCGGAAGGGGAGCGGGCCATCGCCCAGGCCATCGTCTACCTCGCCTGCGCCCCCAAGAGCAATGCGGTCTACACCGCCTGGAAGGCGGCGCTTCACGACGCCAAGAACCTGCCGGACTTCGAGGTGCCACCGCACCTTCGCAATGCCCCTACCAAGCTCATGAGCGAGCTGGGCTACGGCGCCGAGTATCGCTACGCCCACGACGAGCCGGGGGCCTATGCCGCCGGCGAGCAGTACTTCCCCCCGGAGCTTGCCGGCAAGCAGTACTATCAACCCACCGAGCGGGGGCTTGAGAAGCAGATAGCCCAGAAGCTCGACTATCTGCACGAGCTGGACAAGCAGAGCCCGCGCAAGCGATAGGAAAGACCTTCAAGCCCCTCGCCCGGAACGCGCACGGCAAGGCTATCAGGAGAGGGGGGCCCGGCAAAAACGGGCGCAATAGTCCCTGTTCGGGCGGGGGGGCGGTCTGCTACACTGCCCGTCTGACCCCGGTTGTCTTGGCCTTGCACCATCTTCTTGATTTCGAAGGCCCGATTCCGAAGGCAAAGGGGTGCGCCAACCGATGTTAACTTCCGGATCTGTTTCCCAACCCGGTCACGATGACCCGGGCCCAGATCCCATTAAAAAAAGTAGGTAAACCATGCTGGATCCCAAATATCTGCGCAGCGACATCACCGAAGCTGCCGCTCGTCTGGCGACACGTGGCTACGTTCTGGACGTAGCGGCGGTCAATGTTCTGGAAGAGAAACGCAAGGATCTGCAGTCCCGCACCCAGGAGCTGCAGGCCGAGCGCAACGCCCGCTCCAAGTCCATCGGTGAGGCTGCCCGTCGTGGTGAAGATGTTGCCCCCCTCAAGGCCGAGGTGACCAAGATCAACGACGAGCTCGAGACCAGCAAGGTCGAGCTGGAGGCCCTGCTGGCCCAGCTCAAGGGGATCGCCGACGCCATCCCCAACCTGCCGAGCGAGACCACCCCGGTGGGCCGTGACGAGAACGACAACGTGGAGGTCCGCCGCTGGGGTACCCCGCGTGAGTTCGATTTCCCGGTGCGCGATCACATCGATCTGGGTGAGGCGGCCAAGGGGGTCGACTTCAAGAACGGCGTCAAGCTCTCCGGTGCCCGTTTCGTGGTGATGAAGGGCCAGATTGCCCGTCTGCACCGCGCCCTGGCCCAGTTCATGCTGGACCTGCACACCCTGCAGCACGGCTACACCGAGTGCTACGTGCCCTATCTGGTCAACCCGGACAGCCTGTACGGCACCGGCCAGCTGCCCAAGTTCTCCCAGGACCTCTTCAATACCGGCATCGAAGGGGAAGGGGAAGACGAAGGCAAGGTGCGCAAGTTCTCCCTCATCCCGACCTCCGAAGTGCCGCTCACCAACATGGCCCGTGACGAGATCTTCGACGAGCAGGAGCTGCCCATCAAGATGACCGCCCACAGCCCCTGCTTCCGCTCCGAAGCGGGCTCCTACGGTCGTGATACCCGTGGCCTCATCCGCATGCACCAGTTCGACAAGGTCGAGATGGTGCAACTGGTGCACCCGGAAAAATCCTGGGATGCCCTGGAAGAGATGGTGGGTCACGCCGAGAAGGTGCTGCAGTTGCTGGAGCTGCCGTATCGCGTGATGGCACTTTCCACCGGTGACATGGGCTTCTGCGCCGCCAAGACCTACGATCTGGAAGTGTGGCTGCCGGCCCAGAACACCTATCGCGAGATCTCCTCCGTCTCCAACTGCACCGACTTCCAGGCGCGCCGCATGCAGGCTCGCGTGCGCATCGACGGCAAACCGCAGCTCATTCACACCCTGAATGGTTCCGGTCTGGCGGTGGGTCGTACCCTGGTGGCCGTGCTCGAGAACTACCAGCAGGCAGATGGCCGCATCGCCATCCCGGCTGCGCTGCAATCCTACATGGGCGGCCTGACCCACATCGGGTAAGCGCTCGTTGCAGACGACAACGCCATGGCATGCCATGGCGTTGTGCATTCTGGGCCCGGGAAACCCGCCGCAAGGGGAAGGGATAGCTCCCTTCGGGCCTGTAACACAATTTTATCAAGCATTGCGCAATCGTTTTTGTTAGACTGCGCCGCAATTTCGCAGGACATCTTTTTCTATGGTCTGGATTGATTACGCCATCATCGGCATCGTCGGTTTCTCCGCCCTCATCAGCCTGGTGCGCGGCTTTCTCAAGGAGGCCATGTCTCTGGTCACCTGGTTCGTCGCCTTTTTCATTGCCAGCCATTTCTATCCTGATCTCGCCGTCTATTTCACCTCTTTCTCCGATGCCATGGTTCGCAACGGTCTGGCCATCGCCGCCCTGTTCGTGGCGACCCTGATCCTCGGCAGCGTGGTGAACTACGTGGTGGGCCTGCTGGTGGAAAAGACCGGGCTTTCCGGCACCGACAGGGTGCTCGGGGTCTGTTTTGGCGCCATTCGCGGGGTGCTGATCGTCAGCGCCCTGCTGTTTTTCATGGATACCTTCACCAGCCTCTCCCAGAGCGACTGGTGGGTGGCGTCCAGGCTGGTGCCGGAGTTCAAGCCGGTGATCCAGTGGTTTTTCGGGTTCATGATGAACTCGTCCAGTTTTCTTCAACAGGTACAGTGACTTCGAGGTAGCAAAGACATGTGCGGTATTGTCGGTATAGTTGGCACCACCCCCGTCAATCAGGCCCTCTACGACGCCTTGACGGTGTTGCAGCACAGGGGACAGGATGCCGCCGGGATCGTGACCATTGACAGTGGAAACTTCCGGCAACGCAAGGCCAACGGTCTGGTGAAGGATGTGTTTGAAGTGCGCCACATGCAGCGCCTGAAAGGGAATATCGGCATCGGACACGTCCGTTATCCCACCGCAGGCAGCTCCAGTGCGGCAGAGGCGCAGCCGTTTTACGTGAACTCCCCCTACGGCATGGTGCTGGCCCACAACGGCAACCTCACCAATGCCAAGGAGCTCAAGGAGCAGCAGTTCAAGGTGGCCCGCCGCCACATCAACACCACCTCGGACTCCGAAGTGCTGTTGAACGTGCTGGCCCACGAGCTGGACTTGTGCGACAAGATGGCGCTGCGCCCGGAAGATATCTTCTCGGCGGTACGCAAGGTGCACCAGCAGATCCGCGGCGCCTATGCCGTGGTCTCTCTGGTGATCGGCCACGGCCTCATCGGGTTCCGTGACCCCAACGGCATTCGCCCGCTGATCCTGGGTCGCCGGGTCGACGAGCAGGGGCAGGTGGAGTACATGCTCGCCTCCGAGAGCGTGGCCCTCGATGCCATCGGTTTCGAGACGGTGCGTGACGTCGCCCCGGGCGAGGCCATCTACATCACCGAGCAGGGCCAGCTCTTCTCCGAGCAGTGTGCGGAGAACCCGCAGATGAACCCCTGCATCTTCGAATACGTCTACTTCGCCCGCCCCGACTCCTTCATCGACAAGGTCTCCGTCTATGCCGCCCGCCTCAACATGGGTCGCAAGCTGGGCCAGAAGATCGCACGGGAGTGGGATGATCTCGACGTGGACGTGGTCATCCCCATCCCCGAGACCTCCTGCGACGTGGCGCTGGAAATCGCCCACACCCTGGGCCTGCCGTACCGTCAGGGCTTCGTGAAGAACCGCTACATCGGCCGTACCTTCATCATGCCGGGCCAGACCCAGCGCAAGAAGTCGGTGCGCCGCAAGCTCAACGCCATCAGCTCCGAATTCAAGGGCAAGAAGGTGTTGCTGGTGGACGACTCCATCGTGCGGGGCACCACCTCCGAGCAGATCATCCAGATGGCCCGTGAAGCGGGGGCCGCCAAGGTCTACTTCGCCTCGGCCGCACCGGAAATTCGCTTCCCCAACGTCTACGGCATCGACATGCCCACCGCCAACGAGCTCATTGCCCATGGCCGTGAAGTGGAAGAGGTGTGCAAGCTTATCGGTGCCGACGGCCTCATCTTCCAGGATCTGGAAGATCTGGAAGAGGCGGTGCGGGAGATCAACCCCGAGCTGCGCCACTTCGAGACCTCGGTCTTCAACGGTCACTATGTGACCTCCGACGTGGATCAGGGTTATCTGGACCACCTCAATGCCCTGCGCAGCGACGACAACAAGGCGGTGCGCGAGTGGCAGGAAGGGACCAGCAACCTCGAGATCTTCAACGAAGGCAGTTAAACGTTTTCAGATTGCCAGCGTGATGAACAACAGGGGGGCCTCGGCCCCCCTGTTGCATGGATGCGCCTTGCGGCGAAACTGAGGGGGGCCTCAGGCCAGATCCTCCCCGTTGCTCGCGATCACCTTCTTGTACCACCAGAACGACTTCTTGCGCCGGCGGGCCAGGGTGCCATGGCCGGCGTCGTCCCGGTCCACGTGGACGAAGCCATAGCGCTTGCTCATCTCGCCGGTGGAGGCGGAGACGAGATCGATGCAGCCCCAGCTGGTGTACCCCATCAGGGGCACGCCGTCCTCGATGGCGTCCCCCATGGCCTCGATGTGGGCGCGCAGGTAGTCGATGCGGTAGTCGTCCTCTATCTCCCCTTGCTCGTTCATTTCGTCCACCGCCCCCAGGCCGTTTTCCACCAGGAAGAGCGGCTTCTGGTAGCGATCGTGCAAGGTGTTGAGGGTGATGCGAAGGCCCAGGGGATCGATACCCCAGCCCCACTCGCTCACCTCGATGTGGGGATTGCGCAGGGACTTGACCACGTTGGCCTCGCTGGTGTTGCCCGCATTCATGTCGGCGGCGGCGCAGCGGGAGGCGTAGTAGCTGAAGGAGACGAAATCCACGGTGTGCCTGAGGATCTCGTCATCTTCCGGCCCCTTCACCAGGGTGACCCCCTTGTCACGAAACACCCTCTGCGCATAGGCCGGATAGGCGCCCCTGGCTTGCACGTCGATGAAGAGGAGGTTCTCCCGATCTTTCTGGAGGGCGGTCCAGACGTCGGCGGGCTTGCAGGAGTAGGGGTAGAAGTTGCCCCCCGCCAGCATGCAGCCCACCTGGTTGGTCGGGTTCACCTCGTGGGCGATCCGGGTCGCCAGGGCGCTGGCCACCAGCTCGTGGTGGGCAGCCTGATACTTCACCTGATCCTGGTGCTCCCCTTCCTCGAACACCAGCCCCGCCCCGGAGAAGGGGCTGTGCAGCAGGATGTTGATCTCGTTGAAGGTGAGCCAGTACTTCACCAGGCCGTCGAACTGCTCGAAGCAGGTGCGGGCGTAGCGGGTGAAAAACTCCACCATCTGGCGGTTGCGCCAGGAGCCGTACTCGGTCACCAGGTGCATGGGCACATCGAAGTGGCACAGGGTCACCAGGGGCTCGATGTTGTACTTTCTGCACTCCTCGAACACCGCGCGGTAGAAGGCGATGCCCTCGGCATTGGGCTCGCGCTCGTCCCCCCTGGGGTAGAGACGGGCCCAGGCGATGGAGGTGCGAAACACGGTGAAGCCCATCTCGGCCATCAGGGCGATGTCCTCCCGATAGCGGTGATAGAAATCGATGGCCCCGTGGCTTGGGTAGAACTCGTCATCTTGCAGGGTGATGCGCTTCTCCTGGCCGAGTTTGACCGCCATGCGGCGCGGGCCATGGGGGATCATGTCTACCGTGGTCAGCCCCTTGCCCCCCTCGAGATAGCCGCCCTCCGCCTGATTGGCGGCCAGGGCACCGCCCCAGAGAAAGCCCTCGGGAAATCTTGTTAACGACATTGGTTACCTCTTGTTATGTCTGAATGGGGTGTCACAGCCCGGCCTGCGCCTGGCTGGTGGCGACGGGTTGCACGGGCTCGGCGCGGGGGGCCGGGCTCTCGACCGGGATGTCCTCGAACCCCATCACCAGGGTCAGCACGAAGGAGAGCACCACCGAGAGGGCCATCACGCCGAACACCCAGGCGATGGTCATGGGGTTGGCCGGATCGAAGAACTGCACGCTGGTAAAGAGCCCGGGGGCGGCCATGGAGTGGCTGGCGAGCCCCGCCATGCCGGCGACGGCACCGCAGACAAAGCCGCTGATGAGGCTCGCGATGAGCGGACGCTTGAGGCGCAGGGCCACACCGTAGAGTGCGGGTTCGGAGATCCCCGCCATGATGGCGGAGGCGGCCGCCGCGAGCGCCGTCTGGCGCAGTTCCGGGTTACGGGTGCGCCAGGCCACCGCCAGGGACGAGCCGCCAAGAGAGAGATTGGCGCCAATTTCGGAGGGCATCACCATGCCTTCCTTGCCGGTCTCGGCGATGGTCTGGATGATGGTCGGGGTGAAGACGCGGTGCATGCCGGTCATCACCAGCAGGGGCCAGAGCGCCCCCATGATGGCCACCGACAGCCAGCCCAGGTAGTCGTGGACCGTGTAGACCAGGCCGGAGATGGCGGTGCCAATCCAGATGCCGACGGGGCCGATGAAGAGGATGGCGAGGGGGGCGGCGATCAGCACGATCAGCATGGGTTTGAGGAAGTTCTTGGTGACCGCCGGGGTGATGCGGTCGACCCAGCCCTCGATGTAGGAGAGGCACCAGGTCATCACCAGGGCCGGAATGACGGTGTAGGTGTATTTGACCGCGGTCACCGGGACCAGGGCGAAGGTCACCTGCTCCCCTTCGGCGGCTCTGGCCATCAGCTCGATGAAGCTGGGGTGCACCAGCACGCCTGCGATGGCGATGGCCAGGGACATGTTGGTCTTGAACTTGACGGCGGCGGAGGCGGCCACCATCAGGGGCAGGAAGAAGAAGGCCCCATCCCCGGCCACCGTGAGGATGGTGAGGGTCGAGGAGCCTTTCTCCAGCACGCCGGTCATCTCCAGCACCATGGCCAGCAGCTTGAGCATGGAGCCGCCGATGATGGCCGGGATGAGGGGGGACATGGTGCCGATCAGGGCGTCGAGGATGGCAGCGCCCATGCGGCGCAGGCTCCAGCCAGCGGAAGCCTCCGCAAGCGGAGTCTGCCCGCCGCCCTGGGGCAGCAGGGCCAGCACCTCGCGATAGGCGTGGGAGACGGTGTTGCCGATGATCACCTGACACTGGTTGTCCGCCTGCACCACCCCGAGCACGCCCGTGATCGCCTTGAGGGCAGGGCCATTGACCCGGGCGGGATCGCCGAGCACAAAGCGCAGCCGCGTCATGCAGTGGGTCACGGCGACGACGTTGTCGGCGCCGCCGAGAGCGGTGATGACGGTACCGGCCAGAGCCGCATAGTTTTTTGACATCGAGGTAGATCCTTTTCACCAAGTGGGCCTGCTCGCCCCCGCCGCCGCGAAGGGCGGGAACGCGCATGAAACTGAATGTGGAACCGGTTCCACATAGAGTGCGCGGCCTGAGCGCGGGAGACAAGCATCTTGTGCAGCGAGCGTCCGGATCCGTGAATGAGATCACTGAACCCGGGCCTGCACGCCATTCGTGCGACGACAAGCCGGGGGCGGTGCAGTACACTGCGCCCCGTTACGAGCAAGGGAGAACACAATGACGACGATGCTGGAGGTGGCAAGGCGGGCAGGGGTGTCGAAGGCGACGGTCTCCCGGGTGTTGTCGGGCAATGGTTACACCAGCCAGGAGACCCGGGACCGGGTGCAGCAGGCCATCGAGGAGTGCGGCTATCGCCCCAACCTGGTGGCGAGGCAGCTGGCGACCAGGCATACCCGGACCCTGGGACTGGTGGTCACCAACACCCTCTACCACGGCGTCTACTTCGGCGAGCTGCTCTCCCAGGTGGCGCGGATGACCGAGGATCGCGGGCGCCAGCTCATACTGGCGGACGGCAAGCACAGCGCCGACGAGGAGCGCCAGGCCATCCAGTATCTGCTCGATTCCCGTTGCGATGGCGTCATCATCTATCCGCGCTTTCTTGGGGTGGAGGAGATGGACGAGATCATCGAGCAGCATGAGCAGCCCATCATGGTGCTCAACCGGCGTCTGAGCCGCCATCCGGCCCACTGCGTCTATGCGGACCAGCAGGCGGCGGCGGAGGCGGTGGTGGACAAGCTGGTGGCCATGGGGCACAGGGAGATCGCCTTCATCGCAGGCTCTGCGGATTCCCCCACCGGCACCGAGCGCCTGACCGGTTACCGGCAGGCGCTGATCCGGCACGGCATCCCCGTGCAGGAGACCTTGATCGCACCCGGCAAATGGACCCCCGCCTGTGGCGCGGCCGCCGTCTCGACCTTGCTGGCGCGAGGCGCTCGCTTCAGCGCCCTGGTGGCCAGCAACGATGACATGGCGATCGGGGCCATCAAACGGCTGCACGAAGCCGGTGTGATGGTGCCTGACGAGGTTTCGGTGGTGGGGTTTGACGACATTCCCCTGGCCCCTTACGTCATTCCCGCGCTGTCGAGCGTCAAGATGCCGGTGAACGGGATGATCCAGGAGACCATCAACCGCCTGATCACCATGGTGGAGGAGGGGAGCCGGGACGCACTGCCCGCCTTCAGCGGCACCCTGATCCGCCGCGACTCCCTCAGGCGTCTGACGGGCTGAGCCATGATGGCGGTGGGCAGGCCGGGCGGGATCCGTTAGCATAGGCCCCCCGGCGCCAGGCGCCGCGTGTCGTATCAACAGATGAGAGTTCAGATGGATGACCTGTTAGCCCCCGTTCGCCAGTTCCTGCATTGCGAGACCCCGGATGAGTGGGTGGAAATGGCGCGGGATCCCGCCCAGTTGCCGACCCTGCTTATCGATCACGCCAACTGCGAGAACAAGGCGGCACTCACCGCCCACAGCCTGGTGCGCCGCTACTGCCTGACCAAGGAGAAGCGTCACCTGCTGCCCAAGCTGACTTTCTACCGGGAGCTCGATGCCTTGCCGGAGAAGGCGGAGATCCTCGGCAAGCGCACCATGGGCGAATCAGACAGGAGCGTGTTTGCCGAGCTGGAGCGCAATCCCCTGCTGTTCCCCATGGTGCGCCTCATCCAGGAGGAGCTGCACCACTTCGAGCAGGTGCTGGAGATCATGGCCGCACGGGGCATCCCCTATGGTCCCGTCACCGCCTCCCGCTATGCCCGCAGCCTGCTGACCCATGTGCGCACCTACGAGCCGGCGGCCGTGGTGGACAAGATGATCATCGGTGCCTATATCGAAGCGCGATCCTGCGAGCGTTTTGCCAGGTTGGCCCCTCATCTTGACGAGGAGCTTGGCCGCTTCTATGTCTCCCTGCTGCGCTCGGAGGCGCGTCACTATCAGGACTACCTGGCCCTGGCACAGACGTTCGCAGACGAAGACATCAGCGAGCGAGTGGCCTTCTTCGGTCGCCTGGAGGCCGAGCTCATCTGTTCACCGGATCCGCAATTCCGTTTCCATAGCGGACTGCCTGTCAGATCTGACAGTTGTTGAGATGACGGGGGCTGCCTACCATTCCCCTGTTCCTACTACGAGCGACGCAATCACTTTTTGAGCGCAATCCCCCGGCGACTGATGAGACATCAGGCCGGGTTTTTTTATGTCTGGCACAAGGGGAAACGCGCCGCGGGATCAGCGGCGGTATTCGTTGTTGTAGTTCTGAATGAGGCGGCGGGTGACGTCGTGCTGGGGATCGGCGAAGACCCGCAAGGTCTTGCCGCGCTCCACCACACGCCCTTCGTGCATCACCAGCACCTCGTCGCTGATGTGGCTCACGATCCCCAGATCGTTGGCCACCAGCACATAGCTCAGCCCCATGGTCTCCTGCATCTCCAGCAGCAGGTTGATGATCTGGGAGCGTACCGAAATATCCAGGGTCGAGAGAGCCTCGTCCGCCACCACTATCTTGGGATTGAGGATGAGCGCCCGTGCCAGCCCCACCCGCTGCTGCTGGCCGGCGGAGAGCATCTGGGGATAGAAGAGGGCGTGGTCGGGCAGCATGCCCACCATGCGCAGGGTCTGGATCACCTTCTCCCGGCGCTCCTCCTCGCTCAGGGCCGTGTTGAGGCGAAGGGGGGTCTCCAGGATCTGGCCGACCCGGATTTTCCGGTTAAGGGAGGTGTTGGGGTCCTGGAAGATCATCCGCAGCAGCTTGCAGCGGGTCTGGTAATCGCCGTGGACCATGGGTTGCCCCTCGATGGCGATCTCCCCGCCGCTCGGTTCAATCATGCCCGCCAGAATGCGGGCCAGGGTGCTCTTGCCCGAGCCCGCCTCCCCGACGATGGCCAGGGTCTGGCCCACCTCGAGATCGAACGAGAGGGGCTTTATCGCCTCCACCGCGCGGCGCCTGAACAGGCCGGTGCGGTTCTGGTAGGTCTTGCACAGGCCCCTGACCTGCAACAGGGAAGGTTCGGTCACGACGTGGTCTCCTTGGGTGCGCTCGCCGGATAGAGGGGCTGACGGGGCGGGCAGGTGCCCCGGATCAGGGTCTGGTGCCGGTTCATTTCTTCGGTTCTTCCATGTTGAGGGGGAAGTGGCAACTGAACTGATGCCCCTTGACCTTGCTCATCAGCGGTGTCTGCACGCACTGCTTCTGGGCGTAGGGGCAGCGTGGGCCGAGGCGGCAGCCGATGGGCAGGTGCTGCAGCGGCGGTATCACCCCGGGCAGGGTCTCGAGCCGGGACTTGTGGCGCACCAGCTTGTCAAAGTCCGGGATGGACTTGAGCAGGGCATCCGTATAGGGGTGGTGAGGGGATTCCAGGATCTGGTCCCGGGTCCCCACTTCCACCATCTGGCCGCAATACATGATGTTGAGGGTGTCGGTCAGGTTCGCGATGGCGGCGATGTCGTTGCTGATGATGAGGATGGTGGTATTGCCCAGCTTGTTCATCTTGTCCAGCAACCGCAGGATCTGGGAGTGGGTGGTGGACTCCATGGCGCTGGTGGGTTCGTCCGCCACCAGCAGGCGCGGCTGGTTGGCGATGGCCATGGCGATCATCACCTTCTGGCACATGCCGTCCGACAGCTCGTGGGGATAGGCCCGCATGACCTTGCGGTGATCCTTGACCCCGACCCGGTGCAGCAGGGCGATGGCCCGCTTCTTGCGCCACTGGAAGCGCTGCCAGAACTTGCCGGTGAAGGCGCTGGTGGGGATGGCCTCTTCGAGCTGGGTGCCTATCTCCTCGGAGGGGTCGAGGCAGCTGATGGGATCCTGGAAGATCATCGCTATCTCCCGCCCCATGATGCGGCGCCGTTCCTTGGGCGCCATGGTCAGCAGGTCCATGTCGTTGAAGCGCATCCGGTCGGCGCGCACCGTCCAGTTGTCCTTCTGGATGCCAACGATCACCTTGGCCACCAGGCTCTTGCCCGAGCCGGATTCCCCCACCAGCCCGCGGATCTCCCCCTCGTTCAGGGTCAGGCTGACTCTGTCCACCGCCTTGACCTTGCCCTGGGGGGTGTCGATTTCGATGGTGAGGTTGCGTATATCGAGCAGGGGCATCAGCAATGTCTCCCGTTCAGGGCGCAGCCGGGTCGCTCAGGGCGTCCGGGGGCGGGGATAGATAACAAGGCTGGCAACATCAGTCGTTCCCCTCTTTGAGTGCTTCGCGAATGCCTTCGCCCACCAGGTTGGTCACCAGCACGCTGAACAGGATGGCCATCCCGGGCAGGGTCACCGTCCAGGGGGCCAGATAGATAAGATCGCTCGAATCGGCCAGCATGGCACCCCACTCCGGCTGGGGAGACTGGGCCCCGAGACCGAGGAAGCCCACCGCCGAGATGTCCAGGATGGCGGCGGAGAGGGTGCGGGTGGTCTGGGTCACCAGGGTCTCGACGATGTTCGGCAAGATGGCCAGACGCATGATCCGCTGGGGCGGAGAGCCGTCGAGGCGGCTGGCGATGATGTACTCCTTCTGCATCTCGGCGTGGACCGCGTTGTAGGTGGCCCGGATGAAGGGCGGTATCAACGCGAGCGTGATGGCGATCAGGGTGTTGAACAGACCCGGCCCCAGGATGGCCACGACGATGATGGCCAGCAGCAGGGACGGGATGGAGAGCAGGGTATCGAGCAGGTGATGGAGCACGCTCGACTTCACCCCCTTGCTCATGCCACCGAGGATGCCGATGGCCGAGCCGATGACCAGCGCGATGAGCACCACCAGCAGGGCGTTGCCGAAGGTGAGTCTGGCCCCGGCCACCAGACGGGAGAGGATGTCGCGCCCCAGATCGTCGGTCCCCAGGAAGTAATCGATGTTGCCGCTGTTGGCCCAGGAGGGGGCGAGCAGCAGGTGGCTGCTGTGCTGATCGTCGATGCCGTAGGGGATCACCAGGGGACCGATGAGGGTCACCAGCAGCAGCAGACCGAAGCACCAGAGCCCCGCCATGGCCAGCGGGTTGCGCCGGTAGGAGGCCCAGGTCTGCTCCAGGGGGGAGAGGATCTTGAGCTCCGGATAGATGTTCGATTTATCGTGCATGGTGCAGGCTCCCGTGCTGGTCGCAAGGGGATGGGCACGCCTGTGCGCCGGCGGCCCATGGGCCGCCGTGGTTCAACCACAGACCGCAATCAATCTTGTCTTGCATAGAGTTCTTTACGCCGTGCCGGATACATGATGGTGGTCAGCAGATCGGTGCTGACGCTGATGAAGATGACGAAGCTCGCCACCACCAGGAAGGCGCCGCGGATGGCGGCATAGTCCTGCAGCGCGATGCTGCTCACCAGCCAGCGGCCGATGCCGGGCCAGTCGAACACCACCTCGGTGATCATGGCGGATGTGAGCACGCTGCCAAGTTGCAGCCCCAGCAGCGGCAACACGGGGGGCAGGGCGTTCTTGAGCCCGTGACGCCAGACGATCTGGCGGCGGGAGAGTCCGCGGCTGGCGGCGGCCTTGATGTAGTTCTGTTTCATCACGTCGATGAGGGAGCTGCGCACGTGGCGGATCACCTCGGTGGTGGGCACCACGGCCAGCACCAGGGAAGGCAGTACCAGATGGCGCAGGGCGTCGTGCAGGGCCGCTTCCCGCCAGGGCTCCTGGCTCATCAGCACATCGACGATGGCGATCCCGGTGATGGAGGGCACGTCGTAGAGCAGGCTGATCTGGCCAGAGGAGGGGAGCCAGCCAAGATCCAGGGAGAAGAACATCACCATCAGCAGCCCCAGCCAGAAGACCGGGATGGCATAGCCGACGAGGCCGGCGGCCATGATGGAGAGGTCCGGGCTGCGCCCCTGATAGAGGGCCGCCAGGGTGCCCAGGGGGATGCCCACCAGCAGCGAGATGGCGAAGGCGGCGAGGCAGAGGGTCAGGGTCGCCGGGAAGTAGTGACGGATCTCGTCGAGGACCGGTTGGCCGGAGACGCTGGAGAGCCCGAAATCCCCGGCGGCGATGCGCTGGAGGAAGTCAGGATAGCCGTGCCAGAAATCCAGTACCTGGGTGATGAGGCGAAACTCCAGGAGGTAGGCCCCCAGAGTCAGCACCAGGAGGGTGATCACCAGCAGAGTGATGCGGCGCAGGATATAGAAAAACATGCTTATGCCTCCTGGGGACGGTGCGCCGATGGCCCGACGATGGAGTGGTTATCTGTCATGGTCACTCCCGATGGGCCTGGTTGAAGGTGGTGCCGCCAAAGGGCATCAGGGTCAGCCCCTGAATGTCGCTGCGACTCACCTGGGTTCTCAGGGCATGGGCCAGGGGAATGAGCGGCAACTGCTCGTTGAGCAGGGACTGGGCATAGTAATAGTTGCGCAGGCGGAAGGCGAGCTGCGGGGTGGTCACCGCATCGTCCAGCAGCTGATCAAACGCCGGGCTGCACCAGCGGCTGTAGTTATTGCCCCGCTCGACGGCGGCGCAGCTCAGCAACTGGCGGAAGAAGTTGTCCGGATCCGCGTTGTCGGCGATCCAGCCCGAGAGCAGGCTGTCATATTGTCCATGGGCGAGCCGGGTTTCGATGACCGGCCAGGCCTGCTGCACTATCTTGAGGCTCACCCCAATCTTGGCGAAATCGCTGCGCATCAGTTGCGCCGTTTTGAGGCCGTCCGGGTTGTAGGGACGGGCGCCGGGTTGCACCAGCACCTGCATCTCGAAGCCGTTGGGGTAGCCCGCGTCCTTGAGCAACTGGCGAGCGAGCTTGAGATCCGGCTTGCGCTGGGGCAGGGAGGGGTTGTAGCCCCATGAGAGGGGCGGCAGCAGGCTGGCGGCGCTCTGGCCGGTCTCGAAATAGACCGCCTGCAGCAGATTCTGCACATTGATGGCACTGGCGAGGGCCTGGCGCACCTGCACCTTGTTGAACGGGGCCTTGCGGGTATTGAGGGCGAGGAAGGCGACGTTCATCCCCGACTGCACCGACAGATCCAGGTGGGAGTCCTTGTCTATCACCGACAACTGGCTGGCAGAGGGGGTGCTCATCACGTCGCACTCGCCGGTCAGCAGCTTGGCAAGGCGCTTGGAGGATTTGGGGGTGATGTCGTAGATGAGCTGCTCCATTCTGGCCTCGCCGCCCCAGTAGCCGGGGTGGCGCAGGTAGCGCACGAACTCGTTGTGGCGATACTCCTTGAAGCTGAAGGGGCCGGTGCCGATGGGGCGGCTGTCCAGCAGCGCCGGGGTGCCGGCCTTTAGCATCTGCTCCCCGTACTCGGCGGAGAGCACGATGGCGTAGTCGCTGGCCAGGGTGGCGAGGAAGGAGGCATCGGGGCGGTTCAGCTCGAACACCACCTCATAGGGCCCCTTCTTGTAGACCCGCTTGATGAGGTTGCCGAGCCCCAGGCTGTAAAAATAGGGGTACTCGCCGCCGGAGACGGCGTGGAAGGGGTGGTGTTCGTCCAGCAGGCGCTGCCAGGTGAACAGGACGTCGTCGGCATTGAAGTGACGGGTCGGGCTGAACCAGGGGGTACGGTGGAAGGTCACTCCCTTGCGCAGGGTCAGGGTATAGGAGAGACCGTCCTCGCTGCTTTGCCAGCGGGTGGCGAGCCCCCCTTCGATGCCGAGGGTGTTGGCATTGACCTCGAGCAGGCGATCGTAGATGGGACGGGCACTGGCATCCAGGGTCGCATCCGAATTGGCAAGCTGCGGGTTGAAGGTTCGGGGTGCCCCTTCGGCACAATAGATGAGCCCGGTTTTGGAGGCTTCATCGCGTTTCTGACAGCCGCTGACCAGGACCAGGAGACCAAGCAGCAGGGGGGTGAGCATTCTCATGTTGGAACCATGTTTTCAGACAAAGTTGCCCGCCAGGGGGCGGGCGCGTTGCGGGGGGCGGCCGGGCAGGCGCTCCCGTCAGGGGTGACGTGCGCCGCGTTATCCGCGCGCACAGACCCGGTGCCAGGCATCAGCCCGCCTCCTGGTTGCCACTGTTGTCATCCCCGTCCAGCAATTGATATTTGCGCAGCATCCCCCGGAACTGGTGATAGCTCAGGGCCAGCAACTGGGCTGCTTTGCGCTGATTATACTGGGATTGCTGCATCGCTTGCTTGAGTAAATTAATCTCGTACTCCGCCACCGCCCCTTTGAGATCCAGCGGCAGGGTCAGGGTAGGGGTTGTCTCTGCCGAGGTCGGCGCGTCCGTGGAAGGGGCGGTGTCACCTCGGGCACGGGGGCGCCAGGGGGAGTCAAAGGGATTGAGTACCAGCTCCGCCAGCGGCAGCTGGGGGTTGCCCTGGCGATAGAGGCTGCGCTCCACCACGTTCTTGAGCTCCCGCACGTTGCCCGGCCAGGGGTAATCTTGCAGCAGCTGGGTCGCCTTGCGCGAGAAGCCGGCAAAGAGCGGATACCCCAGCTCCCGGGTCATGCCGTGGGCGAAGTGCTCCGCCAGCATCAGGATGTCCTCGCGCCGCTCCCGAAGGGGGGGCAGGGTGATGACGTCGAAGGCGAGCCGGTCCAGCAGGTCGTGACGAAACCGTCCTTTCTCTGCCAGTGCAGGCAGATCCTCGTTGGTGGCGCACACCAGCCGCACATCCACCTTGAGGGGCTTGGCACCGCCCACCCGTTCGAACTCCCCGTACTCGATGACCCGCAGCAGTTTTTCCTGCACCCGGGCGCTGGTGGTGGCCAGTTCGTCGAGGAACAGGGTGCCGCCGTCGGCCCGCTCGAAGCGCCCCTGATGGCGCTTGGCGGCGCCAGTGAAGGAGCCCGCCTCGTGGCCAAACAGCTCGGTCTCTAGCAGGCTCTCGCTCAAGGTGGCACAGTTGATGGTGACAAAGCTTTGATCCCAGCGATCCGAGAGATAATGTAGGCGGTGGGCGATGAGCTCCTTGCCGGTCCCCCGCTCGCCGATGATGAGTACGGGCTTGCGCAGCGGCGCGAGGCGCGATGCCTGCTCGATGATTTCTAGAAATGCGTTGGATTCACCCAACAGACTTTCCGTGGCCGTGGTCATCCCTGCCCCTGTGAGTTGAAAAATCTGGTTAATCTTACCAAAAGTTGGTTATTTTAATCATCACTTGTTTCCCCGGGACTTGAACTGCATTCTGAGTGCCCATATAAATCAACAAGTTAAATATTGTTCCAGATTGGCACACAAGTTGCCATTGTCAATGGAGACACAACCCGATGCCTATCACAGGAGTACAATCATGAGCATTTTTTCTCGCCTGGCCGACATCATCAATTCCAATCTGACGGCCCTGCTCGACAAGGCGGAAGATCCCCAGAAGATGGTGCGTCTGATCATCCAGGAGATGGAAGATGAACTGGTGAAGGAGCGCTCCAACCTGGCCCGCTTCCTCGCGAATCAAAAAGAGATCGGCCGTCAGGTGAGCCGCCATCAGGAGCGGGTCGCCGAGTGGCAGGGCAAGGCCGAGCTGGCCCTGACCAAAGGGCGCGAAGATCTGGCCCGGGCCGCCCTCATCGAGAAGAGCAAGCAGGCGGAGCTTGCCGACGCCCTGTCTCGTGAACAGCAGGCGGTGGACAGCGGCATCGAGAAGCTGGGGGAGGAGATCCGTCAGCTGGAAGCCAAGCTGGAAGACGCCCGTGCCCGCCAGAAGGCGATGGCCATTCGCAGCGAAGCCGCCAGCAGCCGTCTCAACGTGCAAAGCCAGGTGGCCCGTGGCGACAGTCAGGCCGTGGTGAGCAAGTTCGAGCGCATGGAGCGCCGCATCGACGAGATGGAAGCCCGCGCCGATCTGGGGCAGTCCGACAAGGCGCTCGCCCAGCAGTTTGCCGAGCTGGAAGCGGACGACCAGATCAGCCGCGAGCTGGAAGCCATGCGCCAGAAGCTGGGCCAGCACAATCCGGCACCGAAACAGGGAGAGTAACAGATGGAAGATCTGCTGGGTGTATTGATGGTTCCCATGGTGGTCTTCATGGTGGTGGTGGCCCCCATCTGGCTGGTGCTGCACTACCGCGCCAAGGGACGCATTGGCGCCGGCCTTGCCGATGGTGAGCGTGAACAGCTGCAGGGCTTGCTGGTGCGTGCCGAGAAGATGCAGGAACGGGTCGGCGCCCTGGAGTCGATTCTGGATGCCGAGGTTCCTGGTTGGAGAAACAAGGTATGACGGTTTTCAATGAGAGATGTCATGACCGTGGCAAAAAGCCGGAGCGGGCCGGAACCGTATTGGCGTCGATTCTGGATGCGGAAGTCCCCGGTTGGAGAAACAAGGTATGAACAGTGTCAGTCGTGAAGGGCGCAACCTGTACCGGGATCCCCAACGGGGCAAGATTGCCGGGGTCTGTGCCGGTCTGGCAGAGTACTTCGGGGTGGAGACCTGGATCGTGCGGCTGCTGGCCATCAGTGGTCTCATCTTCGCCGGTTTCATCACCTTCACCGCCTATATTGCCGCCTGGTTCCTGCTCGACAAGAAGCCGGTCACCCTCTACTCCCAGGAGGATGCCGAGTTCGCAGAGGTGCGGATGAAGGCGCGCAGCTGGCAGGCAGGTGTCACACCTCATCAGGCCCTTGCCCGCATCGGCCAGGAGTTGGATGCACTGGAGCCCAGGGTGCAGCGCATCGAGAAGCTGGTGACCTCCAAGGAGTTCACCCTGCAACGGGAGTTCAGCAAGCTCTAATCGTGCCGAGCCGCGAGGATACCGCCTCGCGGCCGTCTCTCGGATGTGATCACAAGGAGAAGAAGACCCGCCTTGATACGCAACAAACTCGAACACTCCTGGTCGGTGCTCCAGCACAAGGCCGTTGACGCGGTGAACCGGGCCCGGGATCGCCACATCCGGCTGGCGGTCACCGGCCTCTCTCGCAGTGGCAAGACCGCGTTTATCACGGCGCTGGTCAATCAACTGGAGCACGCGGCCATCGACGGTCGTCTGCCACTCTGGGACGCCCAGCGTCAGGGACGCATCCTCGGTGCTCGCCGGGTGCCCCAGCAAAACGCCCACATTCCCACCTTTCCCTACGAACGGGGCCTCGATGCCCTGTTTGGCGATCCGCCCGCCTGGCCCGCGCCGACCCGGGGGGTGGCCGAGGTACGCCTCGAGATCCGTTATCGCACCCGCCATCCGCTGCGTCGGCACCTGGGTGAGATCTCCACCCTCTATGTGGATCTGGTGGATTATCCCGGGGAGTGGCTGCTGGATTTGCCGCTGCTGGATCTGAACTACGAGCAGTGGAGCGAGCAGGTGCGGGAGCAACTGCGTCGTCCCGAGCTGCAAGCCCTGGCGGCAGGCTGGTTGACGCCGCTCTGGCAGGCGGATCAAGCCTTCGAGGAGCGGGCCGCCAGCGAACTGGCCGCCCGCTACACCGATTATCTGCACGCCTGCAAGCAGGCGCTCGGGCTTCACCTCATCCAGCCCGGGCGTTTCGTGTTGCCCGGCGAGTATGCCGGTGCGCCGCTGCTGCAATTCGTGCCCTGGGTATGGGAGATGCCCACACACTCCCCCGAAGACGGCACCCTCTACGCCACCTTCAAGCAGCGCTTCGAGCAGTACAAGCAGCATCTGGTACAGGGCTTCTATGAGCAGCACTTTGCAGGCTTTGATCGCCAGATCGTGCTGGTGGACTGCCTGGCGCCCCTCAATGCCGGTGCCGCGAGCTTTGGTGACATGCAGCAGGCCATCGCCCGCATCATGGAGAGCTTCGCCTACGGCAAGAGCAACTGGTGGCGCCGTCTGTTCGCTCCGCGCATCGACAAGCTGCTGTTTGTGGCGAGCAAGGCCGATCACGTCACGCCGGAGCAGCACGGGCCTCTGGTGTCGCTCCTGCAGCACCTAGTGAGCCGTGGCCGGGGTCAGGCCCGCTTTGAGGGGATAGAGACCGAATGCCTGGCGCTGGCCGCCATCAAGGCCACCGAGGTGGGCAAGGGGGTGGCCGACGGACGGGAATTTCCCGCCATTCGTGGCACTACCCTCTCGGGCGAGCCCTTGCTGCTCTTCCCGGGGGAGGTGCCTGCCCAGATCCCGCCTGCGCAGTGGTGGAAAACTCAAGGGTTTGATTTTCAGGCCTTTCGCCCGTTGCCCATGAGCGCCCATCAGGCGCTCCCCCATATCCGGCTCGATGCGGCGCTGGAGTTCCTGCTCGGGGATCACCTCGAATAACGGGTGGGTGGCCCGCTGTGCTCGAGGGGCGCCCACAGGAGAGAATGCGATGAACGATCAAACAAGATGGCGCACCGATGACGCAGCTCCCCTGCAAGGCAAGGTGACGCTGGAGCCCGCGCCCTCGGTGGCAAGCGAAGCGCAGCCACCCGCCCCGGCCCGGCGGCTGGAAGAGGAGAGCTTCGAGCCTCTGGACGCGCTGGACGAGCTCACCGAGGTGGAGCCCGCGCTTACCGTCAGGCCTCGGCGCCGTCATCGTCTGCTGGCCTGGGGGCTGGGCGGGGTGGGGCTGCTGTCGCTTGGCCAGTTTGGCGCTTTTCTGGTGGATCAGTTTGCCGCCTCCCCCTTCTGGGGCGGCGCCTGGCTGCTCGCCTCCGGCCTGGTGGCGGTGGGCACCGCCGGGGTGGCGGGGCGCGAATGGCTGCGGCTGCGCACCTTGAAGCGGCGCCAGGATGTGCGCTCAAGAGCCGAAGATCTGCTGGCCCATCAGGGGGTGGGTCAGGGGCAGGCCTTCTGCGAGGCCCTGGCCGAGAAGAGCGGTGACAAGGGGCGGGAAGGGTATCGCACCTGGCTATCCCAGCTTGACGAGAGCCACAGCGATCGGGAAGTGCTGACCCTCTACAGCCACCTGGTGCTCACCGAGCGGGACAAGCTGGCCCAGGCCCGCGTCGCCAAATGGTCGGGGGAGGCCGCCGTGCTGGTGGCCCTGAGCCCGCTCGCCACGGTCGACATGATGCTGATGCTCTGGCGCAACCTGCGGATGATCGAGGACATCGCCGATGTCTATGCCATCGAGCTCGGCTACTGGAGCCGCATCCGCCTCATTCGCCAGGTGTTTCGCAACATGCTCTATGCGGGGGCCACCGAGCTGGTGACCGAGGTAGGGATGGATCTGCTGGGGGCCGAGCTGACCGCCAAGCTCTCCGCCCGCGCCGCCCAAGGGGTCGGGGCCGGGTTGCTCACTGCGCGCCTTGGGATGCGTACCATGGAAGCCTGTCGTCCGCTCCCCTGGTGTGCCGACGAGAAGCCGAAACTGGGGGAGTTGCGCAAGCGGCTGATCGGCCAGTTGGCGGGTTATCTCAACAAGTCGTGAGGTGGCTGGGATTTGATAGGGGTGTCACAAATAATTTACAATTGTCAAAAGCAGCCGACCCCGGGGTCGGCTGCTTTTTTGAGGGGCAAACCGTTACAGTGATCCCATGACTCAACGGCCAGTGACCGCCCGGATGGCGGCTGGCACCCGAAGGATGGGAGCACTCATGGCAAGTCTCTACACGGCCCGCCAACCGGATGGGCAGGGCAGGATCCACTACACGGACGAGGAGCACGGCACCTGGCGGATCCTGATTGCACGCCAGCTTGCGGCGCTCGATGGCAAGGCCTGCGACGAATACCAGGCCGGGTTGGCACGCCTCGACCTGCCTCTGGACCGCATCCCCCAGCTAGGCGAGATCAACGCTGCCCTGATGCCCGCCACCGGCTGGTCGGTGGCGGCGGTGCCAGCCCTCATCTCCTTTGATCACTTCTTCGCGCTGCTCGCTGATCGCCGTTTTCCCGTCGCCACCTTCATTCGCCGCCGGGACGAGCTCGACTACCTGCAAGAGCCCGACATCTTCCACGAGATCTTCGGCCACTGCGCCATGCTGACCAACCCGGCCTTTGCCCACTTCACCCACCTGTATGGTCGGCTCGGACGCCATGCCAGCAAGGAGGAGCGGGTCTATCTGGCGCGGCTCTACTGGTTCACGGTGGAGTTCGGTCTCCTGCAGGGGGAGGAGGGGCTGCGCATCTACGGCGGCGGCATTCTCTCCTCCATCGGCGAGACCGCCTATGCCCTCTCGGGCAAGCCCGAGCTGCAACCCTTCGATCTGCTGGAGATCCTGCGTACCCCCTATCGCATCGACATCATGCAGCCGACCTATTTCGTGCTGCCTCGTCTCGATACCCTCTATGGTCTGGAGGGGCCGGGGATCATGGCGGCCGTGGCCGAGGCCCGTCGTCTTGGCCTGCGTCCACCCCGCTTTGCCCCCATTGCCGGCAAGCAGGCGAGCTGACCCGAATTCATTCCCACGATGTTTCATGAAAGGAGTCCCGAATGACTGAACTGGCGAGTCAACGATGCGAGGCGTGCCGCGCCGATGCCCCCAGGGTGAGCGATCAGGAGTTGGGGGAGCTGATGCACCTCATCCCCGACTGGCAGCCCCTGGTGGTGAACGGCGAGCTGCAACTGCGTCGTGAATTTGTGTTTCGCAATTTCAAGGAGGGGCTGGCGTTCACCAACCGCCTCGGAGAACTGGCGGAGGCGGAGTTCCATCATCCGGCGATCTTGCTCGAATGGGGCAAGGTGACCGTGAGCTGGTGGACCCACAAGATAGGCGGCTTGCATCGCAACGACTTCATCATGGCTGCCCGCACCGACGGGCTGATGAAGTAACCGCCGTCTGGCGCCAGCGCAGACAGGGCCTGCCCGGTGAAAGCGGGGCAGGCCCGCATTTTTGTGGGGGAGCGCTCGCACTGGCGGGATCGAGTCTGTATTATCCCGTTATTCAGAATGTTAGCTAGGAAGTGTGTGCCGAATGCGTCTTGAAGTCAGCTGTGAAGACCGTCTGGGCCTGACCCGGGAATTGCTCGACCGACTGGTGGAGCACAACATCGATCTGCGCGGCATCGAAATCGATACCTCAGGCATCATCTATCTCAATTTCCCCGAGCTGGAGTTCCGTGACTTTCAGCATCTGATGCCGGAAATTCGCCGCATTCCCGGCGTCTATGACGTCAAGACCATCCCCTACATGCCCTCCGAGCGGGAACACCACGAGATAGAGGCCCTGCTCAAGGCACTGCCGGACCTGGTCTTCTCCCTCGACAGCAAGGGGCGGGTGACCCAGGCCAACCAGGCCGCCCTCACCACCCTGGCGTTGCCAGCGGACGAGGTGCGCGGCGTGGCGATCGCCTCCCTGGTCAAAGGCTTCTCGTTTGGCCGCTGGCTGGAGTCGGGGGAGAGCAAGCCCCAGACCTGCAAGCTGAGCCTCGGTGGCGAAGAGTACCTGGGCGATCTGATGCCGCTGTTCGTGGCCGAAGAGAAGGGCAAGCAGGCTCTGGCCGGCGCCGTGGTGGTGCTCAAATCCGCCCGCCGGGTCGGCATGCACTTCAGTGCCCTGCACGCGGTGGAAGTGGGGGGCTTTGAGCACCTCCAGGCCGAGAGCCAGAAGATGAAAGAGGTGCTGGCCCATGCAGCCAAGCTCGCGATGCAGGACGCCCCCTTGCTCATCGTGGGGGAGACCGGCACCGGCAAGGAGTTGCTGGCCCGGGCCTGCCACGGCGCCAGCCTGCGCTCCAGCCACCCCTTCATGGCGCTCAACTGCGCGGCCATGCCGGACAACGTGGCCGAGAGCGAGCTGTTCGGCTATGCCCCCGGCGCCTTTGGCAACAACACCGAGGGCAAGCGCGGGGTGCTGGAGCTGGCCAGCGGCGGCACCCTGATGCTGGACGAGATCGGCGACATGTCCCCCCATCTGCAGACCAAGTTCCTGCGAGTGCTGCAAGATGGCGTGTTTCGCCGGGTCGGTGACGAGCAGGAGGTGAGGGTCAACGTGCGCTTCATCTGCACCACCCAGAAGCAGTTGCTGGATCTGGTTCATGAAGGGAAGTTTCGCGAAGATCTCTACTACCGCCTCAATGTGCTTAGCCTCAATCTGCCGCCGCTGCGCGAGCGCAAGGCGGACATCATGGCCCTGGCCCAGCAGTTCGTGTCGCGCTTTGCCAGCGAACTGCAGCGCCCGCGTCCGCGCTTTACCCGCAACATGGCCGAGTACCTCACCGCCTATCGCTGGCCCGGCAACGTGCGCCAGCTGCGCAACTGCCTCTACCGCGCCATGACCCTGCTGGAAGGGGACGAGATTGGACCCGAGCACGTGGACTTGCCGGTGGCGGCCGATGCCATGCCGCTCATCGACGAGTGGTTCGAAGGGGGGCTCGACGAGGCGGTGAAGCGTTTCGAGAGCCGCCTGCTGGAGCGGCTCTACCCGGCGTTCCCCTCCACCCGTCAACTGGCCAAGCGGCTCGGTGTCTCCCATACTGCCATCGCCAACAAGCTGCGCGAATATGGGATTGGCAAGAAGTAGTGTCGATGGACGGTGTCTGCCTGGGGCATTGAGCGCCTTGCAGGCACGGCTGCGACACCCGGTGACGCAACCGTGCCACTTGCCTCTGGGGGCTGGCCACCCGGCTGGTAAGCTCGGTGCGGTGCCATGCAGGCACTCTCATCATGGGCGTCGGGTTACCCCGGCGCCGACCTTGACACTCTCGCGGGCACCATGCAGATGTTTTGTTACCTCCGGTTACTGATGTGGCTGGCGCCACTGTGCTGCATGCTGATGCTGGCAAACCAGGCCATGGCGGCAACCTCCGCCGAGGCGCGCAGCGACATGGTGCGCCAGACCGTGCTCGATATCCTCAGTTACACCCGCTGGCCCAGCGAGCCCGCCAGACTTCGGCTCTGCATCACGGCGCCGACGGAATATGCGTCATCCCTTCTGACCATCGAACGGCAGGCCAATGGCCGACCGGTGGAGGTCCATCACTACGACATGGACGATGAGGCGCTGATCCAGCGCTGCGATGTCATCTATCTGGGGGTGTTGGCACCGGCGCAGCGCCTCTCCCTGTTCGAGCGCCTTCGCGGTCACGCCATCCTCAGCATCAGTGAGCAGAGCCGCGAGTGCATTGCCGATGCGGTCTTCTGTCTGCAGGCCGGGGAGGAGAGGGTGCGTTTTCGGGTCAATCTGGATGCGCTGGCCCGTAGTGGCGTGCGAGTGCACCCGGCCGTGCTCAAGCTCGCGCGAGCCGATGAGGAGGTGCGATGACGGTCCATCACGCCACTCCCAGGCTTACCCTGCGACAGAGTCTGGGGCGCACCCACATGATGATCTCCCTGACTGCCGTCTGTATGGCCGGGCTGTTTCTGACCGTCACGGCGCTGCTGGCGCTGCGCCTTTATGCGGATCACAACCTCAAGCTGGTGGCGCGGGCCATCAGCTACACCACTGAGGCGGCCGTGGTCTTCCATGACAAGGAGGCGGCACTGGATGCCCTGGAGACCATCACCTCCCGGGAAGACATAGCCAGCGCCAGCATAGTGCTGCCGGACGGCCAGGTACTGGCGAGCTGGCGCCGGGACATCACTACCCCCTGGACCACCCTGGAGCAGCACCTGGCCCGCCTGATCCTGCCGGGGCCCGTGGCGCTCCCCATGGTGCGCGAGCACAAGGAGATAGCCAGGGTGCATCTGGTCGGTCACGGCCAGTACCTGCTGCGATTCCTGTTGCAGACCTTGCTGGCTACCCTGGTGTGCCTGCTCATCAGTATTCTCGGGGCACTCCATGTGGCGCGCCGGATGCAGCGCTCCATCACGGCCCCCCTCAAGGCCCTGACCGAGGTGGCTTACAACGTCAGCCGCCAGCGGGCCCTCAAGGAGCGGGTGCCGGCGGCCAATATCGCCGAGCTGCACGAGCTGGGGGAGGATTTCAATTCGCTGCTCGACGAGCTGGAAGCCTGGCAGGCCCACCAGAAGCGGGAGAACGCCAGCCTGCTGCATCAGGCAACCCATGATCCCCTGACCGGTCTGCCCAACCGCGCTCTGTTCGAGGCTCGCATGGGGCAGGCCATTCTGGCAGGCAACAAGGGGCATGAAGGTTTTGCCCTGCTCTATCTGGATTGCGATCGTTTCAAGCAGATCAATGACAACCTGGGCCACGGCATCGGCGACGAAGTGCTGATCGCCGTGGCGCGGCGGGTGCAGCATCAGCTCAGACCCCTGGATCTGGTCTGCCGGCTGGGGGGAGATGAGTTCGTCATCCTCCTGACCCCGATCCAGGGGGAGGACGAGGTGCGCGAGGTAATAGGGCGAGTGCAGCAGGCCATGAACACCCCCGTGGTATTGAGTGACGGTCGCCATCTCGGGGTGGGGATCAGCATCGGCTCTGCCCGCTATCCCGAGCAGGGGAGGACGGCGGATGCCCTGCTGCAATGGGCAGACGACGCCATGTATCAAGCCAAACGACAACGCAGGGAGGAGAGAGAAACACGAAAAACGAGCACGTGAAGTTGAACCGGAAATAGTGAAAGGATGATAAGAATGCGCATGTTGAACCCGATCAAAGCGGGCCTGGTGGCACTGTTGCTGAGTGTGCTGGCGGCGTGCCAGAGCCCTCCCCAGGGGCTCACGGCGGAGCAGATCGCCGCCTTGAAGGAGCAGGGCTTTCACCTGACCGACGAGGGATGGACCCTGGATATCTCCAACAAGGTGCTGTTCGCCAACAATGTGGGGGCCCTCAACCCCGAGACCCGCCAGGTGGTGGAGAAACTCGGCAAGGCCCTGATTGAGGTAGGACTGAACCGGGCCCGGGTGGACGGTCATACCGACTCCAACGGTGATGAGGCCTACAACCAGCAACTCTCCCTCAAGCGGGCACGGTCGGTGGCCGATGTCCTGGTGTCGGTGGGTATGCCCCAGGGGAACCTGGATATCCGCGGCCGCGGAGAAGAGGCGCCCATCGCCGACAACGCGACCGCTGCCGGACGAGCGGAAAATCGCCGGGTTGCCATCATCATCGGCAATGGCTGATCCCGTCAGCCGGTATCGGTGCGGCGCTCCCGTCGGGAGCCTTGAATCAACCGCCTGATCCTGTGTGTGCCACCACTCTCCAGCGGGAGAGTGGCTCTCTTCCCTTGTTGTTTCACGCCTTCCTTGCCTGACGCGCTGCTGCTCTGATGGGGACAGAGTGACGGCTCAATCCTTCCCGACTTGATCCAGCACAAATATCTGCAACTGATATTCGTTATCATTTGCGTTATTTACGCAGGGTAACCCCAGTGACGACTCTCCAGCTTTCTTCGACCATGACGGGGCTTTGTACCCCGGATCCCCTTAAATTCGCCTTCACCGCCAAGACGTCGGCCCATGCCAGCCGGGGAGGGGCCGCCCCCCTGATGCTGGACGATGCCGGCTGGCAAGCCTGGTGGCAGCAGGAGAGCGAGGCCAAGGCCCGAGCGCTCTACATCCATATCCCGTTTTGCCGCAAGCGCTGCAGTTTTTGCAACTTCTTCGAAAACGGCGCCAATCCGACGCGCATGAGCCGCTACATGGAGGCACTCTGCGGGTCGCTGCGCCAGGCAGCCGAGACGCCGCTCGTCCAGAGCCGGCCTTTCTCGGCGGTCTATGTGGGGGGCGGCACGCCAACCGACATGGCGGCGGGCGATCTCGCCCGCCTGGCCAGCGCCATCCGCCGTTTTCCCCTGACCGTGGATGCGGAGCTGACCCTGGAGGGGCGGCTCAACGGCTTTGATGACGAGAAGTGGCAGACGGCCCTGGCGGGTGGCTTCAATCGCTTCTCGTTCGGCGTGCAGAGTTTTGATACCCGCGTGCGCCAGCAGGCGGCCCGCTTCGATGACAGGGAGACCTTGCTGGCCCGGCTGGCGGCGCTGACCCGCCACAACGAGGCGGTGATCGTGGCGGATCTCATCTTCGGTCTGCCGGGGCAAGATGAGGCCGTGTGGCGCCAGGATATCGCGGATGTGATGGCGAGCGGTGTGCACGGGGTGGATCTCTATCAACTCATCTCCATGGCGGGCACCAACCTGGCGCGCGCCGACGAGAAAGGCACCCTGGGCTGGGCCGCCGATGGCCAGCAGCGGGCAGTCATGTATGCCGACGGGGCCCGGACGCTGGAGGCGGGGGGTTGGGAGCGGCTCTCCTGCAGCCACTGGCGGCGCACCGATGCCGAGCAGAGCCGCTACAACCAGATGGCCAAGTGGGGCGCCGAGATCCTGCCTTTCGGCGCAGGGGCGGGGGGCGACATTCACGGCCACGGCCTCATGTATGGCCGGGATCTGGCGCCCTGGCATGAGGCGCAGGCGAAGGGCGTGCGTGCTCCCGGCATGGTGATGAGGCCCAATCCCGATGCCCGTCTCGACGGGCTGCTGCGAGGGGGGCTCGATACCGGATGGCTGGCGTTGTCGCAATTGCCACAGGGGCTGGTTTCCCACTTGATGCCGCTCTTTGAGGCCTGGCAGCGACACGGGTTGGCACGGCTCTCGGCCGAGCGTCTCGCCCTCACCCTGGCGGGGCGTTTCTGGAACGTGAATTTGCAGGCCGGGTTGTTCGAGTATCTGAGGTGCAATCCACCGGGGGGGAGCAAGGGGGGCGAGAGACCATCCGGCCACCCGGGCAAGATGGCCGGTCATGCCCGGGTATAACGGGCTATCGGAGCACAGAAAGGAGGCGGGGGCCTGGTGCAGGCCCCCGCTTTTTGTCAGCGGTTGTCGACCTCGTCCACCCGCACTCGCAGCGCTCCCTCTGCGAGGGTGGTGATCAGGGTCTGGCCTGCATTGACCTGGGATGCGCGGCGGATCACCTCCCCGGAGGGGGTGCGCACGATGGCGTAACCGCGCCCCAGGGTGGCCAGCGGGCTGATGCCGTCGAGGCGGGCTCCCAGCATGGCGAGGCGGTGGCGGGCGAGATCCTGGCGTTTTGCGATGAGGGCATGGAGGCGCTCCTCGGCAAGCTGGTGACGACGTTTGCCGATGGCCAGCCGCTTTTCGGGGCTTCTGGCCTGCAGGCGCATGGCGAGGCCCGCGAGGCGCCGCTCCCCCTGGTGCAGGCGATCACGCAGGTGCTGCTGCAAGCGGCGGTCGAGCTCGTCGAGGCGCTGGGACTGCTGCTCCAGCCGTCGCTTGGGATCCTGATGATCGAGCCGCTTCTGCAGCAGGACGAAGCCATGGCGGGCGGCGACCTGGTGACGGCTCATGGCCTGGGTGAGCCGCTGGCGCAGGTGCACGAGGCGCTGGGCGCGGGTGCGCCTGTCCGGCGCCACCAGCTCGGCGGCGGCAGAGGGGGTGGGGGCACGAAGGTCGGCGGCAAAGTCGCTGATGGTGACGTCCACCTCGTGTCCTACGGCGCTCACCACGGGGATGGCGGAGCCTGCGATGGCCCGTGCCACCGCCTCTTCGTTGAAGCACCAGAGATCTTCAAGGGAGCCGCCGCCGCGTCCGACGATGAGCACATCCACCTCGGCGCGGCGGTTGGCAAGCATGATGGCCGAGACGATCTGGGCGGTGGCGGCGCTCCCCTGCACCTGGGTCGGGTAGATGAAAACGGGTAAGTCCGGGGCGCGGCGTTCAAGCACCGTCAGCATGTCGTGCAGGGCGGCGCCGGTGGCGGAGGTGACCAGCCCGACGGCGCGGGGTTCCCGGGGCAAGGGGCGCTTGCGCCCTTCGTCAAAGATCCCTTCGGCTCCGAGGCGGCGCTTGAGCTCCTCGAAGCGCAGGGCCAGCATGCCATCCCCGGCGGGCTGCATGGACTCGATGATGAGCTGGTAGTCGCCCCGGGGTTCATAGAGGGAGACTCGCGCCTGCACCAGCACCTGCATGCCATCCTGGGGACGGAACGGCACCCGGCGGTTGTTGCCCTTGAACATGGCGCAGCGCACCTGGGCCGACATGTCCTTCAAGGAGAAGTACCAGTGGCCGGAACTTGGCATCGCCAGGTTCGAGAGCTCCCCGGTCAGCCACACCAGCCCCAGATCCTGCTCCAGGATCATGCGCACGGCGCTGTTGAGGCGGGTGACGGTGAAGATCTGCTGTTGTCTGCTCTGACTGGCGGGTTCGAGGTGATTCAAGGCTGGCCCTGCTGTGGTGTCCGCCGGGGCGGGAGAAACGATGGGGGTCATCTTACCCCAGTTGCGCCCATCTGCCGAGCCATGGGCCCGGCAGATGACGCGGAGCCTAGGCTTGTGCCTTGGCCGACTTGACGGCTTTGGCGGGGCTGGTGACCAGCCAGACCGCGAGGCAGACCACGGCGCCGCCGAACACGAAGCCGCCGGTGAGGGTTTCCCCCAGCACCAGATAGCCCCACAGGATGCCGAAGGGCGGAATGAGGAAGGTGACAGTGAGACTTCGCAGGGGGCCGATGTCGGCGATCAGCCTGAAATAGAGCAGATAGGCGAAGGCGGTACAGAGGAAGCCGACCGCCAGCACGCTGGCCCAGACCCCAGGCTGGGCCCAGTCGACGGCGGGGCCGGTCGCCAGGGTGTAGCCGAAGAAGGGAAGCAGGAAGAGGACGGCCCCTATCTGGCTGCCAAAGGCCACCAGTTTGGCGTCCAGGCCTCCCCGCTCGGTGACCCAGCGCCTCGTCAGAAAGCCGGCGCAGCCATAGCAGGCGGTGGCGATGAGGCAGGCCAGCACCCCGATGGCCAGTTGGCCGCTCAGGTCGACCTCCCCGGTGGTGGTGATGAGACCGATGCCCACCAGCCCCAGCATCACCCCGGCCCACTTGCGCAAGGTCAGCGCCTCGTGAAAGAAGGAGAAGCCGATGAGGGCGCCCATCAGGGGCGTGGTGGCGTTGAGGATGGCGGAATACCCTGCGGGCAGCCAGAGGGCCGCCACGGCATACATCAGGAAGGGGACGCCGGAGTTGATGATGCCAAGCACCATGATGGATTTGAGCTTGCCCTGAAACTGCATGGGGGTGCGCAGCAGCAGGAGCATGGCGGCGAGCCCGACGAGGGCGAAGAAGACCCGCAGGAAGGTGGTGTTGACCGAGCCGAACGCCGGCGCCGCGATGCGCATGAACAAGAAGCTGGCACCCCAGATGGCTGCCAGCGCGAGCAATCTCCCGTAATCCGATGGTCTCATCGTTTCTCCCTGAATGAACCGCCCTGTTGCCCGAGATGGCAAGAGGGATTGCATCATGGGGGCAAGTGTCCCCGATGGCAACGGCGCCGTGCAGGAGGCAGGGGCTGACCCTGTGCCCGAGGTGGTCGCGGAGGGCGGCCATCTTGCTCTCCCCGATGGGGGTGCCCCTCACTTCTGCGCCAGGAAATGAAAGCGCTATCAATCACATACAGCCCATGACGAGGTCGACAGTGGTCACATTTTGCGCGTGTTGGCCATGAATTGGCCATGGGGGACTCTAGACTGGTCGGGCTCATCTGAAGGCGGGACGTTGCGGATGGGGGAATGCCGGGACACACCGGCATCACACACAAACAATGAAAATAAAGGACTATCAATGGCTAGATGGATACTCGCGGCCGGATTGTTGGGAACCCTGATCACGGCGCCGAGCACGGCGGCGGAGTGGTTCTTCCGGGGCACCGCGAATGGATGGGCGGCGACCGCCATGACGTCGACGGACGGCGTCAATTTTGATACCTGTCAGCGCTTCGTGAGCGGGGATGCCAGCGGCGGCCCGCGCTTCAAGATAGACAGGTACGGCAACTGGCAGCAGAGCTACCCGGCGGCCGACTACGGGGTCAATGCCAACACGGCGTACCAGATCCGCATCAACGCCAGCACCCAGGCGGTGAGCGCGACGGCGGTGGCCAGTTGCGAGGCCTCGGGGTTTGCCAGCACCTTGCCGCAGCTCAACGTGCGCGGCACCTTCAACGGCTGGGCCAGCCTCCCCATGACCCTGGTAGGGGATCACCTGTGGCAGGTGGACGCCTACCTGGATGGCAAGGCGAGCCAGCGCCTCAAGTTTGATCAGGCTGGTGACTGGGCCGTCAACTTTGGCGACAGCAACGGTGACGGCGTGCTGGAGAAAAGTGGCAGCGACATCTTCTGGAGCGCCGTGGGCACGGTGCGCATCCAGGTCAACGATCAGACCCTGGCCTACAGCATCACCCCCCTTGGGGATGACAACCAGCCGCCGCTCGCGGTCATCACCCCGGGGGGGACGGTGAACGTGACCCAGGGGGCGTCGCTCACCTTGAGCGGCAGCGACTCCACGGATCCCGACGGCCAGATCGCGAGCTATCTGTGGAGCAGCGGCGAAACCACGGAGAGCATCGTCGTCAACACCACCCAGACCGGCACCTTCACCTATGGCCTCACGGTCACCGACGATCAGGGCGCCAAGGGCAGCAGCAGCGTGAGCGTGGTGGTCGGGGCAGGACAGAGCAGCGACAGCTGGTACTTCCGGGGCACGGCCAACAACTGGGGGCTCACCCCTATGACCAGCGAGGATGGCACCACCTTCTGCACCGAGCAGGCCTTTGGCAGCAACAACCCCCGCTTCAAGATTGACCACAAGGGGGACTGGACCGAGGCGTATCCGGCCCAGGATTACCTAGTCAGCGCCAACACCAGTTATCGCATCTGCTTTGACAGCCTGCGCAAGGCCATCGAGGTGGAGACGCTGGCCGGGGCCGATCTGCAGGCCCCCACGGTGACGGCCACCCCGTCCCCGGGGAGTTATGTGGACAGCCAGTCCATCACCCTGGGGGTGAGCGACGATCAGGACAGCGCCCCCGCCGTGCATTTCACGACGGACGGCAGCCAGCCCACCACGGCATCGGCCCGCTATGCAGGCCAGCCCCTGGTGGCGAGTGACAAGGGGAGTGGCACCGATCTGGTGATCCGCACCCTTGCCATCGACGCCAGCGGCAATCAGCGCGAGCAGCGCTTCGAGTACCGCATCGGCGAGCAGGGGGTGGCGAGCGGCGATTTTCGTGCCGAGAGCATCTACTTCCTGCTGACTGCCCGCTTCTATGATGGCGATGCCAGCAACAACTACTACAACCGGGATCGCTACAAGGCGGGGGATCCCCAGTGGCGCGGCGACTTCAAGGGTTTGATCGCCAAGCTCGACTACATCAAGGATCTCGGCTTCACCGCCATCTGGGTGACGCCGCCGGTGGAGAACCGCTCCGGCCTCGACTACCACGGCTACCATGCCTACGACTTCTACCGGGTCGATCCCCGTCTGGAGTCGCCGGGGGCGGGTTACCGGGAGTTCATCCAGGCGGCCCACGCCAAGGGGCTCAAGGTGATCCAGGACGTGGTGCTCAACCACTCGAGCCAGTACGGCCTGCGCGGCAAGACCTGGATCGATCGCCTGCCCGTCAAATACTACGTACCGGCGGGGTCGAGCCAGGGACTCATCAACAATGGTCCCTATCAGGGCAATCTTGGGGACTACGCCAGTGCCAACCGCTGTGACGACGACAACCCGGCGGCTCCCGACTGGTATAAGGCCCGCTGCCAGTCCGATCCGGCGGGCACCCAGCCCCTGGTAGACCCCAAGACTGGCGCCACCGTGCCGAGCGCAGGCTACAACCCCAACCGCTTCTTCGGCATCGACGCCCAGACCCTGGATCCCGCCTGGTATCACCTGGACGGTTTCATGTCCGGCGGTGACTGGGAGAGCCCGCTCGCCCTGCAGCGCAAGCACATGGCGGGGGACTGCATCGACTTGGCCACCGGCAACCAGAACGTCAAGGACTACCTCAACGGCGCCATTCGTCAGTACCTCGACATGGGGGTCGATGCCATCCGTATCGATACCTTGAAGCACATCGAGCGGGACGAACTGCTGACCTATGTCCACGACTGGCAGGCCCACAAGCCGGGGCTGTTCGTCTTTGGCGAAAACCTGGTCAAGGGCACCGGCTGGGGCTCTGAGCTGGCCAACGACAATGCCTCGGCGGTGATCCGCCCCTGGTGGTATACCCGCACCACGCCGAACCCGGCCAATCCCCGTGCAGGGGGCGATTCCGGCCTCTCTGTGCTGGACTTCTCCCTCTTCTCCACCTTCCGTGACAACGTCACCCGGGGGAACTTTGGCGGGGTAGGGGGGATTTTCGCCATGGACTGGGTCTATGGGGATGCCACCAAGCTCATCACCTTCTTCCAGAACCATGACGTGGGGCCGGACAACGACTTCAAGTACCGCTACGGCGGGGAAGAGGGGAATGCGGCCATGACCTACAACCTGCTCTGGACGGCGCGGGGGATCCCGACCCTCTACTACGGGGAGGAGGTGATGTTCCAGGCGGGCAAGCCCCAGGATATCGATGGGGCCACCATGACGGTGGATCAGACCGGTCGTGCCTACTACGGGGAGGTGCTGGACAACCCCGCCACCCCGAGCCACCCGCTTTATCAGCACATCAAGCGCTTGAACCAGATCCGCAAGGCGGTGCCCGCCCTGCAAAAAGCGCCCATGAGCCAGGTGAACGAGTGGGGGAGCGGCATCAGCTTCGTGCGTGATCTGAGTGCCGAAGGGAGCTACGCCGCCGTGGGCCTTGCGGCCAACTCGGCCCAGCAGATAAACCTGAGTGGCCTGAAGAACGGCACCTACACGGACGCGGTAACCGGTGCGAGCCAGAGCGTCAGCAACGGCAGCCTGAGCTTTGCGGTGCCCGCCTATTCGGCGCGGGTCTGGGTACTGAACGGCCCGGGCAAGGTCGGTGCTGACGGCAAATACCTCAAGTAAGGAAGCCCTGTCACAGGGTGCAGCGAGTCGGCCTTCGGGCCGACTTTTTTATTCTGCCTTCTGCCTATGCCTGAATGGATGCCCCATCCTGATGGGGCTCTGGCTCTGGCTCTAGCTGCGGGGGCTGGTGGATGGGCAGACCTGTGGACTCGCGACCAGCACGCTCATGGGCAGGGGGCTAGAGGGAAGGGGAGTGGTGCATCCGCCGCCCGAGTCACTTCATGCTCTGCATATTGGAGTGCTCATTGCTGTGCTCATGGCAGTGAGCAAAGCGGTGCCCATGTCGTCTTTGCGCTGCGGTGCAAGGCAAACTGTGCCACTCGGCTGCTCTATATTGGTGCAATTGCTCTTTATTGGTGCGCGACATCCACATCCGCCCCTGGAACCCGCCCCGAAGAAACACGCCGTATGGCCCCCGGGCTTCCCCCATGACAAGCATCATCCATGCTGAAAAGCGGCATCCTATCGACATGATCTGCCGAAAAACCGGGCTGTGAAGGGGATAGCACGAGGCCTTTTTCGGTGACGCGGGTAAACATGCTGCGCCACTGTGATGGCCGATCACGGAAGTGGTGGATTCTACCTGCATATTGCGCATTTGTCGGAATTTAAATCCGATTATTTATGTTATCGCGGACTCTTGTTTTGATTGGCGCTCTTTTTGCTGTGCCTTGTCATCCCCATGATGGCGAGATCAGGGGGCGGGGGAGCGCAAGATTGGGGGGTGGGGACGGCAAGGTGAACGGGTCGCCGCCATCAGCCCCAACGCGGCCTGGTTGTCGGGCAACGGATGCCACCATCAAATCGGATCTAAGGAGTCATATGGAAGGTGAAATGACCATGCAGCCAGCGGCTGCGGGCAGGGGGCTGGCCCATACCCTCAAGGACGATGTCTACGGCATGGTGCTCGGGGTCATGTTTATCGCCGTGGGGCTCAATCTGCTCAAGTGTTCCGGCATGATCACCGGTGGCATCGCGGGCATCGCCCTGCTGATCGCCCATGTCAGCACCCTGCCCATCGGCGTGCTCTTCTTCCTGGTGAACCTGCCCTTCATGGTGTTCTGCTACGTCACCATGGGGCGCGCCTTCACCCTCAAGACGCTGATCGTCAACGTCGCCCTCTCGGCGGCCACCCAGGCGGTGCCGCTGCTGCTGACGGTGAGCTATGTCCATCCCCTGTTTGCCGCCCTGGTGGGGGGAACCTTCCTCGGCATGGGGGTCTTGTCTCTGGCGCGTCACAATGCCTCCGTGGGGGGCACCGGCGTGGTGACGCTCTGGCTGCAACGGCGCACCGGCATCAATGCGGGAAAGAGCCAGATGGTGCTGGATGTGCTGGTGTTTGCGCTCTCTCTGCTCACCCTGCCGCTTCCCCTGCTGCTCTGGTCAACCCTGAGTGCGCTGGCCATGAACGCCATGCTGATGAACTGGCACAAGCCGGGCCGCTATCAGGGGAACTGAACCCCGGTCTGGCTGACGGCTGAGAGGGAAAAAGGCCGTTCCGGGAGACTGGCGGCAGAAAGGGGCTCAACGGCAAAAAAGATCATCTTGTCGGGAAAAACGGCATGGTTACGGCTGAATTTATTGGTTTTTTGCCCTGTTGGTGGCGTTAAATCGGGCTACGCCATAAAAAATTCAAAAAACTTCTTTACCACTGCCCAATGCATGAGTAAAATTTGTCGGCAATATTTTACACCCCCACTCCTCAACGGTGAGATATTGCCATGCTCAGGATTGCCAAAGAAGCGCTGACCTTCGACGATGTACTGTTGGTTCCAGCCCACTCCACTGTTCTCCCCAATACCGCCGACCTGCGTACCAAGCTCACGTCTGCGATCACGCTGAATATTCCGATGATCTCCGCTGCCATGGACACAGTGACCGAAGCCCGTCTGGCTATCGCACTGGCCCAGGAAGGCGGTATCGGCTTCATTCACAAGAACATGTCCATCGAGCAGCAGGCTGCCGAAGTGCGCAAGGTCAAGAAGTACGAGAGCGGCGTGGTCAGCGACCCCGTTACCGTGCGCCCTGACATGACCATCGCCCAGATCAAGGAGCTGAGTCACAAGAACGGTTTCGCCGGTTACCCCGTGGTGACTGACGGCAACCAGCTGGTGGGCATCATCACCGGCCGTGACGTGCGCTTCGTCATCGATCTCTCCCAGACCGTCGAACAGATCATGACCCAGAAAGATCGTCTGGTGACCGTGCGTGAAGGGGCCCCTCGTGAAGAGGTGGTGGCCCTGATGCAAAAACACCGCATCGAGAAGGTGCTGGTGGTCAACGGCGACTTCAAGCTCAAGGGCATGATCACCGTGAAGGACTTCCAGAAAGCCGAGCGCAAGCCCAACGCCTGCAAAGACGAGCGTGGCCGTCTGCGGGTCGGTGCCGCCGTCGGTGCCGGTGCCGGCAACGAAGAGCGCGTCGCCGCCCTGGTGGAAGCCGGTGTGGACGTGCTGCTGATTGACTCCTCCCACGGCCACTCCCAGGGCGTGCTGGATCGCATCAAGGCGACCCGTGAAGCCTATCCTGACCTGCAAATCATCGGCGGCAACGTCGCCACCGCCGCGGGCGCCAAGGCGCTGGTGGAAGCGGGTGTCAACGCCGTCAAGGTCGGTATCGGCCCGGGCTCCATCTGTACTACCCGTATCGTGACCGGCGTGGGCGTGCCCCAGATCACCGCCATCTCCGACGCTGTGGACGCCCTGGAAGGCACCGGCGTGCCGGTGATTGCCGATGGTGGCATCCGCTTCTCCGGCGACGTGGCCAAGGCCATCGCCGCGGGCGCAAGCTGCGTCATGGTGGGCTCCATGTTTGCCGGTACCGAAGAGGCGCCGGGCGAGATCGAGCTCTATCAGGGCCGCTCCTTCAAGTCCTACCGCGGCATGGGCTCTCTGGGTGCCATGTCCAAGGGCTCCAGCGACCGTTACTTCCAGACCGACAACGCCGCCGACAAGCTGGTGCCGGAAGGGATCGAAGGGCGCGTGCCGTACAAGGGCCGCCTCAAAGAGATCATTCACCAGCAGATGGGCGGCCTGCGCTCCTCCATGGGCCTGACCGGCAGCGCGACCATCGACGACATGCGCACCAAGGCCGAGTTCGTGCGCATCTCGGGCGCCGGGATGAAAGAGTCCCACGTTCACGACGTGACCATTACCAAAGAAGCCCCCAACTACCGGATGGGCTGATGAAACGGGGCTCTGCGCCCCGTTTTTCCACCCTTTTTTATCCCGTGCTTTTTGTGACAACATCAGCCTGATGCAGGAATAAAATGACTAAAGACATTCACGCCCACCGTATCCTTATCCTGGATTTCGGTTCCCAGTACACCCAGCTCATCGCCCGTCGCGTCCGTGAAATCGGCGTCTACTGCGAGCTGTGGGCCTGGGATGTAACTGAAGAGCAGATCCGCGAGTTCAACCCGAGCGGCATCATCCTCTCCGGCGGCCCGGAATCCGTGACCGAGGCAGGCAGCCCGCGCGCCCCCGAGTACGTGTTCAACGCCGGTGTGCCGGTGTTCGGTATCTGCTACGGCATGCAGACCATGTCCGAGCAGCTCGGCGGCAAGGTGCAGTCCTCCAATCTGCGTGAATTCGGCTATGCCCAGGTCGAAGTGCTGGGCCAGTCCGGCAAGACCAGCGCCCTCTTGCGCAACATCGAAGACGCCATTGCCGACAACGGCAATGCCCTGCTGGATGTCTGGATGAGCCACGGCGACAAGGTCACCGAGATCCCGGCCGGCTTCACCACCATCGCCCAGACCGCGACCTGCCCCCATGCCGCCATGGCCGACGAGGCCAAGCGCTTCTACGGCGTGCAGTTCCACCCGGAAGTGACCCACACCCGTCAGGGTGCCCGTATGCTGGAACACTTCGTCAAGGACATCTGCGGCTGCGAGTGCCTCTGGACCCCGGCCACCATCATCGACGACGCCGTTGCCCGCATCCGCGAGCAGGTGGGTGACGACGAAGTGATCCTGGGCCTCTCCGGCGGCGTGGACTCCTCCGTGGTCGCCATGCTGGTACACCGCGCCATCGGCGATCGCCTCACCTGCGTCTTCGTCGACAACGGCCTGCTGCGCCTGAACGAAGGCCAGCAGGTGATGGACATGTTCGGCGATCACTTCGGCCTGAACATCATCAAGGTCGACGCCGAAGAGCGCTTCCTCTCCGCCCTCGCGGGGATCGACGAGCCGGAAGCCAAGCGCAAGACCATCGGCCGCGTCTTCGTGGACGTGTTCGACGACGAGTCCAAGAAGCTCAAGAACGCCAAGTGGCTGGCCCAGGGCACCATCTACCCGGATGTCATCGAATCCGCTGCCAGCAAGACCGGCAAGGCCCACGTCATCAAGTCTCACCACAACGTCGGCGGCCTGCCGGAAGAGATGAAGATGGGTCTGGTGGAGCCGCTGCGCGAGCTGTTCAAGGACGAAGTGCGCCGCGTCGGCCTCGAACTCGGCCTGCCCTACGACATGCTCTACCGTCACCCCTTCCCGGGTCCGGGCCTGGGCGTGCGCGTGCTTGGCGAAGTGAAGAAAGAGTACTGCGACTTGCTGCGCAAGGCTGACGCCATCTTCATCGAAGAGCTGCGCAAGGCCGACCTCTACAACCAGGTCAGCCAGGCGTTCGCCGTCTTCCTGCCGGTGCGCTCCGTCGGCGTCATGGGCGATGGCCGCAAGTACGACTGGGTCATTGCGCTTCGCGCCGTCGAGACCATCGACTTCATGACCGCCCACTGGGCCCACCTGCCGTACGACTTCCTCGGCCACGTGTCGAACCGCATCATCAACGAGATCAACGGCATCTCTCGCGTGGTGTACGACGTCTCCGGCAAGCCGCCCGCAACCATCGAATGGGAATAAGCGGTTAACGCCTCTCCCTGCGATCACGCAAAACTGTCAAAAAGGCGCCCTTGAGGCGCCTTTTCTTTTTCCAATCGTTTGCGAGAAAATTTTGCTCCTGGCGAAGGGGATAGAGGCCCTGTTGCCAATGTTGTCGTGGTGAGTGCCTGGGTTGAGCGACAGAACGCCATCCATCGCGTCTACATAGGGCCGCAGGCTGTGGTTTCTCCGGGCAGGGGGAGCATACCCTGTTCGTCAGGAACGATACGTGCAATGGAGCCGGATACCCGCCGTTTCGATGCCCCATCTTGATGCAAGAGGGTAACGCGAGCCGCTGCTGCCCCCCAAGATGGAGTAATTTCTTGATCTGGCTTGGGAAACGCCCACCTTTCTCTTTTTCTTGTCTCTCTCGCTCGCTAGGATAGTCGTCTGGATATGGCCTCTTTGGAGTCACCTATGAGTCAAGCCAGAGCAACAGTGCAGGCCAAAGGCAGCAAACGGGAGACAGCCCTGCGGTAGCTTGGCTGTTATTCGGGAATGGCACGAGCATGCTGAGCGCTAGTTGGTGTCGCAGTCGATGGAAGGGGGGGGATTACGAGTTCAGTATCAGTCGTACTTATCTGTCCGGATGCTGTAGTGATATAAGCGCATTAATGTACGTACTTGTTCACGTAGGAGGGGGTTGGTGGCGTTTCCATAGCTGACTAATAGACGGTTTTTTATAGAGTGGAAGTGGTAGGGCCAAATAGGAAGCCAGGAAAATACGCTCAGATGTCAGATCTATACTAGTAATGCTCTGATTTTAAATGGTTGTTTTTGTGGCTGTGAAGGTGGCCGGAGTTATACGGAAGGCTCTGCTATTGGATTCGTACCGCCTTAAAGTTAATAACAGTTAGATTTCTCTTAAACAAAGGAGAGTATTTTTGACACCGACAAAAATTGTCACAGGGTCTTTAATAATTCTTATATTTATTTCCCTGTTTACTAGCGTAATAGGAATTAATTGCCCTTGGTTAATCCTAAACGAAAATCAGATATTTTATTTGTACTCTACTTCAGCGCAAGTGTTGGCGGGGATTTATGGATTGACATTGACAGGGTTTATATTTTTTCGAAATGAGCTGAGTCGAGAAGAGTTTGAAGATGATACATTGACAATTGCTGTTGATAGCCTCAAGGAAAGATACTTCAATATACTCATCTTTGTGACGGTATTGTCAATTTTTACTCTCGTATTATCAAATCTTGTAATCTCATCTGAAAGCAGTGAAAGAGCAACTCTAAATACTATTCTGATGAATACAGCACAATCAGCATTTTTTATAAATTTATTAGTTATTGCTTATTTCATATTTGATGTCATTGCACCGAAGAGAATCGAAAAAGAAAGTAAAATTATCCAACAAAGAGTTGACCCGACTACTGATACAATAGACAAGGGAAGCCTTGAAAACTTCTTAACCAATTATAATCAACTCGAATATATACTCCAAAAATATGGCCAAGCATATCAATCGGAGTTTGAAGGTGAGCATCGTTCAAGAAGAAGGATCTCGAATGTAAAACTGGCCGAATTTATATATCAAGCTGAAAGAATTGATCAAGGTCTTTTTGGTGATATAAAAAATCTTATCTCCTTAAGAAACTCAATAATTCATGGTGCTGAGCCGGTTGTAAGTAAATACATGGTTGAGTTGTCCGAAAGGATTTTGAAGGAACTTGCTTCAGCTCTGAATGTAGGAGTCTAACAAGCGCATGTTACCAGACCAGCTTTCCGCTGCGAGTCAAACCAGCTTAAAATTTTGGTATTATATGTTTTATTAAATTTGTTCGTCAGGGAGGGAGTTAGAGTGGCACAAGGTATTATTGCGGACAATTGGTCTCTTCAAGATATATCTAGCTTGTTTGTGCATGGTATGGAAAATGCGTATGCAGACGAAATCACTATAAAAAATGGTGCGCATAGTTATAAAAAAGTTAGTTATCCATCAATCCAAACAGAAGCTTTATTCGATTTTTTAACTGATTTGGTTTTAAGGGACGAGATCTTAGTTGAGTCTAAATTTGAAAATGCATGGGTACAAACAAGTAGTCCGATACTAACTGCCAAAAATTTAGGTGTAGTAAGAAGTTATCCATTTTTAGAAGAACCTTATAAACTAGTTGAACCACGTGATCGTATCATTCAGCATATGAGCTCAACGGATTCGTTGAAGTTAGCTCATAATGAAAATGTATTAAGCTGGAAAGAAACCAAAAGAGCTCAGCATCCACTTTTATCAGCAACAATGTGGGGTGGCGCAGGAATGTGTGCTCGAAGCTTTGTTTATGAAAAGAGTTATACTCCGCATCCTCTGAGAAAGAGATTTTTTGTTAACTCAGGGTTCATGTTGCCTGCGGGGGATGCTCTGCATCAACTTACCTCATTTTTAAATGATGAACAGATGAAGGTGTCAAGAAAAGCATATGGAACAGATTCATTATATTCGCTATTTGTAAATATACCTGCTATTCCTATTCGAGTCATTCAGGAATCATCTTATCCGAACCAACTTATTGATGTTGCTCTACAAATGAGGCAAGATTTTGCAAAATTGAGAGAATGGTTAAAGTTGTTTCAGAATGCATTATCTGAAGACAACTTGGAGGAGATTGTTAACTATCGCAGTCAATTAGATTCTGTTTCGGAGTATGTTAATTCAAAAATCGGGTTGGGTTCTGCACACAAACCAGTAATTATGGAAGCGGGGTTGGGGATTTTTAAAATCATTACGCAGGCTAATCCAGTTAATACTCTTAAAAATCAATTCGGTATCAGGGCGACATTAAATAGCTTGATTTTTGGTTCTAACGGTAAGCAAGAAATCAAGAAATACATCAACATGTTTGAACAAAGAGGCTCTGCTGTTGGGTATGATATAGAGCAGCACTTCACAAAAAGTACATAACAATTTAAGAGTGCTTTTCAATGCGTGGAATTTTTACCATGCGTTACGTTTAGTGTGTGAAGTGGCATGCAGTAGTATTGGTATTGCATTGCCTACATCAGAATAGGACGATAAAAATATGGTTGGATTATGATAGCTTCATTGAAAACAGAAATTTTATTTTCATTCTTGTTGGGCTCAGTACCAATGTTTCTAGCTAGAAATCAACCAGATTTTTCAGCGGTAAAAACACTTGCAAGCTTAAATCCTGGAGATCTTATTTTTAATTATTTTTTATATCTCCTATGTATCCATTTTGTGGTTTGGTTTGTAAATAATCAAGTGCTAAAAACTAATCAGCTCTTATCAAATGTTTTTCAAAAGTTACATGAGTTTACACACAAGCTTGGCTTTGCTATTCATGGCATATACCGAGCATTAGCTGGGGCTGTACCGGTCGCGATGGTCTTTGAGCTAGAGAAACATGGATTAATTCAAGGCTGGCAGGAAATTACGATGTTAAGTATCGTCTTATCTTTAGCTTGTTTATTTGCAAGCGTAATTTTGTCTAAGGCTACTGAATACACTGCTCCGAGAATCTTACTATTTGGCAAGTGATATTTCTAACAACTCATTGGATCGGATATTTTGTCGTATTTTTTCCAAGCTTTGTTTAAGTCAAGTGGGAGTAGTTATTAAGGGATGATGCGTTGCGCTTATTGTCCCCTATCAGGAGAGCATAAAAGGTGAACCTCACTCATACCTCGCCGCTTCCCAGGCGTGTATCGCCTGTTTGCGGGTCTCCCCCCAGTGATAGCCGCCGAGTTTGCCATTTTGCTGGATGACTCTGTGGCAGGGGATCATCAAGGCGACGGGGTTGGCGCCCACTGCCAGCCCCACGGCGCGGGCGGCCTTGGGATTGCCGACGGCGTTTGCCACCTGGGCGTAGCTCACCACCTTGGCGGGCGGGATCTGCAGCAGCGCCCGCCAGACGCTGATCTGAAAGTTGGTGCCGCTCACGTGCAAGGAGATAGGGCAATCCGGCGTCTTGCTGTCATCGAACATGGTGTGGATGACGCTTTGGGTGCGTGATGGCGCCTCCCTAAGTTCTGCCTCTGGCCAGTTGTGGGCGAGGGCGGCCAGGGGCGCCTCTGGGGCCTGGTCATCGAGAAACGAGAAGTTGCACACCCCCCGCGGGGTGAGGGCGACAAACGCCTGGCCGAAGGGGGTGTCGTGCACCCCGTGATCGATAACCAGCCCGGCCCCGCGCTGTTTGTACTCCCCCGGCGTCACCGCTTCGAGCTGCACGAAGTGATCGTAGAGCCGCGATCCGCTGCTCAGGCCCAGGGTATCGGCCACCTCCAGCAGCGGGCGCGACTCCTGCAACAGCGCCTTCGCCCGCTCCAGAGTCAGCACTTGTAGATAGCGTTTGGGCGTCACCCCGGCCCAGCGGCTGAACAGCCGCTGGAAGTGAAAGGGGCTTAAGTGAACGTGCGCCGCTATCTCGTCCAGGGTGGGCTGGCGCGCCACCTGGCTTGCGATAAAACGGATGGCATCGGCGATGCGGGCGTAATCAGACATAAGGCGCTCTCACGATAAGTTGGCAGCCGCAGTATCTTGGGTGCGACAAGGTCATGTGCGACAAATAGATACCCCACCATCGGCCAGCAGGGCAATGCCGGTGGTAAAGCTGGATGCATCGGACGCGAGATAGAGGGCCGAGCGGGCGATCTCCTCCGGTTGGGCCAGCCGTTTGAGGGCATGCATATGCTGCACAAAGGCGAGACTCTCCGGTGTATCTGTAAAGGCCCGCCCCATGGGGGTGTCGGTGCCCCCCGGCAGCAGGGCGTTGACCCGCACCCCTTGTGCCCCATATTCGGCGGCCAGCACCTGGGTCAGGCCGATGAGGCCTGCTTTGCTCGCAGCATAGGCCGCCATGCCGGGCAGCCCCAGGGTATGGCCGACGAAGGTGGAGGTAAAGATAAGGGAGCCGCCCCCGCGTGCCTGCATGGCGGGGATCTGGTACTTGGCCCCCACAAAGGCGCTGGTGAGGTTGGTATCCAGGGTCTCTTGCCACTGCGCCAGTTCAAGCCCCGGCACGCTGCCCGGTGTCCCCGTGGTGCCGGCGTTGTTGAAGGCGATATCGAGTCCGCCGAAACGGGTCAGTGCGAGATCCACCAGGGCGCGGGCATAGGTTTCGCTTTTCACATCTCCCGCCAGGCTCACCGCCTGCCCCCCCTCATGGCGGATCTCCTCCACCAGCAGATCCAGCTCGGTCTGGCGGCGGGCGCCGACGACGACGCTGGCCCCCTCCCTTGCAAACAGGATGGCGCTGGCGCGGCCGATACCGGAGCTGGCGCCGGTGATGATGGCGACCTTGTTGGACAGTGATGACATGGCAGTTCCCTCGCGAGATGTGCATGGCGCCAGGTGGCGACGCTCATGCAGGGTTGGCAGACAAGTGGATGGGTTCAACCCCCTCCTGGTTCAAACTTCCTTTGGTTCAACCCCTTGGGAGGTCGAAAGCACTGTTGGTTTGAAAGCACTATGGCGGCGAACCTTTGTCACGACGACCCGGATCTTGCTCACTTGTGCCATCGGCGATGGCCCATCACGGTATCGGGAGATATCAGCGTTTATTGAAGGGAGTGGAAGGAAGTGAGAAGGGAGCGGGGCTGTGGCGCCGCTTTCCCAGGTGGTGGTGACCTGGGTTTGCAAGGGCAGGGCATGGAAAACAGTGCCACCGGTGTCGGTGGCACTGACGCAAAGCCTGGTGGGATAACGCTCTTTTAGGGGTTATCAGGCCAGGGCGGGGCTGGATGTGGCGGCGCAGGGCAGGGCGGCCAACTGTGCAAGGTGCTCGCCCAGGGAGACCCCGGCGCCGGTGGCGTTGACCGTCTCGAAGTAGTCGTGCCAGCCCGATGCGGCTATCCCCTGGACGAGGGCCTCGATGGCTGCGGCATCCGGCCCGCGCCAGATGGCGAAGAAGGGGTGGGGCGCACCATGGAGGGTGGCAGCATCGGTCTCGCCCAGGGCGATGGGCTCCACCCCGAGGGCGGCGAGGTTGGCCATGCCTGTGCCAATGGCCTCGAAGAACTGCTGACGAGCCGTCTGGCTCAGTGCCAGCCAGGCGGGAGTGGGGGTGTAGAGCTCTGCCAGATAGTGGGTCATAGGGGTTCCTTCGGGAGTTGGCCCTTGCGCAAGGTGCGCAAGGTGCGCAAGGCGCGTTGACAAATCCGGGTTGTCGCGGAGCAGGGGCTTTCGCGAGACCAGCGCGCGCAGAGGTCAGTGACCCACTGTGGCCTGTCTTTGCTCGCATCGTTCAGCCAGTTGGCAACGGAGTCCTGCACATAGGGGGCGGGATCGGCCTTGAGGGGTTCGAGCAGCATCAGGGCCTGCTCCGGTGCTTGTCGCAGGGACGCAAGATGGGTACACCAGACGCCGCGGGGCCGGGTCGCTTCGCTTGCAAAGCGTCGTAGCCGCTCGGACGGCTCCACCGTCCAGGGCACCAGGGCGGCAATGGCCGCCTCGAGCTGCGCGGCAATGGTCGTTCGCATTGCGAGCCAGGCCCACTCGCGCACCCCAAAGTGCGGGTCATCGGCGAGGGGGCGAATGAGGGCCAGGCGGTCGCTGAACGACAGCCCCTCGCTCGCGCCCACCATGAAACAGGCCCAGCCCCGCACGGTATCGGAGGGATGACGGCTGAGCGCCGCAAGATCCCTCGTGCCGTTCTCGGTCAGGAGCAGCCTGGCGGCCAGTGCCATGCGCCGGGTAATGCCCTCCCCGGATGCGGCGTGCATCGACGCCAGCGCCTGGGGCCCGAGCGAAGGCAGGGTGCACTGCATCAGGGCGGCAAAATCCACCGCCAGGCATTCGGTCAGGTTGCTTGCCTCAGCCTCTCCCCGGTTGAGCTGGGCGAGGCGTGAGGGGGCGATATCCGTGATGCGGCTGCGTGTCATGGGTGCTCCTCTGTGGCGGCCTCAGTGCAGCCTGCACGGGATGAGATGACGTTGAGCCAGGCCCGCTTGAGCAGGGTACTCAGGGTCTCTCGCTCTGCCTGATCGAACCCGGCAAACAGGGAGCCTATCCACTGGCTGTGCTCATCGAGCAGGTGCTGTGCCAGGGCCTGGCCCAGCTCAGTCAGGCGCACCGAGATCTTTCGCCTGTCCTGGCTGTCGCTGTGGCGAGCCAACAGGCCGTCTCGTTGCAGCCCGTCGAGCAGGCCGGTGATGGTGGCCCGTGTGACCCCCGCCTTGTCGGCAAGCTCGTGGGGGGCCAGCCCTTGTGGCAGGTCGCGCAGCAAAAACAGCAGCACGAACTTGCCTTCGGAGAGGCGGTGAGGGGCCAGGCGCGCCGCGCACGCCTGATCGATGGCAGCGGCGAGGGTCAACACCTCAAAGCAGACGCGCATGTTTTGGGTGTCCGCGTGTCCGCGGCGCTCTGCATCCTCGAGCAGGGCGAGGTGTTTCTGTTCCAGCGTGATCATGATGGTGAGTCTCGAATGACTTTGTATGGCGCCATGCTATATGGTGCCATACAAATGTTCAACCACCCAAGCACGCGACCGGGATGGTTCATGGCAACGGAGAGCGGGAGTGTGGCGATGGGGGGCCTTTGCAAGAGAAGGCGTTGCAAGAAAATCGGCCATCTTTGGCCGTCATTCCCTATAATGCCCCTCCTTTGTGGTCTGGGGGGAGTGCCCCGCAGTGAGCCACCGCAAGCCCGAATGTTGATAGAGACGATCCCATGCATACCCTGGAACAGCTTCGCGCAGGCGAACTCTGCGGCGCCCGCCACCTCAAACTTGCTGAAAACCTCGCGGTGTTCCCTCCCGAGATCCTGAGCCTCAAGGAGACCCTGGAGGTGCTGGATCTCACCGGCAACCAGCTGAGCGAGTTGCCTGACGCGCTGGCCGAATGCAAGAAGCTGCGCATCCTCTTCTGCTCCGAGAACAACTTCACCGAACTGCCCGAGGTGCTGGGGCGCTGCCCTGCGCTCACCATGGTGGGCTTCAAGGCCAACCGCATCGCGACCGTTCCGGCCGCCTCCCTGCCCGCCAGATTGCGCTGGTTGATCCTGACCGACAACGAGATAGAGACACTGCCTGGAGAATTGGGGCGCTGCATTGATCTGCAAAAGCTGATGCTCTCTGGCAACCGGCTACATGAGCTTCCCGAGACGCTTGCCGGTTGCCACTGTTTGGAGCTTTTGCGCATCGCCGCCAACCGCCTGCCTGCGTTGCCGAGTTGGCTGCCCTCGATGCCGCGTCTGTCCTGGCTGGCCTTTGCGGGCAACCCTTTCTGTGATGAACAGGCGTGTCTGAACGGCACATCGGAGTTCACTACCGAGATCCCCTGGCAGGCGATCTCACTGGGGGATGTGCTCGGGGAGGGGGCATCCGGCGTCATCTATCGCGCCGAGTGGGCGAGGGCTGAAGGGCCCGGGGCGGTGGCGGTCAAGCTCTTCAAGGGGGCCGTCACCAGCGATGGCTTGCCCCTGAGCGAGATGACTGCATCCCTGGCCGCCGGTCGTCATCCAAACCTGGTCGGTGTGATGGGGAGAGTGAGCGATCATCCCTCCGGCATCTCGGCACTGGTGATGCCCCTGATAGACCCCGCCTTCGCCACCCTGGCGGGCCCCCCGAGCCTGGACTCCTGCACCCGGGATGTCTATGGGGTGGATCTGAACTTCACCCCGGCCCAGGTGATGGCCATGGTGCAGGGGGTGGCTGCGGCCGCCCGGCACCTGCACGAGCGGGGCATCCTCCACGGCGATCTCTACGCACACAACCTGCTGTACTCCTTGCAGCCCGCGATGCCTCACTCGTCGCAGGAGGCACCGGGCCGGGTGCTGCTCGGTGACTTTGGTGCCGCCTCCTGTTACGACCGCGCCGATGAGGTGCTGGCCGGGCGGCTGGAGCGCCTGGAAGTGCGGGCCTTTGGCTGCCTGCTGGCCGAGCTGCTGGCGCGCTGTGATGGGGGGGACGCCGACCTTGACCCCCTTCATCGACTGGCCGGGGAGTGCGGCTTTGAGGTGCCTTCCCGGCGACCCACCTTCGAGCAGATCCTGACCCGGCTGGCAGCGATGGCGACAAGCCTGCCTGGGGTCGTGGCCTGAGGCCTGCCCATCGTGGGCTTTCTCGTGCACTGGGGCGGGATCATGGGGCTTGCGCCACTTCGGTGAAGTTGTGATAGTGATGCACCATTGCAGATGACGAGAGGAAGATGATGGAAGCGGCATTTTGGCACCAGAAGTGGAAAGAGAACCGGATTGGCTTTCATCAGGCAGATTTCAACCGCTGGCTGCAATCCTGGTGGTCGGCCCAGCAAGGGAGCGACCCCGTGCTGGTGCCCCTTTGCGGCAAGTCCCGGGACATGCTCTGGCTGCGTGAGCAGGGGCATCCGGTGGATGGCTTCGAGCTCTCCGAGCTCGCCATTACCCAGTTTTTTGACGAGAACAACCTGAGTGCAGAGAGAAGCGAGGTGGGTCCCTATCAGTGCCACCGGCACGAGGATCTGCGCATCTATCAGGGGGACTTCTTCGCCGCTCCGGAGCTTGGTCAGCGTTATCGCCTGGTCTATGACAGGGCGGCCCTCATCGCCTTGCCGGGCGCCATGCGCCGCCAGTATGCCGCCCTGATGAGCCGCCTGGTGGAGGCGGGGGGGCAGGTGTTGCTGGTGACCCTCGAGTATCAGCCCGAGCAGCAGCAGCAGCCGCCGTTCTCGGTGGGGGAGATGGAGGTGCGCACCCTGTTTGAGCGCGACTTTGGTGTCGAGGTGCTGGGCCGGGGGGCGGAGCTGGATCACCCCAGGGTGCTCTCGGGGCAGCTCTCCTATTTCGACGAGGTGGCTTACCGGCTGATCCGCCGGGGCTGAGAGGGCGCGAGGCCGCTGCCAAGGATGGAAGTGGCGCTTGTTTTACCTCCTTTGACATAGATCAACGTGGCAAATCAGGGAAATGCCTAAGATGAGGCTGTTTCTCAATCACTGCTGGTGCCGACCGATGAGCTCTGGTTTGAACGCCGGTCGAACATCAACCCAGTGTCTGATTTTCACGCTCATGTTCACTTTTGGCGGCTCTGGTCGCAATTGATTATGGTTTTTCCAGCCGACCCCACGGGGTCGGCTTTTTATTGCCTGCGCGTTGCCAACAGGGGAGGTCAGCCTTCGAAGGTGGCGGCGTTGAGCCGAAATGCCCTGGGATCGTCGACAAACTGGCCGGTGATACGCTCGTCGTGCTCGTGGCCCAGGCCATAGCTGCAGAGGATGAGGCGATCCGAGGTACGGGATCTCAGCTGGGTGATGAAGCGCACCAGGTCGGCACGGCTGAGCCTGCCCACCTCCTCGCGTACCCGTTCGCGCTGATCAAAACCCAGATCCTTGTTGCCGATGCTGACCCAGAGCCGCTGGCCGCGGCTGCGCAGGTTGGCATCCCGCTCGCTGAGCTGGGCCTGCAACCCCGCCTTGCTCTCCTGCCACTGCTGCTCGGTGAACTCCAGCATGGCCAGCGGGAAGAGATCGATGAACTCCTCCACCGCATCCAGCAGGATCTGCGGCCCCGCCACCGGCGACTGGATATAGAAGATGAGACCGGGATGGCGGTTGAGGGGCAGGTTGCCGGCTCCCACCACGTAACCGAGCTGCTGGCGGGTGCGCAGCTCGTGGAAGAAGGTGGATGACATGATGTGGTTGGCCAGGGTGAAGCAGGCGAGATCCCGCGCCCGGGTGGTGCGCGACTGGTAGTAGACCAGCAGCGCCGAGTCCTCGTGATCGCACCCCTGCTCGCGAATGAGGGTGCCTCTGTCCTGGATGGAGATGAGGGGGCGGCGGGTCTCGGCGCTGGGCTGGCTGTTGGCACCGAGGTGGCGCTCCAGCAGGGCCGCGAGTTCGAGGGCCTCGGCGGCCGTCCAGTCTCCGTGTACCAGGGCCTCCAGATGCACCCTGGCAAAGAGCTCGGAGACGAAGCCGGGCATCTCCCCGAGTTCGACGGTGCGCAGGTGGCGCAACAGCTGCTCGAAGGGCGGGTTGTTGGGTTGCAGCAAACTGGTGAGCTGGTTGAACAACTGGGAGATGGGGCGGGTCTTGGACTGGTTCTCCCAGTTGCGGATAAGCTGCTCCTTGATCTCGCTAAAGCGGGCCGGATCCGGATACCCCAGGGTGCGGTTGCCGAGGATCATGTCGAGCAGCAGCGGTTGCTTGTCGGCAAAGCCGCTGAGGTTGATGGTAAAGCCCCCCTGATGGGCATAAATCTGGTAGCCAAGACCCGCGAGCTCCGCCGGATAGGTGAGGGCGTTGAGGTGATCCGTGAGCAGTTCCACGGCCAGACGCGCCATGGCGATGTGACGCGGGCTCTTGACCGCATGTTCGCTGTCGACGGAGATGTAAAGGCTGCCCTTGGGCACGCTGAACTGATGCTCGTGCAGGTGCCAGAGCCGGAAACCGGGCCTGTCGATGAGGCAGGACGGCATGTCGGCGGGCAGTGCCGGCAGACGGGCGTCGAGGCGGGTGCTGATGAAGGGGTTGGGCGCCGGCAGGTGCAGGGCGGGATCCGGTTCACTCTGCTGCCAGCGGATCTTCTCGGCCTCGCTGATGATCTGGACGCTGTAGGGTGTCTGGTACCAGCGGGCGAGTCGATCCGTGCTCACTTCCGGGGCCTGGATGGTCACTCGCAGATTGTGGGGGGTCAGCTTGGCGAGGAAGCGCCGGATCAGCGGCTCATCGAACTCGCGCATCATGTAGTCGCCGTAGAGCAGATCGTCCGGCCCGTAGCTGAACAGGTTGAGCACGAGGCCGGAGACGGTGTCGAGGGCCCGTCCACGCTCCTGGAAGCGGAAGGCGGATTCCAGCACGCTGCGCTTCTCCTCATAGCGCCAGGCCTGCACCCCGTCCCGCTCGATGAGCTTCAGATAGCCAAACAGGGCGGCGATGATCTCCTCTACATGCTCAAGCCCAAGGGGGGTGAGGCCAAAGCTCACGCCAAAGTCCTTGAAGTTGGCGCCGCTGATGCCGCCGCCGGCGGCGAGCTGATTGACCCAGCCCCGCCCCTTGAGCAGGGAGAGCAGGCTGCCTTCCCCCTCATAGCCGATGAGGTGGCTCAGGAAGGTGAGGGGTTTTTTGTCGTAATACTCATCCACGCACGGCAGCGGGAAGGTCAGCGCCAGCTTGCGGGTCTCCTTGACCGGGGTCAGCTGGATGCGAATGCCGAGATCATCGAGCCGGTAGAGAGGATGGTTCAGGACCGGAGGGCCGAGGTGGCGATCCGGAATGGCACCAAAGAAGCGATCACACCAGGCCAGCTGGGTCTCGATGGGTTCCGGTGAAAGCATGACCAGCGCCATGCGATCCGCACTGTAGTGGGTTTCGTAGAACGCAATGAGGTCCGAGCGCAGATCCCGGCCGGGGAGATCCGCCAGGGTATCGAGGTTGCCCACCGAGAATTTGGAGAAGGGGTGGTCCGGATTGACCGTCTCCTTGTGCACCTGGTAGCTGCGGCGCACGTCGTCCTGCAGCTTGAGGCGGTACTCGGAGTCCACCGCGTTGCGCTCCTTGTCGACCCACTCCGGTGCAAAGGTGGGGCAGATGAAGAACTGGGAGAACCGGTCGAGCCCCGCCTCGAAGAAGCCGTTGTCGATGTCGAAGAAGAAGTTGGTGAACTCGGTACCGGTCCAGGCGTTGTTGCTGCCCCCGTGACGGCTCATGAATTGCTGGTATTCACCGGGTTTGGGGTAGGTGCGGGTACCGAGAAACAGCATATGCTCGAGGAAATGGGCCATGCCCTGGCGATCCGCAGGATCGTCGAAGTGGCCGGTATTCACCGCCAGGGAGGCGGCGGATTTGTCGGTCTCGGGATCACAGATCAGCAAGACCCTGAGCCGGTTTGCCAGCTCCAGATAGTGATACCGCCGATGGTCATTGGGACTGGCATATGGGCTCATTGGGGAGGGGCTCGCGGTGAATTTATTTGAATTTAAACATGATTATCGACCCCGCTATCTTGCGAGGCAAACCCTTTTCTGAGAGGTGGCGCAATTGTTTCCCCCGGCATGGCGGGGTAAGATTCCCCCGCTATTTAAACAGGCCCCCTGGGCGAGGTTGTAATGAAAATCTACATCATGCGTCATGGCCAGGCTGGCATGAACGCAAAGACTGATGAACAGCGTCCACTGACCGAGCAAGGCATCGAAGAGTCCATCCACATGGCTGGCTGGCTGGCTCCCCAATTGGCAGGCTCCCTGAACCTGGTGATCCACAGCAACTACCTGCGTGCCAGACAGACCTGGCAGGCCATCGCCCCCGAGTTGCCCAAGGCCCTCAAGGTCGAGGAGAGCGGCGACATCACCCCCTATGGGGACCCGGCTTTCGTGGCGAGCTACCTCACTGCGCTGGCGGCGGAGCATGACAACATCCTGATGGTCAGCCACCTGCCGCTGGTGGGGTATCTGGTCCAGAGTCTCTGCCCGGCGGCAGGGGCCCCCATGTTCGCGACGTCCGGGCTGGCCTGCATCGAATGGCAAGATGGCAAAGGAGTCTTGCTCTGGCTGGAAGGACCGCATACAATACGGTAAAAGTTAATAATAAGTTACAGTTTGGTTTTTTGGGGAAGAGAGAGTCGAATTTTCCGGTTTTTTATATAAATTTAACGGAATTATTTCGCATAAGCTGCTGTCATACGGATACAACTTCAAGAGGTTGCAAACGATGAGAGTGTTCAAGAAGTACCTGCCACTGATGGTGGCAAAACATGTCAAAACCTTCTTCAAGGGGCGGATTTACATCCACGGCAGGGGGCGCTTCGATTTCCAGTCGGGCTTGCTGATGATGCCATTGCAAGCCGACATTCCCCATCGCCAGACGGTGCTCGAGGTCAATGAACTGATTTCAAGGCTCCACATGGATGCCGCCTGATGCGCCTCAGGCTGACCCTGGTCCCCCTCATGCCCGCCCCTGTGCGGGCATGATTGTTGATGGCGCCTGGGCGCGGTGCCAACCGTTCGCGTCATGGCGCTTCTTCCTGCGTTGGCAGGCTTGCTTATCCTGATTGCCTCTCTATACTCGCGCGCAATACCCGCCTTTTTATTCTGGATATAGCAATGCCCCTTGCCTTCCTGTTTCCCTTCTCCTGCATGGCCATCTGGGCCGGCAATGGCATCGTCAGCAAGCTGGCGGTCGGGGTGTTGTCTCCTGCGGCGCTCGCCTGGTCGCGCTGGATGGTGGCGGCCCTGGTGCTGACCCCGTTTCTGGCTCACCGGGCCTGGCGCGAGCGCCGCAAACTGCGGGCCGGTTTCTCGAAGCTGGCGGTGCTGGCCCTGCTCGGGATGGTCTTGAACCAGACCTTTGGCTATTACGCGGCCCAGACCCTGGGGGCCACCGAGATTGGCCTGATGATGGGACTGACCCCCTTGATGACGGTGCTGCTCAGCATCTGGTTGCTGCGCGAGCGGCCCACCTGGGGGGCGCTGCTGGGAGGCGCCATCTCCATTCTGGGGCTGGCGATTTTGTTGGGGCAGGGGGATCCGGCCCGGCTGCTGACCCAGGGCATCCATATCGGTTCCGTCTACATGCTGCTCTCGGCGGCCACCTATGCGCTCTACAGCGTGCTGCTCAAGCGCTGGGATCTGGGGCTGGACAACTGGTCCATGCTCTACGGTCAGGTGCTGTGCAGCCTCCTGTTCCTCACCCCCTTCTATCTGCTGGTGGACGGGCACTGGCCCGATGGCAGCGCCCTCTGGCTCATCCTCTATGCGGGGATCCCGACCTCGGCCCTCTCGCCCTGGCTCTGGATGCAGGGCATTGCCCTGCTCGGGGCGAGCCGCACCGCCATCTTCATGAACCTGTTGCCGGTTATGACGGCCGCCCTTGCCATCAGCTGGCTCGGGGAGCGGCTCACCAGCTATCACCTCATCGGTGGCGGCATGACCCTGATGGGGGTGCTGCTGGCGCAGTTGCTGGTGAGGCCCGTGACGGTGCGAAGACGCGCCCGGCTCGCGGTGGCGGGCTGTCAGGAAAAGTAGGATAAAAAAAGACCGCCCTCGAGGCGGTCTTTTTGGTTCGGTGCCCAGCGTCACTGCGCCGTCAGATAGAGATCCTTGGCATAGACCAGGTCTTGCGGGTTCTGGTAGGGGTAGCCCTTGACGTTGGGTTTGAGCAGCCGTGATTTCACGTAGAAGTAGACAGGGGCAATGGGGGCCTCCTCATCGATCAGCACCTCGGCCTGCTGATAGAGGCGGTTGCGCTCGGCGGGGTCCTTGGCGTCATGGGCCTTGGCCAGGAGGGCGTCGTACTCCTTGTTGAACCACTTGCCGCTGTTGGCGCTGCTGCTGGAGGTCATGATGTCGAGGAAGGTGGAGGCATCGTTGTAGTCTCCGTTCCAGGAGTAGCGGCTCACCCCGAAGTCACCCTCGTTCAGGGCCGACACCATGGTCTTCCACTCCATGTTGTTGAGCTCCGCTTTGACCCCCAGGTTGTGCTTCCACATGGAGGAGATGGCGAGCGCTATCTTCTTGTGCCCCTCGTTGGTGTTGTAGAGGATGTCCACCGTCAGCGGCTTGTCAGGGCCGTAACCCGCCTCGCCAAGCAGCGCCTTGGCCTGCTTGATGCGCTCTTCCTTGCTCATCAGCTCGCTGGCGGGGCGTTTGAGCTCGAAGCCGTCCACGCTCGGCGGGGTCAGGCTGAAGGCGGAGAGCTGCCCCTGTCCCAGGATCTTCTCCGTGATGGTGTCCCGGTCGATGGCAAGAGAGAGTGCCTTGCGCACCCTGACGTCGTCAAAGGGTTTGCGCTGGGTGTTGAACACGTAGTAGTAGGTGGCGAGCATGGGGGCGCTCACCAGCTCCTCCGGGCTCTGGCGCTTGATCTGCTGATACTGCTCCAGGGGATAGGTGGTGTAGTGCAGCTCGCTCGCACGATAGCGGTTGTAGGCCGCGGTATCGGAGACGATCTCCAGATAGATCACCTTGTTCAGCACGGTGTGCTCGTTGTCCCAGTAGTGGGGGTTGCGCTCGGCGATGAGGCGCTCGTTCGGGGTCCACTCCTTGAGGGCGAAGGCGCCGTTGGAGACGATGTTGGCCGGTTTGACCCACTCATGACCGAACTTCTCGATGGTGGCCTTGGGCGCCGGGAAGGTGGTGTAGTGGGAGAGGGTCTTGAGGAAGAAGGGGACCGGGTTTTTCAGGGTGATCTGCAGGGTGTAGTCATCGAGCGCCTTGATCCCCAGGGCATCCGGGCTCTGCTTGCCCTGCACCACGTCGCTGGCATTGGCGACGCCGGTCAGCTCGATGAACCAGGCGTAGTTGGAGGCGTTCTTGGGGTCCGCCGCCCGCTGCCAGCCATAGACGTAGTCCGCCGCCGTCACCGGCTCGCCGTTGGACCATTTGGCATCGGGTCTGAGCTTGAAGGTGTAGACGGTGCCCGTGGCATCGAGCTCGTAGCCAAGGGCGCCCGCCGCCTGCAGCTTGCCGTTGCCATCCAGGGTATAGAGCCCCTCGAACAGATCGTTGACGACGTCGCTGCCCGCGCTCTCTTCCACCATCTGGGGATCGATGGAGGCAGGCTCGGTGCCGATGTTGCGCACGAACACTTGCTGGGTGGCTGGCAGAAGCTGGGTGCCTTCAGGCACCTGGGCGGCGAGGACGGGGAGGGTGAGCAGAGCGGCAACCGCCCCGGCGATAAGCGACTTTTTCATTGAATATCCTTATGTTTTTTTGCTTCCAAAGCGCAGCCAGTGTGCGGGATTGGGGGGCAGATCTCAAGAGGGGCGCCTCTGGCGCAACATTGCCGGGCGCCAGGGGGAGCAAGGCGGGCAGCCGCGTCGGCCCGGATGCATTCTTGTCACGAATTAACCCCCCAAAAGATGCCGGATGACACCCTTGTTTCACGCCGAAAGCCCGTGGTGGCGCGGTTTTCTGGCGATTTAAAGTACGGCTTAATTCGCTGCAAAAACAAAAAACAGGCGTTACATTGGGTTACAAAACAACGCTGCCGGGGATCGGCACTTTTTTTGCCGACACTTGCAAACGTTTTCAACGGCCAACGGAAACGATCTTAAAGGAACAAGAATGCGAAACATGATCACCATGGGCGAGTTCATCGTCAAAAAGCAGGCGGACTACCCGACCGCGACCGGCGAGCTGACCTCCTTGCTCAGCTCCATCCGCCTGGCCGCCAAGGTGGTGAACCGGGAGATCAACAAGGCGGGTCTGGCGGACATCATCGGTTCCATCGGCGCCGAAAACGTGCAGGGCGAGGTGCAGCAGAAGCTGGACGTCTATGCCAACGAGCGCTTCAAGGCGGCGCTGGAGGCCCGTGGCGAGGTGTGCGGCATGGCCTCTGAGGAGGAGGAGGACTTCGTCTCCTTCGATTCCGAGCTCTCCCGTCACTCCAAGTATGTGGTGCTGATAGACCCCCTCGACGGCTCCTCCAACATCGACGTCAACGTCTCGGTCGGGACCATCTTCTCCATCTACCGCCGGGTCAGCAAACCGGGCGCCGGGGTCACTCTGGAGGACTTCCTGCAGCCGGGTCACCGTCAGGTCGCGGCGGGCTACGTGGTCTACGGCTCCTCCACCATGCTGGTCTACACCACCGGCTTTGGGGTCAACGGCTTCACCTATGACCCCTCCATCGGCTGCTTCTGCCTCTCCCACGAGAACATCCGCATTCCGGAGGAGGGCAAGATCTACTCCATCAACGAGGGCAACTACATCAAGTTCCCGGACGGGGTGAAGAAGTACCTCAAATACTGCCAGGAGCGTGACGAGGCGACTCACAGGCCCTATACCTCCCGCTACATCGGTTCCCTGGTGTCGGATTTCCACCGCAACCTGCTCAAGGGGGGCATCTACATCTACCCGTCCGGCACCAACTCCCCGAACGGCAAGCTGCGCCTGCTCTATGAGTGCAACCCCATGGCCTTCCTGGTGGAGCAGGCCGGTGGCAAGGCGTCCGATGGCTTTGGCCGCATCATGGACATCCAGCCTACCGCTCTGCACCAGCGCACCCCCTACTTCGTCGGGTCCACCAGGATGGTGGAGCGGGCCGAGGCCTTCATGCGGGAGTTCTCCGCCCACGAGGATCCGGCCAACCAGGGCTAAGCCCGGGCCAGCGTCCCTTCGTCACGGGAGCCGTCAAGGCTCCCGTTTTTATTGGCGTGCAGGCGGATGTAGCCAGGTTGATATGCTGACGGACTGACGGACTGACGGACTGACGGACTGACGGACTGACGGACTGACGGACTGACGGACTGACGGACTGACGGACTGACGGGCTGACGGGCTGGCGGTTGACGAGCTAACGGACCGACGCGGCGCTTCGGTTGTCGCGGTGCAATGGCTGGTGGCCCCCTTGCCGGGATGCCTGGCCGGGATATCTGGTCTGGATACGTGGGCGGGATAAATACGGAACGGGCCATCTGCGGGGCTATCGAGGCGCGTTGAACCCGTTTTTTGCCCACGATCATCCCCACATCCATCTGTTTTTCAGATGGGTGATGACTCAATGCATCGTATCAACAGATGGATTCGGCGGCAAAATGGTGCTGCCAGAAGGGCGAACCGAGGCATCGGGAGGCAAGAAGGGGGGCCGGGGGCGAGATGCCGCCCATTGCCAGCAACGAAACGGGAGCCCTGGGGCTCCCGTTGTTGTAGGCGGCAGGTCGCGCCCTGCTGACGTCATGCTTCCCCTCAGGGGGTGGCATGGCGGGCGAGATCCGCCAGCAGGCCGTCCACCAGTTTGAGGCGCATGGCCCTGTCCTGGGTCGGCACCTGGAAGCGCAGCCGGGTCGGTCCGTCCATCTTGTAGATGCGCGGCTGCTCCGAGAGCAGCTTGACCAGATAGGCCGGGTTGACGCGGGTTTCCTGGGTAAAGTCCAGATAGCCGCCGCGCTCGCTCATCTCCACCCGGCGAATGCCCAGCGCCGTGGCGCGCTGGCGGAAGGCGGCCAGCTCCATCAGCGTCTTGGTCGGCTCCGGCAAGAGGCCGAAGCGATCGATGAGCTCCACTTTGAGTTCGCGCAGCTCCTGCTCGTCGGCGGCACTGGCGATGCGCTTGTACATGGAGAGCCGCATGTTGACGTCCGGGATGTAGTCGTCCGGGAGCAAGGCGGGCAGACGCAGCTCCACCTCGGTGTGCTGGCTCATGAGCTGCTCCAGCGACGGCTCCTTGCCATGTTTGAGCGCTTCCACCGCCTGCTCCAGCATCTCCATGTAGAGGGTGAAGCCCACCGATTCGATCTGGCCGCTCTGATCGTCGCCGAGCAGCTCGCCCGCGCCGCGGATCTCCAGGTCGTGGGTGGCGAGCGCAAAGCCGGCACCGAGATCTTCGAGGGACGCGATGGCCTCCAGCCGCTTGGCCGCATCCTTGGTCATCAGCTTGGGATGGGGGGTGAGCAGGTAGGCATAGGCCTGGTGGTGGGAGCGCCCGACCCGGCCCCGCAGCTGGTGCAGCTGGGCGAGACCAAGGTGATCCGCCCGGTCCATGATGATGGTGTTGGCGCTCGGCACGTCGATGCCGGTCTCGATGATGGTGGTGCACACCAGCAGGTTGAAGCGCTGGTGGTAGAAGTCCGACATCACCCGCTCGAGCTCCCGCTCGCGCATCTGGCCGTGGGCGATGCCGATACGCGCCTCCGGCACCAGCTCGGCAAGATCGGCGGCGCACTTCTCGATGCTCTCCACGTCGTTGTGCAGGTAGTAGACCTGGCCGCCACGCTTCAGCTCCCGCAACACCGCCTCGCGCACCACCGCAGGTTCGTGCTGGCGCACGAAGGTCTTGATGGCGAGCCGCTTGGCGGGCGGGGTGGCGATGATGGAGAGATCCCGCATGCCGGACATCGCCATGTTGAGGGTGCGGGGAATGGGGGTCGCGGTGAGGGTGAGGATATCCACGTCGGCGCGCAGCGCCTTGATCTTCTCCTTCTGGCGCACCCCGAAGCGATGCTCCTCGTCGACGATGAGCAGGCCCAGATCCTTGAAGGTGAGCTCGGCGCCGAGCAGCTTGTGGGTGCCGATGATGATGTCCACCTTGCCCTCGGCCATCTCCTTCATCACCGCGCTCTGCTCCTTGGCGGAGCGGAAGCGGCTCAGCACCTCCACCCGCACCGGCCAGTTGGCGAAGCGGTCGCGGAAGTTGTCGTAGTGCTGCTGGGCGAGCAGGGTGGTGGGCACCAGCACGGCCACCTGCTTGCCACCGTGCACGGCCACAAAGGCCGCCCGCATCGCCACTTCGGTCTTGCCAAAGCCCACATCGCCGCACACCAGGCGGTCCATGCTCTTGGCCTGGCACATGTCGCCGAGCACCGCATTGATGGCATTGAGCTGATCCTCGGTCTCCTCGAACGGGAAGCTCGCGGCAAACTGGCGGTAGGCCTCCCGGTCGTGTTTGAAGGCAAAGCCGTGACGGGCTGCCCGCATGGCATAGACATCCAGCAGCTCGGCCGCCACGTCCCGCACCTTTTCCGCCGCCTTGCGCCGCGCCTTGACCCAGGCCTCGCCGCCGAGCTTGTGGCTGGGCGGGTTGTCGGAGCCGGTGTAGCGGCTGATCAGGTGCAAACTGGTGACCGGCACGAACAGCTTGTCGCCGCCGGCGTATTCCAGGGTCAGAAACTCGGTGGGCAGGCCGCCTGCGTCTATGGTCTCGAGCCCCAGATAGCGACCGACCCCGTGATCCAGGTGCACCACCGGCTGGCCCTGGGTCAGCTCGCCCAGGTTGCGGATCACCGCATCCGAGCTTAAGTTCTTGCTCTTGTCCCGCTGGCGCTTGCTGCGGATCTTGCCGCCCAGCAGTTCGGCCTCGGTGATGAGGGCAAGGGGCGTCTGGCCGGGCTCTTGCAGCAGGAAGCCCCGCTCCAGGGGACAGACCAGCAGCCCGTGGCGCGCATCGCTCGAGAGGAAGGCGTCGAGGGAGGCAAACTCCCGGGGTTGCAGGTTGATCCGTGCGAGCAGATCCCCGAGCCCCTCGCGCCGCCCCTCGGACTCCACCGCAAACAGGGTGCGCCCGGCAAAGCCTTGCAGGAAGCCGTCAATGGCCAGCAGGGGCTGCTCCTTGCTGTGGTCGAGCTGCAGATCCGGCAGGGGGGCGAGGGGCAGATCGTGCTGACCCGCTCCGCCGTCAACGGTCGCCTCCTGCAGGCGCACGGCGCCATAGTCCCCGAGGGCGGCGAAGAGCTGCTCCACCGGCAGATAGATCTGCTGGGGCGGCAGCAGGGGACGGGTGTTGTCCCAGCGTCTGTCTTCATAGCGCTGGCCGATGTCGTTCCAGAAACGCTGGGCCGCGGGGTAGATCTCCCCCACGGTGAGCAGCAGGGTGTTTTCGGGCAGGTAGTCAAACAGGCTGGCGGTCTGGTTGAAGAAGAGCGGCAGGTAGTATTCGATGCCGGCGGGCCAGCGCCCCTTGCTCACCTCCTGATAGACGGAGCCCTCGGCCCGGGAGATCTCGAACTGTTCGCGATACTGGCCACGAAACAGCTCGATGGCCCCCTCGTCGGTGGGAAATTCCCGGGCGGGCAGGAGGCTCACCGACTTCACCGGCTCGCTGGAGCGCTGGGTCTCGGGGTCGAACGGGCGGATGGAGTCCACCTCGTCGTCGAAAAAATCAATGCGATAGGGGCGGCTGCTCCCCATGGGGAAGAGATCCAGCAGGGAGCCGCGGGCGGCGAATTCGCCATGCTCAAGCACCTGTTCCACCGCCACGTAGCCCGCCTGCGCCAGACGCCCGCGCAGCTGCTGCAGGTTGAGGCGCTGGCCGCTTGTGACCATCAGGCTGTATTTGTCGAGATAAGCCTGGGGCGCCGTGCGCAGCATCAGGGTGGAGATGGGCACGATGAGCACGCCGTGGCGCATCTGCGGCAACTGGTAGAGGGTCTCGAGGCGCTGGGAGATGATGTCCTGGTGGGGAGAGAAGCTGTCGTAGGGCAGGGTCTCCCAGTCCGGGAACAGCAGCACCGGGCAATCCTGATCCGCCAGCAGGAACCCCAGTTCCTGTTCAAGGCGCAAGGCGCTCGGGGTATCGGCGGTGACCAGCAGGACGGGTCTTCGGGCTTCCCGGGTGAGGCGGGCGGCAACCAGAGCCAGGCTGCTGCCGACCAGCTGGCCGAACGTTGTCTTCTGGCCCGCTTTGGCGGGCAAGGCGGGGAGGGTCATTGGCATCATCGGAGTCTTTTACTGTTGGCGTTCTTTTGACATGGACCTGGGTTAGCGCTGACGTTCCTGGGCACGCAGCTTGAGCTGTTTCGACTGCACATGCAGGCTGGCGCGCACCAGCAGCTCCCGGTCATCCTCGCGGATGCGCACGTAGTCGAGCACCACGTGGGTGCCATGCTCTCCGGCGTCCCGCTGCACGACCTCGCCGTAGCAGTAGACGGCGGAGGCCTCTTCCCGCAGGAAGATCTTGAGTCGCACGATCTGGTGCAGGGCGGGGGCCTCCCCGTGCCCCTGGTGGGGGTGCAGGTAGGTGAGCTGCCCGGCGCCAAAGCGCAGGGTGTGGAAGCGGTGCTCGGGGTGATCCTGGGCCGCCAGCACATAGCCCATGATCATGTCGATCTTGCGGGACTGCTGATTGATGATCTCCACCAGATCGTGCATGGACTCGTTCTGGCTGCGCAGCAACCGGCTGCTCACCAGATCGATGGAGGTGATGGCGGAGGCGATGCGAAACGGCTCGGGCAACTCGGCCTCCAGGGCCTCCAGCGTCGGCAGACGAAAGTCGGCCGGCATGGGGATCACATTGACCGGCGTGGCATGGGTGACGCTGAAGAACTGTTCCTGCATGGAGGCTATCCCTTGTTGTCATAGACGGTTTCCCTTTATTATCCGGTATCTTATTTCGTTGGCAACGTAGATATCCTTGAAGACCGGACTTTTTCAGCCACTGTCGCTGGCCATCGGCCTGCGTTATGCAGGCTCGCGACGCAGTAACCGCTTCGTCTCCTTTATCTCCCTGTTCTCCACCTTTGGCATCGCCATCGGGGTCGCCGCCCTGATGGTGGTGATCTCGGTGATGAACGGGTTCGAAGGCCAGCTCAAGGGGCGCATCCTCGGGGTGATCCCCCATGTGGTGGTGACCAATCAGGCCGGACGCATCGAGGCCGAGCCCGAAGGTCTGCCCGACCTGGCCCGCTTGCCCCACGTGGTGGCCACGGCCCCCATGCTCGACAGCGAAGGCATGCTGCAAAGCCCGGGCCAGCTCACCGGCGTGAGCGTGCAGGGGATCGATCCCGCCCGCTGGCCCAAGAATGACATCCTGCACGCCCAGATGCTGGGAGGGCGCCTTGACAGCCTGCAGGCCGGTGAATACCACATCGTGCTGGGGCAGGGGGTGGCCAGCCGCCTCAAGGTCTCTATCGGCGACCAGGTGCGTCTCATCCTGACCGAAGGTACCCGCTTTACCCCCTTTGGCCGGGTGCCGGCCCAGCGTCTTTTCACCGTCTCCGGCATCTTCGGGGTCGGCGCCGACGTGGACAGCCAGGTGGCCCTGATTGCCCTCGGGGATGCCCAGCGCATGCTGCGCCTGCCCGCAGACAAGGTGGGTGGCATCCGCCTCTGGCTGGACGATCCCTTCGCCGCCGACGAGGTGGTGAAGACCGCGTTGCCGGACGGGCTGGAGTGGCAGGACTGGCGCCGCGAGCGCGGCGAGCTGTTCCAGGCGGTGGCCATGGAAAAACGGATGATGGGGCTGATGCTGGTGCTGATCATCGCGGTCGCCACCTTCAACATCCTCTCCGCCCTGGTGATGGTGGTCACCGACAAGGAAGGGGAGGTGGCCATCCTGCGTACCATGGGCATGAGCGAATCCGGCATCGTCAAGATCTTCATGGTGCTGGGGGCGTCGAGCGGCGTCATCGGCGCCCTGTTCGGGGGGCTGGCGGGGCTGGCGCTCTGCTTCGGCCTCAATCCTCTGCTGAACGCCCTTGGGCTCAACCTCTATATGGCGGCGGGGGGCAGCGGTCTGCCGGTCATCGTCGAGCCGGCCCAGGTCATGACCATTTTGCTGGGTGCCGTGCTGCTGAGTTTCAGTGCCACCCTTTACCCGGCCTCCCGCGCGGCCCGGGTCAAACCGGCGGAGGCGCTGCGTTATGAATAATTCATCTTCTGTTGTTACTGGTGCAAGTGGAGCCCCCGTTATGAATCAATCCGTCTCCTGCGAGCCGCTGCTGCGCTGCCAGGCCCTCAATCATGTCTACAAAGAGGGCAATCTGGAGACCCAGGTACTCAAGGGGATCGAGCTGGACGTCGCCCCCGGGGAGATGCTGGCGGTGGTGGGGAGCTCGGGCTCCGGCAAGACCACCCTGCTGCACCTGATGGGGGCGCTGGACAACCCTTCCAGCGGCGCCGTGCTGTTCAAGGGGCAGGACATCCATGGCTGGGACAGCCGCACCCAGGCGAGGTTTCGCAACCAGGAGCTGGGCTTCGTTTACCAGTTCCACCACCTGCTCTCGGAATTCAGCGCGCTGGAAAATGCGGCCATGCCGCTGCTGATCGCCGGTGAGTCGGTGGCCAGCGCCACCGAGAAGGCGAGCAAGATGTTGGGGCGGGTGGGGCTCTCCCACCGTCTCAACCACAGACCGTCCGAGCTCTCCGGTGGCGAGCGCCAGCGGGTGGCCATCGCCCGAGCCCTGGTCAACGAACCCAGCCTGGTGCTGGCGGACGAGCCCACCGGTAACCTGGATCATGCCAGCGCCACCGCCGTCTATGAGCTCTTGTGCGAGCTCAATCGCGAGCTTGGCACCGCGTTCGTGGTGGTGACCCATGACTTGAGCCTGGCCGCCAAGCTCCACCGCCGGGTCACCCTGGTGAGCGGCATCATGGCGGAGGTCGCCTGATGTTCAAGCCGCTGCCCCTGTTCCTGGGCCTGCGTTACAGTCGCTCCCGCCGCCGCAACGGCTTCATCGCCTTCATTTCGGCCTCCTCCCTCATCGGCATCGCCCTCGGGGTGATGGCCCTCATTCTTGGCCTCTCCGCCATGAACGGGTTCGAGCGGGAGCTCAAGAACCGGGTGCTCTCCGTGGTCCCCCACGGCGAACTCATCGGCATGGAAGCGCCGCTGCCTGACTGGCCGAGGCTCAGGGACTACCTGCTGGCCCAGCCCGGGGTGGAGGCGGCTGCGCCCGTCATTCGCCTGGACGGCCTGTTGGAGCACGGCTCCGCCCTCAAGGGGGTCCAGCTGCGTGCGGTGCTGCCGGAGCTGGAAGCCAATCTCTCCGATGCGGGCAACTTCATGACGGGTCGGGGCCTTCGCGAGCTGCAGGCGGGTGAACACGGAGTCATCCTCGGCAAGATCATCGCCGACAAGCTGGGGGTCAAGACAGGGGACACCGTCACCCTGCTGCTGCCCCAGGCGGGTGATGTCGCCGGCATCAAGAACCCGAAACGGGAGGCGCTCACCGTGGTAGGGCTGCTCGAGATCGGTGGCCAGCTCGACGGCCTGCTCGGCTTCATGCACCTGGCGGACGCCCAGGCCATCACAGGCATGGGCAGCGCGGTGGAGGGGTTCAGCCTCAAGGTGAGCGACGTGCTCAAGGCCCAGTCCATCACGGTGGCGGCGGCCCAGAAATTCCCGCACTACGTCTATATCAGCAGCTGGATGAGCCGTCAGGGTTATCTCTATCAGGACATCCAGATGGTGCGCACCGTGATGTACGTGGTGATGCTGATGGTGGTGGCGGTGGCCTGCTTCAACATCGTCTCCACTCTGGTGATGGCGGTGAACGAGAAGCGCAGCGAGATCGCCATCTTGAAGACCATGGGGGCGAGCCCGGGCCAGATCCGGCTCACCTTCGTCATCCAGGGGATGGTGAACGGGGTGGCGGGAGCCTTGCTAGGCGCCCTGCTGGGCGGCCTGCTCTCCAGCAAGCTGACCCAGATCCTGAGCGCCATCGAAGGGGTGATCGGGCACCGTTTCCTCAATCCGGACATCTACTTCATCGACTTCCTGCCGACCGAGCTGCACATGCAGGACTTGCTCATCGTGACCGGCGCCGCCATCCTGATGAGCCTGGTGGCGACCCTCTATCCCGCCTGGCGGGCGAGCGGCCTGGTGCCGTCCCGGGAACTGGGGCATTGATGCCCATGGATGTGATAAAGGGCCCTGCGGGGCCCTTTTTATTGTCACTCTTTTGTGGGGAAACCCCCGAAGTGGCGGTTATCGGGGCAATACGCAGGAGGAGATGATGCCTGGTGCCGTGTTGATGGCATCAATGGGCATTCAACTCATCGAGAGGCAGTGAAAAACTCCCCACGAAGACATCGATGAAGTAGCGCATGGCGGGGGTCATCCTGGCGTCCAGCATCTGCTCGAGGCGCTTTCGCGCGGGCTCGAACTCCCGGTTGCCGACGCTCAGCTCCTCCAGACACTTGGTGTAGGCGCAGAGGGTGTCTGCATCCTTCACCAGGCTGGTGAGGGCCTCGTCCTGGGCGCCGGAGTCGAGCAGGGGGCGAAAGTCCTCGACCAGCTCAGGCGGCAACATCCCCAGCAGGCGCTGCTCGGCGGCAAGCTCAATCTTCTTGTATTCGCGGGCGATTTCGGGATTGAAGTACTTGACCGGTGTGGGCAGATCCCCGGTCAGTACCTCGCTGCTGTCGTGGTAGAGGGCCATGACGGCGGCCCGGTCTGCATCCACCTGAGCGCCGAACAGGCGATTGCTGATAAGGCCGAGGGCGTGGGCCACCATGGCAACCTGCAAGCTGTGCTCGGCGATGTTTTCGGGCTGGATGTTGCGCATCAGGGGCCAGCGGTAGATGAGGCGCATACGGGCGAGGTTGGCAAAAAAATGGCTGGGCAGCATGGAAGACCTCGAATGGGGCAATGAAAAAGGGCAGACCCTAGTCTGCCCTTTTTTCCACCCGCAAGGATAGCCTGAGATGGGCCGTCAGCGGATGTAGCGGCCCGATTCGGCCTCGTGGTTGGTCACTATCATCTGGCCGATGGGGGCCAGGCTGATGAGGGCCAGCTTGAGGTGCTGGATGCCGAACGGGATGCCGACGATGGTGACGAAACAGGCCAGCGCCGAGGCGATGTGGCCGATGGCCAGCCAGACCCCGATGAGCACAAACCAGAGAATGTTGCCAATCACCCCCAGGGCGCCGGTGCCGATGTCGCTCTGGCCCGTCATGCTCTTGCGGCTCACCGCCTGCTTGCCAAACGGGAAGAAGGTGAAGGTGCCGATGACGAAGCAGGCGCGTCCCCAGGGGATCCCGATGAGGGAGACGAAGCAGAGCAGCCCCGCCAGCCACCAGGCCAGCCCCATGAAGACGCCTCCCAGCACGAACCAGAGCAGATTGAACAAGAAGCGGAAAAAGGACATGTGGGTGACTCCAGCAGCACGTGAATTGGCTGTCACCATAGCGAGCCCTGCCGGGGGACGCAATGGCACAGGCGAGAAGGTGGACAATTTGGGTCGCAGCACGCCATTTTTGTGCCCGATTGGCGGCGGATGGCGATCAAAATGGCCCGTTCGCCGTGAAAAAGAGTGAGCCAGTGCAAATTATTGCGGATGGAACGCTTGAACTCGGTGCAAGGCTTCCCCATATAGGAGAAAGTCTTGCGCAAATTGTGCTGTCTGTGCCCCGGATGGGGGATGTGCGGCTCGACGCGACCACTGCACGCCGCTATAATGTCGCGTCATATTTTCTCATCACAAAGACAGTCGTTGTCTTTATAAACAGGAAGACTCCGGGCTTGCCCGGGGGCAATAAAGGGTCAGCACGCAGTGCTGAGTTGAACGAGGTAAAAGAATGCAAGTTTCTGTAGAGACAACCCAGGGTCTGGAACGCCGTCTTACCATCACTGTACCGGCCGCTACCGTTGACGCCGCCGTGCGCAAAGAATTGAATGGCCTGGCCAAAACTCGTCGCATCGACGGTTTCCGTCCTGGCAAGGCTCCGGTTGCCATCATCAAGAAGATGTTCGGTGCCATGGCTCACGCCCGCGTTGCCGATGAAATGATGCAGAACAACTTCATCAAGGCCATCATCGAGAACAAACTGAGCCCGGCTGGCGCCCCGACCATGGATCCGAAAGAGATCAAAGAAGGTCAGGATTTCGAATTCACCGCCACTTTCGAAGTGTATCCGGAGTTCGAAGTTGCCGGTCTGGAGACCATCAAGGTCGAGAAGCCGGTTGCAACCGTTAAGGACAGCGACCTGGAAAACATGATCGACACCCTGCGCAAGCAGCACGCCACCTGGACTGAAGCCGCTGTGGCTGCCGCCAACGGCATGCGTGTGACCATGGACTTCGTCGGTTCCATCGACGGTGAAGAGTTCGACGGTGGCAAGGCTGAAGGCTTCACCCTGGAACTGGGCGCTGGCCGCATGATCCCGGGCTTCGAAGACGCCATCCTGGGCAAGAAAGCGGGCGACGAGTTCACCATCGAGGTCACTTTCCCGGCTGACTACCACGCCGAAGCCCTGAAGGGCAAGGCTGCCAAGTTTGCCTCCAAGCTGCACAAGGTTGAAGAGCAGGTGTTGCCCGAGCTGACCGAAGAGTTCGTCAAGCGTTTCGGCATCGAGAGCGGCAGCGTTGAAGAGCTGAAGGCAGAAGTGCGCAAGAACATGGAGCGCGAACTGGCCCAGGCCCTGAAAAACAGCGTGAAAGAGCAGGTACTGAACGGACTGGTTGAAGCCAACCAGATCGATCTGCCGAAGGCTGCCGTTGCCCAGGAAATCGACACCCTGCGTCAGCAGGCTCTGCAGCGCTTCGGTGGCTTCCAGGGCGGCAACGCCCCCGAGCTGCCGGCCGAGCTGTTCCAGGCCCAGGCCGAGCGCCGTGTCCGCGTTGGTCTGCTGCTGGGTGACGTTATCCGCACCAACGAGATCAAGGCTGACGACGCCCGTGTGACCAGCATCATCGAGTCCATGGCCACTGCCTACGAAGATCCGAAAGAAGTGATCGAGTACTATCAGCAGAACGAGCAGATGCTGAACGGCGTGCGCAACCTGGCCATTGAAGATCAAGCCATCGATCTGATCCTGTCCAAGGCGCAAGTCACCGAGAAAGAAGTTGCCTTCGACGAAGTGATCAACAAGTCCGGTGCCGCTGCCTAAGAACATTTGACTTAAGGTCAAAACTGTTAAGTATAATGGCTCGTGTGATCTCCACTCGGGCCATTTTATTTTAGGGACAATGCCTTATGTACAAGAACTATAACGATGTGACTGAATCCCCACGCAATGCGCTCATCCCGATGGTGGTAGAGCAAACCGCGAAAGGGGAGCGTTCCTACGACATCTATTCCCGTCTGCTGAAAGAGCGGGTGATCTTCCTGACCGGTCAGGTCGAGGATCACATGGCGAACCTGGTGGTGGCCCAACTGCTGTTCCTGGAGTCCGAGAACCCGGATCAGGACATCAGCATCTACATCAATTCGCCGGGTGGCGCCGTCACTGCGGGTATGTCCATCTATGACACCATGCAGTTCATCAAGCCGGACGTGAGCACCGTCTGCATGGGGCAGGCCTGCTCCATGGGGGCCTTCCTGCTGGCCGGTGGCGCCAAGGGCAAGCGTTTCTGCCTGCCCAATGCCCGAGTGATGATCCACCAGCCGCTGGGCGGCTTCCAGGGGCAGGCTTCTGACATCCAGATCCATGCCCAGGAGATCCTGAAAATCAAGAATACCCTGAACGATCGTCTGGCGTTCCATACCGGTCAGGACATGGCCACTATCGAGCGCGACACCGACCGTGACAACTTCATGTCCGCCGGGCAGGCCGTTGCCTATGGTCTGGTTGACGGCATCCTGAGCCAGCGCGGCTGAGCAGGGTACCCCGTCCTGTTGTAAACTCAACAGGACGATCCATCCTCTATTGATAAAACGAGGTCGCTGAATGACAGAGAAACGCAAGGGTGAGGGCGACAAGCTGCTGTATTGCTCTTTCTGCGGCAAAAGCCAGCATGAAGTGCGCAAGCTGATCGCTGGCCCTTCCGTCTACGTATGTGATGAGTGTGTCGAGCTGTGCAACGACATCATCCGCGAAGAGATCCGCGAGATCTCTCCCAAGCGCGATGGTAGCGAGCTGCCGACCCCTCATGAAATCCGCGCCCATCTGGACGACTACGTGATCGGTCAGGAGTACGCCAAGAAGGTGCTGGCAGTGGCTGTCTACAACCACTACAAGCGTCTTCGCAGCGGCAGCGAGTCCGGTGGCGTGGAGCTGGGCAAATCCAACATCCTGCTGATTGGCCCCACCGGCAGCGGCAAGACTCTGCTGGCCGAGACCCTGGCTCGTCTGCTGGATGTGCCCTTCACCATGGCCGATGCCACCACCCTGACCGAAGCCGGTTACGTGGGCGAGGACGTGGAGAACATCATCCAGAAGTTGCTGCAAAAGTGCGACTACGACGTGGAGAAGGCCCAGCGTGGTATCGTCTACATCGACGAGATCGACAAGATCTCCCGCAAGTCGGACAACCCCTCCATCACCCGCGACGTCTCCGGGGAAGGGGTGCAGCAGGCCCTGCTGAAACTGATCGAAGGCACCATCGCCTCCGTGCCCCCCCAGGGCGGTCGCAAGCACCCGCAGCAGGAGTTTTTGCAGGTCGACACCTCCAAGATCCTTTTCATCTGTGGTGGTGCCTTCGCGGGGCTGGACAAGGTGATCGAGCAGCGTTCCGTCAAGGGCACCGGCATCGGTTTTGGCGCCGAGGTGAAATCCAAGAATGCCAAGGCAACCCTGAGCGAGAACTTTGCCAAGGTGGAGCCGGAAGATCTGATCAAATACGGTCTCATCCCCGAGTTCATCGGCCGTCTGCCGGTGGTCGCGACCCTGACCGAGCTTGACGAGGCTGCCCTCATCCAGATCCTGAAAGAGCCGAAAAACGCGTTGACCAAGCAGTATGCCGCGCTGTTCGCCCTGGAAGAGGTGGAGCTGGAGTTTCGTGACGACGCGCTCAATGCCATTGCCCGCAAGGCCATGGAGCGCAAAACCGGTGCCCGGGGTCTGCGTTCCATTGTCGAGGCCGTGCTGCTCGACACCATGTATGACCTGCCCTCCCTGAAAGGGGTCAGCAAGGTGGTGATCGACGAGACAGTGATCAAGGGAGACTCCGCGCCTCTGATGATCTACGACAATCCCGAGACTCAGGCCGCAGCCTCAGAGTAACTGTCTGATTTTTAATCACATAAAGGGGCTTTTTGCCCCTTTCATGCTTTTTACGGCCAAGGCGATTGAATCTCATCTTTGCGCCCCCATATACTCAGCCAAGCCTTTGCCAACGGTATAACAAGCCGAGAGGACATATATGAACCTAGAGCGTTCAGAACGCATCGAGATTCCCGTCCTGCCTCTTCGTGACGTGGTGGTCTATCCCCACATGGTCATTCCACTCTTTGTGGGGCGGGAAAAATCCATTCGCTGTCTGGAAGCGGCCATGGAGCAGGACAAGAAAGTCCTGCTGGTGGCCCAGAAGGATGCGTCGACTGACGAACCGACGGTGGAGGAAATTTTCTCCGTCGGGACAGTGGCCAATATTCTGCAGATGCTCAAGCTGCCGGACGGCACCGTCAAGGTGCTGGTGGAGGGGGGCCAGCGTGCCCGCCTTGAGCGGATGATCGACGATCGCGACTTCTTTGTCGGGGAGGCCCAGTACATCGCGTCCGCCCCCATCGAGGAGAAGGATCAGGACGTGCTGGTGCGCTCTGCCATCGGCCAGTTCGAAGGTTACATCAAGCTCAACAAGAAGATCCCGCCCGAGGTACTCACCTCGATTTCGGCGATCGACGATGCGGCGCGCCTGGCCGATACCATGGCTGCCCACATGCCGCTCAAGCTCGAAGACAAGCAGAAGGTGCTGGAAATCGCCTCCGTGTCCGAGCGCATCGAGTTTCTGATGGCCATGATGGAGTCGGAGATCGACCTGTTGCAGGTCGAGAAGCGCATCCGCTCCCGGGTCAAGAAGCAGATGGAGAAGAGCCAGCGGGAGTATTACCTCAACGAGCAGATGAAGGCCATCCAGAAAGAGCTGGGTGAGCTGGAAGACAGCCCGGATGAATTCGAAGCCCTCAATCGCAAGATTGAAGAGGCCGGGATGCCGGAGGATGCCCGCGAGAAGGCCCAGGCCGAGCTCGCCAAGCTCAAGATGATGTCTCCCATGTCGGCGGAAGCCACCGTGGTGCGCAGCTATGTGGACTGGATGGTGCAGGTGCCCTGGAAGGCCCGCTCCAAGGTCAAGAAAGACCTGGGCAAGGCCCAGGAGGTGCTGGATGCGGATCACTATGGCCTGGACAAGGTCAAGGATCGCATCCTCGAATACCTGGCGGTGCAGGCGCGGGTGAACAAGCTCAAGGGCCCCATCCTCTGCCTGGTCGGGCCTCCCGGGGTGGGCAAGACCTCCCTGGGCCAGTCGATCGCCAAGGCCACCGGCCGCAAGTATGTGCGCATGGCCCTGGGTGGGGTGCGTGACGAGGCGGAGATCCGTGGTCACCGTCGTACCTACATCGGCTCCATGCCCGGCAAGCTCATCCAGAAGATGGCGAAAGTCGGCGTGAAGAACCCGCTGTTCCTGCTCGACGAAATCGACAAGATGAGCTCGGACATGCGTGGCGATCCCGCTTCCGCCCTGCTGGAGGTGCTGGATCCCGAGCAGAACAGCAGCTTCAACGATCACTATCTGGAAGTGGATTATGACCTGTCGGACGTGATGTTCGTGGCCACCTCCAACTCCATGAACATACCGGGTCCGCTGCTGGACCGGATGGAAGTGATCCGTCTGTCCGGTTACACCGAGGACGAGAAGCTCAACATTGCCAAGCAGCACCTGGTGGCCAAGCAGATCCAGCGCAACGGCCTGAAGCCTTCCGAGATCACCATCGAGGATTCGGCGTTGATCGGGGTGATTCGCTACTACACCCGCGAGGCGGGTGTACGCAGCCTGGAGCGTGAAATCTCCAAAATCTGTCGCAAGGCAGTCAAACGCATCCTGCTGGACAAGAGCATCAAGCATGTTCAGATCAACCAGGAGAACCTCAAGGAGTTCCTGGGGGTACAGCGCTTTGACTATGGCAAGGCCACCGACCAGAACCAGATTGGTCAGGTGTGCGGGCTGGCGTGGACCGAAGTGGGGGGCGATCTGCTCACCATCGAGACCACCAACATGCCGGGCAAGGGCAAGCTCACTTACACCGGTTCCCTCGGTGACGTGATGCAGGAGTCCATCCAGGCGGCCATGACGGTGGTTCGGGCCCGTGCCGAGAAGCTGCGTATCAACGGCGACTTCTACGAGAAGCGCGACATCCACGTGCACGTGCCGGAAGGGGCGACCCCGAAAGACGGCCCGAGCGCCGGTATCGCCATGTGTACCGCCCTGGTTTCCAGCCTCACCGGCAACCCGGTGCGTGCCGACGTGGCCATGACGGGTGAAATCACCCTGCGTGGCGAGGTGCTGCCCATCGGTGGTCTCAAGGAGAAACTGCTGGCGGCCCACCGTGGTGGCATCAAGCGTGTGCTGATCCCGAAAGAGAACGAACGTGACCTCGAGGAGATCCCGGCCAACGTCAAACAAGATCTTGAAATCTATCCGGTTCGCTGGATTGATGAGGTGCTTGCACTGGCGTTGCAGGACAATCCGCAAGGTTTCGAACGCGTTTCTGTCGTGTAAATGTTGATGCGCCGCAAATTTGGCGCATTCGGGGGGTGGTTAAGGCTTGCATGCACCGGACAACGGAAGTAGCCTTGACCACCGATCGGGTACTCATGATGAGTCGCAATGCGTGATGTGGCGCGGGTTTGCGCCAGATTGTCACTTGCAACTGATCAGGAGGCTTGTTATAAAACCTCCACTTGTTGTGGCCAGGGAAATCAGCGCCGCAGCGATGTTCGATAAAAGGGGAATATAAGAGTGAATAAATCTCAACTGATTGACAAGATTGCAGACGGTGCTGATATCTCCAAAGCTGCCGCTGGCCGTGCGCTGGATGCCTTCATCGATGCCGTGGGCGAAGCCCTGAAAGAGGGTGACCAGGTTGCTCTGGTTGGTTTCGGTACTTTCGCCGTTCGCGAGCGTGCAGCCCGTTCCGGCCGCAACCCGCAAACTGGTGCGACCATCGAAATCGCTGCCGGTAAAGTTCCTGCCTTCAAAGCCGGCAAGGCCCTGAAAGACGCGGTCAACTAAGCCGGTCGCTGATATCTATCGGCACCGTCCTTGGTCTCTGACCAGACAAGTGAGAGGGCTCTCCCTCATACTGCTTGACCAAGGCGCATCGCAATCGGTGCGCCTTTTCATTATTTACGCCCATCGAGTTCGGGAGCATAAGTACAAACATGATGTTGGATAAACTACGCGAAGGGGCGCAGGGCAAGGTAGCCAAGGTTATCTTGGGCCTGATCATCCTCTCCTTTGCCTTGGCCGGGGTAGGCAGCTACCTCAATGGCCCGGCACGTACCGCCCCCGCCACCGTCAACGGCAATGACATCAGTGCCCCCGCACTGGAGAATGCCTACCGCAATGAGCGGGCCCGTATGGAATCCCAAATGGGTGAGGCCTTCAACCAGCTGGCCGCCAATCCCGATTACATGAAACAGTTCCGCCGTGGCGTGCTGGACCGTCTGATCGATCAGGCGCTGATCGATGACAAGGCCCGCTCCCTGGGTCTGCGCGTCAGCGATGAGCAGATCAAGCAGGCCATCGTCGCCATGCCCGAGTTTGCCGAGAACGGCAAGTTCAGCAATGACCGCTACCTGCAGCTCATTCGCCGTGCCGGCATGACCCCCGAGATGTTCCGCGACTCCCTGCGCCAGGACATGGTGCGCCAGCAATTGATGGGCGCCGTGCTGGGATCGGAGTTCGCCCTCAAGGGTGAAGCAGAGCAACTGGATCGTCTCTACAACCAGACCCGTGACCTGCGCCTGATCCGTCTGGCCGCTTCCGCCTATGTGGACGGGATCGAGGTGAGCGATGCCGAGGTGGAGCAGTTCTACAAGGCCAACAGCGCTCGCTTCATGAACGACGAGACGGTCAAGGTCGACTATCTGCTGCTCGATGCCGCGAACCTTGGCAAGAACATCAAGGTCACCGAGCAGGATGCCCAGGATTACTACGACCAGCATCAGGATCTGTTCCAGCGTCCCGAGCGCCGTCAGGTGGCGCACATCCTGATCCCGTTTGGCAAGGATGAAAAGGCCGCCGAGCAGAAAGCCGAGGCCGTGCTGGCCAAGGCCAAGGCGGGTGACGATTTCGCCGCGCTGGCCAAGGCCGACTCCTCCGATACCTTCTCCGCGAAGAAGGGCGGGGAGCTCGACTGGTTCGAGAAAGGGGTGATGGATCCTGCCTTCGAGAAAGCCGCGTTCGCGCTGGCCAAGGCTGGCGATCTCTCCGCCGTGGTGAAGAGCCCGTTCGGCTTCCACATCATCAAGCTGCTGGCCGTCGAACCGGCCAAGACCAAGCCTTTCGTGGACGTGATGAGCGATACCATCGCCCGTCTGCAGTCTGAGAAGGCCAAGGAGCAGTTCTTCGCCGAGCAGCAGAAGATGGCCGACAGCAGCTTCGAGAACCCGGACTCTCTGGACTTGACCGCCGAAGCCATGGGCCTCCAGGTGCAGTCCACCGGCTATTTCAGCCAGGCCGATGCGCCGGCACCGCTCAATGATCCCAAGGTGCTCTCCGTGGCGTTCTCCGAACAGCTGCGCGATGACAACACCAACTCCGACGTGATCGAGCTGGCCGACGGCAAGGCGCTGGTGCTGCACATCATGGGTCACCAGCCGAAGGCGGCCAAGCCGCTTGCCGAGGTGAAAGAGCAGGTGATCACCGCCATCAAGCACGACAAGGCCAGTGAAGTGGCCCGTGGCAAGGCCCAGGGTCTGCTGGACAAGCTCAAGGCCGGTGAGAACGTTCAGGCCGACCTGACCGCGCTGGGTCTGAAAGTGGATACCCATACCGGCGTATCCCGTTTCGCCCAGGAGATGGACCAGAACCTGGTGACCCAGGCGTTCCGCATGCCCCATCCGACCGATGGCAAGCCGAGCGTCGAGCTGGTGACCGAAGCCAACGGTGATCGTGTGGTGGTGGCGCTGGACAAGGTCAACGTCATCAAGGAGCCGTCCCAGATGGTGAGCCTGCTGCAAGGTCAGCTGGGTCAGGGCAAGGCACAGGCCGACTACAAGTCGCTGATCGACGAGCTGCGCAAGGCGGCCAAGATCGAATACTTCACCGACGTGGAAGCCACTGTCGAGTAAGTCAGCCTCACGGCCCCAAGTGTGAAAACGGCTCCATGATGGAGCCGTTTTTTTGTGCCATTGACAGCCCGGCAGAGCGGGCGGGCGCAGGAGGGAAGGGCCAGGCACGGGCTTGTGCTGCCTATCCTGGCTGGGGATGTGCGGGACAGGTGTATGACAGCGCGCTGTACTCTTGCTCTCCCTATCCCCAATCCTTCTCTTGCTGTGGGGCGTGATCAAGGAGGCATAAAAAAACCGGCGCACGAGGCGCCGGTTCTGATCGCTTTGCTTGAAGGCGGGGGATTACACCACACCCTGGGTGCGCAGGTAATCCTCGTAGGTGCCGCCGAAGTCGCGGATGCCGTCTTCGGTCAGTTCCAGGATGCGGGTCGCCAGGGAGGAGACGAACTCGCGGTCGTGGGAGACGAAGATCAGGGTGCCCTTGTACATCTCCAGCGCCAGGTTCAAGGATTCGATGGATTCCATGTCCAGGTGGTTGGTCGGTTCATCCATGATCAGGATGTTGGGGCGCTGCATCATCAGCTTGCCGAACAGCATGCGACCCTGTTCACCACCGGAGAGCACCTTGACCGGCTTCTTGATGTCGTCCTGGGAGAAGAGCAGACGGCCCAGCACGGAGCGCACCGCCTGCTCGTCTTCGTTCTCCTGCTTCCACTGGGCCATCCAGTCGAACACATTGAGATCGGTGTCGAAGTCTTCGGCGTGATCCTGGGCGTAGTAGCCGATCTGGGCGTTCTCGGACCACTTGATGGTGCCGGTATCCGGTGCCAGGGCACCGACCAGCGTCTTGATCAGGGTGGACTTACCGATCCCGTTGGTACCCAGGATGGCGACCTTCTCGCCCACTTCCAGCATCATGTTGAGCCCCTTGAACAGGGGACCGTCGCCATAACCCTTGGAGACGCCTTCGATCTCCAGGATGTTGCGGTAGAGCTTCTTGTCCTGCTCGAAGCGGATGAAGGGGTTCTGACGGCTGGAGACCTTCACTTCCTCAATCTTGATCTTGTCGATCTGCTTGAGGCGGGAGGTAGCCTGGCTGGACTTGGAGGCGTTGGCGCTGAAGCGGGAGACGAAGGATTGCAGATCGGCGATCTGGGCCTTCTTCTTGGCGTTGTCGGCCAGCAGGCGCTCGCGGGCCTGGGTGGCAGCCAGCATGTACTCGTCGTAGTTGCCCGGGTAGACCCGCAGCTCGCCGTAGTCCAGATCCGCCATGTGGGTGCAGACGGAGTTCAGGAAGTGACGGTCGTGAGAGATGATGATCATGGTGCTTTCACGATCGTTGAGCACCTGCTCCAGCCAGCGAATGGTGTTGATGTCCAGGTTGTTGGTCGGCTCGTCCAGCAACAGGATGTCGGGGTTGGAGAAGAGCGCCTGCGCCAGCAGTACCCGCAGTTTCCAGCCCGGGGCCACTTCGCTCATCGGGCCGTTGTGCTGCTCGATGGGAATACCGGCACCCAGCAGCAGCTCGCCTGCGCGGGATTCGGCGGTATAGCCATCATATTCGGCGACCAGGCCTTCCAGCTCGGCGGCCTTCATGTAGTCGTCGTCGGTGGCTTCCAGGTTGGCGTAGATGGCATCGCGTTCGGCGATGGCGGCCCACAGCTCGGTGTGGCCCATCATGACCACGTCCAGTACGCGCATCTCTTCGTAGGCGAACTGATCCTGGCGCAGCTTACCGATGCGCTCGTTGACATCCAGGCTCACATTGCCGCCGGTGGGTTCGAGATCGCCGCCGAGGATCTTCATGAAGGTGGACTTGCCACAGCCGTTGGCACCGATGAGGCCGTAGCGGTTGCCGCCGCCAAACTTGACGCTGATGTTCTCAAACAGCGGCTTGGCGCCGAACTGCATGGTGATGTTGTTGCTTGAAAGCACTGGAATGTCCCGGTTGGTCTGTCAAATGGCGCGCATTATGGCACAGATCCCCCGAAAGTTTTAGCAGGAACTGTGATCTGGCCCTATTGCAGGGGGGAAGGTTTCACGACCAGGCCGGCAACGGGCTCCGGCCTCTCTTGCAGAGGGGAGGCGAGGGGGCGGTCATGAAAAAAGCCGGCACTGGGCCGGCTTGGATGCGTGGGATGCCACTTAGTGGGCGGAGGCGCCGGAGGCACCGAGCCCGGTCTGGGAGCGGACGAACTGCGGGAAGAACTTCGCATGCTCGTCGGAGGCTGCCTGGGACTTGTCGGTGACCGAGAAGAACCAGATCCCGATGAAGGCCAGCCCCATGGAGAAGAGCGCCGGGTATTCGTAGGGGAAGATGGCCTGGGCATGACCCAGTACTTTCACCCAGACGGTGGGGCCCAGGATCATCAGGGTCACGGCGCTGATGAGACCGAGCCAGCCGCCATAGACGGCGCCACGGGTGGTCAGGCGAGACCAGAACATGGAGAGGAAAAGCACCGGGAAGTTGCAGCTCGCCGCGATGGAGAAGGCCAGGCCCACCATGAAGGCGATGTTCTGCTTCTCGAACAGGATGCCAAGGCCGATGGCGACCACACCCAGTACCAGGGTGGTCATCTTGGAGACGCGCAGCTCGTCGGCCTCGTTGGCCTTGCCTTCCTTGATGACGCAGGCATAGAGGTCGTGAGAGACCGCGGAGGCCCCCGCCAGGGTCAGCCCGGCCACTACAGCCAGTATGGTGGCAAACGCCACGGCGGAGATGAAGCCCAGGAACAGGCTGCCACCCACGGCGTCGGCCAGATGGACGGCCGCCATGTTGGTGCCCCCCAGCAGGGCGCCGGTGGCGTCCTTGAAGTCCGGGTTGGTGCTGACCAGCAGGATGGCGCCAAAGCCGATGATGAAGGTGAGGATGTAGAAGTAGCCGATGAAGCCGGTGGCATAGAACACCGATTTACGGGCTTCCTTGGCATCGCTCACGGTGAAGAAGCGCATCAGGATGTGGGGCAGACCTGCGGTACCGAACATCAGGGCCAGCCCAAGGGAGATGGCGGAGATGGGGTCGGCGACCAGGCCGCCCGGGCTCATGATGGCCGCACCATTGGCATGCACCTTGACCGCTTCGCTGAACAGGGTACCGACGTCGAAGTTGACGGATTTCATCACCATGATGGCCATGAAGGAGGCACCGGAGAGCAGCATCACCGCCTTGATGATCTGTACCCAGGTGGTGGCCAGCATGCCGCCGAACAGCACGTAGAGCACCATCAGGATGCCGACCAGCACCACGGCCACATGGTATTGGAGGCCGAACAGCAGCTCGATGAGCTTGCCGGCACCGACCATCTGGGCGATGAGGTAGAGGGCGACCACCACCAGGGAGCCGCTGGCGGAGAGGCTGCGCACCGAGGTCTGCTTGAGGCGGTAGGAGGCCACGTCGGCAAAGGTGTACTTGCCGAGGTTGCGCAGCCGCTCCGCGATCAGGAACAGGATGATGGGCCAGCCCACCAGGAAGCCGATGGAGTAGATGAGACCGTCGTAGCCCGAGGTATAGACCAGGGCGGAGATGCCGAGGAAGGAGGCGGCGGACATGTAGTCACCGGCGATGGCCAGACCGTTCTGGAAGCCGGTGATGCGCCCGCCGGCGGCATAGTAGTCGGAAGCCGAACGGTTGCGCTTGGAGGCCCAGTAGGTGATGAACAGGGTGGCGGCCACGAAGACCACGAACATCACGATGGCCGAGATATTGAGGGGTTGGCGTTGCACCTCGCCGCTGATGGCGTCGGCCGCCAGCAAGGGGGTGGAGATCAGACCTGCCAGTGGCAGCAGAAACGTGCCTTTCATGATTGCGCTCCCTTGAGGATCTTCTGGTTCAGCTCGTCGAACTCGCCGTTGGCACGAAATACGTAGATACCGGTCAGCACGAAGGCCGATACGATGAGACCAATCCCGACCGGGATGCCACGGGTGATGCTGGAGCCTTCGCTCAAGGGGGTGCCAAGCCAGCCCGGTGCAAAGGCGATGAGCAGGATGAACGCCAGGTAGAGCCCCAGCATCAGGATGGAGAGGGTCCAGGCAAAACGCTGGCGTTTGGCGACCAGTGCCTGGAAGTTGGGATCTTGCTGGATCCGAAGATACGGTTGCTGTTCCATTGCAGTTCTCCATGACAGTGAATGTCAGCGGTGGATGAGGGGTTCCCTACCGGACAGCACGGCTGTCCATGTAAGCAAAATGTGAATTAAATGTTATTTCTGGACAATTAGACTTTGGGATAAGCCAGGGGGCCGCCCTGATGCAGGCGTACAAAGACAAGGGCGGCGGTGACGGCATCGCTCAGGGCGTCGTGGGGGGGCAGGGCTGGCAGCGCCAGATGGCGACAGATCGCGGCCAGGTGCAGATCGATGGCGGCATCGGGATAGCGGCGATAGAGGTGATCGTGATAGAGGCGGCTCACCTCGATGCCACGCTGGGGCAGGGTGAGCCCCCACAGCCGTTGGCAGGCGAGGTTGAGAATGCGCAGGTCATAGGCGATGTGATACCCCACCAGCTCATGGGGGCCGATGAACTCCAGCAGCGCGCGCAGCGCGGGCTCCAGTGCCATTCCCTGTTGCAGATCCTGATGGCGCAGGCCGTGGATCACCACGGACCCGGCGCTCAGGCTGGCGGGAGCCTGGACCCGGATGGCAAGGGCATCGCCCGTCTCTATCCGGTTGCCCCGGATGCGCACCGCCCCGATGGAGACGATCTCCGCCAGCGCCGGATCCAGGCTGGTGGTCTCGAAGTCCAGCGCCACCCACTCGTCGCCAGCAGGGCGGGCAAAGAGCGGGGCAAACTCCCCCTCCCGAAACGTCCTGCCAAGCCAGCGGCGGCGCCAGTGCATCCACATCGCTATTGCCTAAGACGAAAGTGCAAGGTGAGCCATTGCTGGAACTTCTTCACCTGGTGCAGGGCATGGCGCAGCAGATCCCGCTCTGCGGGGCCGAGGTCGGCCACCCGCACCCGTCCGTCTCCCTCCTGCAACTGGCTGCGCAGCCGAAGCCGCATGAACAGCCGGAAGGCCTCCGCCAGATTGGTGCCATAGTCCCGGCTGAGGCGTCCCTGGCCCACCAGGGCCTCGATGCGTCCTGTGGTCGAGGTCTCCAGGATCCCCGCCTCCAGGGAGAGCACCCGGACGCCGTGGACAAGGGGGAAGAGGCCGCCCCGCTTGAGATCCAGCCCCTCCGGGGCTTGCTCCAGCCTGCCAAAGAGGGTGAGGGGGGCGTGAAAGGCGACGGCTGCCCTTGCCATCTCCGCCAGCAGATCCGGCCGGTCGGCGAGGCAGGCCCGCAGGTGGCGGGCGACGGGGGCGAGCCGGGCGCGATCTCCCGTGATGGCCTGGGCATCGGCCAGGGTGGCGAGCCAGAGCAGATCCGCTTCGCTGGCGCGCACACAGGCCTGCTCTATCCCTTGCAGCCAGCCGCCAAGCGGCTTCACCCAGGCCGGGTTGTTGACCATCACCCTGCCCGGGCAAGGGGGATAACCCAGGCGCGCCAGCAGGGCGCTGAAGGCGGCCAGATCCGCCGACTGGGTGGGCCACGGCAGGCCATCCGGCAGGATCAGAGCATTGTCCTGATCGGTTTTCTGGATCTGCTCGCCACGCCCCTCCGACCCCAGCATCAGCAGGCACACCTGCTCTTGCTGCGCCGCAGGGATCACCAGGGAAAAGGCCTTGGCGATCAACTGCTCGTTGATGGTGGCGATGAGCTTCATCAGGAACAGGGTGTGGATCCCCTGGGCAAACAGGGAGCGAATGAGCTGCTGCTGCTCCCGGGCGACCGCCTCGAGGGCGGCCGGGGAGTCGGCGCGGGCGATGCGCAGGGTCAACACATGGGAGTGGGTGGAGAAGAGCCCGAGCACCTGGGTCAAATGCAGGATGCCTGCCACCTCCTGCCCCTGCCAGATGACCAGGCGCTTGATGCGGTGGCGGGTCATCAGCAGCAGGGCATCGAACAGATAGCTCCCCAGTGGCAGACCCGTCAGCGGGGTGGGAGTCAGCACCGCCAGCGGCGCACTGAGCGGCAATCCCTTGAGGGTGAGGGCGTGGAGCAGGGTCTTGCGGGTGGCCAGGCTCAGGCTGCCGTCTGCTCCGGGATAGAGCAGGCAGTCGGTGCCCCTGGCCACCATGGCCTCGGTGGCGGCCAGGAGCGAGAGGCTGCTTTCCACGATGAGCGGCGCCTGCAGATGGTCGGGAGCGATGCGGGTCAGGATGAACTCTGCCAGGTTCTGCTGTCCGAGCTGGCCGCGGCGCTCCTGCTCCCGCTGGCGCTCCGCCAGGGTGGCGGTGAAGTAGCGGGCGATATGGGGGTGCTCGTCGCACAGGGCCAGAAAGACGGGGCGGGGAATGAGCTGGCAGAGGGTATCTTCCAGGGCGGCGAAACGGTGGCGGCAGTGCCCGTCAAACTGAGCACGGACGTCGAACATGTCCCCCTCGCCATAGTCGCCAAAGGATTGATGGGGGGCAGACTCTTCCACGGCCCCCTTGATGATGAGGTAGAGCCCGGCGGGCTCCTCCCCGGCGTGCTGCACCGTCTGGCCCGCGCGAAAGTAGCAGATGCTGAGGTGCTGACCGAGCCGCTGGCGTGCCTCCTCGTCCAGGCCGTCGAACGGTGGACGGGCAAAATTGAACAGAAGTGACATGAGAGGCTCCACCGTGACCATGGGGCCAGTCTGACAAAGACTCCACCACCGGGCCAGCCGACTTTAGTCGCAGGCCCGGGGCGGCCTCCCTGTACCTGCCCATAACACTCTGGTAACGTTGTGGTATGACCAGTTGAATCAAAAGGACGAAGACGGAGATGGAAAAGCCAAGGGTCAAATGGGTGTTTCAGGAGGGGATCGCCGAGGTGATGCTCTGCCGGGGGGACAAGCTCAACGCGCTGGATCGGGCCATGTTCGATGCCATCGACGAGACGCTGAACGCGGTATCCCGGCAAAAAGGGCTGCGGGCCGTGATCCTGCACGGGGAGGGGCGGGCGTTCTGCGCCGGGCTGGATGTGAAATCCATGCTGAGGCAGCCGGTGGTGGCGCTTGAGATCCTCAAGCGCGAGGCGGACGAGGCGACCAACCTGGCCCAGCGGGTGGCCTATGGCTGGCATCAATTGCCGGTGCCCGTGATTGCGGTGACCCAGGGGGTCTGTTTTGGCGGCGGCCTGCAGATAGCGCTCGGCGCCGATTTTCGCTTCAGCACCCCGGATTGCCGCTTCTCGGTGATGGAGATCAAGTGGGGCATCATCCCCGACATGAGCGGCAGCGTCACCCTGCGCAACCTGATGGGGATGGATACCGCCATGGAGCTTGCCATGAGCGGGCGCGAGCTGGAAGCCAGCGAAGCCAAGTCCCTCGGCCTGGTGAGCCGGGTGTGCGCGGATCCCCTGGAAGAGGCGCGGGCCTTTGCCCGGACCCTGATCACCAAGTCGCCGGATGCGCTGGCGGGGATCAAGCAGCTCTACATCCAGGCCTGGGCTCGCAGTGACGAGGCCATGCTCAAGGAAGAGACCCGGTTGCAGAGGCAGATCCTGGGGCGCCCCAACCAGTGGCGGGCGACCCTCAACAGCCTGTTTCGCTGGCGCCTGCCATTCGGACCGCGCCGCAATGCGCTTTGAACCCCTCACCCATCCAACACAAATGAAAATGGCAGCCGAAGCTGCCATTTTGCATTGTGCCGTCTGATTACTTGGCAACGGTATCCGGGTCCGCCTCGAAGGGGTGGCCGGTCTGCTCGCGCATCAGGTTTACTTCGGCGCGGTTTTCAATCCAGTAGTCGGCGTTCTTGATGCCGAGCTTTTCCGGGTGGAACACGGGATCCAGACCCTTGGCCAGCTGTGCCTCGTAGTCCTTGAGGCAGGCGAAAGCCGGCTTTTGCAGCATCAGGATGGCACCGATGTTGAGCCAGGCCATCAGGCCGACGCCGATGTCACCCAGGCCCCAGGCCAGATCGGCGGTCTTGACGGTGCCGTAGACGGTGGCAGCCATCAGCGCAATCTTCAGCAAGAAGGTGAGCCAGGGGCGGTTAATCTTGCGGTTGACAAAAGCGATGTTGGTTTCGGCGATGTAGTAGTAGGCCACGATGGTGGTGAAGGCGAAGAAGAACAGGGCGATGGCGACGAAGTAGTTGCCAAAGCCTGGCATCATGCTTTCCATGGCGGTCTGCACATAGCCGGGGCCTGCCGCGATGCCGGCGATGCCGGTGTAGAGGGCGGCACCGTCCGGGCCCTGCACGTTGTACAGGCCGGTGATGAGCAGCATGAAGCCGGTGGCGGAGCAGACGAACAGGGTGTCGATGTAGACGGAGAACGCCTGCACCAGGCCCTGCTTGGCCGGGTGGCTCACCGCCGCGGCGGAGGAGGCGTGGGGGCCAGTCCCCTGGGCGGCTTCGTTGGAGTAGACCCCGCGCTTGACACCCCACATGATGGCCAGACCCAGAATGGCGCCGAAGCCGGCTTCCATCCCGAAGGCACTCTTCCAGATGAGCAGGATCACGCCCGGCAGTTGGCCGATGTTCAGGGCGATGATGACGCAGGCCACGATGATGTAACCCAGCGCCATGAAGGGCACCACGGTACTGGCGAAATTGGCGATGCGTTTGACGCCGCCGAAGATGATGAAACCGAGCAGCAGCGCCAGACCGGCGGCGGTGACGTTGGGATCGATGTCAAAGGCGGTCTGCAGGCTGGAGCCGATGGAGTTCGCCTGTACGCCCGGCAGCAGCACGCCGCAGGCGAAGATGGTGGCGATGGCGAAGGTCCAGGCGTACCACTTCATGCCGAGCCCCTTCTCGATGTAGAAGGCCGGGCCGCCGCGGTATTCACCGTTGATCTTCTCCTTGTAGACCTGGCCCAGGGTGGACTCCACGAAGGCGGAGCTGGCGCCGAGGAAGGCAACCATCCACATCCAGAACAGGGCGCCCGGGCCGCCGAAGGTGATGGCGGTGGCCACACCGGCGATGTTGCCGGTACCGACGCGACCGGCCAGGGTCATGGCCAGGGCCTGGAAGGAGGAGACGCCCGCATCCGTACTCTTGCCATCGAACATCAGGCGCACCATTTCCTTGATATGACGCAGTTGCAGGAAACGGCTGCGCAGGGAGAAGTAGAGGCCTACCCCCAGACACAGATAGATGAGCGCTGGGCTCCAAATCACGCCATTGATGGCATTGACGATCTCATTCATGTACAACAACTCCTTTGTTGCGCTGTCTTGGCGAGGTCTATATGCCTCGCTCCCTTAACATTGAAATATGCGGTGACCAAGGGGGTCACTCAGGATTGTGCGGGACTTTCGACTGGTTAGTCCGCGGGATTTAACATATCGGTTTGTTCAGGGCCTTCCTAGTGAAAAGTGTTGTGACTTTGTTAATTTGTGAATTGACATTAACAAATGGTGAATGGAACTGGACAAGATTCGGTACATACCCATCATCTGCCGCTTTGCCATGCCCAGAGGGCTGATTGAAGTAATGCAAATAGGAGGCCAGGAGTGGCAACAAGGGAAAACAGATACATCATTCGCCTCGCCGGGGAGGAAGATGGGGCCGGATTGACGGGGTTGTTTGCCCAGCTGGGCTACCCCAATCCTGACGGGGCGGTCAGCGCCAGGCTGGCCCAGCCCGATCCGGCGCGGGAGGTCCTGGTGGCCCTGTGCGAGGGGAGCCCGGTGGGGGTGCTGGTGTGGCACCACTTGCAACCCATGCACCTTGCACCAGCCTGGGGCCTGATCTCGGCGCTGGTTGTCGATGAGGGTGCAAGGGGCGGGGGCATCGGGGCCCTGCTGCTGGCGGCGGCAGAGCAGCGGGCGGCAGCCCTGGGGTGTGGCCAGCTGGAGCTCTCCAGCAGCCTCAAGCGCGAAGGGGCGCACCGATTTTATCTGGCGCAAGGGTATTGCGAGCGTCCGAAACGTTTTGTGAAAGCTGTCTGATTGGCAAGAGGAGTCCGTGTGTTCTGGTCCAGGTTGAAAGAGGTATTGGGTGGTGCATCTCCCCGGGAGCCCCGTCTCCCAGAAGAGCAGGAGTGGCGCGAGGCGCTGGCGGCGGTGCCCATCTTGCAGGGGCTTGAAGAAGAAGAGGCGCAGAAGCTGATGGAGCTGGCGCGCCATTTTCTCTCGCGCAAGACCCTCACCCAGATCGGGGTGGAACTGACGCCCCGCCAGCAGGGGGTGCTGGCCCTGCAGGCAGTGCTGCCCATCCTGCACCTGGGGTTCGATTGGTATCGAGGTTTCCACGAGGTGATCATCATCCCCGAGCCCGTGACCCGTCGTCAGGAGGTGCAGGACGAGTTCGGGCTGGTAAGCGAATTTGAAGAGGAGAACGCCGGTGAATCCTGGCCCCAGGGGCCACTGGTACTGGCCTGGAGCGAATTGCAGCAGGACGGGGACTGGGACGGATTCAACCTGGTGATCCATGAGCTTGCCCACAAGCTCGACATGCTGGGAGGGGATGCGGACGGTGCACCGCCCCTGCCGCGGGGCATGGATCCCCAGCAATGGACCCGGGCGCTGCAAGGTGCGTTTGACGAGATGAACGATCAGTTGACCAGAGAGGAGGTGACCGAGATAGACCCCTACGCCGCCTCGCATCCCGCCGAATTCTTCGCGGTGTGCAGCGAGAGCTTCTTCACCGATCCGTTGCGTCTGCGCGCCGTCTACCCCGCGGTCTATGACCAGTTCGCTCGCTTCTACGGCCAGGATCCCGCCGCCCGCTACCCGGCCACCCGGTTGCTGGCGGGAGATCCCTGAGCGCAGGGCTGACCGGCACTGTGTCCGGGCGGCAGAAACACAAAAGGCACCCGAGGGTGCCTTTTTCGTGACAGCGATGTCGCCGGGTGCTTAGGCAGCGGCTTTGAGCTGGGCGGGAGCGGCTTTCTTCTGCTCGCCGATGGGCAGCACGGTGCGACCGAACTGCTCGTTGATCACGGTGGCCATGGCCAGGTAGATGGCGCTGGCGCCGCAGATGATGCCTTCGAAACCGGCGATGGTGCCGATCAGGGTGCTGCCGGTGAAGTCACGGGCGGCCAGCAGGAAGAACAGCACGGTCAGGGAGGCGAACACGAACTGCTTCACGCGGGGGAAGTTGACGGTCCCGATCAGCATGAACAGGGTGAACATGCCCCACATCAGCAGGTACCAGCCCATGTAGGCGTGGGGAGTGGCTTCGGCCAGACCCATGCCCGGCATCATCAGCAGGAACACCAGGCTCCACCAGAAGGTACCGTAGGAGATAAAGGCGGTGACACCGAAGGTGTTGCCACGCTTGTACTCCATGATGCCGGCGATGATCTGGGCCAGACCGCCATAGCACAGACCCATGGCCAGGATCATGGCGCTGATGGGGAAGAAACCTGCGTTATGGATGTTCAGCAGAATGGTGGTCATACCGAAACCCATCAGACCCAGAGGGGCAGGGTTGGCCAATTTTTCGCTCACGTGGTGTTCTCCAACAATAGAGGTGGGGTTGATAAAAGACGCGCGATTTTAGGCAGGCTCAGGGTCCCGGGCAAGGGGGGGACACACAGAAATGGTAAAAAAAGAACACGAAAGTTTAAGTGGCCAACCATTCGTGCCATTCAGGTAGACGAGTGGTGAATGAAAAACGTTTTCAACGTTGCGATTTTGTATAAAAGGCACCTTGGCATGAAAGTCGGCAACGACGATGGTGACTGGGATTGGTGAGGGAAACGCGCCCCGGATGGTCGCGTCATGGCGGCTTGATTGAAAAATGAGTTCATATGCCATCAGACCAGAGTGTTTCCCTCCTGTTTGTGGCGCATCGGCCTCCCGTATCGCTTGCCATCGCAGTGTCCGTTGCACTCCCCATTTTCTCGTCAACCCCGCGCTCGCCACCGTGTTCCCTACACAAGGGCGGGGTGCCTGAGAAACCCGCAAGCGCGCCGTGTTGACTGCCACGGGCGAAAGGGGCGCAAGATTAACGGGCAGGATCAGAGGCTGCCCTTGTCAAAAAGCCAGAGGCGGGATGGGCCATGGGCCCAGATGACAAAAACCGAGACGCAAGAGGTTGGGCCAAGGGCGCGTTCTGTGGCAGAGAGCCTCAAGATGGAAGGCGCGGCAGCACGGGGGCCAGTGAAGAGGCTTCGAAATGGAAGGGGGGCGCGGGGTTGGCCCTGTGGCGTGCGCGAGAGGGTGTTCAGGATTGGCCCGATTAGACACTGTGTATCTGATCGGGCCATCTATTTTGACATGCCGACATGCTGGATAAAGGGATAACCGGATTGTTCGGGACGGCTAGCGAGAGACATATCCTGATGGCAGGGGTCGGGGGTGGGAGCCCCTCGGGCCATGTGCCGTCGGGGCAAACAAGAGGGGCATCCGGCGGGCGCCGGATCAGTTGTCCAGGGTCAGCACCACCTTGGCTTCCTTGTCGGTCTCCTTTACCTGGCTGTCGAGCACGAAGAGGCGCTCCGGCGCGATGCCCTGGGTATCCACCAGATACTCCTTGGTGTTCTGGGCGCGGCGCATGGCGAGGTTTCGCAGGGACTTGGCGGTGATGAGCTGCTGATCCCGCAGCAGGAACACCGCCTGGGCGCGCAGGGCCTCGCTCCCTTCATCGAGTCGCAAGCGGTCGGCCAGATCCCCGAGATCTTCGTTGAACTTGGCTTCATAAGCCTCTGCCAGTGCGGATTGCATGGCGGGATCCTGCTCCAGCAGCGTCAAATCCACCGGGCTGCCGGTGGTCTTGGCCAGCAGCCGCTCAAGCTTCTGGCGCTGGAGGATGGGGCGCTCTTCGTTGAAGTTGACCTTGCCGCGGATGTTCATGCTGAGCTTGGGCCTCTCCTTGAGGGCCTGGGCGAGGGTGGTCAGCTTGGTCTGCTGGGTCGGGGTCAGGGCGGGATCGCCAGGCAGGAAGGGGAGCTCGTCGAGATCCTTGGTGCCCCCCGTCAGGGACGCAAGCAGGGAGAAGGGGGAGGTGATGGCCTTGCCGAGGGTATTGCCGAGCACGTCCCAGAAGATGTTGCCCAGGCTGAAATCAGGCTGATCCAGATTGCCCTTCACCTTGAGGTTCATCTTGATGACGCCGTTCGAATCGCTCAGCAGGGCGATGGCGAGGCCGAGGGGCAGATCCTTGGCCTGCTCGCTCTTGACCTTCTCCCCGAGTTGCAGCTTCTTGATAGTGATGTCGTTGTCCCCCTCCAGCCGGTTGCCCTGCAGCTTGTAGTTGAGCTTCATGGAGAGCTGCCCCTTGTCGATGGCATAGCCTGCATAGGTGCTGGAGTAGGGGGTGAAGGTGGTGAGCTCCAGGTTGTTGAAGGCCACGGCCACATCCAGCACGGGATCCTCGATGAGCAGGTTGGCACCCCCCCGGATGGTGACGGGGGCATAACGGTCCACCTTGCCGTTGAAGGCGAGCTCGGAGCGCTGCCCCGGGGTGTTGCTGATATGGCGGCTCTGGCCGTCGAGGGAGGCGATGTCCACCACGAACTCCGGGCTCAGGCTGCGATCGGCGAAGCGCAGGTTGCCCTGGGCGGTACGGATCTGATCGATGACGATGTGCGGGGCGGGGGCGCTCTCCCTGGCGTTCGCGGCGGGTTGCGGCAGCAGCAGTTGCTGCACGTTGGTGATCCCCTCTTCGTTGATCTCGATGCGGGCATAGGGTTTGCTCAGCAGGATGTCGGCGATGCGCAGTTGCTGGCTCAGGCCATCATAGTGCAGGCCGCTCAATTGCAGATTCTCTATCTGGAGCAGGCGCTGGTTGTCGGCCCGATCCAGCACGTTGAGCCCCGCGACCTCGAGTCCACCGCTTATCTCCAGCTTGCTGATGGCCCCCTGGCGGTCGGTGGCCAGGTCCAGCCTGGTGCGGCTGGCAAGCTCGCCGTCCCGCACGCTGATGCGCAGCAGATCCTGCAGGTAGGGTTGAGCCAGGGTCAGCGGCAGCCCCTGCTGGCGGATGGCGCCGTTCAGGGTGAAGGGGGTCAGCCCCAGGGTGCCGTCAAACGCCACCGTCGTCCTGGTGTCGAGGGCTGCGTTGAGTGTGAGGGGGCTGGGTTGGGCGGTTTGGCTGCCAAGGGGCCCCAGGGTGAGGGCGATGGCGGAGATGGCCCGTTTCAGGGGCTTGCCGCTGGTGGCTTCGGTCAGGGTGAGGCTGCCCTGGTCGATGCGGGTCTGCTTGAGGGCCCATTGCCAGGGCTTGGCGGGGGTGGCCGGTTGTTTGCCCCCCTTGGGGGTCTTCTGGGGGATCAGCAGGTCCGCGAGATCCAGTTGTTGCTGGTGGTCGAGGACGGCGGTGATGGCCGGGCTCTTGAGGGTGGCGGCATCGAGCTCAAGGCGCTGCTTGTTGCCATCGATGCGGATCCCGGTCAGCGCCAACTGCTTGAAGCGGGCAAATTCCTCCCCCTTGTTGCGTGTGAGCTGCCAGTTGGCCAGGGTCAGCTTGCCCTTTGACAACTGCCAGTCCAGTCCCTGCTTGCCCTGGGTGAGGCGATAGGCGAGCTCGGCGCTGGCCTCCCCTTTGGCGAGGGTCGCCTTGAGATAGGGGGCCCAGAGGGGGGCGAAGGGGGCGATGGCCACCTTGCCAAGGCTGAGGTTGCCCTTGCCGGCGCCGCTCATCATGTCGAACTCCCCTTCGGCCTTGAGGGGGCTCTTCTCGTTGACGGTGGCGCTCAGGCGATAGGGGTTGAGCACCCCCTCTGCGGTGGAAAAGCCGGGCAGGTGCAGGGTGAGCTTGTCCAGGGTGAGGGGCGGCACCCACCCCGGGCTGCTCTGCTTGCGGCTGTCCCGGTAGCTGAGCCGGCCCTGCTCGACGGACAGCTTGCCGATGGTCACCAGCACGGGCTCGGCGCTAGCTGGCGGCGCTTGCTCCGGCACAGGGGAGAGCAGGGAGGCCAGTGCATCGGTCAGGTTGAAGCGCGCCTCCCCCTTGAGATCCTCGAGGCGCACCAGATCTGCCCTGGGGGCGGTCAGGGTGGCCTCTTCCAGTACCAGGGCGCGCTGCTGCCAGCTCGCTTTCAAGGCGGGAATGAGCTTCAGATCTTCAAATGACACCAGCGCTTGCTGCTGGTCATCGAGCAGGGCGCTGGGCCCCAGCACGAGGGAGGGGGAGCGGATCCCCACCTCTATCTTGCCAAGGGAGAGGTGCAGACCGTAATGGGTGGCAAGCCAGCCGGGGAGATGGCGCTGGATGAGGGTCGGCGCCTGCCAGAGCAGGATGGTGATACCGATGAGCAGGAGCGCGAGAAGATAGAGGGCATAGCGCAGCAGACGAGCGGGCAGAGGCTTGAGCATGATGGTCTCCATTTGATGCGCATATGGTAGCAATTAATCGTGCCCGGTTCATGGGAAGGACTCATGAGGTGCGCCGCACTCTGACCGGGCTGGGGAATTATTGTGCGACCAAGGCCGGATTTCCCCCGTTTGCCCCACCTCGCCGCTTGCCCAAACCGCCCACTCTGTCCGGCATGTCGCGACGGGCGATGTGGGGAACAAGGGGGTTGCCGGGTCAGGGCCTGCCACTGCGAATATCCACTGGAAAACCGGGATACCGGGGGCGAGATACCCCCAGAGTCTGTCAATCCCCGTCGGTTTTCAAGCCGCCGAGGGAGTGGATGCAGCGCTGCTCGGCGGCATCGAGCTCGGCCATCACCATCTGGATGTCCTCCAGTTGCTGGCGCAGGGAGTGGCGTCTGGCCTCGATGAGCTGGATCATGGAGTGAAGCTGCATCCGGCTGGAGCGGTCGGTGTCGTACATGTCGAACAGCTCGCGGATCTCCGCCAGGCTGAACCCGAGGCGCTTGCCGCGCAGGGTCAATTTCAGGCGGATCCTGTCCTTGTGGCTGTAGATACGGGTCTGCCCCTCACGGGTCGGGGTGATGAGCCCCTCGTCCTCGTAATAGCGGATGGTGCGGGGGGTGATGTCGAACTCTTGGGCCAGCTCCGAGATGCTGTAGGTCCTCTCCTTGCCACTGGCGTGTCTGGCTCTCATGGTGCGCCCTCCTGATGAGCTGGCGGGGTCCTGGCACAGCGGCAAGGGCCGGGTTCATGATGCATGATGGCCTCCCGGGGTGCGCTGCTCGCGCTCTTGTGCGAGGCGCCGTCCCCTCCCGTGCAGGGCCTGGCCGACCCGGGAGCCGTTGGGGCGCCCCAGCAGCTCGCTCACCCACTGGCCGGTGGCGGCCAGCTGGTCGAGATCGACGCCGGTGCTCATGCCAAGGCCGTGCAGCAGATAGACCACCTCTTCCGACGCCACATTGCCGGAGGCGCCGGGGGCATAGGGGCAGCCGCCGAGCCCGGCCACCGAGCAGTCGATGGTGCGGATCCCGCGCTCGAGCGCCGGCAGCAGGTTGGCCAGCCCCTGGCCGTAGGTGTCGTGAAAATGAACCGCAAGCCGGCCCGCCGGGATCTCGTGCAGCACCGCATCCAGCATGGGAGCCACGGTGCCCGGGGTGCCGACGCCGATGGTGTCGCCGAGGGATATCTCGTGGCAGCCCAGATCCAGCAGCCGCTCGGCCAGGGCGGCGACCCGTTTCGGGCGGGTCGGGCCGTCGAACGGGCAGGCGATGACGGTGGAGAGGTAGCCGCGCACCTTGATGCCGAGGCTGCGCGCCTCCTGCACCAGCGGGGCAAAGCGCACCAGGGACTCCTCCACGCTGATGCCGATGTTGGCCCGGGTGAAGCCGTCCGAGCAGGCGGTGAAGAGGCCTATCTCGTCGGCGCGTGCGGCGATGGCGGCCTGCAGACCCTGCAGATTGGGCACCAGGGCGCCATAGCGGGTCGGCCCCCTGCGCGGCATGGCGTTGAAGAGTGCGGCGGAATCCGCCATCTGCGGCACCTTTTTGGGCGACACGAAGGCCCCCACCTCGATGCGCTGCAACCCGCTCTCGGCCAGGCGGGCGATGAGCGCCAGCCGCTGCGCCAGGGAGAGGGTGGCGGTCTCATTTTGCAGGCCGTCCCGGGGCCCCATCTCCACCAGGCTGACCTTGTCGTCCCGGTTCTCGTGCGTGTGGCTCATGAGCGCTCCTCCTGCGCGGTATGGTCCTCGGCAAAGCGCACCAGCACGGCGCCCTGGCTCACCTGTTCCCCCTGGCGGCACTGCAGGGCCTCAATCACCCCGTCCCGGTCGGCCTTGAGGACGTGCTCCATCTTCATCGCCTCCAGCACCAGCAGGGGTTGCCCCTTGCTGACCGGCTGGCCGGCCTCGACCTGCAGCGCCACCACGATGCCGTGCATGGGGGCCAGGATGCCCGGGACATGGCTCGTGTCGTGATCATGGTGGAGCTGATGATGCTGATCATCGAGCGAGAAGCGGATGCGTCTGCCCGCCAGGTGCAGCAAATAGGCGCCCTCGCCGAGGGGCTGCACCGGATAGCGCTGCCAATGTCCACCCTGGCACAGGCGGATCTGATCTGACCCGAGTTCAAACGGGATCTGCTCGCCCTGCCAGAGCAGGGCGCCCCCTCGCTCGGCGAGGGTGAGAGTGCGGGTCTCCTCGCCGATGCGCACCGTGGCGCAAAAGCGGCGGGTGGGGCCCAGCCGAAAGCCTGCGGCCTGCTGCCAGGGGGAGGCATCGCGCTCGCAAGTGGCGAGCCAGAGGGTGGCGAGGGGCCAGGCGAGCGCCGGAACGGGCAGGGTGTCGGTGGGGATGGGCCACTGGGTGTGGTGGCGCATCGCCAGCACCTCTGGCGCTTCGCACAGGCGCTGCAGGAGCGGGCCGTTGTGCACCAGAGGGCCGAGATCCAGGGCTGCCAGGGCATCGGCCAGGGTGGCAAAGGCTTCGCTGCGGCTCGGTGCGTGGGCGACGAGCTTGGCGATCATGGGGTCGTAATAGGGGCTCACCTCATCGCTGGCGGTGACGCCGGTGTCGATGCGCACCCCCTTGGGCCAGGTGAGCCAGTGGATGGGGCCGCTCGCTGGCAGAAAACCGGCGGCCACGTCCTCGGCGTAGAGGCGCGCCTCCACCGCGTGGCCACGCAGCACCACCTGCTCCTGGGTGAGGGGCAGCGGTTTGCCCTCGGCCACCGCCAGCTGCCAGGCCACCAGATCCTGGCCTGTGATGGCCTCGGTAACCGGGTGCTCCACCTGCAACCGGGTGTTCATCTCCATGAAGAAGAACTCCTCCCCGCATAGCAGAAACTCGATGGTGCCGGCCCCCCGATAGGCGATGGCCTTGGCCGCCGCCACGGCCGCCTCGCCCATGGCGCGGCGCAGGGCAGGGGAGATGTCGGGGGCGGGGGCCTCCTCGATCACCTTCTGGTGGCGGCGCTGCAAGGAGCAGTCCCTGTCCCCCAGATAGATGGCGTTGCCAAGGGCATCGGCAAAGACCTGCACCTCCACGTGACGGGCGCGGGGGAGATAGCGCTCCAGCAGCACATGGTCGTCGCCAAAGGCGGCACTCGCCTCCCGCTTGACCGCCGCCAGGGCGTCGTCAAAGTCGGCCAGCTGATCGACCCGGCGCATCCCCTTGCCACCGCCGCCACTGGCCGCCTTGATAAGGAGCGGGAAGCCCACCTGGCTCGCCTGATCGCGCAAAAAGTCGGGATGCTGATCCGCGCCGTGATAACCGGGCAGCACGGGGACGCCGGCTGCCTGCATCAGCCCCTTGGCCCCCGACTTGTCCCCCATGGCGAGGATGGCGGCGCCGCTTGGGCCGACAAAGCGCAGGCCCCGCTGCTCGCAGGCGGTGGCAAAATCGCTGTTCTCGGACAGGAAACCGTAACCGGGATGGATGGCATCGGCCCGCGCCTCTTTGGCAATCTTCAGCACCTTGCCAGTGTCCAGATAGCTCTCTCTGGCCGGTGCGGGTCCCAGATGCCAGGCTTCGTCGGCTTCCCGCACATGCATGGTGTGGGCGTCGGCGTCCGAGTAGAGGGCGATGGTGTGAATGCCGAGGCGCCGGGCGGTCTTGATGATGCGCACGGCGATTTCGCCGCGATTGGCGATCAGCAGGCGCTTGATGGGAGTGTGATGAGTCATGCTGCCTCCCTGTTGTTCAAGGTGCAAAAGTGCGAAACGTGTTGATCCACATTCCAGTTATATTGACCACAGTTGGCGATCAGCAGGGGCTTGATGGGGTGGTATTGAGTCATGCTTCGTCCTTGAAACGGGGGCGCCAGGTTGGGGGGCGTTTGTCGAAGAAGGCCTGGATCCCCTCCTGGGCCTCGAGACCGACCCGTACCCGGGCGATGGTCTCGACGGTCTGCTCTTCGTGCTGGTGGCCTGGGCGCCCTTCGAGGGCGGCCAGCAGCCGCTTGGTCTCCTTCATCGCCTGGGGGCCGTTGCGACACAACCGCAGGGCCATGGCGCGTCCCTCCGCCAGCAACTGATCAGGTTGGCTGAGCCTGTGCACCACGTTGAGTCGGCAGGCGGTGATGGCATCGAAAGGCTCTGCGCTCAGCATGTAGCGGCGAGCCTGGCGCATCCCCATGGCGCGCACCACGTAGGGGCTGATCACCGCAGGCACCAGTCCCAGGGTCACCTCGGAGAGGCAGAAGCGGGCATTTTCGCTGGCCAGCACGATGTCGCAGGCGCAGATAAGTCCCAAGGCTCCGCCGTAGGCGGCCCCCTGCACCAGGGCCACCGTGGGGAAGGGCAGCTCGTCCAGTGCCTGCATCAGGTGGGCCAGCACCCGGGCGTCCTCGCGATTCTTGTCAAAGGCGCGGGGGTCGAATGCCTCCCCGGCCATCTTGCGCATCCACTCGAGATCGGCGCCCGCGCAAAAATGCGGCCCCTCGGCGCGCAGCAGCAGCACGTGGGGGCGGTCGGCCAGCGGCTGGCCGTGGGCCAGCTCGTCGAGACAGTCGAGCAGCCCCTGCATCAGGTCGGCATCGAGGGCGTTGTGGCGGGCCGGGCGGGCGAGCACCAGCTCGATCACCGGGCCGTGGCGCTCCAGGCGAAAATGGGCAAGGGGATCGTTGAAGAGCGGGTCTGACATATGAACTCCTTACATCCGGAAGATGCCGTACTGCCGGGGGCCCGGCTCGGCCCCCTGGCAGGCCGCCAGCGCCAGGGCCAGCACGGTGCGGCTCTGGGCCGGGTCGATGACGCCGTCATCCCACAGGCGAGCACTGGCGTAATAGGGGTGACCCTGGCGCTCGTACTGCGCGATCACCGGGGCGCGAATGGCGGCCGCCTCCGGCTCGCCCAGAGTCTTGCCCTCGGCGGCCAGCTTGTCCCGGCGCACCTGCACCAGCACCCCGGCCGCCTGCTCGCCCCCCATGACGGAGATGCGGCTGTTGGGCCAGCTGAAGAGAAAATCCGGTTCATAGGCGCGCCCGCACATGCCGTAGTTGCCGGCACCGAAGCTGCCGCCGACGATCAGGGTGATCTTGGGCACCCGGCTGCAGGCCACGGCGGTCACCAGCTTGGCGCCGTGCTTGGCGATCCCCTCTTTCTCCGCCGTACTCCCCACCATAAAGCCGGTGATGTTTTGCAGAAACAGCAGCGGGATCCCCCGCTGGTTGCAGAGCTGGATGAAGTGGGCTCCCTTCTGGGCGCTGTCGCTGTGCAGCACGCCGTTGTTGGCGAGGATCCCCACCTGCATGCCCTCAATGCGGGAAAAACCCGTCACCAGGGTAGTGCCGAACAACGCCTTGAATTCGTCAAACACAGAGCCATCCACCAGTCGGGCGATCAATTCTCGTGCGTCATAGGGGCGCTTGAGACTGGTGCCCACCAGGCCGTAGAGCTCCTCGATGGGGTAGTGCGGCTCATCATAGGAGGGAGCGGATGGGGCGGGTGACGCCGCCGTCTGGTTGTCCCCCAGGTTGCTTACCAGGGTGCGGGCGATGGCCAGGGCATGGGCATCGTCCCGGGCCATGTGATCCGCCACCCCGGAGTGGACGCAGTGCACCTCGGCGCCGCCCAAGGCTTCTGCGCTGATCTCCTCGCCGGTGGCGGCCTTGACCAGGGGCGGGCCCGCCAGAAAGAGGGTGGCCTGTTCCCTGACCATGATGGACTCGTCCGCCATGGCGGGCACGTAGGCGCCCCCGGCGGTACAGAGCCCCATCACCACCGCCAGCTGGGGGATGCTCTGGGCCGACATGCGAGCCTGGTTGTAGAAGATGCGGCCAAAATGCTCCCGGTCGGGGAACACCTCGTCCTGCATCGGCAAAAAGGCGCCGCCGGAATCCACCAGATAGAGGCAGGGGAGGCGCAGCCGCTCGGCGATGGCCTGGGCGCGCAGATGTTTTTTCACCGTGAGGGGGTAGTAGGTGCCGCCCTTCACGGTGGCGTCATTCACCACCAGCATGCACAGGTGCCCAGAGACCCGGCCGATGCCGGTGATGAGGCCGGCGGCGGGCACCGGCTCGTCATAGACCTGCCAGCCCGCCAGCGCCGAGAGCTCGAGAAAGGGGGAGCCCGGGTCCAGCAGCTGGTCGATGCGCTCGCGGGGCAGCAGTTTGCCGCGGGCCTGATGGCGGGCGTTGTTGGCCGCGCCGCCGCCCAAGGCTATCTCCTCCAGGCGGGTATTCAGATCGTCGACCAGGGCCTGCATGGCGGCCCGATTGGCCTCATAGTCGGGGCTCGCGGTGTCGAGACGGGAATGGATCCTGCTCATGCGTTATCCCCCATCAGCTCACGGCCGATGAGCCAGCGGCGGATCTCCGAGGTGCCGGCGCCTATCTCGTAGAGTTTGGCGTCCCGCAGCAGGCGGCCGGTGGGGTATTCGTTGATGTAGCCGTTGCCGCCGAGCAGCTGGATGGCATCGAGGGCCATCTGGGTGGCATTTTCGGCGGCAAACAGGATGGCGGCGGCGCAATCCTTGCGGCTGGTGCGGCCCTGATCGCAGGCGCTCGCCACCGAATAGACCAGCGCCCGGCTGCTGGCGAGACGGGTATACATGTCGGCGAGCTTGCCCTGCACCAGCTGGAACTCGCCGATGGCCTGACCGAACTGCTTGCGCTCGCGCACATAGGGGAGCACCACGTCCATGCAGGCCTGCATGATGCCAAGGGGGCCTGCTGCCAGCACCACCCGCTCGTAGTCGAGCCCGCTCATCAGTACCTTGACCCCGCCGTGCAGGGGGCCCAGCAGGTTCTCCTGTGGCACCCGGCAGTTGTCGAATACCAGCTCGCAGGTACTGGATCCGCGCATGCCGAGCTTGTCGAGCTTCTGGGCGGTGGAAAAACCTGGGGTGCCCGCTTCGACGATAAAGGCGGAAATCCCTTTGGACCCGGCAGCGGCATCGGTCTTGGCATAGATGACGAAGGTGTCGGCATCGGGCCCATTGGTGATCCACATCTTGTTACCGTTCAGCACGAAGTGATCCCCCTCGCGCACCGCGGTGAGGCGCATGCTCACCACGTCTGAGCCGGCGCCCGGCTCGCTCATGGCCAGCGCCCCCACGTGTTTGCCGCTGACCAGATCAGGCAGATATCTCGCCTTCTGATCAGGGGTGCCGTGGCGGTGGATCTGGTTGATGCAGAGATTGGAGTGGGCGCCGTAGGAGAGGCCGACCGAGGCGCTGGCGCGGCTCACCTGCTCCATCACCAGCACATGGGCCAGATAGCCGAGGTTCACCCCGTCATATTCCTCCGCCACCGTGATGCCGTGCAGCCCCAGCTCCCCCATGCGGGGCCAGAGATCCCGGGGGAAAGCGTTGCTCTGATCGATCTCGCTGGCCCGCGGTGCGATCACTTTCTGGCAGAAAGCCTCGACCTGTTCGGTCAGGGCCTGGAGGGTTTCATCCATCAGGGCATGCATCCGTGCTCTCCTTGGTGCAGTGGACTGCCGATTTCCCCTGCCATCAGGGTGATGACTGGTCAGTCCATTCGTGATTCAAGTTTACGTTAGCGTAAACGTAAATTGGTTGTTAGTCTAAGGTAAATTCGATGGCAGCCCGTCGCAAGGGCTACCCGGGCAGAGGAGCGCAAGGAGTGAACAGGATGTGCAACAGCAACATGGATGTGGCCGGCCCAGGGTGGCCTGCCATCGCCTGCCAACGGGCTAGGAGGGGGGCATGAGCCAGCATCATACCCAGTACGGGGATCTGCCGCTCTACATCGGTGGCGAGGCTTGCCCGTCCGCAAGCGACGAGTGGATAGAGGTGACCGACCCGGCGGACCAGCATCTGCTGGCGCGGGTGCCGAAAGCGACCTCTGCGGAAATTGAGCTGGCGGTGCGCGCCGCTCACGAGGCCTATCTGCTGTGGCGAGAGGTGCCGACCTCCGAGCGGGCCCGGGTGATGTTCAACTACCAGCATCTGTTGAAAGTGCATCACGACGAGCTGGCGACCCTGCTGGCCCAGGAAACCGGCAAGAACCTGGCGGACGCCAAGGGGGACGTCTGGCGCGGCATCGAGGTGGTGGAGCAGGCCTGCGCCATCGCGAGCCAGACCCTGGGGGAGACCATGGGCAACGTGGCGCGCAGGGTCGACGGCCACTCCTGGGTGCAGCCTCTCGGGGTCTGCGTCGGCATCACGCCGTTCAACTTTCCGGCCATGATCCCGCTCTGGATGTTCCCGCTGGCGGTGGCCTGCGGCAACGGCTTCGTGCTCAAGCCCTCCGAGCAGGATCCGCTCACTCCCATGCGCCTGGCCGAGCTGTTTACCGAGGCGGGGGCCCCCAAGGGCATTCTGTCGGTGGTGCATGGCGGCGCCGAGCAGGTGGATGCGCTGCTGGCCCATCCCGATGTCAAGGCAGTCAGTTTCGTGGGCTCGGCCCGGGTCGGCGGCCACGTCTATCGCAGCGCCACGTCACAGCTCAAGCGCGCCCAGTGTTTTGTCGGCGCCAAGAACCACATGGTGATCATGCCGGATGCCAACAAGGCGCAGGTACTCGGCAACCTCGTGGGAGCCGGGGTCGGCGCCGCCGGTCAGCGCTGCATGGCCATCAGCGTGGCGGTGTTCGTGGGGAGCGCCAGGGAGTGGATCCCCGAGCTCGCCGCCGAGTTCGCCAAGGTGAAACCCGGCGTCTGGCACGACCCCGAGGCGGCTTATGGCCCCCTCATCAGCCCGGAGGCGAAAGTCAGGGTGGAGGGGCTTATCGAGGCGGGGATTGCCGAGGGAGCCGAGTGCCTCTTGGACGGCCGTTTTTGCGACGTACCCGGCTACCCGGTGGGCAACTGGGTGGGGCCGACCCTGTTTCGCGGCGTGACCCCCGAGATGCGCATCTACAAGGAGGAGATCTTCGGGCCCGTGCTGGCCTGCCTCGAGGTGGAGAGCCTCGACGAGGCGCTTGCCCTCATCAACGCCAACCCCTATGGCAACGGCACCTCCCTCTTCACCGGCTGTGGCGCCGCCGCTCGCAAGTTCCGCCACGAGGTGGCGGTGGGCCAGGTGGGGATCAACGTGCCCATCCCGGTGCCGCTGCCGTTCTTCTCCTTTACCGGCTGGCGTGGCTCCTTCTACGGGGATCTGCATGCCTACGGCAAGCAGGCGGTGCGTTTTTACACCGAGACCAAGACGGTCACCGAACGCTGGTTCGACGAAGACATTCCCAGCGGCCCCAATATGACCATTCAGCTGCGCTGACGGCAGGGGTTGCCCACTTTGCCCGGGTGCCCCCATTGACAGCAACGGATCGACGGAACAAATACAAAGGAAGCGAACAAGATGGATTTTACCCTGACCGAATCCCAACGGGCCTGTGTCGAGTCGGCCGGCGCCTTCGCCGATCTGGCGCTCAAACCCCACGCCGCGCGCTGGGACAGGGAGCACGAGTTCCCCATCCCCACCATCAAGCAGGCGGCGGCGCTGGGCCTGTGCGGCCTCTATACCCCGGAGCAGTATGACGGTCTGGGCCTGAGCCGGCTCGATGCCAGCCTCATCTTCGAGCGCCTCGCCATGGGCTGCACCTCCACCACCTCCTATCTCACCATCCATAACATGGTGAGCTGGATGCTGGGCAGTTGGCTGCCTGCCGAGGTGGCCGAGGAGTGGGTACCCAGGCTGGCCAGCGGCGAGTTGCTGGGATCCTACTGCCTCACTGAGCCGGGGGCGGGCTCCGACGCTGCGGCCCTCAAGACCCGCGCCGTGCGCGATGGCGAAGATTACCTCCTCGATGGCAGCAAGGTGTTCATCTCGGGCGCCGGCAGCACCCAGGTGCTGGTGGTGATGGCCCGCACCGGTGGCAAGGGGGCCAAGGGGATCTCTGCCTTCATGGTACCGGCCCAGACCCCCGGCGTGAGCTACGGCAAGGCGGAGGAGAAGATGGGCTGGAACAGCCAGCCGACCCGGGAGGTGAACTTCAACGCAGTGCGCATTCCCGCTCGCTTCCGGCTGGGGGAGGAGGGGGAAGGGTTCAAGTTCGCCATGCAGGCGCTCGATGGGGGGCGCATCAACATCGCCAGCTGTTCGCTGGGCACCGCCCAGCAGGCTCTCAACGATGCACTGGCCCATGTGCAGCAGCGCCAGCAATTTGGACACCCGATCAGCGAATTCCAGAGCGTGCAGTTTCGCCTGGCCGACATGGCCACCGAGCTGGCCGCCGCCCGCCTGCTGGTGCGCCAGGCGGCCGCCAAACTCGATGAGGGCAGCCCGGACAAGAGTGCCTGGTGCGCCATGGCCAAGCGTTTTGCCACCGATGTGGGGCACCGCATCTGCGACGACGCCCTGCAACTCTTTGGCGGCTATGGTTATATCCGCGAGTATCCGCTTGAGCGCTATCTGCGCGACACCCGGGTGCACCGCATTCTGGAAGGGACGAATGAAGTGATGCGGCTCATCATCGCCCGCCGCCTGCTGGCCGACCCCGGCCTGTCGCTGGAATAGCGGTAGGGGCCTGCTCTGAGGACGCAGTCGGCACGTCCTCAGGCTTTGTGAGCCAGGTGCAGGTTGGCTCCATTCAACCCTGTCATCATGGGGCAGTTTTTTTGACAAGGACAACGCAATGACAAGGATCAGGCTCGAATATCACGGCCACGTGGCCTACATCACCCTCGATCACCCACCCGCCAACACCTGGACGCTCGCCAGCCTGAAAGCCTTCTTGCAGATGATGGTGGAGCTGGATGGTCGTCCCGACGTGGTGGCCCTGGTGATCCGCGGTGCCGGAGAGAAATTCTTCTGCGCCGGCGCCGATCTCAAGATGTTCGCCGACGGCAGCCTGGCGCATGCCCGCGAGGTGGCCGAGGCCTTTGGCCACGCCTTCGAGGCGCTGGCCCGCTTTCACGGGGTCAGCATCGCCGCCATCAACGGCTATGCCATGGGAGGGGGGCTCGAAGTCGCACTGGCCTGCGACATCCGAATCGCCGAGCAGCAGGCCAAGCTGGGGTTGCCGGAGGCCTCGGTGGGCTTGCTGCCCTGTGCCGGCGGCACCCAGCGCCTGACCGAGCTGGTGGGGCCGGGCTGGGCCAAGCGGATGATCCTCTGCGGCGAGAAGGTGAGCGCCACCCTGGCCTACGAGATGGGGCTGGTGGAGGAGGTGGTGACCGAGGGGCACGCCTGGGAGGCGGCGCAGCAGATGGCCCAGCTGGTGGAGCGCCAGAGCCCGAGCGCCCTGCGTGCCTGCAAACAGCTCATCAATCAGGGGCGAAGCACCCACAGGGACGCGGCGCTGCCACTCGAGCGCAGCCTCTTTCTCGCCCTGTTTGACGATGCCAACCAGCGCGAAGGGGTGGCGGCCTTCCTGGAGAAGCGGGCCCCGCGCTGGCGTTACGACCAATCCAAACCGAAAGATTGAGGGAGTGAAGGATGAATGAGGTAATGATGGCGACCCGCCATGTCGCAGGGGCAGATACCCGGTCTGCGGGGGCTGCCCATGAGTGAGCCCGTGCGCATCGAGACCCGCCCCACGGCGGATGGTCGCCGCATCGGCATGCTGACCCTGGACAGCCCCGCCTCCCTCAACGCCCTGAGCCTTGAGATTATCCAGTTGTTGCAGGGGGAGTTGACCCGCTGGGAGCAGGATCCGGCCATCGTCTGCGTGCTGCTGCAAGGGGCCGGCGAGAAGGCGTTTTGCGCCGGTGGCGACATCCGCTCCTTCTACTACCGCAAACAGGAGGGGAGCGAGTCGGCACTGTTTGGCTATGCTCGCGACTTCTTCCTGCAGGAGTACCGGCTCGATCATCACATCCATCGCTATAGCAAGCCCCTCATCTGCGTGGCGGACGGCATCTGCATGGGGGGCGGCATCGGCCTCTTTGCCGGGGCCGGATTCCGGGTGGTGACCGAAAAGAGCCTGTTCGCCATGCCGGAGGTGACCATCGGCCTCTATCCGGATGTGGGGGCCAGCTGGTTTTTGAGCCGCATGCCGGGGCGGCTCGGGCTCTGGCTCGGCCTCACCGGGGCCCGCTTCAACGGAGCGGACGCCATCGGCCTGGGGCTCGCGGATCATGCCATGGGGAGCCGCGAGCTGGCGGAGCTGCCGACGCGCCTCGCCGCCCTCGACTGGTCCGCAGGCGACCCCTGCGAGCAGATCGAGGCGCTGCTCACCGATTTGCAGGAGGCCCCTGGTCAGGCATTGCCGCCTCCCGTACTGCTGCCCCACCAGGAACGCATCGATGCGCTGTTGGCCGGCCGCTCCCTGCAAAGGGTGCTGGCACGCCTCGAGGGCGCCGAGCTGGACGAACCGGGGCTGGCTCAGGGGCGGGAGACCTGCCTTCGCGGCAGCCCCATCAGCCGCGCCATTCTCTGGCGCCAGTTCTGGCAGGCACGGCGCCAGTCCCTGGCCGAGGTGTTTGCCGACGAGTTGGCCCTCTCGGTCAACTGCGTACTCAAAGGGGATTTTGTGGAAGGGGTGCGGGCCCTGCTCATCGACAAGGACAAGTCCCCTCGCTGGCAGGCCCCGCAGGCGGGGGAGGCCTGGCTGGATGTCTTCTATCGCTGGCCCGAGGGTGACAACCCCTTGCGCCCCCGCTGACGTGCGATCACACACAAGGAGCACACCATGACAAGGATTGGGTTTATCGGGCTTGGCAACATGGGGGGCCCCATGGCCGCCAACCTGGCCAGGGCGGGGCACAGGGTGCAGGTGTTTGATCTGGTGCCCGAGAGCCTGACCCGCGCCATCGAGGCCGGCTGCCTCGCCACCGGCAATGCCCGGGAAGCGGTGAGCGGCTGCGAGCTGGTCATCAGCATGCTGCCAGCGGGCGAGCACGTGCGCAGCCTCTGGCTGGGGGAGAGTGCCGGTGAGCGGGGCGGCCAGGATCTGCTGACGGCCCTGTCGCCCGGCGCCCTGGTCATCGACTGCTCCACCATAGACGTGGCCTCGGCCCGTCAGGTGGGGGCGGCGGCGAAGGCGCGCGGCATCCGTTTTCTCGATGCACCCGTCTCGGGAGGCGTGGCCGGTGCGGCGGCGGGCACGCTCACTTTCATCGTCGGCGGCGAACAAGCGGATTTTGAAGCGGCCAGACCCGTGCTCGCCTGCATGGGGCAGAACCTGTTTCACGCCGGGGCCCTCGGCGCTGGCCAGATCGCCAAAATGTGCAACAACATGCTGCTCGCCATCCACATGGCGGGCACCGCCGAGGCGCTGGCGCTCGGGGTCAAGGAAGGGCTGGATCCCGCCGTGCTCTCCACCATCATGGGCAAGAGTTCGGGCAACAACTGGAGCCTTGAGCGCTACAACCCCTGGCCCGGGGTGATGGAGAACGTCCCGGCATCCCGTGGGTATACAGGGGGCTTTATGACCCGGCTGATGGTCAAGGATTTGGGGCTCGCCATGGCGTTGGCGGAACATGCCCACAGCGCCGTGCCCATGGGGGCCCTGGCCCGCAACCTCTTCAGCCTGCACGGGAGCCAGGGCCAGGAGAACAAGGATTTTTCCAGCATCCTCGAGCTCTATCGGGACAAGACAGCGCCGGGTTAAGGGCCGCTATCTACCTTTTTACCCGAGAGTCTTTGACTCGACAGTCACCGGCCATCTCACCAGGAGCATTTATGGATATCACACAAAAAGTTATTGCCATCACGGGGGCGGGCAGGGGGCTCGGGCGCGCCATCGCCCTGAGTCTGGCGGAGCAAGGTGCCGTGCTTGCACTCATCGACGTCAACCGCACCGATCTGGAGGTGACCGAGGCGGAGGTGCGCAGCCGTGACGGCCGCTGCGTCCTGTTCGTCTGCAACGTGGCAAGCGAGCCGGAGGTCGAGGCGACCTTCGCCGCCATCAAGGATCAGTTCGGTGCCCTGCACGGTCTCGTCAACTGTGCCGGCATCCTGCGCGACGGCATGCTGATCAAGGTGAAGGAGGGGGCACTGACGGAGAAGATGAGCCTGGCCCAGTGGCAGAGCGTCATCGACGTCAACCTCACCGGCACTTTCCTGTGCGGGCGCGAGGGGGCGGCGCTGATGGCCACCGGCGGGGAGGGGGGCGTCATCATCAACATCTCCTCCATCGCCCGGGCCGGCAACATGGGCCAGAGCAACTATGCCGCCAGCAAGGCGGGGGTGGCCTCTCTGGTGGTCACCTGGGGGAAGGAACTGGCCCGTCACGGCATCCGGGTGATGGGCATCGCCCCCGGCGTCTTTGCCACCGACATGACGGCGGCGATGAAACCCGAAGCCATGGCCCGCATGCAGCAGGCCATCCCTGTGGGCACCCTGGGGCAGGCGGCGCAGCTGGCCCAGACGGTGCAGTTCATCCTTGCCAACGACTATCTGTCGGGGCGGATGATCGAGCTGGACGGCGGCTTGAGGCTCTAGTCCCCCCTGCATATACCCTCTCTGACGCCCCTCCTGCAGGGGCGTTTTTGCAGGGGAAAGGCCCCAGTGCAAGGGTGCATAGCCATGCAGGTCCGGCTTTTGAAAAGCGGGGCGGCATCATGAAAAGTCGTGAAATATCAACGGGTCTTTCTTAATTTGAACCAGCTCACAGGCACCCCGGGTCAGTGCTGTAAAATTGCGCGCGGTCAAGGCGGCTCATGATTGACGGCAAGAGGGATTGCGGCCGGAATAGTCATGCAATATAGTTGCCGCCTTTTTCACGGGGTATGGATTTCTAGCCCCTCCCATGTCGCGCGCTGTATGAATACGGATGCTCAGCCGCCGCCTAATAAAACAGGTTTGAGATGGACAAGAAACTGGGGCTGGGTGCCCTCATTTCGCTGGTGATCGGCTCTATGGTCGGTGCCGGGGTTTTCAGTCTGCCGCAAAACATCGCAGCGCACGCCAGTGCCGGGGCAGTCGCCCTGGGATGGGCCATCACGGGGATCGGCATGATCTGCCTCGCCCTGGTCTACCAGAATCTCTCCATGCGTCGACCGGATCTCGATGGCGGCATCTTCAGCTACGCCAAGGCAGGGTTCGGGGATTTCGTCGGCTTCAACGCCGCCTGGGGTTACTGGCTGTGCCAGCTGCTGGCCAACGTCTCCTACGCCATCGTGGTGTTCAGTGCGCTGAGCTACTTCTTCGACACGCCGGACAATGTCATCTTCGGTGACGGCAATACTCCGGTCGCCATCACGCTCGCCTCCCTGCTCATCTGGTCGGTGCATGCCCTGGTGCTGCGCGGCATCCAGGTGGCGGCGCTGGTGAACATCGTCACCACCATCGCCAAGATGGTGCCCCTCATCGTCTTCTGCGTAGCCATCCTGCTCGCTTTCAACATGGAGACCTTCACCCAGGATCTCTGGGGGCAGGGGAGTCCCGAGCTCGGCTCCGTGATGGACCAGGTGAAGTCCACCATGAAGGTGACCCTCTGGGTCTTCATCGGCATCGAGGGGGCCGTGGTGGTCTCCGCCCGTGCCCGCCATCGCAAGGACGTGGGCCGCGCCACCGTGCTGGCGCTGCTCGGCGCCCTGGCGCTCTACGTCATGGTGACCCTGTTCTCCCTGGGGGTCATGAACCAGCCGCAACTGGCGGCCCTCAAGAACCCCTCCACCGCCATGATCCTGGAAGCCGTGGTCGGCCCCTGGGGCGCCTGGCTCATCAACATCGGCCTGGTGATCTCGGTGATGGGGGCCCTGCTGAGCTGGACCGTGCTGGCGGCGGAAGTGCCCTACATCGCGGGCAAGACCGGTGTCTTCCCGGCCTGGTTCGCCAAGGAGAACAAGAACGGTTCCCCCAAGGTGTCGCTCTGGTGCTCCACCTGCCTGGTGCAGATCTTCCTCATCATCATCTACTTCCAGAACAGCACCTATCTGGCGTTGGTGAACATCGCCACCTCGGCTGCCCTGGTGCCCTATGTCTTCTCCGGTGCTTACGGCCTCAAGCTGGCGTTGAAAGGGGAGACCTACGCGGGCCAGCCCCATCAGCGCAAGCGCGACCTGCTGCTGGCCCTGGTGGCCACCGTCTATGGCTGCTGGCTGGTCTATGCCGCCGGGGTGGAGTACCTCTTGCTGGTGGCGCTGCTCTACAGCCCGGGGATCTTCATCTACTGGAAGGCGCGCCAGCACCACGGCCTGCGCAGCCTCAATCGGCTAGAGCAGGGGATGACGGCAGCCCTGCTCGGCTGCGCCGTGCTGGCGTTCTACAAGGTGATGGACGGTACCATTCCCCTGCATTAATCGGCACAATAAAGAGATGGCAAGATGCCATCTCTTTTTTATGGATAATGGCGGTCAAGTTGACCGCTGTTTCGTTATTGAAGGAATGTTTATGCTGTTTGTGGGCTATCTGGTGTTGGGCGCCTTCGCGGGCATGCTGGCCGGGCTGTTCGGTATCGGCGGCGGCCTCATCATCGTCCCCGTGCTGGTCCTGAGTTTTCACGCACAGGGCGTGGCGCCGGAGATCATCACCCATCTGGCCCTCGGCACCTCGCTGCCCACCATGATCTTCACCGGTTTCAGCTCCCTGCGTGCGCACCAGGAGGCAGGAGCGGTGGACTGGGGGATGATTCGGCGCCTGGGCGCCGGCATGCTGGTCGGTGCCTGGCTCGGCGGCATGACCGCCAACCTGCTCAGCGCCAGCACCCTCAACATCATCATCGGCTGCTTCGCCTGGACCATGGCCCTGCAGATGGGGCTCAATCTGAGGCCAAAAGCGGAGCGACACATGCCGGGCCCCCTTGGTACCGGGATCGCGGGCACCGTCATCGGCTGGATGTCGGCCTTGTTCGGCATCGGTGGCGGCTCGCTGACCGTGCCTTACCTCACCTGGAATTCGGTGCCCATGCGCAACGCCGTGGCCGCCTCCGCCGCCTGCAGCATGCCCATCGCCCTGGCAGGCAGCCTCAGCTATCTCTATGCCGGTTGGGGAGACGCCGATCTGCCCGAGTGGAGCGTCGGATTCATCTATCTGCCGGCCCTGCTTGGCATCGTGCTCACCAGCACCCAATTTGCCCGTCTGGGCGCCAGACTGGCACACAGAATGCCACCCCGGCGGCTCAAGCAGGCCTTTGCCCTGCTCATGTTGCTGGTGGGTGCCAAATTCATGCTCTTTAGCTGAACCCTTGGCCAGATTGTTGAAAAATAAGGCGAACGGCTCGTGATGCGGTAGAAAGCCATTGCATTGAGGGGCCAGTTTGCCTATTCTCCTCGCCGGTGGTCCTATTGGTCCTCTCGCATTGATAACCCGTCGACCTGGTCAGGACCGGAAGGTAGCAGCCAAGGCGGGGGACTCGAGTGCCGGGATGTGGCTGGTAGGGCCACCACCTGTTTCTGCCATTCAACAAGTTACAGCTAATACCCCCTTCAGACCTCTTGGTAATCCACTTCATGTGGATGAATCAGGAGTCTTCAAAGTGCATTTTCAGCTCTCTTCACATGCTATTTGCTCTACCGCAAGGTGAGCCTGTGCCCTATGGGCTTTTATCAGGCTTCAGACCGCGCCACTGTCCCCTTGAGATCATGCTTTCCCTCAGTCACCTCCCGTGGCCTCTATGGCCCAGCCATCTTCTGACTTTCAGCACTGCAAGCTCTTGCAGTACGCCATCCGGCGCCTCCTTTTGTTGGCGCCGGCAGAGCAGGTGAGGCCATGCGCTTGACGCGACACCATGCCGGGGCCACGCGGCAACGCGACCCCCTCTGGTGGCGGGAGCTCGGAGAGGCTATCTTGCCGTTGCTGGAGACGCCGGGCACCGGTTTCATGCGGTGCAGCTCTTCCACTCTGTTTTACGGAAGGTGCGGCCCCGTGCAGGGGTTGCTCCCGACTCACCAGATACCAGGCTGGCAGGCGTGTCAGATTGCAGAACCCGTCAGCCTCTTTTCGCGCCCTTGAGGGGTGCCGTTTTCTGTGGTTGCTCAAAGGAGCCCTGATGATTGGCATGATCGCATCTCTACTCAAACCGGGCCTGCCCGAACACCCTGACTCCTCGCAGTATCAGGGAGGCCGGTTCAACAATGCCGTGACACCCCAGGCGCGAAGCCTCTGGGAAGGAGCCGGGCTCTGGTGGGACTTCCTGTTCGCCAAGCCTGAGGGCACGGTGCCGGATCGCGCCATTCCGGTACAGGTCATGACCCGGGAGGGGCTCATCGCGGCGCCGGACAACAGCGTGTGGCGCCTCGGCCACTCCACTCTGCTGCTGAAGTTGCAGGGCACGTTCTGGCTGACGGATCCCGTGTTCAGCGAGCGGGCCTCGCCGGTGCAGTGGTTCGGCCCCAAGCGCTGGCATCAACCGCCCATCACCCTGGAGGCGCTGCCCCCCATCGAGGGGGTGATCCTCTCCCATGATCACTACGACCATCTCGATCACGGGGCCATACTGGCGCTGCAGGAGAAGGTCGACCACTTCATCACGCCCCTCGGGGTGGGGGCGCGCCTCGTGGCCTGGGGGATTGCGAAGGAGAAGATCCGCGAACTGGACTGGTGGCAGCAGACCCGAGTGGGCGGTGTCACCCTGGTAGCGACCCCGGCCCAGCATTTCTCCGGCCGTGGCCTCGGGGACGGCAACCAGACCCTCTGGGCCTCCTGGGTCATTCGCGGCGAGGGGGTCAACCTCTTCTTCAGCGGTGACAGCGGCTACTTCGACGGTTTCAAGGAGATTGGCAGGCGCTACGGTCCGTTCGACGTGACCTTCCTCGAGACCGGGGCCTACGACAAGCGCTGGGAGCTGGTGCACATGCTCCCGGCGCAGACGGCGCAGGCGTTTCACGATCTCGGGGGGAAATGGCTCTATCCGGTGCACAACGGCACCTTCGATCTGGCCATGCACCGCTGGAACGACCCGCTTGAGCAGATTGCCCGACTGGCTGCCGAGCAACAGATACCTCTGACCACGCCTCTCATGGGGGAGCCTCTGGAGGTGCTGAGCCCCCATGAGGGCAGCCCCTGGTGGTGCGATTGACCTGAGTGCCCTCCAAAGACGGTGTCACCCCTCAAAGGGGCGTGCGGGAGGTTGGGGCCGGGCCCTGTGAGCGCCCCCGCTGCCTCCCCATCCTCTGCGCCGGACCCGCGACGGCCAGGCGGGGAGGGCGCACGGGAGCGCCTTGCCGCGTTATCTTCTGCCACCAGGTCTTGCTGATACCTCACTCGGGCTGGGCGGCAACCTGGCGCTTGAAGGGACCTGGCTTGTTGGCCTTGCGGTGTTCCGAAACCAGGATCAGCAGGCGCTGCAGGGCGATGAAGCTGAACAGCAGCAGGCCGATGATGATCTTGGTCCACCAGGAGCTGAGGGTGCCGTCGAAGTTGATGTAGGTCTGGATCAACCCTTGGATCAGCACCCCGAACAGGGAGCCGAAGACGGTGCCCACCCCGCCGCTCAGCAGAGTGCCGCCGATGACCACGGCGGCGATGGCATCGAGCTCCACCCCGACGGCGGCGAGCGGATAGCCCGCCGAGGTATAGAGCGCGAACACGATGCCTGCCAGGGTCGCCAGGGTGGTGGAGAGCAGGTAGATGCGAATGGTGGTGTGGCGCACCGAGATCCCCATCAGGGCTGCCGAGGTGGCGTTGCCGCCGATGGCGTAGACGTTGTTGCCAAAGCGGGTGCGGTTGGCGAGCAGGATGCCGAAGACCACCACCGCCAGCATGATGAGGGCCAGCAGGCTCAGGCGACCGCCCCCCGGTATCTTCCACGACAGGCTCGACAGGTAGGTGAAGGTGGGGTGATCGATGGGCAGGGACTGCTCGGAGATGAGAAAACTGGCCCCCCGCAGGAAGAACATGCCCGCCAGGGTGATGATGAAGGCGGGGATCTTCAGGGTGTCGATCAGCCAGCCCATGAGGGCGCCAAAGCCTGCTCCGAGTACCAGCACCAGAGGGATGGCCAGCACGGGGCTGACGCCCAGCTTCCCGATGAGGGTTGCCAGCAGCACGCCGGTGAAGGCGATGACGGCCCCCACCGACAGATCGATGCCCCCCGAGAGGATGACGAAGGTCATGCCCACCGCCACTATGCCGAGAAAGGCGTTGTCCGTCAGTATGTTGCAGATGATGCGGGTGGACATGAAGGCTGGGAAGGAGGCCAGGCAGAGCAGATAGCCCAGCACGAAGACCATGATGGTCACCATCAGGGGGAGGTTGCGTTTAAACATGGCGAGTCCCTCGCTGGAAGAGGTGGTTGAGGGCCGGTGACTGCATGACCAGCACCGCCAGCACCACCAGGGCCTTGACGATCTGGTTCCACTGGGGTTGGTAGCCGGAGAGCAGGATCCCGGTGTTCACCCCCTGGATGATCAGTATGCCGATCAGGGAGAGGGCGAGGTTGAAGCGCCCCCCCATCAGGGAGGTGCCTCCTATCACCACCGCCAGAATGGCGTCCATCTCGAGCCAGAGCCCGGCGTTGTTGGCATCGGCACCCCGGATGTCGGCGGCGACTATCATGCCGGCGACGGCGGCCATCATGCCGCTCAACAGGTAGGTGGCGATCACCACCATGGGGGTGTTGAGCCCGGCGTTCTTGGCGGCCTTGATGTTGATCCCCACCGCTTCGATGAAGAGGCCGAGGGCGGTGCGCTTGGTCAGTAGCCAGAGCAGCAGCGCCATGCCCAGGGTGATGATGACCGGGGTGGGCAGATAGAAGAGGGAGCCGCTGCCGATCCAGGCGAGTGCGTCGTTGTTGAAGGTGATGATCTGCCCCTCGGTGATGAGCTGGGCGATGCCCCGGCCCGCCACCATGAGGATCAGGGTGGCGACGATGGGCTGGATCTTGAACACCGCCACCAGCAGGCCGTTCCACAGGCCGCACAGAAGGCCCACCCCGATGACGGCGGCGAAGATGACCGGCAGGCTGTGACCGCCGGTGGCCAGGCTGGCCATGGTGGCCCCGCTGATGGCCATGACGGCTCCCACCGACAGGTCGATGCCGCCGGTGGCGATCACCAGCGTCATGCCGAGGGAGAGCAGGGCCACCGGGGCACAGCGGTTGAGGATGTCGATGAGGCTGCCAAACAGCCGCCCATCCTGGATGTGGATGGCGAAGAAGTTGTCGGCGACCAGGGCATTGATGAGCAGCACGCACACCAGGGCGGCGCACTGGGCCGAGCCCGTGGGCCACTCTCTGCGGGCGCGCGACCCCTTGGTGAGGGGGAGGATGGATGACGTCATATCAGGCCTCACATGCAATGGCGTTCATGATGGCAGGGACGCTCAGGGCGTCCGTCGCAAGCTCTGCCACCTGTTTTCTGTCACGAAGGACGATCACCCGATCGGCATAGCCCACCAGCTCCTCGAGCTCGGAGGAGATGACCAGCAGGGCCAGCCCGTTGGCGCAGAGGGATTCGATGAGGCGGATGATCTCGGCGTGGGCCCCCACGTCGATGCCCCGGGTGGGCTCGTCCAGGATCAGGAACTGGGGTTTGGTGAGCAGCCAGCGGGCGAGCAGCACCTTTTGCTGGTTGCCCCCGGAGAGAAACTGGATGGGCTGCTCTGGTCCCGGGGTCTTGATGGCCAACTGCTCGATGAGGCGGGCGGTGATCTCGTCCTGTTCCTTGCGAGACAGGGGATGCAACCAGCCCCGCTGGGCTTGCAGGGCCAGCACCATGTTCTCCCGCACCGAGGCCGAGGCGATGATGCCGGCGCTCTTGCGATCCTCCGGGCAGAAACCAAAGCCGTTGGCGGCCGCCTGGCGTGCAGAGCGGATGGTCACCGGCTTGTCCCGCACCCGGCACTCGCCGCTGTCGCTCGGCACTATGCCGAACATCAGCTCGGCGGTCTCGGTACGACCGGACCCGAGCAGGCCGGCAAGGCCCACTATCTCCCCGGGCATGACGTCGAGACTGAAGGGGGCGATGACTCCCCGCTTGCCATAGTCCCTGAACGACACCATGGGCTGGTTGCTGCGCAGTGTCTTGCCCGCCCGCTTGAGGGCATTGTCGTCCAGCTCGCGTCCCAGCATCATCTTGACCAGCTCCAGTTGTGGCAGTGCCTGGGTGTCGCGGGTGCCGACCAGCTCGCCGTTGCGCAGCACTGTGATGCGATCGCTGATGGCGTAGACCTGATCGAGAAAATGGGTGATGAAGATGAGGCTCACCCCCTGATCCCGCAGGCGCGTCATGAGGGAGAAGAGCATCTGGACTTCGCTGGCATCCAGGCTCGCGGTGGGCTCGTCCAGGATCAGGATCCTGGCGGAGAGTGACACCGCCCGGGCGATGGCCACGATCTGCTGCATGGCGACCGAATAGTGGTCGAGGGGCAGGGTGACATCCATCTCGAAGCCGTGGCTGGCCATGATGGCGCTGGCCTGCCGGATCATGGCGCCCCGGTCGATGAAGCCGAAACGGCGGGGCTCATGGCCGATGAAGAGGTTGTCCGCCACCGACATGTTCGGCAGCAGGTTGACCTCCTGATAGACGGTGCCTATCCCCAGACGCTGGGCATGGGCGGTGTCCGTCGGGGAGATGGGGACGCCATCGAGTTCGATACGGCCGGCGTCTCGCTGATAGACACCGGTGAGGGTCTTGATCAACGTGGACTTGCCGGCCCCGTTCTCGCCGAGCAGCGCCATGATCTCTCCGCGGCGCAGGGAGAAGTCCACCTGATGCAGGGCCCGTACTCCGGGAAACGCCTTGCATATTCCGCGGGCATTCAATACGACATCGTGAGTGTTCTCTGACATGAATATTGGCTCTCCGATATAGCGCGCCATACAAGTTCAATCACTTATATGGCGCGCTATGTGACAGTCTGGCAGGGGAGCGGGATTAATAACCCATGTCTTTTTTCAGCTCGAGCTGCGCCTCGGCACTCCCGGGCTCAAACAGTTTGGACTCCGTCTTGATATGTTTGGGGGGCAGGGTGCCATCTTTCTTATAGGCCAGCAGGGCATCGAAGGCCGGTCCCGCCATATTCGGCGTGAGCTCCACCGAGGCATTGGCTTCGCCTGCGATCATCGCCTTGAAAATATCCGGCACGCCATCGATGGAGATGATCTTGATATCCTTGCCCGGTTTCAGCCCGGCCTCTTTAATGGCCTGGATGGCGCCGATGGCCATGTCATCGTTATGGGCGTAGACGGCGCAAATATTCTTGCCGCTATTTTCCGCCTTGATGAAGCTCTCCATCACCTCCTTGCCTTTGCTGCGGGTGAAGTCGCCGGACTGGGTGCGGATGATCTTGATGGTGGGCACGGCCGAGACGGTGTCGAGGAAGCCCTTCTTGCGATCCAGCGCCACGCTGGCACCCACCGTGCCCTGCAATTCCACCACGTTGCACGGTTTGCCATCCTGCTGCTTGATGAGCCACTGGGCTGCCACTTCCCCTTCGTGGACGCTGTCGGCGGCGACCCCGGTCATGAAGAGACCGTCATCTTTTACCGTGATATTGCGATCCAGCAGGAAGACCGGGATCTCGGCCTCTTTCGCCTCCTGCAATACCGGCTCCCAGCCAGTCTGTACCACGGGGGCAATAAAGATGGCATCCACCCCCTGGGCAATAAAGGAGCGAATGGCCTTGATCTGGTTCTCCTGTTTCTGCTGGGCATCGGCAATTTTCAGGATGATGCCGCGTTTTTGGGCTTCGCTCTTGGCGACCGATGTTTCTGCAGCTCGCCACCCGGATTCAGAACCAATTTGCGAGAAGCCCACGGTCATCTCTGCAGAATATGCAGTGGCCGAGAGAATAAGGGTGCTGATAATGCTCGCCAGTTTCACTTTTTTATACATATGACACTCCTTTGTGATGCATGGTGAAATAAACCGGAACACGTCAGGTTTTTATTGTACGGGTCAAGGTTATAGGCTCTTGAATTAAACGGCGGGAGGTGGCTCACAGAAAATTTTCAGCAGCACGATGCTTCATACAAACAGCAGAAGAGTTCATATATCGAGCCCTGCCTGTATTGATTTTTATGCATATTTATTTAATTAGGCAACCATTGTGTCCAGAGTGCCACCTGCTTTTTGCCCCCGGTATCGGGGGCGCAGGCACGCAGATGAGGGGCCCTCGTCAACGAAGAGGGGGATATTCCCCTGGCACAGGCGACCCTTCGGGGTGCACCGCTGCCAGCAGATAATCCACGAAGGCCCGGACCCGGGCCGAGAGGTGACGGTGCTGTGGATAGAGGGCGTAGAAGGGGCGGGATCGCCCCGCAAAGGGGGTCATCACCTCGATCAGCTTGCCTTGCAACAGCGCCTCGGCCGCCACGAAATGGTAGATCTGGAACAGACCGCCCCCAGCCACCGCCCAGCCCAGGCCCGCCAGCACATCGTCAAGCACCCGCTGTCTGCTCTGAACATGAAGGTCGACAGGGTCCCCCTGCTCGTTCACGAACTGCCAGGGGAAGGGGCGACCCGTGCTCGGGGTGATGAACTGGATCAGATCATGTTGCGACAGCATCTCCAGGGAGATTGGCGCGGGGCGGCGGGCGGCATAATCGGGGGCGCAGAAGACCCCGAGGCTGGCATCCTCCAGCTTGCGGGCGATGATCCGCCCATCGCGCGGCTCTCCCAGCCGGATGGCCAGATCGTAACCATCCTCCACGAAGTCGATGTTCCTGTTGGAGACATTGAGCTCCAGTTCGACCTCGGGATAGGCCGCCATGAAGCCCGGCAGCAGGGGCACCAGACGGTGGTGGGCATAGACGGTGCCCACGCTGATGCGCAGCACTCCTCTGGGGTGGCGCTGGCGACCGGTGATGGCCCGCTCGGCCTCAGCGATCTGCTCGAGCGCTTGCTGGCACTGTTCCCGATAGAGCTCCCCGTCATGGGTGAGGCGCACGCTGCGGGTGGTGCGATGGAAGAGTTTGACGCCGAGCCTGGCCTCGAGACGCTGGATGGAGCGGCTCACCGAGGCGGGCGTTACCCCCAGTACCTGAGCCGTGGCGGTAAAGCTGCCAAGTTCGGCTGCCTTGCAAAAGAGCTCTATGGTGCCGAGCTGGACGGGGTCGAAGGCACGGGACATATGTTCATCCATGTAAATAATCAAGTTCAATGATGTGAGTTTATTCGTCCGTGGGTAATCAGTAAATTGCTCATCGCGGGCGGCCCGGTGGCCGCCCGATCGATCACTGCCATCAAAAGGAAGATCACGATGAAGAACACCCTCAAGGCCGTGTTGGCCTCACTGCTGCTGGCGACCTCTGCTGCGGCCAGCGCCGCCCCGAAAGGCGAGATCCTGGTGCTGCTCTCGAGCGAGACCGAACTGCCGCTGCAAGGGGGCAAGAGCCTGACCACCGGCTTCTACCAAAATGAACTGGGGGTGCCTGCCGCCGCCCTGCTGGAGGCCGATTATACCCTGACCCCGGTGACCCCGAGAGGGAACCGGCCCGTTGTCGACAAACACTCCGTCGATCCCCAGTACTTTGGTGGCAACCCGCAGGAGATGGTGCGCATCGGCGCCGTCGTGGAGGGGCTGCTTGGCGCCGGCAAGGTGCTCTCCCTGAGGGAGGTGCTGGCATCCGGTCCCGAGCGCTATGCCGGCCTCTTCATTCCCGGTGGCCATGCGCCCCTCATCGATCTTGCCAAGGATCCCGAGGTGGGGACCCTGCTTCGCCACTTCCATGACAACCACAAACCCACGGCCGCCATCTGCCACGGCCCCATCGCGCTGCTGGCGGCGCAGGCGGATCCGGCCGGGTTCGAGCAGTCGGTCATTGCAGGCAAGGCAGACGGCGCCAGAGAGTGGATCTACGACGGTTACAGGATGACCATCTTCTCCGACAAGGAAGAGGCGGTGTTTGAAGGCTCCCTTGGGGGTGACAAGCTGCGCTACTACCCGGCGAAGGCCATGGCCCAGGCCGGTGGCAGCATGCAGTTCGTGGCACCCTGGCAGCCTGGCGTTGTGATCGATCGCGAACTCATCACAGGCCAGAATCCCTTCTCCGACCACGCCCTGGCGAGCGCCTTCATCGCGGCGCTGGACAAACAGCAAGGGGCAGGCTGACGCCAGGAGAAGCGCAAGTTCCCCCCTTGATCAGTGCAGGCAGCCCCAATGGGCTGCCTTTTTCATGCCCCAGCCTTGGCGAGAAACGCCTTCATGGCGGGGGTGATACTGTGTTTTCGGGTGATGAAGGCGATGGTGCCTGCGCTCGCATCGCTCAAGGGGTGGCAGGGCAGCTTGAAGAGCTGCTGGGCGGTGGCGGCGATGCCGGCGCTGACCACGGCGCAGCCCAGGCCGTGGCTCACCCCGTTGACCAGGTGGAACAGGGAGTCGGTCTCCAGCACCACCCGCAGGCTGATCTGCTGGCGGGCGGCGGCCTCGTCCAGGTAGCGGCGAAACTGCATGGTGGTGCTTGGCAGGATCAGGGGGAGATCTTGCAGGTCCGCCAGGGTCAGCGGCCCGGTCGGGGCGCAGTGGGCAGGCAGGGGGCCCAGCAGGGCCATGGGGTTGGGGTGGCGAAGCTGGACGTCGAGGGCCCTGCGTTGATGCTCGGTGAGCAACTCGTCAAAGCCGAGCCCGATGTCGATGCGATGCAGATCCAGCTGCTCCATCAGGGTGGCATGGGTCATCACGCAGAGGTGCAGGCCCACCTTGGGGTAGGCGTCATTGAACCCCTTGAGCAGCGGCATGATGTCGATGCTCGACTGGGGCACGACGCCGATGCGCAGCGCACCCGACAGCCCGCCCCGAAAGAGGCTGAGCTCCTGGCGCATGGCATCCTGCTCCTGAAGCATCCGCTCGGCGTGGTGCAGCACCACTTCCCCCGCCTGGGTCAGGGCTACGAACTGGCTGTTGCGCACCACCAGTTCGGTGCCAAGTGACTTCTCCAGAGCGGTGATGCTGGCTGACAGGGTCGGCTGGGTGATGAAGCAAGCCTTGGCCGCCTTGGCGAAGTGACGGTGCTGGGCCAGCTCGTAGAAATAGTGCAACTGCTTGATATTCATCGTGGTAATGGCAGCAGGCAAAGGCAATGAGCGACAAATTTAATCAATCGACATCCCGATGGCAATAGAAGTTATCTATTGGTGAATAGATTTGTTTCATTGGTTTTGGCGCGGCGGCTTATCTAAACTTGAGGCCCGAATACAGCTTATAAGCGTCTCGCATGATCCCTTTCAATTCACGGTTGCCCAGGCTGGATGAGCTGGTGGAAGAGGTGGCCGTGTCAGTCAACATCAACGGCATCAACCATGCCGTCATGATGGCCACCCCGGACGATCTCGACGATTTCGCCATCGGTTTTCTGTTTGGCGAGGGGATCATCGGGGGCAACCACGATGTACACGATATCCAGAGCACCCCGTCCGAGCACGGCATCGTGCTCGATGTCACCATCGCCAACCGCTGTCTGGCAATGCTTGGCCAGCGCAAGCGCCGCCTGGCCGGAGCCAGCGGCTGTGGCATCTGCGGGGTGGAGGCCATCGAACATGCGTTGCCCGTGCTCACCCCGCTGACCCCGGGCGCCCCCTTCGACGCCGCCTCTTTGCAGGATCTGCGGGAGCGCATCGTCCCCTGGCAGAGCAAGGCCCGCCAGAGCGGCGCCCTTCATGCCGCCCTGGCGCTGGATGATCGCGGCGAGATCCTGGCCTGCCGGGAGGACATAGGGCGGCACAACGCCCTGGACAAGCTCATCGGCATGCAGCTGCGCCAGCCGGTGCAGGCTGCCACCCTGGTCATCACCAGTCGCTGCGGCAGCGAACTCATTCACAAGGCGGTGCAATTTGGCGCCGCTCACCTCATCAGCCTTGCTTCCCCCAGTCAGCTCGCGGTGCGACTGGCCCTGAAGTACAACCTGACCCTGATCCATGTGCCCCGATCCGATGCCCCGGTCTGCTATGCCAGCCCCCGCGCCCTGGATCACGTTGGAGACTCCCATGTCCAGTCATATTGAAAAACCGGCCAAGGCCGGCGGCTTTTCCTCCTTGCAGTCCACCTTCAAGCAGGTGCTGCGCAGCCAGAAGACCCGCCAGAACATCAAGAACCTGCTGCGGGTCAACCAGACCGACGGCTTTGACTGTCCCGGCTGCGCCTGGGGTGACAACAAGCAGGGGGCCTTCCAGTTTTGCGAGAACGGCGCCAAGGCGGTGGCCTGGGAATCCACCGGCAAGACGGTGGGGGCCGATTTCTTCGCCGAGCATTCGGTGCGCCGTCTCGCCACCCAGAGCGACTACTGGCTCGAATACCAGGGGCGACTGACCGAGCCCTTGCGCTACAACCCGGCCACCGATCACTACGAGCCGGTGAGCTGGGATCAGGCGTTTGCCCTCATCGCCGACAAACTCAAGAGTCTGGCCAGCCCCGACGAGGTGGAGTTCTACACCTCGGGACGCGCCAGCAACGAAGCCTCCTACCTCTATCAGCTGTTTGGCCGCCTCTATGGCACCAACAACTTCCCCGACTGCTCCAACATGTGCCACGAGGCGAGCGGGGTGGGGCTCATCCAGTCCGTCGGGGTGGGCAAGGGCACCGTGGTGCTCGATGATTTCGACGCCGCCAAAGCCATCTTCGTCTTTGGCCAGAACCCGGGCACCAACCACCCGCGCATGATGAACGCCCTGCGCAAGGCGGCGCGCCAGGGGTGCCAGATCGTCACCTTCAACAACCTCAAAGAGGTGGCCCTCGAGCGCTTCGCGAGCCCCCAGAGCCCGGCGGAGCTACTGACCCCGGCGGCCACCACCATCAGCCACCAGTACCTCACGCCAAAGCTGGGCGGTGACATGGCGGCCATTCGCGGCATGGCGAAATACATCCTGGAAGAGGAGGGTGGGCGTATCGATCTCGCCTTTATCGAGCAGCATACGACGCAGTTTGATCAGTATGTGGCCCAGGTGAAGGCCACGGAGTGGACGCAGATCGAGGCGCAATCCGGCCTCGGTCGGGAGGCGATCACCCGGGCGGCGCAGATCTTCGCAAGCCGCGAGAGCGTGATCAGCTGCTGGGCCATGGGGATCACCCAGCACAAGCATTCGGTCGACACCATTCGCGAAATCGTCAACCTGCACCTGATGTGCGGCCAGATTGGCAAGCCGGGGGCCGGACTCTGTCCGGTGCGCGGTCACAGCAACGTGCAGGGCAACCGCACCATGGGGATCAACGAGAAACCCAATGCCGCCTTCCTCGATCGCCTGGAGCGCCGCTTCCCGGTGGGCTTCAAGCGCACGCCGGGGCACAACGTCTACGAGGCCCTCAAAGCCCTTCATGGCGGCAAGAGCAAGGTGCTCATCTGCCTTGGGGGCAACCTGGCAGCCGCCGCGCCGGATACCGAGTTCACCTATGAAGCGATGCGAAGGAGCGAGCTCAACGTGCAGATCAGCACCAAGCTCAACCGCAGCCACCTCATGGTGTCAAAAGATGCCCTGATCCTGCCCTGCCTGGGCCGTACCGAGCTCGATCAGCAGCGCACCGGGGTGCAGAAGATCACCGTGGAGGACACCTTCAGCATGGTGCACGCCTCCACCGGGATGAACGAGCCGGTCTCGCCGCTCTGTCTCTCCGAGATAGACATCGTGGCCCGCATGGCCGAGGCAACGCTTGGCAGTGATCGGGTGGACTGGCTGGCGCTGCGGGATGACTACGGGCGGCTGCGGGATCTCATCGAGGAGACCATCGCGGGCTTTGGCGACTTCAACCGCCGCATCGAGGAGCCCTGCGGCTTCCATCTGGAGAACAGCGCCGCCCTGCTGCGCTGGAACACCGCGAGCGGGCGCGCCGAATTCAGGGCGAGCCGTTTGCCGGACTCCATCCTGCCCGAGTGCACCAGCCACGCAGAGCAGATGGTGGACCAGCCCGTGCTGCTGCTTCAGAGCCTGCGCTCCCACGATCAGTACAACACCACCATCTATGGCATGGATGACCGCTATCGCGGCATCAAGGGGCGACGCAACGTGGTCTTCATGAACGAGGAGGATGCCAGGAGGCTGGGGCTCGCCGAGGAGCAGCGGGTGGACATGAGTGCGGTGTGCAACGACGGGCGCGAGCGGGTGGTGCGGGGCTTTAGCGTCATCTTCTACGAGATCCCGAAAGGCAACATCGCCGCCTACTACCCGGAGACCAACCCTCTGGTGGCCATCGAGAGCATAGGGGAGGGCTCTTTCACCCCCACCTCCAAATCGGTGCCCGTACTGGTGACCCCGAGCGCCGCCTCGGTCGAGAGCCTGGCTGTCACGCTCTGATCTCCTGACATGGATACCGTCCGACCCCTGCCATGGCAGGGGTTTTTTTATGGCCGAACGGTGTCCGGCAAAGCCTGGGCCGATCAGCCCAGGGCCACCACCACGCAGTTTCGGCCCTGGCTCTTGGCATCATAGAGCGCCTTGTCCGCCTCCTTGAGCACGGCGGCGATGCTGGTGGCATCCGCTCCCCAGTGGGCGACGCCGAGGGAGATGGTGATGTGGCCAGCTACCTCCATGTCGTGGCTCGCCACCCGGGTACGCAGGCGCTCGGCGATCTTCTGCGCCTGTGCAAGGGAGACCCCGGGCAGCAGCAGCAGGAACTCTTCGCCGCCGCTTCGACACAAGGCGGCATCGGAACGCAGATCCTGTTGCATCAGGGTGGCGAGGGAGACGATGACTGCATCCCCCACGTCGTGACCGAAGCGGTCGTTGATGGCCTTGAAGTGATCGATGTCCAGGGCAATCACCGTCAGGGGCTGACGCTCGACCTCGTACTCGTCCAGCATCTGCTGCATGGCCCGGCGGTTGAACAGGCCCGTCATGGGGTCGGTGTGGCTGTCGGTGTGCAGTTTGTCGATCTTGGTGTTGAGCAGCCCCAGCCCCTTGAGGATGGCCTGCTTCAACTGGGCTGCTTCGAAATACCAGGCGCGGATCCCCGAGATGCTGGTGGCGGCCCCCTGCTGATCCATGAGTCCGGCCCGGTTGGCCAGTTGCCGCAAGGGCCTGGCGATGATGGTGGCCGAGAGCCAGATGACGAAGAGAATGAAGAGGGTGACCGGGATCATCCCCTTGAGGATCTCCAGCATCTGTTCATCCAGACCGGCCAGGGTGGCGCTGCGGGGGCGCTGGGCCACCACCCCCCAGCCTGCGTCCGCCACCGGGGCAAAGCCTGCCAGCATCTCGCTGCCCCGGGAGTTGAGTACGCTTTGCGCGCCATCCTGCCCCTTGAGCACCGCATCCACCACCCGGTTCTTGCCAATCCTCTGGCCGATGCGCTCCGGGTTCGGGTGATAGATGAGGGTGCGCTGGCGGTCCACCACATAAAGATAAGAACCATCCTGGTAGTAGTGCTGCCCCAGCAGGCTGGAGAGCACGCTGGCGGACTCCAGATAGATGGTGCCGGCAACATAGCCGAGGTAGCGCTTGTCTGCCGAGAAGATGGGGTGGGAGAGGCTGATGAGGTAGTTGCCAGTGAGGGAGACCAGAGGATCCGCGATGAGGGGCTGCTGGCTTGCCAGGGTCCGGCTCGCATTGGCCGAGGTGAGCTTGACCCCTTTCACATGCAATGCCTCGGGAGAGACGGCGACGATGACGGAGTCGGTGTTCACGATGGCCACCGAGTTGAAGGTGTTGGTCTGCTGGCGCAACTGGCCTGCCACCTCCTCGAGTCCATGGAGGTCGTTGCCCTGCAGCAAGGGGGCGAGCCGGGCCGCGCCATAGGCCAGCTGTCCCTGGGCCGAGCGCAGCATGGTCTCGGTGGAGGCGGCGAGCTTGGTGGCATAGACCCGGTTTGCCTCCAGGGTGCTGTCGATGAGCAGTTGTCTTTGTGCCTGATAGATGGCGTAAAAGCTGTTGCCAAAGGTAGCCAGCACGCCGATGACGGCCAGCGCAAGGATGAGGCGATGCAGATCAAACCTCAGCAGCCAGTGAGAGTGCATGAACGAAACGGATCCTTGTCGTGGCGTCGGGGCAGTGCGGCAATTTTAAGGGGGGTGACCGCCCAATGCCATCGTTAATATGATTCTCGAATGGTTCCCTTTCATGGGGTGTCCCGGGCGGCAGCCCCGTCCCCTGTCGTCATGAGGCCGGTGAGGGCGGGATCCGCCAGCTCTGCCACCGTCTGCCAAAAGGGGGCGACGAGGGGATTGTCGTTGCCCGGCGGGCGAATGAGCCCGATGATCCAGCTCGCGTCGGCCTCCCCGAGGGGCAGGGTCAGCACATCGGGATGCTCAATGGTGGTGGAGGAGGGGACCAGGGTCCAGGCGATGCCGGCCGCCGCGGTGGCGATGCCGGCGGCGAAGTCGTTCACGTACTGGATGTCCTGAAAGCGCAGGCCGCTCTGGGCGAGGTAATGGATGAACTGATCGTAAAAAGAGGGGGCCTTGTCCCGGCGCAGGATGGCGAGCGGCTTCTCCTGCAGATCGGCGAGCCCTGCCACCCCCTGATAGCCTGCGGGCAGCACGGCGACGAAATGGGCGCGCACCACGGGCAACACCGGCCAGCCCTTGGGGGCGGGCAGGCGGCAGAAGCCAAGATCCAGGCGACCCTCCGCCAGTGCCAGCAACTGGTGATGGGTGGAGAGATCGTTGAGCTCGATGGCGACCCCGGGGCGGCTGGCCCGAAAGCGGGCGATGGCGGCGGGCACCAGCAGCTTGGTGGCGACCCCGAAGCCGATGCGCAGGGTACCCGCGTGGCCCGCCAGCACGTCGCGGGCGCTGCGGGCGAGCTGCTCGCTCTGGGCCACCAGGGTGCAGGCGTCGGCGTAGAGGGCGCGCCCGAGCACCGTCAGCCGGGTGCTGCCGGCGTTGCGCTCGAACAGCTCGCCGCCAAGGTCCGCCTCCAGCCGGCGGATCTGCTTGCTCAGGGCCGACTGGGTGACGTGCTGGCGCGCCGCCGCCTGACCAAAGTGCAATACCTCCCCCAGGGTGACGAAGGCTTTCAGGTCTCTCAACTCCATGGTGCCTCGCTTTATTCCAGATAGGAATGATAGGTGGCCATAATTGTCATTGGACGGAATTCTAGAAGTGTTGGATGCTGGTGCCAACTCATTTCGGGCCCCTGTACGGTGCCGACGTATCACGGGATGGCCCCCGCCATCCGCGCAGAAGGAGCAACACCAGATGCATCATCACAAGTTCAACGACTTCCCGAACGGTTTCCTCTGGGGCGCCGCCTCCGCCGCCTATCAGGTTGAAGGGGCCTGGAACGAGGAGGGCAAGGGCCCCTCGGTATGGGACAGCTTCACCAAGCTGCCGGGCAAGACCTTTGAAGGGAGCAACGGAGACGTGGCGGTGGATCACTACCACAGGGTGGAAGAGGACGTGGCGCTGATGGCCGAGATGGGGCTCAAGGCCTATCGCTTCTCGGTGAGCTGGCCGCGCATCTACCCGACGGGGCGTGGCGAGGTGAACGAGGCGGGGCTCGCCTTCTACGACAGGCTCATCGACGCCCTGCTGGCCCACGGCATCGAGCCGGTGCTGACCCTCTATCACTGGGATCTCCCCCAGGCCCTGCAGGATGAGTACGGCGGCTGGGAAGACAGGCGCATCATCGACGACTTCGAGCGCTATTGCGTGACCCTCTATCAGCGCTTCGCCGGCAAGGTGAAGTACTGGGTGTCGCTCAACGAGCAGAACTACAACCTGACCAACGCCTATCAGCTTGGCACCCATCCTCCCGCGGTGCAGGACAGGAAGCGTTTCTTCGCCGCCAACCACATCGCGTTTCTCGCCAATGCCCGGGTCATCAAGGCGTTTCGCCAGCACGTGCCAAACGGCCTGATCGGACCGAGCTTTGCGTACTCCCCCGCCTATCCGGCCTCCTGCGCCCCGAGCGACATGCTGGCGTTCGAGAATGCCGAGGAGTTCACCAACCTCTGGTGGCTGGATGCCTACTGCTTCGGCCGTTACCCCCAGGCGGCGCTCGCCTATCTGCGGGAGACCGGCGAGGCGCCGGAGATCCTGCCGGGCGATCTCGAGCTCTTGCGCGAAGGCACCCCCGACTACATCGGGGTCAACTACTACTACACCCTGACCTTCACCGACAACCCCCTCGGCGGCCAGACGATGCAGCGCATCAACACCACGGGCAAGAAGGGCACTACGCCCTCCAGCGGCATTCCCGGCCTCTACAAGACGGCCCCCAATCCGCACCTTGAGACCAGCAACTGGGACTGGGCCATCGATCCCACCGGGATGCGCATCGCCCTGCGCCGGCTCTCCTCCCGCTACGCCCTGCCGCTGATGATCACCGAGAACGGCCTGGGGGAGTTCGACAAGCTGGAAGCCGGGGACAAGGTGAACGACGACTACCGTATCGCCTATCTGCACAGCCACCTCAAGGCGTGCCAGGAGGCGATGCAGGACGGGGTCGAGCTGATTGGATATTGCGCCTGGTCCTTCACCGACATCCTGAGCTGGCTCAACGGCTACCAGAAGCGCTACGGCTTTGTCTACGTGGACAGAGACGAGCAGGGAGGGTCTCTTCGTCGCATCAAGAAAGAGAGCTTCCACTGGTACAGCCAGGTCATTGCAAGCGGTGGCAAGACCCTGTAACGGGCCCGGTGCGCCGCCCCTCGTTTGCCCAATGCCGGAAGGCCCCCTCGTCGGAGGGGGCCTTCCTTGTTTGTGCAGCAGGCAATCATGACCGCCTAGATAAACATGCCGCCCGAGGCTTCGATGCGCTGGGCGGTGATCCAGCGGCAGTCATCGGAGAGCAGGGCGGCGATGGCGCCACCGATGTCGTCGGGCTGACCCACCCGGCCAAGGGCGGTCTGGCTCGCGAGAAAGTCGTTGACCCCCTTGTTGTCGCGCACCACGCCGCCGCCAAAATCGGTCTCGATGGCGCCGGGGGCCAGCACGTTGACCGCGATGCCCCTGGGGCCCAGCTCCTTGGCCAGATACTGGGTGAGTACCTCGACGCCCCCCTTCATGGCGGCGTAAGCGGCATAACCCGGCATGGCGAAGCGGGTGAGGCCGGTGGAGAGGTTGAGGATGCGACCGCCGTCTGCCAGGAGGGGCAGGAGCGCCTGGGTCAGGAAGAAGGTCCCCTTGAGGTGGATGTTGAGCAGGGTGTCGAACTGCTGCTCCGTGGTCTGCTCGAAGCTGGCATGAATGCCGATCCCGGCGTTGTTGACCAGGAAGTTGAAATGGGTGTGCTGCCACTCCCGGGCGAGCAGTTGCGTCACCTCCTCTGCAAAGGCCGCGAAGGTGGCGCTCTCGCCCACGTCCAGAGCCAGGGCATGGGCCCGAACGCCGAGGGCGCGGGCCTGGGTCACTACAGCCTCCGCCTCTGCGGCCTGGCTGCGATAGGTGATGATAAGGTCGACGCCTTTGGCGGCGAGGGCCAGGGCCCCGTGCTTGCCAAGGCCGCGGCTGGCCCCGGTGATGAGGGCGATGGGTCTGGTCATGGTATGACTCCTGTCAGGGTGGCGGACACAGGCTCGATACGAGCCGACCAGATCACTGTATTGTTCCTTTTAAACTGGATAAATAGCGTGATAATAGAATCACTGTTCCGTTTATCGAGACAATCAGGCCATGGATCAACTGGATGCGATGAGAGCCTTCGTGCGGGTTGCCGAGCTGGAGAGTTTTACCCGCTGCGCCGAGCAGACGGGCATCCCCAAGGCGACCCTCTCTGCCGCCATCCGCCGGCTGGAGGAGCGCATGGGGACCCGGCTCCTGCTGCGTACCACGCGGCGGGTGCAGCTCACCACGGACGGCCAGCTCTGCTATGCCAGATGTCGGGAGCTTTTGGCGGACATGGAGGAGTTTGACGGCCTGTTTCGCCAGGGGGGGCAGATCTCGGGACAACTGCGGGTCGACATGCCAAGCCGGATGGCCCGCCACCTGGTGATCCCGGCCCTGCCGGACTTTCTGGCGCAGCATCCCGCCCTGCAACTGATGCTGAGCAGCACGGACAGGCGGGTGGATCTGGTGCGCGAGGGGTTTGACTGCGTGGTGAGGGTCGGGGCGCTTGAGCCCTCCAGCCTGGTGGCCAGGCCCCTTGGTCACTATCGCCAGATCAACTGTGCCAGCGCAGGCTACCTGGCTCGCCACGGGGTGCCCCGCACCCTTGGGGATCTGGCGGGCCACCGGCTGGTGCACTATGGTCCCGGGTTTGGTGCCGGGCAGGGGCGCAGCGAGCCCGGCTTTGAATACCTGGCAGAAGATGGCCGCCGCGCCCTGCTGCCCATGGCGGGGGCCCTCATGGTCAATGACAGCGAGACCTACCTGGCGGCGGCGCTGGCGGGGCTTGGTATCATCCAGATGCCGCGGGTGGGGGTCGAATCCCTGCTCGCGGGGGGCGAGCTGGTGAGCATCCTGCCCCAGTGGCAGCCGCCGCCGCTCCCCATCCACGCCCTCTATGCCCATCGCCGCCAACTGGCCCCCAGGGTCCAGCTCTTCATCCACTGGCTGGCGGGGTTGCTCGCCGCCCATCTCGGGGGCGCCTCAGAGGCGGCTGCGCCTTGAGCGAAACTCGCGGGGCGAGAGGGCAAACGCCTCACGAAAGAAGCGGGTAAAGCTGCTCTGGCGGGCAAAACCCAGGCGCTCACCCACTGTCTGCAGGGGGAGGGCGGGATCCTGCAACAGGCGGCAGGCCTCCTCCCGGCGTACCCGCTCCAGCAGGCCCGAGAAGTGGCACCCTTCCTCCCGCAGATGGCGGTTGAGGGTCCAGCGGGTCAGCTTGAGGTGCTCGCACACCCCATCGAGCAGAGAGGAGGCCTCGGCGCTCTCTTGCCACAGCTGCTGGCGGATGAGTGCCATCACCCTGTCCCGGTAGCGGCTGCTTGGGCGAAGCTGGGCCATCTGCCGGTCGAGCTCCCCGAGCAGCAGGGGTTGCAGGGGCAGGTTGCACTGCCCGTGGGCGAGATCGAGCAAGGCGGCGGGAAAGCGCAGCTCGAAGGCTGCCCCCTGCTGCAACCGCCCTTCCAGCCAGCCTGCCAGCTCACGCCACAGCCTGGGGCGTACCGGGGTGGGCAGCACCAGCAGCCCCTGGCCCGGGTGGTAGAACTGGAGCAGGGCATAGAGGTGGCAGAGGTTGGCCAGGCTGCTCAGGGCGATGACGTCCGGGTGATCGGACTCCGAGTGGTAGCTGATCCTGGCCTGCCCCGCTTCTTCTTGCAGGCGGATCTCGTCGCTCTCGCCGATAAGGGGGCGGTAGGCGAGGAAGAAGTGCAGGGCCTGGCGAAGGGTGGCGGCGTTGCAGCACAGGCTCGCCAGCGACATGAAGTCGGCAAAGAGGCCGGGGAGGGCGGGAGGCGTCCAGTCGAGGGCCAGATCCACGTGGGGGGCTGCCCCGGCCAGCAGCCGGAAGTGGCGCCCGGTGTCGAGCCGCCCCTGGGGGATCAGCAGCTCTTCGTGAGCGATGCCGCAGGGGTGCAGGAGGGCAGCAGGATCCCGCCCGCGGGCCTGCCAGTGGTTGAGGCAGTGCAGGGCAATCCGGTTGGAGACGGTCTTCACGGCAAAAATCCTTGTCAGCGGTGGCCCACCATCATCGACCAACGGCGGCGGATTGCCGTGAGCCAGCGCCGCTTTCATGTTTCAGATTTGTAACCAAGGGTAACCCTGCAACCCTTTTCACACTTTTCAATCCTGCTCCCAACCGGCAACTTCCTGCACCCGACGGGCAAGTGAGGCGGGCCGCTTTTGCATAGAGTGGCGACTCCTACACACACAAGGAAGATAACAACAATGAAACACCACTCGCTCTCCCGAACCCGTGTCGCCCTCGCCATCGGGGCCCTGCTGCTGGCAGGGTGCAACGACAACGATTCCACCCCCAAGCCCGAGCAGCCGGTTCTGGGCCTCCGCACTGTCACCCTCATCGAGCAGGACGGCCTGCAATTCAAGGATCTCGATGGCAGCGGCACCCTGACCCCCTACGAGGACTGGCGCCTCGGCGCCGCCGAGCGAGCCCGGGATCTGGTGGGCAGGCTCACCCTGGCCCAGAAGGCAGGGCTGATGATGCACGGCACCCTGGTGCTGGACGGGGCGGGGCGGGTGAACCTCGCGGCCATGGACAAGATGCTGCGCGAGGACGGGGTCAACACCTTCATCACCCGCATGGCCGGTGATCCGGCGGCCATCGCCGCGGACAACAACACCCTGCAGGCCCTGCTGGAAGGGGTGGGATTCGGCATCCCCATGACGGTGAGCACGGATCCCCGCAACCACTTCACCCATGATCCCAACGCCACCAGCATCGGTGCCGGGGCCTTCTCCCAGTGGCCTGAGACCCTGGGGCTGGCCGCCATCGGCGATGCCGCCCTGGTGCAGCGATTTGGCGACATCGCCCGTCAGGAGTACCGGGCCGTCGGCATCCACGAGGCCCTCTCGCCCCAGGCGGATCTCGCGACCGAGCCGCGCTGGGGGCGCATCAACGGCACCTTCGGGGAAGACAACCTGCTCGCCAAGTCTCTGGTCAAGGCCTACATCGAGGGCTTTCAGCAGGGGAGCGAGGGGATAGGCAAGGAGAGCGTGGTCACCGTGGTCAAGCACTTCGCCGGGGCCGGTCCCCAGAAGGACGGGCTGGATGCCCACAACCCCTGGGGCAAGGAGCAGGTCTACCCCGGCGGCCAGTTCGCCTACCACCTGGTGCCCTTCGAGGGTGCCTTCGAGGCCAGGGTGGCCGCCGTGATGCCCTATTACGCCATGCCCCTGGGCCTGACCCAGGATGGGCAGCCCGTCGAGGAGGTGGGGTTTGGCTTCAACCGCCAGATCATCACGGATCTGTTGCGGGGTCACTTCAAGTTTGACGGCGTGGTGCTGAGCGACTGGGGCATCGTCAATGACTGTGACAGCCGCTGCGAGCAGGGGTTGACCCTGGATGAAGTCAATGCCGGGGTGAGCCCCTGGACCGTGCCCTTTGGCATGTCCTGGGGCGTGGAGAAGCTCACCAAGGCAGAGCGTTATGCCAAGGCCATCGACGCCGGGGTGGATCAGTTTGGTGGCGTGGAAGATCCGGCTCCCCTGCTGGCGGCGGTGCAGAGCGGCCTGGTGACCGAGGCGGCCATCACCACCTCGGCCGGGCGGATCCTGGCCCAGAAGTTCGCCCTCGGGCTCTTCGAGAATCCCTATGTGGATGCCGAGGCCGCGGTGGCCCTGGTGGGCAAGGCCGAGTTCCAGCAAGAGGCCCAGGCCGCCCAGGCGGCGTCCCACGTACTGCTGAAGAACGAGGGGGCCCTGCTGCCGCTGAAGGCGGACGGCAAGCGGGTCTATCTGCACAATGTCAACGCCGAGGTGGCCAGGGCCAACGGCTATACGGTGGTGACGAACCTGGCCGACGCGGAGCTTGCCATCGTGCGGGTCAACGCCCCGGGCGAGCAGGATCCCCGTTTCCCGTTTGGCAGCATCCACTTTGGCCAGCTCGGTTTTGCCAGCAATGATCAGGTGGTGCAGGAGACGGCCCACGATGGGGTCTACCGCGGCGCGGATGACTATGCGGCCATCCAGGCCATCGAGCAGGCCGGGGTGCCCCTGGTGCTTTCCGTCTATCTGGACAGGCCCGCCATCCTGACCGAGGTGGCCCCGGCGGCCCGGGTGCTGCTCGCCAACTTCGGTGCCCTGGATCAGGCCCTGTTCGATGTCATGAGCGGCACCCAGAAGGCACGCGGCAAGCTCCCCTTCGAGCTGCCCTCCAGCTGGCAGGCAGTGCTGGCCCAGTCCCCGGACGTGGCCAAAGACTCACAAAGCCCGCTCTATCCCTACGGGGCCGGTCTGGCCTATTGACGGACAGGGATGTTCTGTCTCTCATCAAGGCGCCTTCGGGCGCCTTTTTCATGGGGAGGTGGTGATGGCCACGCCTGTTGGCCAGCGCTGCTGGTGGGAGAGAATGTGGTCCAGATGAGGAGCATTTCAGAACCAGCCCGGTTGTTATACTCTGGGGCACCCATGAGAGGGGCACTGGCAAATAATATCTGGACACCTGGCGGCCGGCATATCGGACAGCGTGGGTGGTAATAATAAAAATGGGCGAGGTAGCTATGCACCATCACAATAACGAAAAAATATTTGATCCAGATTTTTTGTCCAGCCTGGGGCCCGGCAAGACAATCACCATCCCGGTCACCTTTATTCAGGACCTGACCAGGGCCGCGTCCCTTCAGGATGTATTGAACGTGATGGCGAAGTGGATATTCCATCTTTTTTCTGCCGAACGGGTCAGCATCACCATCAAGGAGAATGAAGACTCCCTGACGCTCTATTCGGTGATGGGCAACAATGCCATTCCCATGGATTTTCTGGTGCCCATTCAAGGGACCATGGTGGGCCGGGTATTTTCGACCGGCATGCTGAGAATATGCGACGACCTGGCCCAGTCCGCGGATCTCGATTGCGAGATGCTCTCCCGGCACGGCATGGGCTGCTGCATGGATGCCCCCATGATTCAGGGAACGGTCAGTATCGGGACCCTGAATGTCGCCCACCACGAGAAGGGCTATTACACCGCCGACCACGCCATGGTATTGCAATGTCTGGCGAACTGGCTGGCCCTCAATATCCAGCTGCACCTTCAAATCGCCGACATGGAGCAGCAGGCCTGCACGGATTATCTGACGGAGACCGCCAATCGCCGGGCCTTCATGAATGAGGGGGAACGGCGGCTGATATTGTCCAGGCTGACGGACACCCCTTTTATCATCGCCATTCTGGATCTGGACCATTTCAAACGTCTCAATGACCGATATGGTCATGTCGCCGGGGATCATGCATTGAAGGCGGTGGCCAGCCTCGTCAAGGGCAACATGAGGCAGGAGGATATCTTCGCCCGAATCGGGGGAGAGGAATTTGCCATGATCATGACGGGGGGTGACAGCGAGCCCCCGTTTTCCGTGCTCGACCGCCTTCGCGCCCTCATCGAGGCCCAGGTGATCGAGTACGAGGGCGAGTCCATCAGGCTGACCGCGAGCATCGGGTATTCATCCTCCTCACCTGAAGACGGCGCCCTCAGCACCCTTCTCAAGCGGGCGGATGATGCCCTCTACGCCGCGAAACGGCGGGGCCGCAACCGGGTGGAATTCACTCCCGGCTAGTGCGAAGGCCCGGCGAGGGCAGGGAAGAGAGTGTCCCTGGGCACCTTCGGGCGCCTTTTCCATTGTCCCCATCGACAATCCCGGTTTGGCGCAAGGGGTTGGCTTGGGCATAATGGCGCCCCGGCAACGGGTGCGGTGGCCAGCGCGGCAGGCACCCGGTCACAGTGCACAGGAGATGAGATGAAATTTATCGGAGCCCACGTCAGTGCGGCGGGCGGGGTGGAAAACACCATCGCCCGGGCCAAAGCCATCGGGGCCAACGCCTTCGCCCTGTTTACCAAGAATCAGCGCCAATGGCAGGCGGCGCCCCTCTCCGAGGCCAGCATTCGCGCCTTCAAGGCCGCCTGCGAGAAGGAGGGCTTTCGCCCCGAGCAGATCCTGCCCCACGACAGCTACCTCATCAACCTGGGTCATCCCGACCCCGACGCCCTCGCCAAGTCCCGGGATGCGTTTCTGGACGAGATGAAGCGCTGCGAGCAGTTGGGGCTGTGCTACCTGAACTTCCACCCGGGCAGCCACCTCAAGCAGATCCCCGAAGCGGTGAGCCTCAAGCTCGTGAGCGAGTCCATCAACTGGGCGCTGGAGCGCAGTGAAGGGGTGACGGCGGTGATCGAGAATACCGCCGGCCAGGGTACCAACCTCGGCTGGTCGTTCGAGCACCTGGCCACCCTCATCGACGGGGTAGAGGACAAGAGTCGGGTCGGCGTCTGCTTTGACACCTGCCACGCCTTCGCCGCCGGTTACGATCTGCGTACCCCCGAGGGGTGCGAGGCGGTGTTTGCCGACTTCGACCGCATCGTGAGGTTCCAGTACCTCAAGGGGATGCATATCAACGGCGCCAAGTGTACCTTCGGTAGTCGGGTCGACCGTCACCACAGCCTGCGGGAGGGCAACCTCGGCGAGGCGGTGTTCCACCACATCATGAACGACGACCGATTTGACGGCATCCCGCTTATCCTCGAGACCATCGACGAGTCCATCTGGGGCGAGGAGATAAGCTGGCTGCGCAGCCTGGCCGGGAGCCCGCGCCCGGCGTGATGCCGGGGTCCACCATTGGGTAGCAAGGAGAGACGATGCACGACGAGACAAGGGCGCCCCTGCGCTTTGGCATTGCCGGGGCGGGGGCCATCGCCCGGCGTTTTTGCCGCGATGTGAACGGGCACGCCAGGGGAGCCGAGGTGGTGGCCATCGCCGCCCGGGACCGGGGACGGGCGGACGAGTTCGCCCGGGATCTGGGGCTGCCCCACGCCTATGGCAGCTATGAGGCCCTGGCCGCCAGCCCCGAGGTGGAGGCCGTCTATGTGGCGGTCATCCACCCGGAGCACGCGGGCCTGGTGAGGCAGATGCTGCTGGCGGGCAAGCACGTACTGGTGGAGAAACCGGCGGTGACCCGGGTGGCGGATTGGGACGCCCTGGTGGCGCTCGCCCACGCACGGGGCCTGCTGCTGCTCGAGGCCATGAAGGTGATGTGCTTCCCCGCCATGCGCGCCCTGTTGCAGCGCCTGCCCCTGCTGCCGCCGCCGCGCGAGCTGCGGGCGGCGTTCGGTTCGGCCCAGCCGAAGGTGGGCAAGCTGTTCGATCCGGCGCTGGATGGCGGCGCTGCCTGGGACGTGGGGGTCTATCCCCTCTGGCTCCATGCCGCCCTCTGCCATCGGCTGGGGCTGGGCTGCCCCGCCCCCGAGGTGACGCTGACGCGGGCTCCGGGGGAGGTGGATCTCGCCGCCAGCTTCACGTTCGATGAGCCGTTTCGGGCCGAACTCGGGGCCTCCATCATCGAGGATCTCGAGCGGGAAGCGTCCTTGTCCGGGGAGGGGTGGCGCCTGGTCATCGAGGGCAAGTGGTGGAATCCCCAGCACATTCGCTGGCAAGGGGGGCCTGCTCCCGTCATCTGGCCGGCGGACATCTACCTGCCGGTGGAGGGGGGCGGCATGCAGCACGAGGCGGATCACTTTGCCGATTGCCTGCGCCACCGGCTGCTGGACTCCCCCTGGGTGCCCCAGGCCGTGACCCGGCAGGTGCTCGGCTGGATTGAAGGGGGACTCGCCGGCTGAGGCCGGGGAAGGGCTGAGGGCCGAGGGGAGCATCGGCTGAACGACAAGGGCGCCAATGGCGCCCTTGTCGTATCCGAAGGGTTTCTCACGCCAGGGTCTGGGCGCGGCAGAAGGCCAGGAAGCGGCGCAGGGCGACGGAGTGGAACTTCTGCTTGTGCCAGACGAGGGAGAGCTGGCGGGGGAAGCGGCGACTCGGGGTGAGGGCCACCAGGCGCCCCTGTGCCAGCCGGTCCGCCACCGCGAGGCGGGAGATGAAGGAGATGCCGAGCCCCTTCTCCACCGCCAGCATCACCGCCTCCAGGGTATTGAGCTCTATCCCCGCCTGCCAGCGGGGCAGGTGGGGCTGGAGCTGCTGCTCGAACTGCTCGCGGCTGCCGGATTGCGCCTCGCGCAGCACCCAGGTTTCCCCGGCAAGCCGGCGCAGGGGCAGCTCGAGCTGATCCGCCAGGGGGTGACCGGGGGCGGCGATGATGAGCATCTCGTCCTCCAGCCAGGGTTCGCTCACCAGGTCCGGGTGGTGGTTCTCCCCCTCGATGAGGGCGAGATCCAGCTCGAAGTGGGCGAGGGCATGGCACAGGAGGTGGGTGTTGGCGATGGTGACCCTGGGGGAGGCCCCCAGCTCCTGGGCCCCCTCCGCCAGCAGGGCGGGCAGCAGGTAGTTGCCGATGGTCTGGCTGGCCCCGAGGTGCAGCTGGCCGCTCGGCTCGGCATCGGGGCTGAAGAGCTGCTCTATCTCCTGCATTCGGGTCAGCAGCTCCTCGGCGGCCGGTTGCAGCAGGCGCCCCTCGCTGTTGAGCTGGAGCCTCGGGTGCACCCGGTCGAACAGGGGCGTGGCGAGCTGGCGCTCCAGCTCCTGCAGCGACTGGGAGACGGCCCCCTTGCTCAGGCAGAGTTCATTGGCGGCGCCCCCCAGGTTGCCGTGGCGGGCGATGGTGGCAAACACCTTGAGTTGTTGCAGGGTGAGCTTCATATCGTTTGATTTTCCTAAACGCTAAGTTCAATTCATTTAGATATCGTAAACGATAGACCCCCTTTATCCTATACCCATCGTCATCATCAAGAGGGTATCCGCCATGATCGCAAGAACCCGCCGCTCCCTGGCCGCCGCCCCGACCCCCATGGCCGGTCTGGCTCTGGGGATCGCCAGCCTCGGCTGGTGCTGGGAAAATGCCGGTCAGTTCGATGGCCGTCTGCAACTGCTGGGGGCCGCCATCGCCGCCGTGCTGCTCCTCGTCCTGACCTTCAAGTTTCTGATCCACCCGCGCCTGCTGTGGCAGGATCTCGCCCATCCCGTGGTGGGCAGCGTGGTGCCCACCTACGCCATGGGGACCATGGTGGTCTCCAAGGCGGTCGGCCTGCTCGCCCCGACCCTGGGGCAGGGGCTCTGGCTGTTTGCGGTCATCATCCACCTCGTCTTCCTCGCCACCTTCGTCTGGCACAGGGCCAGAGCGTTTGAAATCCATCACATGGTGCCGAGCTGGTTCGTGCCGCCGGTGGGGATCATCGTGGCTGACGTGGCCTACCCGGGCGGTCCCTTCGCATCCCTGGCCACCGGCCTGCTCTGGTTCGGCATGGCCTGCTATGGCCTGATGCTGCCGCTGATGCTCTATCGCCTCATCTTCAGCCACGAGGTGCCGGATGCCGCCAAGCCCACCATCGCCATCCTGGCCGCCCCGGCGAGCCTGTCGCTGGCCGGCTACCTCACCGTGAGCCAGGACCCCTCCCTGCTGCTGGTGGCGGTGCTGCTCGGGATCGCCGTGCTGATGACCGGCATCATCTACCTGGCCTTCATCAAGCTGCTGCGCCTGCCGTTCTCGCCGGGTTACGCCGCTTTCACCTTCCCCCTGGTGATCGGGGCCACCGCCCTGTTCAAGGTGAGTCACCTGCTGTCGCAGTGGCCACAGGCGGCCCGCTATGCCGAGCAGCTCCATCAGCTGGCCTATCTGGAGCTGGGGGTGGCCACCCTGGTGGTGGGTTACGTGGCCCTGCGTTACCTGATGTTCTTCCTGCCGGTCGTGCAGGATGACCTGCCGGGGCAGCCTGCACGCCGCTAGGCACAAGGTTTTCATCCCCCCTCGTCATCGAACCCGCCCGTGCGGGGTCTGCCGTTCGTGATGCAGTGACACAGAGGGGAATCAAATGAAGCAGATTAATTTTGTCAATCCGTGAAGTGGCTTAAATAGTTGCCCATACAGGCGACATTCAGTTGGCGTTAACTGGTAATACCTGTCACGATGCGCGCCACTTTATCTTCCCATTGTTTTGTCGTGCCCATGTCCTCATCTGATCCCGTGTTTGACGCCCGATTCCAGCCTCGTCTGCTGCACCCCCGTTACTGGTTGAGCTGGCTCGCCCTCGGCGCCATCGGTGTGCTCGCCTTCGTTCCCCCGCGCTGGCGGGATCGCCTGGCCGATGCTCTGACGCCCCTGGTATGCGCCATCTCGAAGAAGCAGATCTACATCGCCAGGACCAACCTCGCCATCTGCTTCAAGGAGAAGAGCGAGGCCGAGCGGGAGGCCATCCTGATGACCTCCATCCGGGTCGGCCTCAAGAGCCTGCTGGGCTTTGGCGAGTTCACCTGGCGCAGCCCCGCCCACGTGATGGGGCGGATCCAGGTCAGCGGCTGGGAGCATATCGAGGCGGAGCAGGCCGCTGGCCGACCGGTGATCCTGGTGGTGCCCCATAGCTGGCCCATCGACGCGGCGGGCTACTACTTCGCCCAGCGGGGCCTGCCCATGTGCACCATGATGAAGAGCGCCCGCAACCCGGTGTTCGACTGGCACATCAACGGCGCGCGGGCCCGGCACGGCTGCCGCGTCTATGAGCGCAGCGCCGGCATCAAGCCGGTGATCAAGGCGGTGAAATCCGGCCTGAGCTTCTTCTATCTGCCGGATCAGGATCACGGCCGGGAGGCGAGCCTGTTCGCCCCCTTCTTCAACCACCCCAAGGCGACGTTGCCGGCCCTGCCACGGCTGGTGAAGCTGACCGGTGCCCGGGCCCTGCCGGTGCTGGCCTGCTATGACGAGCAGGCGCACGGCTACCGGCTGGAGGTCGAGGCTCCCTACGCCGACTACCCGAGCGCGGATCTGATGGCGGATACCTGCCGCATGAACGACAGCGTGGAGCGCCAGCTCTGCCGCCACCCGGGCCAGTACATGTGGTTCCTCAAGATCTTCGACACCCGTGAGGATCAGGTGGGGCCGGATGGCCTCTACGAAGAGGGGATCCGGCGCATCCGCCGGGGCCTTGCTCCTCATCCCTGAGCCTTGCGCTCACCCGGTGCAAAAATGTGGCCCCAAGCGGGCCACTTTTTATTTCTAACTTGTCTGATCAGTGACTTGGCGCGGTGGTGCTGTGCAGGGCAGGGTAGAAAAAGTTGTCAGGATCACTAAAATGACGGTCTGTTTTGATGATTCGATGGCGACCATGTCCGCACAAGATCCGGTGTTTGATACCTCTTTTCATCCGCGCCTGCTGCACCCCCGTCTATGGGGCAGCTGGCTGGCCGTCGCCCTGCTCTCCCTGCTGGCCTGGGTGCCGGCAAGGGCACGGGACAAGCTGGCCGACTACCTGGCCCCCCTGCTGCTGCGCGTCTCCAGGAAGCAGGCCTACATCGCCGACACCAACCTCAAGATCTGCTTCCCCCATCTCGACGAGGCGGGCCGTCAGGCCCTGCTGCTGAAATCCATCCGGGTGGGGCTCAAGACCTTCCTGGGCTTTGGCGAGCTGACCTGGCGCAGCCCCGACTTCCTCAAGGGGCGCGTCAAGGTGAGCGGCTGGGAGCACGTGGAAGCGGAGCGGGCAGCCGGTCGCCCCATGATCTTCGTGGTGCCCCACACCTGGGCGGTGGACATGATTGGCCGCTACTTCCCCCTCCAGGGGATCAAGATGTGCACCATGATGAAAAGCCCCAAGGATGCGGTGTTCGACTGGTATATCAACCGCGAGCGCAGCAAGGGCGGGCGTATCTACGAGCGCAGCGTCGGCATCAAGCCCGCCATCAAGGCCCTGCGCAGCGGCGACAGCTTTTTCTATCTGCCGGATCAGGATCACGGCCGGGAGGCGAGCCTCTTCGTGCCCTTCTTCAACCACCCCAAGGCGACCCTGCCGGCCCTGCCCAAGCTGGTGAAGCTGACCGGTGCCCGCGCCGTGCCCATTCTGGCCTGCTACGACGAGGACGAGGGGTGCTACCGGCTGGAGATCGAGGCGCCGTTCGACCCTTATCCCACCGCGGATCTGGTGGCGGACGTCAACCAGATGAACCGCATGGTGGAGCAGCAGCTTGGCCGCTTCCCCGAGCAGTACATGTGGTTTCTCAAGATCTTCGAAACCCAGGAGCACGATCAGGGCGAGGACGGTCTCTACGAGGCGGGGATCCGCCGCATCCGCCAGGGGCTGCCACCGGAACCTTGATCGACACGGCCCCCTTGCGGGCCGTTTCTGACAGGGGTGGCAGGCCACCAGCAAACAGGTGCAAACAAGGTGCAAATAGGGTAAAAGGGCGGTCATGAAAATTCCAAATCGAATCCAACCTCTGGTTGATGACGGCCTGGTGGACGATGTCATCAGCCGGCTGATGAGCGGCAAAGAGGCCGACGTCTATGTGGTGCGCTGCGGCGACGAGATCCGCTGCGCCAAGGTCTACAAAGAGGCGTCAAAGCGCAGCTTCAAGCAGGCCGTGGTCTATCAGGAAGGGCGGCGGGTACGCAGCAGCCGCGATGCCCGCGCCATGGAGAAGGGCTCCAAGTACGGTCGCAAGCAGCACGAAGAGGTGTGGCAGAACACTGAGGTGGATGCCCTGTTCAAGCTGGCGGCGGCCGGGGTGCGGGTGCCCAGGCCCTATGTCTGCCTCGATGGCGTGCTGCTGATGGAGCTCATCACCGACGCCGACGGCAACGTCGCCCCCCGTCTCAACGACGTGGCCCTGACCCGTGAGCAGGCCCTGGTGGATCATGGCAAGGTGATCCGCTACGTGGTGCGCATGCTCTGCGCCGGGCTCATTCACGGGGATCTCTCGGAGTTCAATGTGCTGGTGGATGAAGAGGGGCCCGTCATCATCGACCTGCCCCAGGTGGTGGATGCCGCCGCCAACAACCAGGCCAGGGCCATGCTGGAGCGGGATGTCGACAACATGCGCAACTACTACGGCATGTATGCCCCCGAGCTGCTCAAGACCCGGTATGCCCGGGAGATGTGGTCCTTGTTCGAGGATGGCAAGCTGGGCCCCGAGACCGAGCTCACCGGCCTGTTCGAAGAGAGCCGGGAGGCCATCGATCTGGATGGCGTGCTGCACGAGATAGAGAGTGCCCAGGAGGAGGCCATGGCCCGCCGGGCCAGGTTGCAGGCGGAGCAGGAAGAGGAGTCCTGACGGGCCTTCATTCCAATCAACAAGAGCGCCATGGGCGCTCTTTTGTTTTGGAACCCTGGCTCAGAGTCCGGTCAGGGGCGGTGCCTTGAGACGGGGCCCCTGGTAACCCGTCACCTCGCCAAAGCGCGGATGACCGCTCTCCCAGTCGGCGGCGGCGGTGCGAATGGCCTCCTTGTCGACGCTCACGAAGTTCCACCAGATCTGCAGCGGTCTGGGCAGGGGCTCGCCGCCGATGAGCAGTAGCCGGGCGCCCGGGCGCAGGGTCAGCGCCACCTCCCGGTTGCCGGGGGGCAGGTAGAGCAGCTGCTCCGGGGCCAGGACCTCCCCTGCGACGATGGTCTCCCCCGCGAGGGGAAAGAGGCCGTGCTCGAAGGCGGGATCCAGGGGGAGGGTGATCTCGCCTCCCTCGGGGGCGTGCAGATCCAGCCCCAGAATGGGGGAGAAGTGCAGAGTGGGGGCGCGCCGGCCGCCGTGCTCGCCGATGAGCAGGGTGAGGGTGATCTCCCCTTGCTGCCAGCGGGGGAGCGTCGGGTAGTGATCGAAGCGGGGCGGGGTATGCTGATCCGCCTCGGGCAGGGCTATCCAGAGCTGGGCGGCGTGCAGATCGGGCTGGTTCGGGACCGACTCCTCCGTGTGGGCAATGCCCCGTCCTGCGGTCATCAGGTTCACTTGTCCCGGACGGATCACCTGCTTGCTGCCCAGGCTGTCCCGGTGGAGGATCTCCCCCTCCAGCATCCAGGTGAAGGTCTGCAGGGCGATGTGGGGGTGGGGCCCCACATCCATGCCGGGGGCGCCGGGGGCAAAGCGGGTCGGGCCGATATGATCGAGAAAACACCAGGGCCCGATGGTGCGCCGCTCCTTGACCGGGATGGCGCGAGCCACCGGGATGCCGCCCACATCGGTGAGGCGGGAGGCAATGCGTTGCCACTGTTGTGTCATGGGGTGCTCCTTGTCGAGGAAAAGGTTGGCGCGCGCGCAGGCCGCAGCGTCTGCCGGGAGTTGGACATGCCGTCTCGCCCGGTGCCGGTGAGTGATGCCGAGGTTACTATGCCCCAATCCGGCGCCGGATGGCAAAGACGGGGCACAGCGCCTGCCCTGAGGGCCCAGCCCGGCAATTGCAGCCGGGTACTGTATGAACGTACAATAGTCCCATTCCACTCTTGAGCCCGACCACCTGCATGACCGACATCCAGCCCCTCCCTCCCGTGACCCCGCCGCTCGACGGCTTCATCCTGACCCGCCATGGTCGGGATGTGCAGGGGCGTACCGAGATCGTGATGTGGCTCTGGAGCGCACAGGGACCGGTACGGGTGGTGGTGCCGGGGCAGGAGCCGGTCTTCTTCCTGCCGGAGCGCCACCTGGAGGAGGCGGCAGAGCTCTTCAAGGGGGCCGGGGTGAGGGGGCGTTTTCGCCGCCTCCCCATGCACACCTTCGAGGGGAGCCGGGTGGTGGGCTGCTACTTTGCCACCCTGAGCGCCTTTCACCGCGCCATCGAGCTGCTGCTCATCCGCGGATTGGAGCACTTCGAGGCGGATATCCGCCTGCCCGAGCGCTTTCTCATGGAGCGCTTCATCACCGCCGGGATGCGCTTTGACGGCAAGGCGAGGCGCAAGGGGGGCAGGCAGGGTTACTGGGAGGTAAACGAGGCGCGCTGTGCGCCGCAGGCGGTGACGCCGACCCTCTCCTGGGTCTCCCTGGACGTGGAGTGCGCCATGGATGGCACTCTCTTCTCGGTGGGGCTTCATAGCGAAGAGGACGCGCGGGTCATCATGATTGGTGCCCCGGAGCCGGACTCGCAGGACTGGGAGACCCCCGTCGAGTGGGTGGCGGACGAGCCCGCCCTGCTCGGTGCCCTGGAGGGCTGGTTCAGCCTGCACGATCCCGATCTCGTCATCGGCTGGAACGTGGTGAATTTCGACTTTCGCCTGCTGCTGCGCCGCGCCGAACTCCACAAGCGGCGGCTGCGGCTCGGGCGCGGGCGGGAGCTCTGCTTCTGGCGCTCGTCCCGAAACGACCCCCAGAGCGGCAACGTCATCATCCCGGGGCGCATGGTGCTGGACGGCATCGATACCCTCAAGAGCGCCACCTGGCAGTTCCCGAGCTACAGCCTGGATGCGGTGGCGAGCGAGCTGCTCGGGCGGGGCAAGGACATCGAGGACGTGGCCAACCGGGGGGAGAAGATCACCGAACTGTTCCACTCCGACAAGGAGGCGCTGGCCCGCTACAACCTGGAAGATTGCAGGCTGGTGTGGGAGATCTTCGATTTCTGCCACCTCATCCCCTTCGCCATCGAGCGCGCCTCCCTCACCGGTCTTGAGCTCGACCGGGTGGGCGGGTCGGTGGCGGCGTTCACCAACCTCTATCTGCCACGGCTGCACCGCGGTGGCTATGTGGCGCCCAACCTGCCGGCAGACGGCGGGCTCGCAAGCCCCGGCGGCTATGTGATGGACTCCAAGCCGGGGCTCTATCGCCACGTGCTGGTGCTCGACTTCAAGAGCCTCTACCCCAGCATCATCCGCACCTTCTGCATCGACCCCATGGGGCTGGTGGAGGGGCTCAAACATCCGGATAACGCCATTCCAGGCTTTCGCGGCGCCCTGTTCTCCCGAACCCGCCACTTCCTGCCGGATCTCATCGCCACCCTGTGGGCGGCGCGGGATCGGGCCAAGGCCGCTAGTAACAAGGCCCTCTCCCAGGCCATCAAGATCATCATGAACTCCTTCTACGGGGTGTTGGGGTCGGGGGGTTGCCGCTTCTACGACCCGAGGCTCGCCTCCTCCATCACCTTGCGGGGCCACGGCATCATGCAGCAGACCCGGGAGTGGATAGAGGCAGAAGGGTTCGAGGTGATCTATGGGGATACCGACTCCACCTTCGTGCACCTGGGGAGCGATATCCGTCTCGAACAGGCGGACGAGATTGGTCAGCGGCTGGCGAAGATGATCAACGACAACTGGGCCGCGCTGATCAGGCGGGAGTTCGACCTGCCGAGCCATCTGGAGATCCAGTACGAGACCCACTACCGCCGTTTCCTGATGCCCACCATTCGCGGGCTGGAGAAGGGGAGCAAGAAACGCTATGCGGGACTGGTGGGCGAAGGGGAAGGGGAGCACCTGGTGTTCAAGGGGCTGGAGACGGTGCGCACCGACTGGACACCCCTTGCCAAGGCATTCCAGACCCGGCTCTACGAAATGGTGTTCCACGACCAGGATCCCAGCAGCTATGTGCGCACCATGGTGGACGAGACCCGGGCGGGCCGTCACGACGATCTGCTCATCTACCGCAAGCGGCTGCGCCAGAAACTCGAGGAGTATCAGAAGAACGTGCCGCCCCATGTGCGGGCGGCGCGCCTGGCGGATGAGGAGAATCTGCGCCGCGGCCTGCCCCAGCGCTATCAGCACAGGGGCACCATCGCCTACCTGATGACCCTGAACGGCCCCGAGCCTTTGGAGTACCGGCGCAGCGCCGTCGACTACGAGCACTACATCGACAAGCAGCTCAGGCCCATCGCCGACGCCATCCTTCCCTTCGTGGGGGAGTCGTTCGAGCGGATCTGCGGCCAGCAGCTCGATCTCTTCTGACAACGCGAGGTAAACGCGGCGGCCATGGCACGACAATGGCGGCCCGCGTGCCAGAGGGGACAGGAGGCAGATGACGGGGGAGAGCGGGTGTCAGAGCCGACCAATGCAAAAAGCCCGCTATCAAGCGGGCTTTTCAAATCTGGTGCGTCCTAGTGGATTCGAACCACCGACCCCCACCATGTCAAGGTGATGCTCTAACCAGCTGAGCTAAGGACGCAGGGTGCGCAAGGCGACTTTGTGTGTCATTGCAGGGGAGTGGTGGGTTTAATTGGATTCGAACCAACGACCCCTACCATGTCAAGGTAGTGCTCTAACCAACTGAGCTATAAACCCACATCAAATTCATATCTGCAATTTATTCAAACTGTTATGGTGCGTCCTAGTGGATTCGAACCACCGACCCCCACCATGTCAAGGTGATGCTCTAACCAGCTGAGCTAAGGACGCATAACAGGGTTTCGTGATGGTGCGTCCTAGTGGATTCGAACCACCGACCCCCACCATGTCAAGGTGGTGCTCTAACCAGCTGAGCTAAGGACGCATCACGAAAAGTGGTGGGTTTAATTGGATTCGAACCAACGACCCCTACCATGTCAAGGTAGTGCTCTAACCAACTGAGCTATAAACCCACTTCATAAACCGGGCTGAAGACCCGTTTTATCCCGCCAGCACTGCTGGCGTGGTCGGCATACTACCCATGGCCCCCAAGGCTGTCAACAAGGGACATGCACAAAGGAGACTGTTTGCCCAGTTCTTGTGCAGCCTGTTGATTTTACAGGCGAGCCGCCCCAAAAGTGCGGCTCCCCGTGCCCCTGGCCGCGCCCTATTGCGCCCGGGAGAGGGCGGTGCAGGCCGCGGGGCTGGCGAAGCGGCCGTAGATGACGCGCAGCCGCGCGCCCAGCATCAGGGCGGCGGAGGTGAGACCGACGATGAAGCCTATCCAGAAGCCCTGCGGGCCCATGCGCGGTACCACCCAGTCGGTCAGCCCCAGGATCATGCCGGTGGGCAGACCCAGCCCCCAATAGGCGACGATGGTGACGTAGAAGATGGCCTGGGTATCCTTGTAACCGCGCAGGGCCGCCGCGGCCACCACCTGTACCGAATCGGAGATCTGGTAGATGGCGGCGAAGAAGAGCAGGGTGGCGGCGAGGCCGATCACCTGCAGGTCGTCGGTGTAGATCCCCGCGATGGGGTCGCGCAGCAGCACGGTGAGGGCGGCGGTCGCGGCGGCGACGCCCATGCCCAGCATCAGGCCGGTGCGGGCGGCGACCCTGGCCTGATCCGGTTGACCTTCCCCTATGTTGTGACCGACCCGGATGGTCACGCCGACACCGATGGAGAGGGGCAGCATGAAGACCAGGCTGGAGAAGTTGAGCGCAATCTGGTGACTCGCCACCGTCTCCGCGCCGAAGGGTGCCAGCATCAGGGCCACCACGGTAAACAGGGTCACCTCGCAGAAGATGGCCATGGCGATGGGAAACCCCAGGCGAAACAGGCGCCAGATCCGGCTGCCGTTGGGGCGTGCCAGCTGGGCGAACAGGTTGATGCGCTTGAAGTGGGCAGAACACTTCACATAGACGATCATCGCCAGCAGCATGGCCCAGAGCACGATGGCAGTGGCCACGCCGCAGCCGACGCCGCCGAGTTTCGGCATGCCAAAGTGGCCGTGAATGAAGATGTAGTTGGCGGGGATGTTGACCGCGAGCCCCACGAAACCGATAACCATGGTCGGCATGGTGTGGGAGAGCCCCTCACTGAAGTTGCGCAGCACCTGGAACATCACGAAGGCGGGCAGGCCCCACAGGATGGCGTGCAGGTAGCCGGCAGTCTTGGCCGCCATGACGGGATCCACATCCATGAACTGCAGTGCCAGGGGGCTGAAGTAGAGTGCCACCATGGCGATGGGCGTGACGATGAGGGCGAGCCAGAAGCCCTGGTGCACGGCGGGGCGCACCTCGTCCTGCTTGCGGGCGCCGTTGAGCTGGGAAACGATGGGGGTGAGGGCCATGATGATGCCCTGCACCAGCAAGATGATCGGCAACCAGAAGCTGGACGCCACCGACACGGCGGCCAGATCCACGGCGCTCACCTGTCCCGCCATCACGGTATCGACGAAGTTCATGGCGATCTGGGCCACCTGGGCGACCAGAATGGGGCTGGCTAGACGAACGAGCTGCTTCGCCTCGGACCAATAACGTTGCACTGACACCTCCGAGTGGATCAGATAAAAGAGAAAGAGCGGGCAAGAGAGATGGGCTTCTGCCTCCTCGTCCTGAGGAGACAAAATGCGGGGGTGTCATTCTAGCCTGAAAAACCGCCAACGGGGAAGGTCGGCGGCAGATTTGTAGCCGGGATCAGGCGTCTTCATGATCGCTGATCAGCAGGTTGGCCGCGGCATAGGCCGCCTGCTCGCGCAGATCCGCCGGTACCCGCTCGTCGGAGGCCACGGCGTTGAGCGCCCGTATGCTGGCGGCAATGGCCTGGGGCACATAACCCTGCTCACCGGAGCCAATCTGGTTGTAGGCGATGCGAATGGCTTCACAGCATTGATATACCTGCATTTTTGTTTCCTCGTTCAGTCTGGATTGATTGGGGTCACTATAGCGATCGCGCTTCTCCTTGTCAGCCGGCACCCTTGTCTTGCAAGGTGGCCGGGGGTAACCTGCCGACAATTTTCACAGCCTGGAGAGACTCATGTTCACCGGCATCGTACAAGGGACCGCCGAACTGGTGGCCATCGATTCACTGCCCAATTTTCGCACCCACGTGATCCGCATGCCGAGCCCGGCCTGGGGCGAGGGGCTGGCCCTGGGGGCCTCGGTAGCCCACAACGGCTGCTGCCTGACCGTCACCCGGGTGGAGGGGGATCTGGTCAGCTTCGATCTGATGCAGGAGACTCTGCGCCTCACCAACCTTGGGCAACTGGTGGTGGGTGACAAGGTCAACGTGGAGCGGGCCGCCCGCTTTGGGGACGAGATTGGCGGCCATGCCATGTCCGGCCACATCATGGGGACGGCCGAGGTGACCTCGGTCATCGACACCCCCAACAACCGCCAGGTGTGGTATCGCCTCGATCCTGCGCTCATGAAGTACGTGCTGACCAAGGGCTACATCGGCATCGACGGCATCAGCCTCACCGTGGGCGAGGTGCGCGCCAGCGAGTTCTGCGTCAACCTGATCCCCGAGACCCTGGCCCGCACCAACCTGGGCTGGGTCAAGGCCGGCTGGCGGACCAACATCGAGATTGACCCCCAGACCCAGGCCATCGTCGACACGGTGGAGCGGGTGCTGGCGGCGCGCCAGTAACCACCTGAGCGCTGCCCCCAGGGTTCGAAGAGGAGGGTGGCATCACGGGAAAGGCGTCCTCTTGTGGAAGAGGCGCCGCCCCAGGGCCTTGGAGACTTCTCTATGTTTGTCGTGACATTGACTTATGTGAAACCGCTGGCGGAGATCGATGCCCTGATCCCGGCCCACATTGCGTGGCTGGAGCGGCAGTATGCCGCAGGCCATTTTCTGGCGTCCGGGCGTCGGGTACCCCGAGTCGGGGGCGTCATACTGGCGCAGGGAGTGAGCCGAGACGCCCTGGAGGCGATGCTGGCAGAGGATCCCTTCAAGCAGGCAGAGGCGGCCGATTATCAGGTGGTGGAGTTTGTTCCGACCATGACGTCGGCGAAGGCGGCGTGCTTGAGGGAGGCGTGATCCAGCCTGACGATGGCACCAGAACAAACGGGACCCACAGGGTCCCGTTTGTTTTTGTCTGTGTCTGGACAGGGGGATTCAGAACAGCTGCTCGTCGTCGGCATCCACGAAGAGTTGCAGGCAGTCGCGGGCTTCATCCCGGTGCAGCCGCAGGTGGATGGGGTTGCAGCAGGCCATGCAATCTTCGTAGAACTCCTGATCCCCCTGGCTGGCATCCAGCTCGACCCGGGTGTGGTGGCCGCAGTGGGGGCAGACGATACGCTTGCTGGTGTATTCGATCATGGTGACCTCCTCGGGCCCGTGGGCCGTCTCTGTGCTCCTGCTGATTCTAGTCGCCACAGGACGGCGCAACCGCGAGCAAGCGCACGTTTATGAGCGGGCTCAAGGGAGGCAGGAGGTCAGTCCGCCAGGGTGCTGCCTACTTGACCCAGCCGGCCAGCATCTCTGCGTTCAGCTCGGCAAGAGATCGCAGCTCGTGGTTGGCGATGGCCAGACGGGGATCGCCGACCAGCGCCGGGTCCGGCACGATCAGCGCCGTCATGGCGGCTGCCTTGGCCGCCAGCAGGCCGGTGAAGCTGTCCTCGATGGCGAGACAGTGCACAGGCTCGACGCCGAGCTTCTCGGCGGCGTGGATATAGACATCCGGGTGGGGTTTGCCAAAGCGCTCCACTTCGGCGGAGTGGACCGCCATGAAACGGTCCTGGATGCCGAGTTTGCCGAGCACCGCCTCGACCATGGCAAACGGGGAGGAGGTGGCGAGCCCGATCTTGAGCCCTTGGGCCTCGATGAGGTCGAGCGCTTCCAGCACCCCGGCCTTGGGCTGTCCCTCTTGCAGGATGAGCGCGATCACCTGATCCAGGATGCGCTGTACTACCTCTTCCTGGCTGGGGCTGCTCCAGGGGCGGATCCGGTACCAGTGGGCCACCAGCTGATCGATGCGCACCCCTATGGTGGAGTTGCAGTCCTCCTCGGTGTGGAAGTGGCCCAGTTCGGCGAAGACGGCCATCTGTGCCCGTTGCCAGAAGGGTTCCGAGTCGATCAGAACACCATCCATATCGAAGATCACGGCAGTTAACATCTTGTACTCCTGACATAGGTGAAGGGGGGATTATAAGCCCGGTGCTTCAATGGGAAAGGGGCAGTCACCTGCCCCTTGCGCCGGATCACGCAGATAAACGTTTGTTTTTGCGTGGTAAAGCGGAGTGCCTAGAACAGTACCTCGACTTGGGCTGCCACCGTCTTGGCCTGCTCCACGGCTTCCTGGCAATCCTGCCCACGGGCGAGCGTCACCCCGAGGCGACGACGACCGGCGATCTCCGGCTTGCCAAAGAGACGCAACTGGGCACCGGGCACCAGGGCCAGTGCCTCGCCGATCCCCTGATAGCGGATATCCTGGCTGTGGCCTTCCCGCAGCACCACGGCAGAGGCGCTCGGGCCGTACTGGGTGATGGTGCCGACGGGCAGCCCCAGGATGGCGCGCACGTGCAGGGCGAACTCGGAGAGATCCTGGGAGATCAGGGTCACCATGCCGGTGTCGTGGGGGCGGGGGGAGACTTCGCTGAACCACACCTCGTCACCCCTGATGAAGAGCTCGACCCCGAACAGACCGTAGCCGCCAAGGGCTTCAACCACCTTGGCCGCCACCTCCTTGGAGCGGGCCAGGGCCAGCTCGCTCATGGCCTGGGGCTGCCAGGATTCGCGGTAGTCGCCATCCTCCTGACGATGGCCGATAGGCTCGCAGAAGTGGATGCCATCGACGGCGCGCACCGTGAGCAGGGTGATCTCGTACTCGAAAGGAACGAAGCCTTCGACAATCACCTTGCCACGACCGGCACGGCCCCCCTCCTGGGCATAGGTCCAGCTTTCATCCAGCCTGGCGAGATCGCGCAGCAGGCTCTGGCCCTTGCCGGAGGAGCTCATCACCGGTTTGACCACGCAGGGGAGGCCGATGGCCTCGACGGCGGCCACAAACTCCTCCTTGCTCTGGGCAAAGCGGTAGGCAGAGGTGGGCAGCCCCAGGGTTTCGGCGGCGAGGCGACGGATCCCCTCCCGGTTCATGGTGAGCTGGGTGGCGCGGGCATTGGGCACCACCTTAACCCCTTCCTGCTCGAGGGCGGCCAGGGTGTCGGTGGCGATGGCTTCAATCTCGGGGATGATGAGGTCGGGCTTGACCTCGGCCACCAGGGCGCGCAGGGCGGCACCATCCAGCATGTCCAGCACGCGGGCCTGGTGGGCCACCTGCATGGCGGGGGCGTTGGCATAGCGGTCGGCGGCGATCACCTCGATACCGAGCCGCTGCAGCTCGATGGCGACCTCCTTGCCGAGTTCGCCTGATCCCAGCAGCAGGGCGCGGGTCGCAGTGGGGCGGGTGGCGGTTCCAAACATCTGATCTCTCCTGAGGTCGGTGGTCAGCAGGGCTGATCCGGGTGAGCAAAAAAAGAGGCACGCATGGCGTACCTCAGGAAGTGGGTGGGTGGGCGCGCTGCTCCAGATGGGTGAGCAGGGTGATGGCGCCGATGATGATGGCCGCCCCCAGCCACAAGCGACCGGGGGGCGCCCAGCCAAATACCAGCCAGCCGGCCAGCACGTTCATGGGCAGCTTGGCAAAATCAAAAGGTTGCACGAAGGAGGCCTCCGCCACGCTGTAGGCGCGGGCGATGGACATCTGGGCCAGTGCCGACAGTACACCAGAGGCGGCCACCAGCAGCCACTGGGTTTCGCTCGGCCACTGCCATTCAGGGATCGCCAGCATGGCGTTGAACGGGGTGCTGAAGACGAGCAGGTAGACGACGATGGTGTGGGACGACTCGCTGGCTGCCTGATAGCGCACCAGCAAGGAGTAGCCTGCCCAGAAGAGGGCGGCCGCCACCGGCAGCAGGGAGACCAGGGTGAAGTCGTCGGTCCAGGGTGCCAGGATCAGCATGGCGCCCACAAACCCCGCCAGGGTCGCGAGAATGCGGGCCCGGCTCACTTGCTCTTTGAGAAAGAGGGCTGATCCCAGGGTGGCAAACAGGGGGGAGGTCATCAAGAGCGCGATCCCCTGCCAGATGGGGACGGGGACCGCCAGTGCCCAGAGCCAGAACTGGATGCCGGTCACCGCAAGGGCGACCCGCAGCAGGTGCAGGCGCAGCTGGTTCGTCATCAGGGACTGGCGCAGACCGTGGCGCACCAGCCAGGGCAGCAGGCAGACCAGGGCGATCAGATATTGGTGAAAGGCGACCTGGGTCGAGGGGAGGCCGAGCGTGAAGCTGACATACTGGCTCAGGCTGTTGACGGCGGCGAAGCAGAGGCCTGCCACCATCATCCAGACGGCGCCGGCAAAGGGGGAGTGCCTGCGGGAGGAGGTCATGAGATCCGGATCACGTACAAAAAGTGCGGCGGATCATAACGGCAATCGTTTGTCATGCCAAGGGTGCGGAGTTTGATGAGCCCCTCTCTGCCGAGGAAATGCACAGACATCAAATTTTTTGAATGACTTGAGCATCTATTTTCGCTATCAGGCTTTAATGCCAGTCTTTATAGTGACCTCCATCGACAGCCTGGCTGTTCAATTGACAATCAAATGGAGTTTCACCATGGCCAATATCCTCGTTCTGAAGTCCAGCATCCTGGGCCAGTATTCCCAATCCAACGCCCTGATCGACGGCTACCTGGCCGAGCGCCAGGGTGACACCATCCAGGTACGCGATCTGGCGACCCTGAACCTGCCGGTGCTGGACGGCGAGCTGGCCATGGGCCTGCGTGGTGGCGAGAACCTGAACGAGCGTCAGCAAGCGGTGCTGGCCCAGTCCGACGAGCTGGTCGCCGAGCTCAAGGCGAGCGATCTGGTGATCATCGCGGCCCCCATGTACAACTTCAACATCCCGACCCAGCTGAAAAACTGGATCGATCTGGTGGCACGTGCCGGCGTGACCTTCCGTTACACCGAGACCGGTCCGGTCGGCCTGGTGGAGAACACCCGCGCCCTGGTGGTCAGCCCCCGTGGCGGCATGCACGTGGGCAATGCCACCGACCTGGTGACCCCCTACATGCGTACCGTGCTGGGCTTCATCGGCATCACCGAAGTGGACTTCATCTATGCCGAAGGCATGGGCATGGGTCCGGAGGCGCAAGCCAAGGGGATCGAGCAGGCCAAGGAGCAGCTGGAAACTCTGGCTTACTGATGCGACTCGGGGCCTCCCCAGTATCCTGAAACAACAACGCAGCCCTCGGGCTGCGTTGTTGTTTTTGGGCAGTCATCGCGCTCTGGCGTCGTTATTCGCGCAGGAAGTGGCGGCAGCCGCTGCCGACCATTAGAAAGACCGCCACCAGGGAGGCCAGCAGCAGGGTGGTGAGCCACTGCTCGGCGCTGTTGGGGACCTGGGGGAGGAAGAGGCTGATCACCAGCAATGTGCAGAGGGTGATCAGGCTGGTTGGTCGAATGAGGCGCATCATGGGTCATCCTTGGCTGCGGGTGGTGAACAAGAGGCTAACCGCGGTCTGTGACAACAAGATGTATCCATACCTCTTGCGAACATCAACTGACCGGGTAGCCACCACCTTAGCAGCTTTTGCCGACGGAGCCAGCGGCATGGGTCGGGTTGTGATCCGGATCCCTATCTGAACTGCTTCTGATCTTCCTGATAGTGGAAATCGCCACTGGCCAGCCTGGCGACCAGGGCCTCCTTGTCGAGATCCTGCGCCCGGCAAAGATCATCGAGATCCTCGTAGTGATCACGCAGCTGCATGTTGACCAGGCTCAGCAGCATGTTGACATCCATGGTGGCAAAGTTGTTCAGCTTCATGAGGGTTGCTCGTTGTCCAGCAGGTGAAGTTGTTCGATGGCATCGCTGACGCTCTGCAGGTGCAGGCGAATGCTCTGACGCGCCTCGGCCGGCAGATAGTCGGTGAGGGTGTGCTGCCAGCTTCCCGCCTCCGTCTTGAGCTGCTGGAACAGGGTGAGCCCCGCCGGGGTGAAGGAGACCAGGCTGATGCGCTTGTCCTGCACGCTGTTCTCGGTGAACAGGATGCCTTTCTCCACCAGACGATGGATCTCGCGGGAGATCCGTACCTTGTCCATGCCGCTCGCCTCCACCAGTTCCTTCTGGCTGATGGGGTAGTGGGGGCCGAGCACCATCATCAGGCGCCACTGGGGCACGGTGAGTTGGTACCGCTGCTGATAAAACTGTTCAAAGGTATCGCGCACCATCTCAGCGGCGTGAACCAGCTGATAAGGAGGGTAGTGCGCGAGCAGCTCAATGATCTTCGACATATGACATCCTGCTGTGGCGGCTGCATCGGGTGCAGTTTCTCTTGATACTTTGGCCTTGATGATACGTAACACAGGGGCATTTGTCTGACCAGTCACCAGAAAAATGTGCGTTTGCGCACGTGTTCTGTCATCGAATCGGCAATTGGGGTCTCAACTGGCCTGCTTGCCCGCACTCTTTCGCAGCCATATCAAGGCGTTGTGGGTCAGCCAGGCCTCGCGACTCTGCAAGGCGTAGAGCGCCGCCTCGTCACGGCTGCCTCCCTGCCAGCGGCGAGGCTCCTGCTTGGGCAAGCGGCGCTGGCCCAGCAAAGTGGCGGGCACATGGGGATTGACCTCCATTGCCGCCGCCAGATGAGGGCGCGCCGCCGCTTCCCCTTCGCAGACAAAGCTCATCAAGGCCTCGTTGTAGAGCAGCCAGCAGGAGGCTTCATCAAAGCGCACCAGCAGTTGTTGCAGGGCATCCCATTCCCCTTGCCAGGCATAGAGGGTGGAGAGGGGGTGGCGGCAAGCGGGCTCGTCGGCGCGACAGAGGGCGAGCAGGGCCAGGTACTCATCCCGTGCCTGCCCAAGCTGCCCAAGTCGCAGCAGGCAATCGGCTCGACCGGCCCTGGCCGCGATCAGAGGGCGTGCCTCGGGGACCTGCCAGCCATGGCCCGCGTGGGCTTGCCAGAATGCCTCATCGAACAGGAGGTTGGCATCGGCAATGATGCGCTCGAACCAGCCAAGGCGAGCGAGGGGATCGCGGCTCTCTGCCGCCAGCTCGAAGCACTGCTGCCACTGGCGAGTCTGCTCGTTGTCCAGGGACGGGCTCTCTTCAGGCTCGGCCTCGTAGTGATCCTGGCCGAGCAGGAGGTTGAGGGCCGTCTTCATCTGCTGGCGTTGACGCTTGCAAAAATCGAGGAAGGGGAGCTCGCTGGCCGCAGCCTGGTGCAGCATCATGGCCATGGGCTTGTCGCGAAACAGGCAGAGCTCGGCCACCAGGCTACCCCCTGACTGAAGCCATAGCTCCATTGGCCCAGAGGATGGCGCTTGTCAAACACCTGCTCCGGGTTGTCGGTAGAGAGGCGACACTGGCTCGGCAGGGCTAGCTGCGCGTCGTCGGCCTGGGCTTCCAGCTCGGCGATCAGGTGATGCAGCGCCTCGGCACTCTTCTCGTCCAGTGCCGTATCATGAGGCAGCAGGCCGGCCAGCGGATCTTGCCAGTCGGGGGCTACGGGCCCCGTCAGACGGGCGCACAGGAAGCCGTGCAGGGCGGGGTAACTCATCTCCTGCTGGCTGTGGGTCTGGATCCATTGATTGAGATGACGGGTTCGAGTGGCTGGGTTCATCGACGCTTCCTCTGGATTTGACGGCCGCGAAGTCTACCTAAAAGTGGGGTTATTTGCAGCAAAGAGGGAACTGAATGCTGCTAATATCGTCAATCTGGCCGCCCGGGAGCGGGAAAAGAGGTCAGACACAGGGGGGAGGGGCTAGGTCCTGCTGCCGCTCTGGGGTAACATGCGCGCCTGCATGACATAAATCGGCCCCGTCCTCTCTCATCCGACGGAGGCGATGCACCTCTATATGACGGGTCTTCCATGAGATGGGCCCATCCGGATATTGAAAGAAGAGATCACCATGTTACAGATTGGCAAGATGAACACCCTGACCGTCGTCGAGATCGAGGAGCGCGGCGCCTGGCTGGCGGCGGGGGAATACGGCGAGCTGCTGCTGCCCAGGCGCCAGTTGCCGGAAGGCGTCGCCGAGGAGAGCGAGGTGTCCGTCTTCCTCTATCTGGATGCGGATTGCGAGCCGGTGATCACCACCGACAAGCCCTTCGCCATGGTGGGGGACATCGTCGGTCTCAAGGTGGTCAACGCCAACAAGATTGGTGCCTTCCTCGACTGGGGCATGAAAAAGGATCTCTTCGTACCAAGCCGCGAGCAGAACAAGCCGATGCAGGTGGGCCATGTCTATCTGGTGCATCTGATGCTGGACAACGAAGGGCGCATGGTCGGCACCAGCCGTCTGGAGCGCTTCCTGCGCATCGACCCTCCTTTCAAGAGCGGTGACGAGGTGACGGTGCTGCCGGGGGAGCACACCCCCCTTGGCATCAAGGCCGTGGTCAATGGCCAGTACGCCGGCATGCTGTTCAAGAACGAGGTGTTCGGCCGCGTGATGACGGGCCGACCGCTGACCGCCTGGGTCAAGCAGGTGCGCGAAGATGGCAAGCTGGACCTGACCCTGCAAAAGCCGGGGCTGGCCCGGATGGATGACGCCGGCGCACGCATTCTGCTGCGCCTGCAAAAGCAGGGGGGCAGCCTTGCGGTGGGAGACAAGAGCGATCCTGACGTCATCTACAAGATGTTCAGCATGAGCAAGGGCACCTTCAAGAAAGCGATCGGCGGCCTCTACAAGCAGGGCAAGATCGTCATCGAGGAGCACAGCATCCGCCTCGTGGGCTCCGACACGCCGGCAGGGGACGAATAAGGTGCCGAGTCCCTGCATCGGTGACTGCCGGGCCAAGGAGGGGCTCTGCCTCGGTTGTGGCCGCACCCTGACCGAGATAGGCCAGTGGTCCGTCATGGACAGCGAGGCCCAGCTGGCCCGCATGGCCGAGCTCGATGGCTCGAAGAGCACCCATGCCTGCCCGGGCTGCGGCGAGCCGGCGTTCTGCGCCGTGTCGGCGGGGGAACCCATCGAGCGCTGCTGGTGCAGCCAGCTTCCCGCGTTGCCCATGAGCGATGCCAGCGCCTGCTGGTGTCGCCGCTGTCTGGCCAAGGCCATCGCGACACGCCCCTGACTCGGGCATCGCAAAAAACGAAAAAGGCGCCTGGGGCGCCTTTTCTTATGCCTGTTGCTGGCGGTGCCAGCGGATATGCACGTCGTGCTCGCTTTGATCCCGGGGGAGCAGGAAGGTGGCGTAGATCACCTCGAACTCGTCCTGATGATCCAGCAAGCCGACCCAGACCTCGGCCCAACGTGCCATGTCCACCGGCTCGCCGAGTTCGGTTGACCAGTCGGCATTGGGCAGGGTTGCCTCCACCGCGCCACGTTGCTCGAACTCGAGGGTGATGTCGACGATTTGTTCGGGGGCCAGCATGTCGGCGGCCTGCTCCAGAAACTGATCATAGGCCCACTCGACCAGCTGATCCGGGCTACGTTGTTCCATGAAATCACTCCAGATACGTCCAGGTTCGCCACTTTAACAAGTATTGGGATGGGCAGCCAGCCCGGGGGCGGTGACGCCGTGCTGTCAAATGGCGGGATCAGGGGATAAGGTTAACAGAGCCGCCAGCAGGGGCGGCGTGACGGGGCGGCCTGACAAGATGAAGCGACGACAGTACAGAAGGCAGATCAAGCGGCGGCGCGAAACCTGGTGGTGGCACTATCTGCCCCTTCATCGGGAAACCGTCGGCGGCCATCTGGGGCCCGCCTCTGATCCGCAGGATGGCGCTACTCTGTGCCGTGGACCCGGTTCAGGGTGACTTGCCCGAGTTGACCCATCTGACGACGGATCCAGGCCGAGCGCTGCTGCACATAGGGTGAGGGGGGCTTTACCCGATAACGCCAGGGGTTGGGCAGGGCGGCGGCGAGCAGGGAGGCCTCGTAGCGGGTGAGGCGTATCGCCGGTTTGCCGAAGTAGTGTCTGGCGGCCGCCTCGGCGCCATAGATGCCGGGTCCGAACTCCACGATGTTGAGATACACCTCGAGAATGCGGGACTTGTCCCAGCCCAGCTCCATCAACAGGGTGAACCAGGCCTCTATCCCCTTGCGCAGGAAGCTGCGATCGCTCCACATGAAGAGGTTCTTGGCGGTCTGCTGGCTGAGGGTGCTGGCACCGCGCACCCGCCCGCTTTGCTGGTTGTGCCTGAGGGCCGAGCTGATGGCATCCATGTCAAAACCGTGATGTTCGGCAAAGCGCTGATCCTCAGCGGCGATCACCGCCAGTTGCAGCTCCCGGGAAATCTGCTCAAGTGGCACCCAGTCGTGCTTCACCTCGGCCACCTTGGCAGGGGGAAACAGGGCGCGTTCGAGGCGCCAGGTCCACATGGGGGGGTCGATGAAGCGCAGCAGCGCGACCGAGACGATGGTGCTCGCAAAGGCGGCCAGCAGCAGCTTGCCGAGCCAGCCCAGCAGTCGCCGTCTGCGTGAAGGCCTCACGGGCGCGGGCCCGCCGTCCCAGTCATAGTGGCCAGGATCATCGGGATCCGGAATTATTGGGGCAGCCATTCGATGTGGCAGAACTTCTCGTCAACGCGGCGGGAGAGCAGCATGCGGGCAAACAGGTGCTCGTACTCTTCTTGTTCGTTGCCAAGACCGACCCAGATCTCGGCATAGTCGGCGTCGCTCACCTCAAACCCCACGTCAGCCGCCCAGTCGTCGGCGGGATCGGTCTCCGCCAGCAGGCCGCGGTCGTTGAACTCCTGATTGAAGCGGACGATCTCCTGCTCGGGCAGGTTGTCGGAGGCCAGCTCCATGAAGAGTTCGAGGGCGGTGTCGAGCAGTTCCTCGACGCTGTGCATTTCGTCATTCAAAGACATAAAAGCCGTGTTCCAGATAAGGGGAGAGGGAAAGTCCGTCGGCAGCGCCTCGGGGTGCGCGGTATTCTAGCTGGCCCTGATGCCCTTGGCGAGATGCCGGGACGCCAGGCATTAAAAAACCGGATCCTGGGAAAGGATCCGGTCTTCATTGGGGGAAGGGGTCGCGCATGGTGCGTCAGCTCATCCCTTCTTCTGGTCGTCGGCGAAGGTGATGTTGAGCTCCAGCACCGACAACTCGTCACTCTTCTGATCAAGCTGGACGGTGATCTTGTCCGGGTCGATCTGCACGTATTTGCGGATCACGTCGAGGATGTCCTGCTTGAGCTGGGGCAGGTAATCCGGCCCCCCTCTGGATGAACGCTCGTGAGCCACGATGATCTGCAACCGCTCTTTGGCCAGTTGTGCGGTGTTCTGTTTCTTGTTGGAACGAAAATAATCCAATAATGACATGCTTAACTCCCGAACAGTCGGCTAAAGAAGCCCTTCTTCTCTTCTTCCAGAAAACGGAAATCCTTGGTGTCACCCAAGAGGCGGGCGACGGCGTCCTCGTAGGCCTGACCGGCATCGGACTCCTTGTCCAGAATGACCGGCTCGCCGGAGTTGGAGGCGCGCAGCACCGCCTGGGACTCCGGGATCACCCCGAGCAGTTTGATGGCCAGGATCTCCTGTACGTCCTGCACGCTCAGCATGTCGCCGCGGTTGACGCGGGTCGGGCAGTAGCGGGTCAGCAGCAGGTGCTCCTTGATGGGATCCTCACCGCGCTCGGCACGGCGAGACTTGGAGGCCAGGATACCGAGGATGCGATCCGAGTCACGCACGGAAGAGACTTCCGGGTTGGTGGTGACGATGGCCTCGTCGGCGAAATAGAGCGCCATCAGGGCGCCGGATTCGATACCAGCGGGGGAGTCGCAGACGATGTAGTCAAACTGCATCTCCGCCAGCTGATCCAGGATCTTCTCCACCCCTTCACGGGTCAGGGCATCCTTGTCCCGGGTCTGGGAGGCGGGCAGGATGAACAGGTTTTCGCAACGCTTGTCCTTGATGAGGGCCTGGTTGAGGTTGGCTTCCCCGTTGATGACGTTGACGAAGTCATAGACCACGCGCCGCTCGCAACCCATGATGAGGTCCAGGTTTCTCAGACCAATGTCAAAATCGATGACCACGGTCTTGTGGCCACGCTGGGCCAGACCGGTGCTCAGTGCCGCGCTGGTTGTCGTCTTGCCAACGCCACCCTTGCCCGATGTAACGACTATGATTCGCGCCATTCTCGCTTCCTTGTAACTCTATTTGATTCGGTCTATACGAAGTTGTTCATTGTCGAGCCGGATATGGACCGGCTCTTGTATCACGCCTGCAGGCAATGCATCGCTGAGCTGGAAGGTGCCCGCGATGGAGAGCAGCTCGGCCTGCAATTGCTGGCAATAAATGCGGGCCTTGGGATTGCCCTTGGCCCCTGCGATGGCTCGGCCACGCAGGGCACCATAAACATGGATGCTGTCATCGGCGATGACTTCGGCGCCAGGGCTCACCGAGCCCAGCACCACCAGCGAGGTGCCGGCTGCATAGATCTGCTGACCGGAGCGCACCGGGCCCACGTGGACCTTGCTTGCCTCCACGGGCGCTGGCACCGGAGGAACCGGTGCGGCCTCCACTGGCTTGGGCTCAGGCACTGGCGGCGTCGGCTCAGGATCTGCCTTGCGGCTCTTGCCTGACACCATGACGGCGAGGCCTGCCGCCTTGGCGGCCGTCTTCATCGCCTCGTCCCGCGCCCCCGTGATCCCGACCAGCACGAAGTCTTCCGACTCGACCAGCTCCCTGAGCTGTTCGAAATCGGGGATCGCCTCGAGGCGTTCCACATTGAGGACGAGGGGGGCACAATTAAAAAACTGGGGGGCCTGCGCGACCTTGGCCTCCAGCAGTTGTCGGATCCGGGCCGGATTGCCATCGCTGAGATGCAACACAGAAATAGTGAAGGTGGTCCCTTTCAATTCGTTATCGCGTTCAACCATGAATCTTCCCCGAACCGAGACGGTAATACGTTATTGTTATTCAATTCCTGATGTTATAGTTTGCCACCACCAGAGGCAATAAACCCGTCGGATTATATCAATTTCCATGTTGTGTGCAGTCTATAAAAGTCGCAAAAAAGCCGAGACCTATCTCTTTATTGAACGAAGAGAGGACTTTTCCCGCGTTCCCGAGGTGCTGATGAGTACCTTCGGGCATCCCGAACTGGTCCTGATGACCAAGCTGGACCCGGCCAAGCCCCTGGGGCTGGCCTCCACGGAGCGGGTGATGGCCGCCCTGAAGAGCCAGGGCTTTTATCTGCAGGTGCCACCGCCACCGGAAAACCTGCTGGAGCAGCACAAGGCGCAATTAAAGGGCGCACGATGAGGGCGGGGCGGCTGGCACTGCTGTTGTCAGGCGCCCTGTCGGGATCGCCGGTGCAGGCCGGCCCCGATTTTGACCCGTACGTGGCAAGCCTCAAAGAGCAGGCGCTGGCGGAGGGCATGTTGCCCGAGACGGTGAGTGCGGCCTTTGCGGATGTACATCTTGTTGATGCTGCCATCAGGCACGACAAAAATCAGCCGGAATTCAAACTGACCCTGGACACATATATTCCCCGGGCGGTGCCGGAATGGAAAGTCAAGCAAGCCCAAACCTTATATCGCCAGCATTTGCCGCTGCTCACAAAAATAGGCCGGGAATATGGGGTACAGCCCCGCTTTATTGTTGCCTTGTGGGGAATTGAAACCAATTTCGGCAAAATAACCGGCCATTATCCCCTTATCTCTTCTCTCTCGACCCTGGCCTGGGACGGTCGCCGTGAAGCCTTCTTCAAAGGCGAGTTGTTCGATGCCCTGCGCATTCTGGAGCAGGGACATGTGAACCCCGCCAACTTCAAGGGATCCTGGGCGGGGGCCATGGGACAGGTGCAGTTCATGCCCTCGTCATTCCTGCGATACGCGGTGGATCAGGACGGGGACGGCAAGAAGGATCTCTGGGGCAATCTGGCGGATGTATTTGGATCGGCTGCCAATTATCTGAGCCAGAACGGCTGGCGCGAAGACCAGACCTGGGGACGGCGGGTGAGGGTGCCAGAACGCCTGGACCCCGCCTTGCTGGGGCTTGATACCCGCAAGTCCCTGGCGACCTGGCAGGCCCTCGGGGTTCGCCAGCAGGACGGCTCACCTCTGCCTGTGGTCGACATGCAGGCCTCCCTCATCCGCCCTGACGATATTCACGGGCGAAGCTACCTTGCCTATGACAATTACCGGGTACTGCGTCACTGGAATCGCTCCCCCTATTTCGTGGTGGCCGTCGGCACCCTGGCCGATCGCATCGTGAAATAGCTCTCCCCCGTTCTCCTGTCACGGCGAACGGGTGGAGGTGATATGCCCGTCTCTTTTTATCCCTTGTCGGCCTCCCTTTATTCAGGAACGTCGCCCTTTAAATCGCGACCCCCAAAAAAAGCGGGAATATATCCCGCTTTTTTCATGTCATCGTGATCCGGCGTTAGTCGCAGGCAACCTGCATCACCTTGATGGCCAGGCCACCGCGGGAGGTCTCGCGGTACTTGGAGTCCATGTCCTTGCCGGTGATGTACATGGTCTCGATCACCTTGTCCAGCGACACGCGCGGCTTGGAGGTGCGACGCAGGGCCATGCGGGAGGCGTTGACCGCCTTCATGGCGGCGATGGCGTTGCGCTCGATGCAGGGTACCTGTACCTGGCCGGCCACCGGGTCGCAGGTCAGACCCAGGTTGTGTTCCATGCCGATCTCGGCGGCTTCACAGACGTGCTCGGGGCTGCCGCCCATCAGCTCGGTCAGGCCGGCGGCGGCCATGGAGCAGGAGACGCCCACTTCACCCTGGCAGCCCACTTCGGCGCCGGAGATGGACGCGTTCATCTTGTAGAGCATGCCGACGGCGGCAGCGGCCAGATAGAAGCGGGTGTACTCGTCGCGGCCCACCGGCTGGATGAACTTGTCGTAGTAGGCCAGCACGGCCGGGATGATGCCGGCTGCGCCGTTGGTCGGCGCGGTGACGACGCGGCCCCCGGCGGCGTTCTCTTCACTCACCGCCAGAGCGAACATGTTGACCCAGTCAACGATGTTCATGGGATCGTTGGAGAGGTTCTCGTTGGTGGTCAGCTGGCGGTAGAGCGGCGCGGCGCGGCGCGGTACGCGCAGCGGGCCGGAGAGAACGCCCTCGGTGCGGCAGCCGCGCTCGATCCCTTCCCGCATGGTGGTCCAGATCTTGCCGAGCTTCTTGTAGATCTCTTCCGGGGTGTTGAAGCACTTCTCGTTTTCCATCATCAGGGCGGAGATGGAGAGACCGCTCTGGCTGCAGTGGGCGATGAGCTCGGCGGCACTCTTGAAGGGATAGCTGACGGACATGTCGCCGCTGTCACCCTTGCCAAAGTTCTCTTCGTCGACGATGAAGCCACCGCCGATGGAGTAGTAGGTCTTGCTGTAGACGGCGTCATCTTCGATGAAGGCGGTCAGCCTCATGCCGTTTTCGTGCAGGGGCAGGGCCTCGTCATGGAAGATCATGGCGCCCTTGGGGAAGCTGACGGTATGGCAGTGCAGGCCGATGGGCAGACGACCGGTCTGCTCCACGCGGGAGATGAATTCGGGGATGGCGTCGATGTCGACGTTCTCCGGCAGGTTGCCCGCCAGACCCATGATGATGGCGGTATCCGTGTGGTGGCCTTTGCCGGTCCAGGAGAGGGAGCCATAGACATCGACCTGGATCCGGGTGATGTCACGGATCTTGCCGCCAGCACGCAGTTCATCCACGAACTGTTTGGCTGCCTTCATGGGGCCGACAGTGTGGGAAGAGGAGGGGCCAACACCGATTTTGAAGATATCAAAAACGCTGATCATGTAACAATTACCTCAGGGTAGAAGGGGGCGCCATGCCCACTCGCAGAAAAGGGATCCATGGGACGGGTCTGTCGTCACAAAGGCCAGGGAACCGGATAACCACAGTGTAACGGTTCAATGCCTAAAAAAAGTTGAAACAGATCTATTTTTGTTGAATTCGTGGCGCGAGTATAAAATTTATTTTGATGGTTATCCATTTTGTTAAGCGCCAGACAAACGTTTTGCAAAAAAATACCCGGCGATGCCGGGTATTCGAGTGCCATATGCGGCTTTATCACAGCGGCTTAACACTCGGTGATGTTGACGGCAAGGCCGCCCCGGGCGGTCTCCTTGTACTTGGTCTTCATGTCGTTGCCGGTTTCCCACATGGTTCTGATCACCTTGTCCAGCGACACCTTGTGCTCGCCGGTACCGCGCAAGGCGAGGCGGGCGGCATTGATCGCCTTGACCGCGCCCATGGCGTTGCGCTCGATGCAGGGCACCTGCACCAGACCACCGACGGGATCGCAGGTCAGCCCCAGATTGTGCTCCATGCCGATCTCGGCGGCGTTCTCGACGATGGCGGGGCTGGCGCCCAGCAGCTCGGCCAGGGCACCAGCGGCCATAGAGCAGGCCACGCCGACCTCGCCCTGACAGCCGACCTCGGCCCCCGAGAGGGAGGCATTCTTCTTGTAGAGGATGCCGATGGCGGCGGCGGTGAGGAAGTACTGCATCAGCAGCTCGTCATCCACCTTGCGCACGAAGCGATCGTAATAGTGCAACACGGCGGGGATGATGCCGGCGGCGCCGTTGGTCGGCGCCGTCACCACCCGGCCTCCGGCGGCGTTCTCCTCGTTGACGGCCAGCGCAAAGAGGTCCACCCACTCCATCACCATCAGCGGATCCTTGTTGAAATTGGTCTCGCCACAGAGCTGGCGATAGAGGGCGGGAGCCCGGCGCTTGACCTTGAGGCCGCCTGGCAGCACCCCCTCGCTCTTGCAGCCACGCTCCACACACCCCTGCATCGCCTGCCAGATCTTGCGAAGCCCGGCCTTGATCTCCGCTTCCGAGCGAAACACCTTCTCGTTGGCCAGCATCAACCCCGAGATGGAGAGGCCGCTCTCCTGGCACTGTGCCAGCAGCTCGGCGCCGCTCTCGAAGGGATAGGGGATGGGGTGGGCAGCATCGAAGCGGGCCGCCTCTTCCCGGGCGTTGGCGAAGTGACTCTCCTCGATGATGAAACCGCCCCCGATGGAGTAGTAGGTCTGTTCGAACACAAGGGTGTCACCCTCATAGGCGCGTAATGTCATGCCGTTGGAGTGGGCGGGAAGGGTCTTGCGTCGATTGAAGAGGATGGCGCCGATGCGGGGAAATTCGCTGGGTTGCTCGCCGCCAAGGCAGAGGGTCTGGGTCTGCTCTACCTGGGCGAGGAAGGCGGGAATGGCCTCGATGTCCACGGATTCGGGTTCAAATCCGGCCAGTCCCAGGATGATGGCCTTGCCGGTGCCGTGCCCCTTGCCGGTCTGGCCCAGTGAGCCGTAGCACTCGACGACGACGCGTCCGGTACGGGAGAGGAGTGCGTTCGCTTTGAGGGTCTGGATGAAGGCGCAGGCGGCCCGCATCGGTCCCACGGTATGGGAGGAGGAGGGGCCTATCCCGATGGAAAACATGTCGAAGACACTGATCATGACGTACTCCAATTATGGATTTCGTCTAAACATTGTAAATTTTTTGTAGTCGTTGAAAAGGGGGGAGATAGCGGGGTGTGATGGCGGTAGGGAAATGGGCGCGGGAGAGGCGCGCCATGGGGGAGCCGCTCGGCATCCCATGGCGCCCGTGATACATCAGTCGAGAAACTCGCACAGATAGGCGGAGGCGATCTTCACTTCCAGCTTGAAGGAGGAGTGACCGGCCACGTCGAAGGATTCCCCCTGCTGGTAGGTGTGCCACTCATCTTCGTCGGCCAGCTGGATGGTGAGGGCGCCCTTGATCACCGTCATGCGCTCCGGGGCGGCGGTATTGAACAGGTACTCGCCCGCTTCCATCACACCAACGGTAGATTTCTCACCTTTTTGCTCGAAACCGATAGATTTAACATTTCCGTCAAAATACTCGTTAACTTTCAGCATCTTTTCTTCCCTGTATGCACGTTTGCAGAGCCAACGTAGCACACTGTTTTGGATGTTGTCATGGTAAAAGGAGCAAAAACAGCCGTGTCTCTTTTGAGGCTTTACTTTCTCATAAAGTTATCAATGCATTTCGTTAACGGATTCTGATGTAAAACGGGGCGCAAATATGAGATAAAGCGCACCGCCAGAGCAATGGAGAGGATTTGACGCTCTGGGTGGTCATTTACGCTGTAAAAGTGTGAGTAATTGCTAAATAAAGGAACATTCTGTGTTAACAAAAGGATTAATCAAAAACATCGGCCTCCAGGTAGTGGTGGCCATGGTGCTGGGCGCGCTGGTCGGGGCGCTCATGGGAGAGCAAGCCACGGTGTTTGCGCCGCTCGGCACCCTGTTTATCCAGCTGATCAAGATGCTGGTGATCCCGCTGGTGGCGGTGGCCATCCTGTCGGGGGCCGCCAACCTGGGGGCCAGCCCCGCTGCTGGCAAGATTGGCGTCACCACGCTCGCCTTCTTCCTCGGCACCTCCGCACTGGCGGTGTTCCTGGCGCTGGTGATGGGTCAGGTGTTCAAACCTGGTGTGGGCGTTGACTTTGGCGCCACTGCGGCCATGTTCTCCGGCGACTACGCCGACAAGGGTGCACTGCCCGATGCGGTGGCCACCCTGCTTGGCATGATCCCGACCAACGTGTTCAGCGCCTTGAACGAGGCCAACATCCTGCAGATCCTGGTGTTCTGCATGTTCCTCGGCATCGCCCTGGCCAAGCAGCCCCGTGAGCGCGCCAAGCCGCTGGTAGACGGGCTCAACACCCTGGTGGACGCTTTCGTCTGGATGATCAACAAGGTGATGCTGATCGCCCCCATCGGCGTCTTCGGCCTGATGGCCGACGCCATCGGCACCTACGGCTTCGACGTGCTGACTCTGGTGCTCAAGCTGTTCGTCGTCTATGTCGCCGCCATCCTCATCTTCGGCTTCGTGGTCTATCCGCTGCTGATCGCGTTCTTCTCCAACACGCCGGTACGCAAGTATTTCTCCGCGATGAAGAAGCCGCAGATCGTGGCCTTCTCCACCGCCTCTTCCATGGCGACCCTGCCGGTCAACATGGAGACCTGCGAGCGCGATCTGAAGGTGACCAACGCCACCGCTTCCTTCGTGCTGCCGCTGGGTGCCACCATCAACATGAGCGGCAATGCCATCTATTACGGCCTGGTCGCCATCTTCTTCGCCCAGGTCTATAACATCGATCTTTCCATGGGTGCCTGGGCGGCGATCATCGTCACCTCCACCCTGGGTGCCATCGGTCAGGCCGGTGTACCGGGCCCGAGCTTCCTGGTGGTTGCCGTGCTGCTGGCGGCCGGGATTCCCATCGAGGGTCTGCCGCTGCTGTTCGCGCTGGATCGTCTGTTCGACATGATCCGGACCGCGCTGAACATCACCGGCGATGCGGCCTGCGCCATCATCGTCGACCGCTACAGCCCGGATTACGATCCGAACCGCTGGAGCAAGGAGGCCTGATATCGGGTCGACCACCGTGCATGACAAGAGGGAGGCTTCAGGCCTCCCTCTTTCATTTGTGTCTATTTGCTGGCGGTGTTCCCCGCTCGCCTCGCCCGTCTGCGTGCCTCAGGGGGAGAGGTGTGCCAGGGCCTGGCGGCAGCGCTGTTCGGCCGCCTCCAGCTCCAGCAGGACCATCTGGATATCTTCCAGCTGTTGCTGCAGGGTCTCCCGCTTGTCGGCTACCAGCCCCAGCATGGTCTGCAACTGGGAGCGGCTGCTCTTGTCCGCATCGTAGAGATCGAACAGCTCCCGGATCTCTGCGAGGCTGAAGCCCAGACGCTTGCCACGCAGGGTCAGCTTGAGCCGCACCCTGTCCTGACGGCTGTAGATCCTGTGCTGTCCCTGGCGGGTCGGGTTGAGCAGGCCCTGATCCTCGTAGAAGCGGATGCTGCGGGTGGTCACATCGAACTCGCGAGCCAGTTCGCTGATGCTGAAGGTGCGGGTGTCGTCCCTGGATTTGGTCATGGGGCTGTCTTGGCTGCCATCTGGTTGTCAATGCAGGCTGGCACCTTACCCAAACGTCAACTTCCCCGCAAGTCTTGTTCCTGTCGCGGTCGCGGCATATGTTATCCCGATGTAACAAGGAGAGTGCTATCGATGGATATCGTGATTGTGGCGGCCAAACGTACCCCCATGGGGGCCTTCCAGGGGGCCCTGAGCGCGCTCGGTGCCCCCGAGCTTGGCGCCTGCGCCATCCGCGCCGCGCTGGCTCAGGCCGGGATGACGGGGGAGCAGGTCAATGAGGTCTATATGGGTAACGTGCTGAGCGCAGGGGTCGGCCAGGCGCCAGCCCGCCAGGCAGCGCTCAAGGGGGGGCTGCCGGACAGCGTGCCCTGTACCACCATCAACAAGGTGTGCGGCTCCGGCATGAAGGCGGTGATGCTGGCGGCGGACAGCCTGCGCCTGGGGGAGGCCGAGGTCGTGGTGGCGGGGGGCATGGAGAGCATGAGCCGCGCCCCCTATCTGCTGGACAAGGCGCGCAGCGGTTTTCGCATGGGGCACCAGAGCGTGCTCGATCACATGTTCCTGGACGGCTTGCAGGATGCCTACGAAGGCCATCTCATGGGGCATTACGCCCAGTTGAGCGCCGATCGCAGCGGACTGACCCGGGCCGACATGGATGCCTTTGCCATCGCCTCCCTGGAGCGGGCGCTGACGGCGCAGCGCAGCGGTGCCTTTGCCGCGGAACTGGCTCCCGTCATGACCTCTGAGGATACCCTGCTGCTGGCCGAGGATGAGCAACCGGGCAAAGCAAGGCCCGACAAGATCCCCGGCCTCAAGCCGGCCTTCAGCAAGCACGGCACCATCACGGCGGCCAATGCCAGCTCCATCTCGGACGGGGCGGCAGCCCTGGTGCTGATGCGGGGCGAGACCGCTGCCCGGCTCGGATTGCCGGTGCTGGCCAGGGTAGTGGGTTACCAGAGTCACGCCGCCCTGCCGGCGGAGTTTACCAGTGCCCCCGTCGGCGCCATTGACAAGTTGCTGGCCCGGGTGGGCTGGTCGGTGGAGGAGGTGGACCTGTTCGAGGTGAACGAGGCATTCGCCATGGTGAGCATGCTGGCCATGGCAGGGTGCGACATTCCCCATCACAAGTTGAACGTGAACGGCGGGGCCTGTGCGCTGGGGCACCCTCTTGGCGCCAGTGGCGCCCGCATCCTGGTGACCCTGATCCATGCCCTGCGTGCCCGCGGGCTCAGACGAGGGGTGGCGAGCCTGTGCATCGGGGGAGGGGAGGCAACGGCCATCGCCATCGAGGCAGGCTGAATGCGTGGGTGAGAGTGCTGCGGGTTGATGAAATGACGACGTCCCTTCAAGAGGGACGTTGTCATGTCTGGCGGGAGTGGACCGGTTGCTCTTCCATGGCCTGAAGCTGCTGGTTGACCCAGGCGGTGGCGCTCAGATAGAGGTGGCTGACCTTCTCTTCGTTGAGGCCGAGCCGGACGGTGTTGGCGGCGACCCGCTGCCAGTCGGCTTTCTCGAAATCTTCACAGAACGCCAGGTAGAATCCGAGCTTGCCCTTGCGGGTGAGCAGGGCGGCACGAATGTCGTCGGTCAGGGGAATGGAGCCGAGCAGCTGATCCAGCGGTTCTCCCATGAGCACGTCCAGCAGGGAGAAGAGGCCGGTGACAAAGGCTTGCTGTGCCTGCTCTGCGGGCGCATGGGTCTGGGCCAGCAGTTCGCAGAACCGGGCTCTGATGAGGGACATCTGATGGAGTTCGGCGCTCTTTTCACTTCCCGCACTGGTGGCGGCGATCAGGGCGACGAAGCGCTTGAGCTGGGCGTGCCCCAGGGAACTTGCGGCCTGGCGAAACGAGGCGATGGGCTGGGGGAAACGCTTGAGGTGGTTGATGTAGCGCAGCAGCTTGAGGGAGAGGGTGAGATCCTGGTTGAGCAGTTGCTCAATCTTGTCCAGATCCGGTTCGGTCTGATTGACCACCTCGAGCAGCTGCATCACCACCAGCTGGGCCGGCGGTATGGTGGGCTGTTGCACCATCTGGGGGCGGCTGAAGAAAAATCCCTGGAACAGGGTGACGCCGAGCTGCTTCATCCGCTCGAACTCGGCCTGATCCTCGACTTTCTCGGCCAGATAGGTGAGGGGCAGGTGGCGATGATTCGCCATGAAGTGCTCGATGCAGGGTTGCGGCGTGCTGCGCAGGTCGAACTTGATGATATGGATGTAGGGGAGGAACCTGTCCCAGTCTGAGACCATGGTGAAGTCATCCAGCGCCAACCGATAGCCCAGCCCATAGAGCTGGATCACTTTCTCCAGCAGCGCATCGTCGGGCTCGGCATCCTCCAGGATCTCGATCACCACCTTGTCCCGTGGTAGGCACTCGGCCAATCCGTCCAGCAACAGGGAGTGGGGGAAATTGATGTAGCAGGGGTGATCTCCGATGAGATGATCGATGTTCTGCTGCAAGAACTGCTCGGCAACCAGCCTGGAAGTGGCCTGCTGTGCGGAGACGGAGGGAAATACATTGTCCAGGCTGTCGCGAAACAGCAGCTCATAGGCTTGGGTGTTCAACTCCCGATCCAGAATGGGCTGCCTTGCTACATAGGAATACATGCATCTCTCCACCATGGTTACAGGCTTGATTCTATGGTGAAGCGGATCACTATGCCAGTGCCGACCGGTCGGGAAGGTCAACAACTGGCATACTATTTGTCAGGAAACCCGGAGTGTCAGAACAGGTAGTTGAGCTGCAGGCCGGCGAGCCAGGCATCCCCTTCCGAGGTGCCATTGAAGGTGGAGGTGGTCTGGGGGATGCCGGGCCTGAGCTGCATGGTTTCGCTCACGTCCACCTTCTTGCCGTCGATCAGGGTCAGCCCCAGATCCAGCGAGAGGTGGCGGTCAATCTGGTAGCCCACGCCAGCGCTGTACCAGACCCGATCCGAGTCGGGGATGGAGATGGTGCGGCGATCCGCCGGGACCGGGCTGCGGTCGTAGGCGATACCGGAGCGCAGTTGCCACTGGGGGGCCAGCTGGTAGGTCATCCCCAGCGCATAGCGCCAACTGTCTTCCCAGTGCTCCTCCTTGATGTGCATGGTGCCGTGGTGGTCGAGTTCGGATTCGAGCTGCACGAACTTGCTCCAGTTGGTCCAGTTGATGCTCGAATGCAGCGCCAGGGCCGGGGTGAGCTGATGGAACAGGGCCAGCTCGGCGGTGGCGGGCAAGGGCAGATCCAGGCTGCCGGTATCGGTGAAGGGCTGGCCCCTTTGATCGATGCCGATGGCGTCACCGGAGAGGGTCAGGGTTACGTCGTGGCGATAGGAGAGACCGATGCGGGTTGCCTGCGACAACTCAAGCAGGGTGCCCAGGTTCCAGCCCATGGCCCAGCCATCCCCTTTCAGGTGCTTGGCTATCTGGTTGTTGGAGGGGAAAGTGCCGCCCACTTCCCCTTCCCCCTGAATGGCGGAGAGACCGGCCCCGACGGACCAGATGCGGTTGATGCGATAGGCCAGGGAGGCCCCCAGATCCATGGTCTTGATGTCGGAGACGTTGCCGAAGTGACCGGCGTTGTAGTTGTCCGGCATCTTGACCCCGAGTCCGTAATAGGAGGTGGCGGCAAGTCCGAGGCGCCATTGTTCGTTGAGGGGCACGATGAGATAGGCGTTGGGCACCCAGGCGTCACCCGCAATGTCGTGGGCTCCGGCATCCAGGCTGACCGGCCCCTGGGGGGTAGGCACCCGGGTGGTGCCCTCGATGTTGACGTCGGGGTGCACGTGGATGACGCCGCCGGAGAAGGCCAGGGTATCGAATCGGGTCATGGCGGCGGCGTTGCGGGAGAGCACGCTGGCATTGTCGGCGATGGCGGCTTCACCCGCGAAGGCACGCCCCATGCCGGTGGCGGATTGCTCCGCGAGCTGGAAGCCGGCAGCCTGCACCTGGCTCGACAGCAGCAAGAGGGCAATGAGGGAGGGTTTGAACGTCGGATGCATGGTCTTTCCTCGGGATGAACTGGGTGTTCATTCTGTTATTCGGTTGGGGCCGGGATTTTATATGGTATGACCAGCAAGGCAACGGGGAGAGGGGAACGTGGGGCAAAACGGGATTAAATGCTGAAAGAAATACCCATAACAGATTGATAAAAAAGAAAAGAGTACAGTTGTTTACTACAGCTGTGCGCTCAGATGGCGAAGTTGGATAAAAAAAGAGCGCCCAGAGGCGCTCTCGATGATGATATGAAAATCAGAATTTCATGTTGAACTGGGCGGAAGCCAGCAGGGCGTTGCCGTGAGAGGTGCCCTTCCAGCGCAGCGCATCGCTGTGGTTGCGCAGACCTTCGTTCACGTCCACTTCCTTGCCGTCCAGATAGGCCATGCCGAAGTCGAGGCTCATGTCCGGATTGATGTGGTAGGTGGCACCGGCGCTGTACCAGATACGGTCGGAGTCAGGAATGCTCAGGCTACGGTATTCCGGCTCGATGGGGCTGTTGTCGTAGGCGAAGCCGATACGGGCTTCCCAGGACGGGTTGACGTACCAGGTACCGCCCAGGGCGTAACGAGCAGAGTCCTTGAACTTCTCGTCTTTTTGCAGGCACACGCCGCCGGCGCAGTTGCTGCTGGTGGCCTTGAGCTCCTGGAAGGCGCTCCAGTCGGTCCAGTTCACGGAGTAGTGGACAGCGAATTGCTGGTTCAGGCGGTGGTAGCCTGCAAATTCGGCCTGGGCCGGCAGATCCAGCTTCAGGTTGCCATCGACGACGCGGTTGCCGGAGGTGGCACCCTGGAAGTCGCCGTCAAAGCTCAAGTCCACCTGGGAGCGGTAGGTCAGGGCGAGACGGTTGTTTTCGTTGATCTCGTACAGGGTGCCGACGTTCCAGCCAAAGCCCCAGGTGTCGCCCTTCAGGTGAGCCAGACGGGTATCGGAGTTGGCACCTGGAATGGCAGCGGAGAGCGCACCGGCATAACGGTTCAGCTCGGCGGCGGCGTAGACGGCATTGATGCCGGCACCGACGCTGAAGCTGGAGTTGATGCGATAGGCGATGTTGGGGTTGATGTTGAAGGTCAGGAGCTCGGTGTCACCGGCGCCGGCACCGGCCGCGAAGGTTTTGGAATATTCGGTGGAAAGGCCGTAGTTGGAGAAGAGGCCGATCCCCCAGGCCCACTGATCATTCAGGGGCTGGATGAAGTAGGTGGCCGGCACGAAGGCATCGGGGGCGATGTCGCTCTCGCTGGACGGAGCCAGCTTGGTGGAGCCGGCATAGATGTCGCCAGCCACGTCCACGTCTGGCTTGATATAGGTGCCGGATACAGACAGTGCCATCTTGTCGAAGGTGGTCATGGCCGCCGGGTTGCGGGACAGCACGGCCGCGTTGTCGGCGATGGCTGCTTCACCTGCGTAGGCGCGACCCAGACCGGAGGCCGAGTGTTCGTTCAGCTGGAACGCGGCGGCGAAGGTCTGGGTGCTGGCCAGGGTCACGGCCGCAGCGATCAGGCTTTTCTTGAAAAAGGCAGTTGTCATAGTGTTCTCTCTTTGTAAGCAGATTTTCTGTCGACATCGCGGCTCTTTGGCGGCTATTGACGACATGATCTGTTGTTATGTCAGCTTCTTCCCATTCATTGCTGGCGTGATTCTATGGATCTGGTAGGAGGTAAGAAATCAGACCAGTGACAGCAGAATACATAAAAGTTTCCATTGTGTTAATCATTTGTTTTAACTTGCCGTTTTATTAGGCTGATTTATCTATTATTGGATAAATAAAGCACAAATGGTGCCATTTGCGTCATTTAAAATAAATGGTAGAAATGTGACTTCGCGCGGGCAATGGGCGGGAACATGCGGGGATGTGGGGATGAACAGGCAGACAATGAGGATGTCTGCCTGTGATGTGGCTGAGGCGGAGGACGAGTCAGCCTGGGTCAAGGTCTGTTAAATGGACCAGTGCAGGCGTGACTCAAGCTGGCGGGCAACCGGGGCGAGGGGCTCCTGCATGTCTCCGATGAGCACCATGTTGGCCCCCTTGAGCGGCAGTATCTCCCCCTTGAGGGTCCCGTCTGCAAAATCGGACTGGATCGTCAGTGGCAGGTGCTTGGGGACGAGGAACAGGGTGACCGGTCCCATCTTGCCCTGCAGCACCATGTGCAGGGCCGGTCCCTGATAGAAGGCGCAGTGGTTGACATAGGTTACCTTCATGCCCGGCATCTCGCTCAGGGTGGCGCCATATTTCTCCATTTTCGCGTTGATGGTGTGCAGGCTGACCCGCTCATCCACCGCATGAATGAAGGGCTCTTCCCCATAAACGTGGGACATGGCGACTTGAGCCAGCGACAGGGTGTCCGGTGCCACAGGCCAGCTGATCCAGCGGGTGCTCATGCCGAGCAGGAAGGCGACCGAGGCCGCGATGGCCAGAGCGCGCCATTGCGTGCGTGCAGGAGTGACGGGCAGCGGGACCACCTGCTCCTCTTCGGCTGCCATCGCCTGCCTGAGCAGGATCCGCTCCGCAAGACCGGCCGGTACGTCCACTTCCAGAGTGCTGCGCACCTGGCGCTCGAGCTGCTGCATCTCGTCCAGATGCTTGCGATTGGCCGGTGACGCCTCGGCGGCTTTCAAGAAGGCGGGATCCCTGTCCGAGGGGTGAGTGATGGCCCGGCGGCGAAATTCAAGCTCATCCATTGGTGTGTCCTCTCTGTTGTTTCGCAGACTCCATGGCCTCTTTTATCTGGTTGCGGGCGCGAAACAGCCTTGTCATGACGGTGTTCTTGTTCAGGCCGAGTTGCTCGGCGATCTCTTCCCCGCTGAATCCCCCCAGTACCTGCAGCAGCAGCGGCTCCTGATATTCGGCAGGCAGGCGGGCGATGTGGCGCCTGAGCCATTCGTGCTCCATCTCCTGCTCGCTTGGCAGGACACCCTGATCCCGCAGGGGGTGCTCGTCGAGGTCGACAAGATCGAACTGCTTTCGCTCAAAGCGGCGGGCATTCTCCCGCCGCAATATGGTGATGAGCCACGCCTTGGCAGCCTTGTCGTCCAGCAGGGTATCTATCGCCTTCCAGGCGCGCAGGAAAGTCTCCTGCACCAGATCCTCGGCGATTTGCGGATCCCGGCACAACCAGTAGGCGTAGCGGTAGATGTCCCCGTGCAGGGCGTGCACCAGGGCTTCGTACTTGGTTTGTTTGTCTGCCATCTCTTCATAGACCGGAGAAGCGCAGGGATCCTTTCCCGTGTCGGCCCTTTTTCTTCTGAAAAAACCTAACGCCATAAAGGGGTGTCCTGTTTCATGAGGGGCGCATCATGCACGCATCCACGCCAGTATTCGAAGACCATAGGCTATCGTAAAGCTCTCCCAGGTGCACAGCGCCCTGGCGAGCGCCAGTCTGGGCAGGTGTTCGCCAGGGGCGAGTACGGGGGCAAAGCAGGCCCGATCCAGGCCGTCCAGCAGTGCTCCCATGGCGGGGTCGCGGTGACAGGGCAGCCTGGCCAGATGCAGACAGGGGGCGTCCCAGCGCAGGACGGCCCAGGTCAGCAGGGTTTCCCTGGCCTCGTCAGGAGAGCCCGTGGCGAGGGCCCGTTGCAGGCGATAGAAGGCGTGCCAGCGCGGCCAGCGGCGCATGAATGCCCGCAGCAGGATGGCCAGGAGCACCCAATAGAGATACTGGGTCCCCGGTGTGGGGGAGGCGGGAGTGGCGCTCTCCCTTGCCGTGAACACCAGAGGATGTGCGGGCAGGTGCGCCTCCTCGATGCGACCGCTCTGGGTGTTGAACCAGCGCAGGGTCTGGGGGGGCAGCACATAGCGCCCCGCCTCGTCGGCGGTCAGGGCCTGGCGCCACTGGCGCTCGAAGCGAAGCGCCCCCTCGCCCACGAATCGCTCCTGTTGCTGCTCGCCGTCCGGCTTCATGGAGAGGCCGGCGGGCAGGGGCGGGGCCGGCAAGGGGGGCAGGCGGTTGCCATCCCCCCCTTCCATCACCAGGGTGAGGGTGCGGATCACCGGCTCACCCACCCTGGCCTGGGCCGGGCTGAACTGCTGGCGCAACACCAGGCTGCTCGCCACCGGCTCCAGGGGGGCCTTGTCCACCTTGATGAAGAGGGTCGCCGCCCTGGCGGACAGCAGATCCCCCGCGTTGCTCGGCGCGGTCGCACCGGCCTGGTCCTGGGGCGGCAACCGCCCCTGAAAGCGGGGGGATTCGACGGGATGGAGCCCGGGTCCTTTGGCCTGCAGCAGCCATTTTCGCGTGAGACGCCCGGGCAGGCCGGGGCTGGCGGGAGAGTCCCAGCGGTCCTCGCCAAGGCGGCGAATGGTAAAGGCCGGGGTGATGGGCTCGCCGAGGCTGGGGGCCTCCAGGTTGGCAGGCAGCCAGAGGGTCAGCTCATAGATGAAGGGCTGGCCGGGGTAGAGATTCCCCTCATGGAGCACCCGGGCCTGCAGCTCGACCGGAGAGAATACCGGGTCTTGTGTCGGCATCAGGGTGCCGTCCAGGGAACGTGTCGGCACCGCCAGGGAGGGGGTGAGATCGGCGCCAAGGGGCAGGGAGGGCACCTGGCGCGGGCTGGTATCGAGCAGGTGCAGGGGGATCTGCCAGCGAGTCAGGCTGCGGCTCTGGGCACTGACCCGCTGGATGCTGACCCGCCCGACCGCAAACTGGCGCAGCAGCGGTTGCAGGTTGAGATCCTCATCGCGGTGCAGCCCGTCGGCCTCGATGATGAGCAGCCAGTCGCGCTCGCTCGCCCCCGGCAACAGCTCGGCCTCGACAGGAGCGGCCTGCACCCGCATGGCGCACAGGGCGAGCAACAGCCAGCAGCCGATCCGGGGGGAGAGTAAGCGCAGCACGAGGATCACCAGGGCTCCTCCACCTTGAGCAGGGGGCGGCGCAGGGCCTCCTTGCGAAGGCGCTGCTCCAGCAGCAGCACGGGGGGCGCCGGGGGGCGAGGAGCCTCTGAGGCGTGGGCGGGGTCGGGAGTGTCAACCTGCTCCGGGGCATTTGCCGAGGGCGTTGTCTGCGGCGGGTTGGCCCGCAGCAGGGCCAGGTTGTGCAAGGCATCCCTGTGCCCAGGTTCAAGGCGAAGGGCGCTCAGATAGGCCTGCTCCGCGGCGGCAAGATCCCCGAGCCAGACCAGGGCATTGCCCCTGTTGTAGTGGGCGGTGGCGCTGTTTGCCCTGCCATAGGCGGCGACGGCCCTGGCGTAATCCCCGGATCTATACCAGGCGTTGCCTTGCCAGACCGGATCCTGGAAGGCGTTGGCCGCTTCCCGATAGTGTCCCTGGCGATAAGCCTGCCAGCCTTCTTCATCTTGTCGGGAGGCCGCCTGCAGGGAAGGGGGCGCGACGCCAATGACGAGGATCACCAGCAGCCAGTGGGCGCCGATCCGCGCCAGCAGCGCCAGGGGGAGCAAGGTGATGAGCAGCCAGGGGCCGAGATCCCGGGATTGCCCCTGCGTCAGGGTCTGGCCCATGGGCAGGGGGGCAAAGCGGAGCAGGCCGGAATCAAGCCAGGCCAGCCTGCCTCCGGTACTGGCGGCAAGGGCGGCCATGGCCTCCTCGTCGGGCGCCGGCAAGGTGCGGCCGATCGGGCTGCCGAGCTGCCAGCGCTCGGCAGCCACGCCGGGCAGCCGGGTCTCCTTGCCCCCGCTGGCCAGCAGGATGTCGAGCCGCGGGGCCGAGCCTGCCTTGCAGAACAGGTCGTTGAGGCAGGGCCAGAGGGCGGCGATGCGATCGCGCGCTGTCCCGGAGAGGCCGTCGGTCACGAGCAGCAGACGGGCGGATTGGCCCGGCGGGATAAGGGTGAGGGCCAGGGCCACGGCGCGCTCGGGGGCGCTGCCCTGGACAGGCATGATGGCCGGGCGCAGGTCCGGCAGCAGCAGGGCGATGGCCTGATGGTCCCGGGTGGGAGGCATGGCGAGGTAGGCATCCCCGGCGAACAGGATGAGGGCGATGGGATGGGTCGCGTCCTGCCGCGCTATGTCGGCCAGCATCTCCTGCAATCCCAGCCTCACCCGGGTTGCCCGGTCCGGTGCCAGATCCTGTGCCAGCATGGAGTCGGATAGATCCAGCAGCCAGATATCGAGGGCCGGGCTCGGCATGGGGAGACTCTGCTGGCGCAGGGCGGGGCCCGAGAGCGCCAGGATCACCGGCAGACAGGCAAGCCAGCGCCAGGGGATGGCCCGATGGCGGCTCGGCAGCAGATAGGCCTGCATGGCCGGGGAGAGCAAGCCGGGATCGCGGCGGCGCCACCCCTGCCACAGCCAGGGGAGCAGGGCCAGCAACCAGAGGGGGCGCAGCAAGGTCAGCTCCATGGTGCCACCATCATGGCCTGCCTACTCATGGGATGGCCTGTGTGACAGGGAGATGCGCCAGCGGGCTGGCCAGCAGAGCAGCAGCCAGGCCAGGGCCAGTGGCCAGGGGTAGAGCTCCTGGTGGGGCCGGGAGAGGGTCTGGGGCCGGGCGAGGGGCTCCAGGGTGTCGATGGCCTGGTTGATGGCGGCGAGATCGCCCCGGTTGCGGGCGCGAAAATAGCGGCCTCCTCCCAGCGTCGCCAACTGCTGCAACAGGGCTTCATCCAGTTCGGCACTGGGATCGGCGTCCCCTGCGGGCGCGGCGAAGGTGTCGGGGTCGGCGCCCACCCCCAGGGTATAGAGACGGATGCCGGCTTTGGCGGCGAGCCGGGCCTCGGTCAGGGGATCCGCATTGCCCGAGGTATTGCGCCCGTCCGTCACCAGCAGCAGGGCGGTGGGGCGGGTGGGGTCGGCGTGCTGGCGTGCCAGCAGGATGGCTTCCCCCAGGGCCGTGGTGCGCCCCACCAGATCGAAGTCGAGCTCCCTGGCCAGGGTGAGCAGGGCCCCGGTCTCCTGGGTGAGGGGGGAGAGCAGATAGGCGTGATCGGCAAAGACGACAAGGGCGATGCGATCCCCCGGGCGGGAGGCGACAAGGTTGCTTATCTGCTGGCGCACCGCGGCAAGCCTGTCCGTTTGCTCTCCGTCATCCAGCATGTCCTGGGTGCGCATGCTGTCGGAGAGATCCACCGCCAGGATGAGGTCCCGGCTGCTCTGGTAGTGAATGATCGGGGGCTCCTGCCACTGGGGGCGGCACAGGGCCAGTACCAGGGCACACCAGCAGATCATCATGCGCCACAAGGGCTGCCCCGCCTGGGGCTGGAGCAGGGGAAAACCTCCATGAACGAGCCGGTTTCCTCCCTTGCGCCCCTTCATGGGAGGCAGGCCGAAGCGCACCAGCAGCGGCAGGGCGAGGGCGAGGGAAAACCAGGGCCAGGCGAGGATCATCGCGTACCCTCCGGGGAAGGGGCCCCTCGCTTGCTTGCCGGGAATCGCGGCGCGCTGACGCAGCGTCGCCCCCAGGCGAGATAGGCGAGGCGCAATCTTTTGCGCTGCGCCTCATCGGGCACTCTGCCCCCATAGAGCCAGAGCGGCCACTGGGCGGCAAACCGGGAAAAATCGCTCCCCCCCTTGCTGTCCAGCCAGGCGAGCCAGGCCTCCCCTTGCAGGGGGGCCGCCTCGGGCCAGCGGGCCATGGCCGCTTCTCGCAGGGCATCCTGCAGCCTGGGGACGAGATCGTCTGCCTGCCAGTCTATCCGGAGCGCCCAGTGGCGCTGGCGCCACAGGGTGAGGGCCGTCATGGCGATCAGGCAAGCGGCGATCGCCGCGATCAGCAGCCCACCGAGGGCCATCAGGCGAGGATCCTGTGCAGGCTCGAGAGCGGGGCCTTGGTGGATGTCGCGCAGCTCGGCACGAATGGCTTGCAAGGCCTCGCTGGACGAGGGCTGGCGATATGCATCCGGTGCGGGCACGCCCTGCTCCCCCCTCAAAACAGACGGCATCCGCCCTCCTGCCACTGGCGTTGCAGGGTGGCGCCGTTGTCGAGGCGATAGAGGCGCGTCACCAGGGGCAGCAACTGCTGGCGACAGGCCTCGGCCTGCTCGTCGGCCGCCCTCTGGTAGCGGGCGCGAAAGCGGGGGTCTTCTCCCGCGAGCCAACCGCTGTGTCTGCCTGCCTGCACTGCCAGCTGCCCCTGCTCGGGCAGAGCGGCTTCCAGGGGATCGCGGATCTGCCAGTAGTGGATATCGTGGCGCAGGCGAAGGCGTTGCAACTGCTGGCAGAGTGCCTGGTCCGGTGCCTGGTGATGGCTTATCAGGGTCAATCTGGCCCCGTGGGGCAGGGTGAGTCGTGCCAGGGTCTGGGCCAGCGTCCTAGGCGGGGGGGCGCGATCCAGCCCTGCCTCGTAATGGCGGCAGAGCGCTTCCAGCAGAGGCATGAGAGAGCCGCGCTGGTGCTCTGTGTGGGGGGCTGCGCCCTGGCAGATCAAGGTATTGGCCTGTTTCTCCCCCTGCCAGAGCAGGGCGGCGGCCAGCTCGCAGCCAAGGCGGGCCTTGAGCTGGGCGCGGGAGCCAAAGTACATGGCGGGTGAGAGATCCAGCAGCAACCAGTGGGCCTGATCCTGCTCTTCCCCGTAGAGGCGGGTGTGGGGGCGGCCGAGGCGGGCGGTGACCCGCCAGTCGATGTGACGCACCTCGTCACCGGCCTGATAGAGGCGAAGCTCCCTGAAATGGAGCCCGGGCTGGCGCCCGATACGCCCCTGGGCCGCCTGATGAATGCGGGCACGCTCGCCCTGGCGGGTCCAGAGGCGCACCGCCAGCAGCCGTTGGAGGGTGAGGGCGATGTCGGGGTGATCCCGGGGCTCGGCGACGGGGGTCATGGCGATAGGGCTGCCTGTGGGGGCCGGCTCAGGGGCATGGAATGGCATCCAGCAGCAGGGTGATGAGCGCCTCGCTATCGAGGTTGTCCGCCAGCGCCTGATAACTCGGGATGAGGCGGTGGCGCAGCACGGCAGGCGCCAGCTGCTGGATGTCTTCGGGCAGCACGAAGTCGCGCCCGGCTAGCCAGGCCCGGGCCCGTGCGGCTCTTGCGAGGCCGATGCTGGCTCTGGGACTGGCCCCCACCGCGACCAGGGGGTCTAGCTCGGGGCACAGGCCGCTGCCGGGGCGGGTGGCGCACACCAGTTGCACCAGATAGTGCTCGAGGCGTCCCTGCATCTGTACCCCCTGAACGGCGGTACGGGCTTCCAGCAGGTCGGACTGGCTGAGGGTGACTGGCGGCGTCGGCAGGGCGTCGCCGCGGGCGTTGAGTTGAAGGATGGCCAGCTCCATGGCGGGGCTGGGGTAATCCACCAGCAGCTTGAGCAAGAAGCGATCGAGCTGGGCCTCCGGCAGGGGATAGGTCCCTTCCTGCTCGATGGGGTTCTGGGTGGCGGCGACCATGAAGAGGGAGGGCAGGCGCCAGCTCTTCTTGCCCACGGTGATCTGGTGCTCGGCCATGGCCTCCAGCAGGGCGGACTGCACCTTGGCCGGCGCCCGGTTGATCTCGTCCGCCAGCACCAGGTGGTTGAACAGGGGGCCGGGTTGAAACACGAAGCTCGCATCCTGGGGATGGAAGACCTCGCTGCCGGTGAGATCGGCTGGGAGCAGATCCGGGGTGAACTGGATACGGGCAAAGCGCCCCTCCACGGCACCGGCCAGCGCCTTGACCGCCCGGGTCTTGGCAAGACCGGGGGCCCCCTCGATCAGCACATGTCCTTCACATAACAGGGCGATCAGCAGCCCCTCGATGAGGGGGCCCTGTCCCAGGATCTGGCTGCCCAGATAGTCTCCAAGTGCTCTGAACTCGGCCGCTGCCATGCGATAAACCCGTTGTTTTTATGGAAGTTGATCTTTTTATACCCCAGTTGGCTCACAAGGGCGAGGGAGGGTGGCAAGATGGGGACAATTTAGTTTCAATCAGCCGTATGAAAGTTGTGATTGGATTGTTAAGATGTGGCGCAATGAGGTCAGACCTCTGCCTTTTTAACCCAAGGAGCCAGGATGAAACAGCCATTGAAACTGACGACTCGCCAGGGCGAACGGATAGCCGTCGTGGCGGGTCTGCGCACCCCCTTTGCCAAGCAGGCCACCGCTTTTCACGGCGTGCCTGCGGTGGATCTGGGCAAACTGGTGGTGAGCGAGATGCTCGCCCGCACCGATCTCGACCCCAAGCTCATCGACCAGCTGGTGTTCGGCCAGGTGGTGCAGATGCCGGAAGCGCCAAACATCGCCCGGGAGATCGTGCTCGGCACCGGCATGAGCGTTAGCACCGATGCCTATAGCGTGTCGCGCGCCTGCGCCACCAGTTTCCAGGCGGTGGCGAATGTCACCGAATCCATCATGGCCGGCACGGTGGACATCGCCATCGCCGGCGGTGCCGACTCCTCTTCCGTGCTGCCCATCGGGGTCAGCAAGTCTCTGGCCCGCGCCCTGGTGGATCTCAACAAGGCGCGCAACCTCCAGCAGCGTTTCAATATTCTGCGCCGTCTGCGCCTGAAGGACCTGCTGCCGGTGCCCCCGGCCGTGGCCGAGTACTCCACCGGTCTCTCCATGGGGCAGACCGCCGAGCAGATGGCCAAGACCCACCAGATCAGCCGCGAGGCGCAAGATGCGCTGGCCCACCGCTCCCACACCCTGGCGGCCGAAGCCTGGGCGCAGGGCAAATTGAATGGCGAGGTGTTCACCGCCCACGTGCCCCCCTACAAGTCGCCGCTGGAGCGGGACAACAACATCCGTGAAAGCTCGGATCTGGCGAGTTACGCCAAGCTCAAACCGGTCTTTGACCGGGCCCACGGTTCGGTGACGGCCGCCAACGCCACTCCGCTTACCGACGGCGCCGCCGCCGTGCTGATGATGCGCGAAGGGCGTGCCCGCGAGCTGGGTCTGGAGCCGCTGGGTTACATCCGCAGCTTCGCGTTTTCCGCCATCGATGTCTGGCAGGACATGCTGATGGGCCCCTCCTATGCCACGCCGCTGGCGCTGGACCGTGCCGGCATCACCCTTGGGGATCTGACCCTCATCGACATGCACGAGGCCTTTGCCGCCCAGACGCTCGCCAACCTCAAGATGTTTGCAAGCGCCGAATTTGCCCGTGACAAGCTGGGCCGGGATCAGGCCATTGGCGAGGTGGACATGGAGAAGTTCAACGTGCTCGGCGGCTCTTTGGCCTTTGGTCACCCCTTTGCCGCCACCGGGGCGCGCATGATCACCCAGACCCTGCATGAACTGCGGCGCCGGGGTGGGGGATTGGGGCTCAACACCGCCTGTGCGGCGGGTGGGCTGGGTGTGGCCATGGTGCTGGAGGTGGAATGATGAGTGCCAAGACTTTTTCTCTGGATATTCGCAAAGATGGCATCGGCATCCTCACCATGGATGTGCCCGGTGAGAGCATGAACACCCTGAAGGCCTCCTTTGCGGACGAGATCCGCACTCTGCTGGCCGAGGTAAAGGGGAACGGGGATCTGATCGGCCTGGTGATCGTCTCCGGCAAGAAGGACTCCTTCGTCGCCGGGGCCGACATCGCCATGCTGGCTGCCTGCACCAGCGCCCAGGATGCCGAAGCGCTGTCCCGGGCCGGACAGGAGGTGTTCGCCGAGATCGAAGCCCTGGGGATCCCGGTGATCGCCGCCATTCACGGCCCCTGCCTTGGCGGCGGGCTGGAGCTGGCGCTCGCCTGTCATGGCCGGGTGGTGACCGATCACGGTAAAACCGTGCTGGGCCTGCCGGAAGTGCAGCTCGGCCTGCTGCCGGGCTCCGGCGGAACCCAGCGCCTGCCGCGCCTCATCGGGGTGGCCAAGGCACTGGATCTGATGCTGACCGGCAAGCAGGTGCGGGCCAAACAGGCCAGGAAGCTCGGGCTGGTGGATGACATGGTGCCCCCGTCCATTTTGCTGGAGGCCGCCATCAAGCTTGCCAAGAAGGGCAAGCCGCGCCACCACCTGAAACGGGATCTGCAGGGCAAGGTGCTGGAGACCAACAAATTTGGTCGCAAGGTGCTGTTCGATCAGGCCCGCAAGGGGGTCAAGGCCAAGACCCGGGGCAACTACCCGGCGCCGGAGCGTATCATCGAGGTGGTGCGCATCGGCGTGGAGGAGGGGATGCAGGCCGGCCTGCTGGCCGAAGCCCGCCACTTCGGCGAGCTGGTGATGACGCCGGAATCCGCCGCCCTGCGCTCCCTCTTCTTCGCCACCACGGAGATGAAGAAAGAGGTGAGCTATCAGGGGGCCGAGCCGCGCAAGGTGGGTCATGCCGCCGTGCTGGGGGGCGGCCTGATGGGGGGCGGTATCGCCTTCGTCACCGCCACCAAGGCGGGGGTACCGGTGCGGATCAAGGATGTGGCGAGCGCCGGCATCGGCAATGCCATGCGTTACAGCTACGACCTCCTCGCGAGGAAGCTCAAGCGTCGCCAACTGCTGCGCAGCGAGCTGGAGAAACAGATGAGCCTGCTCACCGGCACCCTGGACTATTCCGGTTTCCACCGGGTGGACATGGTGGTGGAAGCGGTATTCGAGGACATCAACCTCAAGCACCAGATGGTGCAGGACGTGGAGCGCGAGTGCGGCGAGCACACCGTGTTTGCCTCCAACACCTCCTCCCTGCCCATCCACCAGATCGCCTCGGCGGCGACGCATCCGGAGCGAGTGGTGGGGCTGCACTACTTCAGCCCGGTGGACAAGATGCCGCTGGCCGAGATCATTCCCCACGCGGGTACCAGTGCCGAGACGGTGGCCACCACCCTGGCCTTCGCCCGGGCCCAGGGCAAGACCCCGATCGTGGTCAAAGACGAGGCCGGTTTCTACGTCAACCGCATCCTGGCCCCCTACATGAACGAGGCGGCGCGCCTGGTGCTGGAAGGGGAGCCGGTGGAGGTACTGGACGGCGCTCTGCTCGACTTCGGTTTCCCGGTCGGCCCCATCACCCTGCTGGACGAGGTGGGGATCGACGTGGGGGCCAAGATTTCCCCCATCCTCGAAAAAGAGCTGGGTGGCGAGCAGTTCCAGGCGCCCAAGGCCTTTGACAAGCTGCTGGAGGACGATCGCAAGGGGCGCAAGAACGGCAAGGGCTTCTATCTCTATGGCAAGGCGGCTCCGCGCAACAAGCTCACCGGCAAGGAGGGCAAGAAGACGGTGGACGCGAGCGTCTACGACGTGCTTGGCGTCAAGCCCCAGGCCAAGCTTGCCAGGCAGGAGATCGCCGAGCGCTGCGTGCTGTTGATGCTCAACGAAGCGGCCATGGCCCTGGATGGTGGCGTGGTGGCCTCGGCCCGGGACGGCGACATCGGCGCCATTTTCGGCATCGGCTTCCCTCCCTTCCTGGGCGGTCCGTTCCGCTACATGGACAGCCTCGGCATCGACTATCTGGTGGGGCGTCTTGAGCACCATCAGAAGCGCTTTGGCGACCGCTTCGCCCCCTGTGCGCGGCTGAAAGCGATGGCGGCGGAGCAGCAGACCTTCTACTGATGGCTCTCGACGGCATGCATCGAGCGAGGCGACCCCAAGGTCGCCTCGCTTTTTGTTGGGCGTACCTTTCCGGTTTGGGGCGGGGGCGCGAAGAAAAACGGGGCGGGGAGGGGTAAAACCTTGATCTGGCGCAAACTGGTGCCCCATTTATTACTTTGGTGGCATAGGACTCAGGCGCGGGTTGAGGTCAAATAGTCTCATCAGGAACGGGGGCGACCCCGTCACGAAAGGGACACCCATTTCACTGGATGAAGGACACACTATGAGTCTGCTTGAACATACCATCTGGACTGTATTGGGGTATGGGGCCATGCCCTTTATCTTCCTGAGCGGGTTCGTGGCAGTGGCAGTGACCTGCTGCCTGCTGCTCAATGCCTTCGGGGTCAAGTCCGCCGAGAAGTGAGTCACTCTCGTTCATGCCGCCAAATGCCAGTCTCACGACTGGCATTTGTTTTTTGTGTCTTCTGAAGCACTTGTCCCGCCCCTGATGGGGTAAAGGGAGCGCAAGACGGTCGAACCCGGCGGCCATTTTGATTACACTGACGCCCGGCATGTCCGCCCCCTTCTCTTTTATCAGGTATTCACGACTTCTATGGCGCTCAAGGCAACCATCTTCAAGGCCCAGATCAGCTTGTCTGACATGGATCGCAATCTCTATCAGGACTTCTCCCTCACCCTGGCCCGTCACCCCTCCGAGACCGACGAGCGCATGATGATCCGCCTCGCGGCCTTCGCCTGGCATGCCGCCGAGCGGCTGGAGTTCACCAAGGGGCTCTCAGCCGACGACGAGCCTGAGCTCTGGTGCAAGAACTACTCCGACGAGATTGAACTCTGGATTGAGCTGGGTCAGCCGGACGAGCGCCGTCTCAAGAAGGCATGCAACCGCTCTCGCCAGGTGGTGCTCTACCTCTATGGCGGTCGTGGCACCAGCGTCTGGTGGAAGCAGAACCAGGGCAAGCTCGGTCTGCACGACAACCTGAGCGTCATCGAACTCTCCGACAGCCAGACCCTTCCCCTGGCGGCCATGGTGGAGCGCACCATGCAGCTCACTTGTACCATCTCCGACGGCCAGCTCTGGGTCAGCAACGGCAACCAGGAGGTGACGCTGGACCCCGTGGTGCTGATGGGACGCCCGGCCCGCGAACTGTAAACGGGATACCCATGTTCAGCGCCCTGCTCAATATCGTCATTCCCGTGTTTGCGGTGGTGGGCCTTGGCGCCCTCTATGGACGGCTGCGACCGGGCGGGGCCCTGGGTTATGTCAACCGGGCCAATATCGAACTCTTCACCCCGGCGCTGGTCTTCTCGGCCCTGGTGAAATACCCCCTGGATCTCGCGGCGCACCTGCCCCTTGTGGGGGCCGGTGCCCTGGTCATCCTGCTGCCCGGCTTGCTGCTCTCCCTGCTCAAACTCAAGGCAATAGAGCGGGCCGCGCTGATCCTGCCCGCCATGTTTCGCAACACCGGCAACCTCGGCATTCCGCTGATGGTGCTCGCCTTTGGCGAGCAACAGCTCGGCGCCATCGTCATCCTCTTTGTGCTCTCCAACCTGCTCCACTTCTCGGTGGGGATGTTCATCCTCTCCGCCAGCAGCTCCCGCTGGCTCTGGCTGAGAAGCCCCGTGCTCTGGGCCGCCTTCGCCGGGCTGCTGGTGGCCAACCTGCATATCCCGCTGCCGGAATACCTGGTGACCAGCGCCGCCCTGCTCGGTCAGATAGCGGTGCCCCTGATGCTGTTTGCCTTGGGAGTGAGGCTGATGGAAGGGGAGCTGGATCATCTGGGGCTGGCCATCAAGTGCAACCTGCTCTACCTGCTGGCGGGGGGCCTCTCCCTGGGGCTCGCCGTCTGGCTGCTGCCCCTCGAACCTGACTGGATACCACTCCTGATGCTGTCGGTGGCGCTGCCCCCGGCGGTGCTCAATTACATCCTCAGTGAGCAGTACCAGTGCCAGCCCGACAAGGTGGCCAGCATCGTGCTCGGCGGCAATGCGCTCTCTGTGGTGGTGATCCCCCTTACGGTCTGGTTGGCGCTTCATCTGGGTGGCTGATCTTTAGAACTCCACCAGCGGTCATTCCGATCCCATTGGTAATGATGGAATGGTGCGAGCACTCCATGAGCAAGGCCATTCTGGGGGGCACCTTGACCTCACAGGCCGATGGCAAGAGTTCGACCAATGCACTGGGTAATGTTCATAACGAGGTACGCGAGGAGGCACTAGGCTGTGTTCTCAAAATGCTGGTTTTCTGTCCACTAATAGTTCCCGTAAGTAACGAAGGCAGAAAGCCTGCTTGATAAAAGCAGCAAAACTTCCTGCCAGCTTTTCATACCTCGTTGAGAATCGGCGAAACTTCTTCAGCCATCCGAAGCACCGTTCGACCACATTTCTCCTACGATAACGAGCTTTGTCTAACACCAGTGGACGTCCCTTATGGTGCCGTTGCTGGTCGCTGCGTTGCGGGATAACCGCTTTTATCTTTCTGCGCCGGAGTTCTGCCTGCAGAGCCCTGCTGCTATAGGCCTTATCTGCGGCAAGATGCGTTGGCCGCGTGCGATAACGGCCTGATGAAGTCGGGAGCCTTGCCATGGCCAACGCACTTGTCGCATATCTGATTTCCGCTGACGGCCCCGGCGAAAGGCAGAACCCCAGCGGTAAACCATTACCATCAGTGACCAAGTGAATTTTGCTGCCAAAACCACCACGAGAACGACCAAGAGCTTGATTCACCGGAGTGTTTTTTTACGCGCTCCGGCAGCATCTTTGGATGCTCTGACATTGAAGCCGTCAATGCACCAGAGGTCGAAGTCGATAAGCCCTTCTTGATTGAGATGCAGTTGCAGTGCTGCAAGGATGGCATCGATACGACCAGTGCTTTGCCAACGTCGAAAGGCGTTGTAGACCGAGTTCCATGGGCCGAAACGTTCTGGCAGATCTCGCCAAGGTGCGCCGGTGTGAAGTATCCAGAGAATGCCATCAAGCACTTGGCGTGGCTCACGAGTAGGGCGTCCGCTTATGCGGCGGCATATAAGCCCCCATTGTGGATCGGTTAACTGGTAACGACGGGACACTGCATAGGTCTTAAGCTGTTGAGAAGATTTGAGATTATATATTCATCACTTTAAGAACACAGCCTAGAGATGCCGACTTGCGCCAGCTCGCCGCCTGCGGCATGCGCATCCCGCTCGACTGGGCCCACAAGATGAAGCAGATCCAGCAGGCCGAACCCGATGAGCCGAAACTGGTTGCCGCTACGTCGGCCAGCAAGTCGCTAGCTGATAAAGAGGAGGGGTGAGGGAGGAGGTTGCAGGGGGAAAATAAAAATACCCAAGCGGCCAGATACTGACGGCTTGGGTATCGCGCCCACCCCTATCCCTGTTGGTATACAGCCATTTCGGCTACTGGGTGACCTGTTCGCCTAGCTCTGTATGAGCCGCCTGCATACCCCTTGTCGATTTGAATCGCGCCGTGAGAGCAAAGGGCTGTTCACAGGGCTTAACTCGCAAGAGTGCTCAAATCTGTGGCGGTATTGCCGCCTTTCAGAGCGTTAAGGTGCTCTGACACCTGTTTGGGTGTCCGGTGAGGCTACCACTGTGCCGGGTACTCCTCAATTCCTTCCACCGGAAAGCCGTGTTGCAGCAGGGCTTGGCGGATCAGAAAAGGGAGGGCGTGGCCATCGCTAGGCCATGTGGACGCTACTTCAGTGCCGACCTTATCAAGGTGGCACACCAGTTGTTTACCAGTTAGTGGGGGAGAAATGGATGAGAACCAAATCGAATCATCCTGATGGCTATCGAGTAACAGCCCATCGTTGAATTGAATGCGCGATTGAGAAACTACTCGAAAGGTATCCTGCCCTTGGTGATGCACAATCAGGCGCTCTTCCGGGTTGATCTTGTGCTGTTTCCCGCTGCGGGTATCGCGCCGCAGGTTGTAGAAGATGTGCTGGAAAATAACCTTGCCCTCAACCCGATAAAATTTCTTTGTCTTGGTTTCATAGTCGATAGACCAATAGAGGCGAAAGGATTGGCGGCGCAGCGTATGGCCATAGCGGGTCAGCAATTCGGTCAGTTGCCCCTCGTTGGCCAGTTTCGTCCCTTTTGCCCACGAGCTGACAATAGATTGCTGGGTTCGGCAAAGTGCGGCGATCTCTTTTTGCGTGAGACCCTCGTTGAGGGCGAGCCGGATAAGGGCCCGAGTCTGTTTAAAGGGGCGCTTGGCGCCGGTGGATTGCTCGTTCTGTGTCATAGGGATCCAGATAAGGGGGGACAAGCCCCCCGGTGCCTCTTGCTTACTTTTTGCCGCTGCTTTTCGGGGTCTGCGGATTCAATTGCCAGCCACGGTTCCCCTGATTACGGTCATAGGTAGGGTTGGTACCGTTCGAGCCTTTATTGGGGTTGCTGATATCGGCATTGTGGTTTGATTGCTTGGTCATAACATTCTCCCTTGTGTGTGTGATGACGAGAGAAATGTTAGCTAATTCATAATCTTATACCATTGATGATTTAATGATAAAAGTTGATAAACCGTGATATTTGACCTGGTTGCCCAATTTTCACTGGGCGCAGGATACGAGCACTGGCACAACAAGAAGCAGAGGGTAATCAGATGGCAAATAACGAGAGTGCGCTCAATATGGTGGGGTTGGTGGCGGCGAGCGACTATCTGGCCAGCTTGCTGGCACGGCTCGCTGCACTGGAGCAGGGGAACGGTGCGGCTGCGGTCAGCGCTGTGCCAGAACTGCTTGCTGCCCAGCCCGATCCCCGCTCTCTCTACTTCGGCACCCCGCAGGAATACGGTGCCGCCCACCAGTTCGGTCGTCCCGAGATCAACCTGCCAGAGCGCCGTGCTCTGGGGCTGTCAGAAGGGGATAAACAGAGCGTGTAGGAGACGCTGGAGGGGTATCTAGTCTCTGAACGTCTGTAACTCGTTTTCCAGTTTTAAACACCATTAAACAGAGGTTCCAGTGATAGCTGGTAAAGAAGGGGGCATCGGGTATATCTGATCTACACCATTTAATCTTCTACAGAGTGTTTTGGGCAACATTTCTTCTAAAACCTCCTTTGTTTTGTAGTGTGCATGTGTATAGATTTTTCTATTAGATAACAATGTTGAATGAAGAATCACATTAGATATAGCTAATGCTTTTTGGTTCCATTCGACAAGTTTTTCTCTATCGAATCTGGGGAAGTGGGATATAGCATGAATACGTGTCATATGAGTAAGAGATGCAGTGTGTGTATAAGCGCAAAGCTCACCATAAATCTGTCTGAGTTGGTTAAGATAGTCCCTGTTTTGATTTTCAAAAATAGGTATATCTTTAGCTATTTCAAAAAGATTGCTTATGACTGTTGTGGTTTTAGCCTCATGATTAAACTCACATGAAGTGAACCTTAAATAGTTCTCTATACTGCTTCTTAACATCATAAATGCAGGTTTGTAATTACCATGAATACAACATGAAAAGCCACTCCCGATATCTGAAATAGCCTCTTCCATGTAATTTAGAATCAGCGTGTCAGAAATGGATGTGTTACATAGAGACAGCTGGTTTTCGCTATGTAAGCAATATAGTCTATTCCATAGAAACAAAAGGCATAAATATATTTTATGCCCATTCTTTAATTCTCTCTTTAGAGCATCATTTTGAATCTCAGTAGGAATAGAGTACTGTCTTATGTAATCTAACAGTCTATCGAAGTCATTTGCTATTATTCTGCTCATTATTTTTTATACCATTTCTGAATGGCTTCATTCCAAGAGAAAGAGTTGCTTTTCTTGTCAATGACAACTTTGTTCAATTCCTCACCATCATCTATTATTTTATCTAAAGCTGTAACAAGGTAAGACAAATCGTCTTCATCTAGTTCATTTATCGTACAGATGAGCATTCCAATTAACTCGTAGCGAGACCTTTTCTCGTATCGGGAAATGATTAAATTTAACGCTTCGCGAGCGAAATCGTATATGTCTTCATTTTGAGGAAATAAATCTTTATTTTGCAGAAGTCTTGGGAGGACACCAATTAGAACCCCTTTGTTCGGATTTTTTCTAGAAATAGCCTTGTTGTTAATGATATTGGTTTTTTCGTTAGAGTAAAAATGTTCACTATCATATTTGATGGTTTCATTAATAACATTTACTGCATCTTTCAAAACATTAGGATTGAGGTCCCTTAATGTCCACATTAAATTCTCTAATTTCATAGAGAGGTTTTTCAAGTTTTTAATATCAGTGTGTTTCATTTTTATAGTCTCTGAATCAATTCATTGGTAATCGTTTTCATATTCTCTCTGAACTCAAAGTCATCCCCTGAGAGAATAAAAGGCGATGTTAATTGTTCTCGAGCATAAACTGTGCGCTTGGGGAGATAAGCTTTAATTAGTTTATTTGTCCACACAGGGTTTTGCCCAAGATTTGCCCTAGCTGTGCTGAGGTTCACACTATCTGGACGGTCAATCAATGTGAACACAACCCCTAAACAAGAGATAGTGAGTCCAAAAGCTTGGGTTCTCCGTGCAATGATAGCTTTGAGCAAATCAATACCGATTATTGACAATGGGTCTGGCTTGACTGGAATAATGTAGTGATCAGATGCAATCAATGCACTAGTCATCCAAATGGATGGAGTAGGGGGGGTGTCAATGATAATGTAGTCGTAATTTTCATGAGCAAGAACATCATCAATATATCGTTTTAATATGAACTCCCTTCCTTCTCCTGAAGTCATTTCCACTCGATATAAGTCTATATTCCCTGGGAGTAAGGACAAACCCGCAGTATCTATTAATGCTATATCACTCAACTCTTTTGCTGGTGATGATTGAGACCCCGCTAACACACTGACCTGTGGTGACTCATCTCTATCAAACAAGCTTAATATGGTATCACCTCCAGATCGGAGGTGTTCTATGTATTGCTCGCTGTTTAAAAGGCATTGAGTTGCATTAAATTGAGGGTCAATATCAATAAGCGCTACTTTTTTCCTATGCACACGTCTTAAGCAATCGGCAAAATTAATAGCAAGAGTGGTTTTTGCCACGCCGCCTTTCATGTTGACAAAGCAAATTGTTTTCAAGGCTTATTCCTTTGGCATCAGTGAGTTATCCCTTCACTAATCTACCATACACACATGAGCTAGTCATGCCGCCGCACTATAGCGGCATAAACATATCCAAGACCCCATACTCAGCGCCCTTCGTGGCCATCCTCCAAGCCAACCCCGTCAGCGGGGAGCGGCTGGCGGTGCTTGATGCGCAGCTCACCCCTCAAGGCGATGGCTGGTACCAGCTGCTGTCGGTGTCGGCCCGTTCAAGGCCCGTTATGGTCGCCCGTTTGATATGGCGAGTAGCTGGATGGGCAGATTGCTGCTGCGCTGATTGCCCGTGCCAAGGCCCTTGGGCAAGACATCCAGAACGATTACGACCACGAGACAAAAATCGGGCGACCTTGGCCGCCCTGTTTATTGATGGGGAGCAGGCTGAACCTGGCCATCCTTGCGCAGTTGGGTATAGAGACCAAACCCCGCCAGCAGGCCGGCGAGGGCCAGCAGCCACCAGATGGCGGTGGCGGGGCGACTGCCCGCATCCCCCAGCATAAAGCCGATCAGCAGGTTGCCAAAGAGCGCCATGCAGCCCCCGGCGCTGGCATAGAAGCCGTAGTAGCTGCCGAGCTGCTCAGGGGGGGCGTAGCAGGGCAGTTGGGCGGCGAAGAGCGGGAAGCAGAGGATGGAGCCCAGGGAAAGCAGGGCCACCTGCGTCAACACGCCTGCCGTCGGCCAGGGTGCCAGCAGGGGCAGGGCGAGGTAGCTCAAGCCCATCATGCCTATCCCCAGCCCCATGGCGAGCGGTACCCCCAGGCGGCGCTCCACCAGGCGGGAGGCCGGGAGCTGGAGCACGACACCGATCACCGCCGAGAGGGTGAAGACGCCGCCGAGCAGGTGGGTGGCGTCCGGCAGGCTCTGGATATGGGCGGGGAGGGCGAGATAGAGCTGGTGGAACAGGATCTGGTAGCTACCTGCCAGCAGGGTGAACCCCATGAAGGGGCGCTGGCGCACTATCTCCCCCCATTGGCGCAAGATGGCGCCACGGGGGCTCTGGTTGCTCACCGGGCGTTTGGGCAGCACCCGGTATTGCAGCACTCCGAGCAGGGCGAAGAGGCTCGCCGCCAGGATCCCCGTCAGGGTATAGCTCTGCTGGGTCAAAGTGAGGCCGACCAGGGGGCCGAGCAGCATGCCCGCCTCGCTGGCCAGATTGTGCAGGGCGAAGGCGCGCTTACGCTGGCTCGGGTTGTGGCATTCGCTGGCAAGGTAGGCCTGGGCGCAGGGGGTGAACAGGGCCCCCGCAAAGCCGGTGAGGGCGGCGGCCAGCAGCAGGATAGGCAGGGACTCGGCCCAGCCCAGCAGCACGAAGCCCAAGGATCGTACCAGGCAGCCCCAGACGATGGCGGGATGGTAGCCGATGCGATCTCCAAGGGTGCCGCCCAACAGGAAGAGCCCCTGCTGGCTGAAGACCCGCATCCCCATGACGAGGCCGCAGGCCCAGCCGGCCAGGCCGAGCCCGCTGCCCATGTGCTGGGCGAGGAAGGGCATCATCATGTAGAAGCCGAGGTTGAAGGCGAGCCCATTGGTGATGAGCAGGCGGGCGGCCGGGCTCATGTCCTGCCAGTCCCGCCAGTAGGAGGCGCCGTTCATGGTCGCCTCCCGCCAGCGCGTGGGGCGGTGGTCGCCGGGGTGGCGCAGCACTGTGTCATGATGTCTTTCGCAGGGTTCTGAGGAAGGGGATGCCGTGCTGATCGTGGCTTATCTCCACCGGCACCTGGTAGAGGCGCTCGATGAGGGCCGCGTCGAGCACCCGGGCGGGGGGGCCGAAGGCCTGCAGATCTCCCCCTGCCAGCACGATCAGCTGATCGGCAAACTGGGCGGCCAGGTTGAGGTCGTGCAGCACCACCAGGGTGATCCACTGCTGCTCCCGGGTCTGCTGGCACAGGTGCTCCATCAGTTGCATCTGGTGGTGCAGGTCCAGGGCGCTGACCGGCTCGTCCAGCATCATGATGCGGGGATCGCGCAGCAGCACCTGGGCGAAGAGCACCATCTGCCGCTGGCCGCCGCTCAGGGAGTAGAGGGGGCGATCCGCCAGATGGGCGATGCCGAGCGCCTGCAGGGCGCGGCCGGCAGCCAGGATGTCCTCGTCCGCGAGGCGCATGGAGAGGCTGTCGAGGCGCCCCAGCACCACCACTTCGATGACGCTGAGATCCAGCTCCAGCTGGATGTTCTGGGGCATGTAGCCAAACTGCTGGCGCCACCTGGCCTGCGTCATCTGGCGGGCACTCTGGTCCCCGAGGCGAATGTCGCCACTGTCCGGGGTCAGTTCACCAAAGAGGGTGCGCATCAAGGAGGTCTTGCCGGTCCCGTTCGGGCCGATGATCACATGGACCTGACCCGGATGCAGAGTGAGGCTGAGATCCCGCAGCAAGGTCTGCTGGCCGAGGGAGAGGGAGAGTCGGGATATTTCAAGCACGTTTACGCCCCCTGCCGAGGATCAACCAGATGAAGAAGGGCACGCCAATGAGCGCGGTGACGATGCCGATGGGGAACAGGGCCCCCGGAATGATGGACTTAGAGAGTACCGAGGCCGCCGAGAGCATGCAGGCGCCGCACAGGGCGGAGAGGGGGATCAAAAAGCGCTGATCTTCCCCCACCAGCATGCGGGCGATATGGGGGGCCACCAGGCCGACGAAGCCGATCACGCCGACGAAGCTGGTGGCGGTGGCGGTGAGCAGGGCGACCAGCACCAGGGTCTTCATGCGCAGCCTGTCGACATTGACCCCGAGGCTGCGGGCGCGGGCTTCCCCGAGGCGCAGGCTGGTGAGGGCCCAGGCGTCACGGTAGATGAGCAGGGTGCAGATCAGGGTGACGACGGCGGTGATGATCAGGGAGTCCCAGGTGGTGCGCATCAGGCTGCCAAACAGCCAGAACAGGATCTGCTGGTTGAGTTCGGGGGAGGAGAGGAACTGCAGCAGGGAGAGCAGGGACTGGAACAGGAACAGCAGGGCGATGCCCGCCAGGATCAGGGTCTGGCTGCTGACATGGCGCATCATGGCCAGTCCAAACAGCAGGCAGGCGGCAAACATGCACACAATGAAGGCACCGGCCGGGATGGCCACCAGGGGAGGAAGTCCGAGGCCGCCGGTGTAGAGGGCCAGCGCCGCGCCCAGGCCCGCCGCCGCCGCGAGCCCGAGGGTGTAGGGGCTGGCGAGGGGGTTGTCCAGCAGGGTCTGCATCTGCACACCGCCAAGGCCGAGGGAGGCGCCGACCACCAGAGCCATGAGGGCGATGGGCAGGCGCATGTCGTGGACGATGGTGCGGGTCATGGGATCGGCCTGGGCGGGGGAAACCAGGGCATCGATCACGTCGTGCAGGGCCAGCAGGGAGGGGCCGGTGGCGATGTCGAGCACCAGGGTAATGCACAGGACCAGGGCGAGCAGCAGGAGCCAGTGCCAGCGACGGCGCTCCCGTTGCCGCTGCCGGGCGAGGGTCTGCTGCAGGGCAGCCAAATCATTCATGATGTCAATCCTGAAACAGGCGCCACAAGAGGCGCCCACGAAGGTTGAAGGTTAAAGAGCGATAGCGAAGGTGCCGTCTGCCTTGACCGGCAGATAGCGCCGATAGAAGTCGAGGTAGTTGGCAAGCGGATCCATCTCCTTGAACAGGCTCGGATAGAGCGCCTTGGCCATGAACTGGACCATGGTGTAATCGAGCAGCGTGCGGGAGGCGCCCTGGTAAATCCCATAGATGCGCTTTTCCTTCACCGCTGGCAGGTTCGCCCAACCTTTACGCTCGGTAAAGGCCTGGAGCCGTGCCCGAGCGAGTGCGGGATTGACACCCTGGCCCAGCAGCACGGCGGTGGGGTTCTGGGTGGATTCAGTGCCGGTGAGGAAGATGACCTCGGGTTTGGAGACCAGAACCTGCTCGGGGTTCATGGGGCCGTACCATTCCACAAAGGGGGCGGCGATGTTGTCGCCGCCAGCCAGGTGGCCGAGCGGACCCCACATGCCCTTGCCATAGCTGAAGCCATATTCGTCAGGCCCCTTGTTGCCAAACTCTACGTAGAAACGGGGCTTGGGCAGATTGGCTGCGGCGATCCGGCCATGTACTTCGTCGATGGCATGCTGGTACTCGTCTGCGAGCTGGCGAGCGCGAGGCTCGGTGCCCGCAATCTTGCCGAGCAGCAAGGTACTGGCCTTGTGATTGGCGGGGAGTTCCATGTTGTAGTCCACGACCACCACGGGCAGACCGGCCTGTTCGAGACGGGCCACGTCCTGGCCAAGACCTTTGTATTGCCAGTCGGCCAGAACGACGACGTCGGGTTTGAGGGCGAGCACTTTTTCCACCGAGAAGGTCTGCACTTCTACCTCGCCTACGTCGGCTATCTCCTTGAGGGACGGGCGATGGGCGGTAAAGAGGGACCAGTTGGCAGGACGCCAGCCTTCCCAGGCCTCGCGAGAGATGCCGACGACCCGATCGAAGGCCTGTTCGCCACCGACGGCCATGTAGTCTTCAAAGTAAAATGCGAGCACTACCCGCTTGGCGGGGAGATCGACCTGGACTTCCCGTCCCAGCACATCTGTCAGGGTTTCAACTTTCGCCTGTGCGGTGCCAAACAAGCAGCAAAGGCTTGCCAGCACCAGGCTGGCATAGCGGGAGAAAAGTGTCATCTGCGTGTGAACTCCATCTTGTCTTGTGGTTTTTTATCGTTTTTGTCACCGGCAACCTGAGGTCGCCGGTGGGTTCTCCACCGGGTGGGGGAGGGAATGAGCCGGAGAGACCCCGGCCGACACTCAGTGCGCGTTGTGCTGATGAATGCCCAGCATGAAGGTGCCCTGGGGACGGATGGGCAGGTAGTGCTGGTAGAACGCCTGATAGGTGGCCAGGGGATCGAGATCCTGGAAGAGGTCCGGATAGAGGGCCTTGGCCATGAACTCGATGAGGGCGGCATCCATGATGCTGCGGGTGGCGCCGTGATAGACCGCGTAGAGGCGACCCTGCTTCACCGCAGGCAGCTCGCTCCAGCCCGGACGGGCAGCAAAGCCTTGCAGACGCTGGCGCACGGTCTCTTCCGACACATCCTGGCCCACCTGCATGGCGACAGCACTGCTCACGCTCTCGTAGCCCGCCATCAGGATCACCTCTGGCTTGCTCGCCAGCAGTTGTTCCGGGTGGATGGGGCCCCAACGATCGACGAAGGGGGCGGCCACGTTGTCGCCACCGGCCAGCAGGGCCATGGCGCCCCACATGTCCTTGCCATAGGTGTAGCTGTACTCGGCCGGGCCCTTGTCACCCAGCTCGATGTAGACCCGGGGCGGCGTGCGCTTCGCGGCGGCGATGCGGGAGGTGATGGTGTCAATCTTGGCCTTGTACTCGTCGGCCATCTTCCGGGCACGGGCTTCCTGGCCGGTCAGCTTGCCAAGCAGCAGGGTGCTCGCCATGTGCTGTGCCAGGGTCTGGGCGTTGTAGTCGATGACCACCACCGGGATCCCCGCCTGCTCAAGGCGTGGCAGGTCGGCGCTCAGGGCCTCATATTGCCACTTCGCCAGGATCACCAGGTCGGGCTTGACCGCCAGGGTCTTCTCGATGGAGAAGCTCTGATCCTGCACGTTGCCAAGGTCCGGGACCTTGGCCAGTTGTGGCTGGCTGGCCACGTAGAGCGACCAGATGGCGGGACGGGACTTCATGAACCAGCCCAGGGACATGCCCACCAGGCGTTCGGCCCCGCCTTCACCGGCCACCGCCAGGTAATCTTCGGGATAGAAACCGAGCACGATGCGGTTTGCCGGAAGGCTGAGGGAGACCTTGCGGCCCATCACATCTTCCACTTCAACGGGGGGGGTGGCCTGCGCCATCCAGCTCACCAGGACGAGCTGGCCGAGCAGCAGCAACTTTGCCAGGGGGTGACGAAACATCTTGTAGCACCTCGAGAATAGAGACGGTCAAAAAAGAAAGTGAGAACTATTGCTATTCGCGGGCGCAAAAGCAACAAACGTTTGTGTCATCCCCTCTCTTGTTATTTCTGTCATTACTGGAACCGGTTCCACAAGAGCACCAGGAGAGCGTTCCACCCCCGGTTTTCTGCCTTCTCGGGCCACGAAGGGGGTGGCGCCCGGTATGGCGCCCATGGATTTGCCCATGATCCAGTGTCTCTGCCTTCTCGGGCCACGAAGGGGGTGGCGCCCGGTATGGCGCCCATGGATTTGCCCATGATCCAGTGTCTGTGAGTGGGGTTGCTCACGAAATGGTACCGGGCAGAGGCCGCCGTAGTGCTCCCCCCGTCTGCCCCGGCGCCGATGTCGATCCCTGACAGAGGCCGCCAGCAGGGGCTGGGGGTGGCGACAACTTCCTGCGCAGTGATGGCAGACACTGCCCATTCGGGTATTGCCCGTCACCTTGGCGCAACATTTTGTTGTCATTGTTAGCCAGCTCGCAGCAGCCCCGGCGCCGACGGGGCAGAGTGGGCGCGCAGTTTCGGCCGGGGGCTGACATGCCTCCCGTTGATGGCTGCATCCAAGGTGCTGCGGCCCGCCTTGTGCGGGGCGCCAATAACATGATCTGCAAATAAAAAAGGAAACTGACCATGTCAGGAAGACACTCTCTGGTGGCGCTGGCCGTCGGGCTGGCGCTCGCTGGACAGGCACAGGCGCAACTGCTTATCACCGAATACCTGGAAGGGTCCGGCAACAACAAGGCGGTGGAGCTGAGCAACCTCGGCAGCGACCCCGTCGATCTCTCCCAATACCGGCTGGCCCTCTACGCCAACGGCAAACCCATCAGCGAATCCCCCACCAACAGCCTGGCGCTGCAAGGCACCCTGGCCCCGGGCGCCACCCTGGTGCTGGCCAACCCCTCCGCAAATGCCGAGATCCTGGCCAAGGCCAATCAGACCAGCGGCAATTTGGTGTTCAACGGCGACGATGCCCTGGTGCTCTATCGCGGCAGCGAGATAGTGGACAGTGTCGGCCAGGTGGGGATGGATCCGGGCACTGCCTGGGTGTCGGGCAACGTCTCGACCCTGGACATGACCCTGCGCCGCAAGGCCACCGTCACCATCGGCCGCACTGATGCAACCGCCCCCTTCGATCCGGCGCAGGAATACGTGGCGGCCCCGAAAGATGACGCCAGTGGTCTGGGTTGCAGTGGCGATGGCCCCTGCGATGGCACCCAGCCGCCCGCTTTCGTCTGCCCGGTGGATCAGTTGGTTCCCGTGCCCGCCATTCAGGGCCCGGGCAGCAGCAGTCCGCTGGTGCCGGCCGGCAAGTTTGAATCGGAACAGGCCTATGCCACCCGCGGCGTGGTGACCCAGGTGGTGAGCGGCCTCTACAAGGGCTTCTTCATTCAAGATGAGCAAGGGGATGGCGATCCGGCCACCTCCGACGGCCTCTTCGTCTACACCACCAAGGCCAACGCTGCCATCGTGCCGGGGGCCGAGGTGTGCGTCTCTGGCAAGGTGAAGGAGTATTTCAACCAGACCCAGATCAATGCCGACGAGCTGGCGGTGACCCGGCCGCAAGGGGCAATCCCGGCCGCGGTGGATCTGCTGCCGGTGGCGGGCGAGAGCCTGAGCCAGCTGCTGGAGCGTCACGAGGGGATGCAGGTACGGCTGGTGCCGGGCTCCAGCCTGGTGGTGACCCGCAACTTCAGCTTCGATTACGACGGCAAGCGCAACAACCTGGTGCTGGCCTATGGCGCGCCGCTCATCAAGTCGACCCAGAAATTTGCCGCCATGAGCCAGGAGGCGAGCGACTGGGCCCTTCGCAACCAGCAGAACCAGCTGGTGGTGGAGACCGACGCCAAGGCGCCGGACGGCGTGCTGCCCTGGTTCCCCGGCTTCAACGCCGAGGACGGTTACCTGCGCATCGGCGACAAGCTCAACGGGCTGGAGGGGGCGCTTGGCTACTCCTACAACCTGTTCCGGCTGGTGGCCAGCAATCGCATTGACGCGAGCCAGATTGATCACAGCGGCTGGGATCGGGTGGAAACGCCGGAACTTGCCGAGGCGGGGGATCTGCGGGTCGCCAGCTTCAACGTGCTCAACTTCTTCACCACGGTCGTGGGGGGCGATGCCAACCCCACCGGCAGCAACCGGGGCGCCCTGACGGTGGCGGAGTTCGAGCTGCAGCGCACCAAGATCGTCAGCGCCATCACCCGCCTCAATGCCGACGTGGTGGGGCTGATGGAGATCGAGAACAACGGCTATGGCGACAACTCCGCCATCGCCAACCTGGTGACGGCCCTCAACGCCGCCCAGCCGGACGAGGCGGATCACTACCGCTGGATTGCCTCGCCGGATGGCAAGCCCATTGGCACCGACGCCATCACGGTGGGGCTCATCTACCGACCCGCCAAGGTGACCCCGGAGGGGGTTGCCGGTCTCATCGCGCTGCCGGTGCAGCAGGCCGAGGCGGTGGACGCCAGCGGCAAGCCGGTGACCATCAATCAGGGGATGCGCGAGTCACTGGTGCAGCGCTTTAGCTCGCCCAAGGGGGATGCGCCCCTGACCCTGGTGGTCAACCACCTCAAGTCCAAGGGCTCCGCCTGCTTCGAGGATTACCCCGACTACGCCACTGCCGATCCGCTGGATGGCCAGGGCCACTGCAACGCGCTGCGGGTCTCTGCCGCCAAGGTGCTGGGGGAGCAGCTCAAAGAGTTGGCCGGGGATCTGCTGCTCATCGGCGACATGAACGCCTATGGCATGGAAGATCCCATCCGGGTGCTGACCGACTATGATCCGGCCGCCCAGGTGCGCCAGATCATGAGCGCCTCCTTCACCACCCTGGCGGGCCAGCCCTTCGAGGAGAGCGGCAGCGCCCTGGGCAAGGGGTATGGGTTTGTGAACCTCAACACCCGCTTCCACGGCACCGACACCTACTCCTACAGCTACGAAGGGGAGCTCGGCAACCTGGATCACGCCCTGGCAAACCCGAGTCTCGCGGCCAAGGTGATCGGCATCGAGGATTGGCACATCAACTCCGCCGAGAGCAACTTCTTCGAGTACGGCAGCAAGTACAGCGGCCAGCTGGCGAAATCCGAAGGGCCCTTCAGCGCCTCGGATCACGATCCCGTGCTGGTGGCCATCCAGTATCCGCTGCCGCCCGCCGGGGTATTGAGCCTCGAGAGCGCCGCTGCAAACGTGGAGGAGGGCAACACCCTGGTCTTGAGCGTGGCGCGCCGCGATGGCAGCCATGGGGAGGCCAGCGTGAGTTATCGCATCGTCCATGGCAGCGCCGATGCCAACGACGTGGCGCCCCTCATCGGCACCCTGCACTGGGCCGCCGGGCAGAGCGAGCCCCAGACCATCAGCATTCCGGTGAAGAGCGATACCCTGCACGAGGGGGACGAGACCTTTACTCTGGAGCTGTTTGACCCGAGCGGCGCGGCCCTGGGGGATCAGCACCAGACCCTGGTGACCATCAAGGACAAGCTGGCACCGTCCACCATCTCGCTGGCTCAGGCCAGTATCACGGTGAACGAGGGGCAGTGGTTTGCCGAGATCCCCCTGGTGCGAAGCGGCGATCTGAGCAAGCCGGCCCGGACCCGGGTGGCCCTTGACGGGGTCACCGCGCGCTGGGGACTGGATTTCCTGCCCTGGTTCGGCCAGACGGTTAGCTGGGCCGCGGGCGAGGGGGGCAGCAAGTCGGTCAAGGTGCTGATCATCGATGACTGGTTCGTCGAGCCCACCGAGCAGTTCAGGGTGAGCCTCGATCGGGTGGAAGGGGGCCAGCCCGGCGCCCTGCAGCAGACCCGGGTCGACATCCAGGACAACGACAAGTCCTGGTGGCCCTTCGGTCGCCACTGAGGATGATTGAGCAAAAGAAAGGGGCCTGCGGGCCCCTTTCTGTTGAGAAAACGTTTGTTGGGAAGACCTGTTGCAGACAGGTGGGGTTGCGAAGATGAAAAAGGCCCACCGTCATGGTGGGCCTTTTTCATGGCAGGGCGCTCCTAACGGAGTATCAACCCTGCGCGTTGCTCAGTACCAGCTTGCCATCTTTGACCGGAATGGTGGGGCCGGGTTGCTTCTCCATGCGTACCACCCCTTCCTGGCCGGCGAGGCGGTAGGTGACGTCATAGCCGATGGTGCGGGTGCTGCTCTCCTGCACCGTCTTGCAGCGCTGCTCCGTGGTGGTGTAGGTATCACCCGCCTGCATGTTGCCCTGCACCTGATTCCCGGCATAACCCCCTGCCACGGCACCAGCGGCGGTGGCCACCTTCTTGCCGCTGCCACCGCCAAACTGGTGGCCGACCACGCCGCCCAGGGCTGCGCCAACCACGGTACCCAGGATCTTGTGCTCGTCCTGCACCGGCTTGCGGTGGGTCAGGGTGACGTTGCGGCACTCCTGACGTGGCGTCTTGATGGTCTCGGTCACCGGCTTGCTGGCCAGCACCTCGGCAAACTGGGGCTCTGATGAAAACAGGGATCCGCTGGCGACCGCCGACAATGCCAGCGCAGAGGCCACACCGATCCCGACACCTGCCAACATGGATTTGTTCATCACTCTTCTCCTCGTACTCATACCCGTTGAGGGCTTGGGATCATTCTTGGCATTTTGCACCGCAGGCTCAAGGCAAGGGCCACGGGATCGCGACAGGGGCTGACTGCGCAAAAAGTGACCGCACAAAAATAGCGTCGGCGATTGGCGACAAAGAAGAGACCTATGTGGAGGGATTGAGGTTGACGGGTTGCGGCAACATGGGTTGATAACTGCCCAGTGCGCCCATGTCCAGGATGGTGTAGTCCGCCAGATCCGGCGTGGCAGGGTCACGCTTGAGGCTCAATTTGAGGGTGTCCAGCATGAGCGTCTCCAGTGCAAGGCGGTACTCCATGAACTCGGCTTCGGTCAGCCGAAGCCGGGCGGTGATGAGATAGGCCTGACGATCGCGGGGCGTCAGGTGCTGGACGCGTGCCTGCAACCCTTCGATGACTTGATTCTTGAAGCGCAGGGGGAAGCGTGCCGAGTCCCGAAATGCCACGTGCCGGGGCACCAGCAGACGAAAGCTGAGTCCGCTCTGCAGCGCCACGAGTCCGAGCTGCTCGAGCTCGCGCAGATACAGATAAAGCGAGGGGGCATTGAGCCCGAAGTGCTGGCACAGCGCATCGGGATCCGTGCCCTGTTGCAGGATCTGCAGCAACAGGCTGTAGAGCTCGGGGCGCTGGCAGAAGGCGGCATCCTGCTGCGGCGTGAAGTGGACGACGCTTGCGGCCAACTGCTCTGCCTCCGTCAGGATCTGGGAGAGGGGAACGCCGAGGAGCGTGGCAATCGCCAGCATGCGGTCCAGAGTGAAGGGTTGAGTCTGATTGAGCAGTCGTTTGACACTGGCTTCCGACATGCTCAACTCTCCCGCCAGCGCCTTGTACGAGATGCCGGCGCGCTTGAGGTGGCGCTTGAACAACTGGCACATGGCGTGATCGATGCTTTCTCTGTCCCGAGGGAGGGTCCTCTCTCTATCCATTTGGTATCTCCTGGTGACCATTCATTTGTATTTATGGCCTTGATGTGGTCTTGGCGTGATGCTTTGCTCTCTTTTAGCACATGGAGAGGTAGTCATGTATCGCGATCAGATGAGGGGCGGTGTTCAGTGGATAGACAGGAGTGAGCACAGCCTGTGGGTGAGTGGGGGGCTCAGGGGACTGGCGCTGCCCCCCGTAGTCAACGTACTGGCGTGCCTTCTGGTTTGTCTGATGTTTGTGCTGGCGGCATTGATTTGAGGCTCGTTCATGCTCCTTGGCAAGGTGGTCGGTGGGGGCATGTGTCATCTCCTCACCACCCTAAGACGTTTCGCTAATACCTGGGCTCGGCCCCCCTTGATACCCTTTCATCCGGTTCCCGCCGGCATCCTGGCCCCGCGTCAGGGCGCAATGCCGGTCGTGGTGAACCGCGAGAGCCACCCCGTTTTGTGCCCCTGTGAGGAAGGATCCGATGACAGAGCAGAACATGTACGACGCCGGCCTTGGCAAGACGCCCGCCAATTTCGAGGCGCTGACCCCCTTGATCTTTCTGGGGCGGGCAGCCCGGGTCTATCCCGACTATCCGGCGCTGATCCACGGGCCCCTGCGCCAGAGCTGGGCTCAGACCGAACGCCGTTGCCGCCAGCTCGCCTCGGCCCTGCGCCGTCGCGGCATTGGCGAGGGGGACACCGTCTCCATCGTCGCCCCCAATGTGCCGGCCATGTTCGAGGCGCACTTCGGGGTGCCCATGAGCGGCGCCGTGCTCAACACCATCAACACCCGGCTCGATGCGGACGCCATGGCCTTCATCTTCCAGCACGCCCAGAGCAAGGTGGTGCTGGTGGATCGGGAGTTCGGCGCCCTGGTGCGAAAGGCGCTCTCTCTCATTGACAGCCAGCCCCTGGTGATCGCCATCGACGATCCCCTCTACCGGGAAGGGGAGCTGGTCGGCGAGCTCGACTACGAGGGGTTCATCGCCCTGGGGGACGGGGACGAACCCGGCTGGCTGCCGGCGGACGAGTGGCAGGCCATTTCCCTCAACTACACCTCCGGCACCACGGGGAACCCCAAGGGGGTGGTCTATCACCATCGCGGCGCCCACCTCAATGCGGTCAACAATGCCCTCTCCTGGGAGCTGCCCAAGCACCCGGTCTACCTCTGGACCCTGCCGATGTTTCACTGCAATGGCTGGTGCTTCCCCTGGACCCTGGCGGCCACCGCCGGGGTGAGCGTCTGTCTGCGCCACGTGCAGGCGGCGGCCATCTACGGGGCGCTGCGCGAACACAAGGTGAGCCATTTCTGCGCCGCCCCCATCGTGCTCAATATGCTCAACAATGCCGATCCGGCCCTCAAGCAGGGACTCGACCACCCCGTCAAGGCGATGACGGCGGGGGCAGCGCCGCCCGCCACCGTGATCGCCGGCATGGAGGCCATGGGGATCGCCGTGACCCATGTCTATGGCCTCACCGAAACCTATGGCCCCTGCGTGGTGTGCGAGCCGCAAAGACGCTGGCAGGGGCAGGATGCCACCACGCTCTCCCGTCTCAAGGCGCGCCAAGGGGTGGCCTCCCCCCTGCAAGGGGAGATGCGGGTCATCAACCCCGTCAGCGGCGAGCCGGTCCCCATGGATGGCAAAACCCTGGGAGAGATAGTGCTGCGGGGCAACATCGTCATGAAGGGCTACCTCAAGAACTCGGCGGCGAGCGAAGAGGCGATGGCACAGGGATGGTTTCGAAGCGGGGATCTCGCGGTCTGGCACCCGGACGGCTATGTGGAGATCAAGGACAGATCCAAGGACATCATCATTTCCGGCGGGGAGAACATCTCCAGCCTGGAGGTGGAGGACGTGCTCTATCGCCACCCCGATGTGGAAGAAGCCGCGGTGATCGCCATGCCGGACGAGACCTGGGGGGAGGTGCCCTGCGCCTTCGTCAAGCTCAAGGAGGGGCGCGAGCTCACCCAGGCCGAGCTCATTGCGTTCTGCCGCGAGCAGATGGCCCACTTCAAGGCCCCCAAGCGCATCATCTTCACCCCGCTGCCCAAGACCTCCACCGGCAAGGTGCAAAAATTCATGCTGCGCAAGCAGTTGGTGTGACGACAAAGGCGCCGCGCCATCAACGGGCCTGCGGGCCCGTTTTGTGTTGCGTGATGCAAAGAAGCAGGGCCTCGCCGGTAGCGGTCGCCAGCCAACAAGACGTGCCTTTCGAGCCCGTCCCGGCTTACCATGGCCGCCATGTCCCGCCAGCCTGAGGATGCCTGTGAGAAAATCGGACCGACTGTTTCAACTGACCAACCTGCTGCGGGCGCATCAACCCCTGACCGCCCGGGATCTGGCGACGCGCCTGTGCGTGTCGGAGCGCACCATCTACCGCTATATCGACGATCTCTCTTTGGCGGGCATTCCGGTTTACGGGGAAGCCGGGCTGGGCTATCGGCTGAGCGAGGGGTTCGAAATGGCCCCGTTGCAACTGAGTGCGGCCGAGCTGGAGGCCCTCATCACCGGGGTGAACCTGGTGGCGGTGCTGACGGGCAAGGGGATGGCCGATCCGGCCCGCGCCCTGCTCGCCAAGATTGAGGCGGCCCTGCCCGCCAAGGAGGCCCGGGCACCTCGCGTCCCCGTGGTGCGGGTGCCGGACTATTCCACGGCGCAGCCTGCATACGCTCGCTGGGACAGGTTGCACGACGCCATCACGGCCGGTCACTGGCTGCACATTGGCTACCGGGATGCCAGCGCCAGCAGGACGGAACGTCAGCTCTTTCCCCTCGGGCTCTTCTACTGGGGCGGATGCTGGACGCTCGGCGCCTGGTGTGCGCTGCGCCGGGCCTACCGGGATTTCAGGGTGGATCGCATCGACACCCTGGCGTCGTGCCGACCGGGAGAAGGGGCACCACCTGGCGCGACCCTGGCCGATTACCTTGCCCTGCGCCAGTCGGACGCGTTCCCCCCTGGGCGCAGTGGCGCCGAAAAGGTCATTCAGGACTGACACAAGGCTGTCAGTAGCCCTTCGTTATGCTGGGTTCTCCAGACCATCCACAACGGAGAAAAAAGATGATCATCAAGGGTGACATGCAACAGGCAGGGGGCGTCGAATTTGCCACCTTCAGGCTCAGGGAAGGGGTGACGGAGGCTGATTTGCTCGCCCTGTCACGGCGGGTCGAGTCCGAGTTTCTTGTCCAGCAATCCGGGCTCATCATGCACTGCCTGCTGCGCGGCGCCGACGGCCTCTATGCCGACGTGGTGATGGCCCCCAGCCAGTCGCTGGTGGAAGCCTACTGCCAGCAGTGGCTGCACAACGACGTGGCAGGGGAGTACCTGACCCTGCTTGACCATGACTCGGTCAACATGAGCTTCTGGACCCGTATCGGCTGAGGGCGGCGCGGGGCCTGCCATCCCCGGCGAGGGGGCAATCATGAAATGAAACGGGCCCATAGGGCCCGTTTTGTTGAACAGAATTCAATAATTACTTGGTGTGGCGCTCATGCAGGCGCTGCACCACATCCTTCAAACCCAAGCCTTCGTTTTGCAGCAAGACGGTCAGGTGGTAGAGCAGGTCAGCGGATTCGTTGATTAGCTCTTCTCTGTCTTTCGCCATGGCGGCCAGGGCCACTTCCACCCCCTCTTCACCCACCTTCTGGGCGATGCGCTTGGTGCCTTTGCCATAGAGGCTGGCGGTGTAGCTGGTGGCGGGGTCTGCCCCTTTGCGTGATGCCAGAATCTGTTCGAGCTCGGCCAGGAAGCCGAGCGGCGGCACGGGGTGGCCGTCGAAGCAGGAGGGGTTGCCCAGATGGCAGGTGGGGCCGACCGGGTCGGCGGCAATGAGCAGGGAGTCCTGATCACAGTCGGTGGTGATGGCGACGAGCTTGAGCACATGGCCCGAGCTCTCGCCCTTGGTCCACAGGCGCTGCTTGCTGCGGCTGAAGAAGGTGACCTGGCCGGTGGTCTGGGTCTTTTCCAGCGCCTCGCGGGTCATGAAGCCCTGCATCAGCACTTCGCCGCTGAGGGAATGCTGGACGATGGCGGGGATCATGCCCTCACACTTGGCCCAGTCCAGGCGCTCGGCCAGCGGCAATGCATTGTCTACTGCTTGATTATTCACGGATGGCGACTCCTTCGTTTTTCAGCCAGCGTTTCAATTCGGGAATGGGAATGAGGCCCTTGTGGAACACGGAGGCGGCCAGCGCCCCGTCCACGTCGGCCAGGGTAAAGGCATCGCGAAAGTGCTCCATGGCCCCGGCGCCGCCGGAGGCGATGAGGGGCACCTTGCACACGGCGCGCACCAGCTTGAGCTGCTCAAGGTCGTACCCCTGACGCATGCCGTCCTGGTTCATCACGTTGAGCACTATCTCCCCCGCGCCCCGGCGCTGCACTTCCTGTACCCACTCCAGGGTGGTCCAGGTGGTGGTGCGGGTGCGGCTCTCGTCGCCGGTAAACTGTTTGACCTGATATTGACCGAGGGCGGCATCGAAGTAGGAGTCGATACCCACCACCACGCACTGCACGCCGAAGCGCTCGGCGAGCCGGGTGATCAGGGTGGGATCGGCCAGGGCGGGGGAGTTGATGGAGACCTTGTCGGCACCGAATTCCAGGATCTGGCGGGCATCCTCCACGCTTTTGATGCCGCCGGCGACGCAGAAGGGGATGTCGATGACTTCCGCCACCCGGCTTACCCAGCTCTTGTCCACTACCCGTTCGTCGCTCGAGGCGGTGATGTCATAGAAGACCAGCTCATCGGCGCCCTCGGCGGCGTAGCGGCGGGCGAGGTCGACAATGCCGCCCATCACCTCGTGGTTGCGAAACTGCACGCCCTTGACCACCACGCCATCTTTGACGTCGAGACAGGGGATAATACGCTTTGACAACATGCTCATTGCTCCATGTAAAGCACGGTTAAAGAAACGTCGTTCTGCCGCCGGCGTTGGCCCGGGCGGCGGACGGGAACAGGGTTGGCATGCCTTGAACGGGGGCCCCTGACGGGGGAAACGACAGGCCCGGCAGGCCGTCTCGTCGCCTCTGGGCACCCCACTATATGCATGACTTCATTCAGTGATTCAACCCTTTGTCGCCCTTCACCTGCCCCGGATGGCAGGCTGGCGCCTCGGGGAGGGGAGCCCGATCGTCCGGGTGGGTCTCGTCCGTTGCCATATGCTGGCGCAGGGTGAGCAGGGCGGCATCAAAATCAAACGCCTTCAGTTGCCTGGTCAGGGTGTCGCTGCGAGACCCCAGCATGAGGCGAAGGGGACCGGCATACTGCTCGTAGAGGGGGATCACGGCGGTGTCGCTTTGCACCAGCAGGGCTTCCATCTGGCCCAGCAGTTGCTGGCGCCACTGATCCCCCAGAGGCACCAGATCGGTGGTCGGGGCGGCGAGATCGTCCCCGAGCAGAGCGCAAAGGGCGGCGATCTCTTCATCGATGGATGACATGAGTCCGGTGGGCTCTGTGTTGCCGTCCGCGATGGCCTGCTCCAGGGCCAGGCAGTGGCGCGACAGCTCATGTGCCCCCAGGGTGCTCGCCACGCCGCGCAGGCTGTGGACCATGCGGGTTGCATCGCTGTGCTCCCCGGCCTGCAAGTGGCGGTGCAGCCGGGTCATGTCCTGGCCATGCTCATGGATGAAGTAGCGAAGCAGGGCCAGGTATTTCTCCTGATTGCCGTTGAGGGCCGCCAGCCCCTGGTCGAGATCCAGACCCGGGTGTGCCTGCAGGCGGGCAAGGGGGCCTGTCACGGGATGGCGAGTGCTGTCGTCCGGGGCAAGCTCGGGGACCTTGCCCTGGGGCAACCAGCGCTGCAGGGCTTCAAACAGCTTGGCGGGGGTGACGGGCTTGGCAATGAAATCGTTCATGCCGGCCGATGCGCTCGCCTTTCTGTCCTCCTCGAAGGCGCTGGCGGTGAGCGCCAGGATGGGCAGCCTGTCCATGCCGGGCAGGGCCCGGATGGCGCGGGTGGCGCTGTAGCCATCCATCACCGGCATCTGTATGTCCATCAGGATGAGGTCGAAGGGGTGCTGGCTGACGAGGGCCAGGGCCTCCTGGCCGTTGACGGCCGTCTCGATGACGAGGCCGCTGTGGCACAGGAGCTCGAGCACCACTTCCCGGTTGATGGCGTTGTCTTCCACCAGCAGGATCCGGGCGTGGCGAGGGAAGCTGAAGGCCTGTTGGTTCCCCTGCTCGGACGGGGTCCGGGAAGGAGCGTCCTCTTTTGCCTTGAACAGCCTGGCGGTAAACCAGAAGCAGCTTCCCTGGCCTGGCTCGCTGGTGACCCCGACCTCACCCCCCATCAGGGCGGCGATCCGGCTGGTGATTGCAAGGCCAAGGCCAGTGCCGCCATATCTGCGAGTGGTGGAGACATCCGCCTGTTCGAACGCCTGGAACAGCTTCTCGCGCTGTGCAGGGGTGATGCCGATGCCGGTGTCTTCCACCTCGAAGCGCAGCAGGTAGCCGGTGGTGAGGGGGCGGGCCAGCCTGACGCGCAGGGTGACGGTTCCCTGCTCGGTGAACTTGATGGCGTTGGTCGCATAGTTGAGCAGGGCCTGGCGCAGGCGGGTGATGTCGCCGTGCACCCAGGCGGGGGTATCGCCGATGTCCGTCACTATGGTGAGCCCCTTGGCCCTGGCCTGGTCGTTCATCAGGGCGCGGACGTTGTCCAGCATGGCGGTGAGGGAGAAATCGGTCAGCTCCAGCGTCATCTTGCCCGCATCGATCTTGGAGAGATCCAGGATGTCGTTGAGGATGCTGAGCAGGTGCTGGGCGGCAGTGTCTATCTTGGTCAGCCGTTCGAGGTCGGTGGGATCCCGGGTGTCGCGCTTGAGCAGATAGGTGAGCCCCAGGATGGCATTCATGGGGGTGCGGATCTCGTGGCTCATGTTGGCAAGGAAGGCGCTCTTGGCGTGGTTGGCACTTTCGGCCCGCTGGTGGGCCTGGGCCAGCTGCCGGGTGCGCTCGTTGACCATCTCCTCCAGGTGGTAGCGATACTGGTCCAGCTCCTCGCCGAGCTGCTTCTTCTCGGTGATGTCGGCCTGGACCGTGACGTAGTGGGTGATTTCGCCGCTCTCCTGGCGGATCGGCGACACCGTGGCCAGCACCTGGTAGTGGGAGCCATCCTTGCGCTGGTTGATGAATTCGCCATGCCAGCGCTGGCCGTGGTTGATGGCATCCCACAGGGCGACATAGCTGGCATCCGGGGTGAGGCCAGAGCGCAGCAGGGACGGGGTCCGGCCTATCACCTCGTGCTGCTGGTAACCGCTGGCGGCGAGGAAGGCGGGGTTGACGTATTCGATGCGCGCCCGGGTGTCGGTGATGAAGACGCCGTCAGGGCTCTGTTCGAGGGCCAGGGACAACTGGCGCAACTGCTGCTCGGCCAGCTTGCTCTGGGTGATGTCCAGATGGATGCCAAGGAGGCGCACGGGCCGCTGCTGGGCGTCCCGGTAGACACTCCCTTTGCTCACCAGCCAGCGGATGCCGCCATCTGGCAGCAGGATCCTGAACTCCAGCTCGACGGGGGCGCCGCTGACCGCCCGCTCCGCCAGCAACTGCTCGATGCGGGGCCTGTCATCCGGATGCAGGCAGGCTTGCCAGGCGGCCAGCTCGCCGAGCGCCTCGGCACTGCGGCCATAGAGGCGGGCGCATTCCGGCGAGAAGAAGAGACGGTTGCTGACCATGTCCCATTCCCAGATGCCGACATGGGCCCCTTCCTGGGCCATCAGCAGGCGCTGTTCGCTCTCGCGCAGGGCGCTGCTGACGGTTTCGGCGCGCACCCGTGCACTGATGGCGTCGTCCATCAGGTTCAGGGCTGCGAGGCGAGCACGGCGCTGGGTATCGAGCGCCATCTGCTGATTGTGTTGCAGGCTCTGCTCCGCGAGCTTGCGCTCCGTGATGTCCTGCACGGTGCCGTAGAGCTCGAGTATGGTGCCATCCCTGTCCCTGAGCGCCGCCCCGCGGGCAATGACCCAGGCGGTCTCCCCCTGCTCCGTGATCACTTCGGCATCGCACTCGTAGGGCTGCCCGTCCATCCTGCAGCGCTCGACGGCCTGGGCCACCGTGTGCCACCCCTCCTGAGTGAAGTATTTTCTGACCTCGGGATAGACGGCGGGGGGGAGGGCCGGATCCCGGCCATAGATGCGATAGATCTCCGGTGACCAGAAGTGGCTGTCATCGGCCACGCGCCAGCGCCAGTTCCCTATCTTGGCGAGACGCTGGGACTCGCGCAGTATGGCTTCGTTGCGGCGCAGCGCCTCCTCGGTCTCCTTGTTCTGCCGGTTGTCCTCGATGATGGAGATGAAGTAGTCGGGATTGCCTTCGGCGTCGCGCACCAGGGCCACCGTCAGAGTGGTCCAAATGATCTCGCCCCCCTTGTGCAGGTAGCGCTTCTCCAGGGTGTAGTGGGGGATAGTTCCCGCCAGCACCCGGGCCACATAGGCCTCATCGAGGTAGAGATCGTCCGGGTGGGTCAACTGCTGGAACGTCATCCCGGTGAGCTCGTCGGCCCGGTAGCCCAGGATGTGGCACAGCCGCTGATTGACACGCAGCCAGTGTCCATCGGGGGAGACCAGGGCGATGCCGACCGCTGCCTGTTCGAAGGTGACCTGGAAGCGGTTCTCGCTCTGCTGCAACTGGTTCTGGGTGTTCATCAGCTCCTGCCAGCGCAGGACCTCTCTGGCCCGGGCGCGATGAAAGGCGGCACTGAGCACGCTGATGAGCAGACCGTTGGCGATGAGCAGGCTCCATTGCACCAGATCCTGGCCAGCCTCGACACTCAGTGAATAGATGGGGGGGAGCATGAAATAGCTGGTGACCAGGGCGGTGATCAGGGTGCAGAGCAGACCTGGCAACAAGCCCCCCAACAGGGCGCAAACGATGATGGGCAGCATGAAGAGAACCAGCAGCGGTCGCTCACCAAAGGCGATGGGCAGCTGGACACGGATTTGCAACATCAGAACGGGCAGCAGCACGGCCAGCAGGGAGATCCCCCAGCGCTGGGTGGAGGGGCGCACATGCCACAGGGGTGACCAGCTCATCATGGGAGATCCTCCGGTGACATGGGGGCCTGGGGATAGGGGGGCGGCACTCCGAGCTGACGGGAGAGCCCGTTGATCTGGTGCTTGAGGGCCAGCATGGCGAGCTCCCTGTCCACCATCACCTTGTTGAACCGCTCCAGCTCATGGTTCTGCTGGCGCAGCTCGCTGGCCTGGCGGGTCAGGGCCTGTTCAACCTGCTCCCGTTCGGTGACATCGAGCAGAATGCCGATGATGGCGGGCTGGCCGAGGTAGTCGACGCGCCGCCCGTACAGCTCGACCTCCAGGGATTCCCCGTGCTGATGCAGGGCACTGAAGCGGGTGTGGATATCGCGCGCGTCCTGCTCGCACGCGTGCACCAGCTCGGCAACCCTGGTGCTGTCCTTGGGAGCGGCAAGGGCGTGCAACTGGCCAACGGCGATCAGCGCCCCCGGGGTGTCATAGCCAAACAATCGGGCAAAACAGGGGTTGATGTAGCAGAGCCGACCCTGCTGGATGATGTAGATCCCGGCAAGGGATTGCTCCACCAGTGCACGGAACAGCCCCTCCCGCTCTCGCAAGTCGGCCTCGGCCCGTTTGAAGTCCGTGATGTCCCGAGAGATGCCGAAGATCCCGATCACCTGCCCCTCGCTGTCTTGCAAGGGGCCTTTGGTTGCGAGAAACACATGCTCGCCATCGGGCAGGGTCAGGTACTCCTCCTCGGTCTGCACCCGGTTGCGCTCTATGACCTGGCGCCCGGATGCCATCAGCATCTGCGCCTGCTGCGGCGGGAAGAGCGTCAGATCATCCTGGCCCAGCACCTCGTCAACCGGCTTGCCGACAAACTGGCTGGCGGCCCGGTTGAAGAGGATGTATCTGCCCTCCTTGTTCTTGGCGAAGATGGCGTCTTCCGAGCTGTCGGCGATGGCGGAGAGCAGCTGCAACGCCTCCAGCCGCTGGGACTGGGAATGCTGAAGCTGCTCGGCCATCTGCAGCCGGGTGTGCTGGCGCAGCAGGATGATGCCGGCGTTGGTGACAAAGAGCACCAGCAGGCCGATGAGACCGATCCAGACGCTCTCCTTGAAGGTGGCCTGGTAGAGTTCCGCCTTATCGATCTTGGCCAGCAGGTACCAGTCCGTGTTCATGACCGGATAGACAACCCCGAAGACCTCGCTGCCCCGGTAATCCTGGCCATAGAGTACCTGGGGCATGCCGCGTTCGGCGAGCCGCAAATACTGGGCAGCCAGCAGGGTGGGGTGGGTGACGGGATAGTGCAGGGTGAGAGCCGGTTCCGGGCGATAGCGCAGGCTGCTCAGATAGTGGACCTGATCCCCCTGCTGGCGAAACAGAATGGCTTCTCCGCTGCTGTCTGGGACGGGCCAGGACCCCAGGATCTGATCGAGCCAGCGATTTGCGCTTATCTGCATCACCAGCACGGGGGCAGGTCCTGCAGCAACCTCCAGATTGACCAGAAAGTCCAGCCTGGCGTGACCGCGATCATCGAGATAGGGACCAAGACGCATGACGTTGCCCTGCTCGAGCCGTGGCAGGGCGTCACGCAACGTGGCATTCATGGTGTCGCCACCCGGGGTATGCCACAGGGGCTGTCCGGCAGGATTGAACACGGCCGCACCGTGAAATCCGCGTACCGAGATGAATTCGAGCAGCCTTGCCAGTGGTGGCGTGATCGCTTCGGGTGAGGATGGTGCTTGTCCGGGACGATAGAAATCAGTACTGCCCAGACCCTTTATGAGCTGGTGAATATCCTGCTCGTGGGTTCCGAGCCACTCGGTGACGCGCTGGCTCTTGAGATCCGCGATGGCTTCGAGACGAGCCACCTCCTTGTTGCGTGCCAGTTCGATGTTGCGGGCGATGGCCATGGCGGTCAGGGCCAAAATGAGCCCGTTGAGCAACAGGAAGGGGATCCATTGACGCCTCGTAAAGACAGGTGTGCTGCCGGTGGTGTCAATGCGACGACGCAGCATGGCATAAAGCATGAGGGCCGTGATGAGGATGAAGAGCCAGCCCTTGATGGTGCTTGCCATGGCGAACTGGGCAGGGGTGCTGAACAGCCACTCCACCGCCTTGTCGGAGAGCAGGATCCACAGGCTTGCCACGGCGGCATAGGTGAGCACGACGTTGAGCACATGTGCCCGGGTCAGGGGAGCCTCAGCCATCCACGGCCTCGCTGCCATCCTGGTAGCGTTCGGCAATGGTGACGAAGGCGTCGAAATGGCGATCGAAGGCGGTCACGACATCGGGATCGAAATGGTGGCCACTGCCGGAGAGGATGAGGGCGCGAGCCTCGTCGTAGCTCATGGCCGGCTTGTAGACCCTGGCGCAGATGAGGGCGTCAAACACGTCTGCCAGCGCCATCAGGCGGGCCGAGAGGGGTATGGCGTCCCCTTGCAAGCCATCCGGGTAGCCGCTGCCATCCCACTTCTCGTGGTGCCAGTGGGCGATCTCCTTGGCCAGGGTGAGGAAGGCCAGGGGCTGCTCCATGTCCTGTTCGGCCTCCTCAATGGCATCGCTGCCGAGCTTGGCGTGGGTGCGCATGATCTGCCACTCCTCCGGGGTCAGCTTGCCCGGCTTGAGCAGGATGTGGTCGGGAATGCCCACCTTGCCGATATCATGAAGCGGTGCGGAGCGGCTCAGCAGGTCGATGTAACCCGGGGTCAGGGTATCGGCGAAACGGGGGTGATCAGCCAGGGCGCTGGCCAGCAGACGTACGTAGCCCTGGGTGCGCAGGATATGGTTGCCGGTTTCGGGGTCGCGGATCTCCGCCAGATGGGCGAGAGCGCGGATGGAGACCTGCTGGATCAGGTCGTTTTCCGCCATTCGCCGCGCGACCTCGGCTTCCAGCGCCGCATTCTGGTTTTGCAGGCCGTCACGGGCCTGCTTGGCCTCCAGCTGGGTACGTACCCGGGCCTGAACGACCACCGGCTTGATGGGCTTGGTGATGTAATCGGCGGCGCCGAGGGAGAGGCCGAACTCCTCGCTCTGGGGGTCGGCGAGGGCGGTGAGCAGAACGACGGGAATACGGCTGCTGATCGGGGACTGACGCAATTGCCTGAGCACTTCATAACCATCCATGCCGGGCATCATCACATCCAGCAGGATGAGGTCAGGCTTTGGATCCACGCTGACGATGCGCAGGCATTTTTCCCCGCTCTGCGCGCCAGCACGCGGTAATGAGGCGAAAGCAATTCGGTCAGTACCATCAGATTTTCGGGTGAGTCGTCGACGATCAGGATGGTGGCGTTGTGAGGTGTCAACATATGTCTTCCATGACGCTATCCCTGTGAGGTCGAGTATAGAGCCAATTGCTGCCAAATCATAAGGTTCGCCCCCATCGGGGAGAAAGAGGCCTGCCCGGATGGGCAGGCTGTCTGATGCCGGAAAGGGGCGCGTCACGCAGCGCGGCCGTCACCCCAGCAGCGAATGGCTTCTGCCACGTCAAACTTGCCCTCCAGCAGGGCACGGCCGAGGATGATCCCCTTGACGCCGGTTCCCTTGAGCGCCTCGATATCCGCAAGACCGCCGATACCGCCGGAGGCCTGGAAGCCGACGCTCGGGTAGCGGGCACAGAGATCCCGGTAGAGTTCGACGTTGGTGCCCGCCAGGGTACCGTCCCGGCTGATGTCGGTGCAGAGCACGTGTCTGAGCCCGGCGGGGAGGAAGCGCTCGATCAGCGCCTCGATGGAGATGCCGCTGTTCTCCTGCCAGCCAGCCACCGCGATGTGGCGATTGCCCTGTTCATCGATGTTGACATCCAGGGCCAGCACGATGCGCTCGGGGCCATATTTCTCCATCCAGCTGGCCACCAGATCCGGGGATTTGACGGCGGTGGAACCGATCACCACCCGACTGGCGCCGGCCGCCAGCAAGTCGGCCACATCCTGTTCGCTGCGCACACCGCCGCCGACCTGCACCGGTGCCTCGGTGGCGGACAGCAGCTGGGCGATGAGGGCCAACTGGCGGGCCTTGGCATCCTTGGCACCGTCCAGATCCACCAGGTGCAACTGCGCCGCCCCCTGGCTGACATAGTCATCGAAGCGGGCCTGCGGGTTGTCGCTGTAGGCGGTTTTCTGGCCGTAGTCGCCCTGGTAGAGGCGCACGACCTGACCGTTGATAAGGTCGATTGCGGGAATAATCATGCCTGTCATAGCTCCAGAAAGTTTTGCAGTAGGCGGGCACCGGCCGGGCCGGATCGCTCCGGGTGGAATTGGGCGCCAAAGAAGTTGTCCCGCCCGACGATGGCGGTAAAGGGCAGGCCGTAGTCGCAGGTCGCCAGGGTCGCGTCGGTCACCTCCAGCGCATAGGAGTGGACAAAGTAGAAGTAGCTGCCGCTGGGGATGCCTTTGAGTAGCGGGTGGGTCTCGTCGTGCTCAATCTGGTTCCAGCCCATGTGGGGCAGGCGCAGGTTGCCCACCTCCATCAGGCGGATCCTGCCAGGCACGATGCCGAGGCAGTCGATGAGCGCTCCTTCGCTGCCATCGGCGCTCATGTTCTCTTCCGAGGCCTGTGCCAGCATCTGCATGCCGAGGCAAAAACCGAGCAGCGGCTGCTTGGCGGCGCGAATGAGGGGCACCAGTTCCCGCTGATTGAGGTTCTTCATGGCGGCGATGGCGGTGCCGACGCCGGGCAGGATCAGCTTGTCCGCCTGCTCGATATCGGCGGCCTTGCAGCTCACCCTGGGCTGCACGCCGAGGCGCTCGAACGCCATGCGCACCGAGGCGAGATTGGCGCAGCCGGTGTCGATGATGACCAGGTTCTGTTTCCCCATCACAGCACCCCCTTGCTGGAGGGAAGCTCGCTCCCTTCCACGCGAATGGCCTGGCGCAGGGCGCGCCCAAAGCCTTTGAACAGCGCCTCCACCTGATGGTGGGTGTTGCCGCTGCCCACCTTCATCTGCAAGGTGATGGCCATGGCGTCAGAGAGGGAGCGGAAGAAGTGGGGCACCATCTCGGTGGCCATCTCTCCCACGCTGTCGCGACCAAAGCCGCTCGGGCAGTCGAACACGAAGTAGGGACGGCCGCTCAGATCCAGCGCCGTGGCCACGTCCAGCTCGGTCAGCGAGGTGTTGTCAGCCTCCTGGCGGGGACGCCCGTCGATCACCGCCTGCACCTCGTCCATCGCCAGCACGAAGCCGAAGCGGCCGATGCCGCGCTTGTTGCCAAGGGCCTGGCGCAGGGCTTGACCCAGTGCCAATCCCACATCTTCCACCGTGTGGTGATCGTCGATGTGCAGATCGCCGCTCACTTTGAGCTTGAGGCGAAAGCCCGCGTGGGTCGCTATCTGATCCAGCATGTGATCGAAGAAGCCGATGCCGGTGGCGATCTGGTTGCCACCGCTCTTGTCGAGATCCACCGCCACCTGGATGCGGGTCTCCTTGGTGTAGCGCTCCACCTCGGCCACGCGCCCCTTGGAGAGCAGCTGATCACGAATGGCATTCCAGCCGTGATCTTGCGGGTGGTAGCGTATGCCGCGGATGCCCATGTTCTCGGCAAGCTGGATGTCGGTCTGTCTGTCGCCAATCACGAAGGAGTTGGCAAAGTCGATGCGGCCCGAGGCGAGATACTCCTTCACCAGCCCAAGGTGAGGCTTGCGGCAGCTGCAACCGTCGGTGGGGAAGTGGGGACAGATCAGCACTTGCTCCCAGGTGACGCCCTGGGATTCGAAGAGGTGCATCATCAGGTCGTGAGGCGGCTGGAAGTTTTCAAGGGGCAGGCTGGCGGTGCCGAGCCCATCCTGGTTGGTCACCATCACCAGCACGTAGCCGGCGGCCTGGAGCTCACGCAGCACAGGTATCACCATGGGCTCGAAGCGCAGCTTCGCAAGGCTGTCCACCTGCTTGTCGGTGACCGGCTCCTCGATCAGGGTGCCGTCACGGTCGATAAACAAAAACGGGGTTTTCATCGCTACATCCTTGCTTGTCTTACAGAGAGGGTGGGGGCAGGTCACGCAGCACGGCCAGCACGGCGTCCATTTCGCCCTGATAGCCGATGGTGATGCGGATGCTGTTGTCAAGGCCAGGCTTGCTGGAGAAATCACGCAAGATGATGCCGGCGGCCTTCATGGCGGCGAACACGGCGGCGCCATCCACGAAGCGCACCAGCACGAAGTTGCCCTTGTCCTCGAACACTTCCTTGACGCAGGGCAGACGAAGCAGCTCCGCCTTGATGAGCGCCTTTTGCTTGTTGAGCTCCTGCACCCGCTCCTGCATCAATTCCAGCCCCATGGGAGAGAGCGCCTGGGCGGCAATCTGGGCGATGGGGTCGGGAATGGGGTAGGGCGCGATCACCTTGGCCAGCATGGCAATCACCTCGGGATCCCCCAGGGTAAAGCCGCAGCGGATCCCTGCCAGGGCGAAGGCCTTGGAGAGGGTGCGGGTCACCACCAGGTTCGGGTATTGGGCGAGCAGGTCCACCACGGAGGCCTCCGGGCAGAACTCGATGTAGGCCTCGTCCACGACGATGATGGCGCGGTCCCGGGCCTTCTCCAGCAGGGCGACGAGTCCCTTGCGGCCCACCAGATCCCCGGTGGGATTGTTGGGGGAGCAGAGGAACACCAGCTTCACGTCAGAGAGGCGATCGGCGATGGCGGGCCAGTCCGGCTGACGGCTGGCGGTCAATGGCTGCTCGACAATCCCCACGCCACAGGTCTCGGCGCTGATGGCGTACATGCCGTAGGTGGGGGGGCAGATGAGGATCTGATCTTCCCCCGCCTCGCAGAAAGTGCGGATCAGCAGCTCGATGGCCTCGTCGGCGCCGCGGCTCACCAGCACCTGATCCGGATTGACCCCGGCGTAGGCGGCATAGCCATTCACCACCTCGGCCGGCTGGCACTCGGGATAGCGGTTGAGGCGGCTCCCCTCGACGGTGAAGGGGTAGGCCAGGGGGGCCTCATTGGCATTGAGCCAGACGTGGCCCTGGCCGCCGATGCGGCGAGCGGACTGGTAGGGAGTGAGAGCCCGCACGACGCGACGGGCCAGATTGACGATGCTCATGACAGATCCTTCTGCTGTGCTGTTTGTTGGGGCTCGGCGGCCAGGGCGTTCAACCTGAGGGTGACGGCATGCTTGTGGGCATCGAGCCCCTCGGCCTGGGCGATGCGCTGGACGATGGGGCCAAGGCCGCGAATGCCGTCTGCAGTGAGCTCCTGTACCGTGTAGCGGCGCTGATAGTCAGCAAGCCCCAAGCTCGAGCAGGTGCGGGCATAGCCGTAGGTGGGCAGGGTGTGGTTGGTGCCGCTGGCGTAATCACCGACCGACTCCGGTGTCCATGCCCCGAGGAAGATGGAGCCCGCGTTCTCGAGCTTGTCCAGCAGATCCCGGGGGGCCCGGGTCTGCACGATGAGGTGTTCCGGGGCATAGGCGTTGGAGATGGCGCAGGCCTCCTCCAGGTTGTCGCAGAGGATCACCAGGCTTGCCTTCAGGGCTTGCTCGGCGATGTCGCGGCGGCTGAGGTCGGCGAGTTGCGCCTGGATCTCGCTGCCGATGGCATCGGCCAGGGAAGCGGAGGTGGTCACCAGCACCACCTGGCTGTCGGGGCCGTGCTCGGCCTGGGAGAGCAGATCCGATGCCACGAAGGCCGGGTTGGCGCTCTCGTCTGCGATCACCAGCACCTCGGAGGGGCCGGCTGGCATGTCGATGGCGGCGCCCCGCCAGTCACGGGAAACCTGGCCCTTGGCTTCGGTCACATAGGCGTTGCCCGGGCCGAAGATCTTGTCCACCTTGGGGATGGTTTGCGTGCCATAGGCCATGGCCGCGATGGCCTGGGCGCCGCCGATGGCGAACACCTGACGGACGCCACAGGCGCGGGCGGCAAACAGGATCTCGTCGCTCGCCGGAGATGGGGTACAGAGCACCACCTCACGGCAACCGGCCAGACTTGCCGGAATGGCCAGCATCATCACGGTGGAGGGGAGCGGCGCGCTGCCTCCCGGGACATAGAGGCCGACCCGGCTGATGGGTTGGGTGCGCAGCTCGCACAGTACCCCGGGCTGGGTTTCGACTCGGACGACGGGCTGTACCTGGGCGGCGTGGAAGGTACGGATATTGGCGATGGCGGCCTCGATGGCACCCTTGATGTCATCACCGAGTCGAGCGCAGGCGGCATCCACTTCCACGTCGCTCACCCGAAGCTGTTCGCGGGGCGCGCGTTCGAAACGCTGGCTCAGCTCGCGCAGGGCCTCATCGCCCCGGCTGCGTACCGCAGCAATGATGTCTCGCACCACGGTACCGATGTCGGCTTCATCGCCAAGGGCGGGCCGGGTCAGGACCTCGGCTTGCCGGGCGGGGGAGAGGGTCTTCCAGATCAGGGTCTGCATGATGTGTCTTCCTTATTCCATCTCTCTTGGCTTATTCCATCATCTTTTCAATGGGCAGCACCAGGATGGAGCTGGCACCCAGGGCCTTGAGCTGTTCCATGGTCTCCCAGAACAGGGTTTCGCTGGAGACGACGTGCAGGGCCACCTGGTTGGTGTCACCGGCGAGCTGCATGATGGTGGGACGTTCCGCCCCCGGCAGCAGATCGGTGATGGCATCGAGCTTGTCTTTGGGGGCGTGCAGCATGATGTATTTGCTTTCGCGCGCCTGCTGCATCCCCTGGATGCGGGGCAGCAGCTTGTCGATGAGTTTCTGCTTGGCATCGTTCAGAGGGTTGGGAGCCTGCACCAGGACGGCCTTGGAGCGGTAGATCACCTCGACCTCTTTCAGGCCGTTGGCTTCCAGGGTCGCGCCGGTGGAGACCAGATCGCAGATGGCATCGGCCAGACCCGCGCGGGGGGCCACTTCCACCGAGCCGCCCAGCATCACGCTCTTGAAGCCCAGGCCCTTCTCGTCGAAGAAGCGCTTGAGCAGACCGGGGTAGGAGGTGGCGATGCGTTTGCCGGCAAGGCTCTCGGGTCCTGTGTAGTTGACATCGTCCGGCACCGCCAGAGAGAGGCGGCAGCCGCCGAAGTCGAGCTGCTTGAGGGTCTTCACCGCAAAGGGCTGCCCCTGGGCTGCGCGGATGAGCTGCACCTCTTCGAGAACGTTCTCGCCGATGATGCCAAGATCGACCACCCCTTCCATCACCAGACCCGGGATGTCGTCATCGCGCACTCGCAGAATGTCGATGGGCATGTTCTCGACATGGGCGATGAGGCGCTGTTCCCGCAGGTTGATCTTGAGGCCGCAGCTCTTGAAGAGGGCCTGGGAATCCTGGCTCAGACGACCGGATTTTTGCATGGCGATGCGCAGACGTTGTGTTTCCATTGCTCGATTTCCTTCTAGTCAAAAACGAAAAACCCTCGGAAGTATGTGCTTCCGAGGGTTCATGAATCTTGCGGTCCTTTTGGAAGTCACCAGTTAAGTGTCTTCCAGCAGTCAACCTCCTGAAAGACTATTCGGGATGATGATGGTGATGATGAGTCTTCAGGTTGGTGAACTTCATGATGTAATCAATCCTTTACAAATCAGATGCCGTTGTTGACGCCCGATTTAAACTACCTGCCTTGACAGAAAATGCAACCGAAAAATGTGATCCGGACGATTAAAGTTGAGAAAACGGTTTTCTGGTCGATAACTAGACAATGAGATGCCAAAGGAGGCGACATCATGCCCAGCCAGGACCTGTTATTTCCCATCCTGCCCCGCGCACCCTCGACACCGAGCCCGGATGACATCAAGCGGGAGGTGACCCAGATCAGCCAGAAACATCAGCTGCGCAAGATAGGCACCGACAATGGCGGCGGTGGCCAGCATCACCAGCAGAGAGAGCAGCCGCCAAAGCCTGATCAACCAGCGGTGCAGGATGATGATCACAAACCGGATCCGGACCACCGGATTGATCTCTTCGTCTGAACGCATTATCAGTCCCGCTTTTTCCGCGCTTTTGGCATAATGCCCGCTTTTGCAGCGGGACATGCCTTTGACCATCATCCAGACCCTGTTCAAGCCAGACGGCCCCCTGGCCCGCCATATTGACGGCTTCAAGGCCCGTGCCCCGCAACTGGAGATGGCCGAGGCGGTGTCGCGCGCCATCAAGCAAGGTGGCCGCTTGCTGGTGGAGGCTGGAACGGGCACTGGCAAAACCTATGCCTATCTGGTGCCTGCGCTGGAATCCGGCAAGCGGGTGGTGATCAGCACCGGGTCCAAGAACCTGCAGGAGCAGCTCTTCTATCGGGATCTGCCCACCATCACGGGGGCGCTTCACTACACCCCGCCGGTGGCACTGCTCAAGGGGCGCAGCAATTACCTCTGCATCGAGCGGATGAACCGGCTGTTGAGTGAATCCCATCTGCAAAAGCCCGAGATCCTGAGCGATCTCGTGAAGGTCAAATCCTGGTCGACCGCCACCGACAACGGCGATGTGGGGGATATCCCGGGGCTACAGGAGAACGCCGAGATCCTTGCCCACGTCACCAGCACCAACGACAACTGCCTGGGTCGCGACTGCCCCTATTACGATGATTGTCACCTGGTCATCGCCCGGCGCCGTGCCATGGACGCCCAGGTGGTGGTGATCAACCACCACCTCTTTTTCGCCGACATGGCGGTCAAAGACACCGGCTTTGGCGAGCTGGTGCCCGAGGCGCAGGTCTATGTATTCGACGAGGCGCACCAGCTGCCCGAGATCGCCAGCCATTACTTCGGCAAGTCCGTGGGCAGCCGCACCATCCAGGATTTGGCGCAGGATATCCAGCTCGCCTACCGGGCAGAGGCTCATGACATGGCCCAGCTTGGCAAGGCGGCGGACAGGCTCGCCATTGCCAGTCAGGATCTGCGCCTTGCCTTCGGCGTGGAGGGGGGGCGCGGCAACACCCGGGATCTGCTGAGACAATCCCTCTGGGCCCAGGCGCTGGCCCGCCTCAACGATGCCATCGGGCTCTGTTATGAAGTGCTGAAACTGGCGCTCGGGCGGGGGGAGCAGCTGGATCACTGTTTCGAGCGCATCAGCGAGCTGCGCACCCGCCTTGGGGAGGTGCTGGCGGTCAACCAGACCGGTTTCTCCTACTGGTATGACTGTTCGCGTCTGCACTTTACCCTCAATCTGACGCCGCTGTCGGTCGCCGAGCGCTTCGGTGCCGAGGTGCAGCGCCCCGAGGTGGCCTGGGTCTTCACCTCGGCCACCTTGACGGTGGACAATCGCTTCGCCCACTTCGTCGCCGAGATGGGGCTGGCCGGCAGCGCCGAACTCATTCTCGACAGTCCGTTCGATTACGCCGAGCAAGCGCGCCTGTGCGTACCCCGTTTCCTGCCAGAGCCCAATGCCTTCGGGCGCGGGGAGCAGCTGGCGACCCTGATGATCCCCCTCATCAACAAGACGCCGGGGGGGTGCTTCTTCCTCTGCACCAGCCATCAGGTGATGCGCCAGGTGGCCGAGGTGCTACGCCGGGAAATCGGCCGCACCGTCCTGCTGCAAGGGGAAGACAACAAGCAGCGGCTGCTCAAGACCTTCGTGGAAAACGGTCGGGCCGTGCTGGTGGCCACCAGCAGTTTCTGGGAGGGGATAGACGTGCGGGGGGCGGCATTGTCCTGTGTTATCATCGACAAGCTGCCCTTTGCGAGCCCGGACGATCCCCAGCTCAAGGCGCGGGTGGAAGATTGCAAGCTCAAGGGGGGAGATCCCTTTGCCGAGCTGCAGTTGCCCAAGGCGGTGATTGCCCTCAAGCAGGGGGCGGGGCGGCTCATACGTGATCGCAGTGATCACGGCGTACTGGTTATTTGTGATCCCCGTGTGGTCAACAAGCCCTATGGCGCCACCTTCATCAAGAGCCTGCCTGCCATTCCACGGACCCGGGAGCTGGCGACCCTGGGAGAATTTTTCGGACCACGGGAGTGAGTCCGCCGCGCCGGGGCTGATTGCACCCGGCCATGCATGACGGCAGGCCTTGGCCATGCTGACGATTTAACTGACTGATGTGAAGAGAATAAAAAGAATGGATGAGTTGAAGATCCTGGCCGTGGATACCGCCACCGAAGCCTGCTCCGCAGCCCTCTTGGTGGGCGATACCCTCTACTCCCGCTGGGAAGAGGCGCCCCGTGACCATACCCGCAAGATCCTGCCCATGGTTCAGGCTCTGTTGGATGAAGCCGGTCTATCGTTGGATGAGCTCGACGCCATCGCCTTCGGTCGTGGGCCTGGCTCCTTCACCGGGGTACGGATCGGGATCAGCGTGGCCCAGGGGCTCGCCTTTGGTGCCGGCGTGCCGATGATCGGTGTCTCCACCCTGGCAGCCATGGCCCAGGGGGCCCATAAGCTGGAAGGGGCCGAGCAGGTGCTTGCCGCCATCGATGCGCGCATGGACGAGGTCTATTTCGGCCACTACGCCTTGGTGGACGGGGTGATGACGCTGGTGGGCGAGGAGGTGGTGAGCGAACCAGCCGCACTGGTGCAGGCCCGTGACAAGCTGACTGGCGCGGTGAGCTGCGTTGGCACCGGTTTTGAAACCTATGGCGAGACCCTGGGCGGCCTGGCAGATGCGCTGATGCCAAGCCTGGTGCGTTTCCCGGCGGCCGCCGACATGCTGCCTCTGGCACGCCAGGCCTGGTTTGCGGGTGAGGCGGTGCCGGTTGAGCAAGCCACCCCTGTCTATCTGCGTGACAAGGTGACCTGGAAGAAACTGCCGGGTCGCGAATAGGCGGCAACGGCTGCCCCGGGCTGCTTTGTCGGACGATGAAGGAGAGACGAATGAGAAAATCCGTGATCATGCTGGGATTGGTGGGGCTGCTGCTGGGCGGTTGCAGCACGGTGCCCAAAGAGCTTGCCTATGAGCCTGCGGATCAGCTGGTGGCCTATCAACCCGCCCTGCAGGGGATGGAAGGCAAGCCGGCCCGCTGGAGCGGTGTCATCTCGGCGGTCCACAACAAGGCGGATCAGAGTGTCATCGAGGTGGTCTATCTGCCCCTCAAGTCCAACGGGGTGCCGGAGCAGACCGAGCAGAGCCCAGGTCGTTTTCTCGCCATCATGCAGGGGTTTGTCGACCCGACCCTCTATGCCAAGGGTCGCAGCCTGACGGTGCTCGGCACCCTCGACAAGCCGGTGGACAGCCAGATTGGCGAGCACAAGTATCGCTTCTCGGTACTCAAGGTGACGGGGAGCAAGCTGTGGCCACCGGTGAAGGAGGTGGAGATCCGCTACATGGATCCCTACTTTTACGATCCTTTCTATGATCCCTTCTGGCCCAGACGGCCCCTGCGCCGCTGAGGAGCCCGGATGACGGCGACATTGCAGGAGCGCAGGCTGTGCCTGGCGGACGGGCGGCACATCGCCCTGCTGGACAATGGTCAGGAGGGCAGACCGCTGCTGGTGGCCCTCCATGGCTGGCTCGACAACGGTGCCAGCTTTTTGCCTCTGGCCCCCTGGCTGGGGGCGTTTCATCTGGTCTGCGTCGACCTGCCGGGCCATGGTCACTCCGATCACAAGTCGACTCCCTATGTCTTCGTGGACTGGCTGGATGATCTCTACCAGATCACCCAGGCCGCGGGCTGGCAGCGTTTCATCCTGCTTGGTCACTCCCTGGGGGCGCTGATTGCCTCTGCCTATGCCGGCGTCTTTCCCGAGCAAATCGAGCGGCTCATTCTGCTGGAGGGGCTCGGCCCCTTGAGCCAGCCCGACGAGGAGGTACCGGGCCAGCTGCGCCGCGCCATCCTCAACCGCACTCGTACCCGTGAGCGTGCAACCAGTGGATTTGCCACCCTCGAGGAGGCGGTGGCTGCCCGCTGCAAGGTGGCGGACATCCCCCCGAGTGCGGCACGCCTTATCTGCGAGCGACAACTGGAGGCGCGGGCAGGGCGCTGGTATTGGCGCAGTGATCCCCGTCTTCGCGATCTCTCGCCCCTGCGCATGAGCGAGGGGCAGGCCCAGGCCCTGATCCGGGCCATCGCCTGTCCGGTGCTCTTTATCCGGGGAGAGCAGGGCTTCCCCGGGCTCCTGGCACAGTGGCAGTTGCGGGAGGCGGCCTTTGGCCACATTGAACGGGTGACAGTGGCAGGAGGCCATCATTTTCATATGGAAAATTCATCAGAAACCGCCGTTTATATCGAAAACTTCGCTCAAATCCGGTAGGATCGGCGGCTTTGAATCATGTCAGGTTTGCTTTCTCCCTCACATTTCCCGTTGTTAATTCACTGTTAATTGATGTTGCCTTATGTAAATATGTGCGGCATTAGAGCATGAACTTAAAACAACTGATTGAAATGGATGTGACAGGGACGGAGGCAACACAGTGAGCGCACAGGTGCGAGTTATGCAGGAGAAGTTCGTGGAAAGAGTCTGGCTGAAGCGTTATCCAGAAGGGGTGCCCGCCGAGATCAATCCAGACCAATACGGCTCTCTGGTCGAGATGTTTGAAGAGTCGGTGAACCAGTTCGCCGATCAACCCGCCTTCGTCAACATGGGGCAGACCATTACCTACCGCCGGCTGGAGGAGCAGTCCCGAGCCTTCGCCGCCTACCTGCAAAACGAGCTGAAGCTCGGCAAGGGGGACAGGGTGGCTGTGATGATGCCGAACCTGCTGCAATACCCCATCGCGGTATTCGGCATCCTGCGGGCCGGCATGACGGTGGTGAACGTCAACCCCCTCTATACCCCGCGCGAGCTGGAGCATCAGTTGAAAGATTCCGGCGCCAAGGCCATCGTCATCGTCTCCAACTTTGCCCACACCCTGGAAAAAGTGGTGTATGACACCCCGGTCAAGCATGTGATCCTGACCCGGATGGGAGACAACCTGGGGCTGGCCAAGGGGACCCTGGTCAACTTCGTGGTCAAATACGTCAAGAAGCTGGTGCCCAAGTACAACCTGCCCCATGCCAGCACCATGCGCCAGGCCCTCGCCAAGGGGCGCTACCTGCAGTACATCAAACCCGAGATCAGCAACCAGGACATCGCCTTCCTGCAATACACCGGCGGGACCACCGGCCTCTCCAAGGGGGCCATGCTGACTCATCGCAACATGATCGCCAACGTCGAGCAGTGCCTCGGTGTCTATGGCCCTGTGCTGGAGCGCGGCAAGGAGTTCGTGGTCACGGCGCTGCCGCTCTATCACGTCTTCGCCCTGACGGTGAACTGCCTGCTGTTCATGCGTCTGGGGGGCTACAACCTGCTCATCAGCAACCCCCGCGACATCCCGGGCTTTGTCAAAGAGATCAAGAAGTATCCTTTCACCTGCATCACCGGGGTCAATACCCTGTTCAACGCTCTGGTCAACAACGACGAGTTCAAGGGCATGGATTTTGCCAAGCTCAAGCTCACCATCGGTGGTGGCATGGCGGTGCAACGGGCGGTGGCCGAGCAGTGGAAGGGGCTGACCGGCACCCCGCTGCTGGAGGGCTATGGCCTGACCGAGTGCTCGCCCCTGGTGAGCGTCTGCCCCTATGATCTGGTGGATTACAACGGCTCCATCGGCCTGCCGGTCTGCTCCACCGAGATCCGTCTGGTGGATGACGAGGGGAACCAGGTCACCGAACGGGGTGCCCCCGGCGAGATGCAGGTGCGCGGTCCTCAGGTGATGACCGGCTACTGGCAGCGCCCGGAGGCGACCGCCGAGGTGATGCAGGATGGCTGGCTCTGCACCGGCGACATCGCGGTATGCGACGAGCAGGGTTTCTTCAAGATCGTCGATCGCAAGAAGGACATGATCCTGGTCTCCGGCTTCAACGTCTACCCGAACGAGATAGAAGACGTGGTGGCCCTGCATCCCAAGGTGCTGGAGGTGGCCGCCGTCGGCGTACCCAACCCGGTGTCCGGCGAGCAGGTGAAGATCTTCGTGGTCAAGAAAGATGCAAAGCTGGCGGAAGAGGAGATAATTGCCCACTGCCGCAAACATCTGACTGCCTATAAGGTGCCGAAACTGGTAGAATTTCGCGACGAACTTCCCAAGACCAACGTGGGCAAGATCCTGCGCCGCGTGCTGCGCGACGAGGAGATTGCCAAGCAGTAACCGGCATGCACTGCTTTGCAGTCCAGCGCTGTCGTTATGCAAAACCGTGGGACATCCACGGTTTTTTCTTTTTGGATCCGACCAACGTGCAGGCAACGATGCAATATCAACTCATTTCACAGCAAGCCGAACTGGATCAGTATCTCGCTTCTCTGGCCGACGTTCCCCTGGCCATCGATACCGAATTCGTTCGCACCCGTACCTACTATCCCCAGCTCGGTCTGTTCCAGATCTACGATGGCAAGCAGCTTGCCCTGCTCGATCCCCTGACCCTGGAGCTCTCCGGTTTGTGGCAGCGCCTCGGTCGGGCCGGACAGATTGCCATCCTGCACGCCTCCGGTGAGGATCTGGAACTCATCCAGCATCAGGCGGGTCACCTGCCCAACCAGATGCACGATACCCAGCTGGCGGCAGCCTTCCTGGGCCATGGCGTGTCGGTGGGTTTTGGCGCCCTGGTCAACGAATTCCTCGGGGTCGAGCTTGAGAAGGATCAGGCCCGTACCGACTGGCTGGCGCGCCCCCTTACCCCTCGTCAGCTGGAATATGCCGCGGCGGATGTCTTCTACCTCATGCCCCTCTACGAGAAGGTGATGGCCAGACTGCGCGAGAGCGGCAAGTTCCCCTGGTTCGAGCAGGAGTGCCAGAACCACTCCGCCCGCAAGACCCAGGGCAGCGATCCCCGTCAGGCCTACCTCGAGATAGTCAACGCCTGGCAACTGGGTCGCCGCGAGCTGGCCATCCTGCGCGAGCTGGCCGCCTGGCGCCAGCAGGAAGCGGTACGCCGGGATCTCGCCCTCAACTTCGTGGTCAAAGAGCTGCACCTGTTCAAGGTGGCGGAGCGTCGTCCCGCTTCGCTGCGGGATCTCAACGAGCTGGGCCTCTCGCCCATCGAGATCAAGATCCACGGCAAGCGGATGCTGGACATCGTCGCCGCCGCCCAGCAGAGCGACCCTGCGAGCTGGCCCGATCCCATCCGCCGTCTGGTGGACTTCCCCCAGTACAAGGCCGAGCTCAAGCGCATCAAGGCCATGGTGGAGGAGAAGGCCAAGGCCAGCAACATTCCACCGGAGCTGGTGGCGAGCAAGAAGATCATCCACCAGTACTTCACCTGGAGCTGGCGCATGAGTGCCGAGGAGCGGGCCAGGGCGGACAAGCCCATGCTGCTGCAAGGGTGGCGTCATGAGCTGGTAGGCCACCTGCTGGCCCAGTGACGAGTACGCAGTACGAGAAGGGGAGTCCATGACTCCCCTTTTTCATGCCTGTGCGGCTGCCCCCAGGGGTTGCCGGGATCGTCGCGCCAGGGGGGTGGTCATGATGGGAAGCGAGTAGGGGTGGAGGAGGAAAATGGCGGGCACAAAGGGTGCCCCCATCAGAGTTCGTGAGCGTGGAATCCCTTGCGGTAGCGGGCCTCGCAGCGCGGGCAGCGTTGCAGGGTCGGATCCTGTTCCAGCTGTTCTGGGAGCAGCGGCTCCTCACAATCGGAGCAGAAGCCATAGAGCCCCAGATCCATCTGGCAGAGCGCCGCGTCGAGCCGCTTGAGACGTGCCACGCTGTGTTCCACCCCGGGCAGATCGAGACGGCTGGTCAGATCAACCAGTTGATCCCGCTCGCAGCGCTCCACTTTCTGTGCCCAGTCATCTTGTCGACAGGCCTTGAGCTGACGGATCAGCTCCTCTCTTGTTTGCGCCCAGTCGGTCAGAAGGCGCTGATGCCATTCGGCCAACCGGGCTTGCGTCACTTCACACACAGCAGCCCCCAAAAACGAGTGATAAAACTCGGCCAGTATAGGGAAACCCGCGGTTTATCAAGATGACATGAGTCAAGTTAACCGTGCTTTGGCAGGTTTTTCCGGCAGGTGCTGCGGCTTGCCGGTGATGACGTAGAGCACCCCCGCCACCAGACAGACGACACCCACCAGGGTACTCATGGGGGGCATGATCCCGCGCAGCATAAAGGCGTACAAGAGTCCCGCCAGAGTCTCGAACACGATGAGCGGCCCGACCAGCACGGTCGGCAGGCGCTGGCTCGCCTCGTTCCAGCACAGGGTGCCGAGCCAGGAGCAGAAGAGCCCCACCGCCCCCATCAGCAGCACGAAGCGCAGGGGCGTTGGCCCGAAGGGCAGGGGAAAGTCCGGTGCGCTCAGGGCAAGATGGCCGAGACTGCCGAGATAGGCAATGAGCGCTACCGGCAGGGTCACCAGCCCCTGGGCGGTGGCCCAGACGGCCGGACTGCGGCCCGGGTGCTCGCGCAGCCAGCGGGCGTTGCGCAGGGGATACCAGGTCCAGCACAGCACGGCGCCCACCGCCAGGGCGAGCCCAAGCAGTTGTTCGGTGCGCGCCTCGGTGTGCCAGGTCAGCTCGGCGCTGTTGACCAGATAGAGGCCGGCCCCCATCAGCACCAGGGACGGGTAGAGCCGGGTGCGGGAGAGGCGACCGTCCCGTGCGCCATAGAGGCGGTTGGCGGCCAGGGCCGTCACCGCCGGCAGGGTGCCGATAAACATGGCTGCCAGGGGCGAGCCGATGCGCAAGATGGCCCCCGACAGGCAGAAGTAGTAGAGGAGGTTACCCACCAGAGTGAGGGCGAGGGCCTCTCGCCAGTCGCTGGCCGAGAGGGCCGCCAGGTGTTTGCGGGCCTGCCAGGCGAGCGGCAGTACGATGAGGCCGAAGGCGAGGTAGCGGCCGCTCGCGAGCAGGGCGGGGGGGTAGCCGTCCACCAAGAGGGGGGCGACGAAGATGAGCCCCCACATCAGGCCGGCCAGCAGGGCAAACAGGACTCCGAACAACATGTTTCATATCCGGTAAAGAAGAAGGAGGCCAGCCTAGCAGGGGGGAAGGGGGGCGTATTGAACCAGATTGCGCTTTAGCGGCCAGCCTGCACCTGTTTCTGGTAGCGGACCGGGGTGGTGCCATAGCGGCGCAGGAAGGCACGGTTGAGGTGGGACTGATCGGCCAGACCACAGGTGGCGGCCACCTCGGCAGCGGGCAGGCCGGCGGCCAGCCACCCCTTGGCGCGTTGCAGGCGGATGGCCATCAACATCTGCTGGGGGGTGACGTGAAAGCGGGCCTTGAAGCTGCGCTGGAAGTGGTAGGGGCTGAGGTTCACTGCGCCGGCCAGCTCGGCCAGGGTAATGGGGCGAGCGAAACAGGCCTGCATATAGTCGATGGCGCGGCCCAGAGGGTGGGCCGCTTCGCGCGGGGCCGCCAGGGCTCGGGCATGGGGGCGCAGGGTCTCGCACACCCTCAGCAGCAGGCCGTCGGCGGCGAGCTCGCTGTCACAGTGCCAGAGGGCATCCAGGGCCGCCTGCAGGACGGGGGCAGTGCGCGGATCGCTTTGCACGGCATCGGTGAAATACCAGTCGCGCTCGCCGCTGATGGCCTCGAGCCGGTCGGCGGGCAGGTAGAGCATGCGATAGCGCCACCCCTGCTCGCAGGCTGACTCGCCCGTGTGCAGCTCATCGGGGTTCATCAGCACCAGGCTGCCGGGACCGGCCAGGAGCTGGCTGCCGCGATAGCGAAAGCGCTCGGCACCGCACTCGATGACACCAAGGCCAAACCCCTCGTGACTATGGGGATCGAAGATGTGGTGCTGGATGTGGGCGCGATAGAGCTCGGTCGCAGGCTGCCCCGGCAGGGCGCGGAAATCGGCCCTGTCGTGCTGATGGGTAAAGTTGACCGGCACTCCCTGCATCCTGACCTCCTGTCAATGAGCCTTCATCATAGGGCGCCGCGGGGCGGCGGCCAAGTCTAGGCCTGTGAGGCGCACTCGCGCTCGAGGGCGGTGCGGATCTCCTCTGCGGTCTTGATGGTGCGGATGCGACGAAACAGCTCGTCGGCCTGGGGGTATTCCCGCACTATGTAGGAGAACCACTGCTTGATGCGACTGGGGTAGTAGTCGGCCTTGTCGCTCGCCAGATCCTGCTCGGTGTAGGTCACCATCAGTTGCAGTACCTCGGCCCAGCTCATGTGGGCACACCCCGTCTTCATCACGTTGGCCAGGTTGGGGAGGGAGATGGCGCCCCGGCCCACCATGAGGGCATCGCAACCGGACACCCGGGCACAGGTCAGGGCATCGGCATGGTTCCAGATCTCGCCGTTGGCGGTGACGGGGATGGGCAGGGCGCGGCGGATGGCGTCCACGTACTCCCAGTGGGCCGGCGCCTTGTAGCCTTCGCGCTTGGTGCGGGCATGCACCGCCAGCTCGTTGGCCCCCCCCTGATAGACGGCCTGGGCGTTGTCCAGATAGAGATCCTTGTCATCGTATCCCAGGCGGATCTTGGCGCTCACCGACAGGTGGGCAGGCACGGCCTCCCGCACCGCCTTGACGATGCGATAGACGGTCTCGGGTTCCTTGAGCAGCACGGCGCCCCCCTTGCTCTTGTTGACCGTGGGGGCAGGGCAGCCGAAGTTGAGATCGACCCCGGGAGAGCCGAGCTCGATGGCCCGGATGGCATTTTCTGCCAGCCACTCCGGATGCTGTCCCAGCAGTTGCACCCGTACCGGGGTCCCTGCACGGGTCTTGCCATCCTGTTTCAGCTCGGGGCAGAGGCGATGGAAGACCTTGGCGGGCAGCAGTTGATCGACCACCCGGATGAATTCACTGACGCAGAGGTCGTAATTATTGACGGAGGTGAGGACCTCCCGCATCAGGTGATCCAGCACCCCCTGCATGGGGGCCAAAATAACGCGCATAGCTGCTTCCGAAGACAAGGGGAGAAAAAAGAGCGCAGATTGTAGTGGCAATGGCCGGGATTGTCAGCCGTCTGCCCACTCGATGGCCCCCATCGACGGCCGCAGACTGGGCCAGGCTGTCAGCTTTCGGGCCAACTCTGTTAGGCTAAAGGCAGAGATACATGCAGAGGAGTACCCATGAAACGCTGGTGTCTGATGGCCCTGGGCTGGCTTGCCTTCGCCACCGGGATAGTCGGGATAGTCCTGCCCCTGTTGCCGACCACCCCCTTCATGTTGCTGGCGGCGGCGCTGTTTGCGCGCTCCTCCCCCCGCTTTCATGGCTGGTTGCTGGCGCATCCCTGGTTTGGCCCCCCCATCCTCGACTGGCAGCAGTATCGCGGCATTCGCCGTCACGCCAGACGCCGCGCCATCATCTTCATCCTGATCTCGTTCTCGGTATCGCTGCTGGTGGTGCCGTTGCCCTGGGTGAGGTGGCTGCTGGTGGTCATAATGGTGATCCTGCTCACCTGGTTGATGCGTCTGCCGGTGCTGGAGCCGGTTGCAATGAAGAAGTGAAATCCCTAAGCTATCGCGGCAATAATGCTATGGAGTCGGCTCGTCATTTTTGCGTGACGGGCCTTTTTATTGCCCCCAGGCGGAGACCCCGTGCGCCGCCATGGCAGGGCTCAAAAAATAAGCGGTCAAATAATGAATCCGGAAACCCTGAAGTTTATCGAAGCGAGCATCAAGACCATTCCCGACTATCCGAAGCCGGGCATTCTGTTTCGCGACATCACCAGCCTGATCGAGAATGCCGAGGCCTTCAAGGCCACCATCGATCTGCTGGCCGATCATTACCGTGATCAAGGCATCACCAAGATTGTCGGTACCGAGGCCCGTGGCTTCATCTTCGGCGCCCCGGTTGCCTACGCCATGGGGCTGGGGTTCGTGCCGGTGCGCAAACCGGGCAAGCTGCCCCGCGCCGTTATCGAGGAGTCCTACGCCCTGGAGTACGGCACCGACACCCTGCAACTGCACACCGATGCCATCGTGCCCGGTGACAAGGTGCTGGTGGTGGACGATCTGCTGGCCACCGGCGGCACCGTCGATGCCACCGTCAAGCTCATCCGCCGCGCCGGCGGTGAGGTAGCGGATGCCGCCTTCATCATCTCCCTGCCGTCCCTGGGCGGTGATGCCCGCCTGACCGCCGCCGGCGTCAAGGTGGTCTCTCTGGTGGAACTCGCGGGGGCGTAAATCGCCCCTTCGCGCGGCAGGCCTCGTCACCCTGCTTTCTGCCGCAAACCGGTGCCTGAACGGGCACCGGTTTGAAATTCAAGCGATCCCTCCCAAGGCGGCGCATCCCCCATACAGCCTGCCCTCCATTTGTGTTAGCATCCAGCCTCAATGCCTCGTTTCCCAGCATCGAGATCTATGAGCTATCAGGTTTTGGCGCGCAAATGGCGCCCCCATACGTTTGAACAAGTGGTCGGCCAGCAACATGTGCTGACTGCCCTGACCAATGCCCTGGATCAGGGGCGGCTTCACCATGCCTACCTGCTGAGCGGGACCCGCGGCGTGGGCAAAACCACCATCGCCCGCATTCTGGCCAAGAGCCTCAACTGCGAACAGGGGATCAGCAGCCATCCGTGCGGTGTGTGCGATACCTGCCGCGAGATCGATCAGGGCAATTTCGTCGATCTGCTGGAAATCGATGCGGCGTCCCGCACCAAGGTGGAAGACACCCGAGAGCTGCTCGACAACGTGCAGTACCGTCCGGCCCGTGGTCGTTTCAAGGTGTACCTCATCGATGAAGTGCACATGTTGTCGCGCCACAGCTTCAATGCGCTGCTCAAAACCCTGGAAGAGCCGCCGCCCTATGTGAAATTCCTGCTGGCCACCACGGATCCGCAGAAGCTCCCCATCACCATACTGTCGCGCTGCCTGCAGTTTCATCTCAAGAGCCTGGATCAGACCCAGATCGCCAGGCAGCTCGAATGGGTACTGGACAAGGAGGGTCAACCCTTCGAGCCGCGCGCCCTGCTGGCCCTGGCCAAGGCGGCCGACGGCAGCATGCGCGATGCCCTGAGCCTCACCGATCAGGCGTTGGCCCACGGCAACGGCAGCGTGCGCCTGGAGAGCGTGCTCGCCATGCTGGGGACCCTCGATCATCACCACCTGCACCAGTTGCTGGAGGCGGTGCTGCGCCAGGATGCCCCGGCCACCATGGCCAAGATCACCGAGATTGCTACCCTGGGGCCGGATTTCGACCAGCTTCACGCCGAGCTGGAAGCCTTGCTCCATCGGGTGGCCATGGCGCAACTGCTGCCTGCGAGCGTGCAGGAGCAGGGGGCGGATGCCGATGCCTTGCTGCAGCTCGCCGGAGCCATGAGCCCGGAAGAGGTGCAGCTCTGCTATCAAATCGTGCTGGGGGGGCGCAAGGATCTGCCCTGGGCCCCTGACGGGCGCACCGCACTGGAGATGACCTGTCTGCGGATGCTGGCCTTCTCTCCCCGGCGCGAGGTGCTCCATCCCGCCAACCTGGCGGCCCAACCTCTCATGACAGGGCACTCCGGCGTGATGGCGGCAGCGAGGGAAAGCGCGTCGCTCCTGCCGGGAAAGCCCCAGGGGGCTGAGCCGGCCCCGGCTGCCAGCGCAGCACCACAGGCTCCCGCCGCGCCAGCATCGGTCCTTGAGGCCGAGCACGTCGCCCCCTCACCCAAGGCGGAGGAGGGCGCAGTGCTGGATCCGCTCTTTGCCGAGCAGGATGAGCTGCTGCGTGAGGCCGAACGGATGGGCTACGAGGCCGTGGTGCCCGCCAGTCCGCCTGCAGCAGAGCCAGCCTCTGCGCCGTTGGCGGCGGATGACGCCGGGCAGACGCAGCAGGTTGAGGTTCAAGGGGAAGACGTCGCCATCTCTTCGACCTCCAGCATGCAGAGCCTGCTTGGCAAACGCAATCTGCTGCGAAGCCGCCTGCGTGGCGAGCAGAGTGCAAACGCCGCGCCTGCCCGGGTCACCCCCGTCAAACCCGTGGCCGCGACCAAACCGGCCCCTGCGATGCCTGCCGTCGCGACTTCGCCCCAGGCCGAGGTGCAACCAGCGGCGCGGCCCGAGATACCGGGGCAGGGATCTGCCATGCAAGCGGGGTATGACGACCTGCCCCCTCTGGATGCCTATGAAGAGGGGGCCAGTGACTACGAAGAGTATCTGAATCAGGGGTTTGACGAGAGGTTTGCCAGTGCCCCGTTGCCCACGCGGGCAGTGACTTCCGCCCAGCCAGCTCCCGCCACCATGGCATCTCCTTCGCAGGAGGATCTGCCGCCCTGGGATCTGGGCGCTGACGCCGGCAGCGCGGATGCGGCGGCACCTGCGGTTGTCGCTATGGTGCCTGCCGCGCCTCCAGTGGTCGCCAGCGAGCCTCAGCCCGCCATTGCGTTGATGGAGACCATCGACTGGGATGCGCTGGAGAGCGACGAACAACCCGAGGAGGAGGGGGAGGTCGCCCGTCTGATCCCCTCGTCCTTGCTGGTCAATTGCGGGGACGCCTGGGCCGAGCTCATCGCCCGCACCGGGGTGGGTGGTCGGCTGCGTCAACTGGCCATCAACGCGGTGATGACCCGGGAAGGCAATCGGGTCTCCCTGCTGCTCAAACCCGAGCAGCGCCATCTGGTGAGCGACAAGGCCCGCGCCGATCTGGCCGAGATCATCGGTCCCGAGCTGGGCGGCCCGGTTCACATCGATGTGACCCTGGGCTCGGATCCCGCGCGGGAGACGCCGCTCGAGATAGAGCATCGTCTCTATCTCGGGGTGCGTGAACAGGTGAGCCGGGATCTGGCGGCGGATCCCAACGTACAATTCTTGCAGCAGCGTTTCGGCGCCGTGCTCCATCCCGAGAGCATCGAACCCCTGAGTCGCTGAGTTGCGGTGAAAAAACCGTGCCGGGGCTTACCCCCGGTTGAAAAGACCTTTGGCTGCCCCCACTTAGGGCAGATGAACCCACAGCCCGGCGCTGGATGCCGGATTTCAAGACGAGAGACGATCTATGTTTGGTAAAGGTGGAATGGGTAACCTGATGAAACAGGCCCAACAGATGCAAGAGCGCATGCAGAAGATGCAAGAGCAGCTGGCCCAGATGGAAGTGGTCGGTGAGGCGGGCGCAGGCATGGTCAAGGTGACCATGGCCGGCAGCCACAGCGTGCGTCGTATCGAGATCGATCCCAGCCTGATGGAAGATGACAAGGAGATGCTGGAAGATCTGGTCGCCGCCGCCGTCAATGACGCCGTGCGCCGCGTGGAAGAGCAGAACAAGGCCAAGATGGGCGAGCTGACCGGCGGCATGCAACTGCCCCCGGGCTTCAAGATGCCCTTCTGAGGATCCTGCCCGTATCCGTTTCCCCTCCTCTGTGAAGGGGAAAATGAAAAGGCCAGAGCCAAGCTCTGGCCTTTTGCATGTCAGCACACCCGGGAACGGCCATGCACAGATCATGGCGGGAGCTGCGTACTTGACTGCCCCAGGGGGGAGAAGCCCTCGACCAGATGATCGATGAGGGCGCGGGTGGCAGGCAGCAGACCGCGGCGTGAGGGGAAGACCGCGTGGATCACCTCCTGGCGCGGTGCCCAGTCGGGGAGCAGACGCACCAGCCGGCCATCGGCCAGGGGCTCATCCATCATCATGGTGGGCAGTTGCACGACCCCGAGCCCGTCGATCGCCCCCTGACGCAATGTCTGCATGTCGGTGGTGGCAAAGCGGGGGCTGTGGTGCTGTTTGACTCTGGCCCCATTGGGGCCCAGCAGGGTCCAGTGATGGCCTTCCAGGCTGGCGCCATGACCGAGGCTCGGCCATGACAGCAGATCTGCGGGGGCCCGGGGCATGCCGAGTGACGCGACAAGGGCCGGGCTTGCCACCAGACACTGGGTCGCATAACCCAGCACCCGCATGGCGAGATCGCTGTCCTCCAGGGGCAGTGGTCGCACCCTGAGCGCCATGTCCAACCCCTCCGCGACCAGATCCACCGCCCGGTTGACCCCGACGAGCTGCACCTTGACGCTGGGATGGGCCAGGGCGAAAGAGACCAGCATCCGTCCCACGTGAGCGTGGAGCAGATCGATGGGGCAGGCGATGCGCACCAGACCGCAAGGCTCGCTCTGGGTCGCGGCGATGAGATCCTGCGCCGCATCGGCTTCCACCAGCATGGCCCGGCAACGGGTGTAATAAGCCTGCCCGAGTTCGGTGACGGTGAAGCTGCGGGTGGAACGCTGGATAAGACGCACTCCGAGTCGCTCCTCCAGCATGGCGATGCGGCGGCTGAGCCGCGATTTTGGCATGCCGAGGGCCCTGCCAGCCTGGGCAAAGCCCCCGTGATCCACCACCTGGACATAGAAATAGAGGTCGTTGAGATCCTGTTGCATGGGTTTATCGTTCACAAAATAGGACGCTGATGGCAAATTTTACGTCTACCGGGTGCAGCGTTCCAGACTCACAATGCGAGCAACGGCACATCCCGTGACGATCACCCAGGAGAGCATCATGAAAAGAGTCATCGGTATTTACAGCGCCCCTCGACAACACTGGGTCGGTGACGGATTCCCGGTTCGCTCGCTGTTCTCGTATCAGACCCATGGCCGCGCCTTGAGCCCCTTCCTGCTGCTGGACAGGGCTGGTCCGGCACATTTCGAGCCCGCCGATCATGCCAGGGGCGTGGGGGAACACCCGCACCGTGGTTTTGAGACTGTCACCATCGTCTATGAAGGGGAGGTCGCCCATCGCGACTCGACCGGCCAGGGGGGGATCATCGGTCCGGGAGACGTGCAGTGGATGACGGCCGCCGCCGGCATCATGCACGACGAGTTCCACTCTCAGGGGTTCACCCGTCGTGGTGGCACCCTCGACATGGTGCAGCTGTGGGTCAACCTGCCCGCCAAACACAAGATGTCGACGCCCGGTTATCAGGGCATCACCAGCGACACCATCCCGCAACTGAGCCTCAAGGAGGGCGACGTGCGGGTGCGCATCATCGCCGGGAACGATGCCGGGTTGCAACAAGGCGAGGTAGAGGGGCCAGCCCGCACCTTCTCGCCCATGAACATCTGGGATTTGCGGCTCAAGGGCGGGGCCAGTGTGGTGCTGCCGGCGGTAGCGGGATGGAACAGTGCCTTGGTGGTGCTCAAGGGTTCTCTCTTGATCAACGGTCAGGAGCGCGCGGGCGAAGCACAACTGGTGCTGCTCGATCCCAACGGTGAGGAGTTCATGTTGGAGGCGGAAGGCGAGGCCAGCTTGTTGCTGCTGAGTGGCGAGCCCATCGATGAACCCATCGTGGGTTATGGCCCCTTTGTCATGAACAGCGAGACAGAGATCCATCAGGCGATAGATGATTTCAACAGCGGCCGGTTCGCCGTCATCGCCCCCTGAGACAATCCTGATAAAAACAAAGCGCCTGATGGCGCTTTGTTTTTTTATGGGCCCTGGTCAACCGAGCCAGCCGAGGACCAGCGCCAGCCTGCCGCACAAGGCGGCCAGCAGGATGCCAAGCAGGGTGCGCAGCAGCCAGATCACCACCAGCTGTCCCACGCTCACCGGGATCCGGGTGGCCAGGATGCAGGGGATGGAGGCAGAGAAGAAGAGCACCGAGCTGACCGAAACCACGGCCGCGACATAGCGCACCAGCAGGTCGGCATCCTTGAGCAGGATGGCGGGCAGGAACATCTCGGCCAGACCGGCCGAGAGGGCCTTGGCGGTGGCGAGTGGCTCGCCGAGATCCAGCAGCCAGGTCAGTGGCCAGAGCAGCCAGCCCAGCAGATCGAACAGGGGGGTGTGCTTTGCCAGCAGCAGGCCCAGCAGACCGACGGACAGTATGGTGGGCACCACGGCAGCGGCCATGTGAAGACCGTCCCTGAGGTTGTCCTTCAATTGCCGCAGCAGGGGATCTGCCTGGTGGGACTGGGTCAGGCCGCAGGTGAGGGCTGCCTGCCAGCGGCTCATGCCAGCCGGTAGCGGCTCGTCGGTCTCGCCATGGTGAGCCAAACGGCTGATGGGAGGAACGCGCGCCAGGATGGCGGTGATGACGAAAGTGATCACCAGGGTGGACCAGAAGTAGAAGTTCCAGTGTCCCATCAGGTTGAGGGTCTTGGCCACGATGATCATGAAGGCGGCCGAGACGGTGGAGAAGCCGGTGGCGATGATGACGGCTTCTCGCACCGTGTACTTGCCCGCGAGGAAGACCCGGTTGGTGATGAGCAGGCCCACCGAGTAGCTGCCGACGAAAGAGGCGACCGCATCGATAGCGGAGTGACCCGGCGTGCGCCACAGGGGGCGCATCACGGGTTGCATCAGCACCCCGATGAATTCCAGCAGGCCGAAACCGAGCAGGAAGGTCAGGGCCATGGCGCCGATAGGCACGATGAGACCCACAGACATGGCCAGTTTGTCGAACAGGAAGGGGAGGCGATCCGGGGTCATCAACCAGGCAGGGCCCCAGTCTGTGACATACAAAATGGCCAGGGCCAGTCCGAGCAGCTTGAACAGGCTCAATACCCTGTCGATGGGACGGGCGCGCCAGCGGCCATCCAGCAAGGGGGTGATGGCGCCATAGGCGATGAGCAAGAGAATGAGGGTCAGGGCAAGGGGGCGCTGGGCAATCAGAAAGCCGGCCAGGTGATCCACCACTATGGTGCTGCGCCCGCCAAGCTCGAAGGGCACGAAAAAGATGGCGATGCCAAGCAGGCTGGCCAGCAGCAGCTTGATGCCGGCCCCTGATCCTGCCGGTGCAGTGAGCGTGTGTTCAGGTTCCATTTTCTCTCCTTGTGATCCGCATGGTTCAATTCCGTTGAGGGGACAATTTGTATATACAATATCGTCAGGCGCTCAAAATGGAAACACCAAAGTCACCAAAATGCAACATGTGAATCGGTGTGGATGCAGATGACCCCAAGACTGAAAAGCGTGAGCTCGGGGGGAAAGAGGGGCCGGGATGGCGAGTGGGTGGTGAGGCATCAAGAGGCAAAACAGGAAGGTAAGCGACCAGCGCCAGGAAAAACATGAGCGGCTATTTACCCTTTCTGGTCATATTCATTCATGAGCCTATATTCATGACTATTTATGAATAAATCATAAACCCTTTGTTCATTTGACTACTTTTCGACTATCACATTGCAGAGTAAGATGCCTCTTCAATAAAAATAAGAATTAGGAGTTCGGGTGTGAAGGCATTAGAGAAAGAAAGGATATCGCCCTATATCAGCCAGTTATACGAGTGCGGTATTAATGATTCTGACATTAAGCTCGTCGTGGACCAATTTCGTGCCGACGTTTCCTGCAGTTCATCCCTGTTTTTATTGCGGGATGATGACAAGAGCGACGGAATAAAGCTTTTTTCCAGCGGTCTGACCGAGGCCCAGCAGCAGTTTTACCTGCAACATCATCGCCAGGATGTGTGGTTCAACCATTATCTGGATAAAGGGTGCAAGGGGATCGTCAGCGCCAACAGCATTTCAAGCTCGGTGGGCCTGCTGGCAAGTTTCGGCGCCCAATTCGCCGCCGGCGGCGTCTGCCAGGTCAAAGGGCGTGGGCTGAGCAGCCTGTGCAGTTACCGTGGTGCAGCGCAAGATGATTTCAGCAGTCGCGACCTCACCTCGCTCTCGGAAATCTATTCCGGACTGGCGGCCTGGAGCCACCATTATTGGAACTTGCTGGCCCTGGAAACCCAGAACTATCAGTTGCAACAGCTGGTGAAAAACCATAATAAGCCCAGCGCCATCATAGACGACAAGGGGCATATTCATTATTCCAATGTGGCCTTCAACCGTATCGCCGATGAAAATGTGGAATTGCGGGCCATCAATGGCATTTTCTCTTTGCAGAATAAGGAGCAGCAACGCCAGCTCAAGGAGATCCTCAATGGCTTTGCCTATTTGCTGCCCGGCGCCAGCGCCTATATGTCCATTCCCCGTCAGCCTAACTTGCGTCCGCTGCTGGTCCAATGCACCCTGATGAGCGGACTCAGCCGCTTTGAACGCTATGTGGAAGTGGTGCTGCGTGACCCTGAGCACGCCTTCAACCCCGACATCGAAGCGCTGGCCAGCCTCTATCCCCTCACCATTGGCGAGAAGGAGCTGCTGGTGCTGATGAGCAAGGGTTACAGCAGCAACGACATCGCGGAGCTGCGCGGTGTCAAGGTGGAAACTGTGCGCTCCACCCTGAAAGGGGTGTTCAAGAAGACCGACTGCCACAGCCAGAACGAGCTCTTGCTCTTGCTGCAATCCATCTCCTGATCCATGCGGACTATGCTTGGAGTGAGCCGGACATAGTGCCCGGCTCTTGCCTCCCCTCGGGAGGCTCGTTGGGGGAAAGCGTCATGGAATCACTCAAGGCAAAGGACTACATGCAGACCAAGCCCATCACCTTCAGCGCAGAGATGATGGTACAGGCGGCGGTGGAAAAATTTCTCAACAGTCATCAGTTGGGCGGCCCCGTAGTGGACAGCCAGGGACATCTGATTGGCTGGGTTTCCGAGCAGGATTGCATCGCCGTCATGCTCAAGGAGGCCTACCACTGTGAACAGGTGGCCCAGGTCAGGGATGTGATGCGCAAGGAGGTGCTGGCAGTCGGCCCCGACACCAGCATCCTGGATCTGGCGGAGATGATGATGGGTCAAAAGCCCAAGATCTATCCTGTGGTGGAGGAGGGGCGCCTGCTCGGGGTCATCAACCGCCACAATGTGATGCAGGCCATCCACGCCCAGCTTGGCACCTGTTTCGTGCATCAGGCCAGAGTCTGAGCGGTGTTGTCTGGTTGTTTTCAAAGAGCAGGCCCCGGCCTGCTCTTTCCATCCGTGGCGGTCATGACGCCACCGGCTTGGTGTGCTGGCGCGGCGCTTTAAGGCTTGCACCGCCCAGCCTCGCTCTTTAGGATCTCCCCCAGCTATCGATATGGCCCTTGATGGGCACTCTTTTAAGGAATTCGTACCTTGTCTCTCTCTATCGAGGCGCTGCGCCGCCGTCTTACCGCCTGCATGAATCTCGACGCCCGCCGTCTCTCCAGTCGACTGCACGGGGTCAAGAAGCTGCCGGAAGCCAAGCAGGCTGCCGTGCTCGAGACCATCGCCGCTGACCTGGATGTGGCACAGGCGCGCTACCAGTCCCGTCTGGCGGGCGTGCCCAAGGTCACCTATCCGGACAATCTGCCAGTCAGCCAGAAGCAGGCGGAGATCGCCAAAGCCATTGAAGAGCATCAAGTGGTGATCATCGCCGGCGAAACCGGCTCGGGCAAAACTACCCAGATCCCCAAGATCTGTCTGGCGCTCGGGCGCGGGGTCAAGGGCTTCATCGGCCACACCCAGCCGCGCCGTCTGGCGGCCCGTACCGTCGCGGCCCGTATTGCCGAGGAGATGGAGTCCGAACTCGGCCACTACGTGGGTTACAAGGTGCGCTTTACCGATCAGGTGAGCGAGCAGACCCACATCAAGCTGATGACCGACGGTATCCTGCTGGCGGAGATCCAGAACGACCGGATGCTCTCCCAGTACGACACCATCATCATCGATGAGGCCCACGAGCGCAGCCTCAACATCGACTTCATTCTGGGCTATCTCAAGCAACTGTTGCCCAAACGCCCGGATCTCAAGGTGATCATCACCTCGGCCACTATCGACCCGCAACGTTTCTCCCGCCATTTCAACAAGGCGCCGGTGATCGAGGTCTCCGGTCGCACCTATCCGGTGGAGGTGCGTTACCGCCCACTGTTTGTTGATAAAAAAAGCAATGACAAGAGCGAAGGGCTGGAGGAGCGCGACGAGCTGCAGGGGATCTTTGATGCGGTGGAAGAGCTGGCCCGCGAGGGGCTCGGGGACATCCTCATCTTCATGAACGGCGAGCGGGAGATCCGCGATACCGCCGATGCTCTGCGCAAGCTCAACCTGCGCGATACCGAGGTACTGCCGCTCTACGCCCGCCTCTCCAATGCCGAGCAGAACAAGGTGTTCCAGCAACATGCCGGGCGGCGCATCGTGCTCGCCACCAACGTGGCGGAGACCTCGCTGACGGTGCCGGGCATTCGCTACGTCATCGATCCGGGCACCGCCCGCATCAGCCGCTACTCCTGGCGCACCAAGGTGCAGCGCCTGCCCATCGAGCCGGTCTCCCAGGCCAGCGCCAACCAGCGTAAAGGGCGCTGTGGCCGGGTGGCGGACGGTATCTGTATCCGCCTCTACTCCGAGGAGGATTTCAATAGCCGTCCGGCCTTTACCGACCCCGAGATCCTGCGCACCAACCTGGCATCGGTCATCCTGCAGATGCTGGCGCTCGGCCTTGGCAATATGGAGGCGTTCCCCTTCGTCGAGCCACCCGAGTCGCGCCATATCAAGGACGGCCTGACCCTCTTGAAAGAGCTGGAGGCGGTGCGCGAGCTGCCCGCCACCGGCGATCACGAAGCCAAACTGCAGCTGACCGAGATCGGTCGCCAGCTCTCGCGTATCCCCCTTGATCCGCGTCTGGCCAAGATGGTGATCAGTGCGGCGCAGACCGGCTGCCTGAGTGAGGTGATGGTGATCACCGCCGCCCTCAGCATTCAGGATCCCCGCGAGCGGCCCATGGAGAAAAAGCAGGCCGCCGACGAACAGCACAGACGCTTTGAAGACAAGGATTCCGACTTCCTCGCTTTTGTTAACCTCTGGAACTATCTGAAAGAGCAGCAGGATGCCCTTGGCAGCAACCCGTTTCGCCGCATGTGCCAGAAGGAGTTTCTCTCCTACCTGCGGGTGCGCGAGTGGCAGGACATTCACTTCCAACTGCGCCAGACGGTCAAGGAGCTGGGCTTCAAGGCCAACCAGGAACCGGCAGACTTCAAGACTGTGCACTGCGCTCTGCTGACCGGCCTCTTGAGCCACATCGGCAACAAGGATCTGGAAAAGCCTGAGTTTCTCGGGGCCCGCAACGGCCGCTTCCACCTCTTCCCGGCCTCCGGTCTGTTCAAAAAGCCGCCCAAGTGGGTGATGGCCGCCGAGCTGGTGGAGACCTCGCGCCTCTATGCCCGCATCAACGCCAAGATTGAGCCCGAGTGGGTGGAGCCGCTGGCGGGGCACCTCATCAAGCTACACCACAGCGACCCCCACTGGTCGAAGAAAAATGGCGCCGTGATGGCCAAGGAGAAGGTGACGCTTTATGGCCTGACCCTGGTCAACGAGCGCATCATCAACTTCAGCCGCATCGATCCGGCGCTGTGCCGCGAGCTGTTTATCCGCCGCGCCCTAGTGGAGGGGGATTTCGAGACCCGCCACCGTTTCTTCAGCGATAACCGCAAGCTCCTGGCCGAGGTAGAGGCGCTGGAGCACAAGTCCCGCCGGCGCGACATCCTGGTGGATGATGAGGACTTGTTCCGCTTCTACGATGCCCGTCTGCCGGAGGAGGTGATATCAAGCCGCCACTTTGACAAGTGGTGGAAAGAGGCGCAAAAGCAGGACGCCGAGCTGCTCAACTTCGAAAAAGAGATGTTGATGAAGGGGGATGCGGCCCACATCAGCGATCTCGACTACCCCAACTTCTGGCAGCAGGGGCGCCTCAAGCTCAAGTTGACCTATCAGTTCGAGCCGGGGGAGGCGGCGGATGGCGTGACCCTGCATATTCCGCTGCCGCTCCTGAATCAGGTGGAGGTGAAGGGGTTCGAGTGGTTGATCCCGGGGCTGCGTCATGAGCTGTTGGTGGCCCTCATCAAGTCGATGCCAAAGCCGATGCGCAAGAACTTTGTGCCGGCCCCCAACTATGCCGATGCGCTGCTAGCCAGCATCAACCCCGAACAGGGGCCGCTACTGGACGAGATGGAGCGCCAGCTGCGCCGTATGACCGGCGTGACCGTGCCCCGTGAATCCTGGGATTGGGCTGCGGTGCCCGATCACCTGAAACTCACCTTCCGGGTGGTGGACGACAAACACAAGAAGGTGGCGGAAGGCAAAGATCTGGAGGCCTTGAAAGAGTCGCTGCGCGGCAAGGTGCAGGAGACCCTGTCACAAGTGGCGGACGATGATATCGAGCAGTCAGGTCTCACCCTGTGGAGCTTTGGCGAGCTGCCGCAAGAGTACAGTCAGAAGCGGGGCGGGTTCGAGGTGAAGGCCTATCCGGCGTTGGTAGACGAGAAGGATTCGGTCGCCATCCAGCTGGTGGAGAGCCCGGTGGTGCAGCAGCAGCTGATGTGGGCCGGTCAGCGTCGGCTGGTACTGCTCAACGTACCATCGCCCATCAAGTATCTGCAGGAGAAGTTGCCCAACAAGGCCAAGCTGGGGCTCTATTTCAACCCGTTTGGCAAGGTGGCCGAGCTTATTGATGACTGCATCGCCTGTGGCTGTGACAAGCTCATCGAGCAGCACGGCGGCATGGCCTGGGACGAGGCCGGTTTCGAGGCGCTCAAGGAGTATGTCCGCGCCGAGCTCAACGATGCGGTGGTGGAGGTGGCCAAGCAGGTGGAAGCCGTGCTGACCCTCTCCCATGAGATCAAGAAACGGCTCAAGGGCAAGATGCAGCTCGACACCGCCTTTGCCATGTCGGACATCCAGCAGCAGCTCGGCAACCTCATCCACAAGGGCTTTGTCACCGAGACCGGCTGGCAGCGGTTGCCTGACTTGCTGCGCTACCTGCGGGCCATCGAGCGGCGCCTCGAGAAGCTGGCCATCGATCCCAACCGGGATCGGGTCTACATGCTCAAGGTGCACAGCGTGGAGTCGGAGTACAAGGCACTGCTCGCCAAGATCCCCAAATCCCAGCTTATTCCCACCGAGGTGGCCAATATCCGCTGGATGATCGAGGAGCTGAGAGTCTCCTTCTTCGCCCAGCAACTGGGTACGCCATACCCCATCTCGGATAAACGGGTGCAGAGCGCCATTGCCCAGTGCTAAGCTGCTATCTATCTGTTTTCTGAGCCATAGTGTGAAAGCAACGGGACGCCAAAGGGAAGGGAGGCCGTCATATGCTGGGGATCTGGTTGGGGGTGGCACTGGTCAACATCAGCGGGTATCAACCCATTGCGGAACAAACCTGGGTGCAGCTCAACCCGGAGTACTATCCGGTGCAGCGCCCCGTGCCGCCCATTTTTGCGGCCTGGCGGGGCAATCAGTTTCCCCCTCTTGAACAGAGAAAGAAGAACGGCCGCTGGCAGATCCTCTTTCCTGCCCGGCTGGTGCCCCCCTTCGATCTGTTCGAAGGGGAGGCCCAGCTCTCCAAGGCTTACCTGGCCAGGCTAAAGCGCATCGATGAGATGGCCTATGGCATGGCGCCCCACCAATCAGTACAGCAAGCCGCCTCCTCGGCCCTCTCGTTCGAAGTCCCGGGCGCTGTCGCCTTTGTCGCCGAGTTCTCCCTGCCTCGGGAGAGGAAGGCGCGGATGCCCCTGGGGGAGCCCTTGCTCGCACGGCTTGGGGGGCAGGTCCCCACCCAGGCCTTGGCAAGACAGGGAGATGCACAGCCCATGGCCACCGCAGATTCTGCCCCTGAGCAGGCGACCCTGACTCTTTCCGCCACGGCGGCAGGGGAGGCATCGCGGGTTTGTCATCAGGTGGCGGCGGGAGAGACCCTGTGGCGTATCGCAAGCCAGCTTCAGTCAAAAGAGGCCGGCGGTTCGGATACTTACAGCTATCTGCTGGCGCTGGTACAGGAAAATCGTGACAGGATGGTCAAAGGAATCCGGGTGCAGGCCGGGCTGCGCCTCTATTGCCCCACAGCGCAGACCCTGGCGCAATTCGATGCCCTGAGCCCGGCCCAGCGACAGCAGCAGTTTGCCCGTCTGGAGCAGGGGCGCTAGGGATGGCGAGAGGCGTGGTGGAGTGCCTCTTGGCCAAAGAGGAGTGACGCGGGTTCTTTCCTTGTATCCCCTCCGGGCCCGTGCTAGTATTCGCGCTCGTTTTGCGAGGTGCTGACCGGTCGCAGTCAACACCATACATTCATCTTAAAAGAGATAATTACTATGTCTTTCGTATTCCAAGCTGAAGTCCGTTCTGACCTGGGGAAAGGTGCGAGCCGCCGCCTGCGTCATGCTGACCTGGTTCCTGCCATCGTTTACGGTGCAGGCAAAGAAGCCGTGTCCGTTACCCTGGACCACAAAAAGCTGATCCTGGCCCAAGAGAAGCCGGAGTTCTACTCCTCCGAGCTGACCCTGGTCATCAACGGTGAAGAAGTCAAAGTGAACGTGAAGGCTATCCAGCGTCACCCGGTTCGCTACAAGCTGGTTCACCTGGATTTCGTTCGCGTCTAATCGACAACGAACTTTCCTGTGAAGAGGCCACCCAATCGGGTGGCCTCTTTGTTTTTACAGCATTTTTTCCGGGAAAATAAAATACTCAAACAGCACTATTGGTCTTTACTTGTAGGCATGATTGACAGCAGGACACGTGTTGTGGTGCTCTGATGTTCAAAAAGTACTCGGGTAAGTCCATTTTTCGGGGCGATGTTGACCGTTATGAAAGGAATCGTACGGACATATATCCTGCTGTTTTCACCTATTCTGCTGCTGGTCCTGGCGGGTGGCTATCTGCTGGGCAATGCACTGATCGAGCGCGAGCTCTATCGCGTTCGCAGCGATGAAAGCACCTTCCTGGCGCTTGCCAGCGGCCGCCTTGACGGCGAGCTGGCGGTGCCGCTGCGCCATGTGCGCAGCATGTCGGAAGAACCCATCCTGCTCGAAGCGGCGGCTCGCAATGACCGTGACACCCTGGCCGTCCAGTTCACCATCCTGCTGAACCGCAATCCCGACTATGCCCAGGTGCGTTGGCTTGCCCCGGATGGCATGGAGCGGGTGCGCATCGATCGCCAGGGCCAGCGTCTGTGGCGTGTGACGGACGACCAGTTGCAGAACAAGGGGGAGCGTTACTACTTTCGCGATGCCATGGCGCTGCCCTGGGAGCGGGTCTACGTCTCGCCGCTCGATCTCAACGTTGAACACGGGGTGATCGATCGCCCCTTCAACCCCATGATCCGCATTGCCAAGCGTCTGCGCCTTGGGGGACGTGATCTTGGTCTGCTGCTAATCAACGTCCAGGCTGCCCGTATGCTCAAGGAGTTTGCCGACAACCGCGGCAAGGCAGCCGATCACATCATGCTGTTCAACCAGGATGGATACTGGCTGCGCAGCCCGGACCCATCCCGGGAGTGGGGCTTCATGCTCGAGCGCCCGGATCTGACTCTGAAGCAGACTTCTCCCCAGGCCTGGCAGGCGTTCTGGGACGCATCAAACGGCCAGATGGAGTCTGCCGACGGACTCTGGAGCTGGACCACCCTGTACCCGGCACAGAATCATGATCAGCTGATCTGGAAAGCCGCGTCCCTGGTGCCGCACAGCGAGCTGCAGGCCATTCGCACTCATATCTGGGGGATCATCTTGGCCGCCAGCGCCGTGCTGCTGCTGTTGTTTGGTGCCGGTGTGGCTGCACTGGTGCGCAGCAGGCACAAGGAGCAACTGGCCCAGCAGGAAGCGGCCAGGTTGGCACAGGTCAAAGGTGATTTCATCGCCAACATGAGCCACGAGATCCGCACCCCCATGAACGCCATCATGGGGCTGACCTACCTGCTCGAACAGGGAGGGCTCGACGATGGTCAGCATGCCCTGGTGCGCAAAATCCACCAGGCCGGGCAGGCGCTGCTCGGGATCATCAACGACATCCTTGATTTCTCCAAGATTGAGTCGGGTCGGCTCGAGCTTGAGCGGGTGCCATTCAGTCTCGAAGAGGTGCTCGATCACGTGGCGGCCATCATGTCCACCTGCGTTGGCCAGAAGCACCTCGAACTGGTGGTGAGCAGTGCCCCCGAGCCGGTTTCCCATCTGATTGGGGACGCCCTGCGCCTCGAGCAGGTGCTGCTCAACCTGACCGGCAATGCCATCAAGTTTACCGAACGCGGCGAGGTGGAGGTCAAGGTTGTGCTGGAATCAGAGCAAGACGGCATGGCCACCTTGCTGTTTCGGGTGCGCGACACCGGGATCGGCATTCCCCCCGAGCAGCAGGCCAACATTTTCAATGCATTCTCCCAGGCAGACTCCTCCACCAGTCGCCGCTTCGGGGGCACCGGGCTTGGTCTGACCATCAGTCGCCGCCTGGTGAATCTGATGGGGGGGGATATCGGCGTCACCAGCGAGCTTGGCAAGGGGAGCGAATTCTGGTTCCGCGTCCGGCTGGAGCAGGTGGAGCGGCCCGAGGCCTTGAACGAGCGCCTGCAGCACATCTCGCTGCTCATCGCCGACGACAATCAGGTGACCCGCGATGCCCTGTCGATGACGGTGGGTTCCCTCGGATGGCAGTCGCGGGTGGTGGAGTCCGGTGAGCAGGCGCTACACCATCTGCTGCGCCAGGGGGAGCGTTTCGACGTGATCCTGCTCGACTGGATCATGCCGGGCATGGACGGGCTCGAGACCTGCCTGGCCATTCGCCGCGCCTTCGAGCAGCAGGAGCGTTCACCCATCATCATCATGGCGACCGCCTATTCCCAGGATGAACTGATGCACCGCCCCGGCTCGGATCAGGTGGATCTGGTACTGCACAAACCGGTCACCGGCTCCAGTCTCTACAACGCGGTGGCGCGTCTCATCCACGAGAAGCGCGAGCATGTGGAGCCCCTTGAGAGTGGCCAGCGCCGTCTGCGCCTGCCGGGCGTGCACATACTGCTGGTGGATGACAGCGACATCAACCTGGAGGTGGCGACCCGCTTGTTGCAACGGGAGGGGGCCGAGGTGATGACCGCCATCGATGGGGAGCGAGCCCTGGCCTGCCTGGCAGATCCGGCACGGCGCATCGATCTGGTGCTCATGGATGTGCAGATGCCGGTGATGGATGGCTACGAGGCGACCCGTCGCCTGCGCCTGCTGCCGGGGCGGGAGGAGACTCCCGTGCTGGCACTCACCGCAGGGGTATTCAAGGATCAGCGGGAGGCGGCGCTGGCCTCTGGCATGAACGACTTCATAGCCAAGCCGCTCGATGTGGAGCAGCTCATCGCGACCTTGCTGCGTTATCTGCCGGACGTAGTCCTGCCGCTCACCGTGAACGACGAGCGACTCCCCCACGAGCCGGTGGCCGGCATCGATATCGATACCGGACTGCGCAACTGGGGTGAAGCCTCGGTCTATCTTAAATACCTGCGGCGTTTTCGCGATGACTACATGACGGTCGGTACCGTGTTGCCGGGTTACATCGCCCAGCACGAGACCGATGCGGCCGCGAGCCTGACCCACAAGCTCAAGGGGGTGGCGGGCAGCCTGTCACTCACCGATGTGGCGCGTATCAGTGCCGAGTTGAACGAGGCCATCGAGCAGGGTGGCGACACCAGCCAGCTTATCGCACCCTTCCTCGAGGCCCTGGAGCGTGCACAACACTCCATCGATACCTATGCCGGGCGCGAGCCGGGCGCGGTCAGTTCCCCGCTGGCCCAGGGGGAAGTGCGGGAGGTCTGCCTGCACGCCCTGCATCAGGCCCTGGTGAGCGAGGATCTGGATCTGATTGAGCCGGCGCTGAGCCAGGCAAGGAGTCACTTGCCTTGCGAGCTGGTGAGCGAGATAAGCGCAGCCTTGGAGCTGTTCGATATCCCGTTCGCCACCCGCAAGCTGGAGGAATATCTGGAGGATCGGGAGGAACCTGCGCCATGAGTCGACCGCGCGTGCTGATCATCGACGACGAGCCGAGCAACCTCGGGTTGCTGCGGCAAATCCTCAAAGAGGAGTACAACCTCTTCTTTGCCAAAGGGGGAGAGGAGGGGTTGGCCGCCGTGGGGCGTCACGAGCCGGCACTTATCCTGCTGGACGTGCGCATGCCCGACATGGATGGTTACGAAGTGTGCCGCCGGCTCAAGGCCGATCCGGCTCACGCCGGGATCCCGGTGCTCTTTATCACCGCGAGCGACAACGCAGACAGCGAGAGCCAGGGGTTCGAGGCGGGCGGAGTGGATTATATCTACAAGCCGGTCTGTCCGAGCACGGTGCGTGCCCGGGTGCGCAATCATCTCTCCCTGGTGCGCCTCGATCAGCTCGAGTGCAGCTATCGCACCGCCATCGTCATGCTGAGCGAGGCGGGCCACTACAACGACACCGACACCGGGGTGCATATCTGGCGCATGGCCGCATACGCCCGGGCCCTGGCTGATGCGGCGGGCTGGAGCCCGGAGCAGTCGGATCTGCTGGAGCTGGCGGCCCCCATGCACGACATGGGCAAGATTGGTATCCCTGACCACATCCTCAAGAAGCCCGGCCCCCTCACCGAGGAGGAGTGGGTCATCATGCGAAGTCATCCACGCATCGGTTACGAGATCCTGAGGCGATCCGATGCCCCCATTTTTCGCATGGCGGCGGAGATTGCCCTGCACCACCACGAGAAATGGGACGGCTCGGGCTACCCCGCTGGCGAGACCGGTGAGGGGATCCCCGAGGCGTCGCGGATAGTGGCCATCGCTGACGTCTTTGACGCCCTGAGCGTGCGTCGTCCCTACAAGGAGCCCTGGCCCCTGGACCGGGTGCTGGCTACCATGCGCGATGGTGCAGGCCAGCACTTCGATCCCCGGCTGCTCTCCCGTTTTCTCGAGATCATGCCGGAGATCTTGCGCCTCAAGGCGCAATGGGATGCCCGCGAGGAGCGGGGGGATTACCAGATGGGCTGTGTCAGATAGGGATTGCTGGCCCGTTCGTGACCAAAGGTGGAGCTCGGGCCATGGCCCGGAATAAAGACGATCTCATCCCCGAGCGGCAGCAGGGTCTCGGTGATCGACTTGATCAGCGTCCCGTGATCCCCGCGCGGGAAATCGGTGCGGCCTATGCTGCCGGCAAAGAGCACATCCCCCACCCATGCGAGGCGTTCTGCCTGGCAGAGCAGCACGATGTGGCCCGGAGTGTGGCCCGGGCAGAAATAGACCTCCAGCTCGCACTGGCCCAGCTGCACCTTGTCACCCTGTGCAAGCCAGCGATCGGGGGTGAAGGCTGGTGTGTGGGAGAAGCCGAACATCTGACTCTGCTGGGGCAGCATGTCGAGCCAGAAGGCATCCTCCTTGTGGGGGCCGGTAATGGCGACACCGGTTCTCTCGCGCAGCTCGGCGGCGGCGCCCACGTGATCCAGATGGCCGTGAGTCAGCAGGATATGGGTGAGGGTCAGCCCCCGTTTGGCAATGGCGGCCAGCAGCTTGTCCGCCTCGCCGCCGGGATCGACGAGGGCAGCCTGGCGGGTCTCGTCACACCAGATAAGAGAACAATTCTGGGCGAACTGGGTGACCGGGATCACCTCGAACTTCAACATGTGGGACTCTCCTGAGGGGTCTGAAGGGGGGAGCGTTTGGCGAAGAAGGCGAGGCAGGCCTCCTTGTCACCACGAAACAGGATCCGCTCGCGCTTGTTGTCCAGCTGATAGCAGTACATGGGGTCATAGTAGCGAGTCAGCAGCAGTCTGATCCAGACCAGATGGGCGCGGGTGTCCCCGCTCTGGGCCTGTTCCCTGAGGGCGGCCTGCAACAGCCCATCGAGTTCGCGATAATCCTTGTCACCGAGTCGGCGCTTGAGCCTGGCCATGGCGTCGGTGAGGTAGCCGGCAAAGAGGGGCCAGCCTGCATCTGGCCCATGGAACTCCAGATAGCGCAGCCAGAGATCCTGCACGTAATCGGTGCGGATCTGCTCGGCCCGTGCCTCCTGCGGCACCTCCACCACCACCAGAGGAGCCCGGCACATGGCCTCATAGAGGTTGAGTGGCAGGGCGCAGCGACCGATGAGACGGCTCTCGTCTTCCAGGACAAACTGTGACTCTCCCCGGTTGCGACGCTGAAGCAGCTCGATGGCAAGCCGATTTTCGAAGTCGATGTTGCCGGGTTGCCCACCCGGCAGTTGGCCAAACGACGACCCCCTGTGACGGGCGTGCCCTTCCAGATCCACCGCTTGGGTGATGTGCGCCAGCATGTGGGTCTTGCCGGAGCCGGTCATGCCGGTCAGCACGGTCCAGTCGCACTCTGCACTGGCCTTCGCCTGGGTGTCGATGAGAAAGTGGCGCAGCGCCTTGTAGCCGCCCGCGACCCGGGGGCGGGTGACACCGGCCTCGGCCAGCCACTGCTGCACTGTCTGGGAGCGCAGGCCGCCGCGAAAACAGTAGAGCAGGGCGTCGGGTTGCTGGCGCAACCTGGCCAGCCAGCTTTCCATGCGCGCGGCGCGCACCGCGCCTCCCACCAGTAGATGGCCCAGGGCGATGGCTGCGGCCTGACCCTCCTGCTTGTAACAGGTACCGACCCGGGCACGCTCCTCGTCCGTCATCAGCGGCAGGCTGACGGCGGTGGGAAAGGCCCCTTCCTTGAACTCGACGGGGGCGCGCAGATCGATGAGTGGAACCTCATCCAGAAAGATCCGGGCGTAATCCGTGGCCAGTGGCAGGGTACTCATCGGACAACCTCGATGAACTGGTTGCCGGTGCGGGCCTGCAACTGGCCGATGGGAGAGAGGGTCAGCCCTGCCTGTGCGGCAATGGCAAGGAGCTCGGCTTCACTTTCTTTACCGACGGCTACCAGCAGGCCGCCGCTGGTCTGCGGGTCGCACAGAATGTTGCGGGTGCGATCATCCATGGCGCCCAGCTTGTCACCATAGGAGTCGAAGTTGCGCAGGGTACCGCCCGGTACGCAGCCCTCACTCAGGTAGTAATCCACCTCGTCCAGCAGCGGCAGCGCCTTGAAGTCCAGACGGGCACTGACGCCGGAACCTTCGCACATCTCCAGCAGGTGGCCTGCCAGTCCAAAACCGGTCACGTCGGTCATGGCGTGTACGCCGGGTAAGGCGGCGAAGCGCTGGCCAATCTTGTTGAGGGTGCACATGGCATCCGGGGCCAGTTGCTCATGCTCGGGCTTGAGCTTGCCCTTCTTCTGGGCGGTAGTGAGGATACCGATGCCAAGGGGCTTGGTCAGATAGAGGGTGTCACCCACCTTGGCGGTGTCGTTCTGCTTGATGGCATTGAGCGGCACGATACCGGTCACCGCGAGGCCGAAGATGGGCTCGGGGGCATCAATGCTGTGGCCGCCGGCCAGAGAAATACCCGCTTCGTGGCACACCTGGCGGCCGCCGTCGATCACCTGCTGGGCCACTTCCGGCGCCAGGGTGTTGATGGGCCAGCCAAGGATGGCGATGGCGACGATGGGTTTGCCACCCATGGCGTAGATATCGCTGATGGCGTTGGTGGCGGCGATGCGGCCGAAGGTGAAGGGGTCGTCGACGATGGGCATGAAGAAGTCGGTGGTGGAGACGATACCCTGACCGTTGCCGATATCGACCACGGCCGCGTCATCCTTGCTGCTGTTGCCGACCACCAGGGTGGGGTCGTCAAAGCCCGGGATCTGGCTCTTCAAGATGGTGTCGAGCACCTTGGGGGAGATTTTGCAACCGCAGCCAGCGCCGTGGCTGTATTGGGTCAGACGAATGGAAGACATGCTTTCCCCTTGTGTGGGCAGACTTGCGTGTGCAAATAACTGCTGTGGCACCGTCAAATGTGCGCGCAAAAATAGGGTGGCCCTGGCGGCCTGTGAACACAGTGATGTCAGGCTGCCTGGCAGGACGGGAGGAGGGCAAGGATGCGCCGGCGAAGCCCCGCCGAGGACCACAGGACGGGCCATTATGCCACAGACGGCCCTCTTGATTCGAACTGGAATTCACACAAAGCGCAGGGGATTGTCGGGTTCAAAAAGAGCCGTACTCTTCGCCTTGCTCAGGCTAGTCCCACTTTGAGCCGCCCCGACGGCGTGCCGATCTTGCATCGGGGCAGCATGTGGCGACGGAAACTAGCCAGCTTGCTCCATCACTGGTTGGGGCGCCTTGCCTAGCCGGCGCAGTCGCCGTTGCAGCGGCCGCTCCAGCAGGGTGTAGCTCAGCGCCGAGAGCCCGATCAGCACGGCGAGCATCAACAGGGTGGCCAGCACCCCCAGCAAGGGGTTGGTCTGGGCGTACCACCACGCGGTGAGCCCCGGCGCCAGATAGTGGACAAGCTCGCAGCCGGTGAGCAACACCAGGGCGTGGAGCAGGTAGATGGAGTAGGAGAGATCCCCCAGCCAGTTGGTGAAGCGGTTGTCCAGGAGGCGCAGCAGCGGGCTCTGGCGATCACCCTGGGCAGCGGCAATCCAGATCAGCAATACATAGGCGCTGATCAGTAGCAGGGTCAACAACGGTGTCATGGTGAACTGCATCAGTGCGAAGGGGAGCACAAAAGCGAGCAGCAGCGGCAGATCTTGCTGCATCATGGGCCACTGGCGGGCAGCCTTGACCTTGGGCAGCAGCCAGAGGCCGAGCACGAATTCACTCACCCCGCGCCCGATGGCCAGCGCTCCGCTGGTGACATCCAGGGTACCCCGGCTGTGCACGATAAAGGCCAGCACCGTCAGGGCCAGCAAGGGGGCGAGGTTGCTCCAGCGGCTGCGGGTGACGGCGAGCGGAATGAGCAGCGGAAACAGCAGATAGCTCATCCACTCCACGCTGAGGGACCAGGCGGCGAAGTTCCAGGTCAATCCGTGATCGGTCACCACCTGCAGCAGCAACAGGCTGCTTGGCAGCGCCTCGGCCGGGGTAAAGGGTGAGCCGAACGGAGGCATTCCTTCCCACTCCCACATCTTGAACAGGGGACCGGCGAAGAAGCCAATCCCGTGGTGGGCCTTGTAGAGCTCCCAGCCAACCAGCAGCAGCAGGGTCACCAGGTAGAGGGGATACACCCGGGTGAGCCGCAGCCAGAGGAAGCGACCATAACTCACGGTGTGGGGTGAGCGGGTGAAAGCCTCCCCGTAGACGTGGGCCAGCACCAGCCCGCTCAAAATAAAGAAGAGATCGACCCAGAGGTAGCCGTTCTCGATGAGTTGGGTGTGGCCGGCGATCGACTCCATCCACTGGGGAAAGAGCAGCAAGCGGGCGTGGAACAGCACCACCATCAGGGCAGCGATGCCCCGCAGCGGCGTCAACAGCGGCAATGATTGATTCATGACGGGATCCTTGATGATGTTCAGCTTGGCCTGACATCAATTTTTGTTGTGGTGCCGCTCATCAACCCTGATGAGTCGGCTGCCCCGGCTTGGCGGCCACAGGCGGGATCACCCTACCTAAAAGAGAGTCATACGAGTGTGATTGCCGTCATGAATGGGCGTTTATCATCCTAAAACCAGCATGGGATAGGGACGCATCGAAAATAGAGAGGGGATCTAGACTAGGGAAGTCATCCCTCTGAGCGTCAGGAACATCCCCATGAAACTCTATGCCCACCCCTTTTCGTCCTACAGCCAGAAAGTGCTGATCGCTCTCTACGAGAATGCCACCCTGTTCGAGTACCGGAATCTCGAAGAGCCGGCGGCGAACGCCGAACTTGCCGCCCTCTGGCCACTCAAGCGCTTCCCGGTGTTGCTGGATGATGGTCGCTGCATCCTCGAGAGCAGCACCATCGTCGCCCATCTGCAGGCGCACCATCCGGGCCCCGTCAGCCTGATCCCGCCTGGCGATGCGGGTCTGGAGGTGCATATGCTGGATCGCGTCTTCGACAACTATGTGATGACGCCGATGCAAAAAGTGGTGCTGGATGCGCTGCGCCCGGTCGCGGATCGTGACAGCTATGGCGTAGCGGAGGCCCGCGAGCTGCTCAATCAGATCTACCCCTGGCTTGATCAGCGACTGGAAGGACGCCACTGGATTGCCGGCGCAGACTTCACGCTGGCCGATTGCGCCGCCGCCCCCTCGCTCTTCTACGCCGACTGGGCCCACGAGATCCCGGCTGGCTATGGCCGTCTGCGTGCCTATCGCGCCCGTCTGCTCAATCATCCCTCCATCGTGCGGGTGGTGGAGGAAGCGAGGCCATTTCGACACTACTTCCCGCTGGGCGCGCCAGCGCGTGATTGAGCGGGATGACTTGTGGTGGGCGAGTATTGTCGCCCCAGGCAATGTGCGAGGCGGACAGGGGCATGGCGTGATCCATTGCAGGGGAAAACAGCAATATTCATTAAAATGAGTGGATATGCGTTTATGGCTGATATTTCCCCGAGGATTTTTGAATTTTGATGCGTAATATTTCATGCTTTTGCATAAAAAAATGCCGGGCATGTCTCTGCTGGTGGGTTGTGTAGTGATAGAGAGATGAGAATCGGGTTAACGATACGGCAACCTTTGATTGAGGATGGCTGTCGTCAGTCGAAGAGGAGGGATGGGGGCAGCAATCGCTGTTGGTGGCAAAGTCGGGGGGAGGTTGTCTCTTTGGCGGCCGCATAAAAAAAGCCCGCTTTGATCGCGGGCTTTTTGATGACTAGCAGAACCCAGCCTGGCCCGGATCTGGCACCGGGAACAAGGGGGCTGCGCTGGTCTGCTCGGCTTAGCGGGCGCGCACCACCAGTCCCTTGAGGTAGAAGCCTTCCGGATAGGCGGTGCCGATGGGGTGATCGGAGGCTTGGGACAGGAGCTCCAGGATCTGGGCATCACGGCCGGCATCGAGGGCCGCATCGGCCACTATCTTCTGGAACAGGCTCTGCTCCATCAGGCCGGAGCAGGAGTAGGTCAAGAGCACGCCACCCGGCGCCAGCAGTTGGAACGCCAGCATGTTGATGTCCTTGTAGCCGCGGCAGGCGCCCAGCAGCTGGGCCTTGCTCTCGGCAAACTTGGGCGGGTCCAGCACGATGACATCGAACTTCTCGCCCTTTTCGCGATATTCGCGCAAGAGCTTGAAGACGTCGTGACGCACGAACTGGGTGTTGCTGGTATCGAGACCGTTCAGTTCGGCGTTCTGGCGGGCGATGTCCAGCGCATTCTGGGATAGATCGACGTTGACTACCTCCTTGGCACCGCCCTGGAGGGCATAGACCCCGAAACCGCCGGTGTAGCAGAAGCAGTTGAGCACCCGCTTGCCTTCAGTGTATTTCGCTGCGGCAAGGCGGTTATCCCGCTGATCCAGATAGAAACCCGTCTTGTGACCGTTGCGAATATCTACCAGGATCTTGACGCCGCCATTCTCCTCGATGACCACGGGGTCGGTCGGGGTCTCGCCATGGATGACGCCGGTGCGCTCCTTCAGCCCTTCCTTCTTGCGCACGGCCACGTCGGAGCGCTCATAGATGCTGCACTCGGGGTAGAGGGTACGCAGGGCTTGCGTGATCAGCTCGCGCTGGAACTCGGCACCGGCGGAGAGGATCTGGCACACCAGGAAGTCGGCGTAGCGGTCGATGGTGAGGCCCGGCAGACCGTCGGATTCGGCGGCGCAGAGGCGATAGCCGGTGAGGCCCTGACGCTTGATGAGCCCGTCACGGGACTCCTGCGCATATTTGAGGCGACGGATGAAGAAGTCGAGATCGACGCTCTCATCCTTGTCGAAGGTCCAGACCCGGGCACGGATCTGGGAGCTGCCGGACCAGGCGCCACGGGCGAGCCATTTGCCGTCATGGGTGAAGATCTCGACGGTATCGCCGTCAACGGGGTTGCCCTGCACCCGCTCAATGCCCTTGGAGAAGATCCAGGGGTGGCGACGCAGCAGGGATTTTTCGCGGCCTTTGACGAGATAGATGGAAGCGCTCATGGGTAGTTGCCGATGGTAGAAAAGAAGGGGGCATATAGTAGGGGCTGTGAGGGTAGGCACGCAAGCCGCGTCTACCGGGATCCGTGCATCCACACGCGGTCAGGGTCGAACGGGCTGTTTAGCACGTCCCCAGCGCCTGGCCCAGACATGGCAGGCCATCTGGACGATGGCCTGCCGGAGTGGTCAGATCCGCAGGCCAGTGAGCGCCTGACCGAGTTCGCTGGCGGTTCCCTTGAGGCCGGTGGTGCCGGCGACCGCCGCGCTGGCGGATTCCTCCACCCGGCTTGCCTCGTGGCGCACCTTGTCGAGGTTGCGGGTGATCTCCTCGGCCACCGAACTCTGCTCTTCGCTGGAGGTGGCGATCTGGGTGCTCATCTCCAGGACCGCATGGCTGTGGTTGCTGAGCCGCTCGATATCCATGCCCACCTCGGTGATGAGCTGCTGGCTGTCGGCGGCGCGCCCCACCGTCTTCTCCATGATGTCGTTCAGCGCCTCGGTACCGGCCTGGAGCTCCTCGATCATCTGCTGGATTTCCACCGTGGCCTGCTGGGTGCGGCTGGCGAGGGTGCGCACCTCGTCGGCCACCACCGCAAAGCCGCGTCCCTGTTCACCAGCCCGGGCGGCCTCGATGGCAGCGTTGAGGGCCAGCAGGTTGGTTTGCTGGGAGATGGCGTTGATGACGTTGACCACTTCGTTGATGCGATTGGCGTTGTGAGTCAGCCGCTCGACCGCGCCCGAGGCATTGCCAATCTCGTCCGCCAGGGTGCGGATGGCGGTGATGGTGCGTGCCACCCGCTGTGCCCCGTGAGTCGCCTCGTCGCTGGACTGGCGGGTTTGCAGCAGGGTGTCGTTGGCGTTGCGGGCCACTTCCCGGATGGCGGCGGACATCTGCTCCATGGCGGCGGCCAGGGAGTCCATGTGCTGGCGCTGGGCGCGGGCAAGCTGCTCGCCGTCGCTGGCATGCTCGCGAAATTCGTCTGCGGCCAGGGTAAGGGCATCGGCGGACTCTTCCACCAGTTGCACTATCTTGTGCTGGCGGTCGGTGAAGGTGTCGATGCTGCCCGCCAGAATGGAGAACTCGTCCCGCACCGGGAAGAAGTTGAGCCGGAAGGTGAGATCGCCGTTCGCTACCGTCTGCAATGCCTTGTTGGTGGAGTAGAGCGCCCCCGAGACAAAGGTCATCAGATAGTGGGTGATGAGGGCCAGCAGGGCGGCCAGCACCGCGATGATGGTGAGCGTGGTGCCCTGACCATCCCAGAGGGCGTAGTGACTCGTATCCAGGGTGCCGGAGACGACGCCCGCCTGACCTGCGCTGGCGCCATAGCGATAGATGTCTCCCTGCTGGCTAAGGCCGGTGGCGGCGCCAGGCGTGAGTACGAGATCCGCGGGCAGGGTAAGGGTCGGCTGCTGGCTCACCAGCTGGGCCGTGGTCTCGACCCGCCCTTTTAGCTGATCCACTCTGAGCTGCATCGCCTGATCATGGCCGTCGGCCAGCAGATACCAGGTGAGGAAGGCGATGAACACCAGGGGGCACCAGAAGGTGATGAGAAATTTCTCGCTGATCGTGAGGTGAATGAGATAACGGTCAACCCACCGAAACTTTACTTCTTTCATAATGGTATTGCGTCCTGCAAGGGGAAGAGAGTGTCGCGCTCATTATCGCCCCGGGGAAAAATTACTTAAGGGAAAGGTGTGATAAATGGGAGAGCAATCGTTTGTCGTGCGGGTGTGGGGTCAGGTTCAGGGGGTGGGGTTTCGCTACTTCACCCGGGAGCGGGCGCTGCAACTGGGGCTGCGGGGGCATGCCTACAACCTGGAAGATGGTTCGGTGGAAATCCTGATTGCCGGTCCCGAACAGAAGGTACAGATGATGCTGGGCTGGCTTGAGCACGGGCCCCGAACCGCCACCGTCACCCGAATGGAGTGCACCCAGGCGTTGCCACCCACTGGAACCGGTTTTCATACCAACTAGCCGGGAGGGTTCATGGGGGAGAGCGGGATTGCGCAGGCCAACCGGCTCGTTGGGCAATATCGGGGGGCGACCCTGGCACTGCGCCAGCACAAGGGGATGGAAGAGGTGCATGCCTACCGGATAGCGGCCCGCCGCCTGCTGGCGCTGCTCGCCCTGTGGCGACCCCTCATTCATGAGCCCGAGCTGGAGCGGCGATTGACCCGTGCCGTCGGCACGCTCTCCGCCCTGCGCGATGCCCAGGTCTATGCGCAGCATCATGGTGGCTCGCTTCGGCAGAACCGCTTGCCACGGGTCCCCCTGTTGACCGGCCTGCTTGCCCGTTGGCTGGCCCGACTGGAAGAGGTGCCCGTCGGTGTCGATCTCTTGTCGCTGTTTCAGCTGCATCTGGCGCTGTCACTGTCGGATGCACTGGCGAAGACCACCTCCCTTCCTGTGGGCACCAGGGCGAAACTTCGGTGCTGGCACCGGCTGCGTCTGGTGCTGAAACAGGCGCGCTACGGGATGGAGCTGCTGACGGCACAGGGGGGAGGGGATCCGGCCTGGTTGTCCATGCTGGTGAGCTGGCAGGAGCGGCTTGGGCAATTGCAGGACAGGCGCCAATGGCTCAGACGCCTTGGGGGCGAAACGGGGCGGGGCCAGCAACGGCGAGCCCTGAAAACAGAGATCCGCTGCCAACTACTGCAACTGGATTGCCATCAGGCGGAGCTGGTCGCCCTTCGCATGGCATTGCTGCAGAGCGGGCAGTAAGCACCCCACAAGATAAAAAAAGAGAGGCCATTGGCCTCTCTTTTCATTGGGACTGTCCGGGAAGGGGCGTATTACTTCACGCGCATGCCCGGCTGGGCACCTTCCTGGGGCTCGAGGATCCAGAGATCCTTGCCGCCCGGACCTGCCGCCAGCACCATGCCTTCGGACATGCCAAAGCGCATCTTGCGCGGGGCCAGGTTGGCCACCATCACGGTCAGCTTGCCTTCCAGATCTTCCGGGTTGTAGGCAGACTTGATACCGGCAAACACCTGACGGGTTTCGCCGCCGATGTCCAGCTGCAACTTCAGCAGCTTCTCGGCTTCCGGCACCGCTTCGGCCTTTTTGATCAGCGCCACCCGCAGGTCAATCTTGGCAAAGTCGTCGTAGGTGATGGTCTCGCTGATGGGATCGTCCACCAGGGGGCCTGCCGGTTTCTTGCTCTGCTCCTTGGCGAGATCTTCCTTGGACGCTTCCACCATGGCATCCACCTTGGCGGACTCGATGCGGGAGAAGAGCGCCTTGAAGGGAGCGACGCCGTGGTCGACCAGAGGGGCGGCGATGCCGTCCCAGGTCAGGGTCTCGCCGAGGAAGGCTTCGGCGCGCTCGGCCAGTTGCGGCATGACGGGCTTCAAGTAGGCCATCAGCACGCGGAACAGGTTGATGCCGACGGAGCAGACGGCTTGCAGCTCGGCATTCGCCCCTTCCTGCTTGGCGATGACCCAGGGAGCCTTGTCGTCCACATAGCGGTTGGCCTTGTCGGCCAGGGCCATGATCTCGCGGATGGCGCGACTGAATTCGCGCGCTTCATAGGCTTCGGCGATGCTGGCGCTGGCGTTGGCAAACTCGGCGTAGAGTGCGGGCTCGGCGCAGGTGGCGGCCAGCTTGCCGTCAAAACGCTTGGCGATAAAGCCGGCGTTGCGAGAGGCCAGGTTGACCAGCTTGTTGACCACATCGGCGTTGACGCGGGAGACGAAGTCTTCGAGGTTCAAGTCCAGATCGTCGATGCGGCTGTTGAGCTTGGCGGCGTAGTAGTAACGCAGGCACTCCGGATCCAGGTGCTTGAGATAGGTGGACGCCTTGATGAAGGTGCCCTTGGACTTGGACATCTTGGCGCCGTTGACGGTCACATAGCCGTGCACGTTGACCTTGGTCGGCTTGCGGAAGTTCGCGCCTTCCAGCATGGCCGGCCAGAACAGGCAGTGGAAGTAGGCGATGTCCTTGCCGATGAAGTGATAGAGCTCGGCGTCGGAGTCCGCTTTCCAGTAGCTGTCGAAGTCGATGTCGCCGCGCTTGTTGCACAGGTTCTTGAACGACGCCATGTAGCCGATGGGGGCGTCCAGCCAGACATAGAAGTACTTGCCGGGGGCACCGGGAATTTCGAAGCCGAAGTAGGGGGCGTCACGGGTGATGTCCCACTGCTGCAGGCCGCTTTCGAACCACTCTTGCATCTTGTTGGCCATCTCTTCCTGGATGGCGCCGGAGCCGCGTACCCAGTCGGCGAGCCAGGCTTCGAACTGGGGCAGGTCGAAGAAGTAGTGCTCGGAGTCCTTCATCACCGGGGTCGCACCGGAGACGGCGGATTTCGGATCAATCAGCTCGGTCGGGCTGTAGGTGGCGCCGCACGCGTCGCAGTTGTCACCGTACTGATCGGGGGACTTGCACTTGGGGCAGGTGCCCTTGACGAAGCGATCCGGCAGGAACATGGATTTTTCCGGATCGAACAGTTGGGAGATAGTGCGGATCTTGATTTTGCCTGACTCTTTGAGGCGGCCATAGATCACGCCCGCCAGCTCGCGGTTCTCGTCACTGTGGGTGGAGTGGTAGTTGTCGAAGCTGATGTTGAAACCGGCAAAATCCCCCTGGTGCTCCTGGGAGACGGCGGCAATCATCTCTTCCGGCGAGATCCCCATCAGCTGAGCCTTGAGCATGATGGGCGTACCGTGGGCATCGTCGGCACAGACGAAATGCACCTGATGGCCACGCATTCGCTGATAACGAACCCAGATATCGGCCTGGATGTGTTCCAGCATGTGGCCGAGATGGATGGAGCCGTTGGCATAGGGGAGGGCGCAGGTTACCAGCATTCTACGAGGATCAGTTGCCATAATACGTTCTTTATGTGCCTGTTGGGATGATACAGTGCCGTGCATGTTACCCGAATTGGGGGCGGCCTGCCTAGGGTTGTGGCCCCCGGTGCCCTGACTGGCGGCATCACGATGACGTCGGCAAGCCACTGATTTATGTGCGGTAACCGTTCACCTCAGCATAACGACAACATAATGGGGAGTTAATGGTGATTGATTCAGTAAAACAGATCCTGGCCGAATTTAAGCCGGCAGGATGGGGCAAGGATCTGGTCGCGGCCGGTTTTGTGCGTACCGTCGAGCGGCACGAACAGACCCTGGCCATCACGCTGGTGCTGCCCTTTGCCGGCCAGTCCCTGTTTGAACAGATCAAAGAGGAGTTCGATGCGCGGCTGCGCAGCGCAACCGGTGCGACCCGCATCGACTGGACGGGGGAGATAGACGTGGCCAGCATGCCTCGCGCGCAGCAACTGGCGGCGGTGCAGGGGATCCGCAATATCCTGGTGGTTGCCTCCGGCAAGGGAGGGGTGGGCAAGTCCACTACCGCGGTCAACCTGGCGTTGGCGCTGCAAAAAGAGGGGGCGCGGGTCGCCCTGCTGGATGCGGACATCTATGGCCCCTCCATCCCGACCATGACGGGGACCCTCAAGGAGCGCCCTGTCAGCTTTGATGGCAAGTTGATGGAGCCGGTGATGGCCTGCGGCATCAAGAGCAACAGCATCGGTTATCTGGTGGCCGAGCAGGATGCCACCATCTGGCGCGGTCCCATGGCGAGCAAGGCACTCGGGCAGATCCTTCACGAGACCCGCTGGGGCGAGGTGGACTACCTGGTGGTGGACATGCCCCCGGGCACCGGCGATATCCAGCTGACGCTGGCCCAGCAGGTGCCCACCACGGCGGCGGTGATCGTCACGACTCCCCAGGATGTGGCGCTGGCAGATGCCCGCAAGGGGATTGCCATGTTCAACAAGGTCAATGTGCCTGTGCTTGGCATCGTCGAGAACATGAGTTACCACGTCTGCAGCGCCTGCGGGCATCACGAGCCGTTGTTCGGTACCGGCGGTGGCCAGAAGATGGCGGAGCAGTATCACGTGGCGCTGCTTGGTCAGTTGCCGCTGCATATTGACATTCGCCAGCACATGGATGACGGCTGCCCCACCGTGTTCGGTGCGCCGGATGGCGAGCTGTCACAGACTTACCTGAAACTGGCTCGCCGGGTAGGGGCCGAGCTCTATTTCAGCGCAAAACCGATTGCGACCCCGCTCTACACTGTGGCGCTGGACGAATAATCGGCGTTCGGCCAAGGGGGACGGATTTGGGGTGGGCATGGCCACCCCTTTTTCATATAATGGATCGGTTTAAACAATCCCCAGTGCTCTTCTCTTTAGGTATTTTCAATGTCTGATACTCAACATTCCTGCGTGATCATCGGTATTGCTGGTGCATCCGCGTCCGGCAAGAGTCTTATCGCCCAAACCATCTATGAAGAGCTGGTGGCCGAGCTGGGAGCGGGTCAGATTGGTGTGATCACCGAGGATTGCTACTACCGTGATCAGACCCACCTGACCATGGAAGAGCGGGTCAAGACCAACTATGACCACCCCAATGCCCTGGATCACGATCTGCTGGTGCAGCATCTGACCCAGCTGACGCAAGGGGAGGCGGTCAACATCCCCCAGTACTCCTATACCGAGCACACGCGCATGACCGAGGTCACCACCTTTGCACCGCGCCGTGTCATCATCCTCGAAGGGATACTGCTGTTGACCGACAGCCGCCTGCGCGAATTGATGGATGCCTCCATCTTCATGGATACCCCGCTCGACATCTGTTTGCTGCGCCGTCTGGTGCGCGATGTGCAGGAGCGCGGTCGTACCATGGACTCCGTGCTCAAGCAGTATCAGAAGACTGTGCGTCCCATGTTCATGCAGTTCATCGACCCGTCCAAGCAGTATGCCGACGTGATCGTGCCCCGTGGCGGCAAGAACCGCATCGCCATCGACATGCTCAAGGCGCGTATCCGCCATATGTTGATTGGTTGAGAGAAAACAAGCCGGGTGATGCCCGGCTTTTTTTAATGAATCTTTTGTCAGGAGAGTCGCAGAATGCGTCTTTGTGATACCGATATCGAACGGCACCTGGATGAAGGCAAGATCGTCATCGAGCCGCGGCCCGGTGTTGAGCGGATCAGCGGCGTCAGCGTCGATGTGCTGCTGGGCAACGAGTTTCGGGTGTTTCGCGATCATACCGCGCCTTACATCGACCTTGGCGGTACCAGTGCCGAGATGGCCGATGCCATCGAGCGGGTGATGAGCGAGGAGATCCACGTGCCGGACGGTGAAGCCTTCTATCTGCACCCGGGTCAGCTGGCGCTGGCGGTGACCTATGAATCGGTTACCTTGCCCGCCGATATCGTCGGCTGGCTGGATGGTCGCTCCTCCCTGGCGCGCCTGGGCCTCATGGTGCACGTCACCGCCCACCGCATCGATCCGGGCTGGTCCGGTCGCATCGTGCTGGAGTTTTACAACGGCGGCAAGTTGCCTCTGGCCCTGCGTCCCAAGATGAAGATCGGTGCCCTGAACTTCGAGATGCTGTCAGGTACCGCGGCTCGCCCGTACAACAAACGGGAAAATGCCAAATACAAGAGCCAGCAAGGGGCTGTGGCCAGCCGGATCAACCAGGATTGATCCCCGCATTGTGCGGCTTGTCTATCGAGGTGGGTGCCAAGGCACCCTCTTTTTTTATCTGACAAAAGGAAACGGGCGTGCCGAGCGGGTTGAAAGGCTGCCTTTTTCGGGACATCGAGCCATGCTCAGGCTTTGATTGGCGCCTATCCACAGCAATGGAATGGACTTAAATTAATCCTCGACAAGCCCCGTTCCTACAGGCCCTAAGACATTTTCTGACGGAATGCCCTTTTTTTTTTTTGCTGAAATATTTCAACAACGGGTATGGCGCATCGAGCCTTCTGGCATAATCCGCCGCAACTCATAAACAGGTTCGTTTTTATGTTTGAAATGTTTAGTGGTTTGGGTTTGTGGTGGTCAATCGGTTTGGTATTGGCCGTTTTTTTTGTGCTGGCCTATGAATTCATCAACGGCTTTCACGATACCGCCAACGCGGTAGCAACGGTTATCTATACCAAGGCGATGCCGGCTCATATGGCGGTGGTGGCTTCCGGTCTGTTCAATTTCGCCGGTGTCATGCTGGGTGGGTTGGGGGTGGCCTATGCCATCGTTCACCTGCTGCCCATCGATCTGCTGCTTGGCATGGACTCTACCCAGGGTCTGATCATGGTGTTCTCCCTGCTGTTCTCGGCCATCGTCTGGAACCTGGGAACCTGGTACTTCGGCATTCCGGCATCCAGCTCCCACACCCTGATCGGTTCCATCCTGGGGGTAGGCGGCGCCTATGCCCTGATCAGCCATCAACCCCTGAAAGAGGGTATCAACGTCGGCAAAGCCATCGACATCATGCTCTCTCTCATCATCTCTCCCACCGTGGGCTTCATCATTGCCGCCCTGCTGCTGTTCGCCATGAAGCGCGTATGGCTTGGCAGCAAGATCCACAAGACCCCGGAAGAGCGCCTGCTGGTGGACGGCAAGAAGCATCCACCGTTCTGGGCCCGTGTCACTCTGATTTGTTCCGCAATGGGGGTGAGCTTCGTGCACGGCTCCAACGATGGCCAGAAAGGCATCGGTCTGGTGATGCTGGTGCTGATCTGCATGGCGCCTGCCTATTTTGCGCTGGACATGAACAGCCGCTCCTATGATCTGGACAGAACCCAGGATGCCAACCAGCGCATCATGGAGATCTACCAGCGTAACCAGGATCAGGTCTCCCATCTGGTGAACTTCAGTGTCCCTGCCAAAGCCCAGGAGGAGCTGATGAGCCACTGTGCGGCAGGGGAGGCCCTGCAGGCCATGGCGACCCTCGACAAGCGTCTGGGCCAGGTGCGCACCTACGAGGAGATGAATCTGGTGGATCGCCGCGAAGTGCGTCGCCTGCTGCTGTGCATCGACGACACTGCCCGCAAGGTCTCCAAGTTGCCACTGCCGGCCAAGGAGCTGACCGATCTCGCCAAATGGCGCAAGGATCTGACCGCAACGGCCGAATATGCGCCGACCTGGGTCATCGTGTCCATCGCCCTGGCGCTCGGTTGCGGTACCATGGTGGGCTGGCGTCGTATCGTCTACACGGTAGGGGAGAAGATCGGTTCCTCCGGCATGACCTACAGCCAGGGCATTGCAGCCCAGATCACGGCCGCCGCGTCCATCGGGATTGCGAGTCTGACCGGGATGCCGGTGTCCACCACCCACATTCTCTCCTCTGCGGTGGCGGGGACCATGGTGGCCAACAAGTCCGGCCTGCAGAGCCAGACCATCAAGACCATTCTGCTGGCCTGGGTGCTGACATTGCCGCTCACCATGCTGCTCTCCGGAGGCCTGTTCCTGCTGAACAACCATCTCTTTGGCGGGTAAGCGCGACAGTCATTGGAAATGAAACAAGGGCCTTCGGGCCCTTTTTTGTTGCCTGGTGAATGTCACGTCATACGGCAATAGTTCGATGAGTAATAGCTGTATGCCATCAGACAAGAAGTTGAGCAACAGTATCTATTACATCGTTTCTTACTCTGCATGCCTCAACCACTCTGTTGTACACAGTGAGGACCGCATACCCGGGAGCTACCTTGTGACGAACTGACGCTTGCACGTGAAGCTGAAGGGGTGTGCAACGTGCCTATGTTCCTCACCAGAAATGATGAGAGTGAAGAGCGCCACAGGTTGCCCTATGTCTGGCATTCCTGTTCAACCTGGGCTGTCTCAGCTACCACGAACACACCGACAGAGCAGTCAAAGGGGCTGTCAGACTGTTTGCCAAAGGCATCATATGCCGTCAATGCATTGACCTATCCACAAGCAGAGCATGTCGTGGTGCGTTGACAGAGATGAATTCTCTGTCTGGTGTGTTATTCACGTCTTGTTTGGACTGTGTGTGGTCGCTGAACATCGGGAAAGCGGCGGATATCGAAGAACGGGCAGGGGGGAGAGCAAGGCGATGTCAGCCCAAAAAAGAGATAAAAAAAGAGCCACACAATGTGTGGCTCTTTATTCAGACTAACGAGTCTGCTCAGGGGCGACCGGCCGGGCTGGTTGCCACGTTGCTGGCAGCGGTGCTGCCACCGTGGCGACCGGAGGTCACGACTTCGCTGCGTACCAGGGGAGCGTACTCCACGGGTTCACGGGGTGTCGGGGCAGGAGCCGCAGCCGGCGTTGCCATGGGGGCATAAGCCTTGCGGGCACGGGCCAATACACCGGCACCCTTGCTGACCTTCACTTCGGGGCTGGTTGCTGGCTCGGTTTGCACCACGGCAGCCGGCATCTCGACGACCTCCGCCTCGGCGGTGCCCGTCTCCTCAGCGATCACGACAGGTGCCGCTTCAGCAACCGGTGCAACCTCTTCTGGGATGGCCTCCACTTGCTGGGTCTGCTCGACAGCGTCGATCACGGCTACAGGTTCGTCATGAGAGGCGGTGTCGACGATAGGTTCGACCATCTCGGGTTTGACAACTGCCACTTCGGCGACGGGTTCAGCGTCTGCTTGCGCAGCCTGCTCCACTTCGTCAGTGGAGGGCGCGTCCACAGCCTGGGCTGCCAGTGCTTGCTCTGCCGCTTCCTCAGCAACGGCTTCAGCCACCACGTGTTCGGTCAGTGCGGCGGAGGCCTGCAGGGCTGCTGCAACCGCTTCTGCGCTCGGAATGGTGATGACAGGCACAGCCGGTTCTTCCACCTTCACCTGAGCCGCATCGGCCTGGGCCGCAGTAGTCAGCTGCACTTCGCCTTGTGCTTCGTCTTCACGCTGGCCACGAGCCTCTTCGTTGATGCGCTTGCGACGTTGCCCTTCGATGCGCTGATTGCGGGGGGGACGGCGGGAACGACGCTGACCTTCGCCTTGCTCTTCTTGTTGCTCAGCAGAGGCGGCTTGCACGTCGGCGACATCGGTGATTTGCTCGTCAATCGGCAGGGCAGGGGTGTCGGTCGCGGCGACATCGACACGGATCTGCTTGCGCAGTTGGCGACGTTCGCGGCGCTCGGCCACTTTCTGCTCTTTTTCCTGACGCGGTTCAGCGCTGGCGACAGCAGTATCAACGGTATCAACCGCCTCGACGCTCACCTCTGCACGGGGTTCGCGGGGCGCGCGAGGTTCACGAGCCGGACGCGGGGCACGAGGTTCGCGCTCCTGGCGGGGTTCGCGAGGCTCACGCTCCATGCGCTGTTCGGTGCGCACTTCGCCACGGGGTTCCCGTTCCTGGCGCGGTTCCCGCTCTTGACGAGGCTCACGCTCTTTGCGCGGGCGACGATTGCGATCACTGCTCTCGCGGCTGGCTGCGCCTTCACGCTTCTCGCCGGCCTCGGCATTGCGACTGCCGCGGTTGTCATCGCGACGGCCACGTTGACCACGGCTGCGGGATTCATCGCGCTGGTGACGGTGCCCGTCATCCTTGCGAGCTTCGCGCTGGGCGGCCGGTTTGTCGGCAGGCGCCTTCACCTCGGCCGGAGCCGCATCGGAGGAGGCACCGAACAGGCCGGAGAAGGCCTTGGCCAGCTTGCCAAAGAAGCCGACTTGTTCTGCAACCGGAGCGGGAGTCGCAAGAGGAGCCGGGGCGGTGGGCGCAACAGGCTGGGGAGCCGGGGCAAACCCTTGCAGCAGCGGCTGTTCGCGCTCGACTACCTGAGCCTGGCGCGGCTGATAGACCGGCTTGGCAATCTCGGTTTTGAGCTCGTAGCTGGCCGCTTCCGGGATCTCGTTCTGACGGATGCGGGTCACTTCGTAGTGCGGCGTTTCCAGATGCTGGTTCGGAATGATGTAGACACGCACATCATTGCGCTGTTCCAGATTGGCGATGGAGGTACGCTTCTCGTTGAGCAGATAGGCGGCCACATCGACCGGCACCTGGGCATGAACCTGCTCGGTGTTGTCCTTCATGGCCTCTTCTTCGATGAGACGCAGGATGGACAGGGCGAGGGATTCATTGTCACGGATGACCCCCTGACCCTGGCAACGGGGGCAGATATGGCTGCTGGACTCGTTGAGGGAGGGACGCAGACGCTGGCGAGACATCTCCAGCAGACCGAAACGGGAGATACGGCCCAGCTGGATGCGGGCACGATCCTGATGCACCGCTTCACGCAGACGGTTTTCCACTTCGCGCTGATGGCGAACCGGGGTCATGTCGATGAAGTCGATGACAATCAGGCCACCCAGGTCACGCAGGCGCAATTGACGGGCAATCTCGTCGGCCGCTTCCAGGTTGGTCTGCAGGGCGGTCTCTTCGATATCGCCGCCCTTGGTGGCGCGGGAGGAGTTGATATCGATGGAGGTCAGTGCTTCGGTCGGGTCGATGACGATGCTGCCGCCGGAGGGCAGGCGCACTTCGCGCTGGAAGGCCGATTCGATCTGGCTCTCGATCTGGAAGTGGTTGAACAGGGCGACATCACCCTTGTACAGCTTCACGCGATTGAGGAAATCGGGGCGGACCAGCTCGATATGTGACTTGGCGCGCTCGAAGATGACCGGATTATCGATCAGGATCTCGCCCACATCGCGACGCAGATAGTCACGGATGGCGCGCACGATGACGTTGCTCTCCTGGTGAATGAGCACCGGAGCGGAACGTTGTTGTGACGCCTTGTGGATGGAGTCCCAGTGATTGAGCAGAACGTTCAGATCCCACTCCAGCTCTTCCGGGGACTTGCCCACACCGGCGGTGCGCACGATGAGGCCCATGCCGTCCGGTACGGTCAGTCCGCTCAGGGCTTCCTTCAGCTCGGTCCGCTCGTCACCCTCGATGCGACGGGAGATGCCGCCGGCACGGGGGTTGTTCGGCATCAGCACCAGGTAGCTGCCAGCCAGACTGATGAAGGTGGTGAGGGCGGCACCCTTGGTACCACGCTCTTCCTTGTCGATCTGGACAATCACTTCCTGGCCTTCGCGGACCACTTCTTTGATGTTGGGACGACCCTGATAGGAGTAACCGGAGGGGAAGTAATTGCGGGCGATTTCCTTTAACGGTAGGAAACCGTGGCGTTCGGCGCCATAGTCAACAAAAGCAGCTTCGAGACTGGGTTCTACTCGGGTGATTTTGCCCTTGTAAATGTTCGCTTTTTTCTGCTCGTGTCCCGGACTTTCAATATCCAAATCGTAGAGCTGTTGTCCGTCAACCAGCGCTACGCGCAACTCCTCTTCCTGAGTCGCGTTGATTAGCATTCTTTTCATTGAGTTCTCATTATTTTGTCATTTTGATTCCTCCACTGGGTCCTGCCGGCGCCGGCCTCGGGTCTTCAGCATGCTGGGGCAACCTCCCGGTTGGGGTATGCATGAGGCGCAAACTAAGGGCACTCTGGTTCAGCCTTCTCGAGAGGGCGTGAATTAAGGATACCGATGTGGAGACAATTTACGTCGGCTCTGTTTGTGTTCTCCATGCGTTGTACCTCGCACCCGGGAACCGTCATGTTCTTGTATACACGGTGTTTCGGGATTGGGTGGCATACATTTTGGCCACTTAGTACAAGGCTTGAACACAATGACAAAACCTTGTTTATTATCCCATTTAAACCACTTTTATAGCAAGACGCCATTTTTTAACAAAGCATGGAGCCAAGGGCTGTCGGCGGTGTTAAAATCCGCGCCATGACACAGATACATCAACAAGTGCAGCTGCTCACCATCGAAGCTGAGCATGACGGGCAGCGCATCGACAATTTTCTCAAGACTCAGTTAAAGGGCGTCCCCAAGAGCCTGATTTATCGCATCCTTCGAAAAGGGGAGGTACGGGTCAACAAGAAGCGCATCAAACCGGAATACAAGCTTTGTGCCGGTGACGAGGTGCGGGTGCCCCCCGTGCGTGTGGCCGAGAAGAATGAGTTGCCTTCTGCCAACCTCGGCAGCATCCAGCGTCTGGAGAGCCAGATCCTGTTTGAAGACGACGCCATGATAGTGCTAAACAAGCCGTCCGGCATGGCAGTGCACGGCGGCAGCGGCCTCAGTTTTGGCGTCATCGAAGGGCTGCGTGCCCTGCGCCCCGAAGCCCGTTTCCTCGAACTGGTGCACCGGCTGGATCGCGACACCTCCGGCGTGCTGCTGGTTGCCAAGAAGCGCAGTGCCCTGCGCAGCCTGCACGAGCAGCTGCGGGTCAAGACCATGCGCAAGCAGTATCTGGCGCTGGTGCGCGGCCAGTGGCAACCCCACGTCAAGGTGGTCAATGCGCCACTTCGCAAAAATGATCTGCAATCCGGCGAGCGGGTGGTGCGGGTCAGCAGCGATGGCAAACCCTCCGAGACCCGGTTCCGGATTGCCCGTCAATTTGCCGAAGCCACCCTGGTCGAGTGCAGCCCCATCACTGGCCGTACCCACCAGATCCGTGTCCACACCCAGCACGCCGGCCATCCCATCGCCTGCGATGACAAATATGGTGAGGCCGGGTTTGATGAAAAAATGCGGGGGCAGGGGCTAAAGCGTCTGTTCCTGCACGCCTGGAAGCTCACCTTTACTCATCCGGTGGACGACCGGGAGATGCAGGTGGAAGCGCCATTGTCACCGGAGCTTGAGGCGTTCCTCGCCAAGCTGCCACGCTGACAGCCATGAAAAACGGGAGCCAAGGCTCCCGTTTTTCATGGCAGAGTTCTTGTTATGGCAGAGCCAGGCCGTGGCGACCCAGGAGATCAACCAAGCCTATCAGGGGAAGACCGACAAGGGCGTTGGGATCGCGCCCCTCCAGCGCCTTGAACAAGACGATGCCCATTCCCTCGCACTTGAAGCTGCCGGCACAATCCAGAGGACGTTCGGCCTCCACATAGCGACGGATGGCGGCTTCGTCGAGCGAGCGAAAATGCACGGTGAAAGGCTCGACGAGCTGCTCGGCATGGCCATTCGCAGCATTGATCACACAGAGCCCGGTGTAAAAGATGACGCGCTTGCCTTGTGCCCGCAGCAACTGCTCGACCGCCTTCTCCACCGTGCCGGGTTTGCCGAGGATCTGCCCGTCACAGACGCACACCTGATCTGAACCGATGATCAATCCTTGATCACGGTCAGCGGCAACGGCATTCGCCTTGGCAAACGCCAATCTGCTGACCAGAGCTTCTGCGGTCTCCCCGTGTCGCGCCGTCTCATCGACTTGAGGCGCAGCACAGTGAAATGGCTGACCGAGTTTTTCCAGCAAGGTCTTGCGGTAGGACGAGGTGGACGCGAGGATCAAGGAAGGCTGCATGTTTTGATGATATCCATTTATAAATCAATTGGTTGATTCTATCTGTGCAGATGGGGCCACGCAAACAGGAGATGTCTACAGCGGGACTCGCCTAATTAGCGGGAAGCATGCATGCTGATGGAACCACAGCACAAACACAAGAGATCGGAATTGAGCGTGATGACACGATATGCGGCCTTGGTCATGGCACTGATCTCCTTCGCCAGCTGGGCAGGGACATGGCAACTTCGCCAGGGGGATGAGGGGGTGATGCTTTGGACCCAGCCACATCCTCCGACCTCTTTTCAGGCCTTACGTCTGGAGATGCGGGTGAATGCCGATCCTGGCGCGCTGATCACGGTGCTGCGGAACACGGCGCGCCATAAAGAGTGGTTGCCCCAGAGCCGTGAAGTCAGGGTGCTGGCCAGATCGGGTCCCGACGATGATCTGGTCTATACCCGCCTGGCATCTCCCTGGCCGGTGCAAGACAGGGAGCTCATCACCCGCTCTCATCTGAGTCGACGCATTGATTGCAGCCTGACTCTCGAGGTGTGGGCAGAGCCGAATGCCCTGCCATTGCATGCAGGGCTGTTCCGGATCCAGGAAAGCGCCGGACGGTGGGAGGCGCTACCCCAACGGGATGGCAGCACACTCGTTCGGCTCGAAACCTATACCAATCCGGGCAACAACTTGCCGGGCTGGCTGGTCAATCCCATTGCCATCAAGGCTGCCGTGGGCAGTTTCAAAGCCATACGCCGACTGATGGAAGCCGAGCCCAGTGTGGCTGCGACACCAGGCCTGCTGGGGAGCGACCCGCGCTGTTCTGCCACCTGATGAGACACCAAGGAGCACATCCGGTGGACAGACAGGGGAGGGGAACAGGATCCTGTGCCAGATCCTGCACGATATGGCATAATCGGCCACCGATGAGCACAAGTTCCTCTTGCAGGGGCCTGTGAAGGTAAAATCATCGGCGGTAAGGACTTTTTCCTTTGACTATCCCTTGTTGGACCTATAATATTCGCGCCCTATGCAAAAGGTGAAGTTGCCCGTTAAGGTTGATCCAGTCCGTAATGCCTTGAAGCTACTCGATTATGTCGGGATAGTGGAAAAGTCGCAGATGCCCAGGCTGGAGGAATCAACCGAAGGCTTGCGAAGTGATGTGGATGTCACACTGCACTTTGGCAAAGATGTCCAGAAGTTGACCGTTATGAAAGGCACTGCCCATGCCAAGGTCGACCTGGTTTGCCAGCGTTGTGGTGAGACGTTTGAACACCTTTGTGAAGCTAGTTTTATTTACACTCCGCTGTTCGAAAGAACAAACGAGGAAGAACTGCCGGAAGCTTATGAGCCCATTGAGTTGGACGAAAACGGCGAGATAGATCTTCATCAAATCCTGGAGGATGAACTCATCCTCTCGTTGCCTCAGGTAGCCATGCATCCGGTGGATGTGTGTCCCAGAGGAAACATGGAGATGACCTGGGGTGAAATCGAACCTGCTGATGAGCGGCCGAATCCCTTTGCAGTTCTTGAAGCGCTCAAACGTAAGTGAATTTTAGGAGTTAGCCTACCATGGCCGTACAACAGAACCGTAAAACCCGCGCCAAGCGTGGCATGCGTCGTTCCCACGATGCGCTGACCACCGCTGCCCTGACTGTTGATCAGACCAGTGGCGAAATTCATCGTCGTCACCACGTGACTGCCGATGGTTTCTACCGCGGTAAAAAGGTAATCGCTTAAGGATTGCCTTTGTCTACGCAAACTGTCGCGCTAGACATAATGGGGGGAGATATCGGCCCCTCGGAAACAGTGCCTGCCGCCGTGCAGGCACTGTCTCTTCTACCCCAGCTAAAACTTGTTCTGGTCGGTGATCAACACCAGACTGCCCCTCTTCTGCAGCAATATGGCCTGCTCAATCACCCTCGCGTTCGTCTCGTGCATGCCTCCCAGGTCGTGGGCATGGGCGAAAAACCTATCGTGGCGCTGCGTACCCTGAAAGACTCCTCCATGCGCGTGACCCTGGATCTGGTCAAGAGCGGCGCTGCCGATGCCTGTGTCAGTGCAGGCAACACCGGTGCCTTGATGGCCATGGCCAAGTGCGTGCTCAAATCCTTGCCCGGTGTTGACCGGCCAGCCCTTATCAAGGCGCTGCCCACATTGGGTGGAAAACGGACCGTGATGCTGGATCTGGGTGCGAACGTGAGCTGTGATGCCGACACCTTGCTGCAATTTGCCGTGATGGGCGCCGTGGTTGCAGAGAAGGTCGAGGGGATACCTTCACCCAGAGTGGCACTGCTCAACGTGGGGGAGGAGGAGATCAAGGGCAACGACCTGGTGCGCCACAGCGCCGAGTTGCTGCGCCAATGCTCCGCCCTGAATTTTTTCGGTTTTATCGAGGGTGACAGGATCTTCAGCGGCGAGTGCGACGTGATCGTCTGCGACGGTTTCGTGGGCAACGTGGCGCTCAAGACCGCGGAGGGGGTGGTGCGGATGATGGCCGAACTGGCCGGATATCCGCGCAAAAAACGCAGTTTTCTTGGTCGACTCGCCGGATTTATGTTCAAACGGCGTTTCTCTTACCTGAACCCCGACCAGTATAATGGCGCGAGTCTGTTAGGATTGCGCGGCATTGTGGTAAAAAGCCATGGGCGGGCCGAGCGCCGCGCTCTGTGTCATGCGATTCTGCTGGCTGCACAAGAAGCCAGACATCAACTTCCATTGCAAATTGCAGATCGCCTTGAATCTGTCTTTTCCGACAGGGATTTATAAAACTCTATGCATAGCAAAATTCTGGGTACTGGCAGTTATCTGCCGAGTTCGGTTCGTACCAACGCCGATCTTGAACAGATGGTTGAAACCAGTGACGAATGGATCGTGGAACGCACCGGGATCCGTGAACGCCGTATCGCCGGAGCCGACGAAACCGTCGCGACCCTTTCTCATCAGGCGGCCTTGCGTGCGCTTGATGCGGCAGGTCTGACTGCCGCCGATCTGGACATGATAGTGCTGGCCACCACCAGCGCAGAGAATGCCTTCCCAGCTGCTGCCTGTGAACTGCAGGGGCTGCTTGACGTACCGGGGATCCCGGCGTTTGACGTAGCCGCCGCCTGTGCCGGCTTTACATATGCTCTCGCAATCGCCGATCAGTTCGTCAAATCCGGCGCTGCTCGCCACGTGCTGGTTGTCGGTGCGGACGTGCTGTCACGCATGTGCGATCCCGAGGATCGCGGCACCATCATCCTGTTCGGGGATGGGGCAGGGGCCGTGGTCATCGGTGCCAGCGACACTCCTGGCATCCTCTCCACCCATCTGCATGCCGATGGCCGTTATGGCGAGCTGCTCAAACTGCCGCAGCCCCGTCGCGGCATGCCGGGTGCCGAGCTCGAAGCCTACATGTACATGAAGGGCAACGATGTCTTCAAGGTGGCGGTGACACGCCTTAGCGAGATCGTGACCGAAACCCTGGCTGCGGCCAACGTCGAGCCGAGCGAGCTGGACTGGCTGGTGCCCCATCAAGCCAACTTCCGCATCATCAATGCCACCGCGAAGAAACTCGGCATGGGGCTCGACAAGGTGATCCTGACCCTGGATCGTCATGGCAATACCTCCGCGGCCTCCGTGCCCATCGCCTTTGATGAAGGGGTGCGTGATGGTCGCATCAAACCCGGCCAGCTGGTCCTGCTGGAAGCCTTCGGCGGCGGTTTTGCCTGGGGCTCTGCGCTGGTTCGCCTCTGATACCGAGCGGTGCCCGGTCCTCGGGCGCCCGCTTACCGAATTCGTCTTACCTTAAAGGAATCAATGATGACCCGATTTGCCATTGCCTTCCCGGGACAAGGCTCCCAGAGCGTCGGCATGCTGGCCGAGCTGGCCGAGCAACACGCTGTGATTAAAGAGACCTTCGCCGAGGCGAGCCAGGTGCTGGGTTATGACCTGTTTGCCCTGGTGATGGCAGGCCCGGCTGAGGATCTCAACAAGACCTGGCGTACCCAGCCTGCACTGTTGACCGCCTCCGTCGCGCTGTGGCGCCTGTGGCAGCAACAGGGGGGGGCAACCCCCGCCGTGATGGCCGGCCACAGCCTGGGGGAATACTCCGCCCTGGTGTGCAGCGGCGCGCTGGCGTTTGCCGATGCCGTCAAACTGGTCGAGCTGCGTGGTCTTGCCATGCAGGAAGCCGTACCGGAAGGCACTGGCGCCATGGCTGCCATCATCGGTCTGGACAACGAAAGCATCGCTGCCAACTGTGAGAAAGCGGCCCAGGGGCAGGTGGTCTCTCCGGTCAACTTCAACTCTCCGGGCCAGGTGGTCATCGCCGGCCACAAAGAGGCGGTCGAGCGTGCCAACGTGCTGATGAAAGAGTCAGGTGCCAAGCGTGCTCTGCCGCTGCCGGTCTCCGTGCCCTCCCACTGCGCCCTGATGAAACCGGCCGCAGAAAAGCTGGCCGCCGCCCTGGATGGGATCGAGATCAAGGTTCCTGCCATCGCCGTCATCAATAATGTCGACGTCTCTTGTGAGCAGGATCCTGCCGCCATCAAGCAAGCCCTGGTGCGTCAGCTGTTCAGCCCGGTTCGCTGGACTGAAACGGTAGAGCGCATGGCAAACGATGGTGTTACCCTCGAAATCGAGATGGGCCCGGGCAAGGTGTTGACCGGCCTGGCCAAGCGTATCGATGCGCGAGTGGAAGGTATTCACGCCAACGACGCCGCCTCGTTCGAGCAGGCGCTGGCCCAGATCAAGTAAACAGGAGCAAGTCATGAGTTTTATCGATAAGGTTGTGTTGGTCACTGGCGCCAGCCGTGGCATTGGTCGTGCGATTGCGGAGACGTTTGCTGCTCGTGGCGCCAAAGTCGTGGGTACCGCGACCAGCGAGAGCGGTGCCGAAGCGATCAGTGCTTACCTGGGTGAGCAAGGCTGCGGCATGGCACTGAACGTGACCAGTCAGGAATCCATCGAAACCGTCTTCGCCGCCATCAAGGCGCGTTTTGGCGACATCGACATCCTGATCAACAACGCCGGCATCACCCGCGACAACCTGCTGATGCGGATGAAGGATGACGAGTGGAACGAGATCATCGACACCAATCTCACCTCCCTGTACCGTCTGAGCAAGCCGGTATTGCGTGCCATGATGAAGAAGCGCAACGGTCGCATCATCAGCATCGGTTCCGTGGTCGGCACCATGGGCAACGCCGGTCAGGTCAACTATGCTGCTGCCAAGGCTGGTCTGGTTGGCTTTACCAAGTCGCTGGCCCGTGAAGTGGCATCCCGTGGCATCACGGTGAATGCGGTTGCTCCCGGTTTCATCGAGACCGACATGACCAAGGCGCTCAATGAAGAGCAGCGCGCCGGCATCATGAATCAGGTGCCTGCCGCCCGTTTGGGCGATCCGAAAGAAATTGCTGCCGCTGTGGTATTCTTGGCATCGGATGATGCCGCCTATATTACCGGCGAAACCCTGCATGTTAATGGCGGGATGTACATGGTGTAATCAATTTGTCGTGAGTTCTGTTCAAATTTGCGATAATACGCCGAAGTTTGGCGAATTTCGTGGTTTGACCAGCGGCAAGTCACTTGCAAACTCACGTCAATTGAATACACTACCCCAACCAGACGCAATAGCGTATTTTTAAAGGAAAATTCAGGTCATGAGCAACATCGAAGAACGCGTAAAGAAAATCATCATCGAACAACTGGGTGTTAAAGAAGAAGACGTGAAGAACGCTGCCTCCTTCGTCGACGACCTGGGCGCTGACTCTTTGGATACCGTTGAACTGGTAATGGCGCTGGAAGAAGAATTCGATACCGAAATTCCTGATGAAGAAGCCGAGAAGATCACCACTGTTCAAGCGGCTATCGACTACATCACCGCTAATCAGGAATAAGTTCCTGTTCTGAAAGAAGCGGCCCAAGGGCCGCTTCTTTTATGTTTACCCCTTTCAAAACACCTCTCGGAGACTACCTCAGTGTCAAAACGCAGAGTCGTGGTGACCGGCTTGGGGATGCTTTCCCCGGTAGGCAACACTGCCGAATCCAGCTGGCAAGCCCTGCTCAACGGGCAGAGCGGCATTTCCCTCATCGACCACTTTGATGCAAGCGAGTTCGCAACCCGTTTCGCAGGCCTGGTCAAGGATTTCGACCCCGAAGAGTTCGGCATCAACCGCAAAGAAGCCCGCAAGATGGATCTCTTCATCCAGTATGGCGTGGCGGCGGGTGTTCAGGCCCTGGAAGATTCCGGCCTGATCATCAACGAAGAGAACGCGGAGCGGGTAGGCGTTGCCATCGGCTCCGGTATCGGCGGTCTGGGTCTGATTGAGCAGAACCACAGCAGCCTCATCAATGGCGGCCCCCGCAAGCTGAGCCCTTTCTTCGTTCCGTCCACCATCATCAATATGGTGTCCGGTCATCTTTCCATCATGAAAGGCATGCAGGGCCCGAACATCGCCGTGACTACCGCCTGCACCACGGGTACCCATGCCATCGGCATGGCTGGCCGGATGATCGCCTATGGCGATGCGGACGTGATGGTTGCCGGTGGTGCCGAGAAAGCCTCCACCCCCATGGGCATGGGCGGCTTTGCCGCTGCCAAGGCGCTCTCCACCCGTAATGACGAACCGCAGAAGGCGAGCCGCCCCTGGGACAAGGATCGCGACGGTTTCGTGCTGGGCGACGGTGCCGGCGTGCTGGTGCTGGAAGAGTATGAACATGCCAAGGCCCGCGGCGCCAAGATCTATGCCGAGCTGGTCGGCTTTGGCATGAGCGGGGATGCCTATCACATGACGGCCCCTCCCTCGGACGGCGATGGTGGCGCACGCGCCATGAAGAACGCCATCAAGGATGCTGGCATTGCACCCGAGCAGATCGGTTACATCAATGCCCACGGTACCTCCACCCCCCTTGGGGATGTGGCAGAGCTGCGCGGTATGAAGAAGGTGTTTGGTGACCATGCCAGCGCCCTGATGGTCAGCTCCACCAAGTCCATGACAGGCCACCTGTTGGGTGCGGCTGGCGCCATCGAGGCGATCATCACCGTGCTTTCTCTGCGTGACCAGATGGTGCCTCCCACCATCAACCTGGACAACCCGGATGATGAGTGCGACCTGGATCTGGTCCCGCATGTTGCCAAGGTCGGCAGCTTCGAATATGCCCTCTCCAATTCCTTCGGTTTTGGCGGCACCAATGGCTCCCTGATCTTCAAACGCGTATAATTCGCTCTGGGCGAATGATAAGGCCCGATACGGCAGTATCGGGCCTTTTTTATCGGAGGGATCCCCTTGCTGATTAATGGAATACCCACAGAAACACTGTCAGCCAGGGATCGTGGACTGGCATACGGTGATGGTCATTTCACCACCATGCTGGTGAGGGAAGGGAAGGTACTCTGGTGGCAGGACCATCTGGCCCGGCTGCAACATGCCAACGCCCGGCTTGGTTTTGGCGAGCACTCCTGGGACCTGCTTGCCGACGAGGCGGCGCAGCTGGCTTCTGGGCAGGCACAGGCTGTCGTCAAGATAATGCTGACCCGGGGCGCCGGTGGGCGGGGATATGACGGCGCAGGCTGTGACACGCCCACTCGCATCATCTCTTTGGCACCTTATCCTGAGCATTATCATGATTGGCAGCAAACCGGCATCAATGCCCTGGTATGCCAACAGTATCTTGGGGACAGTCCCATGCTCGCCGGTCTCAAGACGCTGGGGCGCCTCGAACAAGTGATGCTGAAGCGCGAACTTGCTGCGCGCGGCGGGGTCGAAGGTATAGTCTTGAACAGCCGGGGATTTCTGGTAGAAGGGGTCAGCGCCAATCTGTTTTGGCGTCGCGGCAGGACGGTGTTCACACCGGATCTCACCCGCGCCGGGATCGATGGCATCATGCGCAAGCGCGTGATGACGATGCTTAAACAGATGGGCATTGAACTGCGTGTCGTTGAGGCTCCATTGGAGTCACTCTGGCAGGCGGAAGAGGTCTGGCTGACCAATACCCTGATGGGGATTGTCCCGGTCACCAGCATCGGGGATATGCACTATCCCAGTCCGGTATTGATCCGCCGTTTACAGGAGCGCTTGGTCATTGAAGTTTAATCGGCTTTACACCCTGCTCGCGGGGGCGGCACTCTCTGTCGCCGTTGCCGGAGGGTACGTGTATCACAAGTGGCAACAGGTGGAGACGCTCACCAACAAGGGGCCAACCCGCCTCTTTACCGTCGAAAAAGGCGCCCATGCGGCGCGCCTGATTGCCGAACTGGGAGAGGGGGAAACCAGCCCCTGGGCGGTGCGCCTCTGGTTGCGCGGTCATCCCGAACTGGTGGCCATCAAGTCCGGCACCTATGAAATCAAGGAAGGGGCGCCGCTCAAGGAGACTCTCTCTCTCTTTGCTTCCGGCAAGGAGTTTCACTTCAGCCTGACCTTTGTCGAAGGGTCCCGTTTTGAGGATTGGCTGAAGCAACTTTCCAGCGCCCCCTATCTGGAGCGCCTGACTCTGGAGCAGAGCGAAACCGAGCTGGCTCAGGAACTCGGCATCGAAAATGGCAAGCTGGAGGGGTGGTTCCTGCCGGAAACCTACGCCTATACCACTCATGCCAGCGATCTTTCCATCCTGCGCCGCGCCTATCAGGACATGAAAACGTTCCTGGAGGCTTCCTGGGAGAAGCGTCAGGCCAATCTGCCCTACAAGACACCCTATGAGGCGCTCATCATGGCCTCCATCATCGAAAAAGAGACGGGCCAACCGGATGAACGAGCCCAGATTGCCTCTGTGTTCGTCAACCGTCTACGCCTTGGCATGAAGTTGCAAACCGACCCTACCGTCATCTACGGGGTGAAGGAGAGGTACGATGGCAACATTCGCCGCAGCGATTTGACCGACGTGAACCCCTACAACACCTATGTGATCGACGGTCTGCCTCCGACGCCCATCGCCATGCCGGGCAAGGCCTCCATCGAGGCGGCGCTCAACCCCAAATCGACCGACTATCTCTACTTCGTTGCCAAGGGGGGCGGTGCCCACTACTTCTCCAAGACCCTCGATGAACACAATCGGGCGGTGCGTGAATACATATTGAAGAAACCCTAATGTCTAAATTTATCGTGATTGAAGGATTGGAAGGGGCAGGGAAGAGCTCTGCGGTGCGCTATGTCACCGACTATCTGCAAGCCCACGGAGTGGCGCGGATCGAGTGCACCCGGGAGCCGGGCGGCACGCCGCTGGCGGAACGCATGCGGGCCATCGTCAAGGAAGTACACGACGAGCGCCTGACCGTCGAGGCCGAGCTGCTGTTGATGTACGCCTCCCGGGTACAACTGGTGGAGACCCGGATCAAACCTGCCCTGGCAGACGGCATCTGGGTAGTGGGCGATCGCCATGATCTCTCCTCCCAGGCCTATCAGGGGGGGGGCCGCGGCATCGATGCGAACCTCATCGGCGCCATCAAACGGGCGGTCCTCGGGGATTTCAAGCCGGATCTGACCCTTTATCTCGACATTGATCCTGCCATCGGCCTGCAGCGGGCCCGCCATCGCGGCGAGCTGGACAGGATTGAGCTGGAGCAGATCGGCTTCTTTGAACGTACCCGCCAGCGTTACCTCGAGTTGGCGGCCGCCGATGATTCCATCCAGGTCATCGATGCCGGATTGCCCCCGGCGCAAGTCAAAGCCGCCATCGAGGCAGCCCTTGAGCATTATCTGGCAAGCGAGGGGCTATGTATCCCTGGCTGATCCCGGATTGGCATGCCCTGAGCGAGACGGCCCGGGCCGGACGGCTCGGCCACGCCTGGTTGCTGCTCGGGGATCCCGGGCTTGGCAAGGAGCAGCTTGCAGAGCGACTGGCGCGACTGCACCTGTGTCAGCATCCACAACGAGGTGAGCCCTGCGGTCAGTGCCACTCCTGCCAGCTTTTTGAGAAGGGGCATCACCCGGATCTTGGCACCCTGGGGCCCGAGGGCAAGACCATAGGTGTCGAAGCCATCCGGGAGATTTGCAGCCGCCTCCAGAGCACATCCCAGCTCGGTCGCGGCAAGGTGGTGATCATTCAGGAGGCGGAGCGCATGACGGAGTCTGCCGCCAATGCTTTGCTGAAGACGCTGGAAGAGCCGGCTGGCGACAGTCTGTTGCTGCTCATCGCATCCCGGGTATCTCGCCTGCTCCCCACCATCTTGAGCCGTTGTCACAAGCATGTCTGCCAGCTCCCCTCTGAGGGGGAGACCCTTGCCTGGCTCGCCGAGCAGGGCCATCAGGCCACCCAGGCCCAGGTGCGGATCTGCCAGGGTGCGCCGCTGCGGGTGCTGAGCTACATCGAAGCACAGCAAGATGATGCCAGACGGGCATTGCTCGACGGATTTGTCTCGCTGGCATCGGCCCCCACCTGTGCGGCGAATGTCTGTGCCCAGTTGGCCGAGGATACTCAGGTCCGGCTGCACTGGTTGCAGCTCTTCCTGTGTGATGCCCTCAAGCTTCAGGCTGGCTGCGGCCATCATCAACTGGCAATGCCGGATCTTGCATCACTCAGCCAGCAACTGGCAGAGAAACACTCCAGCGAACGGCTCCTGGAAGCCGAACAGCAGCTGGTTATGCTGAAAGAGGCTTGTCAGCCAGGGCAGCTTTCCAATCCCACCATCCATTTGATGAACTGGCTCAATCGCTGGTTATAAACAAGGTTGTCTATGTTACTCGTTGATTCCCATTGCCATCTCGATCGCTTGAGTTATGGCTCCAAGCAGACCGACATGGCCGATGTATTGGCCAAGGCGGCGCAGCAGAGCGTGGGATATTTTCTCTGCGTGAGTGTGACCCAGGCCCAGTTCCCGACCATGATGGAGGCCATCGCTCCCTATCCCCAGGTGTTTGCCTCCTGCGGTGTTCACCCGCTCAATCAGGATCCCGGGGTGGATGCTCCCTTGCTGCTGACTCAGGCGGCCGATGAGAGAGTGGTGGCCATCGGCGAAACCGGGCTCGACTACTTCTATTCACCGGAAAACAAGGATGTACAGCAAGCCTCTTTCCGCGAACATATCCGGGTAGCCCGGGCACTGAACAAACCGCTAATCATCCACACCCGGGATGCCCAGGAAGACACGCTGCGGATCATGCGAGAGGAGGGGGCCGAACAGGTGGGCGGAGTGCTGCACTGCTTCACCGAGTCCCTCGAAATGGCCGAGGCCGCGATGGCCATGGGGTTCTATATTTCCATCTCGGGAATAGCCACTTTCAAGAACGCCTCAGCCCTGCAGGCCGTGGTCAAGGCGTTGCCACTGGAACGACTGCTGGTTGAAACCGACTCTCCCTATTTGGCACCGGTTCCCCACCGGGGGAGGGAGAACGAGCCTGCCTTTGTTCGCGACGTTGCCCAATTTATCGCTGATCTTCGCCAGATATCGCTCGCCGAATTGGCGGAGGCCACCAGCCACAATTTCTTCGAATTGTTCAAGTTGGCAAAGCGATAACAGACAACGCCCCGCATAGCGGGGCGTTTTACTATGACAATCAGCACTCATTACCCATCCAAAAACAATCATGCCAAGTTGTTATCTCTCACTTTTTTTGCGGTGGATACTGATGAGATTAAATCCACAATCCTGATAAAACGGAGCAGAGATGACAGGGTACTTGAGAAATAAATGAGGGAGCTGAAATGGGTTAAAAGCACTCTTCCTAAGTATCGATAATATTCATTATCGATACTTGATAGATCTGGATGATCCTGTAAGATCCATCGAAACTCCGCTTTAAATCATAGAGTTAAGTGAACTACCCACGCCTTCAAAACCCAGTTCAGCAATCCTTGCAGAGCATCTTCGATCCTCAGCTGAACAGCCGGGCAAGACGCTTCCTGCGCAGCGCCAAAGCCGACTCCACCCTCAATGCCTATCAGGCAGATACCCGCATCTTTGTCTCCTGGTGCCAGCTCCACGGGCTGGATCCCTTGCAGACGACACATCATGACATCATGAATTTTCTGGCGGATCAGGCCGATGGCATCCTGGCCAACTGGGTCTGGCTGGACAAGGAAGAAGGAAAGGGGGAACTTCGCAACGGGGAACCTCGCAAACCGGCCACCCTGGTAAGACGGCTTGCCGGCATTCGTTATGCCTTCAAGCAGAAGGGGATCCACCCCATGCCGACCGAGCATGCGGAGATAAAGGAGATGATGCGGGGCATAGTACGGCTCGGTAATAACCGCAAACGCAAAACGGGGGCGCTGACCCTGAAACCATTGGCCTGCGTACTGGACGAGATAGACACCAGCAACCTGGCTGGGCTTCGGGATTACACCCTGTTGCTCCTGATGTTCAGTGGCGCCTTGCGTCGATCGGAAGCGGCCAGGATCGAGGTGAATGACGTGCAGTTTGTGGGGCAGGGGATACGCCTTTGTCTCAAACCAAGCAAACATCAGCTCCATGAATCGGAGATAGCACTCATTCCAGGTACCCGGTATTGCCCAGTGTCTGCACTGCAACAATGGCTGAAAAAAAGCCGGATTGCTGAGGGCCCCCTGTTTCGCCGGATGAATCGCTGGGGCCAGCTGATGACAGACCCCCTGGGGCCGCAAGGTATCAACCTGATGATCAAGCGGCGAACCGGCCAGGCCATCGACGATCTCCATGTCAGTGGCCACAGTTTGCGGCGGGGGTTCATCACCTCGGCGGTGACGGCGGGCAAGCCGATGAACAAGATCATCGAGGTGACAAGGCACAAGGACATGCGCACCTTGCAGGAGTATTTCGATGATGCCCACAAGTTCTCGGATCACGCCCTGGATGGGTTGTTATAGCAAATTGCGCCACTTCCTTTTTTATGTTAAATGATATCCTGTTGATCTGATGGTATATTCAATCCGTCCTCCACAGACATCATGACGGTGGGGGAGTCGTAATCCGATTGACTTTCGTAGAAGATGCCAACGAAAAATGAGAGATAACATTCACGATATAGAAATGTCGGAAGGTCACGATAGCCAGGAATTGAAGAAAAGCGCCGCGCAAGAGAATGCCGAACGGCAGCGCCAGCACGTAAAGCGCAAGCAGGAAACCCACAGCCGGTTGCAATGCTGGATAAGCAACCGTCACGCCGAGCGGCTGCATGAACTCGGCCTGCATCTGGAAGACAGTCAGGCATCCCTCATCGAGCAGGCGATCGACCTGCTCTATCAGCACGAACTGCAACAAACGACCAACGCGCAGCAGAGCGATGTCCCCGAGTCGGCAGACATGCTCGAATAGACGATGGTATCGTGCCGGCATGGTTGAAAAAGGAAGACAAAAAAAGCCAGGTACGAATTCCTTGTACCTGGCATAGGGGAATTGGCTCCTTGCAGAGCCGTGCGCTAACTGGTATGCGGATAGCCTTAAGCTTAGACAAGGCTCTAGGCATTTCAAGAACCGGGTAAAAGTTCAACCAGAGTGTGGGTTTTTCAGACTCGAACAGGCGCTATTTTTGCTCGAGCGACCCCACTCTCACGCATTGAACAGGTTGTTGTCCCGTACCAGCTCCCGGGGCAGGGCATTCTTGATGCGACTCCCCACCCATTTCCCCATGCCGAGCGGGTGCCCCTGGTAACGAACGATCACTTCCCCAGTCCCGGCATCCTGCTCTGGCCAGAGATCTCGTCCCATCATGAATTCACGGGCATTGGCGGCATCCAGCTCGACGCATCCCTTACTCGCCTCATGGCCGTAAGCCAGAGCCCATTCATGGGTCAATCGATATCCCTTCTTGAAGGTCTCAGCCAGCTTGATGCCGATGCGATCGAAACGCAGCTTCCCCTGTACCTGCTCGAAGGCGTGAGGGAAGAGCCAGATCTCGTCATTGCGGCCAAACAGTTGGCCATGGGGCACGATGCCAAAATTCCCTTCAATCTCCCGCAACATGGGGCCGGCCTCTTTCTCTGGCAGCGGCGAGAAGGGGAACTTGCCGAGCTTGCCCGGTTTGAACATGGTGTTGGGCACGGAGTGATGCTTGCGCAACCGGGCGACGAAAAAGCCCTCACTGTCGAAGATCTGGGGCCACACATGCAGGTATCCCTCCCGCGTACAGGCTTTCTCCGCTCCCGGAAAGAGATCGGCCAACGAGTCAAAGCTGAAGGCATCACCGAACTTCTCTTGCAGTGACTGGCAGACGTCCTGGTTCTCTTGCAGGCTCAGGGTGCAAGTGGAGTAGACCAGTACGCCGCCAGGTTTGAGGGCGTGAAAAGCACTCTCCAGCAGGCCACGCTGCACTGCGGCAATCTCCTCGATGCTCTCTAGGCTCCAGTTGCGCAGCGCGTCTTCATCTTTTCGCACCGTCCCCTCGCCGGAGCAGGGGGCGTCGAGCAGGATGGCGTCGAAGGTTTCCGGCAGCCATTGGCCAAAGACCTTGGCATCGAAATGGGTCATGCCGACGTTGGTCACACCGCAGCGCTGGATATTGGCGCTCAGCACTTTCAGCCTGCTGCTGGAAAACTCGTTGGCGATCAGCATGCCGCGGTTCTCCATCAGCGCCGCGATCTGGGTAGTCTTGGAGCCAGGGGCAGCGGCCGCGTCCAGCAACATGCCATCCCCTCTGGTTTGCTCACTGGCAAAGAGCGCCGTCACCGGCAACATGGAGCTCGCTTCCTGGATGTAGAAGAGACCGCACAGATGCTCGGCCGTGTTACCAAGGGGAACGCTCTCATCACTGCGGGTGAGCCAGAAGCCGGTTTCACACCAGGGCACGGGATCCAGCTGCCAACCAAGCGGCGCCATGCGGGCGACAAACTCGGATACCGGGATCTTGAGGGTGTTGACCCGGATGCTGCGCCGCAGCGGCTGCCGGCAACTCGCCACAAATGCCTCCATGGAGAGATGGGATGGCATGAACTCCGCAATGTGACGCAGGAAGTGATCGGGGAGGTAGGTGTTGTCGTGCACGGCGCAATCTCGCTGACCCAAAATGAGGGGCGACATCTTACCACAGTGCGCGGCCCTTCTTGATGGGGGAGTCCATGAGGCCATAAAAAAACCGGCACAAGGCCGGTTTTTGACGAGCAGGGGAATAACTCAGGGCAAGATGCGGGGGCTCCACTCCAGCCACTCTTTCTCTGCCTTGGCATGAAGCGGATAACGATGGCCCGCCTTGACGGTCGCGCCCATCTCCCGCTCCGGCGTATTGAAGGCAATTCCGCCCGCCAGCAGGCTTTGCACCGTTTCGACCTCGATGGTGCCACCGGTCAGCCCGATATCGGCCTTGACCCCGGAGACATTCCAGAAGCGGCTGTTGGCGCGTATCAGATGGGCATACTGTCCATCCACATTCACATCGATCAGCACCTCACTGCCATCCCGGGCCAGGGTCACGCCGGTGACGCTGCCCACCACCATCTTGCGAAACAGCAGGGGGCTGCCCACGCTGATGCCATCGACGGAGGGGCTCTTGAGGGTCAGGGCAAGACCGGCGGGGCCACTCTGGCTCAAGGGGAAGGTCTCCTTGCCAGCCCCCCGGCCCGGCGTCGCCTCCACAAAGGCCCCCTTGATCAGGGTATCGAGGTGGGCAACGCCCCCCAGCCCGACCTTGGCCTGTACCAGGGCATAGCGCGCCCCGGATTGCAGGAAGCGCGCGGCATATTGCTCGTTCAGCTCAGCCTTGAAGCTCACCTGGCCCAGGGTCGGATCCAGTTCCACCTGCTCCACTTTGCCGATGTCCACTCCGCGATAGCGGATGGGGCTACCGACCCCGAGACCCGGGTTGTGATCCGCCGTGAGGATGAGGGTACGCACCTGGGAGCTTGCCTGCTCCTTGCTGTCAAAGAGCTGATGACTGCTGCGACCTGTCCCCAGCTTGTCGAATTCGATGGCACCACGTAGCAGGGTGGCGAGGTTCCCCATCTTGACCTGTACGCCGTCGATCCGGATCTTGCCGTCGATGGCGGCCTTCTTCCAAAACTGGGGTTGCTGCTTGAGCAAAGGAGCATAGATGGCATCGATCTCCAGGGTGATGGCCACACCGCGACCATCGGCATCCAGCGCCTTGACCTTGCCCGCTTCCAGTCCCAGGTAGAGGACGGGGGAGCCCACACCAATACCATCAGCCTGAGCGGCACGCAGCGTCCAGCTGACCGCTTTGGCATGGCGGCTCCCAAGCAGGGCCAGCTCCTGGCTGGGGTAGAGGCGGTCAATCCTGTCACCCTTCGCAGCCTGTACCAGCTTGATGCCCCCCGCCAACCAGGCACTGGCCGGGCTGGTCTCCACCTTGATACCGCTGAGATCCGCCTCCACCTGCAAGGGGGCGGCGCGATAGAAGCGAGCCCGTTGCAGCAGATGGCGATAACGCTCGTTCACCAGCAACTCGACACTGGCATTGCCGCCGGCATCCAGGGTCAGTGCCCCGAGCTGACCTATCTGCAACCCCTTGAACCAGAGCGGAGCCCCTTCGCTCAAACCGGCGAGATCCTCGGCCTGCAGGGTCAGCTTGATGCCGCCGCGCTGTGCCTGGCTCTCCAGGGTCATGGTGTTGACCCGTTTACCGGGTTCATAGTCCAGACGAATGGCGGGCCCGGCCAGCAGGCGATCCGCATGCTTGATCCCGGCAGGGGAGAGAGAGACCGTCTCCCACACCAGACGACTCATGCCGGTCACCCGGAACGCCTGTTCGGGGTTGATGAGGGCCGTCACGCTCCGTCCCTGTTCGGTGAGGCGAATAGGGTCGACTCGTCCAATCTCGATGCCCTCATAGAGGATGGGCATCCCTTCCTTGATGGGCAGAGTCCCCGCCTGGATGGTGATGCGCTCACCCCGGGCGGCCTCGGCCAACCCCTTGTAGAGGATGAAGTTGACCCCCTTTTGCGCCACGGGAGAATCCTTGGGGGAGTCAAACGCAATGCCACCGCTCAGGATGGAGGTGAGGCTGCCCGCCTCCACGCTGACGCCAGCCAGGCTGAAGGAGCCCTTGATGCCACTGATGTTCCAGAAGCGGGTATCCGCCTTGACGAGGTGCTCGAAGCGCGGCTCGATCACCAGATCCAGGATCACGTTCTGGTTCTCTTCCCCAAGACGGGTGTTGATGACACTGCCCACCTCCAGCCCGCGGAAATAGATCTTGGCGCCGATGCCCACCGACCCCAGAGAATCGGCTGTCAGGTGCAGGGTGCGCCCCTGGGCCTGATAACCGGGGGGAGGGCCATCCAGGGCATCGAACTCATCCTCCAGCGGGTTGTTCTCCCGTCCGGGTTGCAGGTTGATGTAGTTGCCGGACACCAGGGTGTCCAGGCCGGAGATCTCGGTCAGTGACGCCTTGGGACTCACCAGCCAGAAGTCGGAGCCCTTGCGTATGAGGGAGCGGGCACGGCTGTCCACCTTGGCCAGCACCGCAATCTTGCGACCATCCTGTGCCAGTTCCAGCTCCTGGACCACGCCGATGGCGACCCCCTGATAGCGCAACTGGGTCTTGCCCGGCAAGATACCGTTGCCCTGGGCAAAGTTGATGCGAATGAGTTGACCACTGCTCGTCCACTGCTGGTAGAGAAAGCCTCCCGCCAGCAAGAGGGCGATGAAGGGCAGCAACCAGACCGGGGATAACCAGCGGTGCTTCTCAATGACGGGCTCAGCCCCGACCATACCGACTCCTTACATTGGCTGTGATGCACAGCGCGTTCGACACAAAAAACATTAACGGGCGGCCTTGTCCCACAACAGGCGGGTATCGAGCATCCTGGCCGACATCATGGTAAGCACGACCACGCCGGCGAACGCCGTCGCCCCGGGGCCGGCACGCACGTTGAGCAGCACGCCGCGATCCACCAGGGCCACCATCAGCGAGATGACGAACAGGTCCAGCATGGACCAGCGTCCGATGAAATCGATGATGCGGTACATGACGAGCTGGCGTTTGCGGCGCACCGGCTTGCTGCGCTGCAACTGCCAGCAGATCCAGCCAAGACCCAGGATCTTGCCGATGGGCACGATGATGCTCGCGGTGAGCACTATGGTGGCGATGCCGGACATCTTGCTGCGATAGAGCGCCATGATACCGCTGAAAATGGTATCGGACTGCAATAATCCCTTGTTGTAGAAGTGGGTGATGGGCAGCAGGTTTGCAGGCAACAACATGAAGGTGGCCAGCGCCAGCAGGCCCCATGACCAGGCGAGGGAATGGGGGATGCGCATCTGCAAGGGGGTGTGACAACGAGGGCAGCTCATGCCGTGTTGATGGCGCACCAGCAACCCGCAGGTATGGCAGCGGCAAAGCCCCAGTTCACGGGCGCTGATCGGGGACATGGTCCGGCTCCCGGGAGGCGTGTTGCAGCGGAATCCGCTCCCAGTAAGGGGCAGGGTCAAAGAGGATCAGCAGCGTCATGTTGAGCAGCATCAGACAACCCAGGCTCAGCAGACCGCCTCCCAGGCGCACGTCGGCGATGTCGATAAGCTTGAACAGGGCGACCAGCAGGCTGACGATGTACACCTCCAGCATGGCCCAGTGACGAAATACCTCGACCGCTTTGAGGATCCACGCCAGCAGATGCCAGCGCTTGGCCAGGCCGGAAGCGAGGGCAAAGATCCCGAGCAGCAGCCCTGTCGGTGCCAGCACGGCGCACCAGAGCACCAGTGTTGCCACCCAGAGCTCGCTCTCGGCATACAGCATCATAATCCCCTTGATCAGGTTGGCGTCCGAGTTCACGCCCGCCAGACGAAGATAGATCAAAGGCTCAAAAAACGCGGAAGGCAGCAACAGGAATCCGGTGATGGTCAGCGCCATCAACTGGGAAGGGCGAAAGGCATAGCGCCCATACAGATGCTGATGACAGCGGGGGCAATGGGCGTGACGGCGCAGCGGCAGCAACTTGCGTTCGATCAGCAAGTCACAGGCCGGACAGACAATCACCGAGTGCGGATCCGACATACGATTCAACCTGTTGAAGGAATTGATGAAATTTACCTTAAAACGCCTGCCCTGTCTTGCCGCGCTGCACAGCCCCCTTTGAAAAGACGTGTTTTCCGCTGTGAACTGGCCGCCGCCAGCCAAGCAGGGGCTGGCGATGCATGCCGACATGCTGAGGGTATTTGCAATACTGTATATACGTACATATACTTGCAATCACTATCATCAGGAGGGCGCCGCGATGGCCGTTGAGATCAAGTATGTTGTGGTACGTGGGGGAGTGGAGAAGATGACCTTTGCCAGCAAGAAAGAGGCGGATGCCTATGACAAACTGCTGGACACCGCCGATGAGCTGATGACACTGCTGGCGGGTGCGCCGGTCGCGCTTGCACCGGAGCAGCAGGAGAGTCTGGCCTTTTATCTGGCCGAGCAGCGGGATCAGTTGCAGCAGGTATTGCGCGGTGGAAAAGGGCAGGGGAATCCCCCCAAAGAAGACAAGCAGGATACTGAACTGCCAAAGGGGAAGCCCCTGAAGAGCGTGGCTTGAGACGAAAGGGCGGGGAAGGGGATGTGAGGCAGAACCCGCTATCTCATTCATGAAAAGTGCAACTTAAGTCATTGTCACGACTCTTTTCCCCGAGAATTTTCCAACCAGACCGCATATTTATTGAATATGCCGATTGCTCGTCATCATGGGGTATCACAGCAAGATGCCTCAGGTCGTTGCCCCCAAGGCGCACTGCAAGCCCTGATGCCGATAACCCCATTTATCGGCATCAGGGGGTTGCGGCCCCGTTCAAAACATTCAACCGACATCACACACCATCATGACTCATCCAGCACTTCCACCCGCCATGCCACTGTTCGATAGCGTGGACAACCTTGAGGCGGGCAATCCCCAGGTCAACCAGTACCTCGCCACCCTGAGTCTTGGCAAGGTCCCCGACGCGGGGATCGTCTATGAGCTGGCCGTCGACTGGCTGCTGGAGCAGCGCCACAGCGAAAACAACTACAAGACCTATCGCAGTGAGCTGACCACTTTTTTGCACTGGTGCTTTTGCGAGGTGGCCATCAGCCCCAGGGATCTCACCAGGCGCATCATGATGCGCTATCTCGACTATTGCCAGGCGCCACCGTCCGGACTGATTGCCTACCGCAACGTCGCCCAGTTCGTGCTCGACAAGGAGTGGGGGGAACGGTTGCCAAATCCCCTGTGGCGTCCGTTTCTTGGCAAGCGGGAACTGGGCCGGGAGCTGCCGTATCGACTGAGTGAGCAGGCGATGAAGACAAAACTCGCCATTTTGTCCGCCTTCTTCCAGTTTCTCATCCAGGAGGAGTACATGGATCGCAATCCGGCTCTCCTGCTGCAGCGGGTTAAACGTGCGGGCCCCCAAGAGGCTGGTGAAGACGCGCAATCCTTCACCGAGCTGCAATGGTCCTATGTGATGCAAGCCGCCGAGCAGCTCGCTGTCGAATGCCCGGCCCAACATGAGCGCAGCCGCTTTCTCATCTGTCTGATGTATGCCTGTTATCTGCGGATTTCCGAGGTGGCGGCCAGGCCGGGTTTCAGCCCCGTCATGGGCCAGTTTCGACGTGACGCCAAAACGGGCGTCTGGGGTTATGACATTCCCCGCAGCAAAGGCGGTAAACGTCGCACCGTGGCCGTTTCTCAGGCTCTGCTCGAAGCCCTGGCTCGCTATCGTACCTTTCTTGGCCTTTCGCCACTGCCGGCCCCCGGAGAGCAGACCCCGCTGTTCGTACGCCACAAGGCGGCGGCCCATGGCCGCGAACAAGGCGAACTCAATGCCAATCTGGGTATCCGCCAGCTACGAGACCTGGTAATGGCGGTATTTGAACAGGCCGCAAGCCTTGCCGAACAAGATGGTTTTGATCAGGATGCTGCTGAAATGCGAACCCTGACGCCGCACTCCATTCGTCACACCGGCATCACCCATGACATCAATCTGCACGGACGGCCTTTATCCCACGTACAAGCCGATGCGGGACACGACAGCATCGACACCACCTCCAAGTACCTGCATACCGGTAACCGGGAACGTCACGAGAGTGCCAGCCGCAAGCCGCTGGATCACTTGCTCGACCAGGACCGAACATATGATTGATAACCAGTGGTGAACAAATAAAGCTGCACTCATAACCAAGATGTTGGACCTAAAGGCAATCCTTGATTGACCATTCCCTGGGACTCATAAAACACGACACTGCGCATAATGTATATTATGTTAAATTAAGTATCTTGGTATTCTGTCACCCTCAACCGAACTGTGTATAATGGTGGCAATTGATCCTATCCCCGACCGGATGTCTTAAGTGGCTGAATTAACATCAGAACAATTAAAACCCGCTTTCTCGATTGAGCAGTTCCCCACACTGGGCGAACTCGACCCCATTCCGTTTGCCGCCCTGCAACCCAGAGCGATTTCGGGTATCAAACGGCTGGCCAGTTTTGATGGTGACTGCCCGGTCATGATCCTCAACGGTTTCCCCGGTGCAGATTACGAGAATGTCTGCCAGACCCTGATCGCCTCTTCGAATGGCAAGGATGGCGACCTGTTCGATCTCTGTTATACCGAGAATCTCAACAACCCTTTCAAACCCATCTGGCTGCGCCTGCAACCGGGCTCGGGTTTCGAGTTCTGCGAAATGGTCGGCGAGCTGCTCAAGCTGATGAGCCACCATCTCGACGCCGAGCGGCTGGTCACCCGGATCATCCGCAAACAGAACAACGACCCCAAGATCGTGGATTTCCTCTCCGATCTGGCCGCCCATGTCGCCCAGGGCCTCGAGTTCCAGCACCCGGTACTCATCAACCTGCTGATCCATCATGAGGATCAGCAAGCCCCTGTCGTCTACGGCCGTGACCTGAACTGGGATACCTTGTTCGGCTCCATCAACTATCAGACGGAACAAGGCTCCGTTTACGCCAACCAGCACCTTTTGGAACCTGGCCTGCTGCGGGAAGCCAACGGTGGTTATCTGGTACTTCAGCTTGATGAGCTGCTGGATCAGCCTCATCTCTGGTTCAAGCTCAAGAACGCCATGCAAAAAGGCGAGCTGGACTGGAATGCCTATCAGGAAGGCAAGACGCTGACACCGTTCTTCACCCCGGAGGCGACCCCCATCCGGTTCAAGTTGATCCTGGTCGGTGACAGGCTGGACGTGGCGGAATTCCAGATGCTGGACAGGGACATGGCGGAGCGCATCTTCCTGCGTGCCGATCTGGTCTCAGAAGTGAACATCGAGGAAGATCTCCCCGCCTTCCTGCAATATCTCGCCTGGCTGCGAGCGCGCTGGGCGCTGCTGGATTTCACCCCAGGTGCCCTCCTCGCCCTCTGTCGCCATGCCAGCCGCCTGTGTGACCACCAGGAGTGGCTATCCCTCTCCGAGGTACAGCTCGGCGCCATCATGCGCATGGCCGACAGTCTGGCCCGCGAGCTGGAAGCAACCTGCGTCACTGACGAACATATCCTGCTCGCCCTGGAAGAGCAGGATTACCGCCTCAACTATCTGGTGGAGCAATCGGATCAGGGTGTCATCGACGGCCAGATCCTGCTGCAGACCGACGGTGAAGAGGTTGGCCAGATCAACGGCCTTTCCGTCATCCAGGTGGCCGGCCATCCCTATGACTTCGGGGAGCCGGTACGTCTCACCGCGACCGTCCACCTCGGGGATGGCGATGTGGCTGACATCGAGCGCAAGGCGGAGCTCGCCGGGCACATTCACGCCAAGGCCATGATGATCATCCACGGCTACCTCTCCAACAAGTTCGGCGCAGAGAACCCCTCGCCGCTCTCGGCCAACCTGGTGTTCGAGCAGTCATACCACGAGATCGATGGTGACAGCGCCTCCCTGACCGGCCTGTGTGCCCTGCTCTCCGCCCTCGCCCGCCAGCCCATCTACCAGCACTTCGCCGTGACCGGTGCGGTCGACCAGTTCGGCAATGTGCAGGCCGTTGGCGGCGTGAACGAGAAGATTGAGGGCTTCTTCCGGGTGTGCAAGATCCACGGTCTCACCGGCAAGCAAGGCATTCTGCTACCCGGCACCAACGCCCAGCAGCTCAACCTCTCTGACGAAGTGATCGCGGCAGTAGAGGCCGGCCAGTTCCACATCCACCCGGTGGATCACGTGGAAGAGGCTATCGAGCTGCTCACCGGCTGCGTTGCTGGCGAACCGGACATGCCGGATACCCTGTTTGGTCGCATCCAGGAGAGACTGGACGAACTCAATGGCACGGCCACCAAGAGTGGCGGCCTGCTGCGCAGCCTGCTGGACCGGCTGCTTGGCCGTTAAATGAAGTGATCGGAGTTGTTTAGCGAACATCTGTAAGCTAAATTGGCCCGGCTTTGACCCATATGAAGGATAAACAGCGTGACCCTAGATAACGACACCACTGATCCCCGCCTCTCCCTGTGCGAACAAGGCAAAGAGTCCTTTACCCGTGAAGAGCTGCTTGCCTGCAGCCGTGGCGAATTATTTGGTGAAGGTAACAGCCAGCTGCCCGCCCCCAACATGCTGATGATGGATCGCATCGTCAAGATCAACGACCATGGCGGCGAGCACGGCAAGGGTGAAATCCTGGCTGAACTCGATATCACGCCGGATCTTTGGTTCTTCGACTGCCACTTCCCCGGCGATCCCGTCATGCCCGGCTGCCTGGGCCTGGATGCCATGTGGCAACTGGTCGGCTTCTTCCTGGGCTGGAAAGGGGGTCCTGGCAAAGGACGTGCGCTGGGTGTCGGTGAAGTCAAGTTCACCGGCCAGATCCTGCCGACGGCCAAGAAGGTCACCTACAAAATCACCTTCAAGCGCGTCATCAACCGCAAACTGGTCATGGGCATTGCCGATGGCGTCGTGGAAGTGGATGGTCGCCCCATCTACAGTGCCACCGATCTGAAAGTGGGCCTGTTCAAAGACACCACCGCATTCTGATCCTGCTCCTGGGTGAGCAGAGACAACGTAAAGGGGCCACGATGGCCCCTTTCCTTTTGTAATGAGTGATGAAGTATCGGTTACTTCATGAAGAGGCCTGAGCCTCGCCCTTCCATGGCATCGCGCCAACCACCAAGCCAATGGCCCCTGGCATCCAGGCACTGGTACGGACACGCTTCTTTCTGTTTGCCGACTACGCCAGCCTGATAACCACGAGCGCGAGCTCTCTCCAGACGGTCCCGTTTCTGTCTCTTCATCATCTACGACCCTCTTCGTGGAACAAAAAAAGCGACCAGTTTTTCACCGGTCGCCTTCATCTTTACCCCAGGGGGGAGGCAGGGTCAAACAAAAAATTCCATGCTATTCAGGGGTTGTGACACAAGATACTGAACTGCATTAATTTTTGATGACACTTACTTATCGCTGATAGCGACGCAGCCAGGCAAAGGGCAGCGCCAGCAGAGTCAACCAGAACAGGCTGCCGCCACCGCCCTCCCCACCATCCTGACCGGTCTGGTTGTTGACCGGCGCATTGCTGACCACATAGCTGGCCGGGGCATTGCCCTGATAATCCGCCACGGCCGGCGTCAGTTTGACGGCGACCACGGTGGCGTTGGCGCGTTTGTTGAGGTCGCTCTCGCTGTCATAGCGATACGCGGTCGCGGCAATGGTGCCGTCGCTGCTGATGCCGCTGGCGTAAGCGATGTGATAGTACTTGCCGTTCTGGGCACACTGCTTGTTGCCGGCGTCATCCTTGCCACAGATGAGATCGTTCAGATACCAGCTGTTGGCCGGGGCGGCCGCGTTCAGCAGGAAGGCTTCCTGCATGCGGTTGGTACCATTGACCACCGGTTGGGTCTGGTGACGGGAGTCGCGCCAGCCAACCACCATGTTGTGCTCGTTGATGGCGGCCGCTTCCGAGCCTGCCCCCGAGACCGGCTTGTCCTGGAGAGGAAGGCTGGCCGCCGTACCCGGCTTGCTCAGGTTGAACAGGAACATCTCCACCGGGCGGTTCTGGCCCTTGTTGATGCGATAGCGCTGGTTGCCGATCACGTAGCCGTTGTCGTTGACGGCCACGGCCCAGCTGTGTTGCAGCTTGGCATCGTCCTTGCCAGGCTCGCCATCCGGCAGCGGGATGATCTTGGTGGTGCCCACGGTGCCGGCAGCCGTATCCAGGGTCCAGTAGCTGGCGAGGTTGCGGCCATCCAGATCACCAGTGCCCACCTCCCCGGTGGAGCTGTAGCCCACGCCGTAGAGGGTGCCGTTGTACTTGGCCACGCCCAGTGCAGAGGCGGTTTGCAGCACCTCGTCACGCTGATGACCATAGGTGCCGGCCTGCATCAGCTTGTTGAACCCGCCCGAGCTGTTGAGCAGCCAGAAGCTCGCCTGGGTATCGACCCCGGGGCAGTAGCGGAAGTCACCGTACTGGCTGTCATTGCCCGTCTCGAAACACCACTTGTAGAAGTCACCGCCCACCTTGTGGCGATACTTGTCGCTGGCCGCGGTACCGGTCACCAGATACTGACCGTTGTCCAGCTTCTTGATGGAAGTGGGTACGCTCAGGCCGTGGGTGCTGGCCGCATCCTTGAGCTCGACCGGGTTGCCATCATTGACCACGGCAAAGGCGGTGCGCAGCTTGCCATTCATCTTGTAACCGACCCGATCCTCCGGGACATCCCCGAGGGCCGTCACCAGGCCATCAACCTCGGAGCTGGTCACGTAGCCCAGGTTGCTGCGTTGATCCACCTTGTCCAGGAAGTCGCGACGCCACTGGTAGGCAAAGCCCGAGTTGTCGCTCCAGAAGGAGTTGCAGACCGAGTTGGAGAGCATGCAACCCTGCTCGAAACGGAAACGATCGACCAGGAAGTCGGCAAACCGCACGGTGGAGAAGTATTCCGCCATGTTGTTCTTGGTGTTGAGCCCGATGAGGCCGTTGGCATCGCCGCTGATCCCGCTGGCATAGCCTTTGACTTCGTCATCGACGATGGTGAAAAAGGAGCTTTGTGCCGCCTGCGCGTTGAGGCTGGCGCCGACCAGGATGGCCAGCATGGATAATTGCTTTTTCATCTACTTCCTTAGTCTTGATGTTTCAACGCTTCCAACTCCTCCCAACGGGAGAAGGCGTGTTCCAATGCGGCCTCTGCCGCATTCAATGCATCCAGTTTGGGCTGGGTCTGCTCTGCTGGCAGAGAGAAGAAACCGGGGTGGTTAATCTCGGCCTGCAGGGCATCGAGTTCCATTTCCAACTGTTCCAGCCGGGCTGGCAGATTATCCAGCTCCAGTTGCAACTTGTAAGAGAGTTTTCGTGTTTTTTTCGCAGGCTCCGCTGCCGACGCGACAGGCTCTGCCACCTTGTTCTGGGTCGCCTTGGCCGTCTGTTGGGCGGCCTGCAGGGCTCGTGTGGCCATCATGTCGGCGTAGCCCCCGACATAATCGCTGATCCGTCCATCCCCTTCAAACAGCCAGCAGCCGGTCACGGTATTGTCGATGAAACGGCGATCGTGGCTGACCAGCAGCAGGGTGCCCGGGTAATCGGTGAGCAGCTCTTCCAGTAATTCCAGCGTTTCGACATCCAGGTCGTTGGTTGGTTCATCCAGAATCAACAAGTTACTGGGCTTGAGGAAGAGTTTGGCCAACAGTAGACGGTTTTTCTCGCCCCCTGACAAGGCCTTGACCGGTGTGCGCGCCCGCTTGGGCTCGAACAGGAAGTCCTGCAGGTAGCCAAGGATGTGACGGGAGCGGCCGCGAACCATCACCTCCTGCTTGCCCTCCCCCACGTTGTCCACCACCGTCTTCTCGGGATCGAGCTGCTCACGGTATTGATCGAAGTAGGCCACTTCCAGGTTGGTCCCCTGGCGCACCGAGCCACGGCTCGCCTCGAGCTGGCCCATCAGCAGCTTGATCAGGGTCGACTTGCCGCAGCCGTTAGGGCCCACCAGAGCAATCTTGTCCCCGCGCAGCACCTGCAGATCCAGTCCCTGGAACAGGGTGCGATCGCCAAAGTCCAGCCCCAGCCCCTCGGTCTCGAACACCAGCTTGCCGGAGCGGCCCGCCTCGTCCAGTTGCAGCTTGGCCTTGCCCTGCAGTTCCCGGCGCTGGGTGCGCTCCATGCGCATCGCCTTGAGGGCCCGCACCCGTCCCTCGTTGCGGGTACGACGCGCCTTGATCCCCTGGCGCACCCATACCTCTTCCTGGGCCAGCTTGCGGTCGAACTCGGCGTTTTTCAGCTCCTCGACCCGCAACCACTCCTCCTTGCCTTGCAGATATTCGTCGTAGTTGCCGGGCCAGGAGGTGATCACGCCGCGATCGAGATCGATGATCCGGGTCGCCAGCTTGTGGATGAACTCCCGGTCGTGGGAGATGAAGACGATGGCGCCGCGAAAGTCCTTGAGGAACTCTTCCAGCCAGTTGATGGCATCGATGTCCAGATGGTTGGTCGGCTCGTCCAGCAGCAACAGATCCGGGTCACACGCCAGGGCACGGGCCAGAGCCACCTTGCGCAGCCAGCCACCAGACAGACTGTCGAGCGTCACATCAGGGTCGAGATCGAGCAGGGTCAGCACCTGATTGATGCGGGTCTCGTACTGCCAGCCGTTCTGATAGTCGAGCTGCTCCTGCAACTGGCTCATGGTGCGAATGTTGGCATCGGAAGGGTCGTGCGCCAGGGCGTGGGAGACATGGTGATACTGCTTGAGCAGCTCCCCTACCCCGGCCAGCCCTTCTGCGGCGTAATCGAACACGGTGATCTCGCTCGAGGCGGGCGGATCCTGCTCGAGGCGGGTCACTTTCAAATCTTGTTGCAACACCAGACGGCCGTCGTCCAGCGGCAGTTCGCTGGCAATCACCTTCATCAGGGTGGACTTGCCCGCCCCGTTGCGACCCACCAGACAGAGGCGCTCGCCCCGCTCTATGGTGAGCTCGGCATGGTCGAGCAGCGGAAAATCACTGAACGACAGGGACGCGCCGTGCAATGTCAAAAGAGCCATGTTTGTTCCTTGTTGCTTATGAAAAAACGGGCGGCAGCGTGAGTCTGCCCCCGTTTTGTCGTCAAATCCTGCTCACCCCTGTGCCAGCCAGCCTTGCAGCTCCCTCAGGGTGAAGGGCCAGCCCAGCTCCCGGCCGGCACTGTCTTGCAGCACCGGGATGCGCACCCGGTAAGCCTCGAGCCAGGCCTCCTCCTCCAGGATGTCGCAGCGGCGGGTCTGCGCGGCCATCCCGGCCTGTTCCACCAGCGCCCACGCCTGTTCGCACAGGTGGCAGCCGTCGGTGTGAAACAGGGTCAGCATCAGCCTTGTGCCTCGGCGTGGGTGATGATCCAGCAGTTGTGGATATGCTGGTTGCGCTCGAAGTCCTTGGGCCGGGTCTTGTTCGTGATGTTCTGCGCCTTGAGACCGATGGCGTCAAGGCCGGCCAAGTCCATCTTGAAGTGGCGCTTGTTGTTGGAGAAGACCAGGGTGCCGTCCGCCGCGAGCAGGCGCTTGAGGTGCTGCATCAACAGCAGGTGATCCCGCTGCACGTCGAAGCTCTCGTCCATCCGCTTGGAGTTGGAGAAGGTGGGCGGATCGATGAAGATGAGGTCGTACTGCTCGTCGGCTTCCGACAACCACTTCAGACAATCCGCCTGCACGAACTTGTGCTCGCGGCCCACCAGCGAGTTGAGGCGCATGTTGTCCTGGGCCCAGTTGAGGTAGGTGCGCGACATGTCCACCGTGGTGGTTTCGCGGGCGCCGCCGAGCCCCGCGTGCACGGTGGCACTGCCGGTGTAGGCGAAGAGGTTCAGGAAGCGCTTGCCCTTTGCCATCTGGCCCAGCATGCGGCGGGTCTGGCGGTGGTCGAGGAAGAGGCCGGTGTCCAGATAGTCGTAGAGGTTGACCCAGAGGCGTGCACCGTACTCCTGCACCTCCATCCGGTGCTGCTCTTCGGAGAGCTTCTGGTACTGCTGTTTGCCTTCCTGGCGCTCGCGCACCTTCAGGATCACCTTCTCGCCGTCCATGCCGGTCACCTTGATGGCGGCCTGCACCATGTCCAGCAGACGCTGGCGGGTCTTCTGGGCGGGAATGTCCTTGGGCGCCGCGTACTCCTGTACCACCAGATAATCCTGATAGCGGTCGATGGCAGCGTTGTACTCCGGCAAGTCCGCGTCATAGAGGCGGTAGCAATCGAGGTTCTCCTTGCTCGCCCATTTCTCGAGGGTCTTCAGATTCTTGCGCAGACGGTTGGCAAAGTCCTGGGCCACCTCTTTCTGGGAAGCAACGGCATCGAGGGCGATCTGATAGTTGCGCAGCTGGCACTCGAGGGCGCCGTTGAACAGGCGATACTGCTTGTCGGCACGCAAGCGCAGGCAGCTCAGGAGTTCGGGAGAGGCGGAGAGAATGGTGACCTTCCACCCCTGGAAGCCGCGGCGCAGGGCATCGCCAAGGGCCTGATGCACTTCCAGCAACGCCGGGAATTCACCGAGACGCTCGCCATAGGGCGGGTTGGAGATAAGCATGCCGACCTGACGGCTCTCTCCTTCCACAGCCGGCATCGGCAGCGGATTTTCCAGCTTGGTGACATCGGCCTGCTTGAAGGTAATGAGATGGGCCACGCCGGCGGCCTTGGCGTTGTCACGGGCCTTCATCAGGACCCGGGTATCCGCATCGCAACCGAACAGTTTCACCTCGCAGCGCTGCATGCCGCGCTTGGCACGCACCTGGGCTTCCATCATCAGACTCTGCCACAGTTCACCATCGTGTTGCAGCCAGCGATCGAAACCGAAGCGCTCACGGCGCAGCGCAGGCGCCATGTCGGCAGCGATGAAGGCCGCTTCAATCAGCAGGGTACCGGAGCCGCACATGGGGTCCATCATGGGCTCGCCGGCCCAGCCGCTGCGGGCAATCATGGCCGCAGCCAGGTTCTCTTTGAGGGGCGCCTCGCCGGTGCCCTGGCGATAGAAGCGCTGGTGCAGCGCCGGGCCTGACAAGTCCAGCGTGATATTGGCCTTGCCTTTGCCAAGGTGCGCCATGATGCGAATGTCCGGGGACTTCTTGTCCACATCCGGGCGCACGTGACCGCGCTTGGTGAAGCGATCGACGATGGCGTCCTTGATCTTCAGGGCGCCGTACTGGGTATTGCGAATGGAGGCGTTGGTACCGGTAAAGTCCACCGCGATGGTGGCGGTACCGGAGAAGTGATCTTCCCAGGGAATGGTATGGGCCCCGAGGTAGAGGTCCAGATCGTCGTTCATCTGGAACTCGGAGAGCACCAGCACGATTCGGGAGGCAAAGCGGCTCCATAGACAGGCCTTGTAGCCGATGGCCAGTTCGCCCTTGAAATGGACGCCGGCCACGGTCTCACGGACCTGCTCCGCACCCAGATTGGTCAGCTCGACGGCCAGCAGGTTTTCCAGCCCCTTGGGGCAGGTTGCAAAAAATTCTTTCATCACGCTCACGGGGATGCCATAAAAATAGTGCCGCATTATACCTTATCGGCCCGCGCTCGGCACTCGAACCTTGGACAAAGGCGCCATATAAACGGCAAGAGGCGCGGCAAACGCTCCCCTCCCCCTTGCGGGCGACAGGATCCCGCTCCTGGCTGGCAGTTGTCTACCATCACATTCGTAAAGAATTCGAAAATCTTGCCCGGACCAGGCAGAAAATGGTCGTGACGACCAGACGAAGGAAAAAGACAAATAATGGAACAAGAGAGAGACTGAGCGCTTAAATATCAGACCAATATAGCAGGCCTATAACGGACTTATTCGTCGCCATATAACGGCCCCATCGTCAGCCCACTTCCCGATATTGTGTCTGTGCCCGGACTCTGGCTTGCATCCGGTTATTCATCACCTTGATCACGGCAAAGCGCGGCAGCGTCTTGCTGTTGGTCAGCACCAGTTCGTCGGTCAGGTTCAGGCAAACGCTCGCCTGATCGCCGGCTTCGATGACCATGAATTCCCCCCGACCGTGGGGAGTATCCATCCACACCAGGGATCCCATCTCTGGAATAACATGAGCCTGCTGTTCATGAAAGAACCAGCTTTGCGGCATCAGGGGTTTATAAAAACGGCTGACGACGATGGCATTGAGGACCAGCTGGACCTGGTGGGGCGTACTCCAGTCGAGTTCAGCGGCCTTGTCCATCAACTGGTAATAGAGGGCGGCATCATCCACACAAAAAGGCTGGGTGGTGAAAGAACAGGGAACAAGTTGCCGACCTTTATATTCGGTGGCAAATATCATGCGATCGGACAAATCCAGCATCAGGCGATCATCCTGAGCGTCATAATGCCACTGCCAATTGTCATTGGGTTGAATACACATGGTGGTGCCCTTATCTAAGCCGTCCCTCGACTTTATTCCATGTCGAGAATTTGAGCAACGTTAAATAAGGGCAACCGGTTATTTTTTAAATATGGGTAACGATCTCTTTGACCAGACTCGGCCCTTTATAAATAAAGCCGCTGTAAATCTGGACAAGACTGGCACCCGCCGCCAGTTTTTCCCGAGCCGCCATGGCGCTGTCGATACCACCCACGCCGATAATGGGCAGGGCGCCGTCGAGGGCCTTGGCCAGGTGGCGGATCACCTCGGTGCTCTTGTGCTGGAGCGGACGACCGCTAAGCCCGCCGGCCTCTGCGGCATGGGGCATGTCATATATCATCTCCCGCTCCAGAGTGGTATTGGTGGCGATGACACCGTCAATACGGTTCTTGATCAAAGAGGCGGCTACCTGATCTATTTCATCGAGTGACAGATCCGGGGCAATTTTCACGGCCAGCGGCACATACTTTTTATATTTCTCGGCCAGCTCCTGTTGGCGCTGTTTCAATGCGGCCAGCAGTTCATCCAGCGCATCGCCATATTGCAATTGACGCAGACCCGGGGTGTTTGGTGAGGAAATATTGACCGCAATATAACCGGCGTGGTCATACACCTTGTCCATGCAGAGAAGGTAATCATCCTTGCCCTGCTCGATGGGGGTGTCCTTGTTCTTGCCGATATTGATGCCGATCACCCCCTGATATTTGGCCTCTTTCACCTTGGCCACCAGATGATCGACGCCCTTGTTGTTGAAGCCCATGCGATTGATGATCCCCTCGGCCGGGATCACCCGGAAGAGACGTGGCTTGTCATTGCCGCTCTGGGGTCTGGGGGTCACGGTACCGACCTCGATGAAACCGAACCCCATGGCGCCGAAGGCATCTATGCACTCCCCGTCTTTATCCAGACCGGCGGCCAACCCCACCGGATTGGCAAAATTAAGCCCCATGACGGTGACGGGGCGTTTGGGCAGAGAGTGGCGGAAGAAACAATCAAGCGGGGTACCGAGAAGGCGGGGCAAATATTTGATGGAGAGATCGTGAGCCTGCTCCGGATTGAGTTTGAACAGGAAATGCCTGGCGAGTGGGTACAGCATGCTTGCTCCTTAAAAAAAGCCCCGGCAACTGGCCGGGGCTTTTGGGGTTATGCCGAGGTTCGGCAATTCAACTGGAGCAGGTTCAACTCTCGCAAGGCCACCGAGAACTTGGCGAACTCGTGCGTGCTCGTGGTCTTGAAGTCGGCCAACATGTGGGTCCAACGGGACAAGAGTTGCTCATGCTCCGAAATCCAGTCGGCCAGTATGGTAGCGCATTCCCCCTGCTCTTTGCACCCTTCCAGTACCACGGAGGTGAGGCTGCGTTGCTGCCAGTCCAGATCTTCGCGGAAGGAGGCCCGCGCCATCGCCTGCCAGTGGTTGCCCACCGGCTGATGGTTGATCTGTTCGAGGAACCAGTGCAGATCCAGCTTGGCGCCCAGGCGGTAGTAGACGTTGGCAACCCGCAGGATGTCGGTCTTGTGCTCCGCAGCAATCTGCGCCAGATCCAGGCAGGAGAAGAGGCTGCTCATGTGGGCCACGCGACGGGCGATGGCCTCCGGCACCTGTTTCTCCACCAGGGCGGCGACCGCCTGGCTGTGTTCGGCCACTTCGCTTTCGTCCATTACCTCATAAAGGTGCTGACTCAGGGTCTCGAAGGCCGGGCGGAAGAAGGCGATGTTCTCGCCGATGCTCCAGCTGCGGTTGCGGGCGCGCAGGAACCAGCGGGTGGCGCGGCGTACGATGCGGCGGCTGTAGAACATCAGCTCGAGCTGGGTCTGGGCATCCACCCCGTTGTCACACCCTTCGATGTCACGCCACAGGGCGCCGAGGCCGAACACTTCCCGGGCCATGGCGAAGCAGCAGGCCACTTCCGCCACCGAGGCACCGGTCTCGTCCTTCATCCGGCTGGCGAAGTTGAGCCCCATGTCGTTGACCAGCATGTTGGCCACCCGGGTCGCGATGATCTCGCCTCGTAGCGGGTGCTGGGCCAGGGCAGCGCCAAATTGCTGCTGCAACTGGGTCGGGAAGCTGGTGACCAGCATGTTGGCGAGGAAGGGCTCCTCGGTCACTTCCGGGCAGTTGAGCTGCTCTTTGAGCACCATCTTGCCGTAGGCCACCAGCACCGCCAGCTCGGGTCGGGTCAACCCCTGCCCTGCCGCCATCCGCTCGGAGAGCTCCTCGTCGGAGGGGAGGAACTCGAGCGCCCGGTCCAGCTTGCCTTCCCGCTCCAGCCCCTGGATGAAGCGCTGCTGCTCTTTCAGCTGCTCGGCACCACGGAAGGCGGTCACCGAGATGGATTGTGACTGGCGGTAGGCGTTGGTGATGACCACCTGGGCCACCGCATCCGTCATCTCGTAGAGCATCTGGTTGCGCTGCTTGAGGGTCAGGTCACCGGCCGCCACCAATTGGTTCAGCAGGATCTTGATGTTGACCTCGTTGTCGGAGCAATCCACCCCGCCCACGTTGTCGGTGAAGTCGGTGTTGATGCGACCACCCTGACTGGCGTACTCCACCCGGCCAAGCTGGGTGAAGCCCAGGTTGCCACCCTCGCCCACGATGCGGGCACGCAGGTCACGCCCATTGACCCGCAGCACGTCGTTGCTGCGATCCCCGACGTCGGCGTCGCTCTCGCGGGCGCTCTTCACATAGGTGCCGATGCCGCCGTTCCAGAGCAGGTCGACGTTCAGGCAGAGCAGCGCCTTGATCAGCTCGTTCGGGGCCATGCCGCTCTTGTCGGTGCCGAGCAGGGTCTGCATTTCCGGGCTCAGCTTGATGGACTTGGCAGAGCGCAGGAAGATGCCGCCCCCCTTGGAGATGAGCTCACGGTTGTAGTCATCCCAGCTCGAGCCCGGCAGCTCGAACAGGCGCTTGCGCTCGACGAAGCTCCTGGCCGCATCCGGGGTCGGGTCGACGAAGATGTGCATGTGGTTGAAGGCGCCCACCAGCTGGATGTGCTCGGAGAGCAGCATGCCGTTGCCGAACACGTCGCCGGCCATGTCGCCTATCCCCACGCAGGTGAAGTCGGTGGTCTGGCAGTTGATGCCGATCTCACGGAAGTGGCGCTTGACCGATTCCCAGGCGCCGCGGGCGGTGATGCCCATCTTCTTGTGGTCATAGCCCACCGAGCCGCCGGAGGCAAACGCATCGCCGAGCCAGTGGCCGTATTCGAGGCTTATCTCGTTGGCGATGTCGGAGAAGGTGGCAGTGCCTTTGTCGGCGGCCACGACCAGGTAATAATCATCCTCGTCGTGACGCACCACGGATTTTGGCGGGATCACCTCGCCGCCGATGATATTGTCGGTCACATCGAGCAGGCCGCGGATGAACAGACGGTAGCAGGCCTTGCCCTCCTCCTGGATGACGGCACGGGGCGCCCCCGCCGGCATCTGCTTGCAATAGAAGCCGCCCTTGGCGCCCACCGGCACGATGACGGTGTTCTTCACCTGCTGAGCTTTCACCAGACCCAGCACTTCGGTGCGGAAGTCCTCTTTGCGATCGGACCAGCGCAGGCCGCCACGGGCCACCTTGCCCCAGCGCAGGTGTACTCCTTCCACTCGCGGGGAGTAGACGAAGATCTCGAACTTCGGCAGCGGCAGCGGCATGTCGGTGATGCAGGAGGGGGCCAGCTTGAAGGAGATGTAGGGCTTGATGTTGCCCGCCTTGTCCAGCTGGTAGTAGTTGGTGCGCAGGGTGGCGTCGATCATCTCCACATAGCGGCGAATGATGCGATCGTCATCCAGGTTGGCGACCTGATCCAGCTTGGCGGCGAGCTGCTCGTGCAGCTTGGCGGATGCCTTGGCATCTTGCGATGGCACCTTGGCATCCTGCTTGATGGCCGGATCCAGGCGCTGTTCGAACAGGGTGAACAGCAGCTGGGCGATGTCCGGATAACGGGTCAGGGTCTCCTCGATATAGGACTGGCTGAAGGAGACGCCGGTCTGGCGCATGTATTTGGCATAGGCCCGCAGCACGGATACCTGACGACCGGTGAGGCCGGCCCCCAGCACCAGACGGTTGAAGCCGTCATCTTCCAGGGTCTTGTTCCAGATGGCGGCGAAGGCCTGTTGGAAGCGCTGCTGGCTCTGCTCCAGATCGAACGGTTGCTCGCCCCGCAGCAGCATGGAGAAATCGAGGATCCAGAACACCTCGCCGGTGGGGGTCCGTACCTGATACGGGGTCTCGCCGATGACGCGCAGCCCCATGTTTTCGAGCATGGGCAGGACGTCGGAGAGGTGGATGGGTTCGCTTCGGTGGAACAGCTTGAGGCGTACCCGGCGATCGTTCTCCTCCTCCTGGGCGCGGTAGAACAGCATGCCAAGCGGCTCGGCCTCGCTCAATCCATCCAGGGCCATGATGTCCGCGACGGCAGAGCCCGGCAGCACATCTTCCTTGTAGGCGCGGGGGAAGGCGGTGCTGAAACGGCGGCGCAGTTCGTTGCCGCGGGCCTCGCCATAGTGGGAAAGCAGCACGGAATCCAGGCGGTCATCCCAGCTGCGGGCCGCTTCAATCAGGTTGTTCTGTACTTCGTTCACATCCACATCCACGTTGTTGTTGTTGACCCGCACTATGTAGTGGGTCCGTGCCAGCACACCCTCGGTGAAGTAGACGTTGAACTCCACATCGATGCTGCTGCCAAAATATTTCTGCAAAATCTGCTGGGTCTTGACCCGCAGCGCCGTGTTGTAGCGCTCCTTGGTGACATAGACCATGCAGGAGAAGAAGCGGCCGTAGACGTCGCGGCGCACGAACAGGCGCAGCATGTCCCGCTCCTGCATCTCCAGCACCCCGAGACCGGTGGCCAGCAGCTCCTCTTCACGGGCCTGGATCAGCTCGTCGCGCGGGTAGGTTTCCAGCACGTTCAGCAGCGCCTTGTAGGCATGGGAGCCCGATTCAAAGCCGGAGGCGGCCATGATGCGCTCGAGGCGGTGGCTGATGAGGGGGATCTGGGTCGCACTGGTGTTGTAGATGGAGGAGGCATACAAGCCGATGAAGCGATCCTCTCCCACCACCTTGCCGTGCTCGTCGAAACGCTTGATGCCGATGTAGTCCACATAGGCCGGACGATGCACCCGGGACTTGCTGTTGGACTTGGTGAGGATCAGCAAGTCGGAACTGAGGGCCGCGTGACGGGCGCTGGCGGGCATGGTGCCGAGGCGCTGGCCTTCGTCCTTGATGGAGTTCTTCATCAGCCCCAGGCTGGACTCGGGCTGCGGCAGGATCTCGTGATCCCCCTCCACCGCCTTGACGTCGTAGCGACGATAACCCATCAGGGTGAAGTTGTGGGCGGCCACCCATTTGAGGAAGGCGACGCAGGAGTCCACCTCGGCCTGGCTGACCGGGTTCTTGCGTTTGGGCAGCTCCTCGATGATCTCGTTCAGGCGCGCCAGCATGGGCTGCCAGTCTCCCACCGCCAGGGCCACTTCCCGCGCCACCGAGTTGAGCTCGGCAGTCAGGGCGTCCATCTCCTCTTCACCGGTCAGGTGATCGATTTCGATGAGGAAGGCGGTTTCCACCGAGGTCTGCTCTGCGGTGTTGTCCAGATCCAGGATGGCGCCAATCTTGCCGCCTTCGCCGCGGATCAGGTGCAGCGGCTGGTGCAGCATCATGTGGGCGGTGATATTGAGACGCTTGAGCGCCATGCGGATGGAGTCCACCAGGAAGGGGGAATCCTGCAGGATGATCTCGACGATGGTATGGGGAGACTGCCATCCGTGGCGGGTCAGCTCGGGGTTGTAGACCCGGATATAGGGCTCGATGCCGGTACGGTGGTTGAGGGCATTCCACAGACTGAGGGCGGCGCCATAGAGATCGCTGTCATTGCGGTCATGCAGATCAGTACTGGCCATGTTGCCGTAGAACTTGGCAACGAAACATTCGACCAGGGAGGCACTGTTTTTCGGCAATTTCTGGTGGATCAGACTGAGAACGTTTTCGAGCAGAACGGAGGTAGGGGCGTCTTTCAATGCCATTGCTAGTTTCCTTATCGGACGACATCACAGACACGGCGACATCCACCCAGGATGCCCACCGGTACAGAGTTGCAGCGAAGTGTAATGGCTTGGATCAAGGAAGGCGAGCAAAGGTGATAACGGGATGTTAAAAACAAGGGGCAGATCACGGCTTGGGTTGTGATAAATTTTGCCAAGTTGGCAAAATTCAGAAAATCGCACTGGATGTCGCGCCATTTACCGGATAGATAGTGACTTAAAGCAGATATTTACCCGGATTGATGTTCAATTTTTGTTAATTTATGCGTTCCAGGGAAATGAAGCGATGATCGTCCTGGGTTTTCAGTCGAAAGTAGCCGTGAACGCCGCTCTCCGACACAAAACGCCGGATTTTCTCCAACCCCAGCTCCAGGGTCAGACCCTGCTCGGTACGTACCACCAGGCGGTTCACCTGCCCCTGGTACATCAACATGATCTCGTCGCGGCCAAGGGAGAGCCGAAAAGTGTATTGCCTCATGTCACCTCCTGGTCATCCATGAAAAACGGGCAGGAGAGCCAGACTCCCCTGCCCGCCGTCGTGACGCTTACTGTGCCAGCGCCTTGCTCACCTTCTCGAACAGATCCCGCGCCAGCCCGTCCAGGTTGGCCAGGCGGGTCAGCTCGGCGCGAACCAGCGCCTTGCGCCCCTCATCGAGCCGCTTGAACTGGATAAGCGGGGTGATGAGGCGGGACGCCACCTGGGGATTGACCTCGTTGAGCTCGATCAAGAGATCGGTCAGGAAGCGATAGCCGCTGCCATCGGCGGCGTGGAACTGCACCTGGTTGCTCATGGCGAAGCTGCCGATGAGCGCCCGCAGCCGGTTCGGGTTGCGGATGCTGAAGGTCGGGTGCGCCATCGCCTGCTTCACGTCATGGAGCACATCCTTGGCCGGCTTGGCCCCCACCAGCCGCAGCCAGTTGTCCAGTACCAGGCCATCATGGGCCCACTTGCCTTCGAAGTCGGCCAAGAGCGCAGCGCGGCACGGCAGCAGATGGCTGTTGGCCACCTGGAGCGCCGCCAGGGTGTCGGTCATGTTGTCGGCAGCCCCGTACTGCTCGCGCACCAGGGTATCGGCCTTCGCGGCATCCAGCGCCGCCAGATAACCCAGCACCACACCCTTGAGGGCCCGCTTGGCCATGTCGGCATGGACCACCTGATAAGCCGGCAGACGCAGGCTCTCGTAGCACGCCAGCAGGCGGTCGCCAAAGGCGTGGGCCAGAGCAGTCTGAATGCCGTTGCGCACCTGATGGATGGCGTCGATGTCGGCTACCTCGAACAGCTCGGCCAGGGTCGCCTCTCCCGGCAGGGCCAGGATCTCTGCCTTGAGGGCGGGATCCAGTGCAGCCTCGTCCAGAATGGCGACAAAGGCCGCCAGCAGGGTGTGGGAGAGTTCAATCCCCTGCCCGTGCTGGACCCGGGCAACCCCGTCGATCACCGCCTTGTTGATCAGCATCTGGGCCGCATCCCAGCGGGCAAACTCGTTGCGGGCATGGCGCATCAGGAAGGCCAGGGCCTCGTCGCTGTAGTCATAGTGCAGCTTGACCGGGGCGGAGAAGTCCCGCAGCAGGGAAGGTACTGGCCTGACCGGTACCCGATCGAATTCGAAAGTCTGCTGTGCTTCCAGCACGTCCAGCACATTGCCAATGGCCTTGCCCTGGTATTGCAGCGCAATAACGGCACCCTGCTCATCGTAGAGCTCGATGTCGAGGGGGATATGCAGCGGCAGCTTTTGTGGCTGATCCTGGGTCGGCGGCGTGTACTGGCTCACGTGCAGACGATAGACACCGCTTTCGGCATCGTATTCGTCGGTCACGGTGAGCTCGGGGGTGCCGGACTGGCTGTACCAGCGGCGGAATCGAGCGAGATCCACCCCGGAGGCATCCTCCATCGCCTGCACGAAGTCGTCGCAGGTGGCGGCAGAGCCGTCGTGACGCTCGAAGTAGAGTCGCATGCCCGCCTGGAAGGCGTCCTCCCCCAGCAGGGTGTGCATCATGCGGATCACTTCAGAGCCCTTCTCGTAGACGGTCAGGGTGTAGAAGTTGTTCATCTCGATCACCACATCCGGGCGGATGGGGTGGGCCATGGGGCCGGCGTCTTCGGCAAACTGCGGACCGCGCACGGTGCGCACGTTGTTGATGCGGTTGACGCCGCGCGACCCCAGATCGGAAGAGAACTCCTGATCCCGGAACACCGTCAGCCCCTCTTTGAGGCTTAACTGGAACCAGTCGCGGCAGGTGACGCGGTTGCCGGTCCAGTTGTGGAAGTATTCGTGGCCGATCACCCGCTCGATGCCGTGGTAGTCCGCATCGGTGGCAGTGGCCGGGTTGGCCAGCACGAACTTGGAGTTGAAGATGTTGAGCCCCTTGTTCTCCATGGCCCCCATGTTGAAAAAGTCCACCGCCACGATCATGTAGATGTCGAGGTCATACTCGAGGCCGAAACGCTGCTCGTCCCAGCGCATGGAGTTGATGAGGCTCTCCATGGCGAAACCGGCGCGGTCCAGGTTGCCCTTGTCCACGAAGATCTCGAGCGCCACCTGGCGGCCGCTTTTGGTAATGAAGTGGTTGCGTTCCACGTCGAAGTCACCGGCAACCAGGGCAAACAGGTAACTCGGTTTGGGGAAGGGATCCTGCCACTGCACGAAGTGGCGACCGTCGTCCAGATCGCCGCTCGCGACCTTGTTGCCATTGGAGAGCAGATAGGGGTACTTGGCCTTGTCGGCGGTGATGCGGGTACTGTAACGGGCCAGGATGTCTGGCCTGTCCATGTAATAGGTGATACGACGAAAGCCCTCGGCCTCGCACTGGGTGCAATAGGCATCGCCGGATTTGTAGAGCCCCTCCAGCGCCGTGTTGGCGGCGGGATCAATGTCGGTGACCACGGTCAGCACGCACTCGGCCGGCAGGTTGAACAGGGTCAGGCTGCTCTCTCCCTGCTCGTATTGCTGATAGGGCACGCCATCCACACTGACACTGACAAGGTCAAGCCCCTCGCCGTCCAGCACCAGGGGCTCGTTGTGATCGCCGCTGCGACGCAAACGGGAGATGGCGGTGACCCGGGTCAGGGGCTCTTGCAGCTGAAAATCGAGATCCAGGCTGTCACACCAATAGAGGGGAGCCTGGTAATCCTGGCGATATTTGGCCGTCATGGCCTGAGGTTGTTCAGTCATTATTGTGTGCTTCCACGCTTTGTTATTGACGTGTCAGAGGCTGTCACAAGGCTCGGACAGGGTCAAATAGTTTGCATTCAGGCAAAAGAAAGGGCGACCCGAGTCGCCCTTGTCATTTCGTTGCCAGCATCAGCTCTTCTTGCTGAGGGTGGCCAGATCCGCCGTGATGTTGGCCGCTTCCACCTGGTATTCGTCAGGTGCCTCGAAATCGGTCGGCAGTTCATCCAGGCTCTTCACCGTCGGCTTGCCAAGACGGGTCAGCCGCTCGTTGGCTCGCGCCAGCGCCTTCTCGTCCTGTTTGGCCTGTTCAGCCAGCCGCTCGGCTTCGTTCAGGGAGACCGACTTCTTGTCCTTGTCCGCCTGATACTCCTTGATGTCCTGCAGCACATAGGCAAATTCCGGATCCTTGGTGATCCGTGCCTCGTGGGCCGCTTTCAGCTTGGGCAGCAGGCTGGAGAAGTCCCCCAGTCGCTCGTAGCTGGCCGAGGCAATCTTGTCCCAGGGCAAGGCGTTGAACTCGCGGCTCTCCCCCGTCTCCTCCGGCGCCACTGCGGTCGGGAAGGCGATATCGGGTGCAACCCCTTTGTTCTGGGTACTGCCGCCATCGATACGGTAGAACTTGGCGATGGTGTACTGCACGTGACCCAGCGGCTGCTCGTAGAAGTCATAGACCTTGGCGAGGCTGCGATGCTGCTGCACCGTCCCCTTGCCAAACGAGTTTTCGCCGAGGATCAGCGCACGACCATAGTCCTGCATGGCGGCAGCGAAGATCTCGGAGGCCGAGGCGCTGTAGCGGTCGATCATCACCGACATGGGGCCACCGTAGTAGACATTGCCGTCGTCGTCGCCATTGACGGTGATGCGACCCATGTGATCACGGATCTGCACCACGGGGCCGCTGGCAAAGAAGAGACCGCTCAGAGCGGAGGCTTCCGTCAGGGCACCGCCACCGTTGCCGCGCAGATCGACGATGAGGCCGTCGATCTTCTGCTTGTTGAGGCTGGAGATCTCCTTGATCACGTCGTCGTGCAGGTTGACGTAGAAGCTCGGGATCTCGAGCACGCCGATCTTCTTGCCCTCGGCGGTGATCACCTTGGACTTGGCGGCTCTGTCTTCCAGACGCACCTTGTCACGCACCAGCTCCACCAGCTCGGTCTTGGCGGTCGCGCCCTTGCCGCGCTGGATCTCCAGCTTCACCTTGCTGCCCTTGGGCCCCTTGATGAGCTCGACCACGTCGTCAAGACGCCAACCTATGACATCCACAATCTTGCCGTCGTCCTGCCCCACCCCGGTGATCTTGTCATCGGGTTTCAGGTGATTGGACTTGGCCGCCGGGCCGCCGGGCACCAGGGAGCGGATGACGGTAAAGTCATCTTCCGCCTGCAGCACGGCGCCAATCCCCTCCAGCGAGAGGTTCATCTCGGTGTTGAACCGATCGGCGCTGCGCGGAGACAGATAGCTGGTGTGCGGTTCGATGGCGCGGGCGAAGGAGTTCATGAAGAGCTGGAACACGTCCTCGCTCTCGGTCTGGGACATCCGCTTGATGGCGTTGTTGTAACGCTTGCCAAGCAGCTCCTTGATCTCGGGCCACTCCTTGCCGCTGAGCTTGAGGCTCAGGGCATCGAACTTGACCCGCTGACGCCACAGCTCGTTGAGCTCGGCTTCATCCTTGGGCCAGGGAGCCCCTTCCCGATCGAAGACGTAATTGTCTTTCTGGGTAAAATCGAAGGGAGTGTCGAGCAGTTTGAGGGCGTATTCGAACCGCTCGTACCGCCGCTGCTGACTCAGGTTGAACATCTCGTAGGCCGGAGCCAGCCGCCCTCGCTCGAGGTCGGTGTCAAAACCGGTACGATATTTCTCAAAACGGCTGATGTCAGAGGCCAGAAACAGGTTGCGGCTGTAGTCCAGATTCTCCAGATATTTGTCAAAGATCACGGAGGAAAAGGCGTCGTCCAGCTTGAACTGTTTGTAGTGGGAGCGGGTAAACAGATTGGCAATTCGCTTGCTGGCCGTAGCATGTTGGCTCTCTTGAGCCAACACAGGCAAATCACTTTCCTTGAGCACCGGCTCGATGGCCTGTGCGAGCCCGGCAAGCGCCAGGCTACAGGCAACGAGTGAAAAACGAATCACGCCATGCTTCAACATTCGTCTCCTTAGAGAACCAGATGCTCGAACTTGACCCGCAACATCATGCCGGTCTGCAATTGAACCTGTACGTCATCCTTGGTCACTTCCTTGATGGTCGCAGGCACAGGGGACTTGCCCAGCACGACGCGCACGCCCTGCTCGACTTTCAGAGTAGCGGCATCCACTTTCACCAGCGGCGCATCGGCGACCGGTGCAGCCTTGGGAGCAGGGGCGGACTTGGGCTTGTCGGAGCGGGGAGCGTCAGCCTTGCGCGGCGCGTTGCGACGCGGCTGCTTGGGCTTGTCTTCCTTCTCCTTGGTGTTGGTGCGGCGGCTGGCAAAGACACGTTCCTTGCTCTCCTTGAGCGCCTGTTTGGCATGCTCGATGTGCTCTTCGGTGAGCAGCTCGCCCGGGTTGCCGTCCAGATCGACACGGGCCTGGCCAGCCTTGAGGCCATGCAGGTAACGCCAGCTGGAGGTGTATTGACGCAGAGCAGAGCGCAGCATGGTCTTGGAGACTCTCTCGTCATCAGCAAGACGCGCGGCCAGATCCTGGAAGATGCCAATCTTGAGTGGCTTGGCCTCTCCTTCAGCGATGAAGCAGGCCGGGAATTTCTCGACCAGGTAGGCGACGATCTCTTTACTGTTCTTCAGCTTTTCAGTGTTTTCCATGTATAACCTTGGCTTTCATATAGACGCACGGGCATGCCCGAACACAACAAAGGCCCCATTATAGAGAGCTTGGGACCTTTTGCGAACCATCTAGCAATGACTTAGAGCATGCTTTCCAAAATTTGCACCGTTTCTTCGAGGCCAATCCGGTCCTGCTCGTCAAAGCGGTTAAAGATTGGACTGTCGATGTCCAGCACCCCGATGATCTCCCCGCCACGGCGCAGCGGGATCACGATTTCCGAGTTGCTGGCACCGTCGCACGCAATGTGCCCCGCAAACTGGTGCACGTCGTCCACCAACTGGGTCTTGCCCTCGGCCACCGCTGTGCCACAGACGCCGCGCCCGACCGGGATGCGCACACAGGCCGGCTTGCCCTGGAACGGGCCGAGCACCAGGGTCTCGCCCTGCAGCAGGTAGAAACCAACCCAGTTGATGTCAGCCAGTTCCTGATTGAGCAGGGCAGACAGGTTTGCCAGGGTGGCGATCATGTCGGGTTCGCCCTCCAGCAATGCCTGGGCCTGCTGGTTGAGCGTGCGATAAAATGCTTGTTTTTCAATCATGATTAAATGAACTTCACTCCTTGATAATCAATGCAAGGTACCGTCCTGCCTGAAAATTTCAAATCAATTTTCAATTATCCCCCCTCCTGGGGCTCGATGAGAGTCCGTTCAACGTGCCGCCCCCAACATCAGTTGATGGCGCTGGCCATTGCTCCACTCGATGGTCAGGAGCCAGTCCATCGCCTCGGTCGTACAACTTCCCACCTGGGTTACCCCTCGCCACCCCGCTTGGCTGGGTTCAAACTGCACAGGGATGAGCCCCATGAACATCTCCTTGCCCTCGAGCCAGGCCTTGACCGGCGTGATGGCCGGCACACCCCCTTGAAGGCGCAGGACAAAGTCATGTTCAGGGCGGATCGGCAAGCCATCGATGCTGACCGTCAGCGGGCGATCCCCGACGATGAGGCGGCAGGGGCTGTGGGACAGATCACAAATCTGAACATTGGTGTCCTCTTCATGATCGCTTCCAGTGCCTGAAAACCAGGTTCGATAGGCCATCAGGGAGAGCAAAATGACCAGCACCATGGACAGGTGGACGATTTTGCGTGAAGTGAGTCTCTCTTTCATGAAAAAACAGCTCTGTAAGGTACTTTGAAAATGTAATTTTCGTGATCTGGCGCAAGGTAAAAACTGGCGGACATGAGACCCGCTGGAGCCAAATATATCACTGTTTGTACTGTTATTTTACCGGTCATTTCAGTATCATTCTCAATGGATTTTCATTTAACCACCTTTTGCTTTTCCTTTTATTAACAGATGTTAACGAGAGGATTTTGCAAAACCGGGGTGAAAATGGCCCAGGACACCGGGCAACACAAACAACAGCATCGGAAGCGGAATACAACGATGAGCCATACAACAAACCACCCTGAGTACAACTACACCGTTGTGCGCCAGTTCACCGTCATGACGATTGTCTGGGGTATCGTCGGCATGTCGGTGGGTGTATTGATTGCAGCCCAGCTGATCTGGCCTGCCCTCAACTTCGACACCCCCTGGCTGACGTACAGCCGTCTGCGTCCCCTGCATACCAATGCGGTCATCTTCGCATTTGGTTGCAGCGCCCTGATGGCCACCTCCTTCTACGTGGTGCAACGCACCTGTCAGGTCCGGCTGTTTGGTGGTCCCCTCGCCTCCTTCGTGTTCTGGGGCTGGCAGGCGATCATTCTGTCTGCAGCCATCTCGCTGCCGCTGGGGTACACCACCTCCAAAGAGTACGCCGAGCTGGAGTGGCCCATCGACATCGCCATCGCCGTGGTCTGGGTGAGCTATGCCATCGTCTTCTTCGGCACCCTGGTCAAGCGCACCACCTCCCACATCTATGTGGCGAACTGGTTCTTCGGTGCCTTCATCATCACGGTGGCCGTACTGCACATCGTCAACAACATGGAAGTGCCGCTCTCCGGCATGAAGTCCTACTCCATGTACTCCGGTGCCATGGATGCCATGGTGCAGTGGTGGTATGGCCACAACGCGGTGGGCTTCCTGCTGACGGCGGGCTTCCTTGGCATGATGTACTATTTCGTGCCCAAGCAGGCGGGTCGCCCCGTCTACTCCTACCGCCTCTCCATCGTGCACTTCTGGGCGCTGATCTCCCTCTATATCTGGGCCGGTCCGCACCACCTGCACTATACCGCCCTGCCTGACTGGGCCCAGTCGCTGGGCATGGTGATGTCCCTCATCCTGTTCGTGCCCTCCTGGGGCGGCATGATCAACGGCATCATGACCCTCTCGGGTGCCTGGCACAAGCTGCGTTATGACCCCATCCTGCGCTTCCTGATCGTCTCCCTGTCGTTCTACGGCATGTCGACCTTCGAAGGCCCCATGATGGCGATCAAGACCGTCAACGCCCTCTCCCACTACACCGACTGGACTATCGGTCACGTTCACTCCGGTGCCCTGGGCTGGGTTGCCATGGTGTCCATCGGTGCCGTCTACCACCTGATCCCGAACCTGTTCGGGCAGGGGCGCATGTACAGCATCAAGCTCATCAACGTCCACTTCTGGCTGGCCACCGTGGGCACCGTGCTCTATATCGTCGCCATGTGGATTTCCGGTGTGATGCAGGGCCTGATGTGGCGTGCGGTCAACGACGACGGCACCCTGACCTACAGCTTCGTGGAGGCGCTGCAAGCTTCCTATCCCTTCTACTTCGTGCGCTTCCTGGGTGGCTGCTTCTTCGTCACCGGCATGCTGCTGATGGCCTACAACGCCTATCGCACCGTCACTGCGCCCAAGGGTTCTCTGGAACCCGTCGCACAGCCAGCCTGATTTGAAGGGGTTTAAAGCATGAGCAACAACAACCGTCACGAGATTTTTGAAAAAAGCGTCCCCATGCTGGTGATTGGCATCATCTTCGCCATCAGCCTGGGGGGCCTGGTGGAAATCACCCCCCTGTTCTTCCAGAAGCAGACCAACGAGCCGGTGGAGGGCCTCAAGCCCTACACCGCCCTGCAGATGGAAGGACGCGACATCTACATCCGCGAAGGCTGCACCGTCTGCCACAGCCAGATGATCCGCCCGTTCCGCGCCGAGACCGAACGCTACGGCCACTACTCGGTTGCCGGCGAGAGCGTCTGGGAGCACCCCTTCCTGTGGGGCTCCAAGCGTACCGGCCCGGATCTGGCCCGGGTCGGCGGCCGCTACTCCGATGACTGGCATCGCGCCCACCTCATCAACCCGCGCGACGTGGTGCCCGAGTCCAACATGCCGGCCTTCCCCTGGCTCGAGACCAATGTGCTGAGCGGCGAGCTGACCGGCAAGAAGCTGGCTCTGTTCCGGGATCACTTCGGCGTGCCCTATACCGATGCCGACATCGCCGGTGCCGGTGAGGCCGTCAAGGGCAAGACCGAGCTGGATGCGCTGATCGCCTATCTGCAATCACTGGGCCATGCCCTGAAATAAGGAGTCGGGATATGGATTACGGCACATTTCGCGGCCTGTACACCCTGCTGCTGATGGTCATCATGATTGGCATCATCGTCTGGGCCTACAGCAAGCGCCGCAAGGCTTCTTTCGACGAGGCCGCCAACCTGGTTTTTGCCGATGACGAGCAACCCAGTGCTGATAACAAGAACGCAGGAGCGAAGCAATAATGAGCACTCTGTTTAGCATTTTTGTGACCGTCATAAGCCTTGGCACCATTCTCGGCTGCTTCCTGCTGCTGGCCTGGTGCATGAAGGACAAGATGGGGGCCGAAGAGGGCAAACCCATGGGTCACACCTTCGACGGCATCGAGGAGATCAACAATCCCCTGCCGAAGTGGTGGTCCTATATGTTCCTCTTCTTCATCGTCACCGGGCTCATCTACCTGCTCGCCTTCCCGGGCCTTGGCAACTTCAAGGGTCTGCTGGGCTGGCAGAGCTCCAACCAGGATGTGCGTTCCCTGGCCGAGTCCAAGGCGGCGGCCGAGTCTGCCAAGGCCGAAGGACGCGCGGTGGAATACGACCGGGAACTCGCCAAGGCCGACGAGATCTACGGCGCCAAGTTCCGCGAGCTGACCTATCAGGCTGACGGCAATAGCTACAAGGAGATCACCGAGATCGCCAAGGATCCGGAAGCCTTGAAGGTGGGTCAGCGCCTGTTCCTGCAAAACTGTTCCCAGTGTCATGGCTCCGATGCCCGCGGTGGCCGCGGTTTCCCGAACCTGACCGACAGCGAATGGCAGTGGGGCGGCGCCCCCGACCAGATCAAGACCACCATCATGGGCGGTCGTCAGGGGATCATGGCCGCCTGGGGCGAGATCCTGGGTCAGGACGGGGTGAAGGAGGTTGCCTCCTATGTGCTGAGCCTCTCCGGTCGCAAGGTTGATCTGGTGGAAGCCAAGAAAGGGGAAGCACGCTTTGCCATGTGCGCCGCCTGCCACGGTCCGGATGCCAAGGGCGGCATCGCCTTCGGCGCACCGGATCTCACCAACAACATCTGGCTCTATGGCGGCTCCCGTCAGGTGGTCGAACAGACCATCACCCACGGGCGCCACGGCGTGATGCCGGCCTGGAAGGACATTCTGGGGGAAGACAAGGTACATCTGCTCGCTTCCTACGTTTACAGCTTGTCCCACAACGATCGGCAAAATCAGCAGTAACATGTGATAAGCACGTGATTAATCAGCAAAAAGCCTCGACTCTTCGAGGCTTTTTGTTATCTTGTGTTGGCTGAATTACCGCCATTTCGTTAACCATTTGTTTCGGTAGCATCATGACTCAACCCTGGTATCGCCAATTCTGGCCCTGGTTCATCATCGCCCTCCCCTGCGCCGCCGTGGTAGGCAGCATCGCCACCGCCATCATTGCCAGCAAGGATGGGGTCAACCTGGTGGCGGAGGACTACTACAAGCAGGGCAAGGAGATTAACCAGGATCTCAGCAAGTTCGATCGCGCCGAGGCGCTCGGCATCCGTATCGCCCTCAATGTCAGCGACAAGGAGCTGACGTTAAATCCACTGTCCGGGGATTTCCCCCTCGGGCAGGCACTGCACCTCTCCCTGTTTCATCCCACGTTGGCGGGCCTGGACAGCGAACATCTGCTGACGGCCGATGGCAAGGGAGTCTATCGCCTGATGCTCGACAAGCCCCTCACCGGCAAGTGGCACGTGCGGGTCGATGCCTTCAACCATGAATGGCGCCTCCAGGAGACGGCACAACTGCCGACTCAGGCAGCGATTGAGCTCGATCCCAAGGGACGTTGAATCACGAAGGCAGGGTGATCGGCACGCCGGTCAGCCGCCCTTCTCCCCGACCCGGCCTGCAGGGCTGCATCAAAGAGGGATGATCACCATGACCGGCTGTTTTCACTGTGGTGAACCGGTTCCCACTGGCAGTAACTTTACTCTCGAGATCAAAGGCATCGTTCAGCCGATGTGTTGCCCTGGCTGTCAGGCCGTGGCACAGACCATTCTCGAATGCGGCCTCGCCAGTTATTACGAACACCGCACCGCTCCCGGCATCAAGGGGGAACTGGTGCCCGAAGAGCTCGCCGCCCTCACCCACTACGATCTGGCAGAGGTGCAGCAGGAGTTCGTCACCGACACCGGTACGGGTCGCGAAACTACGCGCGAGATCCAGCTGACGGTGGAAGGTTTGACCTGCGCCGCCTGTGCCTGGCTCATCGAGCGGCACCTGATGACCCTGCGCGGTCTGCGTTACATCAACGTCAATACCACCACCCATCGCGCCCGCATCAAGTGGGATCCGGCCCAGCTCTCTTTGAGCGACATTCTCAAGGGCTTTGCCAGGGTCGGCTATCGCGCCTATCCCTTCCAGACTCATCAGCAGGAAGCGCTCTACGCCAAAGAGGTGCGCAGCTACATGTTCCGCATGGCGCTGGCCGGCCTTGGCTCCATGCAGGTGATGATGTGCGCCGTAGCACTCTACATGGACCTCTTCATCAGCGTGGAAGAGGAGTTCATGATCTACTTCAAGTGGATAAGCCTTCTGCTCTCCACCCCCATCATGATCTACTCGGCCCAGCCTTTTTACGTGGGGGCATGGCGCAGCCTGAAGCAGGGGCACCTCTCCATGGATGTTTCGGTGTCGCTGGCACTGATCGGCGCCTTCGTCGCCTCCATCTGGGCCACGGTCTTCAACACGGGTGAGGTCTATTACGACTCCATCACCATGTTCGTCTTTTTCCTGCTGTTGGGCCGTCTGCTGGAACTGCGAGCGAGGCGCAAGGCGTCGGAGTCGAGCTCCAACCTGGCGCGTCTGGTGCCCATCATGGCGACCCGCATCGATGATGACGGCGAACACGAGGTGGCCGCCAAAACGCTGCGAGTCGGAGACAGGGTGCGGGTACTCGCGGGGGCCACCCTGCCGGCAGACGGCATCGTCACCTTGGGCCAGGCCAGCCTCAACGAATCCATGCTGACTGGCGAACAGTTGCCTCTGCTCAAGCAGGCCGGGGATCCCGTCTATGCAGGCACCATCAATACCGATGCCCCCCTGGAGATCCGGGTCAGCCATCCCATTGAAGAGTCGCGTCTGGCCCAGATCATGCGCCTGCAGGATCATGCTCTGGACGACAAGCCCGCCATCGCCCAACTGGCGGACGTGCTGTCGCGCCACTTTATCCTGGTGCTCCTGATCATTGCGGCCGGGGTCTGGACCTTCTGGCATTTTCATGAGCCCGAGCGGGCCTTCTGGGTCACCCTGGCGGTGCTGGTGGCGACCTGCCCCTGCGCCCTCTCGCTGGCCACCCCGACCGCACTGACCTCGGCCACTGCCAACCTGACCCGCAGCGGCATCCTGCTGCGCCGCGGCCACGTGCTGGACATTCTGACCCGGGCCAACCGCATCGTGATGGACAAGACGGGGACCCTGACCACGGGCAACATCAGCCTGGTGAGCACCCAGCCCCTCGGCGAGCTCGACGCAGCCCGCTGCCTCGCCCTCGCCCAGGCCCTGGAGACCTACTCCGAGCACCCCATCGCCCGTGCGTTTCGAAGCAAACCACTGGCGGACGGGGTGCCGCTCGCCGCCAGCGACATCACCCCCGTCATCGGCCACGGCGTGCAGGGGGTGATTGAGGGCAAACATTACCGCATCGGCAGTGCACGCTGGCTCGAACTGGCGCAAGAAGAGAATGCCGCTCAAGGGCTGGCCATCTATCTGGCCGATGAACACGGACTGCTGGCCCGTTTCATCCTGGCCGACACGCTACGCCCCGATGCCGGTGCACTGATCCAGGCCTTCAAGGAGGCTGGCCTGCAAACCACCATTCTCACCGGCGACGGTTCGGACCAGGCGGACATGCTGGCCCGCGAGCTGGGTGTCGATGAGCTGGTAAAAGGGGTCACCCCGGACGGCAAGCTGGCCTACCTCAAGGCCCGGGAAGCGGCCGGGGATATCAGCATCATGGTGGGAGATGGCATCAACGACGCCCCTGTGCTGGCCGGCGCCCACGCGTCCTTTGCCATGGCGGGGGGCACGGATCTGGCCAAGAACAGCGCCGACGCCATCCTGCTGGCCGACGATCTCTCCCGTCTGCTGGCCGCCCGGGCCCTGGCCCTGCGCACTCGCAAGATCATCAAGGAGAACTTTGCCTGGTCCATCGGCTACAACCTGCTTGTGCTGCCGCTGGCGGCAAGTGGCTGGCTCCCCCCTTATCTGGCGGCTGCTGGCATGTCCCTGAGCTCCCTCATCGTGGTCACCAACTCCATGCGGCTCAACCGGTGAGCAGCCATCTGGCATCCTCCCGGGTGGCGGCACCTCTTGCCTCGCCGGGTTATCATCCCCCTTTCACCACAGGGTCCGCGCCATGAACATCATCTTCGTCCTTATCCCCATCGCCATCCTGTTCGTTGTCATTGCAGGAGCCGTCTTCTTCTGGGCCATCCGCTCCGAGCAGTTCGAGGATCTCGACAGGCAGGGCTCCAACATCCTGTTTGACGAGGAGCAGCGCCCCTTGCCCCCCCCTGAACAACAAGCAGAACAGGAAAGCAAGCCTCATGACCAGCAGCCTTGACCTCATGGGCGCCCTGCTGGTCGGGCTTGCCGGTGCCGGCCACTGTATCGGCATGTGCGGCGGCGTGTCCGCCGCGCTCTCCATGGCCATACCTGCCGAGAGGCAGCATTTTTGGGGCCGACTCGGTTATCTGCTCAACTACAACCTGGGGCGCATCCTGAGCTATGTGCTGGCGGGCGCGCTGGTGGGTGGTTTGCTCGCCACCACCACGGAGATAGGCGCTGGCAAACACGCCCTGGCAGGGCTTCGCCTCATCGCCGCCCTGCTGATGATAGCGCTCGGCCTCTACTTGGCTGGCTGGTGGCATGGCGTCTTGCTGCTCGAGCGCATCGGTGCGAAGTTCTGGCCTCTCATCAAGCCGCTGGCAGGCAGGTTTCTCCCGTTTACATCAGCCTGGCAGGCCCTCCCCTTTGGCATGGTCTGGGGCTGGCTCCCTTGCGGCCTCGTCTACTCCATGCTGACCTGGAGCGCTGCCGCAGGCTCCGCAAGTGGCGGGGCGCTCATCATGCTCTTTTTCGGCCTCGGCACCCTGCCGACTCTGTTTGCGCTGGGGGGGCTGGCAGACCGATTGCGCTACTGGCTCACCCTGCGCAGCCTGCGCCTTGGGGGCGCCTTGCTGCTTATTGCCTACGGGATCCACACCCTCTGGATCGGGATGGCGTCCTTTTGAAACCCTATCCAAAACGGATGAGATGGTGGTAAACTTGTTTGATATAAATCAATTATTCATTTGAGCCTATGATCCCGGACAAGAAACCTGGCAGACGTATTCAGAGCGGTGGCTGTGCAATTCATTGCCAGGATTGCAGCATCAGCCAGCTCTGCATCCCCTTCACCCTTAACGACAACGAGCTCGATCAGCTCGACAGCATTATCGAGCGCAAAAAGCCGATCCAGAAGGGTGAAGAGTTGTTCAAGGCCGGCGATGAGCTCAAGTCGCTCTATGCCATACGTTCCGGGACCATCAAGTCATATACCATCACCGAACAGGGTGACGAACAGATCACCGCCTTCCACCTCGCCGGTGATCTGGTCGGTTTCGACGCCATCCACAAGCAGGCCCACCCCTCCTTCGCCCAGGCGCTGGAAACCGCCATGGTGTGCGAAATACCGTTCGATGTGCTCGACGACCTCTCTGGTAAGATGCCCAAACTGCGCCAGCAGATCATGCGGCTGATGAGCAACGAGATCATGGGCGACCAGGAGATGATACTGCTGCTCTCCAAAAAGAACGCCGAAGAGCGCCTCGCTGCCTTCCTGCACAATCTCTCGGTTCGCTTCTCCGAGCGCGGCTTCTCCGCCAAGGAGTTCCGCCTCTCCATGACCCGTGGGGACATCGGCAACTACCTCGGTCTCACCGTCGAGACCATCAGCCGCCTGCTGGGCCGTTTCCAGAAATCCGGTCTCATCAGCGTTAAAGGCAAATACATTACTGTATTGGACAACGTTGCCTTGGGCGTCATGGCCGGAGCCACTCGTCCTCCCTGCGGTTAATCCCCGTTTATTTCCTCTTTTGCCGGATCGGAGCACCCTGAAATTTGATCCGGCACACCTTCCCGCCTCCCCCCTTGGACTAAGCTGTAATAGCTAAAGAGTTGCCATCATTGGCCTTTTTGCCAAGGAGGAGAACATGGTCAAGTACCGAAACATTCTGGTGGTGATCAATCCCGAGGAGGAGCGCCAGATTGCGCTCGAGCGCGCGGTCAAGGTCGCCGAGCTGGATGAGGGCGCCCAGCTGACCCTGCTCCTGACGATTTACGACTTCTCTTACGAGATGACCGCCATGCTCTCGGCAGACGAGCGGGAAGAGATGCGCCATGGTGTCATCGCCCAACGTCGGGAGTGGCTCGACGAGATCCTCACTCCCTATCGGGCCAGAGGGCTGGAATGCGAAGTGAAAGTGCTCTGGCACAACCGTCCCTTCGAGTGCGTCATTCAGGAAGTGCTGGAGCAGCGTCACGATCTGGTCGTCAAGGCGACTCACAAGCACTCCTTCCTGCAAACCTTCATCTTCACCCCCACCGACTGGCACCTGCTGCGCAAATGCCCCTGTCCGGTTCTGCTGGTAAAAGAAGGGCACTGGCAACGGGGGGGCAACCTGATTGCCGCCATCAACTGCTCGAGCGATGACAAGGAGCAGAAGGTGCTCAACGAGCGGATCACCCGCGAGGGGATCGCCATCGCCGAGCTGCTTGGTGCCAGTCTCTATCTGGTCAACACCTACCCGGGCACCCCGGTCAATGTCGCCATCGAACTGCCAGAGTTCGATCCCAACGCCTACAACGATGCCATTCGCAAACACCATGAAGATCTGCTGCGAGAACATGCCGATCAGTTCGGCATCAACCACATGTGGACCAAAGTGGCGGAAGGCTTGCCGGAGGAGGTGCTGCCGGACATGGCGGACGATCTGAATGCCACCCTGATGATCATGGGATGCGTCGGCCGTACCGGCCTCTCTGCCGCCCTGCTTGGCAACACCGCCGAGCACGTGGTGGACAGGCTCAACTGCGACATTCTCATCCTCAAACCCGACGATTACAGCTGCCCTGTGGATGACAGGCGTCATCCTGCATAAGCGTTTCTTGCCCTCCCCCGGGACATGGCTATAATAAGCCGCTTATTTTTGTCCCGGGTTTGAGGCCATGCTAGAAGAGCTTAACGCCAAAGAGAAATACAGTTTCAACAAGCTGCAGAAACGCCTGCGGCGCAACGTGGGCCAGGCCATCGCCGACTTCAACATGATTGAAGAGGGTGACAAGATCATGGTCTGCCTGTCTGGCGGCAAGGACAGCTTTGCCATGCTCGACATCCTGATGAGCCTGAAGGCCAGCGCCCCCATCCATTTCGATCTGGTGGCCGTCAACCTGGATCAGAAGCAACCCGGCTTCCCCGAGCACGTGCTGCCCGAATACCTGAGCACCCTCGGCATCGACTTCAAGATCGTGGAAGAAGATACCTACTCCATCGTCAAGGAGAAGGTACCGGAGGGCAAGACCACCTGCGCGCTCTGCTCCCGCCTGCGCCGCGGCATTCTGTATCGCACCGCCCAGGAGCTGGGTTGCACCAAGATCGCCCTTGGCCATCACCGTGACGACATCCTCGAGACTCTGTTCCTCAACATGTTCTACGGTGGCAAGCTCAAATCCATGCCCCCCAAGCTGGTGAGCGACGATGGCAAGAACGTGGTGATCCGCCCCCTGGCCTACTGCAAGGAGAAAGATCTGGTGCGCTATGCCGAGGTCAAGGCCTTCCCCATCATCCCCTGCAACCTGTGCGGCTCCCAGGAGAACCTGCAGCGCCAGGCCATCAAACAGATGATGCAGGAGTGGGATCGCCGCTTCCCGGGTCGTCTCGAAACCATGTTCACCGCCATTCAGGACGTGATCCCGAGCCACCTGCTCGATCACCAACTGTTTGACTTCAAGAGCATCAACCGCGACTCCGGCATCATCGACGGTGGCGACAAGGCATTTGATCCGCCAGAGCTGCCCAAGGCGCCGCTGCTGGACATCGACGAGATGGACATGCTGGACGTGATTGAGGTGCGCTAAGCCCCGTCACCCACAAAAAAGGAGCGCCAGGCGCTCCTTTTTTCATTCTGGCAATCTGCGGACTCGGGTCGCTACTCCTTGTGCAGCCAGGGGGTCAGGCGCAGGCTCTCCCCTTGCAGTTGCAGCTTGCCCTGGGCAAACCCCTTCAGCTGCGCATTGCTGAGCAGCAGTTGCCCCTGCTGCCAGGAGACGGCCTCCTGACGGGCACCCTCCACAAGGTAGGCAGTGCCTGTGGGCGCCACCATGGAGATCCTCACCCCTTCCATCTTGGGCAGGAAATACTGGCCGACCATGCCGGCCATCTTGTCGAGCAATCGCTGCATCTGCTGCTGGCGCGAGACGAGCTCAGCCAGCGGCACCTCGGGTGTGGCGGGGGCGTCAGCCATCACCTGTACCGACAGATCGCAGGCAGCGTGGGCCTCGGTGAGCCCCACCACCACGATCGCCTTGTCGAGGTTGAGATCATCGTCATAGGGCAGACGCAGTTCGCCATCCACCGTGACCTCGGCGGGCACATCCCTGTCCGGGGTCGAGACCCGGGCCGAGGTGAGCCCGCATCGCCGACCGTTCTGTTGACTGGCCAGATAAAAGCCCAGTCTGGCGTGGCCAAATTCCCCCTTGGCGAAGGTCTTCATCTGGCTGTAGAAGGTGCCGTAGTCAAGTTCAAGGGACGGCTCAGCCTGTCCCAGCATGGGTACCAGCAGGAGCGCCGCCATCCCGTATCGCTTGTTCATATGCCATCCTTTTGCATCATGCTCCGGGCGGGTCGACACCGGCTGACCCCTGGTATCCCGTTATGCGTTGAAATGATCCGGGCCCTGCCCGTCGTTGCCACTGGCAACCTCGGTCACTTCGACTGCCACCCCACACAGATCCCGGTAGAGAATGCCCTTGCAGTTGAAGTAGAGCGGCGCCACCCAGATAAGTCCCAGCCCCATGGGGATGAGCGCCAGGAAGAAGAGTGCCAGCATGACCCCGTGCAGCAGCACTATGCTGGGCCAGCCCCGGGCAAAGAGCTTGAGGGAGACCAGAATGGCCTGAGCCGGGGAAAGACCGCGCTCCAGCACCAGAGGTACGGTAAACACCAGCCCCATGCCCACCAGGGCGGAAGGGATGAAGGCCAGCATCACCGGCACGCCCAGCAGCTCGAACAGGGGGCCAAACAGGCTGGTGATGAGGCTGCCGAGCAGACTCAGGCTGCCCAGGCGCAGGAAGTGGCGGAAGAAGTCGAATACCTGGCTCGGCCGGGCGCGCACCCCCACCGACTGCTGCAACCCCAGCATGTCGAGGGAGGAGGTCATGGGTGACATGATCACCGTGACCAGCAGGCTCAGGATCAGGGCCATATCCATGTCCCCTCCTTCACGGGCGACATAGGGCGTCAGCAAGGTATTGCTCAGCAGGATCCAGATTGCCATGACCCCGGCGATGGCCAGCGCCAATCCGAAACCGGTGCGACGAGTCTGTTGCCACCCCTCTTTCAACACCCCTTGCAGGTCCAGACGATATCCCTGGCTGAGGGACTGTTCGAGGGTTCCACCGATCCGCATTCTATTACTCAATTGACTGTCCAACATTCACTGACGACTGATCCAAGGTGGCACATTATAGCGGTTTGAACCGGCATGCGTAGCCGTTTTTCCTGTTATCTTCCGTTCAGAAAGCCATTGATACCAAAGGCCTTGCAGCCCTTCTTGATGAGGTTCCCCTCACCCTTGGCCCCTCTGGCCAACGGGAGTAGGATGATGGCGTGCGCTGGCGGACGAGATGTCCACTGGCTCTTCTCTCTCACACAAGGAAAACGGTCATGTCCGAACTGACGCTCTATCTTGCCCCGGGTACCTGTGCCATGGCGGTACGCATCGCTCTGGTGGAGGCCGGTGCCCCTCACCTTGTCAAGCGCCTGGATCTGGCCGCTGGTGAACAGCGCAGCCCCGACTACCTCGCCATCAATCCCAAGGGGCGAGTCCCGGCACTGGTGACGGAGCATGGCGTGCTGACCGAAACACCAGCCCTGCTGCTCTACGTGGCCCAGCGTTTTCCTAACGCCGGGCTGGCCCCATTGGATGACCCCTTCCTCCTGGCCAGGATGCAGGAGGTACACAGTTTCCTCGTCTCCACCGTCCATGTCGCCCATGCCCACGGACGCCGTCCCGGCCGCTGGGCCAACGATGAACAGGCCATGGCTGCCATGCAGGCCAAGATGCCCCAGAACATGCGCGATGGCTTTGACCAGATTGAGCGCCACTATCTGGCCGGCCCCTGGGTACTGGGGGAGCGCTTCAGCCTGGCCGACATCTACCTCTTCGTGATTGCAGGCTGGCTCGAGAGCGACGGGGTAGCCATCAGCGAGTTTCCCAAGGTGGCGGATCACTATCAGCGCATGCTGGCCCGCCCCGCAGTGCAGGCGGCGCTCGCCCTCTGATCTCCTCGCGCCGGTTACGCCTTTTTGTACGGGCAACATCCGGCGACGCCTCTCAGACGGGTGCTCTTATGGCACCCGTTTCTTCTGAAATTGCCCTGTCACTGAGATCGTTTTCACATTTTCGTCATCACTGCCTAGACCCGTTAACGGTTAACACCTATCTTTCGCCCTAATGACGCAACCGGTTGCGTAACCGATTGCCCAACTCAATATCCATATGCGGTCCCAGGCCGCCGAGGTGCTGTATGAAACGAGGCAAGCTGCTCAATGCTCCCTTAAGCGCGCTGGTCGCGAAGATGGGCCACACCGACGAGATCACCGTCTGCGACGCTGGCCTGCCCATTCCGGCAGGCCCCGAGCGCATCGATCTGGCGCTGATGGCGGGCACGCCGAGCCTTGAAACCGTACTGGCCGCCCTGCTCACCGACCTGGTGGTGGAGAAGGTGATCATGGCAAGCGAGATCAAGGCGATCAGCCCCGCCACCCATCAGGCGCTGGTGGATCAGCTGGAGGCGCACGCCGCGGCTCAAGGCAAGCCCATCGCCATCGAGTACTGCCTGCACGAAGCGTTCAAGGCTCGCTCCCACCAGAGCAAGGCTATCGTGCGCAGCGGCGAGGTGACTCCCTACGCCAACCTGATCCTCTGCGCCGGTGTGGCGTTCTGAATTCTTCAAAGAAGGCCTCTTCAAGGAAGCTGCAAATGAGCACAACCTCCCCCCTCTCACCCATTCTGGAGCTGACCGGGATCGTCAAGACCTTCCCCGGGGTACGCGCCCTCGACGAAGCGGGTCTTCGGGTCTATCCGGGCCAGGTGATGGCCCTGCTCGGCGAAAATGGCGCTGGCAAGTCGACCCTGATGAAGGTGCTGACCGGCATCTACCAGGCCGATGCGGGCAGCGTCAGCTATCGCGGCCAGCCGGTTCACTTCAAGGGCCCCCGCGACTCCCAGGATCAGGGGATCAGCATCATCCACCAGGAGCTGAACCTGCTGCCGGAATTGTCGATTGCCGCCAACATCTTCCTCGGCCGCGAACCCCGTACCCGTTTTGGCAGCATCGACCACAAGCAGTTGCGTGAGCGTGCCAGCGGTCTGCTGGCACGGCTTGGCGTCAAGCACGGCCCGGATACCCGACTCGGAAGTCTCTCCATCGGCGAGCAACAGATGGTGGAGATAGCCAAGGCGCTGTCGTTCGATGCCAGCGTCATCATCATGGACGAGCCCACCGATGCCCTCACCGACACCGAGACCGAGCAGCTCTTCACCGTCATTCGCGAACTGCGCGAGCAGGGCTGCGGCATCGTCTACATCTCCCACCGCCTGAAAGAGATCTTCGAGATCTGCGATCGGGTCACCGTGCTGCGGGACGGCAAGTGGATCGGCGAGCAGGCGGTGAGCGATCTCGATGAAGACAGGATCATCGAGATGATGGTGGGCCGCCGGCTGGAAGAGCAGTACCCGCGCCTGGTGCGCGAGCTCGGCCCGGTCAGCCTGCAGGTGAAGGATCTGGCTGGCCCCGGCGTGCGCGGGGTGAGCTTCTCCCTGCGTCAGGGGGAAATTCTGGGCTTCAGCGGCCTGATGGGCTCCGGCCGCACCGAGCTGATGAAGCTTATCTATGGCGCCAGCCCCATCAGCGCTGGCCAGGTGACGGTGGATGGCCACGCCCTGGTACCCAGAAGCCCGGCCGATGGTCTGGCCGCCGGCATCGCCTATATCTCCGAGGATCGCAAAGGCGACGGCCTGGTGCTGGAGCTGTCGGTGCGCGAAAACATGAGCCTGTGCGCCCTCGGCGAGTTCATTCGTGGCGGCAAGATTGACGGCAAGGCCGAGCGCCAGGCGGTAGGGGACTATGTGCGTCTGTTCAACATCAAGACCCCGAGTCAGGATCAGCTGATCAAGCTCCTCTCCGGCGGCAACCAGCAGAAGGTGGCCATCGCCAAGGGGCTGCTGACCCGGCCCAAGGTGCTGATCCTGGATGAGCCGACCCGCGGCGTCGATGTCGGCGCCAAGAAGGAGATCTATCAGCTCATCAACCAGTTCAAGAAGGAGGGGATGAGCATCATCCTGGTTTCCTCCGAAATGCCGGAAGTACTCGGCATGAGTGATCGCATCATGGTGATGCACGAAGGGCGCATCAGCGCAGAATTCAACACCCGCGATGCCAATCAGGAGAAGCTGATGGCAGCGGCAGTCGGTAAACAATGGCAAGCAGAGCAAGAGGCAGCACAATGACAACCCAAACCCTTTCCCGCCGCGGCGTCATGAGCAAGGCCTGGTGGATCGAGAACAAGTCCCTGGTCGCGCTGCTGGTGCTGATCGGCGTGGTCTCTTTCCTGAGCCCCAACTTCTTCACCGCCGACAACCTGCTCAACATCCTGCGCCAGACATCGGTCAACGCCATCATGGCGGTCGGCATGACGCTGGTCATCCTCACCGCCGGCATCGATCTGTCGGTCGGCTCTGTACTGGCCCTGTGCGGCGCCCTGGCCGCCACCATGGTGGCCATGGAGCTGCCCATCGGCCTGGTGATCCCCCTCACCCTGGGGGCCGGCGCCCTGCTTGGCAGCGTCAGCGGCCTCATCATCGCCAAGGGCAAGGTACAGGCCTTCATCGCCACCCTGGTCACCATGACCGCCCTGCGCGGCGTCACCATGGTCTACACCGAGGGGCGCCCCATTTCCACCGGCTTCAGTGACGGCGCCGATCACTTCGCCTGGCTGGGTACCGGCTACCTGCTGGGTCTGCCGGTGCCCATCTGGCTGATGGCCATCGTCTTCCTGCTGGCCTGGTACCTGCTCAACCACACTCGCCTGGGCCGCTACATCTATGCCCTCGGCGGCAACGAATCGGCTACCCGCCTCTCCGGTATCAATGTGGATCGGGTCAAGCTCGCGGTGTATGGTCTGTGCGGCATGCTGTCGGCACTGGCCGGGCTCATCGTCACATCCCGCCTCTCCTCCGCCCAGCCCACCGCCGGCATGGGGTACGAGCTGGATGCCATCGCCGCCGTGGTGCTGGGGGGCACCAGCCTGATGGGGGGCAAGGGCCGTATCATGGGTACCCTGATCGGTGCCCTCATCATCGGCTTCCTCAACAATGCCCTCAACCTGCTCGACGTCTCGTCCTATTACCAGATGATCGCCAAGGCCAGCGTGATTTTGCTTGCCGTGATGATCGATAACAAAAGCAACCGTTAACAAGCCACGCCACACACAAGGAATGAAATGATGAAAAAGCTCAATACCCTGCTCGCTGCCGCCATCATGTCCGTGCTGGGCACCGCCCAGGCCGCGGATCACACCCTGGCGATGGTGGTCTCCACCCTCAACAACCCCTTCTTCGTCACCATGAAGGAGGGCGCCGAAGCCAAGGCCAAGGAGCTTGGCTACGAGCTGGTGGTGCTGGACTCCCAGAACGACCCGGCCAAGGAGCTCTCCAACGTGGAAGATCTCACCGTGCGCAAGGTGAACGCCATCCTGATCAACCCGACCGACTCCGAAGCGGTGGGCAACGCCATTCGCCTGGCCAACAAGGCGAACATCCCGGTGCTGACCCTGGACCGCGGCGCAGCCCAGGGTGACGTCAAGGCCCACATCGCCTCCGACAACGTGGCCGGTGGCAAGCTGGCTGGCGACTTCATCGCCGAGAAGCTGGGCAGCGGTGCCAAAGTGATCCAGCTGGAAGGGATCGCAGGTACCTCCGCCGCCCGTGATCGCGGCGAAGGCTTCGCCCTGGCAGTCACCGCCAACAAGCTGCAGGTGCTGGCCTCCCAGCCCGCCGACTTTGATCGCACCAAGGGTCTGAACGTCATGGAGAACCTGCTGGCCGCCCATCCGACCGTGCAGGCAGTGTTCGCCCAGAACGACGAGATGGCGCTGGGTGCCATCCGCGCCGTGCAGGCCGCTGGCAAAGAGGTGATGATCGTGGGCTTTGACGGCACCGACGATGGCAAAGCCGCCGTGGCCAAGGGTAAACTGGCCGCCACCGTGGCCCAGCAGCCTGCCCTCATCGGCGCCATCGGCGTGGAAACCGCCGACAAGGTGCTCAAGGGTCAACCGGTGGAAAAATCCATCCCGGTACCGCTGCAAATCGTCAACAAGTAAGTTGACGGGGGGAGGTTCGCCTCCCCTCTCTTTTTCCGCCAGTGCCGCCTGGTCTGGGTCCACCCAGACCAGGATGTACTCAACCAAGGGTGATAGGAATGAATCGTCTCGTAGTCCTCGGCAGCGTGAATGCGGATCATGTGCTGCGCGTCCCCCACTTTCCCCGCCCCGGTGAAACCCTGACCGGCCACAGCTATCAGGTCGTTCCCGGCGGCAAGGGCGCCAATCAGGCGGTGGCCGCCGCCCGCCTCGGCGCCCCTGTCTCCTTCATCGCCCGCATCGGTGATGATGCCATCGGCCACCAGATGAAAACCGGGTTTGCCAACGACGGCATCGATGTCAGCGCCGTCGAACTCGACCCCAGGCTCCCCACCGGCATCGCCATCATCTATGTGAGCGACGAGGGGGAGAACAGCATCGGCATCTCCGCCGAAGCCAATGGCGCCCTCACCCCGGCCGTAGTGCAAGGTCACGAGGCAATGATCGCCGCCGCCCACACCCTGCTGCTGCAACTGGAAGTGCCGCTCGAGAGCGTGCAGGAAGCGGCCCGTCTGGCTCGTGCCCACGGCACCCGGGTGGTGCTCAACCCCGCCCCCGCGCGCCCGCTCTCAAGGGATCTGCTGGCGCTGGTGGACCTCATCACCCCCAACCAGACCGAGGCCGAGCTGCTGACCGGCGTCAAGGTGACGGACGAAGCGAGCGCCCGTGAGGCTGCAGCCCGCTTCCACCAGATGGGCATCGGTGAGGTGATGATCACCCTGGGGTCTCAAGGGGTCTATTGCAGCAAGGGGCAGCAACAGGCGCTCATGCCGGGTTTCCGGGTCAAGGCAGTGGATACCACGGCGGCCGGGGATACCTTCAACGGCGCCTTCCTGGCGGCCGAGCTCGCCGGCGCCGACTTTGACGCAGCCGTACGCTTTGCCCACGGGGCGGCGGCACTCTCCGTCACTCGGTTTGGTGCCCAGAGCTCCATCCCGAGCAAGCAGGAAGTCGATACCTTCCTCCTTGAACAGACTGCGCAGGGGCACTGATGGCCAATATCAAGGAGGTGGCCGCGCTGGCGGGGGTGTCGACCACCACCGTCTCCCACGTCATCAACGAGACCCGCTTCGTGGCCGAAGAGACCCGGGAGCGGGTCTTCGCCGCCATGCGCGATCTCAACTATGCCCCGAGCCTGGTGGCCCGCAGCCTCAAGGTAAAGGAGACCAACAGCATCGGCATGCTGGTTACCACCTCCAGCAACCCCTTCTTCGCCGAGGTGGTGCGCGGGGTGGAGCGCTACTGCTTCGAGCAGGGTTACAACCTGATGCTGGGCAACACCGAAGGACAGGCCGAGACCGCGCTCTCCTACCTCAAGATGATGCTCAGGAAACGGGTCGACGGCCTGCTCATCATGTGCAGTGAAGGGCAGCAGGAGGTGTTCAACCAGCTCGACTGGCTCAAGAGCCTGCCAGTCGTGGTGATGGACTGGGGCATGGAGAACGGCGAGGTGGATCTCATCGCCGACAACTCCCATCGCGGCGGCTACCTGGCAACCCGCCACCTGCTGGGGCTGGGTCACACTGCCATCGGTTGCATCACGGGGCCCCACAGCCGCGCCCCGGCCAACCAGCGCCAGGCGGGTTTCGAGCAGGCAATGCAGGAGGCCGGGCTCACCGTCAATCCGGGCTGGATCCAGGAGGGAGACTTTGACTGCGCCAGCGGTGCCGCCGCCATGACCCGCCTGCTGGCACTGCCAGAGCGTCCCACCGCGCTGTTTGTCTGCAACGACATGATGGCCATGGGGGTCATCAGTGCCGCCCATCAGGCGGGGCTGGAGATCCCCCGCGATCTCTCCATCGTCGGCTATGACAACGTGGCGCTGGCCCAGTTCATGTCCCCCCCGCTCACCACGGTCAATCAACCGAAAGAGGAGCTGGGCCGCCTCGCCGTCACCCGGCTGCTGGCGCGCATTAACGGCGAGCCCATCGCAAACCGCATGATCACCGTGGATCCGGACCTGGTGATCAGACACTCCTGCGCTCCCTTTTCCTCACCGAACAGCAAACCAGTTTAAGTGCCAGCAAGCAGCAGAAGGGCGGCCATGAGCCGCCCTTCTGTGTATTGTCTCCTTGGCATCGGCCCCGGACTGCACAAGCCACCACTCAACTCAGCTTGAGATCATCCTCTTGCTGCGCCTCTCCCCGGGGAGCCAGGCGCAGCAGCCCCAGCGCCGTTGCCAACGGCTGGAGCAGCGCCTCGTACCCGGAGGGGGCTGGCAGCCAGTAGCGAATTGGCCAGCCCGCTTGCAGCAGTTCGGGGGCGCTGCTGCCAAGCTCGCTCAGCGCCAGCACGCAGCCACACTCGCGCATCTTCTCAAGCAGGGTGGCATCCGGTATCAGCGCAGGCAATGCCAGGATCAGCCTCCCCTGTGGCAAGGGGGGCAGGCTCGCCAGCAGAGGGGCCAGCTGGGCAGGCTGATGAAGCCTTACCAGCAAGGTGCCACTGCATGGCTCTTCTGTCAGCCATCGTGCCATCACGGGCCCAAGGACACCACGCTCCTGCATCCAGCCCACATCACAGGGCTGCTGGCTCACCCGCCAGCGCAGGCTGACCGCCGTCACCGGCACGCCCTGCTCGTCTCTCATCGGCTCGCAGAGGGTCTCCAGGGGTGAAGGGGCGGCCCCCGCCAGCCATTCCCGCAGTTGGTGCAGCTGCCGCTGGGCCATGTGGAGGTCAGCCTTCATCGCACTCTGATACCACACCAGGGTGTTCCCCTCACGCTTGGCCTCGTTCAATGCCAATATGGCCTGCTCCAATAGCTCATCGGCATCCTCGCCACCCTCGCACCTGGCCACTCCGAAGCGACACGCCAGATCAAAGCTGCTTTCCCGGGTCACGAACTCAAACTGCAACAGGCTCACCATGGCGGCCATGCGGGCATCGAGATCTCCCTCTTCGTCGTCCAGCACCACGGCGAACTCATCGCCCCCCAGCCGGTACGCACGACCGGGGCATGCCTGACGCAACCGGGCCGCAACGGCCTGCAACAGGCGATCACCAACCTGGTATCCGAGCAGATCATTGACCTGCTTGAACCGCTTCAGATCCAGCACCGCCAGCGCCTGGACTCGATCTTGCAGCAGGGATTGCCTGAGCTGTCCCTGCAAGGCCCGGCGGTTGCCAAGCCGGGTCATGGGATCGAGCAGGGAGAGGCGACGATTCTGCAGATTGGTCCGAATGAGGGCAAATACCAGCACACAGCCCATCACCAGCAGGATCAACTGCCAGATCTGGATCCAGAACAGGCTCTGGCGCAACTGGTTGAGGGAGGCTTCCCGCTCCTGGCCGGAGAGGATCTGATCCCCAATCTGCTCCACCTGATGGGTCAAGCCGGTCAGCCGGACGAGGGCAAGATCGAGGGCTTTCCCCCTCTTCAGCTCCCCGGACTGCATCTGGGGATCCAGCCCCTTGAGTTCGTCAAAGAGCCGTTCAAGCACCTCCCCCAGCCCATGCCTCGCCCGCGCATCGGCGGTCTCGGTACTGATCAGGAACACATCCAGCCGGTTCCACAGCAGGTCGTAATCCAGGCTCAGGGCCGCCATGTCGAGCGCCCCGGCACGGTAGAGGCGCACATCATAGAGAAATCGCTGGGACTCCTGCATTACCTGGCTGATGTTCCAGTGGGTGTTGCGGTAGAACATGTCAACGAGCTGCTCGTGCCGACTCTGCAGCAGCAGCCCCCAGAGGGACGAGAAGAGAAACAGCAGGGAAATGGCTGCAAGCAGCAGGTTATCTCGCTGTCGTCGCGTCACGGGACAACCTCGATGCGGATCACCTGCCAGACCATGTTGTTGTGGATGGCGGACACATCCATGTCGGGATGGGCCGAGAGGGGGACCAGCAGCCAGAGCGGCCCTTTATTGCGACGGGTGAGCGGTTTGTCATCCTGGTAACGCACCAGGGTCAGCGGCACCTTGGCAAACAGGGAGAGATCGACCCGCTGCTGGTAGCCATTGAGTGCGGCGACATCGATGGCGCTGGCACTATCCACCTGCTGCGCCGCCAGCACGCTCTTCAGGGTCGGTCCACGATAGCGGTGAGTGCCGAGGGTCCAGGGCGTCGCCGTCTCGAACTCCACTTGTGGCAAGGCTGCCAACGCCGCCTCATCCAGGGTGATTTCCCGCTTGTCCGGCAGGATCAGTTGCAATAGCGAAGAGGAGGAAGCCTGGGTACCGAACGAGAAAAGCACCAGCAGGAGCGAGGCCATCCCGCGCGTTGGAAAGTTCATGACATGTTGTGCCAACTGCATCTTGAAGTTAGGTGCCAGTGTGGCGATTTCAGTGGGTCAATGCAACTGTGTGAAAAATCAATAATTAGGGGCCCCGCATCTCCATCCAGTTATGGCCCTCGACGGAGAGAGGCTGATGCACTCCGCAACTTTGCAGGAGTTCATCCACAAAAGCGGGCACCAGCAAGGAAGCCGGACCATAACGTTTTTCATCAAACTGGCTGCCCACTTCGCTCGGCTCCAGATTGAGCTCCACCGTATGGGCACCGTTCAGGCCGGCCTCATGGACGAATCCGGCGGCAGGGTAGACCGCCCCGGAGGTCCCGATGGAGATGAAGAGATCGCACTGAGCCAGGGCCGAGTAGATGCGGTCAAGTCCGAGGGGCATCTCCCCGAACCAGACCACATGGGGGCGCAGCGGGTGGGGAAACTGGCAGCAGGAACACAGCTCTTCCTGATGGAGATCCCCGCGCCACTCGATCACCTGACCCGAGCCCGGGCAGCGGGCCTTGAGCAACTCGCCGTGCATGTGGATGAGGTTCTTGCTGCCGGCACTCTCGTGCAGGTTGTCGATGTTCTGGGTGACCAAGGTGACGCGCCCCGGCAGCAGGCGCTCCAGACGGGCCAATGCATAGTGGGCCGGATTGGGGTGGATCTCGGCGCGCTGCAACTGATGGCGCCGTGCATTGTAGAAACGTTGTACCAGTTCGGGATCCCGCGCATAGCCTTCAGGGGTGGCCACGTCCTCCACCCTGTGCTCTTCCCACAGGCCATCACAGGCCCGGAAGGTCTTGATACCGGATTCGGCCGAGATGCCGGCACCGGTGAGGATCACGATATGTTTGGCTGACTGCACCATGGTTGTTCTCCTCCAACGGGTAACAGGCTGACCTTAGCACAGGAGCAAGAGGCGGCCCATTCGCCCTTGGTCTTAGGCCGATGGGAGCACAAAGCTCGCCATGGGCGCGAGATCCAGCCTGGCAAAGACCATCTCCCGTCCTGTCACCAGGGTAAGCGGCAACCCGAGCCCCTTGAGCAGAGCCAGCATGGGGCGATTCTGGCCGAGCACTTCCGCCGTCCACTCCCGGATCCCCTCCCCGTATGCCAGCCGCGCAAGCGCCAGCAGGATGCGACGCCCGGCGCCGCGATGCTGAAAATGATCCGCGACGATGCAGGAGAACTCGGCCCTGTCCGGGTGCAGGCGCCGGCGAACGGACTGGGCCATGGCAAGCGGCCCCCCCTGCTCGTCGGTCAGCAGCAATCCTATCTGGGGTTCTCTGGGGTAGTCGAGAAAGAAGGCGAGCTGCTCGGCCGTCGCAGGCTGCTTGGCCCGCATGAAGCGCAAATAGACGCTCTGCTCGCTCAGGGCGTCATAGGCCGCGCTTATTCGCTTCGGGTCGCTGCCCGCCAGCTCCTGCAAGCGGCAAGTCAGCCCCCCCACCACCATCGTCATCGGCAAGGCGGCCCGTGAGGCGGGAGCCGTCCAACCCGACATTCCCTGCCACAAGCGCGGCTCATCGAGCGGCCAGCAAAGATAGCGAGCCATTTACCAGCGCCCTGCCACGCCGCGATCCTGCCACTGGGCGGCATCCTGCAGGTTGAAGGGGTCGTCGAGGTAGAGCGCGATGCCAAGCTCCCGGGAGCGCTGGATGAAGCGGGCCAGCAAGGAGTCGGCAGCCATCGCCTCCAGTTCGGGCAGCAGGTGTTGCCCGAGCAGCAAGGATTGCAACGGCAGACGCTCGATGAGATCAAACGGCAGGTGCTGGGCATGATCGAGCAGCAGCGCGAGTCTGGCCCCCGCGAGGCTCGCCTGCAGCACCAGGGCGAAACGGTCCGCCTGGCTCAGCAGGTGATCCCGTCGGTGGATGACCAGGGTGAGTTCGCTTGCTTCTCGTCCATGCTGCTCGAGCCAGAGCTTGAGCGGCTCCCAGTGAGGGGAAAGACCGCTCAGGCTCAGCCAGATCGGCAGCGTGCAGGAAGCCGCATCTGCCAGCAGCCCAAGCTGTCCTCTCGCCTCTCCCTGCCAGCTACGCACGGTGCGCTTGAGCCCGCCCAGCCTGCGCTGACGCTGGGGGCCAAGATAGAGCATCTTGAGCAGACGCAGCAGATCGTCGCTTTGCAGCGGCTTGGCCAGGGCGGCCAGCACGTTGAAACCCGCATCGTGCAGGAGACGCCGGGCGCCGTCTATCAGGGTCTGATCATGAGCGGAGAGCAGGATGATGGGCAGACCGCTGTGGCGATACTGGGGATGGCTCATCAGCAGGCTGATGGCATCCTGCTCCGCTAGGCTGAGATCACAGATAAGCAATCTCACGCCCCCCTCTTCCAGCGCCTTGAGGCACCCTTCGCCATCCTGAACCCAGTGGCAGGGCAACCCCAGTCCCTGGATCTCCTGCTGAATGCAGGCTCCCTGGAAGGGGTGATCTTCGAGCAGCAGGATCTGGCACTGGGCGAGCCAGGCACGCCACCCCTGCTCCCGTGCCTGCAACCCCTCGAGCCAGGGATCGCTGAGGCGATAGATCCCCGCCCCGGGAGCCAGCAGATGAGGCAGATAGTCGGCCCCCTGATGAGAGGCAGGATCAAACAGGGCGATGGCCCCGGCGGCAAACAGCCCTTCCCATTGCCAGCCGGCATCGGGTCGGGTGCGGTGCAGATTGGCATAGGCCGGCAGGCCCGCCCCCTTGACCGCCTGATGGGAGACGGCGTCCAGGGCATAGACGCTGACCGGGTAAAACGTTGGCTCCTGGCTGTCATCAGACTCCAGCAAGGCCATCAACTCTTCATCTGTGATGATCATGTCATGCTCTCTCGCCCAGTTGTCGGCAGACCTCTTCCACGCACTGCCTCAAGGCGGCTCCAAGGGGATGTCCGGGGGCCTCCTGCCAACGGTCGATCACCTCTACCAGGGGGGTAGCCCCCACCATTTTGGCGGCCCCCTTCATCTTGTGTAAAGCCGTATTGAGGGCCTTCTGGTCCCCTTGTGTGACACACCGCTCAATGTCGGCCAGATCCTGGTGAACCGATGCCAGATAGATGTCAACGAGGGCCGGGCTGAGGGACACGGGCAGGGAAAGGGCTGCCGTTGGCTGCGGTGCCTTCCCCCCGTCATGGGGGCCAAAGACGGTACGAAGCAGTACGGCCAGATCCCTGAGCAAGACGGGTTTGTCCAGATGGCCCTGACAGCCGCATTCCGCCAGTCGCTGCGCCGCCTGCTCGCTGAGATCCGCGGTGATCACGTAGACGGGTAGATGCTGCCAGCGTTCATCGGCGTGCAATTGCCTGCAGAGCTCGGCGCCGTCCATCACCGGCATCTGCAGATCCGTCAGCACCAGATCCACCGACTCCGATTGCAGGATCTCCAGTGCCAGACGGCCATTGGCCGCGCTCAATACCCGGGCCCCCAGCTGACCCAGCTGCATGCTGATCAGCATTCTGTTCACTTCGTGATCTTCTACCAGCAGCACCCGCCTGCCTGCCCCCGGCAGGTCTGTGATCTCCTCGGCGCCACGGACGAGTCTGGGCTGCAGCAGGCTGACCACGGAGCCCGGGATCCAGGGTTCCCCCTGCCAGTACCAGGCGCGCAAGCCCCCATCGTCCTGCATGGCCCCAAGGCAAGGTGCCGCCGGATCCTCGGCCACGCCAAACTCTGCGAGCCAGGCCCGCATATATTCGAGCTCCCCGGGCAACAGTTGCAGGGAGACCGTCTTGACGCGCGGTTGCCAGGGCGCCTTCTCCTGCGCATGCCTGAGGGGCAAGGAACAGAGGAAACGGCTGCCCCCGCGAGCCAGAGGTTCAACCCGGATCTCGCCCCCCATCTGTTCCATCAGCTGACGGCAGATGGCCAGCCCAAGCCCGGTCCCCTGGGCTCTGGGCTGGCCAGGCTCCTCCCCTTGCTCGAAGGGCTGGAACAACCGGGGCAACAGTTCGGCACTGATCCCGGGCCCCTCGTCATCCACCCCGCACAAAATCCACTCCCCTTGCCGCCGGGCCCAGAGCACCACCTCTCCCCGCTCGCTGAACTTGATGGCGTTGGAGAGCAGGTTGTGCAGCACCTGTTGCACCCGGTGGGGATCGAGTTCCATCAAGGCGGGCAGCGCCGGGTCGAGCGCTAGGCGCAGTTGCAGATGGCGGGATCGCGCCTTGGACCAGTGCACCGCCGCCACGTGCTCGCACAGCTCCACCAGATCCGTGGGCTGTACGGAGAGGCGCAACTGACGCGTCTCGTTGCGGCTGAAGTCGAGCACGTCGTTGAGCAGCCCGAGCAGTTCATTGCCCGCCTGCCTGACATGGGCCAGAGCCGAGGCCTGCTCTGCATTGAGTCCGGTCTGCTCGAGCCACTCCAGCAAGCCGAGCATGGCGTTCATGGGGGTACGGATCTCGTGGCTAACGGCGGCCAGGAAGCGCCCCTTGGCAAGCACGGCCTGCTGGGCCTGCTCGTGGGAAAGCTGCAGGGAGTGCTCCTGCTCCACCCTGGCCGTCACATCCTGCACCACCCCGTAGATCCGCCACCCCTCCCCCTGACGGCGCCCCCTGCCGGAAAATTGCAGCCAGCGGGTTCCCTTGGCGGGGTGCTGATAGCGCAGCAGATGGGAGAAAGGTCGCCCGGCTTGCAGCATGGCCAGCATGGGGGCTCGCATCTCGCGCCTGTCCTGGTGGGAGATGCGAGTCAGGGTCTCGTTGGGATTGACCCGGATCTGCTGGCTCGCCAGCCCCAGCAGTTCGTGACTGCCCCGGCTCACAAACTCCACCCGGGTGATGGCTCCCCCCAGCAGGGTGAATTGCAGCACCACACCGGGCACCGTATTGGTGAGGGCGCGCAGGCGCCGCTCTGCCTGACGCAGCAGGCGGGTACGCTCGCGCAGGGCGCTGATGTCGGAGAGGGCGATAAGATCCCCTGCCGGTGCCTGGGGGCCCAGTCGCAAGGGAATCTGGGCATAGGAGTAGACCTGCTCGTGCAGCGCCAGCTCCCCTTCGGCGCCCTGCAACTGTGGCGCGGGCAGCACCAGATCGGCGGCGTAGCGCGCCTCCATGCGCTTGGCCCGCTTGTTGCGCTTGATCACCTCCCCCTTGTCATTGCGCAAGAACACGGGAACGGGGAGCGCCTGGAAGAGAGACTCCCTGAACTTGCTTTCCAGCGCCAGCGCCTGCTCTACCTTGTGACGCTCGCGGGCCTCCTGGGCCAGTTGCTGGCGGGAACGCCAGACTGACCAGATCACCGCCATGCTGATCAGCAGTGCCAGCAACACGGAGCCAAGCCAGAAACCGTAGCTGACCCCTTCCTGCTGGTTGACCACCAGGCGACGCCAGCGTTGCACCAGCTCGTCCACCTGCCGATCATTGAGGGTCATCAGGCTCTGATCCAGCACCCCTGCCAGGCTGGTCTGTTCCGGCCGGATGGCAAAACCGAGACCGAAACGCTCCGGCAATTCGGTGATGGTCAGCTCGCTCAACTGGTTGTTTCGAATGGGATATTGGAGCTGGTACAACTCCGCCAGCATGGCCTGGGCATCCCCATGCCGCACCGCCGCCAATCCCTGCAGCAGGTTGTCGGTCACCTCCCACTCATGCTGGCCGAACCGGGCAAGCAGGCCGGGATCATAGAGCATTCTCGGGACCACCACCTTGCCACTGACGTCCGCGAGGGAGGCAGGCCCCCTCTTGCTGCGACTGACCAGAGCATAGCGGCTGGTCGCCACCATCCGGGTGAAGTTGAACTCCTTGTTCAGGGCGGCGGACTCCATCAGCCCGACCATCATGGCGGCATCGCCACTGCGCAGCAATGCCAACGCCTCCTCCCGGCTGGCGGCGGGCACCAGCTCGAAGCGCAGCCCTGTCTGCCGACTCACTTCCCGCAAGACATCCGCACTCCAGCCAATGAGCTCTCCCTGCTGGTTGACACCGCTGTATGGCATGAAGCCGGGATCCGCCACCATCTTGATGGTGTGGGCCTTGCCGACCAGCCAGGCCTGCTCCTTGTCGGTAAAATGCAGAGGATTCACATCCTGCTCACCCTGAGGCAGATACTTGCCCAGATCCCGGTAGAGACTGCCCGGCGGCAAATAGCGGATGGCCGTATCCACCAGCTCGAGCAACTCGGGCTGGTTGCGCATCATCAGCCGGTAGCTGATGACCAGATCGTCGCTGCGAAGACGGCGAAGGCGCAGCCCTTCATCCGGGAATTCCCGCATCAGGTAGCGCAGTTGCAGATAATCGCCGAGATAGGCGCTGCCCTTGCCGGCCACCAGGGCACCATACCAGTTCTCAGCATCGGTCAGCAGTTGCTGGGATGAACCAGGATAGAGACGCTTCAGGGTCTCCTGGGCCTGCCAGATGGGTGACACCAGAAACTGCGCCTGATCGAGCTCACCCCGATAGAGGATGGCGGACTCCGCTTCCATCATGGCGCGGCTCAAGACGGTATCGCTCGAGTTCGACCGGGCAGGCCCGACGTGAGGAATGAGATCGCAGCGCCCGTTCAGCAGATCCTGCGTCATGACTGCCCAGCTCGGCCGCTTCTCGAAGCGCACCGGTACCGGCAACAGCTCTGCCAACCGCGTCATGCGATCGATGAGCAGGCCCCCCTCCGCCTCCAGATAGGGAGGACGTTGCAGGGCCGGGTAACAGAAGGTCAGTCCGGTGAGCGAATCGGCATAAGCCTGGGCATCCGGTGACAGCGGGAGTATGGCGGCACGCAGTGGCAAGGCCAGCAGCGCGCCGGACAACAGAAGGGTTTTTATCATCGGAATGGAAAAGCCAGGCGATTGCCTGGCTTTTTGTCACTCGTTGGGTTCAACATTTTCTACCCTGGCCTTGAGCTTCTGGCCGGGCCGGAAGGTCACCACGCGACGGGCGCTGATGGGAATATCCTCCCCCGTCTTGGGGTTGCGTCCGGGACGCTGGTTCTTCTCGCGAAGATCGAAGTTACCGAAGCCGGAAATCTTGACCTGTTCGCCACGCTCGAGCGCCTGTCTGATCTCCTCAAAGAAGGCTTCCACCATATCTTTGGCTTCACGCTTGCTCATCCCGAGCTGGGTGAACAGGTGCTCTGCAATGTCGGCTTTGGTAAGCGCCATAGATCAATCCCTCAAGGATGCATTCAACTCTTCACCGAGGGCCCGCACGACATTGTCCACGGTCTCGGCGATCTCTTTCTCCTCCAGGGTGCGCTGGGTGTCTTGCAACACCAGGCTGATGGCCAGGCTCTTCTTGTCCTCTGCCATACCAGCGCCCTGGTATACGTCGAACAAGTTTATTCCAACTAACTGATTTCCGCCAACTTTTTTAATTACTGCGAGAACGTCGCCTGCCAGGATCTGTCTGTCAACCACCACGGCGATGTCGCGACGGTTGGCCGGGAACTTGGATACTTCGGCAGCAACCGGCACCTTGGCCGGCGTCAGTTTGTCCAGCTCCAGCTCGAACATGACAGCGCGGCTCTTGAGCCCCAGCTTCTTCTCGAGGCTCGGGTGGATCACGCCGATGTGGCCGATCACGACGCCATTGCGCAGAATGGCTGCGCTCTGGCCCGGATGCAGGGCACTGTGCTCGGTACGCTCGAAGGTGAAGGTAGCCCCTTCGGCGGTCAGATCCAGCACCGCTTCCAGGTCACCCTTCAGATCGAAGAAGTCGACGGGACGGGCCTTGACATCCCAGTGCTCGTCCCCCTGGTTGCCGGTGATGATGCCGGCAAGCATGGGCTCCTGACGGATGCCGTTCTCGGCATTCTCGTCCTTGATGAAACGCAGGCCCTGCTCAAACAGGCGCACGCGTGGCTGCTGACGGTTCTGGTTGTAGACCACCGCCTGCACCAGACCCGGGAACAGAGAGACGCGCATGGCGGACATCTCGACCGAGATCGGGTTCGGCAGCACGATGGCATCGCTCTGCGGGAACAGGGTCTGCTGAGCCTTGGGATCCACGAAGCTGTAGGTGATCGCTTCCTGGAAACCGCGGTCAACCAGCAGGTCGCGCACCCGCTTCAGGGTCACCTGCCCTTCAGCCTGCTCCACCATCGCCAGGGAGGCGGCGGGTTTCAGGTTCGGGATGTTGTTGTAGCCGTAGATGCGGGCCACTTCCTCGATGAGGTCTTCCTCGATGGCGATGTCAAAACGCCAGGAGGGGGCCAGTGCGGTCCAGCCGTCAGTATCTACGGTTACCTGCATGCCCAGACGAGTCAGAATTTCGACCACCTGCGCATCCGCTACGCTGATGCCGATCACCTTGTCGAGCTTGGTGCGGCGCAGCTTGATGGGTGCCGCTTTCGGCAGATGGGCATCGGATTTGACTTCGATGACCGGACCCGCTTCACCGCCGCAGATATCCAGCAGCAGACGGGTGGCACGATCCATCACCTTGGCCTGCAGCTCGGGATCCACCCCGCGCTCGAAGCGGTGGGAGGAGTCGGTGTGCAGACCGTAGGCACGGGCACGGCCGGTGATGGAGAGCGGCGCGAAGAAGGCGCACTCCAGCAGGATGTCGGTGGTGGTCTCGGAGACACCGGTGCGATCGCCGCCGAAGATGCCGGCCATGCAGGCAGGGCCTTTGGCATCGGCAATCACGAGCGTGGTCTCTTTGAGCTTCACCTCGTTGCCATCGAGCAGGGTCATGGGCTCGTCGGCCTTGGCGCGACGCACCACCAGTTCCCCTTCAAGCGTCGCCAGGTCGAAGGCGTGCATCGGCTGGCCGTATTCCAGCAGCAGGTAGTTGGTGATGTCAACGATGGCGTCGATGGAACGAATACCGCCACGGCGCAGCTTCTCCTGCATCCAGAGCGGGCTCTGGGCGTGCAGGTTCAGCCCCTTGATGACACGGCCCAGATAACGGGGGCAATCTGCCGACGCTTCAACCCGGATCGGGAAGGTTGCATCGATAGTGGCAACGGCTGGCGCCCAGGTCGGCTCGACCACGTCCACGCTGTTGAGCACGCCGATTTCACGGGCAAGACCCGCGATGCCGAGGCAGTCGGCACGGTTCGGGGTCAGATCCACATCGATGCTGACGTCGTTGAGCGCGAGGTATTCACGGATATCGGTCCCGATGGGGGCATCCAGCGGCAGTTCGATGATGCCATCGGCTTCGACGTCGATGCCCAGCTCGCTGAAGGAACAGAGCATGCCGTGGGACGGCTGGCCGCGCAGCTTGGCTTTCTTGATGGTGAAATCACCCGGCAGGGTCGCCCCGACCTTGGCCACGCACACTTTGAGGCCGGCGCGGCAGTTCGGCGCACCGCAGACGATGTCCAGCAGCTCGGCCTCGCCCACATTGACCTTGGTCACCCGCAGCTTGTCGGCGTCCGGGTGCTGGGCGCACTCGACCACTTCACCCACGACCACATTGTTGAACTGGCCGGCCACCGCTTCCACGGCGTCCACTTCCAGACCGGCCATAGTGATCTGCTCGGCCAGTGCATTGTCACTCAACTCGGTGCGGACCCACTCCATCACCCAGGATTTACTGAATTTCATGTTCTCTCGCCCTTACTTGAACTGCTTGAGGAAGCGCAGGTCGTTTTCGAAGAAGGCACGCAGGTCATTGACCCCGTAACGCAGCATGGTCAGGCGCTCAACGCCCATGCCAAAGGCAAAGCCGGAGTATTTTTCCGGATCGATGCCGACCGAACGCAGCACGTTCGGGTGCACCATGCCGCAGCCCAGCACTTCCAGCCACTTGCCGTTCTTGCCCATCACATCCACTTCGGCGCTCGGCTCGGTGAACGGGAAATAGGAAGGACGGAAGCGAATCGTCAAGTCTTCCTCGAAGTAGTTGCGCAGGAAGTCGTGCAGGATGCCTTTCAGCTCGGTAAAGCTGGCATGTTCGTCAACCAGCAGGCCTTCGACCTGGTGGAACATCGGGGTGTGGGTCATGTCGTAGTCGTTACGATAGACACGGCCCGGTGCGATGATGCGGATAGGCGGCTGCTGATGTTCCATGGTGCGGATCTGCACGCCCGAGGTGTGGGTACGCAGCATCAGATCAGGATTGAAGTAGAAGGTGTCGTGATCGGTACGCGCCGGGTGGTGAGCCGGGATATTCAGCGCATCGAAGTTGTGGAAGCCATCTTCAATCTCGGGACCACGGGCAACCTTGAAGCCCATCTCGCCAAACAGGCGCTCGATGCGCTCGATGGTACGGGTCACCGGGTGCAGACCGCCATTCTCGATGCGGCGGCCCGGCAGGCTGACGTCGATGGTCTCGGCGGCCAGCTTCTGGTTCAGCACGGCGACCTCGAGGGCTTCACGACGCGCGTTCAGGGCATCCTGAACCTGCTGCTTGGCCTGGTTGATCACGGCGCCCGCGGCGGGACGCTCTTCAGCGGACAGGGCGCCCAGGCCCTTCATCTGCTCGGTAAAAAAGCCCTTTTTACCCAGATATTTGACCCGGATTTCGTCAAGGGCGGCGATGTCGCTTACGCCCTCAATTTCGGCCTTGGCCTGGCCGACTACTTCTTCAAGCTGTTGCATGTCTTCCTCGTCACCACTCCCGGAACAGGAGCCTTTAGGCTAAATAAGGTCAAGAGGGGAATAATACAAAAAAAGCCCCTTGGCTGACCATAGTTATGACGGGCTTTTCTCCCTGCAAATCATTTTGTTATATGGAGGAAGCCACAAGCCAGATGCAACAGGATTGAGACAAGCGTTGTTTGTTCTAGTTTGTTGGCATATGGAAGGATAAAGCATTCATGAACGTGGCATGCTACCTGCCAACGCTCAAAAATGAGCAACAAAAAAGGAGGCCTGAGCCCCCTTTCCATGTCTAATGAAAACAACAACATAGATAAATATCAATGAGTTACGAGCGACCACAGGGTACATCAAAAGCCCCGTGACGACCCTGTTTGGGGCAATTTGTGGACACTTCATCATGCGGCAGGTAGCAGGTTTTCCAGCGGGTTGAAGCGCACCGCATCGCTCAGATAGTCCGGTGCGAAGTGGGCATAGGTCATCGTTTGCTGGATGTTGTGGTGGCCCAGTATTTTTTGCAGCGCGAGGATGTTGCCCCCGGACATCATGAAGTGTGATGCAAACGTGTGCCGGAACACATGCACCGCCTGCCCTGCTGGCAGATCCGGCGCCACGGTCTTGAGCACGTCACGCACCAGCAGATAGTCGAGGTCACGAAACAGCGGACCCCGGTTCACCCCGTTCGTTATCTCTTGGCACAGCTCGGCCGAGATCGGTACGGTGCGGTTTTTGCCATTCTTGGTGTTGATGTAGGTCACCCGGCTGGCCAGCACATCTTCACGGCGCAGATTGGCTGCTTCACTCCAACGCGCTCCCGTGGCCAGGCAGAGTTTGACCACTTTCAGGTTATCCCCAGTTAGCGCAGCCAGAACGTCCTTGATCTCTTCCTGGGTCAGGTAGCCCATCGACCGCTCAACCAGTTTGACCTTCTTCATCTCTTTGAGCGGGTTCTCGTGGTGGTAGTGACCGAGATCGGTGAGCACCGAGAACACCCCGCCCAGCATCTCCTGCTCGCGATTGACCGTCTTGGGTTGGCGGCCAGCCTGCAGACGCTGCGCCCGATACTCGGAGAACAGTGCCCGGGTCACCTGTCTTGCCAACGGGTGGCGCAACGCGGCATCGATATTGTGGAGTTTCTTACGAACCGCCTCCCCTGCTTTCAGGGTCTGGCCATGGTAGCGCCACCAGAGTTCGATAAGCTCGGAGAGCGGCCGGTTGTCTGCCGGGCGGTCCACCCACTCTTTGTTGTGCTCGGTGGCGATCACCCACCGCTCGAACTGCTGAGCCTCGGACTTTGTCTTGAAGCGCTTGCGGATCCGCTTGCCCTCCCTCCCCTGCGGGCGGATATCGACCAGGTACCCCTCGGGCGTGGACTTGATGCTCATCGCCCTGCCTTATATAGGAAGGCGCTCAACCATCCCCGCAGCAAACACATCAACACAGCTCCCAACCATTGCACTCTCACTGACATCCCTCCACCATCGAAACACTGTGATTTTATACAGCACCTTATGGGGTTTGGAAGTGTTTAACTGGGGTTAAGTCAAACATCGTTGAACAGAAAATGATTGGATCTACCAATGAAATCGAAAGCGGAGCCAGCTATCAACCGACCCCTCCCTTAACACTCCTATTCAATACCCTTTTTATCCAGAGTGAACACTAAACACTTGAATGGCAGCTTTTCATCTTTTATGAAGAACTAATTATGCACTTTCGCAGAATTAGTCGCTTCGATACCAAATATTTATTAGCACAGTCTATTTTTAACTTTACTTTGACTTCAAATCCTTACCACTTTTCGCTTGCATAGCTGCTTTCAATATTTCAACTAAATGGTCTGGTGATATCTTCTTCAAAAAATCCTCTATTGGCATAGATGATTCAGTTTTATCATACAGTCTAACCGGGTTGTCAGAAAAATGGTTTACAATGTTGTGGAGTAAATGTGCATGCATCTGATCATTCTCCTCCCCTGTTTCTGATTTATATCCATGATATGCTTTTGCCACAGCGCTTTTGTATCTATAATCCTGTCTCAGTTTACTGGTATGGTTATATTGCCGACCAGAAAACCATGCAAGCCACAGCATCGGTGTTATCAAGAAAACTCGACTTAATAATTGAGGGATGGTTAAACTTTCAGCCCCTTCGACATAAAACACGATACCAACAGAAAATATAACACCCAAAGATATAAATAACCCTACACCCCAAACCCAAAGAGGTTTTATTAACTCTTGAGATATTTTCTCAAATGTTCCAGCCATAGCCTCTCTATTTGTCCTTCCATGTATATCTTTTGCTGAATCCAATAGAGAATTTGCTTTCTTCAAAACCTCCTCGGAATAACTCTCGTTAATATTAGTACGTTTAATTAAGTCCTCTATATTCTTTGCGTAGTAATCGTTAACGTTGCTGTATTCAGACTTTAGTGATGATAGTTCATCAGCCTTTTTCTCCATTAAAGCAGAGAGAAATTCACTAATCTCGACTTTAGCATTTGCTTGAAGTTCTGTTGCTTTCTTTTGGACTGTTGATAATACACTTTCACTTAATGAATTTTTATTTTCTTCAATTAATCGTTCATGTCTCGATGCATGATAAGACACAATACTTGCACCAATTATTCTGCACATGTCATTTTCAATATTGAAATTAACCTGCCTTAGACCGTTATCGAGCGTAATTTCAGTGCGACTTTTGGGTAGCTCTTTAGCAAAATCTGGAAGTATGTTGAAAAAGAAAGTAATAAAAGCAACATCAGCCTCCCTTGAGTACATATATTCTTGATTTCCAAACCACCCTAAACGCGCTTTAAATATATGTCGATTATCATCATAGCAGCAGTTCTTAAATGCAATTACGGCTGTCCCAATAAACTCATCGATAAGTGCTAGAACTCTACTGTAGGATGCACCCTCTTTATACAAATGAAATATGACTTCATCTAGAAGATCAAGTGACTCTTTTTCATCCGTTTTGAATAGGTTTTCATCCCCTTGTTTTATGGTAAAGTAAGTTCTTACTAAATAAGCCAGCTCTTGCAATTTATATTGCATGAAGAAGGAACCATCAGTTCTAAAATTATTTTCACCAGTGCCTTCTGGAAGATCGGTACTCATTATCACGATAGTTATTCCCTAACCTATATGATACTTTTCAAAAATCTTTATGCCCTACAGATATCACTTTCTCAAATGTTCAATAAAGTTCAGACGCAATCCGAACCCAGTCTTCTTCATTGATGATCTGAATATCCTGCCCTTTTTCCTTCGCTTTAATTGCTGCTTCAATCTTGCGGCCATGGCTGGTGAACATCCAATCGCGGCTGGCCAGGCTGCCCACGATCAGCACATCGAGATGCGTAGTAACCCCCTTCACTGGGGAGGCACCAAGCAGCTTGGCTTGCTGCTCTAAATTGTGACGGGTATCGGAGAGAAACTTTCCTGTGAAGCAGACTGTCTTGCCTCGAAGACTCATCACATTGCCATCGGCAAAGAACTCGGTCGCCATCCCAGCCGCAAGACCTGATTCTGTGAAGCGCTGCCCGGAAATCTGTTTCACCAGTTCCAACAGATCTTCGCGCTCGTCTTCGGTGATTTCGCCATCTGCCAGAATATCGTTGAGGCGGTTGAACAGCAGACTACCTGGCCATGAGGCCAACAAGTCACGATGCTTGAGCAACAGCGCTCTAAGAGCATGCACCTCTTGTTCCACGATGTTGCTGTCGGCACTGATGCCTTGCAGGAAGCCGAGCAACATATTGACCAACGCATCCATGTTGTCGTGCTCAATCTCGTTGTACTGCAGCACATCATTGAGCAGGTTCAGTAGGTCTTCTTTCTCATCGGCTGTGATGATCCCATCTTCGAGAACGTCGTGGATGAGATCTTGAATATCGAGGAAATCACCATCTTTTTTGAACTCGGAGTCTGATTTCAACCAAGTTGCCATAAAGAGAACTTCAGTGTCGTTAAGACGCTGATCGGCAGTGAGGCCGCTCAAGATACCGTGAAGACTGATCAGTGCTTTTTGCTTATTGCGCTTGTAACCAAATGACATTGGCACATCATTGAACTCTGACATGTTTTCTCCCTAAAACGTCTCTGCCGCTCAAGCATGTCGTCCATTGTTATGTGAGTCTGGGCGTGTCTGTAAGCTGGCAACGGATATAAAAACAGGGCGCATTAGCGCCCTGTTTGTCTTTTTCTATATGATCTGTGTTCTACCATCACGCCGATGATCTGGATGTGCTGCCGGTCGGAGTGCATGGTGGGGTAATCGTCGTTGAGGGGGACCAGTTCAAACACCTCTTGTCCGCTCTCGTCGATGCCTCGGGGCCGGTACTTCTTGAAGGTGGCCTCTTCGCTGCCGTTCCTGGCCACGACGAAATCCCCTGGTTGGGGCGCTTCGTCGGGGTCAACGATGATGAGGTCGCCTTCTTTAAAGAAGGGTTCCATCGACTGGCCACGCAACCAGAGGCCAAAACCACAAGGGCCGACATCCACCCCCGCCGTCACATACTCGACGTTGCCATCGAAGGCCGTGGCCTGTTCACACATCTCGTGCCAGTGGCCGGCCTGAACATAGCTCAGCACTGGCACGCGCGTACCTTGCGGGATCACGGCCGGTTCGACGTTGTGATATCCAGGCATCACTTCTGGTGCAGGCTGTGCCCTCGCCTCCCCGTCGCCAGTCAAAAGCCAGTCAACAGTGACCCCCAGCGCTGCCGCTAAATCATTGAGATAGCGACCCTTTGGCTGGTTAAGTCCCGACTCCCACTTGCTAACAGACGCATGGGAAATACCAACACGTCGGGCAAGCTCAGCCTTACTCATTTTCTGTGCCTGCCGACTGGCAGTTATGCGGTCATTGATCGTTTCCATGAAACCTAAGTTACCACTCCAAAATCGCACTTAAGTATCAAACTCTCTTGACTCCCGTTTATTACATAAGTTACGCTTCGGCTATATATGATCCTTAAGTTATATTTTGTGAGGTCGAGAATGCAGAAACATGACGTCTTAGAACACTTCGGCAGTATCACTGCCATTGCCAGGGCTATTGGGATCTCTCACGCCGCTGTCAGCAAGTGGGACGAAACCATCCCCCAAGGCCGCGCCTACCAGATCGAGGTGCTGACCGGCGGCAAATTGAAAGCCGGCGCGCACAGCACCCCGCAACAACCCACCCCCTGTGTTTGAACCCCTGAGAAGGATTCACCATGGTTACTCGAATCAAACCCATCCGTATCCCCAGCGATGTGAGCCAGTTGCCGCTTGATTACCCCTTTGGCAATCGCGTCAGCGAAAGCCTGGAGGAGTATGCCAAACGCCAGGGCATGAGCCTGGGGGCTATCAAAAAGCGCGCCGATCGCGGCCAGTTGCCCATTTTGCAAGACGGCCCGGGCGCTCCTCGCGAGGTCAACCTCTACGCCCTGTTCCTGCAGGCCCGTTATCAGGCCGAGCGCTACGTCACCATGACGCTCGCGTGAACCTGCAAACACCATAACGGGTCAAGGAGAAGCTCGCATGTTTACCGAATACGCCAGCAAACATCCGCACTGGATCAGCGCCTGCCAACGCTTTGCGGCCAGTCACAACATGGCCGAGATCGCCCAGCGGGCAGGCATGAACCCACAGCTCCTGCGCAACAAGTTAAACCCCGATCAGCCCCACGAACTGACGGTGGCCGAGCTGATTGCCATCACTCAGGCGAGTGAGGGCGATGAAACCCTGTTCGATGGCGCCCTGTTTGGCTGTGGCTTGACGGCTGTTGCCATCCCCGAGCGGGAGAAAGCCCCCAGCCTGGCCCATCAGGTGATCGATACCACGGCCAGGGTGGCCGGACTCGGCGCACAGGCACTGAAGGTGGTGGAGAGCGGCCGCGTGACCAAGGGGCAACGCAATGCACTGGTCGGTGCGGCGACGGCAGCCATGGGCAACCTCGCCATTCTGATCACCGAGATCGAGCACAAATACCAAGCCATCCCCTCTCTGTCTTGTGCGCTGGATATCGCGCGCATGGCGGCCGGGGCTTAGGAGATTTCATGAGACTGATTTGCCCCCACTGCGGAGCCCGCGCCAGCACCCGCACTTCCACCCGGATGAGCCCGCTGTGCGGCATTGCCACTTACCAGTGCAGCAATGTGGAGTGCGGCCACACCTTCAAGGCGGGGTTCGAGATCATCGCGACCATCAGCCCCAGTGCCATGCCCAACCCAGCCATTGTGCTGCCCATGGTCCCACGTAGGGCGAAGGCAGTAGCCCAGTGAGTCACTGGGCGCCTCAACTCAGCCCCAGGTAAAGGAGAAACCACCATGCCACACATCGATCACGAACAACGGAATCTGGCGGGTCTGACACCCGCCGAGCAGATCGCCATGAACACCGCCGGCTGTCAGATCCTGCGGGAGCTACTCGGCAAAACGCGCTCCAGTCTGGACACCGACTGGCTGGCTCTGAGCCAGGCCAAGAAAGCAGCCATCTGTGCCATCGCCCGCCAGCCACGGAGCGAGCTGATGACGGCCACCTTGTCCGCCCTGCCTCACGCACAGCGCGAGGCGGTAAGGATGGCGGTGATTGCACTCGAGTATCAGGGGGAGTTTCGCGGCGGCTGTGACACCAAGGTATGGCACCCGGCGCCAGTGACCAGGGCTATCGGGGATATCGAGCGAGAGAAGAGGGAGAGAGCCGCCAAGCTGCGCATGAAACGCGCCGTCATGGCGGCCAACCAGATGACGCAAAGCGGCCCGCGAGCAATCGGGCAATAAAAAACCCGCTTCGGTGCGCCAACACCAGCGGGCTTTCATCAATCACTTATCGACTAGGAAAATCGACATGCCAACTCTAGCCATTCTCGACACTGTGCGCAACCTGCGCCTGCAAAACCGCAAGCTGGCCCGTGTGGGTCAACGCTACAACTCCAGCCCTGACCTGATCCATGCAGTAGAACGCCCGGCCGCCATGGCCTGGCGTGCGGTCTGGTCATGCGTCAACAGCCGTGGGGGGATCTGATCATGGCCGCCGTTATCACTCGTCATACCGAACCGACCATCAAGGCCGCCAGCGCCTATCTGGTCAGTCGCGGGTACATCAACTGTGGCACCACCTGGCTGCGCGGCAAAAACGGGTACGCCCGTATGGAGCGCCTGAGCTCTGGTTCGATTCGCATCATCGAGGGGGTGGCATGAAAAAACTGTTCCACCCCATCACCCGGCAGGCTGCCCTGGCCGACTTGGCCGATCTGCCGCACCGCATCAGGGCGATGACCTACACCACCAGGCGCGGCCCCGAGGGTCGCAATCTACGTGAGCAGGCCCGCCAGCAACTGCGCTGGCACCAGCTATTCCACACCATGAACCGGAGAGCCCAAGCATGAGCATCGACGCCATTCATATTGCCAAGCGGGCAGAGCGGGCCGTGCTGCCACTGCTGACCGAACTGCTGGCCACCGGCGAGCAGGAAAACCGCATCGCCTTGGGGGAGCTGTATTCCGGGGATGAGTACATCCAGGTGCAACTGGTCGTGACCAGCCGACCTGCGGATCTGCTCGATGACGACTCCGTGATGGGGGATGAGGCATGAGTGACCTGTTTGAACTCGAGCCTCCAGTTGACGAGCTGGGTATCTGCGAAGCTGGCCCCTCTCATCTGCAAGCTCCCGCACCGGTCAGCCAGCTAGCCAAGCATTGGGAAGAGGCCCGCGCTGAATACGAGCGGGCGCGGGTTCTGTGGGCTGATCTCGATGCATCTGAGCTGTTGGCATTGGGCGCCATCCGCGCCGTGTACTGGCTGGCGCTGGGGAGCGGTGAAGTCACGCTGGCGAGAGAAATGGCCGAGTGGTGGGCAGACTGCGCACCAATTCACGGACTGGGGGAGATCATCAAATGAGCCACCGCCTGATCTCCGACCTGCAAAACCGTGTGGATAGGTGGTTCGATACCCTGATGGGCGACGAGTCCCGCCTGCGCAGCTATCAGCGCGACCTGCTGGCAATGCGCCAGCTATCCCCCCGCCCCCGCTGCACGGTATCCCTCACCCTGCGCCAGTGTGTCGCAGCCAGAAAGATGGCGAGGCATGCCCGTCATGCTCTGGCCTCCTGCCGAAAAAACATCAAAGAGCTGTCGGGTCCCCATCACCAATGAACCATCAGAACAACACAGGGCCAGCCGCCGAGGCTGGCCAGTTTGGTTTTGCGATCAGCCGTCTGCCGCCGCCGAAACGAAACCAGCTACCGCTGTCGAAAAAGACCCTCAAGACCCGCATCGATGCCCTTGCCAACGCCATGCCGGGCACCAAGCTCGAAGCCGCCTTTGTGGGCGCCCCTGGTGAATCCGATCTGGTCTGGGCGGTGCAACTGCTCGATGGCCTCTCCATGCAGTTCACCCAGGTGCTGTTCAAGCAGTACGTGCGCCGCCGTAAAGATGGCACCACTCGCAACTGCCGCAGCGCAAACATCTGGCTGCGGGAACGAGTGAAGTGGGTCCGCTCCCTGATGATGGCCCTGCCGGTCGATTCCCAGCACCTGCGCGACGACGACGGCCGCAAGCGGGTGGCCCACCAGTTCGCCAACCAGACCGCCGCCATCTGGAAGAATATCGAGCAGAACAGCACCGCCGGTGAACTGGATCTGATGGAGACATGGGAAGCCATCAAGCAGCCAGCCGACCAGTGGGGATTTGTCGCCAAGATGCCGGATTTCAAAACCAGAGAGGCTCGAGATAACTGGATCCTGAGCGTCATTGTGCGCCTGCTCTCTGCCAAGTGGTGGGAGAGGCGCGTCAATCGCTGCTGGGATCGCCTGCAGGAGCACATCGCCATTCTGCTCGGCAAAGTGCGCAAGGGCGTCTCCGCCTATGTCTCGAACGCCACCATGAAAGTGGTACGCGAGCGCAAGCGGGCCATGATGCGCTGGCTGGCCGACACAGAAGTGATGAACGGCCAGCATGACCTGGTGATCTCGATGAAGGATTGCTGGGAGGCCAGCGTCTCCAACCCGGTCAACCGCCGCAACGAGATGATGACTCGTATGCGAGGGTTCGAGGACTACGCTGAGAAACAGGGTCATGTGGGGGTATTCTTCACCTGGACAGCCCCGAGCCGTTTCCATGCCTGGAAGACCGGCCGAAACGGCAAGGCCATCGACAACAAGAAGTATGAAGGGGCAACCCCGCGCCAGACCTGTTCATACCTTGCCAAGCTGTGGAGCCTGACCCGGGCTGCGCTCAAGCGAAACGACACGCCCGTTTATGGGTTCAGAGTCTGCGAGCCACACCATGACGGCACGCCACACTGGCACATGCTGCTGTTTATGCGCCCATGCGATCGCAACAAGGTGATCAGCACCCTGCAGCACTACGCCCTGACCGACGACAAGGACGAGCTGGTGCGCGTCCCCATGGCTGCCCCAACCTTTACCGATATCACACCCCGTTTTGACTGGAAGATGATCGACCCCACCAAGGGCGATGCAACCGGCTATCTCGCCAAGTACATCGCCAAGAACATCGACGGCGAGCACGTTGATGGTGATCAGGAATCTGACACCCCTGCTGATCAAGGTGCCCAACATGCTTGCGCCTGGGCCAGTTGGTGGGGGATCCGCACCTTCCAGCAGATCGGCGGCGCCCCTGTCGGGGTCTGGCGCGAACTGCGCCGCATCAGCAACGCCAAGAAGCACGGCGATCTGGTGGGGCCACCCAAGCCGGTACTGCAAGACCCGCGCTTTGAGGCGGCTCGTTTCGCAGCCGATCACGGCATCTTCCGCTGCTACCTGGAAGCCATGGGCGGCGCGATAGCCCCCCGTGCCGATCACCCCATCAAGCTGGCCCACCTCATTGAGGAGCAGGCCAACGCTTACGGCGAAGACATCAAGCGCCTGATGGGGCTGCACACAGCCCGCCTGGGGGTGCGCACTCGCCTTATGGGTTGGGAGGTGGTACCAGCAGGCACCTACGAGGCCACCAAGGCCGCCGAAGGTTCGGCTTGGGGGGTTGGGGTTAAGACGGGCGACAGCCCGGCACCTTGGAGCTCTGACAATAACTGTACGCGGCCGGATCCTGATGCCTTTGCAGACCAGATCATGAGGAAACAATGGGGGTTATCGCCCTTCTCCATCGACCGCTTGCGTGCTGGCGCCAGCGTCAGAGCGGACGGCTTCACCCTCTGGCTGGAGAACGGCCAGGTGCAGTCGAGCCGGGCGATCCCGAGCGAACCGGATTGGCAGCCAGAAGGCCAGATGCCAGCCGAACAGGGCATGCCGGATGAATACGCGGTACCGGACGGAGACCAGGACTGGCCGATGCTGGTTGAGCTGTGCGGCAAGGTCTACCAGGCGCAGGGCCACGCCGGGGCGCACCGCTGGATAGAGATGCTGCCGCAGCCCTATCAGTCAGAGATGTGGCGTGTGCTGGAAGGGCTGGATGCACCGGAGTGGATGCAGGAACAAGACGACTACAGCGAGGAGTGGGTATGAACAACAAGCAGACCGTCAGCCGCGAAGAGTACCGCCGCCTGGATAATCGGGTAACCTGCATTCTTCAGCAGCGCTGGCCAGCCAACGAGATCAGCCAGTGGGTGGGGATGCTCAAGGGCAAACAGCAGGCTGTTGCGTCTGCCATTCTGCGCCGCCGCCACCCTCGCCCCTTATCGCTGGCCCTGCCGGCCATTGCCACCGAAGTTCCAAACCCGTATCAGGCCAAGGCCAGCCGCCCCACCGTGCCGGTGCACTCCGCAGACGGCCGCCCTATTGGCCGCCGCCATAAGGTGAACGGACTCACCCCCGTGGCCATCGACCAGAGCGGCACCATCCGGTGCGTCGTCACTGGTCGCACCCTCTTTATCGCACCGGGAAGCGCCACCGACCGCGCCAACCCGGGCGCCGCCGAGCGGCTCAACCCAACATACCGGCCGGCACTGCACCAGGTAGTGGAGGATCATCGCAGCTAAATGCCAATGGCGGGTAAAACAGATATAGTGCTCCGAATAAATCCATTATTGGACAGCCTACATGGAGCGTCTGAAAGATATTCTGGCTTCACTGGTCATGGAGCCTGGGGTGTTGAAGTGCTTGGGGGGTCTGCTGATGCTGTCCTCTTTGGCGGCAATGATGCTGGGCGTCAGAACTCTCCTGTTTGAACGCCGTCTCGAACGGGCTTTTTCCAGACTCCTGACCATCACGGATGGCAAAGCGACACTCCCCACTCCACCAGGGCTGTTTGACCAGTGGCCCATCATCCAGGCCATGATCCCGGAGACCTTCATTGGGTTCCTCACTTGGGCCAGCTTTTTTGCCGCCGGATGGATGATGGTGGATTTTGGCAAGCAGATCGAACGGATGTACTGACACCCGCCGCCATCATCACTTCACCACCGGCAGCTCGCTGAGCGCGGTGGTATAGCGGGGGCTTAACTGCTCCCGTTTCATCATCCACTCCCGGGTGTCGCGGCCTCGGGCCGCGAAGTAGACCTTCCCCAACCGCCCCTGGTTGATCTTGTCGATGACCTGCATCAGCGCCTCGCTGCGCGGGGATGGCTGCTGTGCGGCGAACAGGTCGCCCTGCTGCATGTTGGCGGGGGTGAAGTCGGCCAGCATGACGCCCCCTTTCTGGTATCGCTGCTCGTCGCGCCAGATGCGCGGGAGCAGTTCCGGGATCAGGGCCAACAGCGCCCGGGTGTCATGGGTGGGCATCGCCAGCTTGGTGCTCACCTGGTTGCCGTAATAGGGTTCCCGGTCGCTGAATGGGCTGGTGCGAATGAACAGGGTCACGTGCCGGCAGCACATCCCCTCCCTCCGCAGCTTCTCGGCGGCCCGCTCCATGTAGCCGGCCAGCGCCTGGTGCATGGGGCCTATCTGGGTGATGCGCTCCCCAAACGAGCGCGAGCAGATGATCTGCTGCTTGGCCTGGGCCTCTTGCTCCAGCTCGGCGCAGGGGATCCCCCGCAGCTCCTGCACCGTGCGCTCTACCACCACGCCATAGCGGCGCCGCAGTGCCTTGGGATCAGCGGCGACCAGGTCGGCCACGGTCTTGATGCCCTGGGCCTCCAGCTTGGCCGACAGCCGCCGGCCAATGCCCCATATCTCGTCCACCGGGGTGATCGCCATCAGCCGGGCGCGCCGCGCTTCATCCCGCAGATCGACCACACCGCCGGTGGCGGGCCACTTCTTGGCGGCGTAGTTGGCGAGCTTGGCGAGGGTCTTGGTGGGGCCGATGCCGACCCCCACGGTCAGCCCCGTCCACTGCTGCACCCGCTCGCGAATCTGGCGGCCATAGGCCACCAGGTCGCCCGCCCAGGACTCGCTCAGTTCGATGAAGGCCTCGTCGATGCTGTAGACCTCCACCGCCGGGGCCATCCCCTCCAAAATGGTCATCACACGGTTCGACATGTCGCCATAGAGGGCGTAGTTGCTGGAGAACCAGACCCCGCCCATGGCCTCGAAGAATTGGCGGATCTGGAAGTACGGCACCCCCATCTTGATGCCGAGCGCCTTGGCCTCCGCCGAACGGGCCACCACACAGCCATCGTTGTTGGAGAGCACCACGATGGGCCGCCCCTTGAGGTCTGGGCGAAACAACCGCTCGCAGCTGGCGTAGAAGTTGTTCTTCTGGGGCTTGCTAATGGTTAGGAGTTGAGTAGCTTTATAAACAATGAGTTAAAAAAAGATCTAAAAAGTAGTCTTAGAAGCAACAGGGATAAGCCGGAGACTGGGGGTTGGTTGATGGAGCTAGTGTGTTCTACCGAAGATTTGGTGATTGCCGGTCGTCCTTATCCAGGCTTTCCGATCCTGCTTTGGGACACGCTGGAAAGTTGCGTCCCAGCCAATGATTTTTTTCGCCACTACCTGTTGCGTGGAGCTATTGGGTCACGAAAGTCATGGCCAAGCACAGGGCGTGCGCTCTACGATTTTTTCAGTTTCCTCCAAGCGCATGATCTTGACTGGCGCGACGTGGACCGTGGCGAGGCCAAGAGTGTCGTAGCGGCCTACCGGGACTACTGCCTGGTGGAGTGCAAGTTGGCCTTATCAACAACCCGTCAACGGCTGCACTATGTATGCAAGTTCTACGAGTATTCAAAGCAGCAGGGATGGGTGAGCAGACTCCCGTTTGGCTATGAGGAACGGATGGTCAAACGCGTTACTGGCTTCCTTGCCCACGTCGATGCCAGCGGCGGCAAAGCCATGGTGAACGACATAATGCCGCGCAAGCATCAGGCGCTTCCGAAGTTTCTGAGCATGGATGAGATCAAGGCATTGCTGGCGGCGCAGGAAAATCCGCATCACCGCATGATGATTCGGCTCGGCCTTCAGACGGGACTGCGCCGGGAGGAAATCGCCTCTTTCCCGCTTGCCTACATCTTCGATCCGGATAAAGCAGGTAGGCGCGAGCGCAACATCCGGATTCGTCTCGATCCATTCGATGGACATGGCATGCGCACCAAGGGCAGCAAACCGCGCGACATCTACATCAGTCGCCGCTTCCTCGCTGATTTGCATCGTTACGTAGTGCAGGTTCGCGGTGAGCGAGCCTCATTGAGCCGCACCAAACATGAGCCGCTGTTCCTGAACCAGTTTGGTGAGCCCTACTCTGATGATGGCAAGCGCATCGCGCGTATCGTCCGGGAAACCGGCAAGCGCGCCGGTATCAGGGTCCATACCCACATGCTACGCCACACCTACGCCACCCATACCTTGGTCACGCTCCAGCGCAACCGCGCTGGGGCGGATCCGCTGGTGTTCGTGCAGCGGCAGCTTGGCCATAGCTCCATTCAAACGACGATGGTGTACCTGCACCTGGTCAACGAACTGGCCGACGACGCGGTGCTGGCCTACGACGATGAGTTGAATGAAGGGCTGGGAGCGGTCTGATGGGCAAACGTAAGGTATTCAATAGGACCGACCTCCGCGTCCCACATGTCGAGCACAGCCGCGATGCGGCGGGTCGTGTTGTCATTATCCCCGAGGCGATTCCGCCGGCCACCACTACGGTCGCCTTCGGGCGCAATGCCACGCGCTCCCGGGGCATCGACTTCGCCCCTTGGTACGGCACGGGCATCGACCCGATCACTTATGCCTGCCAGCGGCAGATCGAACGCTTCCTGGCCCGGCAGGACGGCGGGCTCGAGGCCAGTTCCGTGGCGAGTATCTGTAAAGGCGGTTTACGTCACTTTCTCAACTACATTGAGCTGCGCGCAACCGCGCTCAGGCGCGGGCTGGCCCTGGATGATATTAATCGCGCTGTAATTGACGGCTTTCTTGGCCACCTCGCTGGACTGGGTATCACCACCCTTAGCCAGAGGGGCCACTACACCAGCGCGAAATCCGTCCTTCACGCGTTGGGCCAGCGTGGGCTTATTTCGTTGGTCACCACGGGGGACGATGCGACTTTCCCACGAAATCCGTTTCCAAACAGTGGCAAGCATAAGGGAGAAACGCCGCTGCCGAAGCGTCAGCGGCAGGCCTTCACCACCGCGCTCAGGCAAGCGGTCATGCCGATTTGGCTCGACGATACCCCAGTAACCGGCGAGTTGTTGGCTTATGCCCTGCTGACTGTAGCACTGCACACCGGGCGAAACACCACGCCGCTGCTGGAGATGGAGCGCAATTGCCTGCGCACCCATCCCAAGAACAACAGCGTATTCCTGGTCCTTTGGAAGCGCCGCAGCCACACCAGTCACAAGGTGGCGCTGCGCGCCGAGAACAGGGCTGCACAGCTGTTGGAATCCACGCCAACTGTCCAGACCAATGTCGAGCGCCTGATCCGGCGCATCCTTGCCCACAGCGAACCGCTGTGCGCGGAGGCCCCGGACGACCTCAAGGATCGCGTGTGGCTGTATCGCGTGCATCGCGGCCCCGGCCCCGGCCGGGTCATTGCACTGACTGGCGAGACGTTGAAGCTGGCGATCAAGAAACTCGTGGCCGACCACGGGCTCACCGATATCGACGGCCAACCGCTGTGCATCAACATCTCTCGTCTCCGTAAAACGTTCGCCAACCGAATTTTCGAGTTACTAGGGGGCGATCTGGTGACCACGGCCATCGCGCTTGGCAACACGCCACAGGTGGCCGGGCGAAATTATTTGGCACCTAGCGGGGACGCGAGGCGCAATTGGAAATTTATGGGCGAGATACTTGTTCAAGAGTTACTGACCTGCACCATCGGCGCGACCTACCAGACCACCCCGATGGGGCGCTGTGGCGACCCGATGAACGGCCAGTACGCACCGAAACGTGAAGGGGCAGCGTGTTTCTCGTTCCTCAACTGTCTGCGCTGCAAGCATTACGCAGTGACAGAGGAAGATCTGCACCGCCTATTCAGCTTCTACTTCCGTGTATTCGCGGAACGCACACGCATGGACAAGCGGCGTTGGACACAGGAATACGCGCACATCCCTCGATTGATTGACGACTACATTGTGGCTGAGGGGCTGCGGCGCGGGACTTTCAAAGCGGCGGCCGTGGAAGCCGCCCGCGAGCGTGCGCGCCGCGAGCCGCACCCGTTCTGGTCGTCCGATGTGGTGGAGAAGCTGGAGATCTTTGCGTGAGCGGCAACAACCTGGTCACGCCATTTTGGGCAAACATCGAGTCCCAACCGGGGGAAATACGCGAGCTACCCGAGATCGATCGCGACGCACTCATCGTGAGCGCCATCCTGGTCGATGACCACTGGGTCATCCTCAGCCGCTATGGCGACGACATTTGGCTGTTGGACGGCTTTACCAGCAACGTGCCAGACAACTTGCGGCGCCAGGACTTCAGCCGCGTGCCCTGTGCGTTTAAAGACGTGATGAAGGCCCTGCTGTACCGCTACCTGCGGCGCGGTCGCGCTGGGCAGAAGCGACCCAGAGCAAGCACTTTGCGAAATTTTTTTGAGAATGCGCTACCCTTCCTGCGGCATTTAAACGCGCTCAAGCTCACTCGCTTCGGCGCGGTGACACCCATGGTCTGCGCGTACTACGTTGCCGAGTGTCGGGCGTACCAGCAGACGAGCCGGAACCAAGGTAAGCCGCTGTCTCAAAGCGCCCTTGAGCGTCGCTTCATGGCCGTCGAAGCGCTTCATGAATTGAGCCAGTACACCCACGATCCGATCCCTTTGCATCCCTGGCCTGATACTTCCGCGAATACGCTGGCCGGCAGCGGCACGGCCCGCAAACAGGGCGGCAAAACACCGCTGATGCCGGATGAGGTGCTCTGCGCCCTGTTCGAGAGTGCCTATGAAAAGGTTCAGCATGGCAAGGCGCTACTCGATTTACGCGATGCCCTCAATGCCGTCGCAGCACAGCGGAGAAGGCAGGTTGCCAGAACAGTCATCGAGGCTAAAAACCGCCACCTCGCCACTTTGGGCTGGGAAGGCGGCTTGGGGGCATTTAATCAGGCGATCCTTGATCTACGAACTGCCTGCTACATCGTGCTGGCCAGCACCTCCGGTTGCCGCAACCACGAACTGGCCAACGTCCAGTCGGGCGCGCACCACTGCACCGAGGACGACGAGGGAACGATCTATCACTGGATGCGTTCCAGGTCGGATAAGACCAACACTGGGGTACACGACTGGATGATCCCCGAGGTCGCCGTGCGCGTGTTGCGCCTGATGGAGCGTTGGGCCGAGCCGTATCAGGCTATGATCGCCGCCGAGATTGCCGAGCGTAGAAAGGTCGACCTGCGCGACCCAGAAATCGCCACGGCGCATAAGCATCACCATGCACTCTTTCTCGGGGTGTGCCCTGCAAAGGGCAATCTAGTTCGCACCCTGTCGGGCATTACGTGGAACCATATTCTCAAGGCGTTCGTGCAGGGCTGTGGGCTGGACTGGAACCTCGCCAGCCATCAATTCCGCCGCAAATTCGCCAACTACGCGGCACACAGCCAATTTGGAGACTTGCGCTACATGCGCGAGCACTTCGCACACTGGTCCATGGATATGACGCTCGGCTACGCCATGGACGAGGATTGGGGTCAGCACCTCGACATAGAGTTGTACAGCGACATCCAGACAGAACTCGAAGACATCAAGTTCGGCGTCGTTGACACTTGGATGGGGGACGAACCGCTGGCGGGAGGCTACGGTCGCTCAATCAAACGCTGGCGGCGCGATCCGGTGAACCTCGCCATCTTCAAGAGTCATACATCGATGGTGACCTCAATTTCTGAGAGCACCGCGATCCGCAGCAATGGCCACGCCTGGTGTACCGCCAGCGACGACCGTTGCATCGGCAACACATTAGAGCGGACTCGCTGCGGGGACTGCCACAACGCAGTGATTGGGTGCAGCCACATTGGCGTATACCAACGTCTCTACGACAACCTGAAGGGGTTGCTGGATTGCAACGACATTGGTGACGGTGGCCGCCAGCGCATCTTGCGCGACCTGGAGCGCTGCCGTGACGTGCTCGTGCAACTTGGATACGACCCGGAGATGAACCCAACATGACGATCAAACGCAAGCCCTCGGACGCCCGCGAGCGGGATTTGCAACTCGCGCTAGCCCGCATTCAGCGTGGTCGGGCACATACCGGAGAATCCAAGGTCACTATCGCGTCTGTGGCGCGCGAGGCGGGCGTTTCGACAGCGCTGATCCACAACCACTACCCTATAATCGCTGAGGCGATCCGCGATGCTCAGGGGCGTTCCAGTCGAGTTCAACGCGATGTGAAGCACCAGGAGCTCCGTGCGGAGCGTGAGAAGAATCGCGCGCTTCGCCTGGAGATAGAAGGACTGCGCGCCAAGGTCGCCAGCCTTGCCTCCATCAACGAGGTTTTGATAGCCGAGAATCGACTTCTAAAGGCAAAGCAGAGTGACTCCAAGGTGATCGATCTGCCCCCAGGCATATTCTGACGTAAAGCGAAACACACATTGCTGAATGACTGCTATCGGCCGGTTTCTACCTATCGCCAAACGGCAGGAGTCGGTCAAAAGCAGTCGCCTGATGAAGATAGCTTTCCACCCGAAGCGGAATACCACTAGGGATTACTGAAATTTTTGCCGAAATAATCTATCACCTCATTGGCCTGCGTACCCTGGCGGAAACGTTTCTGCCCTTCGAAGTCAGTCGAAGGCAGCATGTGGATTATCTGATGATCCGCATAGAGGGACATTACATCATGAGGATTCAACCCTCCGGCGCGCTGTCCCGTAAGCGTGTTAGTCGCCTCAATGGCTGCACCAATCATAACGTCTGCCAGCTGTACTGCAGGGCTGGCCCTTGAGTCGACTTGTGTCACTGACTGGAGCTTGAGTGGAAAGGTGAGGCTCGCGATCTCCGATTGGCGAAATGTGACTTCTTTCTTGTGATTAATAAAGCGCAGCAGCAAGTCATGGTAAGTAAGCAGGTTCTTGGACTGATCATGCTCAACCAAGTAGGGGCCATCAGCCATGACTTCCATCCGACTTATCAGCGATTGCAACACCACAAAAGTGGCGTCAGTGGTGACACCTGATGTAGCGATCGCTTGAAGGCATTCCGGCGCGGCATACTGCGCCAAAGGCCCCAAAGCTTCCGGTAATTCCTGCCAGCGTGTAGCGCGAGCAGCAGCCACGAGGTCGGTAAGTGCTGCAGGGCTTTTTTCCTTTACTGCGCGCTGGAAACAAACGAGCAACTGCTTAAAGGCTGCCTCTCCGAGAAGAGTGGGGCCCGCCACATAAAGCAGTGACCCGAGCGCGTAGTTCTGCCCATCCTTATAAAAGTCGCATCCTCGTTCGTAGTAGTACGGTTCGACTGCGTAATCCAGAAACATCAGCAGTAGCAGAAAGCGTTTATCACAGACGTAGGTAACGCACTTGTGATCGGTCAGGACATCGCGCATCAACGCCAGAAGCCGTGGGTGATTGGCTGGCCGGCGTGACAAAGCCCGGTACTTGAGCTCTTCCGCTTGTAGCTTAGGAAAGTGCTCTTGGATCAAGTGTCTGGCCTGATCATCATCAATGGCAATGGCTGCGGCCCCTTGATACCTCTGCTCGAGATTTAGCAGGTCAAATCCGGTATAGCCACTTTCGTCGATTCTGAAGCACTCCATATGCAACTCCCTGAGGTCGTCGACAGAACAGGAAGAGCCTGGCTATTCCTCTGTATGTGTCGCCGGGTTACCGATGACTGAAAACAGTTATCGCGGATTAGCCACGTCAGCGACCGCTTGCGTAACTGCCGCTTGGGCGGCTTCAGCGATAGCAACAGGCATTGAGCCAAGCCGAAGCTGATTCATCCTTTCAAGGTTCTCCACAATGGTGCGGACGAGGTTCGGATCGTAGTCATCTCTGTCAGCCTCTTCATGGACTCCTTTGTTTAGATACGTCCATACGTTCGATTGCACCGGAACACCTATGACGTCACCAAGCCCCTGAATTACAGCGGGCTTGTCCTGGTGCACAAATGTTCTCGAATCATCGAGCCGTCTTTTCAAAGCCTCGCAGAGATTTCTCAGATTTGGCTCCGCCCCGCGTCCAGCTAACGGCAGGGTTATTACTCCGAGGTCGTTCTTGCCGAGCCACTTCCAAATCTTTTCCGTAAGCATCTCCAGGGCCTGCCTGGATGCGCCCAAAGCGTTGCGCCAGTCACCAATGTCCAAGGCGGAACGGGCCTGCTCCAAGTAGTTGAAGGTGATCTCGTTACCTTTTACCCGCGGCCGGTGGTCCCCGATATGAGGCATGAAGTAATAGGCCGTCCATTGGCCTTTCTCGACATGGTTCTGCAGATCCTTGATGAATTCGCTGCTATGGCACGTGACGATAATTTGAGTTGCTGCGAAGCGATCACTCTGGAAGATCGCCTCTCTGATGCCTTCACGGTGCTCGGTGTCAATCGCGTTGATCGCATCGTCAAAGATGATCGTCGGAGCCTTAATATGCAGCGCCTTTGCAAGAAGGATTGCGACGCCCAGGCAACGAACATGTCCCTCGCTGAGGACGTGTAACGCATCTACCCTGGTATCTGGGGCAGCGCGAAACGCCAGCCCGATACGCTCTTCCTCGTTGGTCGGCAAATAAAGTGCCGCTAGCTTGTCGCCGTCATGATCGCGTCTGTTGAACTCGTTATAGATCTCCAGAGCGACAGTGTTAAGCCCAGCTATGAGCGTACCAGGCAGCTCTGCTCTGAACTGCTTGAGCAGCCTTAAGAATTCGTCATAGGCCGCTTTAATGCGCCGACTGAGTACAAGCTGCACAGCCTCTTGCTGCACAGCATCGATGAGTGTTGCATTCGCTTGATCAAAGTTGGCAATTGTTTGTCTAGCTATGCCGACTTGCCGGGCTATCTCAGCGCGACGTGTTTGAAAACCTGCAACATCTTGCGCTGCCTGAACAAGCCGAGTGCGCTCTTGTGCCAGTGCTGCGCGATCTGCCAGTGCCTGGTTTGTCTGGATATCAATCCTTTCGCATTCGACTGCTAAATCGACGACCCTTTGCGCCATCGAAGGCGCATCGCCTTGTTTTACATAGCTCGCTTTCCACCAGGCGGCACGGTGGTCAGCACCCGGAGATGCGAGATATCGCACCCTGTCATCGGCATGATCAGGCTGAGCGCTAACGCGCTGGCCGAAGGCAGTTAACAGCCCCTCCAAGCCTCGGGACGCACGTTCCCATTCTCCTCGTACTACGTTTTTTTCAGCCTGCAGACTAGCGAGCTCTTGAAGCTGAGCCAGACCGTCACGCGCCTGCTCGTATGGGTCACGTACAACGTGAGAATCACCATTGATTGGCGTCCCGCAAGCTGGGCAGTTATCGGGCGACAAGGCTTGTAAGCCAAGAACCGCGTTGTACAGATTTTGGAAGGAGGTCTCACCAGTCTTGGCAGCTAGCCTTTTGTCCACATCCTCGAGTAGCTCCTGCTTACGATCCGCAGCCTGATATGCCGCAACTAACGCCTCGCTGCTGACGCCATAGAGACCTGGAGTTGGCCCATCCAGTTGCGCATTGAGGTAATGCAGACGACCTGGGGCGGCATCGCTGCCGATGAGCTCAAGAAGCTGCTGGTACGAGAGGCCGGTAGCATACGCTCCAGCATAGGCAGTCTCCTCTTGCGCGATTATCTGAACCGCCTGGAGCTCGCCATCTATTGTTGCTTGATCGCGCTGCAGTGCTGCACGCTGCGTTTCGAGCTCTTGCTCTTGGATAGCAACCAGATTGAGCTGCTGGTCCATCGACTCGTTGAAGTTAGTGACGAAGTCATGGAACTGCTCCATACCAAACAGAGCCGCTATCAGATCCTTCTTTTCACCTGCGCTCTTAGATGCGATTCGCGAAAAGTTATCTATGCGGTTTTTCTCAACGAAGCAGAATCGATAGGCCTCTGAGTCCGCTTGCACTGCCGATACCTGGCCTTCCGCGCTTCGTGCAGCGAGGGTGGGGGCTTCATACCTATTTTCGTGAAGGTTCGCGAAATAGCGTTGAGCAGGGATCCGTTTAGCCGACGCCTCATCTACGGCCCCCAAGAGTGCTAACTCTAACGCTTCGCAGAGACTCGTTTTACCGCTGCCATTAGGGCCGTAGAACATGGTAATTCGCTGAGGAAAATTGAACGTCTCAGCCACTCTGAAGCCACGAAAAGGGCCAATGGTAAGACTATGCAGTGCGCTCCATGCCCACTCACCAACAGTAACCGTTCCTGCAGCTGCGGGAGGTGTAAAGTCGGTCTGGAGCAGAGACTCTTTAGCCTTGGAAGCCAATAGAACCGATCGGCGGCTCATAGCGCGCGAGTGTGCGGCCACGGTGTCGAAATCTTGGTCGACCAGATTTGCAAACCGTCGAGTATCTTCGGTAGCACCGCGTTCAGGAAGATGAAGCCAAGTTAGGAATTGCTGGTAGTCATGCCGAGCCGAACTCATATTTTTATCCCCTGTAAACGTACCGTGGCCAACATCCAGTCGCTGTGAAAATGTGAAAATTCCACCTCCATCTTCTGATGCCGAAATCGAATTGGCAACAGCTTCGAATTCAATAAATCCAGCGCCTTCAGGGGATAAGTGCTTGATATCAAGATAGCGCGATCGAAATCAAAGCCCCCGCAGGCTGGCTTCGGTGATAGTAACATTGGATTGATCCGCAGAGGTGCCATGCATGATCACATTCCGAATGCATCGCTGCCAAAGCTGTTTACCTATGCAGATTCTTGTCATTGGCCAGATTCCGTAGAATGCGCACCTAAAAAAATTTATAAATAGTTACCAAATGTAACCAATTGAATTGTATTAATAAAACAAATACTAACGGTTAGTAAGGGTCAGGATTTGTTCACGTCGACCAGGGCGACGGCGCAGCGCTTGTTCATGGGCTATCCACCTGGTGCACGACAAAGGCCACCACCCCGAAGATTTCCAGCTCCTGCCCATCGTTGAAATGGATGGGGCGATAGGCCCGGTTGCCAGGGAGCAAGGCGACGGTGGGCTCAAGCTGCAGTTTCTTCACCGTGAACTCGCCATCCACCGCGGCGACCACCACGCTACCGTGGCGCGCCTTGCGGCTGCGGTCGACGACCAGCAAGTCGCCATCGCGGATCCCGTGGTCGACCATGCTGTCACCGGCCGCCCGCACGAAGTAGGTGGCTGCCGGGTGCGCCACACACAGCTGGTTGAGATCGATGGTCTGCTCGGTGTAGTCCTGCGCCGGCGACGGAAAGCCGCAGGCCACCGGGGAGAGGAACAGGGGGAGCTCCAACAAGGGGGCATCTAGTGTGGGTTGAGCAAACATGCTGGCAATCTCAAGAAGCACTGTATGGATAACCAGTATAGCAAGGCGCCAAAATCGGATCACCGTGCGGCGTTTGGCTCCGCCATTCACTATCAGCCCCTAACGTTGAAAGCCACGATGACATCAGTCTCAACAGAAACCAGATAATGTGACCGAACACACAAGACCTATAAGTGACCCATGCGGGGCAAAGAGGTAGTCTATGGCCCCTCCAAGCAAACCCGCTTGGATTATCAATACTACATCTCAATTTTTAAGGAGAAGCGCTGTGGCAACAGAGTTTGAAATTGACTTCGAAGGTTACAAACTGCAATTTGGAAATGATAAAAGCACTGCTAAATCAGGCATTTACTGTGTATACCGCTGTGTTTTTGACTCCGAAAACAATAAAGTGTTACTGAAAAAGCTCATCTACATTGGTGAATCTAAAAATGTGAACGAGCGACTTGCAAATCATAATAGGTTTGAAGACTGGTCTAAAAGCCTCAAAACTGGCGAAGTACTCTGCTATACCTTTGGCGCAGTGCCACCGGAACATCGAGAGCGGTGTGAGGCTGCAATGATTTTTCGTCACAAGCCAGAATTCAACTCTGAACATACAGAAGAGTTCAATCACAAACCAAGCACCATTGTACTCACTGGGAGAACTCAGTTTCTTGACACTAGATTCACTGTTGAGCCGACTACCGCTTAAAATGGTCTGTGACCACTAATTAAGGGCGCCTTGTGCGCCCTGTGTATGTTTCCTGCCGAAACTAACGTCCCCTTCCCTGTGTAGAACCGGTACCCTGCCGGCGGTGTTGTGCTGCTGGGCGGGTGATGGTGCCGATTTTTCCTGATAAGCGCTGATTCGGGCCGCAGAGGGCCGGAAAGGGACAAAAAAGGAGCATCGGGGACTATTGGGGTTGATTGGTGTCGCGCTGTTGCGCGATACTGCGCGGGCAACGGCAAAATCCGTTGCCGGGATTGGCGTCCCGAACTTCCACAATGAGCACAACACGCTCTCGCGTGTTTTTTTGTGCAACCCAGTTACATCTGTCAGTTATGACGGGCTGGGCGGGGGCCCTTCGGGGCGCCGGGTTCATTGTGGCCGGTACGCCAACCTCGTTCAGTTCGTCACCAGATGATTGGCGTCATCGGTGGCGTTACCCAACGACGTTTGGAGACACCACAATGAACAGCATCCGCTTCCATGACACCCAGTTCACTGTTATCCCCCATCAGGGCCAACCCTGGCTGACCGCACCACAAATCGCCCAAGCCCTTGGCTATGCCAGCGATGATGCCGTGAGCCGAATCTATCGCCGTAATGCCGACGAATTTACCCCCTGCATGACCTTGACGGTCAAATTGACCGTCAAGGGGTTCGGCAATGGCAGCAGCGAGAAAGAGGTTCGGATCTTCTCCCTGCGCGGCGCCCATCTGATCGCCATGTTCTCCCGCACCGCGCTGGCCAAAGAGTTTCGCCGCTGGGTGCTCGATGTGCTGGACCGCGAAACCGCCGCCCATCCGCAGCCCCTCCTCACCCTGACCGATGACGAACTGCATTCGCTGGCGTGGCTGTGGCGCGCCGCAGATTACATGATGGGGGCCGCCCGCCGCATCTATCCCCTGCTCGATGTCGCCGAGCACCGCGAAGCCGGCACCTACTACTCCATCATCCACGAATATCCGATGACCCTGGCCGCCGCCCAACGGATCCTGGCCGACAAGACCCGCCATGTGCAGCCCGCAACCCACAGCAACCGAGACTGGAACAGGTTGATCCCCCACCTGCACCGCCTGCCAATGACAAAAAGTTGGTAATTGTGACCGGTCACGCACCGCAGTGCGTGACCAGTTATCTCACTAGGGGTAATCTATCTTCATGGCATTTTATATAAAAATACATACAGGTATCACGTCAATAAAGTAAACCAATGACATTTTAAAATATAAAAATGAAACTTGTGAAGATCGTATAACTAGGAGAATTTGTATTGGATGGTTCACTAAAGGAGGTAACTGAGGCAATACATGGCCTATACTCCAACCCTATAAAGGATTATATATTTCCTGCTATCAGTGCGCTTTCTAGCGCTGCATTAGGCGCATGGGCCGCATTTTATGCGGTTAATACTCAAGAGCGTAATCGCATCCATATTCAAAATGTAGACTCGATAAATGATGCCACACTGAAGGCGAGTGAGGCTAGAAATATTTTAATGGCAATCAAGAGCAATTACCATAATGAGTTATCATCAAGCCCATACCAAAGATTGATGACAATCCCACGCATCCCAATTGATGAACCAGCCATTAATTTCAAAATATCCACCTTAGTCTTTTTGGCACCAACTGATGTCGGTGACATATATAGTAAATGGCAAAGAATTGAACACCTGGATATATTATTTAAAAATTACAACCAAGCTCTATTCATTTGGAAAAAAAGAAATGAAAGTTTTGAGGAGATGATACCTCAATTGAGACAGCTTCATGCCAAAAAAATTTCAGATGAACATTTATTAGAATTATTCGGGCAATCTAAAATATGCGAGGTATCAGACCTAACAGAGAAAGCAATAATGTTAACAGATGAACTTTTGGTTGAACTGAGCTGTTTTATTATTGGATTTCCTGAAATAGCCAAGAATTCTATCCCGACTAAAATAAGGAAAAAAACACGCAAAATTATAATCGTACGCCTCCCTACAGAAGAGTCCGCAGTAGATTTACTGTCTATAAGTCCAATGCTAGATTATGATATGACAGCAGCTTTACACGCTTGCTCTGTGCAAGAAATAAAAAACCTCTATCGAAGTATCTATTTTTAATTAATTTCGATAATTCTGCATAAATGTTAAAGTAAGAATCATGGATAACTTGACTATGGTAATTATTGATAACATCGCTGGTGTGAGTATGGCTGTATCTGCCAGTGTCGCGATGACGTTCCTGACCAGCGTTGAGCCACTAGCAATAAACTAACAAGGACACTAAGAAATTTATTTAATAAATCGTACACTTAAATTGGTTACTTTAGCCACCCAGCTACGCGATTACACCGTTAAAGTAAAACCAATAAGATAGTAATCTTTGCGGCTTTGGAAAAACATCAAATCATCCTGGAGGAATATGTTTCAGTTTTTAATGGGAATTACTATAGGGACATTCCTATCATTTATATTGCTTTCGATTATGTTAGTTGCAAATTTAAAAATTGATATAGGCTTGATAACAAATATTGTTATTGCTTTTGCCACAGTGGTGGCAGCAATTATTCACTTCGACTCAGTATCAAAGCAAAGGAAAGATAGAATATGGGAAATAAACAAAACTGTCTTGCTTGATTTAGCACATTGTTTATCATTAGTAATTAAAGCTTCTGAATATTACTTGGATGTGGAATACGAAAAAATGTCTCCACATCCAGAGCCTACAAACCTAAAAAAACCAGAGCCTGATGTTTATAAAAATTTCATCGATAAACAAGAATATGTTCTAGAGGTATATCGCTCCTTAATGGATAAGGAACTTATCGATAGCCTAGAAAAAGCTAAGGCGAAAAATGGTAAAATCACTGACGCAGTTAATGATGATACTTATCATATTTCTGAGGCCTATGAAGAATCAATAGAGTGCTATAAAGACTTACAAACTAAGCTCAGATATTTCATGGCCGAAATTTCTGGCATAAATAATCTGTAATAGATATTTAATATCGAAAGCTCTTTCAGTACCATCTGTCGCCACTCTAGACATTGGAAGTAACTAAACGAGAGGGCTCACCCTCCCCCTCTACTTTCCTTTGTTTGTACGTGAAAGGATCTGACGGAAAGTGAAGGATCGCTGAGAGGATCCGACATCCTGCGCGCGGCCAGTGCTGGCGCGGGGAGCCGTTCCCCTCCCCCCGTCGTTCACCCGCATGGAAATCGACACATAAAGCGGGCAGGCGAGGCGGGGTCTTGACTGCGCGCGCTGGGTGCTGAGGGGCCGCCGCCCCGGGGCGTCAGGGCGCTGAACGCCAGGCAAAACAAAGCCCCCTCGGTGAGGGGGCCTCTCTTACGCCGTTTTAGCGACTCATAAGGTCCTTGTAACTGTAGCCTCGCCTATGCCGCCTGCCCTGTCAGATCTGACAGTCGGTAGGGATTGAACCGGATTACCTCCTCCCCCGCCCAGTCATTGAGCGCCAGCAGACTGGCCTTGATGCTGTCTATCTCGTTGATGTCGAACACCTGGGCGGCCTTGGTCACATCGCCAAAGCCGCCGGTGCTGTTGGGCATGACCCCCATCAACTGGGGCGGTACCCGGTGGCTGGCCAGCTGGTCATCCCGGCTCACGTTCTTGATGCTGAGGAAGTCATCCTTGGCGGCCACCTCGGCCACCGGGATCAGCTTGACCCCGTCCTTGCTGCCGCCCGGGGTGTAGAGCAAGAGGTTGCGGAAGTTGCCGGGACCCTTGCTCTGGCGCAGGGCTTCTTTAAGGTCCTTGATGTCCTGCTCATTCTGCGTTGGGTCTGTGATGTGCATGATGAAGCCCGCGTGGCTGCCGTTCTCGTAGTAGCGGCGGCGGAACAGGGTGGCCGACTCGTTGAGCAGGGTGGAGTTGAGCCCGCCGACATAGTCGGGGATGCCGTAGATCTCCTGGTTGATGTCCGCCTCCATCACATGGCCCACCCGGCCTGCGGGCAGGGCCTGCTCCTGGCCGGGCTGGGCAATCCACCAATACTGGTTGAGATCCAGCGCGCGCCGGGTGTACTTGGCGCGCAGGTGGTCATAGCGCAGCACCCCGCCGAGCCGGTTCTGCACCGCCTGCAGGTAGCCGTTGCCGAAGATGAGGTAGTCCAGCACCAGGCCGGTGAAGGCGGCCAGACTCAGTTTGGGGTGCGGGATGAAGCAGGAGCGCAGGATGTTGCGCTTTACCTGGATGGCCGAGGCGTGATGCACACCGGCCCGATAGACCCGTGACAAGCCATTGAGAGAAAGGGGCGGCTCGTACCAGCGGCCGTTGTGCATGGCCTCCAGGTAGTCGAACACCTCCCGTTGCGATAAGACGGGCACCGGCTCGCCAAAGCTGAACGCCTCGATGGCCGCGCCGGGTTTCTGGGTCGCCGTCATCGGCGAGGTATGGCGCTGTGGGCGGCGCTTTCTCATGAGAAAATCTCCATCATGCTGGTATTGGCACCGGTGGCACCTGCCAGCGGCTCATGTAACAGGGCTTGCATGGTTGCCCAGGCAATGTCGGCGTGGCTAGTTTCGTCGGAGCGGCTCGCCTCAAAGGTCGGCAGCTTGCCGCCCGCGGTCACGGCGCGGCGGATGCTCATGAAGGCCTGGGCCAGATCGGTCATCCCGCTGTCAAATTCCAGCCGCCCCTTGTTCATCACATCCTGGGCCTTCATCACCATCTGGATTTTCACGCTCGGGTTGTACTGGATGGCGGTCACTGCCGGGTAGAACTGCTTCACCAACTGGTAAACCCCCTCCCCGATCCCGGTGGTGTCGATGCCGATGTAGCCGACGTTGTAGCGCTCGCACATGGCCTTGATGGCCCGCGCCTGGGCGTCGAAATCCATCCCGCTCCAGCGGTGGCGCTCCAGCACTCGGAACTTGCCGCCCGGTACCGCCGGCGGGGCCAGCACGGCGCAGCCTGCGCTATCCCCCTGCCCGCCCTTGGCCGGGTCATAGCCGATCCACACCGAGCGGTTGCCCAGGGGGCGCAGGGCAAAGGGCTTGTAGTCGTCCCACAGCTCCCAACTGTCGACCATGCAGCGCTGAAGGGTGGCGAGCGGGAAAACGCTCGAAGTGTCGTCCATGAATTCGCACATCAGCAGGTTGCGGAAGCGCTCCTCGGAATACTCACTGTGCAGTTGGGCCATGTCGAACAGGTCGCAGCCGCCGCGCACTGCATCTTCCACCGTGACGATCTGGCGCCATTGGCCATCGCCACCGAGCTTGCCGCCGGTCAGGTGGGCGTGGCTCAAGTCAAACTTGATCTGGTCGGCCTTGGGTCTGCCCTTGTTGAACTCCTCACCCGACCAGAATTTGTATGCCGGATGGGAGAGGCTGGAGGGGGTGGAGAAGTAGGTCTGACGCCACTTCTTGTGCATCGCCATCCCGCTGGCCACGTTGCGAAAATCCGCAAAGCCATGGATCCAGAAGTATTCGTCCATGTAGATGTTGCCATGGTAGCCCTGCGCGGTGCGGGCGTTGGTGCCGAGGAAGTAGAGGTGCGCCCCGTTCGGCAGCACCATGGGGTCGCCCTTGAGCTCCACCCCTTCTGCGTTGGCAAACTGGATGATGTACTGCTTGAAGATATGGGCCTGTGATTTGCTGGCCGACAGGAAAATCTGGTTGCGCCCCGTGACCAGGGCGTCGATGAAGGCCTCGAAGGCAAAGAAGTAGGTCGCCCCAATCTGGCGCGATTTGAGCAGGTTGCGCCGCCGATACTGCTTGCCCGCCTCATACCAGACCCGCTGGTAATCGAACATGGTGGACTCGAAGCGCTCGATCAGCCGCTCCTGCTGTTCGGGCTCAACCACGTTGCGCTCGGGGGCCTTCTTCGGCCCCCTGTTACGGTTCGCCACCTTGGGGTTGAGGTCGGCCTCGTTGCCGCCCTTGCTGTATTTGTTGACCCGGGCGATGCGCTCCAACTGCCTGCCCAGCAGGTCAATCTCCTTGAAATCGCCGCCGGTTTTCACCTCCTTGGCGATCAGCTGGCACATCCGTGCCTCTATGGCGAAGTCGACCCGGTCAATGGGTTTGATGTCATCCCAACCGTCGCGGGATTTCCAGGTGCCGACCGTCCCCTCGGGGGTCGCCAGCAGCTCCGCAATGGCTCGGATCTTGTACCCCTGAAAGTACAGGTGCATGGCCTGCCTGCGGGGCTCGATATGGGGGAAGAGTAAGGGTGCTGTCATGGCGCCAGTCTACCCAGCCGCTACTGCTCCAAACGCCCCCGCGCCAATGTGCCAGCGCCGCACACACTGGCCGCCGATTGCACGATCCCGCCGCTCACCCAGACCATAACCGCGACATCACCACCCAATCACCAAAGGGATCCCAGCCCATGGCAAAGTCCAAATTTTTCCGTGTTGCCGTAGAAGGGGGCACGACCGATGGCCGCGCCATCACCCGCGAATGGCTTGAGCAGATGGCCCAGCGCTACAACCAGTCGACCTACGGCGCCCGGGTCAATATGGAGCACATCCGGGGTATTGACCCCAACGGCCTGTTCAAGATGTACGGCGACATCACCGCCGCCAAGACCGAAGAGGTCACCATCGAAGGCGAGCAGCGCCTGGCCCTGTTCGTGCAGATTGACCCGACCCCGGAGCTGGTCGAGCTGAACAAGAAGCGCCAGAAGGTGTTCACCTCGGTCGAGATCCACCCCAACCTGAACGAAAAGGGCGCCTACCTGATGGGGTTGGCGATCACCGACTCCCCCGCCAGCCTGGGGACCGACATGCTCCAGTTCTGCGCAGGTGCAGGCGACAAGTCGCCGTTGGCCTCCCGCAAGCAGCACAAGGAGTGCCTGTTCACCGAAGCGCTGGAAACCGTCATCGAATTCGAAAGTGAACAGGAGAAAGGCCCCTCCCTTGCCGAGCGCATCACGGCGCTGTTCTCCAGCCACAAGAAGCAATCCACCGCCGATTTCAGCGATGTGCACCAGGCCGTCGAGACCGTCGCGAAAGAGGTCACCACCCTCGATGCCGACCTGCAGAAGAAGTTCACCGAGCAGGCCCAGACCCTCACCGAGCTGACCAACAAGCAGGACGCCACCGCCAAGGCGCTGGCCGACCTCACCGCCAAGCTGGAGGGCCAGGAAGCGTTCAACCAGCAACGCCCGCCCGCCACCGGTGGCGATAGCGCCTCCATTCAAACCGACTGCTAAGGACCATGCCCAATGCGTAACGAAACCCGCCAGAAGTTCAACGAGTTCACCAGCCAGGTGGCCAAACTCAACGCCATCACCAGCGCCATGGTGCAATTCAACGTGCAGCCCAGCGTCCAGCAGACCCTGGAAACCAAAATGCAGGAGTCGGTCGCCTTCCTCGGCATGATCAACGTCACCCCTGTCGATGAGATGAAAGGCCAAAAGGTCGGTATCGGCATCACCAGCACCATCGCTGGTCGCACCAACACCGACACCAAAGACCGCCAGCCCAACAGCCCGCACGGTCTCTACGACCAGAGCTACGAATGCGCCCAGACCAACTTCGACACCCAGATCGGCTACGGCCAGATCGACGCCTGGGCCAAGTTCCCCGACTTTCAGACCCGTGTCCGTGACGCCATCCTCACCCGTCAGGGGCTGGACCGCATCATGATCGGCTGGCATGGCACCAGCGCCGCCGCCGACACCGACCGCAACGCCAACCCCCTGCTGCAAGACGTCAACATCGGCTGGCTGCAACACATCCGCACCGACGCCCCGGCCCAGGTCATGAGCGAGGGCACCGAGGGCAGCGGCCAGATCTACATCGATGCCACCGACGGTGATTACAAAAACATCGACGCCCTGGTATTCGACGTTGTGAGCGAGCTGATCAAACCCTGGTATCAGGACGATACCGACCTGGTGGTCATCTGTGGCCGCAAGATGCTCTCCGACAAATACTTCCCCATCATCAACGATGCGGGCGACAACCAGAACAGACTGGCTGGTCAGGTGCTGGTGAGCCAGAAGCAGATCGGCGGCCTCAAGGCTGTGCGCGTCCCCTTCTTCCCCGAAGACAAGCTGCTCATCACCAAGCTCAGCAACCTCTCCATCTACTGGCAGACCGGCGCCCGCCGTCGTTACATCGAAGACGAGCCCAAGCGCAACCGCATCGTCAACTACGAAAGCACCAACGACGCTTACGTGGTCGAGGACTACGACTGCGCCGCCCTGGTCGAAAGCATCGTCATCGGGCCGAATCCGGCCCCTGGCGAGTAAGGGGGTGGCATGACTCCCGCCCGCCGCCACCGCGAAAGAGCACTGGCCGCCCTGCAAGGGGCGGCCAATCCCCAGTTCGACCAGGCCCGAGCCAACGCCTACGAACTCCAGCTGATGCAGTTGGCCGAACACCGCCGCACCCTCAAGGGCATCCAGAGCATCGAGCGCAAGATCGACGCCAAGCGCACCATGCTGGGCGTCTACAAGCCGTGGATTGATGGCCTGCTGGCCGCCGACCGGGGCGGACAAGATGACGTCCTCGTCACCGTCATGCTCTGGACCCTCGACACCGGCGATCTGGAAGGGGCCTTCAACATGGCCGACTACGTGATCCGCCACGGCCTCAGCACCCCCGATCGCTACGAGCGCACCGCCGCCACCCTGATCGCCGAAGAGGTCGCCGACACCGGCATCAAGCTGCAAGAGGCAAGCGCGGGCCCCAGTTATGGCCTGCTGTGCGCTTACCTCGAGCTGCTGACCCACTGCGACATATTCGACCAGGTACGCGCCAAGCTGCACAAGGCCGTGGGCCGCGCCGCCCTGGCCGACGGGTTCAAGGAGCAGGCCGCCCAGCACTACCGCCGCGCCCTCGAACTGCACGACAAGGTGGGCATCAAGAAAGAGCTCGAAGTGCTCGAGCGTGAACTGAAAAAAGAAAAGCAACCCGACGCCACCGGCGGCGGCAGCTAACCGAGCGAACCCCGCACCCTGGGCGGCTCGGGCCTGACGAATGCGTTTCGCATACCAGACGGCCCGACCACCGCCCAACAAGCGGAAAAGGAGCACCATGAGCACCGGATTCATTGCCAATGCCCCCACGTCGCCAGCCGAAGGGGAGATAGACTCCAGCCCCTTCTGGCCGGCGATCTCGCTGCCTGACCTGCGTGACACCGTCCGGCTCGATGGCACCGTCACCACGGCCCGCCTCAAGCATGCCGTGATCGACGCCATCACCAGCGTCAACCGGGATCTGGCTGACTGGCGCCGCGCCCGTGAGGCAGAAGGGGTCGCCACCCTGGCCGCCGTACCGGGCGAGGTCATCAATGGCGAATCGGCGTACCTGCACAGCTACCGGCGCGCCGTCTATGCCATGACCCGCGCCAACCTGCTGGAGCGTTACACCGACTACAGCGCCACCGGTGATGGCGTCAAAGGGGCCGATGCCAAAATCATCAGCTCTGACGACCTCTACCGCGACGCCCGCTTTGCCATTCGCGACATCCTCGGTACCACCCACATCACCGTGGCGCTCATCTGATGGAGCTGCGCAGCCAACAGGGTGACACCCTCGACCTCATCCTGTTCCGGCACTACGGCTACACCGCAGGCATCACCGAGCAGGTGCTCGCACTCAACCCCGGTTTGGCCGCGCTCGGCCCCATCCTCCCGACCGGAACCCTCATCACAATGCCAGCGGCCCCCACCCAGGCCGAGCAGCCGCTGATCCAGCTATGGGACTGACCATGAGCCGCCTCGACGACGAACTCGAACGACTGGCCGACATCAGCGAGCAGCAACTCGCTGCCCGCATCCACGCCGCCCGCATCAGTGGCACCGGCCCGCACTACTGCATCGACTGCGAAAACACCATCCCGCAGGCGCGCCGTGAAGCGATCCGGGGCTGCGAACGCTGCGCCGAGTGCCAGACCATCCACGAATTTCAAACCGCTCGCCACTACGGCAGCAAACGATAGGAGAGCACGATGCCAGAACCCATTTCAGCCAGTACCGCCAATGGCGTAGCGCTCGCCCTTGCGCTTGCCTCCACCGCGCCCTGGCTCGATCCCATCATCCTGCTTGGCTCATTCGCCGGTGCACTGCTCTTTGGGCTCACCAGCGAGGAGAAGATTGCCGGGCGAGTCATCCTCCTGTTTATCACCTCGTTCATCTGCGGGCTGCTCGCCGCAGATGTCACCGTTCAGATGCTGACCAAGCTGCTGCCGGTAGGTATCGAGATCAACAAGGGGGTCGGGGCCATCGTGGCAGCAGCCCTGGCGGTGAAAATACTGAAAGTCGCGATGAACGCGATCCCCGGCCAGCTCGGCACCCTGTTCAGTCGCATTGGCAAAGGGGGCAACGATGATCCCCACTAACCCCACCTACGCCATGATCTACACCGCGATCTATGCCCTGATGTGCACCGCCATCTGCCTGCGTGTCATGTTCTTTGACAGCCGGGATGGACGCTATCAGGCGCTTCCTGCCTGGCTGTCTTGGGTGATCTGCGTCGCCACGGCATCGGTGCCGATCCGCTTCTTGTTCGGCACCATCCTCGTCCCCGACCTCGCCTCCGTCATCATCACCGCCTTCCTGCTGTGCGCAGTGTGGAGTGACGGCGGCTCTATCTACCACCTGCTGCGCAGCAAAAAGCACTACCGCACCATCGAGAGGAGGCAACCATGAGCCTGAAAAAAGGGGATACCGGCGCCGCCGTCGCCGATTTGCAGCGGCGCCTGACCAAAGCCGGTTATCCGCTCGATCCGGATGGCTGGTTTGGCGATGCCACCGAGCGCGCCCTGCTCGCCTTTCAGCGGGACTACATGATCACCGCCATCGGCCAGGCTGGCCCCCGCACCATGGCCGCCCTGCTCGGCAGCGAGCGGGGCAACCAGTTGCGCATCGGCGACATGCAGGCTGGCGCTGACCTGCTGGGCCTGCCGCTGGCCACCATGGCCACCGTCGCCCAGGTCGAGAGCATCGGCGAGGGGTTCACCACCGACATGCGCCCGGTGGTGCTGTTCGAGCGGCATGTGTTCTATAAGCAGCTCACCCAGCACCTGGGCAAGGCCGCCGCCGACCAGATGGCCGCCCATTACCCCAACCTGGTCAACCCCAAGCGCGGCGGCTATGCGGGCGGGGCGGCCGAGTGGGAGCGGCTGCAACTCGCCATCAGCCTGCACCGGGATGCCGCCATCGAGTCGGCCAGTTGGGGGATGTTCCAGATCATGGGCTTCCACTGGCAGGCGCTGGGCTTTGCCTCGGCCAGCGACTGGCAGACCGCCATGCAGCGCAGCGAAGTGGACCACCTCACCGCCCTGTGCCGCTTCATCCAGCAAGATCCCGCTATGCACAAGGCCATGCAGGGTCGCAAGTGGGCTGACTTTGCCCGCCGCTACAACGGCCCGGCCTACAAGGACAACGACTACGACACCAAGCTTGCCAAGGCATACAGCCACTTTGCCAAGGTCTATCCGGTGAAGGAGGTGGCGGATGTGGCCTAACCTGCTGCGCTCCCCCCTCACCTGGTTGCTGCTGGCCCTGGCCGTTGCCTTGGCTGGCTGGGGCTGGTCGGCCACCTCGGCAGCGACCGCCAGGGGCAAGGTCGATACCCTTCAAACCGACCTCAAGGCCGCCAACGACAAGGCTGTCGAGGCCGAACGGCGGGAGAAGACCAAAGACGGGGCCATCGATACCCTCACCGGCGAGCTGGACGCCCAGGCAACCGCCGCCGCCACGCTGCAACGCCAGCTTGGCGATCTGACCATCACGGCCGCCACCCGGGCCGACACCATCAAGAGGCTCAAACGTGAAAATGCCGAACTCAAGGAGTGGGCTGATCGCCCTCTGCCTGATCCTGTTGTCAGGCTGCTCCAGCGCCCCGCCCTCACCGGCGCCGCAGATTATCAGGCTCACCTGTCAGGGTCTGACTCCCTGCCAGCTGCCGGCAGCCAGCTCGGTCAATAACGGCGACCTGCTCGACCAACTGACCCAGACCGAGGCCGCCTGGGCCGCCTGCGCCGCCCAAGTAGACAGCCTCATCGCCTGCCAGCAACGCCACCAGAACGGGAGGGAGCATGGAAAAACCAAAACAGATCCGTGAGGTACTGACCCGCTGCGTTCCCCACCTCAAGACCAACCCGGACAAGCTGCACATCTTCATCGCCCCTGGCAATGTCGAAAGCACCGGCGCCCGCTCGCTCTCGTTCGAGTGGCAATACCCCCTCACCATCGGCATCGAGGACTTTGCCGGCCACCCGGACCAGATCATGGTGCCGCTGCTGGCCTGGCTGCGCCAACACCAGCCCGAGCTGATGACCAACGACGAGCGGCGCAAGGAGGGCATCACCTTCGAGGCGGAATACCTCGCGAGCGACCTGATGGACCTCATCATCACCGTCAAGCTGACCGAGCGGGTCAGGGTGTGGCAAAACGAACAGGGGATTGGCTGGGAGCACCTGCCAGAGCCACCGGAAGACCCCTATGACGGCATCACCTGGGAACTCTTCATCAACGGGGAGCATTAGCCATGGCCGCCGACGACCTGAGCCGCCTGACCCACTGGGCCGATGGCCTGCTGGCCAGCATGGAGCCCGCCGCCCGCCGTCAGTTGGCGGGCGAGATGGCCCGCACCTTGCGCGCCAGCCAGGCCCTGCGGATCCGGGCCAACGTACAGCCCGATGGCAGCCCCATGGCCCCGCGCAAGCCCCAGCCCAAGCTGAAGCAAGGCCGGGGGCGCCTGCGCCGCAAGATGTTCTTCAAGATAAGCAACCCCACCTGGCTCAAGGCCCGCGCCAGTGAACAGCAGGCGGTAGTGGAGTTTGTCGGCACCGCCAACCGGCTCGCCACCATTCACCAATACGGCCTCAAAGACCGCATCAAGGGCCGCGAGATCCGCTATCCGGCGCGGGAGCTGCTGGGCATCACCCATCAGGAGGTAGAGCGGTTGGAGGGGTTGTTGTTGGTTCATTTAATAACTTAATGCAGTATCCGAGGTTGTACGTTTAATCTGGTTTCATACAATCTAACTGACATAATTCTGATTGCTTGATTGTTCAAGTCACATCCCTTTCATATAATCCACCGCTACAACAGCTTTAATAGGAATGAAATGTGAAAGATAAAAAATCAAACAGGATGCCACTTTACGCACTTTCAGCCATAGTATTCTTTATCGGCTTTGTTATTGGTGGTGCTATTGACTATAGCCCTACCAGCGAAAACCCTTGGCCATCATATTTATCAATAGCATTCACAATACTAAGTGGCTGCTCAGGTGTAATTTCACTGCTAGTGATTCTATATACATTTACTCTTTGGCGAACTCAACAATTTGAAGCGGAAGAAGTAAAGTCTCGCACCATCATTTTAAAGCAGGCGTCTGCGGCCAAAAGAACCATTGACCTAATATTTACTTACCGCCGAGTAATACATACATTACCCGATCAAGGAAGGAAAGCTAGACTTGAGCAATTCCAAGATGAATTACGAAATATTAACAGAGAGTTGATATCAGAGAAGGCACATTGTGAACTTCTGCAAACAAATAAAAAGCATTTTTTAGAACAGACGGACAAATATAGCAACTATATTGCAGCATTGGGAATAATGCTAGTTATGGATACAACCTCTAATACTTCACTCCCTTCAACAGATGAATTCATTTTCGAGTTGGTACCAGAGTTTAGGAAATTCAATGGCAATGTATTAATTTCATTTGATGATCTAAAGACAATAAATGTTTCATTATATGAAAACTTGATAAATGAAATTCGAGAAGCATTTAAATAATTATCAGAAACACCAAATCCATGTAGTTATTTAAAAACTTATGGTTAGTATTCTTTATTAGAAACCGCAATAAAGAATAATATTGATTCAACGCCAGTGTGCCAGCCCTTGGCACACTGAGCATCACTCGCCTTCCCCGCCATTGCCCAAAACAATGGCCCCATGCAACCGACCCCGACTGAACTCCAACGCCTGATCGACAACCTGATCCGCATCGGCACCGTCACCGCCGTGCGGTCCGGGGAATGTCGCGTCAAAACCGGCGACCTCATCACCAACTGGCGGCCCTACGCAACTGCGCGGGCCGGGAGGAATTGCACCCGCCATCGCCTCTCCATTGGCGAACAGGTGCTGATGCTCTCTGTGAGCGGCGATCTGCGCAATGCCTACATCGTCGGCCCCATCCACTGCGACGCCTTCCCAGAGCCCTTGGCAGGCGATGACAACCCGGATCTCGACCGCACTGAATACAGCGATGGCGCTGTCATCGAGTACAACCCGGCCACCGGGGCGCTCAATGCGAGCGGCATCAAGCGCGCCACCCTCTCGGCCTCCGTCACCGTCAAGCTAATCACCCCCCTGGTGGAATGCACCCAGGCACTCAAGGTCGGTTCGACCATCGAGGCGGGCGGCAAGATCACCGCCCCCAGCGCCAAGATTGGCGGCATCGAGGTGACTACCCACAAGCACGGCAACGTCAGCACCGGCAGCGGCACTTCCGGGGGCCCGCAATGAACTGGCTCGGCATGAATGCAGTCTCTGGCCGCGCCATCAGCGCCACCGACCACATCATCCAGTCGGTGCGCGACATCCTCATCACCCCGGTGGGATCCCGGGTCATGCGCCGCGACTACGGCAGCGAGCTGTTTTACCTCATCGACCAGCCCCTACATCAGGCCACCCGCCTGCGCCTGATGGCCGCCACCGTGCAGGCCCTCATCAACTGGGAACCCCGCATCACCATCACCCGGGTCGATGTGCTGGGCGGCGGCATGGATGGCGCCCTCACCGTCGAGCTCACATGGCAGCGCAAGGACGGCGGCGCGCCGGAGTCTGCTTCTATCGCCATCCTCACAGGAGCCGCCAATTGAGCAACGTGGATTTGACCCAGCTCCCGCCGCCCTCGGTGGTGGAGCCCCTCGACTTTGAGACCATCCTGGCCGAGCGCAAGGCCACCCTGGTGAGCTACTACCCGGCAGACCAGCAAGCCGCCATCGCCGCCACCCTGGAACTCGAATCCGAGCCGCTCAACAAGCTGCTGCAAGAGAACGCCTATCGGGAGGTGGTGCTGCGGGCCCGCATCAACGATGCCGCCAAGCAGACCCTGCTCGCCTTTGCCAGCGGCACCACCCTCGACCATCTGGTCGCCGAGTACAACATCGCCCGCCTGCTGGTCACCCCGGGGGATCCGGCGGCCAATCCGCCTGTCGATCCGATCTATGAATCGGATGACCGCCTGCGCCTGCGCGGCCAGATGGCGTTTGAGGGGCTGACCACCGCCGGGCCAGTCAATGCCTACAAGTTTCACGCCCTGTCAGCCAGCGCCGAGGTGGCGGATGTGGCCGTCGACAGCCCCTCGCCGGGTACCGTGCGGGTGACCCTGCTCTCCCCTGCCGGCCAACCCAGTGCCGACACCCTCAATCGGGTCAGCCAGGCGCTTTCGGCCGATGATGTGCGCCCCCTGTGCGATCTGGTGGCCGTCGAGCCCTCCCAGATCAAGCCCTATGCCGTCGATGCCACCCTCAACGCCACCGGCCTTGGCAAGGAGCAGGCCATTGCAGCGGCCACCGCTGCCATGAACCAGACCGCTGCCGCCTATTACCGGGTCGGGGCCACCGTCCCGCTCTCGGCCATCTATGCCGCCCTGCACCAGCCGGGGATCGATAGCGTCACCCTGCGCGCACCGCTGACAGATGTCACCTGCACGGCGCAGCAGGCCGCCAAACTCACCACCCTCCACCTCGATTAAGGACCAGACCATGGCAAACGCCCTCTATGACAAAGGCCGCGAGAAGTTTCTCACCGGCGCCATCAACGCCAGTGCCGACACCCTCAAGTGCGCGCTGATCAAAGATACCTACGCCCCCACCCTGGGCAGCGACGAGTTTTTCAGCACGCTCTCGTCCCACGTGGTCGGCACCCCGCAGACACTGACCAGCAAGACGGTCACCGGCGGCGTGCTGGACGCCGCCGACGTCACTTTCAGCGCCGTGCCCACGGCGGCGGTGAAGTACTGCGCCATCTACAAAGACACCGGCAGCGCCGCGACCAGCCCGCTGATCGCCCTGTTCGACACGGCGGCGGGCCTGCCGGTCAGCACCAACGGCGGCGACATCATCATCGCCTGGGACAACGGCGCCAATAAGATCTTCAAACTCTGATGGCAACCCTCTATCCCGTCTGGCGCGGGTCACTGACCTATCACGACGGCACCCTGTCATTCGACGGGGCGGCGATCTACCGGGGCACCCTGCAGGGTGACGATGACCCCGCGCCGGTCGCCATTGCCGGGGTCAGTATCGGCCTGTCACCGGGCGGGATAGCAGCAGGGCCAATCGGCAGCATGGCGGCATTACAGCGCGCCAGGCCCGCCGGAGTCAGTCAGTTTGCAGCAGGCACGGGCAAACTGACCCATCGCACCGCACCCGGCGCCATCGAGGCGGGTGCCTATGGCGCCCCGGATACCACCGCCCGCGCCAGCGTGGGGAGCCTGGGGGATCTGCTCGCCATGGGCGCGGCCGAACTCACCCCCCTCGTCCGTGTGCCGGGGCTCAGTGCCGGTGCGCTGGGCATCGCCACGCTCAGGGCCAGGCTTGCGGCTGGCAGCATGCAGCCAGACGCCATTGAGGCGCCGACCATTGGGCAACGCATCGCTCCTGCCGGCTTCGATCTTGGCGCCCTTGGCAGCCACCGCGCCCGAGTGCGCCAGCTCGTCGGCGCCCTCTCTGATGGTCAGAGTGGTGCCCTAAGGCTCAACACCCGACTGGCTCAGGCCGCGACCCCGTTCACTGGCGCAGTGGGGAGTCCCGTCGCCAAGTACGCACGGATCCTCTATCCGCTGGCCCCGGCGGTCCCCCTCCCCGGCAATCCCGCCATCACCGCCGCGCTGGTCCCGGCCCCGCTGCAGCCTTCGGCACTCTCGCCGATGGCCAGCTCCGCGCGCCTGACCACTCGGGGCTTTGATGGCTGCACGTTCGGCGCGGCCAAGGTGCATCGCTTGCCCCTGCCACTGCCGACCACCCGGGATCTGCTGCCGCCCTCTGCCACCCGGCTCGAGCACCTTGCAGCGGCCACCCTGGCCAGCACAGTGACACCGGAGGTGATCACCACCACCCGCTTTGCTGACACATGCCCCGCCCCGCTGCTGCCCTGGCTCGCCTGGGCAAGGTCGGTGGATTGGTGGGAGCTGGCCGAGTCAGAAGACCAGCAGCGAGCCCTCATCCGCGCCTCGTTCCGCCTGCATCAGCGCAAGGGCACCCCCTGGGCCATCAAGGAGGCGCTGGCCGTGCTGGGCTTTGGCGACAGCACCATCATCGAGCGCGCCACGGGCCGCCGCTATGACGGCACGCTCGCTTACAACGGCAACGAACCCCACGGGGATCCATCCCAGTGGGCAGTCTATCGCGTCATCCTCGCCCGCCCGGTCACTACCGTGCAGGCGAACCGCATCCGGCGCCTGCTGGCAGAGATGGCTCCGGCCCGCTGCCATCTGGCGGCCCTCGATTACACCCAGGCGCCCCTGACCTACAACGGCGCCGCAACCTACAACGGCAACTACAACCACGGAGCCTCCTGATATGGCGAATTTACAAGAGGTGGTGAGCTGGGACGCAGGCGTCTATCAGCTCGAAACCAGCGACCCGGTGCTCGGCGGCCCGGGGGGTACCTCCAACAAGCAGGCCCAGGCACTGGCGAACCGTACCGCCTACCTGAAAAAGCACATGGATGACCTGGAAGGCGGCACCACCGCTGCGGGCAAGGCCAACAAGCTCACCACGGCGCGCACCATCGCCGTGGCCGGGGATGTGACCGGTCAGACCTCGTTCGATGGCAGCGGTAACATCTCTATCACCGCCACCTATAAAAACTCCGGGGTGGTAGCGGGGACCTATCGCTCCGTCACCGTCGATGCCAAGGGCAACGTCACCGCCGGCAGCAACCCCACCACCCTGTCGGGCTATGGCATCACCGATGCCGTGCCCAGCAGCCAGAAGGGCGCCGCCAACGGGGTCGCCACCCTGGACAGCGGCGGCAAGGTGCCCGTCGCCCAGATCCCGGCCACCGCTATCACCGACACCTTTGTCGTCGGTACCCAGGCCGCCATGCTGGCCCTGACCGCTGAAATCGGTGATGTCGCGGTGCGCACCGACCTGAACAAGAGCTTCATCCTGCGGGTGGCGGGCGCCTCGACCCTGGCCAACTGGCAAGAGCTGCTCACCCCTACCGACGCAGTGCAGTCGGTCGATGGTATGACCGGGGTTGTTGTCATCGCCACCGCCAGCGAAGGGGTGAAAGGCAAGGCGCAGATCGCCACCCAGGCCGAGGTCGACGCGGGGACCGATGACAGCAAGTTTGTGACGGCTAAAAAGCTGATGGCCGCACTGACCAAAGACATCGCGGCGAATGGCTATCCGGCGGGCGCCCCGATCCCCTGGCCGCTTGAAACACCACCTGACGGCTATCTGATGATGACGGGTCAATCGTTCAGTGCGGCGACTTACCCCAAGCTGGCGCTCGCATACCCGGCGCTGGTTTTGCCAGATATGCGGGCGGAGTTTATCCGGGGCTGGGATGCAGGAAGGGGAGTTGACCAAGGGCGCACCTTAGCATCAACGCAAAATGACGCCATCAGGAATATCTCTGGCTCATTCATGGTCGCAGATAACTCGTCCAAAGTCGGTGGTTTGTCTGGCGGGTCTGGTGCGTTCACGCTCCAAAATAACCTCGGGCTCGTCCCTAACTGGACATCAGGTTCGATCAGTGGTGATCGAAGGGCTTTAGCCAATTTTAATTCCTCTAACGTCGTACCCACTGCTGAGGAAAACCGGCCCCGTAACATCGCATTCAACTACATCGTGAGGGCAGCATAATGAATGAACCGATCGTCGTATGGGGAGAAGATGGGTTTGCTTCATCTTCCGGTTGGGCCACGGTATTTGCCGCCAACCCGATTACTGGTGAATACCTGTCGCAACAGCAGGTCTGGGTATCCGTGGGAACGGGTCTCCCTGCTGGTGCCTATCTGGATGAACCGGATCAAACCGCACCAGGGAAAGCCATTGTTCGTAGCCAGACAGGCTGGGAGTCCGTCGATGATTTTCGCGGTCAGACGGCATACGACAAGCGCACACGCCAACCTGTCGTTATCAAGGAGCTCGGTGAACTGCCGCAGGCCCTCACTCTCACCCCTCCGTCATCCCCATTCGACTTGTGGGATGCGGACCTGTTGCGTTGGGTGAAAGACCTGGCGCAGGAGGATGCCGTGCAGGCACAGCAAGCGCAGCAGCAACGTCAGGCCTTGATGAGCGAAGCCAGTCAGGAGATCGCCGTACTCACCGACGCACTGGATCCCAATGTCATCAGCGAACCGTCAGCCGATGATCAGGTGAAACTCATCGCCTGGAAGGCCTACCGCGTCGCTCTTTCCAAAGTCGACCAGCAGGCTGGCTATCCCCATACCATCACCTGGCCGCCGCGCCCGGGGGATTCCGCCACCGTATAACCCTTGAGTCCGACCACCACCCCGCCCTGTGCGGGGTGTTTCGTGACTGCCGTCATCCGCCACCTTGTCACCGCTTCGCCAGTGTGTGCGGCTCTCACACACTGGCCGCCGCTCGCCTGACATCCCCTGCCCCTGCATCCTGACCCTGCTCGCATCACAGGTATTACCAACGCACAGAATGCTCCGTCCGGACAACAGGAGAACCTATGGCACTGGACCAATTTCACCACGGCGTGCGCGTCGTGGAAGTCAACGAGGGCACGCGCACCATCCGCACCGTCGCCACGGCGGTGATCGGCATCATCTGCACCGGCAGCGATGCGGATGCCGCTTACTTCCCCCTCAACAAACCCGTGCTGATTGCCAACCTGCCGGCGGCCATCGCCAAGGCGGGCAGCACCGGCAACCTCAAACGCTCGCTGCAAACCATCTATGACACCGTCAACACCATCGTCATCGCCGTGCGCGTGGCCGATGGCGCCGACGCCGCCGAGCTGACCAGCAACATCATCGGCACCATCCTGCCGGATGGCAGCTATACCGGCCTCAAGGCGCTGGAGCGGGCTGCCCCGGTCACGGGCGTCAAGCCGCGCATCCTCTGCGTGCCGGACAACTGCACCTTAGCCATCGCCACCGCCTTGGCGGGCGCAGCCAAAAAGCTGCGCGCCTTCGCCTATGTGCCGACCATCGCCGACACCGTCGAGGCAGCGCTCGCCTACCGCGAGAACTTCTCCAGCCGCGAACTGATGCCGATCCACGGCGACTGGACCGCCTGGGACACCGCCGCCAATGCAAGCATCAAGCTCGATGCCTGCCTCAAGGCGGCCGCCATGCGGGCATTCATCGACAAGGAGATCGGCTGGCACAAGACCCTGTCGAACGTCGGCGTGACCGGGGTCGACGGCATGACCAAGGCCCTGTTCTGGGATCTGCAAGACCCCGATACCGAGG